>JAEEGL011111336.1_pt1 | contig 142094 bp, 96 predicted proteins | sample 9134231 | NCBI WGS metagenome assembly JAEEGL01 (sample SAMN16246548, study PRJNA631951) | gut metagenome | biome: gut microbiome; feature: rumen; material: fiber-attached | host: Bos | place: Iran: Karaj | collected 2018-10 | reverse complement strand
TATTTGAAAACCACACCCCTTTAAATTTTGCATATCCTGTTGATTTGAATCGTCTATTCACATCTGACACACCATCACTTTCATTAAAGCCATATATTCTTGCTTTTTCTCCATAAAACAATTCTTCTTCAGAAAGTAAATACACTTTTACATCTCCAGTATATTTCTTTTTACTATCATCTTCTGCAATGCAACTCGTGCCAAAATAATAATTATTCTTCATATCATCTTCAGTAATTTTTTTAACTATTATTCTTTTTTTCTCTTCTTCACTAAATGCTGTTTTATAAAACGAAATGTCATTATCCCCATCAGCATTTAACCATTTTATTATATCTGACTCTTCCCAAGTACATTCTCCTGAACTCAAATAAAAATGTCTACAGTCAAGAACTTTATCACTAATAAGCGTCTTCTTGCCATTTGCATTTTCAAGAACCCTCCATTTTATTGGCTCTATTTTGAAATAGTGATAGTCATCGCCTAACTTATCTTTTCTTGAATAATCATTAGGATAAGCATAATGAGACTCTTTCCCAGCTAAATCTACATTTGTATGACGTTGATAATAATATTTCTCACCACCAACATCGAATACAAAAGACCAATTCCCTTGTGATTTCATAATTTCAATCTTTTTCTCTAAGATATCATCAAGTTTATTATACAATACTTCATCCAGTATATAATCTTCTTCTTTTAAATTAAAATCTTCACTATTATATATTTTGTTGTTTATAAGTTCCCTCTGTGGATAAGTTCCAAATGTCACAATCTCATAATCTCGTTTTACAGTTTCATTTTTACCTGCACTATTTTTATTACTACCACTTTCATTAGACTTTTTATCATTCACATTTTTAAATTTATAAGTGTCTTTATTAATCTCGTCAGAACTGACTGTTCCTGCATCTATTAAATCAACTTTGTTTACATCAACTCTCATCATAGGAAGGACACCTGCACCCTCCATATTTACAAGCATACCTCTATTGTAAATGTATCCAAAGTCACAAATATAACTCATGGTATTATCACTATAGCCATTAGTTCTCATCATCCAAAAAGAATTACCTTTATAACTTTCTACTGGCGACCACCAAGCTCCAGTATACTTAGCATAAATAGTTGAGCGAAATCTTTTTGATGCATCATCCACTCCACTTCCATAATAGAAGCCATACTCAGATGCCTCGGCACTTGAAAATATCTCATCATCCGATGGTATAAATATATAGTCTTCTGTATCTTCTCCACTACTTGTGCCATAAAAAACATTTGGTTTGTTCTCCACTTTTGTTTTTACTATACCTAACTTTTCATTTTCATCAAATGCCACATTATAAAATCCAGATTCATTATAAGTGTCATATATATCATTAGTCATCGCATTAAGATAATATCTAACTATTGAATTAGCCCAATGAGTCTTTGCAGGACTTGTGTTTGGCTCCATTGATATCAAAAGTTTATCTGCCACCAATGTTACAATATTATTTTCAACATGAATTACTCTCCACTTAATTGGAGTATATTTAAAAAATCTTAAAATAGTATCGTTTGAATTTTGTTTATAATATTGCTTCTTGTTGCGAAATTTTGAAAAATAACTTTCTTCAATAAATTTTTTTATATCATCATCTGCTTTTTCATATATATCTTTATTTTCATTATAACGTTTATATTCATTATAACCTTCTACTCTATATTTTTCTCCATCTAATTCTACATCTATAGTTCTTCTCGGCTCTACATATACAATCAATGCCTTAGGGTTACTGTTTGTGCGAGCTTCATCTTTGCTACCATCAAATTTACTAAACTTTTCAAAATCAGCAGCTTCCAATTTTTCATATAAGCTATCATCTCTTATTACATCATCATTTAATGCATATTCATCTATCGGCAATTCATCATTAACTCTCAACACCTCAACCTGTGGGAAAGTTCCAAAATAGACACATTGCCAAGTTGTTTTAAGTCCTGATGGCATTTTTTCATCTTTTACAACTATTGGTTCTTTAAATTCTTTCGCAATCACACCATCATTTATTATTTTTTTAGTATTGTTCTCACTTGTCAAACTTGTTTCTTTGTTTATCTCTATTGACTCTTGTTTTTTACTCGTTTTACTACAAGCAAATACAAATGATATTATAAATAATATTGTAAATACTGTAATTATTTTCTTTTTCATACTGTTTAAATTTTTAAAAAAACTTGGCACATTCCAACTCCAAATCCAGTTAGTAAATACTCATACCATTTTTTTGCTTAAATATTTTTATTGGTTTTTTATTAAATCTTTTATGACTTCCCCAGCGATTATAAGTCCTACCACAGGTGGAACAAATGCATTGCTCCCAGGTATTTGCCTCCTAACACTACATTTTCTTTTTGTGTCAGGTGGGCAAATGCAGTTTTCTTCGCTGCACAAATTATCAGTAGTTTTTGGTTTTATCGGCTCTTCTTTTGAATAAACTACTTTAAGTTTTTTTATACCTCGTTTTTTAAGTTCCGACCTCATCACTTTTGCAAGTGGACAAACTTCAGTTTTATAAATATCTGTGACCTCAAATTTTGTAGGGTCAATTTTATTTCCAGCACCCATAGCAGATATGATAGGTATGTTATTTTCATTTGCCTTTTCAACAAGTGCGAGCTTTGCTGTAACTGTGTCAATTGCATCAACAATATAGTCAAAGTTTTTAAAATCAATTTCATTTATATTGTCATTAGAGACGAACATATTTTGTTTAGTTATTTTGACATTTGGATTTATATCAAGCAACCTGTCTTCTGCCACATCAACCTTATATTTGCCTACTGTTTTTCTTGTAGCAAAAAGTTGTCTATTTATATTTGTTAGGCAAACTTTGTCATCATCAAATATATCAATTGCACCAACACCAGATCTCACCAGTGCCTCAGCAGTATAACTTCCAACTCCACCAATACCAAAAACTGCGATGCGAGAATTAAATAATTTCTCCATAGCATCTTTACCAAAAATTAATTCAGTTCTTGAAAATTGATCTAGCATAATATATATTTGCACACGGAAAATAGAAATGAACTACACCGTCATCATCTTGCCATCCGCTCCTAGCACATAACCATCTGGAGTCGTTGCATTTGCAAGCATTGCTCCATCAGCTTCAAAATAATACCAAGCATCTTGTATCTTTTTCCATCCTGTAACCATCTTTCCTTCATCAACTGTCTTTTCAGTTTCAAAGAAATAAGTCTTATTATCTATTGTTTTTACCCAGCCTGTTGTCATATTTCCAGCGCTATCAAAATAATATATATTTTGAACTGGCACTTGGATTGGCACCTCATTTACTGTCTTTGTCTCCATTGTATTTATTGCAAAGAAACCACTTGGTGCAGGCATACTTTGTCCGAATACATTAAGCATAAGTTTAAATTTATTATTAGCAGTGTCAAATGACCAAGCTATTGAACTTGCATCTGCAGTTGGAGTAATAACTGGCTTCGCTACTGCATTTTCTGTAATGCTTGGTGCAGATAGTGGAAATCCTGTAGTTGCACCTACTGCTGCAGCACCACCACGGGCACCGCCTCCACCGCCTCCGCCTCCACCGCCTCCGCCTCCACCGCCGTTATTTCCTCCGCCATAATTTACATTGCTATTACTCTTTTTCCCGCTAGTGCTACCACTACCATTTCCTTTGTTATCATCTTTTCCGTCATCTTTACCATCTTCTTTGCCGTCTTCTTTACCATCTTCTTTGCCGTCTTCTTTACCGTCATCTTTGCCGTCTTCTTTGCCATCATCTTTACCGTCTTCTTTGCCATCGTCTTTGCCGTCATCTTTATCGTCGTCACTACTTATTTGTTCCCACTGTGCTGTTAATGTTATATTATCAGATATACTAATCCAATCTTCATCATCATAAGGTATTCCGGCATCTGACTTCCATCCAATAAAACGATAATTTTTTCTTGTAAATTCATTTTTGTTTATTTTTGTTATAACACTTTCATATACAGTTTGGTCTTCCATCTTGCCTTCGCCGCCATTTGCTCTGAAAGTTATGGTATGAGTTTGAAGCTCTTTTTCTATTTTCTCCCATTTTGCAAAATATTCTTTGTCACTATCTGTGTTAGCATCTACTTTTGATACAGCACTACCATTAAATGTACTATAATTATACCAACCAAGGAATCGATATTCAGTACTGCCTTCTTCTTTAATTATAAAATGCTCTGTTGGCAACAATACTTCTTCACTATAAAATCTTGTTGTTTTTGGCACAAACGCATCTTTCCAAGTGCCACCATTCATATGATATGTTATATTGTATACATTTTCATTCCACCTACCATATAAAGATATAGGTTTATTTACAACATAATTATCAAGCGGATTTCCTACTTTGTTATTATATTTACGACTTGAATACCATCCATCAAATGTAAATCCTTTTTTATCTGGTAATTTTAAAAGTTCTATGCTTCCATCTTTAACTACATACTTTATTTCTGGAACGATTGAATAGTCTTTTGTATCATAGTAATAAACACTAACTTCCCATTTTCCATATACAGTTACTACATCATTTTCCGTATTTGACAAATCTTCATTGTTTAATGCTTTCCATTCGTTTTTATATTCACTATCTTTATACCATCCTAAAAAGATATAACCGTTTGGAATATTTGTAGGTTTCATTGCTTCATATTCATCCCAAGATATATATCCACTATAAACTTTTTTATAATCTTTTGGTGCAGTTGCAGCAACTCCTGATAAATCAAATTTAACCGTATATGTAACTCCAGTCCATTCTGCATAAAGATATTTTGTAGAATTATTATCTGAACTTATATCGCATTTTCCATCATATAAAGTTTTTGTGCTCTCATCAAGAGGAGTTGTATCATAATACCAACCAGCAAATTTATATCCTACTCTTGATGGTGTTCCTATAGTGATAGGTTCACCATATGTTTTTGTAAGAGTGATGTAATTAGTCTCACTACTTCCAGGTAATGTTCCACCCCTCAATGCACAACTTAATTTGTATGTTATAGGTGTCCATTTCGCATATAAAATCATTGCTTGATTAGCATAAATATGAGCATATTCGTTGCCTACTTTATTTGCATCTGAAAAATCTGTCTGGCTCTTATACCATCCATCAAAAATATATCCAGTTGCAGTTATATTTGGTAATGTTATCCATTTACTTCCAGTAAAAGGAATAGAATCTGGAGCAGTTCCATGCCCATTTGGATTAAACGAAATTGACAATTGCCATTTTGCATATAACTCTATATCACCATCTCTATATTGTAGAGATGTTACTTGCTCACCCCAATCATCTGTATCTGAGCCATCCTTAGTCCACCAACCAATAAACTCACATTGATTCTCGCCTTCATTTTTTTCAATATCATCAATTCCTGGCAAAACAAAATCTTCAGCAAACGATCTTTTTGTTCTTATAGTTTTTCCTGCTTTCCAGTTTCCACCTGTTAAATGATATGTAATATTATATTCTTTTTCTTTATAAATTGGATAAATATTATACTTATCTGCTTTATAATCTGGTCTGAAACTATCTATATCTTTGTCAGTAATTCTATCATGCCAAGTTACAAATATGTATCCAGGTTTAGTCTTAAACAACTTCATAGTTGGTTCATACTCATCACTTATCAAATCACAATTTGGCAAACTTGTTCCCCAATTAAATGTATAAGTAAGATAATCAACGCTATACTTTGGTTCATCGACTAAATCTTTTCCAATATCAACTTGAACATAGCAAAGTCTTCCAGTCCAACTTGCTTCCAGATAAGTGTCTTCATTTATAATTTGATCAAAATTAAATGGAGTATCTGATGTAGCATTTATTTTATCAAACCAGTGATTAAAATCAAAATTTGCTTTTGTTGGATCTGCAGGACGAGCAATTTTTGATCCTTTTGCAATTGATATAGTCGCAATACTTTCTCTGCCGTCTTTATAATCATAGTCAAATACTACATTGATCTTAGGCGCATCTTTATCCGATACTGTTATAGGAATACTTGTTGTTTTCCCTCTAAATGTAACATTCACTGCTGTAGTTCCTACAGGAAGCACAGTGTCAAGACTTGGTTCAAATGTGAATTCATCTTTATTATCATCATTATATTCAAATGCTCTATTTAAAACTTTACCCGGAGTAGTAGTAAGCCCAAAACTGTATCCCTCATTTACTGCATCTATGATAAGTCCAGTTGGATCAAATTTTTCATCAGAAAAATAATTTGTTTTATTAGCAGTTCTGTTGACAGCAATTCCTGTCAAAAGTCCAGAGAATCTTGGCCAGAAAAACATTGTTTCTACACCATCACTTACACGTCTACCAATATCTGCACGCACATAATTATTTCTAAAATAGAATGAAATTTCATCATCTTCTTCTTTGACAATGCCCTCTGGAATCTGAACATCAGTTACTTTTTCATATCCTACCATAGAATCATCATCATTTATACCAAAATAGTAAGCAAGTAGTCCATCGCTTTTATCATATTCTTCACTTTCCTCTGTCTTATAAAACATAGCAAAGCCATCGGTATTAGCAAGATTCTCATGATAAGTTTTTGTCATATCCCAAGCATTGCCAGTTGACATTCTCGACATTGACACATATAGCGGTTTATCAAAATCAGGTGTGTTGTTAATGTCTATAGCAAAATAATCATCATTATTTACACCTTCTCCATTTATTTCAGCTATAGGATCAAACTTTACCACCTTGCCACAATAACTTACTATAACAAATTTACAATCTTTTACTGTATCACTTACTTTTAATCTTGTTGTAAGTACTGAGAAATCATTTTTATTTGCTTCTGTATATGTTACTTCTTCTTCAGTGTGATCACTATAATATGCTTTTACTTTTAGACCAGTTAAATCTATTTTCTCTCCATAGTTATAAGATAATTTTGTTGGTTTGTTTATTGCTTCAACTCTTCTTACTACACGATTTGGATTTGCAAGTCCTTTGATACGATATGTATAACCATTTTGCACATCATCAATTTCCTCTTTTGGTCCGTCATATAAATCTCTCCAATCATCACCTATTTTTTCAAATGATTGACCTTTTGCAATCTCATTATATGAATTAAACCATATGATGTCTTCAGTATAATAATCAACGAAGATACCAAAAGTAGTATCAGAGCTAACTGGTTTAACTACTATAGAATAATAATCTCCTACATTTAAATCTACTTTTTCATCAAGTTCAAATGTATATATACCTGCTGTTTCATTTGAGCATCTTTTTGTTGCTTTTTTTACACCATCTTCTGGATAATCCATCTCACTTGATTTTACATATATTTCTACATCATAAGTAGCATTTGAAGCATCAACTGCTATACTTACTGCATCCAAAGTCTGTGCCTCATCTTCACCACTTACTTTATAAATATTTCCATATGCTTCTTTTTCACTTATAGATAATGGGTAACCTGATGTATCATAATGATAATTATATTTATATGTATCTGCAGATATAGCATCTACAGAATATAAGGTATCAGCTATACTTGTATCATCATATGATATGTAAAAATATCCTTCATCAATGTATGGGAAATCTGTTCCCCAGCTATTTCTACAAAGCCATCCACCATCGATTGAAGCTTTAGCTTCTGATGTTCCATAAGGATCATCAGTAAATAAATCTTTAGCATAGTAAAATTTTTCTTTTGGTATATTGTCATCCCAACCAATAACCATAATTGCATGGTTTGAACCTGTGTGATTGTTTGAACGGTAATAACTTCTTCCAGTGCTACCAAAACGAACTTTATTGTATCTATTTCCATCTTCATCATGGAAGGCAAGATTATCAAATGCTTCTGCATAATAAGAAAATCCTACAGAACCATTTTCCATAATTGCTTTTTTTATTAAATCTCGATTTTCTTTATTTATGTATTGTATATTATTTGCTACATATTTGTTTTTATTAAATGCATATTTTTTATCTATACCATTTTTTTCAGCTGCTTCTTTATTTGCATCTGTAAATGAAGTCACACTATCTTCTACAACCATTCCCATATATGCAGACACCATCTTTGTAGATAATGAAAGGTTTCCGCCACACTGTGACCATGTAGCCATTTCTGGTGCACCTCTATCTATAAAATATGCTTGGTTAACTGCCGTATGATCATGTCCTTCAAGTCCTGGCTTATCAAGATAAGCAGGATTATTTGTTACATCTTTTAAATTATAATGGAAATAAGCCAGTGCTAACTCACTTAAGTCTGATTCAGCATCAGTTTTCGCAAGTCCTTTTTTTCTTATAGATGTCTCAAACATACCAGCAGTTGAAAATGCCCAACATATACCATATGGCTCTTGATTTCTTACTGGTGAAACATAGTTAAGTCCTGTATCTTCATTATAATAATCTCTTGAATCATAACTTGATGGTAAGCTTTCACTTCCAAAAAGTTTTCTATTCGCAGAAGCTAATGGTGCAGTATAATCTTCTTCAATATAACCAAGAAAATGTGGATGCCTTGAAACATCACCATAAAGCTCAGCAAGTGCTGCATCACTTTCGCTTGCAATAACATCCATATATTCTAATTGACTTATAGTTGAGATGTTTTCTTTTATTTCATCAACTTCGTTGTCGCTTGGTATATTTACTTCATTTATCTCACTGTATGTGGCAATGTTATCGTCGGAAATATCTTCGACTGGGCTCGCATAGCTCGCCCCTACGATTGTTGTCTCCTCTACAGTGGTTTCTTCCTCTGGGCTCGCATAGCTCGCCCCTACGGTTGTCGTCTCCTCTACAGTGGTCGTCTCCTCTGCGGTGGTCTCTTCTTCTGCTGGGCTCGCATAGCTCGCCCCTACGGTTGTCGTCTCCTCTACAGTGGTCGTCTCCTCTACAGTTGCCTCTTCTTCTTCTGGGCTCGCAGAGCTCGCCCCTACATTTGTCTCTTCTTCTTCTGGGCTCGCATAGCTCGCCCCTACGGTTGTCTCTTCTTCCTCTGGGCTCGCATAGCTCGCCCCTACGATTGTCGTCTCCTCTACAGTGGTCGTCTCCTCTACAATAGTCTCATTGTCAAATTCATTTATGTCAACATCATAGTTTTTTTGCAAATTAATATCTTCTGATACTTCTAATTCATTTGCATATAAAGCCACATGTGGCAAGGTTATGTGCATCATCATACACACAATCAAAATAATCGACAATAATTTTTTATTCATTTGTCCTCCAAAAACATTTTATATTCCGATAGTTTTCCATGATAATTTTACCATATTAAAAATGCAAAGGCAACCTACTATTTTCTATTTTTTTCACATTATTTTTGCCTTAAAAATAGCCTTTTTTTAAGTATTTTTTCAAAAAAAAATCGCCATACATCTCTGTATGGCGATTTGAAACTTATTCTTTAGCCCCACTTTGCATTTTCAATTCCTATTTGACCATTAATCTCTATAGGTTTTATCGATGTAACATTTCTTATGCTATCCGGATTCTGCAAACGACCAGTTTTTACATCTTTGAAATCAAGTTTTACTCCATCTATCTCAATCTCAATTGGATATACTGCTCCTTCAAAGAGGCCTTCAGGTATAAGGTAATAATAATATCCTCTATATTTTATTATTCCTCTTTGCATAATTCCATATTCATTAAATACATACCAGATTCCGTTTAATCCTACCGCACCTTCAAGTGCTACAACTTTATTTCCGTCAATTGCTACTAGAAGAGTTGAATTACTTGTTGGATCATTGAACCATGATACTTCCCACTTTGATGTATAAGTATTCTCAGATGATACATTTGTCACTACTTCAACCAACTCACCGATTTCCTTATCCATCACAAACTGAGTTCCATTTAATGTTACTGTATCAAATACCATTGCACCATATTCTGGAGAACGTGGATTTTCATTGAAATAATATGTATGTCCATAGAAGTTATAGAAACCACTTACCATGTATCCCTTTTCATCAAATCCATAATATCTGTATTCATTGTCTTTGTATCTTATCTTATATAATCCATTTGAAGCCTTTCCTGGTATTAAAGTGCTTTTATCTGTTGTAAGATATATCCATCCTATCAAATCATAATACCATTTTCCACTTGCATTGCCTAGACGAGAACTTGAATCACCGCCGCCACTAGAGCTACCACCACCTCTGTCATCTTTTTTCTCTGGGCTAAATCTTGCTTCAAGTGTTATAGTCTCGCCATCCACATTGCTTAATCTTGTAGTTTCATAAGGCAATGATTCTTGGCTTATCATTGTTCCTTTCTTTAATCCATTTGCTACTGACCAACCTGTAAAACGTCTACCATTAGTTAAATTGAACACACCTTCTACAATAGATACTGTAGCATTATATTTTACATTTTCTATAGGTTCTGGCAATACTCCACTGCAACCTTTTGGAAGATATGACATAGCATATTTTACATTATAGACTATCTCTTCGTATGCAGCTTTAAGTGTATGTGCTTTTTCTCCCGCTTTATATATAAACCAATCAGAATTATATAAATCTTTAGTTCTTATTATTCTTGAGCTTCCATCTTTATACCATCCTGTAAGCTTATGTCCTTCAAATGTTGGCTCTGGTATTACATATGATGAACTTGCATAGCCACCTTTATATGTATAAGGTATATTAAGTACTACTTCTTTTTCGTCATCAAATGATCCACCATCTGCATTGAGTGTTGCTTTAAATGTTGTTGGAGAATACCAAGCTGCAACTGTCTGATTTGATGTAAGTGTATATGTATCTTTTTCTACAGCATATGATGCATATAAATTATCATGTGCTTCCTTGGTAAGTAAGTCTGACCAAGTTGCTGCATTCTTATTTGCTTCATCGACAAAGAAATGGAATTCATTGTCTGTCTTCACTGGTGCATCTATTACTTTATCATAGATACTGCTTGCGCCTTTACTCCATTTGAATGGATATACTGCATCAAAGTATACTGTCAAAGTATCTCCGGCAGCAAGATTACCAACTTTACCACCATCCAAATCAAGTGTTAATTTATATTCATTGTTTATCCAGTTGACATACAAATCTTTATTGCTGTCATACTTATAGAGTGTTGTTACTGTTGCTACACTTGGTTCCTTCTTTCTATTCTTGATTGCTACTTTATTTAATGTCACACCACCATAAGTATAACCTGTTCTAGTTCCAGTCTTTGGCACAAATGACATTGTTGCATCATAGTAAATGCTGTGAGTTTCTGTTCTTGCACTACCAGCAATGATGCTTCCTCTTGTGGTTCCATCTTTTTCTCTATCATCATTTGCATGAAGTGTCACAGTATATTTTTTATTTATCCAGTTAGCATATAAAGTTAATCCAGTTAATAACCTATACACAGAATCATTTTTATATACATCATCTGGATGAGTCTCTGACCAAGATGCTCTATCATCAAATGCTATATTCTTTGTCTTAGCCCAATCACCACTGAAACTATAACCTGCTCTTTGACCAGTTGTAGGTAGGTTAAGTGCTGTACTTTCACTAAACTTACTATCATAACGCATATTGATTCTCTTTGTCACCGCAGTAAATCCATTAAATGTTCCGTTTGAAGATCCATTTCCTTCTCTTGCATCATTTGCATGAATAGTTACTGGATAAGTATTTCTTACCCATACAGCATAGAGATTTGCTGTTTTACTTGGGTGAGCAGCAAGCATATCTTCATAAGTTACTATATTTTTTGGCTGATAAGTAGCATCAAGTACATAACTATCAGCTTCTACTCTTCCAACAGGTGTAAGTGCCCAACCCTTAAATGTATATCCATCTATAGTATATGGACTTTCAATTATACTTATAGTTCCTTTAGTCTTAAGAAGCATACTCATAGTTGCAGTTTTAAGTGCACTCGTAAGTTCATTTGTATACTCTTTACTTACTGATGATGGAGTTGATGGGTTGTAATTTATAATTATACTATCTTTAAACCATACTGCATATAAAGTCTTTGAACTATCGGCTAACGGCATATCAAAAGTTCCACCATTTGCTATATCAACTGTAGGTATTATAGTTCCTGTTGGGTCTGGTATTTGTGGAACATATGACCAACCAATAAGTTCATAATCTTCTGTCGACATAGTTACTTCTGGAACAGTAACTGAAACTTTACCAGCTACATTCATTGTTGCTATATCACCAGTTTTTATATGTTGTCCTTCTGGTATGTTCTTATCAAAGAAGACTCTTCTTATACCTATTATGACATTTTCATCTGCGCCCTTATAAGCTCTAAATTCTGCACCATCAGCAAATACATCACTATAAGTTGCAGCTATAAATGATTTCTCTGCAACTTCATCATCTTTTGTGAAGTTGCCATTTGCAACTACTATACCAACACCAGTAGTAAGCCCAATACCATTTATAAATGTATCTTCATTAAATGTTGTGCCAGTTGATTGATATACACAAGGACTAGCATTTCTAATAAACCACTGATACATTTTAATACTTGGTCTTGCTACTTCGTCTACAGTGTTATCATAAATCTTTATAGCACCATTACCCATGTAAGTATTTGCTCTAGCTCCAGTCAAAAGACCTGTTGGGCTATCTATAAATCTCGCAGGAGGATATGTTGCAGTATTATAAATTTTATTTCCTATGATATTTAAGTTTCCTAAAGCATTTAAGTTTGATCTTCTTCCAGTTATTAAATTGCCCAAAACCACAATTCCATTTGTGTCAGAAACTGCATTAAGTGTTATTTCATTGTTTAATGCACTAAGTGTTGCAACTTCGTTAATATTTAAATTAGCATCCATCATTTGTATTACATTGTTTGTTAATCTATTATTTTTTAACTCTGTTATGCCATTTTCAAAAGTTACACTATTTTGATTGCTCAATAATGCATAGTTTGAACTATTATTATAAATGTTGTTCTTTCCTCTGAATGTAATTGTACTGCTATTTGTTACGCCACATATTATAGACTGTGCCGCTCCTAATGTAGTATTATCATGTATATCAGCATTTTCAATATTCAATGTTGATGTTCCACCATTTCCAGTATATATTAGATGTTCATTAACTGAATTGCTTGCTATGATAGCATTTTTCAAACTCATCGTGCCGCCCGACTCATTGCTTATAACATAATTTGCTTTGTTATTTGTAATTGATGAGCTTGCAATTTCAACTCTTCCTACAGCATTCTTTATCATAGTTCCTGATACTGCAGACGATGCATTGGTATTGATTATAGATACACTTGCAAGTTTTACAGTTCCTGCTCTTGATTCCTGTAATATTATTCTTGATATACCTTGCAATGTAGTATTTTCTATAATAGTATTTTCTATCGACATCAGTCCATTGTAATTGAGGAACATAGTCGCATCATTTTCTATTGTTACATTTCTAATTATAGAATCATACATTTCAAATGTAGGTTTACTTGTCGCACTACTTGAATTTGATAAGAGTCCCATACTTGAATATCCATCAAATACTACCTTTGAATATACAGTTCTTATATTTTGGTTTACATTGTTACTTCTTGTAAACATATTGCCAGTAGATGTCCAGCCAGCTATAGGTTTAAACTTTGCATTATATACTTCAAGGTTCTGTGAATAACGAGATGAACCAGCACCTGGATGTCTTAATGCCAATCTCTTTGTAACAAAGTTGATTGCTCCCTTTGCACCATATACGTGTGCATTAATCACATTGAATAATACATCTTCGCCAGTATTTTGATTAAGTGTTGCTTCAGTTTCTTGACAGTTACAGATATAAACTGTGCTATTATTATCTGTTCCTGCAAAGGCTACATTATTAAGTGTGTAACCATTTAAACAAATGTATACAGTTCCTGTTATATTAAATGTCCTTTGAATAGTTGTGCTTGATGAAGCTGTCAGGAAGTATCCCTTTCCTCCTTCAAGTGTAGTCATAGTATCAAGAAGTGGCTGATATGCTATGAGTTCTGAGTGAGTGCTTAAGTGAGCATTGTCATGATTACAGATTTCATTCTCTCCTGTTCCACATGCTTTATGAATATGATTTCCCCAGAAAGCATAGAGTGTCCACACTTGATTTGCATCACTTGTGCCAAATGCTGTATCAAAATCATCACCATCATTTACATCTACAGTATAAGTAGTTGACGTGGTCGCTTCTCGTTTGTCTTTTGTCCAACCAAGGAAGAAGTATCCGTCAGTTGTAAATGTAGCCCTATCAATTTTTGATACTGTAGCAGAATAAATGAGTTTATATTCTGGATAACTATTAGTTGCTACTACTTTTCCAGCTGGAGCATTAAGGTCAAATATAATCTTTCTTAAACCTATGACTACATTTTCATTTGCTCCTTTATAAGTTCTATAATCAGCATTGCTATAAGTAGCTGCAGTAAATGCTCTTTGTGCAAGCTCTGTAGACTTCACAAAGTTATTATTTGCCATCACTGTGCCAGTTCCACTACTCAAGGCAATTTGTTCAAAGCGATTATCTTCATTGAATGTGGTGCCAGGAAGCTGAGTCATAAAACTATTTCTAGTTGAATACATACCATAGTGTCTTACATTGCTATATGAAGCGAGATTTGCTTGCATATCACTTATTACTATCTTATCACTTCCTATATTTAATGATAAATTTCCTACATTTCTAAGCGATGCCGCTAATCGTAGTCTTCCATCTTCATTGATAAATTTATTATTCACAATATTTAATTTACCGCGAACATTTAAATTAGTATTACCATAATTATCAAATATCGCTTCGTGGGTATTTGCAGGGTCTGATAATATCTTGTTATCATCAAATGTCAATTCAGCATTGTCCTCTACATTGATAGTTGATTGTATTGTCGCAAACACGTGAAGAGGCACAGAGTTTGATGCTACTATAAGCCTTGAATTTTCTTTTAATGTATATACTCCATTTTGACGAACATAGAATATTGCTTTCAAAGCTTTTGAAGTATTATTATAAATTACATTATTGCCATACATTTGCATAGAGCTATTTATTATCTCTATTGCTTCATTGCTTCCTTCTTCTACACGTTTTAAGCCAGTGATATAGTTATCTCTTATCTCTGTGTCTGTTGCTATCACTATACTTCCATTCACAGCTCTAAATACATTGGATACTGTACTATTTCTTACAGTTATCCTTTCACTTGTAAATCCAGAATTGCTCATATTAATTACAAAGTCACCTATATCGTTGTCTTCCATTAGTAAGTCAGTGATGTTGACAGATCCACTATATGAAAGTACACCATATGAATTTAATCTATTATTTGTAGCATAAATGTCTCTTATATCCATTTCCCCGTTAAACTCATTTTGGAACAACCTTTCAAAATTATTGTTCTGTATAGTAGAGTCTGATATGCTTAGACTTCCTCTACCATTATACACAAGTATACCATTAGTTCCTTCTGATATATTGTTATTTGCAAACGATGCACTTGATATAGCTACACTACCTGTTGCTGATTGGTATACAACATATCCGCTTACAGTATTATTCTCAAAGACATTGTTTTCTGCGATAAAAGTTCCAGTAGTGTTATAAATTATTCCAGTACTTGTTATATTGTTATTTACCATTCTTGAATCATACAATTCAAATCTAGAACCAGCATATTCTGCTGTAGCAAAATTAGATAGAAGTATAGTCGTATTATAATCTTCAAATACAGCTCGCGAAATTATAGTTTGATGTTCAGCACCACTTTGTCCTATTATAGCTCTTCCATCACTTGTATGCACAAATCCAGGAATTGATTTAAAATGTGCATTATATACTTCCATTTTGTATGAATTAGAACCAGATCTTGAATTTATAAATTCAGTTTCAAAATTAATCTTTTCATATGCACCATAGATATATGCATTCATACTACTAAACATAAAGTCTTCATCATCTGTCACACGTGTAGTTACTTTTGCTGCTTCTGCACTACAATTAGATATATAGATATGGTCATCAGTTGTAGCACCATAGAATGTTACTTTATTTAATGAATAACCATTTAAGCAAAGATAAACTGTACCATTGATACGTATCCTCCTATCTAATGTTATATTGTCAGTTAAGTAGTATGCTCCTCCTGATACCATCGTAGTAGTGCTTGTAAATTCTTCATATGTAAGTACTTCTGAGTGTGTGCCAAGGTGAGCGATGTCGTGACTACATTCAGAACCAGAGGCTGTTCCACAAGCCTTATGCATATGAGTTCCCCAATAGCCATACAAAGTCCACTCTTGATTAAATTCATCTGAACCATATGCAGTATCAAAATTACCTCCGTCTTTTATTTCAGCAACTCCGCCTGACATAGATGGATCTTTTCTTGTAGTATTCCATCCAAGGAATGAATATCCTTCTAACTTAAATGTTGCTCTATCAATATGTGATACAGTAGCACCACCTACATATTTATATGTAGGGTAACTATTAGTTGCAAAAGGTACACCTGCTGGGACATTGAAGTCATAATTAATCTTTCTTGTTCCTATAATTACATTTTCATTCATACCTTTATATGCTCTAAATTCAGCATTGCTATATGTAGATGCCTTAAATGACTTCTCTGCCACTTTAGTATCCCCTATGAAGTTAGTTGCTGGCATAATAGTTCCAGTAACTGATGAACCAGCTGCTGAACCAAGCGCTACATCGTCAAAATAATTATTTTCATTGAATGTAGTTCCAGGTAGTTGATATATAAATCCATTAGTTTTTACAGAGTAAACTCCAAACATATGAGTATGGATATTTGAATCATCTTCTTGTGTATTGTCTTTTACAATTATCTCTCCATCACCTATATTCATTCTACCTGTTGTTGTATTATTATTTATAGCAGCAATGGTGTTATTTGGAGCAACTGAACCAGTAGCCTTATTATTTCTTATATAAAGGTTTCCTCTGATATTAGCGACTGGATTTGTATTTTCAAATGCAAATATTCCTTGGAAGTTTGTGCCAGTTACTACTGTTCTTGTAATTATATTATTGTCTAATATAAGATTTGCATCTTTTTCAATATTTAAAGTAGAGTTTTGATGAATTGTAAATACCTTATAACCTTCCACATGATTCTCAGAAATATCTACATTAGTTCCCTCTTTGACATTCATCGTAGATCCATTGAGTATCCACCAAATATTAGTTGGGCTATAGTTGTATTTTGCATTAATATTTCCTTCTACATCAAATACTGTATTTCTTGTCACGATTAAATCTACATTAGAACTATTATGTGTGATGTCAACATCTTTAAAGCTTACATTACCACCATCACCTACTATAAAGTGTCCATCATTTATTGATGATGTCTCACCAGAAACTTTATTATTCTCAAACTTTGTATTATCAACTGCTATAGTCGAGTTTTCACTTATTATAAATGAACCAGTGAGTGAACTATTATCTTTTACTTTACTATTTTTGAAAATGACTACTGATGAAACTACATTTTTGATAAAGTAGTGATGTGGTGTTCCACCGCCTACTGTATTTCCTGTTATCTCGGTATTAATAAAGCTTGTAGTTGCACGAGTGTCGTTATATAAAATATTTCTTACAGCATCTGTACTATTTATATGGATATTGTTTCTTATAAATGAATTTTCATATATAATTTCTGAATCTTCATATGTTGTAAGTAATTCATTAGTTGCATATGCACCTTCAAGAATTAAGTTTTTAAAATGAGACTTAGAATTAGTTTCAACTCTTATAGCATTTATAGCTCTGATCTTATTCATTTTTACATTTTCAGCATTTAATCTTGCATTGGTCTTTATCCATACTGATCTTGAATCTACATTTGTAGTTGAGATTTGCTCCAATACTACATTTTGAAGATTTGCACTATATCCTTGATATAGATTAATAAATACATCACTCTTTACTTTTATTGCATCTTCATAAGGTGTCACAATATATGTATCGCCCTCAAACATACCAGTGTTTGTATTTATAGCAGTAGTAGGCACATCATTATTATTATGAGATATAGAACCTTGTGAATCTATACAGTTAGTTATATAGACAGGGTTATGACTTTCTGCAAATGATATACCAGATAAATTACATCCATTTAAGCAAATTGAAAGTGTAGCTGCAGGAGTCACTGTTATATTTCCCATATCTATGTCTTCGTCAAGATAATAATATCCGCCAGGAGTTAAATTAGTATCAGTAGCAAGTTTTACAAACTCATAGCTTTCACTATGTTTTCCAACAAAGCTATGGCTACATTCAGAGCCTGATGCAGTTCCACATATCTTATGTATATGTCTACCCCAATATCCATATAATGTAAACTCTTGACTAAACTCATCTGTTCCAAATGCAGTATCAAAATATCCAGCATCTCTTACTTCAGGATATGCATCAGATGATTCTGGTTCTTGTCTTGTAGTATTCCATCCAAGGAAGGCTAAACCTTCTACCCTAAATGTTGCTCTATCAATTTTAGACCTTGTAGCTCCACCTATAAGTTTAAATTCAGGATAACTATTAGTAGCAACAGTCTTTCCTGCCGGTGGGTTAAAGTCAAAGTTTACTTTTCTCACACCAATAACTACATTATTGTTAGCACCTTTATAAGCTTTATAATTAGCATTGCTATATGTTGATGCTTTAAATGATCTCTCAGCAACTAATGTGTCTTTTACGAAATTACCATTCGCCATCACAATTCCTGTGCCGCTGCTTAAAGCTATGTCTTCTATGCGATTTTCTTCATTAAATGTAGTGCCTGGAAGTTGAGTCATAAAGCTCTGGATAGATGAATATACACCATAACTATTGATTGCTTTAGAATAAGAACCTTCTGGTATAATCTTTTCTATTAATATTTTACCACTACCTATATTTAATTTTGCAGCTGAGCTATCAAAATTAAATGCTACCTGTTTATTTGTTGGTTCTACAGCCACACTACTTGAGCACATATTTCCTGTCATAGTGAAATCACCAAGCACATTAAGTGTAGTGTTAAGATTTAAGATGTAGGCATTTCTATTATTATTTAATACTTTATTTCCCTGTAATATAAAGCTTGAATTTTCTTCTGATGTTGCATTTAATTGATAAAGCGAGAGTATCTGGAAATTAGGCACTGAATTAGATGCCATCTTAAATTTACTTCCAGATTTTATTCTTAAGTTACTTGTATTTCCTATAGCATAGAAAAGTGAACGGATGTATGTTCCTGACAAGACATTGTTATTGATATTTGTCTCGCCATATATATCCATAGTTGCACTTGTTATAAATATACCTTCGTTGCCACCTACTGCACCACCGCCATTTGCACCAGTTATAGTATTTTCGCTAAAGTTCGATGCACTTGCTATGAAGTTAGCATTATTTTCAATTCTTATGAGATTTGATACATTGTTTCTAAGTACATTAAGTCTTTCCGCATTTAATGTTGCATTATTAACACTTATTGCCTTATGAGTTCCTACATTATCTGTTATATTTGTATCTTTTATATTTACTGTTCCTGCTGTCTGGTGTAAGATATTTGCTCTTACATTATTGCCATATACATTAGTTCTATCAATATTTAGTTTTCCACTAGACACAGTAAATATTCTTCTCATATTTGTATTATTTGCTATTGAAGTACTTGATACATTTATATTACCGCGTTCTACATATAAAAGAAGTGGTCGTGTTGAATCATTTGTTCCTGTAGAAGTATTATTTTCTATAATACAATCATAAATATTTATTCTACCATTATTCTCTATTTGATAGATACCTGTTTCATTGCCATTCAATGTATTATTTCTTATAATTGTCTTTTCCATATTTATAAGACCATGAGTATTGTATATTAAGCCTGACCTAGTAATAGTATTATTTATAATATGACAATTATACATTGTAAATCTTGAATTGGTATTTTCACTATTATTTGATAGTAATACATTTGAAGTATAGCCTTCAACTATAACATCAGAGAATGTAGTTATTCTGAGATAATTATTTGTAGCCTCATCTACTATTGCATTTGGTCCTGCACTGCCACCTGGGTTTTCCCATCCAGATATTGGATAAAATTTTGCTTTATAAACTTCAAAATCATAACTTTCAGTTCTTTGATTTATCCATTTAGTTCTGAAATTAATTCTTGCACCTGCACCATATACATAAGTATTGATATTATCAAACAATATATTTCTTGAAGATGAAGTCATTTGGATTACATTTGCTTCTTCACTGCTACAATTACATATGTATATTTTGCTGTCCCCTGCGTCTCCTCTAAATACTACATTTCTAAGTGTATATCCATTTAAGCAGATATATACTGTGCCATCTATAGTATAAACTCTATTCACATTTATATCGCTACTTAATACATATCCTTTTCCTGATTCAAGAGTAGTAAGTGAAGCATCAAATGGCTCATAAGTTATAACTTCTGTGTGAATGTTAGTATGAACTGGGTCATGGTCACAGTCTGATCCTGATGCCACACCACATATCTTATGAGTATGAGTTCCCCAATATGCATATAAAGTCCACTCTTGATTAAGTTCATCTGTTCCATATGGTGTATCAAAATATCCACCATCCTTTATGTCAGCCACAGCAGCTGCAGATGTTGTTGCCTCTTTTCTATCAAGAGTCCAACCAAGGAAAAAGTATCCATCAGTAGTCATAGTTGCTCTATCTATATGCGATGATGTAGCACCACCTACTAATTTGTATTCAGGATAACTATTTGTAGCAACTGTCTTACCAGCAGGTGCATTAAAGTCAAATTTAACTTTTCTGACACCAATTACTACATTGTTGCGATTTCCTTTATATGCTTTATAATTTGCATTACTTATTGTTGATGCCTTAAATGATTTTTCAGCAACTAATGTATCCTTTACAAAATTATCATTTGCCATCACAATTCCAGTTCCACTACTAAGTGCTACATTTTCAAAATAGTTCTCTTCATTAAATGTGGTTCCTGTAGCTTGTGTCATAAAACTATTCATTTCTGAATACAGGCCATAGTGATTAACACCTCTGTCAGCCTCTCTACTTGGCTTAATATCATATATTAATATTTTTCCATTGCCTATGTTAAATGTTGAATTGTTTGGATTTCTAAATGAAGCTGCTACATTTGTCAATCCATTTGTATCTTCGAACTCATTATTAATTATTGTTAAGTTTCCATATATGTTGGCAGTGCTAGTGCCATCATTGTCATATACTGCTTCAACTGTATTTACATTAAGTGATTTTACAATGTTGCCACTAAACTCAAATGTTCCGTCTTCTTCTACATTGACAAATGAAGCTGTCATAGCAAGTACATGAAGTTGTGTAGAGTTTGATGCAAATACAAACTTAGCATCTTTCTTAATATTGAGTGTAGATGATGCATTAACATAAATTATTGATCTTGCAGTTGCTTCATTATTTTCTATACTACTATCGCCATATACATTCATAGTAGAATTATTAATATCAATTGCCTCATTTGTTGCTGCTGTTGAATATTTATCTCCCAGCACTCTATTATTAGAAATATGTGTAGCAGATGCAATAACCACACTACCTGATACAGATTTTAATAAGTTAGATACTGTACTCTTTTTAATATTTACTTTTTCTGCTGTAAATGTTGAGTTATTCAAATTAATTGCAATATCGTTAATCGTATTTTCGCTCATTTCTGAACTACTAACGATAAATGAACCATTTCTTGAATCTATAGCATATTCATTTACAGTATTATTGTTGATACTTGACTTGTCTATATTTATGTTTCCACCAACTTGATGTATGATATTATTATTTACAGTATTTGAATTAATATTTACATCTTTAAGTGTTAGGCGTCCTGAATCATGGTCAAATACATGTGTCACATTATTATTAACAATTGATGATGATGATATATTGATTGTTCCGCCATTAGTGTATATGAGTCTTGCATGAACCGCTCCACTTGGCACATATATATTATTAACTACTGATGTGCTTGATATGTTCATTGTTCCACTTGACTCTCTCTGATGAATACCTAAAGCAGAACCAGCAGCAGATGGTCTTAATTCATTGTTACTTATAATAGTATTTTCAACATCAAATTTTCCACCACCATTCATTATAATTCCTCTACCTGTGATATTATTGCCAGTAATGACTGAATCAAACAAACCAAAGTAACCATTGACTGTAGCATCAGTTGAATTATCTGATATCAGACAAGTAGTTGTATATCCAGTTATTATAACATTTGAAAAGATAGTTCTATTTCTATATGCAGCATTTTGACCTGTCAAACTACCAGTTGTGACAGTATATACAAATCCATCAACAGGTTTAAACAATACATTATATGCCTCAAAATTATATCCAGCATTTAATCTATGATTGATCATTTTTGTAGATGCATTTATTCTTCCGCCTACTGAATACATATAAGTATGCATGTCTCTAAATAATTCTTCTACAGAATCAATTTGAGTCATATTTGCTTCACTCTCTTCGCAATTACAAATATATACTGCAGTATCAGCACTTGTTCCTATAAATGCTACATTATTAAGTGTAAATCCATTTAAGCAAATATATACTGTACCTGTTACATTTATAGTTTTATTAATGTCCAAATCACCAGTTAAGTAATAAGCACCACCTGATACAAATGTTGTCTCCTCTGTCAATTCTTCGTAAGTTAAAATCTCTGAGTGAGTGCCAAGATGAACATTGTCATGATTACACTCAGAATTTGTAGCTGTACCGCAGGCTTTATGTGTATGATTACCCCAAAGTGCATAAAGTGTCCACTCGCCACTAAATTCACTCGTTCCAAATGGTGTATCAAGATTTCCTCCATTTCGCACATCCGCAGTTGTTGTTGAATATGGATTCTTTCTTTCAAAAGTCCATCCCATAAACGAATAATCATCCACCTTAAATGTCGCTTTGTCAATCTTTGATACAGTTGCTCCACCTATAAGTTTATATTCAGGATAACTATTTGTGGCTATTGTCTTTCCTGCTGGGACATTGAAGTCAAAGTTGACTCTTCTTGTACCGATAACTACATTATTATTAAGTCCTTTATAAGCACTGTAATAAATATTACTTGATGTTGATGCTTTATATGATTTTTCAGCGACTAAATTATCTTTTACGAAATTATTATTAGCCATCACTATGCCAGTGCCAGATGAAAGTGCGACATCTTCAAAATAGTTATCTTCGTTAAATGTTGTGCCAGCATTTTGTGTCATGAAGCTTCCTGCCGTTGAATACATACCATAAGATGGTATAGCAGCTGACTCTTCATCATAAGGCTTCATAGCATAGATTTTATGTGTGCCATTACCTATATTATATTTTATAGAGTTGTTATTTACAAATACTGATGCTACAGTATAAGTGCTACTTGTAAATTCATTTTTATATTTATTGTTCTCTATCAATACATTTCCAAGTGCATTTAAAGTAGCATTGCCACCATTCAAGATAAACATTGTGCATGCATTGTTGCTTGACATAGTATTTAAATTATCTTTTACTTCTACATCAGAGCCCTCTTCTAATGATATAGTGCTATAGTCACCAATTCTTATTATATTCATATCAGTAATAGAATTTGATGATATCCTTACTTTAGCTCCTGGTTTAACATTTAATACACTTCTTTCCGAACCACTCATTCCCCATATTTGTACAAGTGATCGCTTTATTGTATCCCCTATTTGATTTAATGTATTGTTTTCTATAATATTTTCACCATATAAAGTTACTGTTGATTTACATATTTCTATAGTATCATTAGAAACTGAAGTAGAAACAAAATTATTTATACATCTATTATCTTTTATTATTGATCCACTTGCTACACATGTTGCATCATTACATACAATCAATTTTCCACATTCATTTTTAGTGATGCTTACTCTATCAATATTAAGTGAACAACTATTGGCTCTTATTAAGTGAGTTGAATATGATTCTAATTCAATTTTATTTTCCTCAACACCAACTTCATTTAAATTTATATTTCCTGCTATACCATGTATTAAATGTCCTCTAGTAATATTGCTTTTTAATATACTGTTTTTTATACTGGTTGTTCCAGAAGTGTTGCGGACAAATTGTGCTCTACAATTGTTTTCTGATAATGTTGCTTTACTTATATTCATTGTTCCATTATTTACTATTGCATAGGTTGTAGTTGATGTGGTTTTATTGTTGTCAAATAACAAAGCATCAATATTTGCAACTCCATAGTTACTTAAATATCTTTGAGTGCTTGTATTATTAGTCCATTTTGTATTATTCATATTTAATGTAGAACCAGCTCTTGTCATAATAACTTCAGTAGTAAATGAGTTCTCATTAAATTCTACATCTTCTATATTTATTTCACCTGAATTTTCAAGTATAAGACAATTTATTGTATTATTACTTATTGAAGAAGATGCAATGTTGATTTTGCCTGTATCTACTGCAAAGACTCTTGTATCATTGTTAAAATTATTGTTTGTCATATTGCAATTCTTTAGAGTAATTTCACCAGTTCCGCTTTGCCTTACAAAATTCGCACCACCATTCATTCTATTTCCATTAAATATAGTATTTTCTATAATAACTGATCCCGAGTTGTTGCTTGTTACCCCACTACCAGATAATGTGTTATTGATAAACTTCGAATTATAAAATGCCATAGTCGGTCTTCCTGTTGCATTTGATGTATTTGCAAATAAGATTTGCTTTGTATACCCATCAATTATTACATTTGAGAAAGTTGATTTATGATTATAAGCAAATGTAGCAGTTGGTGTAAGTGAAATTCCAACATCACCTTCTGAGCCAGCTGATGGTCTAAAATGAACATTATAAACTTCTAAGTTTTGATTGCCAAAACCTTCCTCACCTTTTAACCAGATACTTTTTGCTTGGCAACTAATCTTATTGCCTATGCCATACATATTTACATTAATGTTTCTCATTAAATAAGTGCTAGTATTTTGTAATAAACTTGCTTCATTGCCATTACAGTTAGATATATAAATGCTACTTGCATTGTCTGCACCTACAAATGCTACATTGCTAAGTGAATATCCATTTAAGCAAATGTAGACAGTACCCGATACAGTTATAGTTCTATTTATATTTAAATTATCAGTTAAGTAATATGCGCCTCCCGCTGTAAGAGTTGTAGTACTTGTTAATTCTTGATATTCAAGAACATCAGTATGAGAACTCATATGTAAAGTATCGTGTGTACACTCAGAACCTGAGGCAACACCGCAAACCTTATGGATATGACCACCCCAGAGCGCATAAACTGTGAACTCTTGACTTAACTCATTAGTTAAGAATGGCGTTTTTAATTTTCCTCCATCTGTAGCATCTACCACATAAGTTGAAAATGGCTCTTTTCTATCAAATGTCCATCCAACAAATGAATAACCTGTCGCCCTAAATGTAGAGTAATCAAGTTGTGATAATGTGCTACCTGCTACATTTACATATGTAGGATAACTATTAGTTGCAAATGTTGCTCCAGCTGGCACATTAAAATCAAAATTAATTTTTCTTACGCCTATAACTACATTATTGTTAAGACCTTTATAAGCTCTATAGTCTACATTACTATAAGTTGATGCTTTAAATGATTGTTCAGCAACTTCAGTTGATTTCACAAAATTACCATTTGCCATCACAATGCCAGTGCCACTACTTAAAGCCACATCTTCAAAATAATTTTCTTCATTGAAAGTAGTGCCTGCAAGTTGTGTCATAAAACTTTGCACAGGAGAATATACTCCATAATTTGGCTTTGCCGCTGCTGCACTATCCATAGGAATCATATTGGTTATTTTTATTTTTTTACTTCCTATATTTAATCTTGCACTTGCTGGATTAGTCATTCTTAAAGAAGCAACTTCTGTTACTGTCGTTCCACCTACAGTATAATAATTATTTTCAATCGTTACACTACCATAAGCATCAACTTTTGCATTATCATGTTGTATAATCATCGCCGCTGCTTCATTATTATTAGTAGCATTAATTATATTGTCGTGTATATACAATTCTGCATTTTCTTCTATTGTAGTTGTAGAATATCTACTTGATACATATGCTGTATATCTTCGTATTTTGTTATACGCAATCTCTAATTTTGCATTATTATAAATATTGCAAGCACCTTTGCTAGTTGCACTTGAACCATCTACATATATAAGAGAGCACATTACCGCATTACTTGTATCATTATTAATCACTTTTGTGTGTCCATAAATATTAAGTGTTGCATTGCGGACATTTATAAAGTCAGAATTGTCTGTTCCACTATATGTTTGTGTATTGTTGCTTATTGTTGATGCACTTGCTGTAACTACACTTCTACCAAGAGCATATAAGACTCCATTAACTGTTGCGTTATTATCAATTATTGTGTTTTCAAAATTTGTAGTACTTGCATTTAAACTAATTAAATATCTATTTGATCTATTATCTTTTATAGTAAAGTCTTTTATATTAAATTTATTGTTTGCATTATAACCATGAATAAGATATGCTATGGCTGTATTGTTTTTTACACTTCCACCTTCAAACTTAATAGTTCCACCTGTGTTTCTAATCAAATCAAGTTGTGCAGTATTTTCTACAAAACTAGTATTTTTTATTTCTACAGTTCCAGCTTCTACATGCACTAAATCATTTGTCAGAGTATTATTGCATACATAACTATCTTCCATACGGATAGTAGCTGATAAGGAATTATCTATTACACCGTGCACGAGAGTGTTGTTGGATACAGTCGCTCTTTTTATTTCAATATTACTTCCAGCTGTAGTATAGTTTTTAAATAAACTAATACCACCATTATTATTGCTTGCTACAATTTTATCTATCTTCATTGTTCCACTATTAAGTAGGAAGGAATGATAGTTGTTAGTATTTCCTTCTAACACTATATCTTCCATATCCATAGTTCCAAGATTATATACAGTGTATCCATCAGATCCAGTTGTAACATTATTTTTAATTTTTACATTTTTAACTGTTGTTTTTCTACCTGCCGCCTCACTTCTTATCAGATGCAATGCTACTTCATTGCTATCTATCACTGTATCATATATGTTTAATTCACCTGAATCTTTTTGTATAAGCTTTCTGTTTTTATTGTTTGCAATTGAGCAGCTTGATATATTGATGGTTCCTGTTGATACATGTATCAAGTTTGTATTTGTTGTGTCAGATTGGATATTGTTTTCAAGGCGAGTGTTGACTAGGTTAAATGTTCCTGTGCCTTGATACTGTTCGATAACAATTGCATTATTTCCAATTGTGTTGTTACTTATAGATGAATTTTCTATCGTTACTTCACCATATGAATTTTGTATAAGTCTTTCTGTGGTTATTGTGTTATTTATGATTAAGCAATTATTCATATATATTCTTGGATTTGTCACATTTGCTGTTCTATTTGAAATCAACTTCGGAACTGTGTATCCACTAATTTCAATATTTGAATATGTTGAAATACAATTAATATTTGCACCACTATGCCATATCAAACAATAAGTGGTTGTGGTTATAGACCAACCATCTATTGGGTTAAACTTAGCATTGTAAAATTCATTGTTTTGTGCCTCAAATCCTGACTCGCCACGGATAGAGATGAATTTTGTTTTGAAATTTATTTTTGCGCCAGTGCCATATAAATAAGTGTTTAAATCTCTAAACATATAATCATCAGTGTTTTGTGTCACATTTGCTTCTTCGCCACTACAGTTACATATATAAATTGTGCTTGCTGTATTTGCTCCAGTAAATGATACATTTGTAAGTGTATGACCATTTAAGCAAAGGTAGATTGTGCCGCTTATTGGTATATTCATATTTACATCTATATCTTCAGTTAAGTAGTATGCTCCTCCTGGTGCGAATACTGTAGTTGCTGTCACTTCTTCATATGCTATAACTTCTGTATGCATAGAAGTATTAGCTATGTCGTGATCACAAACCGAACCTGATGCTACACCACATGCTTTATGAATATGTCTACCCCAAAGTGCATACAAGATAAATGTTTGTGATGTGTCAGTAGATGCAAATGCAGTTTCATAATTTCCACCATCTACCACATCAGCTTTTGTCTCACCATACATTGATGGAGATTTTCTTTCTGTTGTCCAACCTAAGAATGCATATCCACTTGCTTTGAAAGTCGCTCTATCAATTTTCGATAAAGTATCTCCTGCTATATTTTTATATACAGGATAACTATTAGTTGCAAATGTTGCACCGCTTGGGACATTAAAATCAAAATTAATTTTTCTTACACCGATAACTACATTATTATTGGCACCTTTATATGCTCTATAGTCTATATTGCTATAAGTTGATGCTATAAATGATTTTGTAGCAACATCATTTGATTTTGCGAAATTATTATTTGGCATAATAGTTCCTGTTGTAAGAACTCCTGCATCGTTTCCAATTGCTATATCTTCTATATAGTTTTCTTCATTAAATGTGGTTCCTGACATCTGATATATGAGTCCTGTATTCATAAGTGAATACACACCAAACATATGATTATGGACATCAATGTCTCTATTTGAAGTATTATCTTTTATAATTAATTTACCATTACCAAGATTTACTCTTGCAGTAGTTGTATTGATAGCTAAAAGTACTGCAACTGAATAATTAGTTTTTAAACTTGAACCTGTAGCAACATTGTCAGTTATATATAAATCTCCATAAATATTTACAACTGGATTAGTTCTCTCTAAGCAAAGTACACCTTGTTGAAAAGAAGTAAATGGTGTAGTGGTATTATTTCTCATTACTTTATTATATTTCATATTAACTACTGCACCATCTTCTACATCAAACCTACAATTACTTGCCAAAGCTACAATCTTATGAACAGTTATAGAGTTGTTATTAATATTTACCCTACTTCCTTCTTTACATATTATATTTCCTCTTGTGTCAGCAAACATTATTGTAAATACTGCATTATTATTTGTGACATCGCAATCGCCATAGAAATTAATGTAAGATTCACTAGATGAATCTCCAAGTACATATATGAAATCCATTATGCCGCCAGAGCCACCAGGATAAGTGCCGACTACATCATTTCCATCTATTACAGTATCTCTTGCATCTACTGTAGATTTTTCGATGAACATCAATCTTTGATTTAAAATATTTTTACTAATATTTGCTTCTACAAATTCTGTTTTGCTGTTGCCAGTGATGTAGAATAATGAGTGTCCATTTGTTATAGTATTATTACTTATATCACTGTTTACAAATTCTGTTTTTCTATTGTTATCAATAAAGAATACCGCCTGTCCATTTGTTACAGTGTTATGATGGATATATGAATCACTTGCGATAGCATGCCCTTGGTCACAGAATAAATAATAATTATTCATACTGTTATTAGCTATTTCCATTTTTTCCATAACAAATTCACCTTTATTATTCCATAAAAGCGTGCTGGCTACTAAGTTATTTGTGATCTTAGTATTATACATCTTCATATTTGATGACTGCTTATTGGTAATGGCATTAGTACCTACATTATTGCCGTCAATCTCAGAGTTTTCAATCTTGACTGTACAAGATTGATTAACCATAAATTGTGAAGATTTATTATTATTGAGTTTTGTATTATTTATATTAATGTATCCACTTCCACTTTCACTGCTAAACAATACGCCATTATTTGCTCCACCATTATTTGTATTTATGATTGAGCAACTTGATATATTGATAGTTCCGGCAAGTGAAGTTTGATGAATGATATTACAATTAACATTATTATTTGCTAATGTGTTTCCATCTATCTCTACATTTTCAAGTGTAGTTTCGCCACCAGTGTTAAATATTATTCCTCTATAAGTAATAGTGTTGTTTTTGATTTTTGTATTATATATTTTTGTCTTGTTGTTTTTAGCACGGCTTGAGTTATTTGATATGAGAACTGTTGTTGTATAGTTTTCAAAAGTACAATTTGATATTATAGTTTCACTTGTTGAATTATCATTTTGTCCAAGTAATGCAAAATCATTATCAGAATTTACATAACCTGCAACAGGTGTAAAGTTGACATTGTAAGCAATAAACTCTGCCTTTGTTGTACTTTGACTTCTAAATGCTATCCTTTTTGTCTCAAGTTTTATTGCTGCATTGCTACCATACATATATACACTTAAGTTTGCATTATCATTGCCTCTAAACATATAATCACTGTTATTTTGAGTCATGCTGGCTTCTACGTTTTTACAGTTACATATGTATAATTCTGAGCCATTTGTTCCTACAAATGATACATTGTAAAGTGTATGTCCATTCAAACATATATATACTGAACCCGTGATAGTAAATACCCTACTTATACTTGCATCAGAAGATGAAGCAAGATAATATCCTTTTCCTGCTTCAAGAGTAGTAGTCTCTGATAATAATTTCTCATATTCAACTACTGTAGTGTGTGCACTTAAGTGTGCTAAGTCGTGATTACAATTTGATTCAGATGCCACTCCACAGATTTTATGTATATGAGCTCCGCTTCCCCATACTGCATAAAGAGTAAAGGTCTGAGAGGTATCACTTGTGCCAAACAAAGTCTCATATGTGCCACCATCAATTACATCAGGTGTTTTTGCATCAGCACTTGTAGCCCAACCCATAAACTCAATTCCCTCTGCAGTCATCGTCGCAGGGTCAAATGTCACAGATGTCTTTCCACCTATATTTATATATGTAGCTTGACTATTAGTAGCAAATGTTTTACCCGCTGGAACATTGAAATTGAAATTAATTTTTCTTATACCTATAACTACATTGTTGGAATTTCCTTTATAAGCCTTATAATCCGCTCCATCAGCAAACACAGCACTATAAGTTGCAGCTATGAAACATTTCTCTGCAACAGAATTTTCTTTAGTAAAGCCTGATGCCATAATGTTGCCTTTGCCACTTACAAATCCTATGCCATCCACAAAGTTTTCTTCGTTGAATGTAGTGCCATCCATCTGAACGATAAAGTTACCACCTGTCATTTTACTAAACAATTGATACATTTTATTAAATCTATGACTATCATTGTCTATAGTATTGCCATATATTTTTAATACACCACTTCCTATATTCATTTTTGTTTCTACACCAAGGAACAATCCCGCTGGAGAGTTTTCTATCGTACTTGGAGATATGCTTCCTGCACCCACAAAATGATTGTCAATAATTTCAAGATTTCCTCTCACATTGAATACTGGGCGAGCAGATGTTCCTGTTCGTCCTATCATCAAAGCACCTTGAGAATCATTTTTTCTATTAATTGTATTATTAATGATGCTTACTGTTGCTGTATCTTCTATATTCATCACATAATTTTCTATATGAAATGAATTTACTGTTGTATTGTTTTTTATTAATGCTGTACCATTAGAAAAGCTTGTATTGTTTGCTTTCGATTTTATGATAGAAAATGCTGTATTGTCATGAATGTAATTATCTCCAGTAAAATTAGTAGTGATACTGCTTGTAAAATCATTACACAAAATAACATATCCACCAGTCATAGATAAATTATGATTATATATTTCTACATTCTCTACATTAAGATTACCACCTCTTGATGTTGATGTTTCTGAACCACTATGTATGACATGCTGTGTTAATGTATTATTATATATTTTTGAATTCTTAACAGTAAGTGTTCCACCATTTCCAGACTTTAGCAAAGAGGCATTGTTATTGTTATTTCTAAAAACAGCATTGTTAAAATTCATTATTTTTTCACTCATAATTGATGAGTGTTCAGTCACTGTGTTTCCTTCATATAAGAATTCATCTGCATCAAGCACACCAAAGTTAAGCACACTATAATTATTACATGTGTTTCTTCTGACATTTACATTTTTCATACTTAATTTAGTAGTTGCATTTTCAATATGCATTAAGTAATTAGCTGTAGTGTTATCATCTATATCAACCTCTTTAAGATTTACACTACCAGCACTCTCGTATATCAATTTGTCAACTCTGTTATTAGTTATATTTGATTTTGTGGCATTGATTGTACCACCTGTACATTTTATAAGTTCTCCTACTGCAGTGCCGGTAGCATTGGTGTTGATGATAGATGTGCTTGATATATTTATTGTTCCACTATCATTTCTCTGATAAATACCACTTGTGTCAGCGGCAAGATTGTTATTTTCAAATATGACATTTTCTATTGTAACTGTTCCTCCGCTGTTGATCAATATATATTTAAACGAACCATTTCTTGTAATAGTATTATTTTTTATATATGAATCATATATATTTAATTGACCATTCGAATTATTAATTACACCAGATGTAGTAAACCCTTCAATCGTTGTATTAGATATTGTCGCTGTATAAGTATCTATTACAGTATTTATCAAAGGAGTGTCACTCGTATTTACCCATCCATCAATTGGGCTTATATGTGCATTATAAACTTCTAATTTTCCTGTGTTTACTATATTAAAAACTAATTGTGTTTTAAGATTAATTTTATTTCCTGTTCCATATAATCTTGCACCTATGTGACTAAACATATGAGGAGCCATAAAGCTTGTATCTGGATCTGGATTTCTTGTGATAGTTGCTTCTTCACTACTGCAATTACATATAAATACTTGACTTCGTAAAGCTCCACTCTCTGTAACAAATTGAGTATTATTTAATGTATGTCCATTTAGACATATAAACACTGCTACATCTTTAAGGTTAGGGTCACCAAGGTAATGGATAGGATCAGGTGTAGGCATAACAAGTCTTAAGTTTTTAGTAGCATCTGTATCTTCTGTAAGATAATAACCTTTACCTATCTCTAATTTTATAGTTACCTCGCCAGTAAGATAATCAGAAAGTGGTTCGTAATTTAGGACATCACTATGAGCAGGCAAGTGAACATTGTCGTGGTCACATTCTGCTGTAGTTGCAGTACCACAGATTTTATGTATATGAGGCTCGCTCCACACTGCTTTAATAGTTATGTTTCCTGTCTGAGTTATTGGTATTTGTTTCGCAAATGTATTTGCACCATTGATAGACCAACCCAAGAACCTATGCCCATCTCTCTTTTTTAAGTTATCCGCTACAGGTAAAGTTGCAACTTGTCCTTCAAGATATGTTGTATATGACTCCCATGGTGAGTTATCAAGCCACTCTCCACCATTTAAGTCCCAAGTTATATTTGACCAAGTCAAATCAAAATATGCAGCATCAATATACAGTGCAGGTCTTATACCTTGTCTCATATTAAATGTCAATCCTGATGAGTATATTTCACCATCGCTTTCAACTTGAGCTGCTGTCCAAGAATTATCAATTGACACCGAACGAGTCCACCAAGATCCAGCATCATACTGGTTCCTTGCATTATACCTTGCATATGTAGTTTCTCTCGCTACCCTTGCAGCATTATCAGCAAATAAACTTGGGCTTGCTACTTCGTGATAATTTAATATAAATACTTTATCAACTGTATCATTTCCACCAGACGGACTTGTTCCAGAAATTGGTGGATTAGTATTTGTAACTTCTTTTATATATGATTTTTCAAAATCACTAAAATATGTATCATAGAAAGTTCCATTGAGATATGCTCTAAGTTCTGTATTTTCCCATGTATTTGAAGCATCTACTGGATCAAGTACTCTATTTACAAGAATGTCTTTTGTTACGATAAGAGCCTTATCACCTTTCACTGATAAAATTTTCCATTTTATAGGATCCATGACATCTGACTTAGTAGATGATTGTGGATGTGAACCAAAATAAAACTCATCTGGTATAACGCCAAAAAGTTTTGTTTTTGCTTCTATTTTTTTATCCTCCAATATATCTGTTAATTCAAGTTCACTATCTGTAGCTACAGTCTTATCTTCATAAGAATCTATTGTGAGAACCTCTGTTTCGCTCGCTGAGCTCGCGCCTACGGTTGTCTCGCCATCGTATGGGCAAGCTATGCGAGCCCCATCACTCTCGCCATCGGTTGTCTCGCCATCATCAGCGCTCGTTGAGCTCGTGCCTACGGTTGTCTCGTCATCGTCAGCGCTCGCTGAGCTCGCACCTACAGTTTCGCTTTCTCCTACAGTGGTTTCACTCTCGGCTTCAGCGCTCGCTGAGCTCGCGCCTACGGATTCGCTCTCGCCTGTAGTTGTCTCGCCATCGTCAGCGCTCGCTGAGCTCGCGCCTACGGTTTCGCTCGTGCCTGCGGTTTCGCTCTCGTCTTCGGTTTCACTTTCGCCATCGTATGGGCGAGCTATGCGATCCCCATCACTCTCGCCTGCGGTTGTCTCGTCATCGTCAGCGCTCGCTGAGCTCGCGCCTACGGATTCGCTCGTGCCTACAGTTTCACTCTCGCCTTCGGTTTCGCTCTCGCCATCGTATGGGCGAGCTATGCGAGCCCCATCACTTTCGCCATCGTATGGGCGAGCTATGCGAGCCCCATCACTTTCTTCTTCAATCAAATTCTGTGAGTCATCATTTTCTGACCCATCTCCATCATCTAAATTTTTAATTGAGACAATTTCTTCGTAATGTTCCTCATAATAAGACATCTCATAATAGTTTTTTGGTTCACTACTACGAGTTTCATCTTCCTTCACTACATTTTCTACGCTTGAAGCAAGTGTAAAAGAACTGTTGCCTGTCATAACCATACTGATTATGAGTATTATTGACACAATTCTTTTTAATTCTTTGCTAAACATACGATACCTCTCTCAAAAGTTTCTATTGAAATTATCTCTGTATTATTTTTTTTACACTGGACGCAAAAACTAAGGACACTCGTCCCATTAAATTCGTACTCAAAATAAGCATGATAGATATTTTCTTTTTTCATGCTTTTAGTATTTGAATATTTTGTTAGGCTTGTCATCTTTTCATCTCTTCGCCCTCACGCAAAACTATTCTCTCAATAAAAATTGAGAAAAACATAGTTTTCCAATTAAATTATACTAAATTTAATAAAAAAAGCACGCATTTGCGTGCAATCTTAATGAATTCTTAATAATTCATAGAAATCTTAATAAATTCTTAATAATTTTCCCAATTTATCCCATTTTTCAAGGTTTTTAAACTTTTTTTGACATTTTTTCTATTTTTGACCAAAGTTGGCTCTTATATACCAAATTGCTTATTTTATTAACTATTTCGGCAATTAATATTGTGAGTACAAAATCAATAATTATGACAATAAGTGTTGAGATGCCGCTAAGCCTTTGATAATTCAGCATAAAATCAACTTGATAAATCACAAAATGATGAACCAGGAAGAACTCGTATGAAATCTTACTAAATATTGGTATTGTTTTATTCAAAAATTTATTTTGCGATATGGCATCCTCAAAAATGTAAAAACTTATGATGATGGCAACAACAACTATTGTTGTTTTAAAGTTGTCAGGGATATTAATTACTAACTTGTACATATAGAAAAATAAAATTGTTGGTATGGTAAGTATGAGTAGCCAAATTGTTTTTGGGCTCGCATAGCTCGCCCGTACAAAAGGACTCGCATAGCTCGCCCGTACAAATGGGCTCGCATAGCTCGCCCGTACAAAAGGGCTTGCATAACTCGCCCGTACAAATGGACTCGCCCCAACACATGGGCGAACAACATTTGCACTTGAAGCGATATCTGCAAATACTATACCAAGATAAAAGTTATACACCTGACACAAGAAATTCATATGACTTGGAATCACAAAATTAAACTTATTATAGTTTACATTTAAGGCAATATAACATATCGTCATCACAACAAAAGTAACAATTTTATTTTTTTTATGTGCCTTAAATAAAAATGGATAAGCAAGATAACAAAATATGATGCAGCCAAGAAACCATTCACCTATACCAAGTGAAAATGTTTTTATACCACATGCATTTAAATATTCATCAATACCAAGTATGGTCCAGATGAATTGCCATTTTGGAACTCCACCATATATATGTATATTTTTTAAACTTATAACCTTAATTACAAAATAAATAATATAGGCAATATAAAAAGGGATTAAAACCCTTGTGAGTCTTTTTTTATAAAACTCTATGGGCTTTACATCCCTATTTTTATTTGAATAAGTTATCGTTGCACCAGATATAAATATAAAAAGTCCACAAGCTATCATCGCAAAATGCATATTTGGTCTTATAGTTAAATCTTCTATTAACTTCAAATTATGCATAGGATGAATTACATACATATCCATAAAAATATGATACACGAATACATAAAGTATTGAAAATAATTTAAGCAAGTCAAAACAGTATATTCTATTTTTATGAGCACTATTCAAATCTATTTAATTTCTTTTATATATTCTATAACTGGTTGATCAACCTTATCAAGCCCACCAACTACATCTACATCAGTAACTTCATCGCAAATCTTGTCTACAACTTCTATACCTTTGATAATTCTTCCAAATGCAGCATAATCACCATCTAAGAAGTTCTCTGGATTGCCATTTTCATCTGTCTTAGGTGTTCCATCTTCATTGTGTCTTATAGCATCTTGTTGTAAGATAAAAAATTGTGAACTTGCAGAATCTGGTTCATCAGCCCATCTTGCCATAGAGAGTACTCCTCTCTCGTGCTTTATACTATTTGGCACACCATTACTTTCAAACTCTCCCTTTATAGTTTCACCAGTTCCTCCATCACCATTGCCAGTTGGATCTCCGCCTTGAATCATAAATCCTTTTACAACTCTATGAAATGTCAATCCATTGTAGAAACCATCATTTACAAGTTTCAAAAAGTTTTCAACTGTTATTGGTGCAATCTCTGGTTCAAGTTCAGCCTGCATAACACCAAAATCCTTAACTGATATTTCTACTTTTGGTTTTTTAGATGCAGCACTTTCACCAGCATTTTCACCACTACAAGCAAAAAGTGACAATGCTACAATACTTAATAAAATTAATTTAATAAACTTTTTCATAATATACCTTCCCGTTTTTTACTATCTTGGTATATTATAATATTTTTTTTTATATATGTCTATACTTTTTTTCTATTTCTATAACTTTTATAGATTGCGATTTCATATGCAATCAACATAATTAAAAGAAATGCACTCACTCCAACAAATTGAATTCTATTTTCTCTCACAATCATAAGTAACATTTTTTTCTTGTTGATACTTTCAGCATCATTACTCTTTTCCCACTTATCTGCCACAGATAAGCTTGCTATGATTTTTCCAGTATCATCTTCCGCATTCTCTTTTTCTTCTGCATCTTCATCCTCTATGTCCGCATCTGTTTCTTCCTCCTTTACTTCATTTTCTTTGTTATCATCTTTCTTTCTAGTTTCATTTGATTCATCTATATCACTTAATGCATAAGTAGTGCTAGCAACATCTATGGCGCTTGTAAAATCTGTTTCGTAAATAATTTCTGTGCTTTCAATTATCACTTTTGAAGATGGTTTCAGTGGTCCTTTGTTAAAATCTACATAATCATCATCACTATCATCATAATTACTATGTGGAGTTTTATAATCTTTGGTTTTCACTTCACCATCATACATAAGTATGATATTATCATTTTGTATATTTCTATCCAAGATATATTCTTTAAATTCATTAAAGTCATAGAACACCTTATCTCCACATTTATATCCGGTAAATTCTAAATAATCACTTTTATAAAGTTCACCCCACCTATTATATTTTCTATTTGGTCGGACTGTAGGGTAATCAAAATCATTCATATCATTTACTATATAACTTATAGTGGCAATATTATTACCTTCACTAAAATTTCCAAGACCAGTGTTGTATACTATGTTAATTTTCAACGGCTCATACACAGGATATAAAACATATTCTTTATTATCTATACTTGTATAATTATATATTTTTTGTCTCGGATTAAATTCAACTTCATTTTTTGATTCATCCATACTCCAGCCAAGGAAACTATATCCTCTAACATATACTGCATCATTTAGTTCTTTTTCTTTGTCATCATATATAAATTCTTCATCCTCCACATATCCGTTTATAGTGATACCGTCTGCATTTTCATTGCTAAATTTAAATACATATTTGATGGGTTCATATACTGGATATAAATCTATTTCCATATTATCATATATTGAATCTATCTTAAAATTATATATTTCAGCGTTTGGCTTAAAATCTATCTCACTTGATTCCTTTGTCAAAGTCCAACCTATAAAATTATATCCTTCTATATCTATGTTGTCTGGAAGCTTATATTTTTTATCTATTACACATTGCAAATCGCTCAATTTGTTTTTTATAATTTTTTTTACATTGTTGTCTTCAGAGAATTTAAAAATATATTTCATTGGAGTATACACTGGGTACAAATTTATAACTTTTTTATCAATGTCTGTGTAATTAGATACTTCTTGTTCTGCTGCAAAATCAATCTTATCGCTTGTCATATCTTTACTCCATCCGACAAACTTATATCCTTTTACATCTATATTTTTATTTAATTTTTTAGGCACGTCATCATATACATATTCTTCATTATCAACACTGCCATTTATAATCAAGTTTCTTGTATTTTCATTGCTAAATTTAAATATGTATTTTATAGGTTCATACACTGGATATATATTTACTATTTTACTACTTTCATCAGTATAGTTAAATATTTCAGCATTTGAATTTAAATCAATTCTGTCAGAACCTTTTGTCAAACTCCAGCCTATGAAATTATATCCAATTACTTTAACATTGTTTGACAGATTATATTTTTTGTCATATTCACATACCAAATCATTTATCTCTTCAGTTATTTTTACTTTATCCACATTACTTTCTGTCGCATATTTAAATATATATTTATTTTTTTCAAATACTGGATATGCATTAAAAGTTTTTCCATTGCTTGAAGTTAGATTTATTATTTTTTCTTCTATTTTTAAATCTACCTTATCACTTCCCTTTGTATAACTCCATCCTTTAAATGTATACCCTTTAAACTCTGCGATTGGGACATCATAACTTTTATCATACTCAATATTTTTTAAATCATTAATTTCTGCCAAATCAATTTTAAATTCAAAATTACTTTCTTCATTGTATATCACACTATATCGGATAGGTCCATACACTGGATATAAGGTTATTGATTGATTATTTGTTGCCGTATAATTATATATCTCTGCATTTTTTACAAAGTCAATATCTTTTGAACCTTTAGTTTTTGTCCAGCCATTAAATATATATCCCGTTACTTCTATATTATTTGGCAAATTATATTTTGTTCCATATTCAAAAGTTTTATCTGCTATATTTTTTGTTATATTGATTTGACTTATATTACTTTGTGTGGCAAATTTAAATGTATATTTATTCTTTTCAAATACTGGATATACATTTATAGTTTTAGCGTTAGTCGTTGTTAAATTTTTTATTTTGTCTGTAGTTTTAATGTTAACAGTGCTACTACCAGAAGTCAAACTCCAACCTTTAAATACATGCCCAGTATAAGACACCGTAGGCACAGCATATTCTGTATCATAACTAATATTAGTAAGATTACTTATTCCCGTTAAACTTACATTAAAACCCAGATTACTATTTGCTTTAAATACTACATTATATTTTAAAGGATCATATTTTGCCACAAACTTCTGAGAAAACCTATCGGTCATAGTTGGAAGTGTTGTTATCGTTCCTTTTTTTGTCTCAGTTAGTTTTGTAGCAGTAGTACTAAATACAGGATTTGTCATATTATTAAAATATTTATAATACTGCTCATAATTCTTAAAGATATAACCTGTCTTAGTTGGGTTTGCATAAGTTGTACATGATGAACTTGCTAATAATTTTACTACCTTGTCTTCAACATTATCACTATCATATACAAAATAATGATTTACATTTTTGTTGAAGCCGCAAAAGCATAAATTGTTTTTTATGCCGTCATATTCATATTTATAATCATGGCTTTCATCTTTTTCCCATTTACATTTGTCACATACCATTTTATGATTTGTTGTATCTTTTACTTCATACTTCCATGTATGCTCACAATTTATATATCCTTTCAAGTCCATCGTATCTGAGCAGTATGAGTCACCCTCATATGAAGCACTTAAATCATGCTCTGACTTTGCGCTTATTTGTACAAATGCTTCTGCAATACATAAGTATCTATAATTGTTAATATATTCTTTTTCAATTGATATTTTTACATTTAGCCTTGCAATATATTTATAAATGCCATCAATATGTCCAAAGCCTGAACTAGAATTATCTTCTATCAACTCAACGCCTGTACCATTATTTGTGCCCACTATAGGATACTTAGCAGCATACTTAAAATTTTCATTGAATTTCATCACACTAGGTCTAAATCCAAGTGGTATAAAGTACTTGTCACCGCTTTCCTCATTTGTTGGACTTTCATCAACATAACCCCCGCCAACCAATTTATATCTAGTTCCTTTATTGATTATAGTTGTACCTTTTATCACCACATATGAAGTAGTATAAAATTGTCCATTGGTACACAATGAATAAGGTGCCTTCTTAGTTTCCTCTATTATCATGCCACTACCAAAATTTGCACTTTTAAAAAGGAGTGGCATTGGATGACGATTCATTGTCCAATTTTCACTTGATGCATTTGCAGTTGTCTTTGCAGTAATTTCAAAATAATATTTTGAATCATCTTGTGTAAATATAACATTTTTCTCATCTATTGTCATAACTTGATTCAGATATATGTTTGACTGTGCCGAAGTAGTTCCCGTAGATGATGAACTTTGTGACCAATTCATACGGCTTACAGCAGCCAATGTGTTAAAGCAATATATAAGGCAAAAAAAGAAAATACAAAAGAAAATCGTTTTTACTTTATTCTTTATCAAACTATACATATAAAATAAAGTATAAAGTAGGAAGTAATATTAAAAGTATAGGAGCAAGAGATAGGCCAATAATTCCTACATTTATATGTCCTTTCAAAGCTTTTTTCTTTTTCAAACCAAATGCTTTCTTTTGAAATTTTAATATTTTCTTATCTTCTTTGTTGAAATCATTAAATAAACTTTCCTTTAGCATATCTTTTGTTTCATCATCCATTGATATATCTTCTTCATCAACTCTTTTGTTATATCCAGTTTCTACAACTTTTTCATACTCATCTTCATCAATATTAGACATATCAAATTTATTCTCTTCCATAATTTCTTCTGATATTTCTTTTGCTATTTCTTCATCATAATTCATTAAATCATCCACACTTACATCATAAGATTCGATGTCTTCATTATCTCTCGCTTTATCTATTAGTTCCATCAAATCGTTCATTGTATAATTATCTTTTGAACTTCTGACAAATAATCCATAAGCAAGCGATAAGGCATCCCTATCTTCTACATCTACATATTTAAGTATTCTGATTAAAAATTTTGACAACTCATAAGAAAAATCTAAATTAGCATTTGGCATAGCAACAAATTTATATTTTATCATGTTGTTTCTATATCTCATGAGTCTTATTGCTTTCAAATCAAGGAACAAAGAATTTTCTGATAGAAGATAGTTTTCAATACTTAACAATATCTCATCAATAGATGTTAAAATATTGCATATATCTTTCTTACTTAATTTATTGGTTTTTACATACTCTTCAAGGCTCAATGTATTACTTACATCATACTTTAGTACTCTATTCTCTCCATCATAAGTAAGTTGAAATTTTAATATATTATCAATATTTTCTTCTGACAAAATCTTATATTCATAACTTTCTAGATTGCATTTTATATTGCCAATATAAAGCGATGTGTTCTTTATGCCTTTTTCTTCTATAATATCTATATTACTTACATAATTACTAATCATTTTTTCCATTTTGTAATTTATCCTCCTCAAAAAATATATCTACAATATCTATCATAACTTCTGGACAGTAATTCATTTTTTTTCCTTTCTCATAATAACTTTTCTCTATACTGCATTTATCTTTTATGTCTTTAGATATATTTCCTTCTCTCAAAAATGTAAATGTCAAAAATGAAAAAAAGAAAAATGCAGCAATTGAAATAACTATTCCTGTCTCTAGACTGTGCATATTATATATCCTATAATTGCAGGCAAGAAGCAGGGCATAAAAGGCAATCTTAAGTTCTTTGTATTTTCTTTTCGTCCAAAATAAAATGTAATCATCCCAATTACAAATGCCACTATAATTCCTGTCAAAAATAAAACTATATTTTCTTTAAGAGAAAGTAATAATCCGTTTATTACAAAATACATCCCATCTGCAAGCCCTATCCCTTCTCCCGAGAAATATGATAAAAAATATATCGCAAGTCCAAAAGCTATTGAAAACATTGTGTCTATCAAACTTTCAGTATTAATTTCATTGCTGGTCATAGCAATAGTAAAAAGTGCTGCTATTGCATATAAAGTTAATGCAAGCATATCTATTTCTTTTCTTCTACAATCTATTAGTAAAAAATAAATGTATGCTATTAAAAAAACTATGTGTCTCATGTTACTCCTCTTCTTTTACGCACCTGAAACAAGGTCTCAAATTATATAAATTTATGTTATCTCGTGGTATCTGTGTCACATAAGCAGTCATAAGTGGGCACAAATCATCACTATGAAATCTATCACCATATTGCGTTACATAACACACGGTATCAGCGTTTGTGCTTATACTTTTAAAACAGTAGTCGCATTTAATATATTTTTTGTTATTGTAATTCCTATAGTTTGATAAATCATTGTATTTAAAATGAATTGTCTTTTTTACAAGATATGTGCAATTTATATCATCATGATATACTGATGAATTGATGACATTCCTTGCAACATATACCACTTCACCCTTTGTTACACTTTCATCAAATCTATTTCCATCTGCTCCTATAAAAGCCCGCCTGCTGCTAACTAATCTTTTATGAATGCCTTCAACATTTAAAACATTGTATGGCAGATTAAAAAGTACTAAATAGTCATATTTAACAAGTCCCGAATCAGAATTATAAGTATCCGTATTCATATCATACATATATTTTATATTATTATAAGCACTCATCGAATCATCGTATTTATTTAAAAATCTACTTTGCATGATAGAATCATTTATCACATTTTCAAGACTTAAAAAACTTCCTGCAAGATTTTCATTATTCTGTGCCCACTCATCAAGCTTATTGTATATCGTACTTCCTTTCGAAGCATACTTTATACCTTCATAATGACATCGTGCCTTTGACATTTCATTCAACTCAATTATAAAATCACTTGAAGTTTTAATTATAAGTAGTGGTCCAAGCATAAGAAATAAAACAAAAATTGTAAGTGTAAATGAAAAAGCAGCTTCAACTGTTATAGAACCTTTTAGTTTTTTAGTTTTCATAATACTGCCTATATGCATTTGTTCTTATCGCATATTGTTCATATAGTCTTTCACTACTAGCAGATACAAATGTGAAATTAGTGAAAAAATGTTTGCATATAAATTTATTATCTACTGCAAATGAATATACAAGTTTTTCAAAATCAAAGTTTCCTTGTTCTTTTTTTATATTGCTTTCAATTATATTTACCATTCTTTCATCTACATCAGACTGTTTTTCTGCGAATAATAATAATCTTAGATAATCTTTATATGAAAATGCGAAACCTCTATCATCTTCCTCACTTACAGAATCAAGCTGTCCTCTTGCCACATTAAGTATAGATTCTACTGACAAGGTCCAGGAATCAGTGCTATGTAAGAAATTAACTTTTTTATTAGCAAGAAGTTTTTTGATATCTGCTAGACCCTGTGCTGTGCCCCAGGCTGTTATAATCACAAGAGTCATTATCTCAACCATTATTGGTGAAAACTCTATAAATAATGCTGTCGCAAAACTATGTGCAAGTTCTCTTTTTTCAGAATGTGCATATATGTGAAGTACATTCATCGCAATTCTTATAATTAAAATTCTTTTTATTACTTCTTCAATTGCATCTCTATCACTAGCGAAGCCCGTTATCATTTTTTCAGTTTCAAGGTTGACACTTCCACTTTTTGTCCATTCTCCACAAAGTTCCTTATTATAATAGTTGAATTTATCAATCTCATATTCTCCAAGCAGCAATTTTCTCATTGATATGTTATTTGTATTTGACAAAATATTAAAATTTTTATATGTCATATTGGAGGTATCAATTTTTTCTACTTCATCATTACTCATAACAAGGTTCAAAATAAAACCATCTTTTAATTTAATAAGACTTTGCAGTAAATTTTCATTTTCAGTATAATTGCCATTTGATGTCACTATATTTGGGTCTTCTATAATTAGGTCTTTATAAAATTCTTTTATATCTTTTAGATACTCCTTTACTGTATCTTGCAAATCCCTTTTTTCTTCACGGAGATCTCTTATAGCATCATTGTCTCGGTCTTCACCACTTAAACTTCTTTCATATCGTATTTCACTCTCTATCCTATTAAACTCAGCTACATAGGCAAATAAATTACGATTATGTTCATTTATTGTATCAATAATGTTTCTGCACTCAGTTTTAGTATTCTCTATTTTCACATTCATAGGACTATTTTCATCTACATACTCAAAAAATTTTGTAAATTCAGTTTCTATAAATTTTTTTATATCTTCATTATATTCATATTTTTCGCTATGCACATCAGCCTTGTATCTATTATAACTTTTTTCTACAACAGCTCTAAAATCTCTCATTTTATTTTTAAAATTATCAAGATTCGTTATCAGTGAAGTTATATCTTTACTCAAAGTGTCTAACTTTTTTGATACATTTTTTGCATTTTCTTCACTGCCTGAGGTACTAAGCGATTTCATATATCTTATTCCCTGATTCGCCTTCTCAACATAGTCTGAAATCTTTTTTATATATTTTTCAAGTATTTTTATACTATCCTTAAAATCAAAATATCTTTCATTTATTTCACTATACAATTCACTTTTCTTCATCTCGGAAAATATATTTTTTGCATCATTTAAAACTACTTCCATAGAAACTTCATCTTCAATATTTACTTCTCTGCCAAAAAACTCTATAGTCTTCCCTATCATTTTCAACTTCATGTAATTTTCTATTTCTTTTTCTAAATACTCATTGTCAAGCAATTCATTAATTTCTAAATTAACATTTTCTTTTTCAATATTTGCAATATACCAATTACCTATCGGCATTCCTTCATCCTCAAAATATTGATAAATAAAATCAAGATACTCATTCACCAAACCATCATTTGTTCTATACTCAACACCATATAGATTATAATATTCATACAACTTCCTGTGATAAAGCGAAGCCATAGAATCAATTGCCGAATCAGTTGCTATTTGTAAATAAAGTTTTTGTGCATTCATTCTTGCAATTTCAGTTACCGACATTATCACAGATATTATTAAAGTAATCGCTATTGCAAAGTAAACTGTTACGCTTCCTTTAAATTTTGTTTGTTCCATTAGTTATAAATGCTTTCAGCTTGACTATTAATTTTTGAAAATACTGTATTTAGAAGTGAACCAATCTTATCTTTAAATAAAAACACAAAACCAATCAATACTACTATTATAAGTACCAATTCTATGACTCCAGCACCGCCTTCGTCTTCAATCAAATCTTTGATTCCATTTTTTACATTCAAAATTAAATATTTCATTTTGCCCTCCTTTTTTTTACATACCCATAAACGCAGGTACCATTATTACTACCATTATTACAGAAAGCATAAGCATCAGTGGAAGCACTAATTTTGTTGCCGCTTCTTCACCAAGTTTCTTAGCATTCTGTTTTCTTTCATATAATGCATCTTGAACCTCCATATTTAAAATATTTTTTAAATCCTTATTTCCATTCTTTATGCTTTGAATAATAATGTTCAAAAATCTTGTATAGGTTCTCATATTGATATTTTTTGCCATTTCCTCATAAGCACCTATCTCACTATAACCGCTTGCCAATTTATTTTTTACAAGCACTAATTCTTCATATGCAACTCTTTTTTCTTTATTTGCATCATTTTTAAATGACTTTTGATAATTCTCGGCAAGTCTTATCATAGAATTTCTTATAGTCATACCACTGCTCACATATAAAAGTATCTTTGAAATTATTTGTGCAAAATCAAGTTCAAGCAGTCGTATTCTCCTCTTTATTTTTTCCTTCTCTTCTTCTTTATCTTTTGCCTCAAGTAAAATTGCCGTCAGGATACCAATAATAGGCATTAGTAAAAATGTAAAATCTTTTCTATCCTTATATATAACTCTAAAATCTTGAACGATTTTAGGAAGTATTATAGTGTCCTTATCAATAGTTTTTTTGTCACTATCTTCCACTTCTTTCTTAAATGCTATTTTAAATGACTCAATAGGACTTAATTCTTTGCTAACTACCTTTATAGGCACCATATATTTTTCTGATCTGAAACTTCCTTCTTTGTCTTTTATCTCGGTTGAAAATTGTATAAGTATATGACCAGTGCAATACTCTTTTAACTTAAAATCTTCATTGTTGACATTGCCACTTCCATCTATTATGTTTTTATATTTTACATAGTAAACAAACTCGTCATTATTAGCTTCACTTATAGTTGATACTTCACTACTTGTTGCAATTTCAGATGGACTCGCATAGCTAGTCCCTGTAGTTTTATGCACAATATCCGACTCTACAATTTTTGGTTCAAATGCATATGTTGCTTTTATCCCATCTCCTAAGTCAGTTTTAAAATTAAGTTTCGAATTAATATTTTCATAATTCTCATTCTCATTTAACATATCAACTAATAATTCGTTAAATTTTTCTTCAAACTTTTCTTCAGCCTCTTCTCTTGTATACTTCTTACTTGATACAGAAACACTAAACTCCATATTCTTTGCCAAGTTCAGAGCATCGACTTTCAAAGTATATGGAGTTTTTTGTGTCCCATATGAACTTCTCTCAATCTCATTTGGTCTGATATAGATAGAATTGCTATTTAATAAAAAAGACATTATGGCAAGAACTATACCTGCAAGCACACAGTAAATAGATCTCTTTTTAATTTTTTTTACTCTTGCTATTAACTCTTCAATTTTCTTTTTTAATAATTCTTTAATTTTCATAAATTCATTTTGCTGCTCGTATGGGCGAGCTATGCGAGCCCCGTTTGCGCTCGTATAACTCGCGCCTACGGTACGGGCGAGCCCCCCGTATGGGCGAGCTATGCGAGCCCTACACCTCTATGTTTAGTATCTTCTTAGACAGATTAACTGAAAAGAAATAAACCATAAGTGCAAAAGTCATAAGTAGCCTCCCCTCTACACTTGTATAAAGTGGTTTCAAAAATGAGCTTGACGAGATGTTCATATATATAATAATAAGAAAAGGTAGCAGGTTCATAAGTTTCTGCTCAAATCTTTTTGAAGCAGTGACCGTATCTATTTCTATCTTAACTTCAATTTTGTCATTTATAACATTTATCGTATTTCCGATAATCTTACTTATATTTCCTCCGTGCAGTTTTGATATTATAAATACTTCCGAAAAATCTATTATATCTTCCATATGGGTCTTATCAGCAAATTGTCTAAATACTACATCTATTGGTTTATTTAATTTTAGTTTTGCAATAATGTTTTTAAGTTCTTTGACCATCATTGAATCTTTGTCGTGCAACATAATAAGTTCTTTAATAGACATTGCAAAAGCATTTTCCACAGAATAAGATGCTTCTAAAAATGATTTTAAAATTCTTAAAAAATCTTTAAACTCATTTAACAATTTCTCTTTTCGCTTCTTTACATATTCTTCTTTATTAAAAAAAGGTATGACAAAGGCAAATGGTATCAATACTATAAGCAAGGCTATACTATTGTAAAAAGCGATTGAAATAAGAACTATATATAAGAGTGCATTTGTTGCTCCCATAAGTAAGTCTTCTAATGTCAAATAATACTTGTCGTAATCAGATATTAAGTTTTCTTTTATTCGCAAGTGTTCCACATTTGACGAGATTGTCTCCATCAAACTCGTAAAGTTTATTTGTTCTATAGTTTTCTTTATCGAGGTCCAAAAGCTCTGAAATTTCATACACTACCCTTCTTTTATTTTTAAGTTTTGTAAGATGCACTAATATGTCAATCGCACTTGATATTTGTTGTCTTATAGCAAGGAGCGGTAAATTTTCCGCCATGAGCACCATCGTTTCAAGTCTTGACAACATATCATAACTACTATTCGCATGACCAGTGGATAGTGATCCATCGTGGCCGGTGTTCATAGCCTGCAACATATCAAGTGCTTCCTTACCTCTCACCTCTCCTACAACTATCCTATCTGGATTCATTCTGAGGGCTGCCTTTATAAGCATAGACATATTTATCTCACCTTCACCTTCCACATTTTTATCTCTTGTCTCAAGTGATACAAGATTTTCTACATGCGATATATTTAATTCAGCACTATCCTCTATAGTTATTACCCTATCATCTTTAGGAATATATTCAGAAAGTGCATTTAGAAATGTTGTCTTTCCAGAACCTGTCCCACCCGATATGAAAATGTTGTAACCATTTTTTACCAACTCTTCTAAAAACTTTGCTGCTTCAACACTTAAAGAATTGTACTCAATAAGTTTCTTCATAGTTATTTTTTCTGGAAATTTTCTTATAGTTACAGTTGCACCTTTTATAGCAATAGGTGGAAGAACTACATGAACTCTTGATCCATCATATAATCTCGCATCAACTATTGGGTTAGAAACATTTACTATACGATTTATCTTACCAACTATTTGCTGAATTATATTTTCAAGTTGTTCTTTAGATTCAAACTTCTTATCCCACTTTTGATACTTACCATTTTTATCTATAAATATTTCATCATAAGCATTGATCATAATCTCATTGATACTTTTATCATCAAGAAGTTCTGTAAGTATATCATAGTTTTTTAAACTATCAAAAATGCTTTTTCTTAGGGATATTCTTTCCTTAAGTTTGAGTGGCGCCTCATTGCTTTCGATATTTTCAATTTTCTTATCAATAGAATCTAATATCTCTTTATCATCAAGGCCTACACTGTCTGACAACTCATCAATCAGCTGTCGCTTTATTCTATTTTTATAATTTTCATTTTCCATATTTTTATGTCGCTCTTGTATGGGCGAGCTATGCGAGCCCTGTTTGCGCTCGTGTAACTCGCGCCTACGGTATGGGCGAACTACGCAAGCCACGTATGGGCGAGCTATGCGAGCCCCTACCCGCTCTCCTTGTCACTTAATAAATGTTTACAGAATGCACTAGCATATGCTTTGTCAAGTTTCCCCACATCAAACTCTGTAATCTTTTTATAATCAAAATTATTTTCAGTCTTAAGATATGCTTTAAACATATCTATGATTTCCTTATCCTTGTCTTTCATAATCACAACATCGTCAGCATCCATTAAAAGATATTGACACTTTATAAATGACATATCAGCATTTACAAATACAAAATCATAACCAAGTTTCACAATCTCTTGCACAATATTTGCAAGATCAATATTGCTTATAACATTAAAATCTTCAGGGTAGGTGACTGACTTTATAAAATCTATGTCTTTCTCAACCATTATTTCTTTTTTTAATTTTTCTTCAGTTATTATATCTTCTTTGTAATCAAATATTATATTTGATAGTCCTACATTGCCCTTATAGTTAGAAAATTCATCAAGGTCAAGCACCAAAACTCTCTTTTTTTTTGACATCATTTTTGCGAGTCTTTTAACTATCTCATATTTGTTTTTTATATACTGCGGTGAATAGTATAAAAGCATTTTACATTCTTCATTTGCCCTTCCTTTATTTCTTTCTATTTTTTTATTCAAATCACCATCAATAACATCAAGAATTAATTTCACATTCTGCAATTTATATATGTATGTTTTCTTTCCTTCTCTTTTTGTTTTTTTATCTTTTTCATTCAATATATAAAATGATTTGACTTTTACATCATCCAAGTTGTCAATAAAATTTTCTGTAACCACAAGGCTATCAACCTTGTTGTCTTCTGCATACTTTCTCATAAGTTTTATATTTGCAAATGTCAAAAAGGTGTATTTCTTTCCATACAACTTATTTGCTTGGTTGCAAAATTTTTTACTATAGATTGGATCGTCATCCATTACCATTATTATTTCTTTCATAACTCACTCCTGATTATTATTTACTTAAAAGTAAAAATGCAATGTATCCGAAAAATGTTGTTAGTGCTAGAGGCACTCTTTTTATTCCACTTGCCAAAGGGATAAGGCTTATTAACATTGATATAAGACATATACTCAACGCATAATTTGGTCCAGTTGCTAGCACAATAACGGCAAACAATTTGAAATCGCCAGCTTCGCACCTGACTATCTGCCGCAATGGAATATACATGCCAGCTGTTAACCCTGATAAAATTATTGTCTGAGCATTTAGGGGAATAGCACTATATAAATTAATTACATATATACTTGTTACCCAAGCAACTAATATTACATTAGGGATTTTATAAGTCTTATAATCAATATATCCCAAGATAGCAAGTGAAAATATATTAGTAGCAAGCAATTTACACTCCTTTCAAATTTATTTTTAGTTTTTAAACATTATAATGCGAAACAAAGACCACAATTTTAATGAAATATTTTTGTCGCTACATTGCATTTCTCAAAATATAATTACTTTTTAAACAAATTTTAAGTCCTATAATTAGACCTTATTCTATTCTCATCGTCATTAATAACAAAAAACTGCATAAATATAACATTTTAGAAAAGCTAACAAAAATTTTTTGCCCTCCAAAATACAATTATAATTTGCTAAATTCTCATTTTTTTAGTATCATAATAGAGGGCAAGTTATTAAAGCCCATAGGAGGTTATATGTTTAAAAAAAATAATTCAAATAATTCAAATGACCGAAGCAGTTTTACAAGTAAAATCGGATTCGTTCTTGCTGCAGCTGGTTCTGCTGTTGGTCTTGGCAATCTTTGGAGATTTCCATATTGTGCTGCAAAATATGGTGGCGGAATGTTTTTACTATTATATGTAATACTAGCAGTTACATTTGGATTCGCACTTATGGTTTCTGAAATTGCAATCGGAAGAAAAACAAAACTTAGTGCCATAGGAGCTTTTGATAAATTAAAGCCAGAATATTCTTTTGTAGGAGTTCTTGCTTCTATAGTGCCTGTGATTATCACTCCATATTATTGTGTAATTGGTGGATGGGTTCTTAAATTTTTATGGTCTTACATTGCTATGCCAGCAAATGAAGTTGCAGCTACCAATGCAAATGGACTCACAGTTTTTGAACAACTCATCACTTCACCAACCGAACCAATAATTTGGTTTTTATTCTTTCTTGGATTCACCATACTTGTTATAGCCATTGGTGTAGAAAAAGGTATAGAAAAATTAAGCAAAATTCTTATGCCTATCTTAGTAGCACTCGTTGCAATCGTAGCTGTATATAGTTGCACATTACCTGGAGCTATGGAAGGTGTAAAATATTATTTGAGACCAAATATAAAAGACTTGTCAGTAAAGACAATTCTTTCTGCCATGACACAATTATTTTATTCTCTCTCACTTGCTATGGGTATAATGATTACTTATGGATCATATCTTAAAAAAGATGTCAATATAGAAACTTCAGTTTGGCAAATAGAAATATTTGATACTATAATTGCATTTTTAGCAGGTCTTGCTATTATACCTGCAGTATTTGCCTGTGGATCACCAGAAAACTTAAAAGCTGGTCCAAGCCTTATGTTTATAATTCTTCCTCAACTCTTTGCCACTATGCAAGCTGGAAGAATAATAGCAATTTTGTTTTTCTTCCTTGTATTTTTTGCAGCACTCACATCTTCTATATCACTTTACGAAACTTGCGTATCAATAATACAAGATAAGTTCAAACAAAAAAGAACACCATCAATAGTGTTCACATTTTTCATATGTATAATCATAGGTCTTCTTTCATCACTCGGATATGGTCCACTCGCAATGGTAACTTTCCTCGGAATGCAGTTCCTAGATTTATTTGACTTTTTATCTAATTCAGTACTTATGCCTGTAGTTGCATTCTTTACTTGCATCTTTGTAGGTTATGTAATAAAACCAAATGCTATCATTGATGAAGTAGAATCTTCTGGAAATAAATTTAAACTAAAACAACTTTTCACAGTAGTTATAAAATATATAGCGCCAATACTTATAGTTATAATTCTCGTGGCATCACTTTTACAAGCGTTTGGGAAAATATCAATGTAGGGGCGAAGCTACGCGAGCCCGCATCGTAGGGGAGAAGCTTCGCGAGCCCGTTGTAAGGGCGGTTAGTGACCGCCCTTTTGTATGGGCGAGTTATACGAGCCCTTGTTGGGGCGAACTTTAAAAAAATCAAACAAAAACCAGCGATTATTCGCTGGTTTTTTAAATTTCAATTAGTATTTAAGAATTTTCGTTACAATATATGGCCTATCTGGACCTCCTACTTTTCTATGCCCCTCTTTTATTTCTATATACCCTTTTTTATTTAAGCTCTCTAATATATCACTCATATCTTCTTCATCAATATCTTCAGTAGCTCTAAACACTCCTTTATTTAACAAGCTCTGTTGATTTTTCACTATTAGTTGCAACACCTTTTCTTCTTTCTCATCCAAATCGTCATATTTATGAATAGACAAATTATCTATATTTTTATTTAAGTCATATAATAAATCTTTCAAACTATTAAATTTCACAAATGCATAATATCCTGTCTTTATTCTTTCTTCAGCAGTTTTATAATCTATATTATAATTCTCTAACATCTGATGCAGATTGAATAATTGATTATCATAACTATTATGATAACAAATTATTACTTTTTGATACTCTTTTTCATCACTGAAATACTCTATCAATATATCCCAATCCACTTTATTTAATGACTGACCAATAACAACCACATATGCAGGCATAATTCTTCTAACTCCTCTACTATTTGTACGCAAGGATTTAAAATCTTCAATGCTATCATATTTGCCATAAGTGCTCATCTCATTGACTTGTGTGTTCCAAACATCTAACTTCAACCTCAAATACTTTTTGGTTAATAAATCGTACTCTCTATTCAATTTATCACTATTGATACCAATAATTATATTATTATCATGCTGATATCCATGTACATAATTAATTCTTGCGTTTTTAAATATTTCTTTAGCAAAATTTGTATAATTAAAATCTATGACCATTGTGTTATCATCAAAATCTAAACACCACTGTGGAGATTTAATTTTATGCACAAAGATTTTCAGATAAATATTAAAAGCTTTATTAAATCCTTGTAATTCTCTACTCATATGCTCAATAAACTTTATTTTATCAATCTTGACTAATGTCTGTACTATAAATTTATCTGTAGGAATGCTTGTAGAGTAATAACTGTTCTCAACATAAACATATCTTAAAAAAATATTAAATTCATCATTTAATTTTAGTCTTTCATTTTTATCTACGTTTTCACCATATAATAAAATTTGATTCTCGTGTTCATCACACATTTCGCACAATTCAAGCAAATGATTTTCAAAATCAGACCATCTCTCATACTTTATGGTATCTTTATTCTTTTTTAAATATTTTATAAATCCATTGTTCTTAATCAGCCTATCTAAATCATTTAATTCATTTTGCTCATCTTTATCCACACAAATCTTTAATTCATTAATTTTATTCCAATGATTAATTTGTTTCCCATCTTTATAACTCAATTTATAATTATCTATGTTTGATTCATTGTCACCTTTTGCATATTTATAATGTGCTTCCTTTTTATAAAACGATTCCCAGTTAATACAAAAATCAACAAAATCTTTGAATCTCGTAGGATACTCAAGATTCAAATCAAACCCATTTCCTATGATAAAAATTTTCCTTGGTTTGTTATCATCCATAATTTACGCCGCCTTTCCTAGCCAACCGTAACCTTGCACAGTCATATCTATAAAGTGGTCAAGCAATAACATAGATTTTGATTTAAACACCTCTTTGTCATAACTCTCAGGTAAATCTTCATTTAATATATTTTCTATAGCACTTAAAACTCTTGCCTTTGGCTGTTCGTCTTTATACCAATCAACTACAAATAAATCTTGTTTATCTTGCATTAACTTTAAATAAAGGTTCTTTGCAGATAAAATTACAGCCTTTTCTTCTGCTTTAGTAAGTTTTTTGCCCTTTATAAGCAAATCATATATTTCAAGTTCCTCTTCAGTAAGTCCTAAGTCATCACTTCTTACATTCTCTTTTTTCAAGTCTTCCATCAGTTCTAATAATTTTTCATAATAATCCTCATTTTCTGTACCACCAGCATTATATGAATCAATTATGTTTTTAAACCTTTCAGAAAATTTAACCCTACTAACATTTTTATTTATCATTTGCTCCAAAATTTTGCTAATATATTCCTTTAAATTATCAATCTCTATTCCTTTATATTTAGCTGTTCTAATTGTTTTTCTTATTTCTTCTATATCAATTTTTGATAAATCTATAACTTTTCCTTGGTGTATTGTGAAGTCTGTATTCACATTTGCATCATTTGATTTAACACTCCTATCAAGCAATTCTCCCATTCTTCTTTTTGCACTTTCAATCTTTTCATCTCTAATGCTATTATTAATTAAACCATTAATATAAACTATTGGTGAATAAATACTATAATTATCCCACTCCATCTCAAATACTTCTGGTTTTGATGCCTCATAGATATTTTCTAGAGTATTTGCCATTACCTTAAACTTATCTTTTACATCACTCTTATCTATAATCTTATTATATGCATCGTAAACTAAGTCAAGTTTGTTTAGTGTAATATATTCTTTTGTCATCTTATCAAAATCTATACCTATACCTTTAAGCAGTTTTTCTATTTCAATAATGCTTTCATCAAGCAAATTTAATAATTCCTCAATATCTTTAGCAGGATATTCTCCACCTGTATTCTCTCCACCATAATCACCAAGTGCTTTTTCCATATACTTAAATATATTGACATAATCTATAACTTCGCCCATCATTTTGCCTTCATAAACTCTATTTACTCTAGCAATTGCTTGCATCAAAGTATGGCTTTTCATAGGTTTATCAAGATATAAAGTTGATAAATTCTTCACATCAAATCCGGTAAGCCACATAGCACATACAAATACGAGTGATAGTTTATCATTTGGATCTTTAAATCTATCTTCAATGTCAATGCCATCAACTATTTCGTTCATTTTTTCTCTATGAGAAGTAATATCCAGATTCTGCTTCTTAAATTTTTCAACTTCAGCAGCATCTTCTGATATGATAACTGCCATGTCCATATTATTTAGATAATTTAATCCATTGCAAACATAATCATAATCCATTTTCACTTTTGGATCAGATAAATCTTTATTTTTAAAACTGTTTCTTAAATTAATATACTTTTTCTTTTCTTCTTCTATATAATGTTTTACTTTATTATACATTTTTACAGCAGTAAACTTATCTACAGATACTACCATCGCTTTACCGAGGTACCCTCTTCGTGGCAAATGATTTGCAATGTCTCTTGCTACCTTTTCAAGTCTATCATCTCTTTTTATGACTTCTAAAATTCGTGATGCCGAATTCTCTAATATTTTTTGTTCACTATCAGTCAAATTTTCGTTTTCAACAATCTCTACAACATCATCATCTAAAAAGTCATTTTGAAGCCATGCTTCTGGCACTCTTCTACTATAAAATATCGGAACTGTTGAACCATCTTCTACAGATTGAGAAAAATTATACTCTGATACATAATCTCCAAACCATTGATTAGTCAGTCGTTTACTTCCTAAAAGCGGTGTTCCAGTAAATGCCACAAAATTTGCATTGGGTAGACCTATTCTCATATTTTCTGCTAAGTCTTTATATTGAGTTCTATGTGCCTCATCAACTAAAACAATAATGTCATTTCTTTCAGACAATACTGGGTACCTTTCTCCCTTTTTCTCTGGTCTAAATTTATGAATTAATGTAAATATAAAATTCTTATTAGATTTCAAAAACTCTCTAAGTTTTTCACTATTTTTTGGTTGAACTTCCTCTTTATCACCTATTACTTCAGTTCGCACAAAGTTTTTATATATTTGTCCATCTAAATCATCTCTATCGGTTACAATCAAAAATGTAAAATTGCCTTCTATCTTTCTACGAACTTTCCTTACAAGCATAACCATAGAGTAACTTTTGCCACTTCCTTGAGTATGCCAAAATACACCAAGTTTTCCATTAAGTTTGTCTCTATTTAAAATATTTTTATATAAATTATTAACGCCTAAAAACTGATGGTTCTTAGCCAGTATTTTTGTTGTTTTTCTCTCAAACAGTATAAAATTTTCAATATAATCCAACAAATTCTCTCTGCCTAATAATCCATTTATTAAATATTCAATAGATGTTCCTTCATTATAAATTTTATTTCTATCCACTTTGTCTTTCTCATTCAATCTTAGCCATTCAAAAAAGTAATCATAAGTTGTGTTAAAAGCTCCTAGTCTAGTCTCTATTCCATTTGACAATACACATATTTGATTAAATACAAATAAATTTGGTACATCATTTATATATGATTTTAAATTCTTTTCATATGCTTGTTTTATTTTTACCGTGGCATTTTTGAGTTCTATAAATACAAGTGGCATACCATTTACAAATATCAAAACATCTGGTCGTCTCCACTGACCATAATTTCCTTGTATCCACATCTGAGATATAACTGTTATATCGTTTTTTGAAACATCATTAAAATCAATTAGAGTAATTTGGGTGAAATCTTCTTTCCCTTTATAAGAAAAATTGATAGTCTTAGATTCTCTTATAGATTTATATATATTATAATTTCTTTCTACTAAATCAGCGTTACCTATATTTTGTGACAATGTATTATAATAACTATCTAAAATATCATCTGATACACCTTCATTTAATTCTTTTAGTTTCTTCTTTAGTATAATAGGCAAAATACATTCTGTTTTTTTAGTTCTTCCTGTCCCATCATTCAAATCTTCCCTTTCATCAACCGAAGGGTCGCATTTTATAACATTATAAGAATACTTACTTGACAATTCATCAAGTAAAGCTCTTTCAATATCATCTTCTGTAATATACTTTGCCATAAATAATTATCCTTTAACTTCTAATTTGACTGACATGAGGCGAGGGAGTAATAAGTCTCGCTGTTCTACTAACATGTCATTTAATTCTTTTATTTGTTTTATATTATTAAAATAATTTTCAACAGACATTGCAAATTTATTAATTAATTCTTCACTAGGCATAAGCACTTTAACACTCATTACTGAATCAGGTTTCAAGTGTAACACATTTGCTCCATTAGCAAATTCGGCAATGTATTTTGAATAGTTTCCATATTTTAACATACAATACAAAAACAATTTATTGACACTAGATATTAATTTAATTAAGTCTGCTGAAAATGCAGTTTTCACTCCTTTAGTATCCACCAATGCAACAGAACCAACCAACCTTCTTTCTTGCGTCATATCAGTTACACCCATCACTAAATCACTATCTTTCAAAGTTTGAGTTTCCTTATACTTTCCAGCATATTTTTTTGTTCCATTCTTATTAAAACCACCATAAGATATAATATTATTTAAATTCACCAAATCCACACCACTATCTGTATCTATTTCTTCCGACGAATATGAAAGCCCTCTATAATATTGTACCATTTCTCTTAGTCGCTTATATTCCCAATCTATCGGTAGCCCATTAACAAATTTAACTTTTTCATATCCTGGAAACCTAAACCTCACAAACCATTCTCTATATAACTCTTGTATCTGCTCTTCTAAAATATCTATTTTGCGGTTGTTCTTTTCTATTAAATCATCATAGTGAGATAAAATATCTGCAATCTTATTTTGCACATCTATATTTGGCAAATCACAAGCAATGTGCCTTAATAAGCTTTGCGTAATCAATGGCTGAGCGGAACCACCTGCATATAAATTTAAATGCATTAGTTTTAACATATAATATGCATATTTATATATTATTAACTCCTCATTACATTCTGTTATCAAAGTATTATCAGTTGCATTAAAATCTCCTTCACAGTATTCTACTGAACCACAATATGCTCCAACTCTACCTAATATAATTTTATTATTATATTTTTTTACATTAGTCCAACCTATTATTCCATTAGAACCATAGACTGGAATAGAACCACCTATACATTCTACTGGCTTTCCACTATACCATTTAAATAATTTTTCAAACCTATAAATACTCATAGTTTTATTCATTAATATGTACTGTCATTGACCACACCTACTTTTCACTTAGTCGGCATATCTGCAATTCTAAGCAAAGCAATATTAGTTTCATCTTTTGAAATCAAATAATTTGACTTAGCATTAATGGCTAGGCCCTGTTTCAAATCAACCAATTGTCCGATTTTAACATATTCCATTATTATATCATTTACACCTTGACATTTTTATAATATTTGATATAGTCTCAACAATAAAGGATTGTGTTTTATACCGAAGGTTTAGCCATGCGGGTCACGCTTTTCTTTTTTTTGTGTTTTATCCCTTATATATAAAGCTTAACTTAAGGTCAATTTTTTTGACTTCGAATTATCTATTTTACAATAAAAAATAGTTATACATTAGTTGCCGTTCGCTTCTTCTATTAATTTATCGAAATCCGATTTATATAATTTATCTTGTTTTACTCTATATTTCTCAAACTCCGCAAAAGCTTTATCACAAGCTATTTCATGAGAAATCTGTCCTGCATCTCTTAAAACATCCCTATCATCTGATAACAAATATTTATCAATCCTAGTCGCCCAATCTTCCATAGTCATAGGTATATTTTGTTTTGCTCTTGCCTCCGCTAAATTTAAAAATGCTGTAACAATTAATTCAAGTTGCTCTAACTCTTCTTTTGATAAATAATTTTTAGCAATTACAACATCAGTCGGCAAAATCTTGCCATTTGGTGAATTTTTCCAACTTGTTAACCCCATATAATCTTTATCAGCATCTGCTCTATTATATATTATTTCAGGTGCTGTCATTTTCGATACAGCATAATGCATTTTATTCTGAACTTTTTTGAAAAACTTAATCGTAGTAGGTGATTTCCTATCATAATCTATACTTGTAGCATATATATCAGTAATCTTTTGATAAAATCTTCTTTCAGAAAGCCTTATTTCTCTAATTTCTGCAAGCAGTGATTCAAAATAGTCTTCATCAAAAAAAGTCCCATTTTCCATTCTTTTTTTGTCAATAATATAGCCCTTTTTAGCAAATTCTTTTAAGACATTTGTAGCCCATCTTCTAAATTGTATAGCTCTATCAGTGTTTACCCTATACCCTACTGATATTATCATATCTAAATTATAGTATTTTACATTTCTTGAAACTTCTCTATTTCCTTCATTTTGAACTAGTAAGAAATCCTTACTAGTTGCTGTTTCATCCAATTCATTAGAGTCATATATATCTTTTATGTGCATAGTAATATTGTTTCTTGTTGTATCAAACAAGTCGCCTAATAACTTTTGTGTAAGCCACAAATCTCCATCTTCAAATCGAACTTCAACACCCTTTTCATGCTTTTGACTCTCAAAAATCAAAAACTCTGCTGCCGAACTTCTTATCATTAGATTCTTGTTATTCTTCATCTATTTATCCTTTCAACAAGTAGACTTTTACTACTAATAACCCCAAATACTATTTTTTGAATAATTGATTAATATCACAATTAATTTCTTTTTCTAATTCTGCCACTTCAGCACTTAACTCATTAAACTCTTTATTTAAGGATAACATTTTATCTTTAAACTCATCTTCTGTCATCCCATCATCTTCTATAACAACACCTACATATCTACCGGCATTTAAAGAATAATCTTGATCAATTATACCATCTTCACCATCCAATTTCGCTACTTTGCAAAGTCCTATAACATCTTCATATTTACCATTTGGAAATCTTTCGTTTAACCAATCGATTTGCTTTTGATAATATTCTTTAGTACTTACTGATTTTGCATCAAAATTTTTATCCTTATTTGCCTTAGCTTCCTCTTCAAGCTTTTCTACATCTTTTATCATTGGTGCCTTTTCTTTAAGTTCTTCATATTCCTTAATCAAATCTTTAAAACTTTTTGTATCGCCCTCATAAAGTCGTGTTATGATTCCGAGGTTTTTAATTTGCTCATCAGAAAACTTTCTATGAGCTCTATCTACTTGAGTAAATGTTCCTCTTGCATCTATAAAAAGTATTTCATTTTTATTCTTTGATTTTGCTTTTTCTTTATCAAAGAACCACAATGTAGCTGGAAGTGTGACAGATGAAAACATGTTTGATGGCAATGTAACTATTTGTTTAATTATTCCTTCTTCTATCATCTTCTTTCTAATATCAAGTTCAGACCCACCAGCGTCAGATGCTGAATTTGCCATTACAAGTCCTGCTCTGCCCTTTTCATTTAAGCTTGTAGCAAAATATGAAATCCAAAGATAATTTGCATTGGGAACAGTTTCTTTTTTATCACTACTCTTTTTGGTCGATTTAGATTTATTCTTAGGTATACCGTATTCATTAAATCTTTTATCATCTTTGACTTTATCGTATACAACTTCATCAACATTAAATGGTGGATTTGCCATAACATAATCAAATCTTCCCACAGCATTAAATGGGTCAGCATAAAATGAATTTGCTTCTCTTATATCACCACGAACATTATTCAAAAGCAGATTCATTTTTGCAAGTTTTACAGTGTCTGGTTCTTTTTCAACACCATAACACATAAATTTCATCATGTCACTATCACTCGCATTATGTTTATGCATATATCTCGCAGTCTGAACAAACATACCACCCGAACCACAAGCAGGATCTAAAAATAATTTATTTCCTATCTCCGGCTTTATTACTTCGACCATATATCTTACAACAGAAGCAGGAGTGTAGAATGTTCCACCATCTCTTCCTTCTGCAAGTGCAAAATTTCCTAAAAAGTATTCATAAATCTCACCAAACAAATCTATAGAAATGTTTTCTGGTATGTCTTTAAATACTCTTATTATTTTTGACAAAAGTTCTGGTTCTTCCTCTGGCACTAAATAACTATACACTTCTTTGGGTAAAACATTATCCATCTTGTCGTTTTCTTTTTCAATTGCTTCCATTGCTTTCTTAACAAGTGTTGCTTTTTTCGCATTGTCTGGAGCATCATTTATAGTATCAAAATATGCACACTCCGGAAGATAAAAGCCGCATTTCTCAATAGAGATTTCTTTTATACTTTTTTCGGTTCTCTTACCCTTATTCTTCTCATACTCTTCAAATATCTCATCTTTATGTTGCTTAAACAATATGTCTGCATACCTTAAAAATATAATGCCCAAAATAGGCTGCCCATACTTGTTAGCAGCAAGATGCGCAGAACTACGGAGCATGTCCGCAGAATGCCATAAGTCATCTTTTAACTTTTTTAATTCTTTGTCGGTCATACAAGTCCTTTCATTAAATATAATATCACTTTATTAAACAAATATTTACTAATTTATAATGTTTTAAATATAATTGTATTCATGTCTTGGGTTTCTATTCTTTTTGCTAAATTATTCTTTATCATAAAATTAACTATTTTTTTAGCTTTATTAAAATTTTTTTGAAATACTTCCTTATCAATAGTATAAACCATAGTTTGCTTATCTAAAAATTCATAAAACGGACTAATATTTGATTTAATTATAACCACCAAATCTTCTTTCGTAATACATTCTAATTTATTGCATAAAATATTTAATTTATTATCAATTTGTTTATTTGTAAGAACACGATTTAATATCCTATGATTAAAAGCATAACTTGAGCTAATAATATAATTAGCAATAATACCATCAGGGTTAAAGTTAGGGTTTACTTCGTATTTTTTTTCAATTAACTGGCATATGTCAATTTGTATATTTTTTACAAAATCATCTTCTATATTTGTTTGTCCTTTAACTTTTTGATCAAATATGTCTATAATCTTTATTATTATGTCCTCAGATAATAAATCGACTTGATTATTATTTATAAAATCATTAATATTATTGTATATATACCACTCTATTCCTTCAAAGCCATTAGAATACAATATAACCATACAGTTAATATCATATTTGATATTATTACCTTGCAACAATTTTTTAATCAAATTTGGTGGTAATGATACTAATTCTGTATTTTGTAGGCTGATAATACTATTATTTAATAAACTCTCAATATTTTCTACTGATTTGCACTTTAATATCATGTTTTTGTAAAATCCCAAAATCTTATTATCCACATCTTCAGGCTTAAAATTATGAGCCACTAATTTACTCAAATTATTAGAAATGTAATCAGTTAATAATTGCGACCAATCAAAATCACTAAAATATTTATATAGATCATTCATCGTCAAACTAATATTATCATTTTTTAATAACTCATCATAGATTAGTTTCTTTCTTTCATTGTATTTTTCTACCTCATCATCACTGTTTTCATCATTAATTATTATTATTCCTTCATAATCAACGGATTCTATGGCTATCTCACCCTTTAAATCTTTAATGATACTTATTACATTATCTTCATTTTTTAATGAATATAACAATTCAACCATTTTATCATCAACAGTAATTGACTCTCTATTGGTAATTAATAAACAATTCTCCACATATTCATCAGGAAATGTTTTAATATTATCAATAATTTTGTTTTCTTCAGTATTATTATAGATAAAACTCAAATTATCATTTTCAAAATCATCATTAAATACATTTTTATTTAAATAGTATATTTTTAATAAATCTTTATATACAAAACATTCTTTATTAGTAGTCTTATCTAACATTAACTTATAGACAAAGTTACCCACCTTAGTTATGTCAATATTTTCATTATATTTAATGTTTTCACATTTTATATTTAATCTATTAACATATAATTCTTGTAAATTATCATCTTTGTTATATATCATATTAATGTTTTCGTTGATAAAATCCGATAAAGTTTGGTTAGCATCTATCCTAATTATTGCTTTTCCATCTAAGCACAATAGTAATTTGTCTAGAATTAAAATTCTATCTGTTATGCTAACATCACTACTTAGAATCAACGATTCGTAATATTCATTGTCAACATTATCACATTTATTAATTACTTGTTTGCATACATCAATTGCTGTGCTTTCAAAGTACTTTACTATACAAAGCAACAACGAATAATCATTAATAATCAAATCGCATAATGCATTGGTTTTATTATCACTAAACTTCTTAATGAATGCGTACTTTATTAAATCACCATTTATTATTGCTTTAGTAGTAAAATGAATAGCGTCCAATAAACCAAACACTCTTTCAGCATTATGCAATTCATAATTTATTTCAAAATCTTTTCCAGAATAAACATTAACCAAAAAATCTTTGTCATGCGTATCAATAAAATCAGGGTAAAAATAATTAATGCAATCATTAACTTTATTATTTATAAATCCATTTCTAGTAGCCATCATAATAAATTCATTGTTCCCACATTCACTAAATACTGATTTAATAATATCATCATCATATATTTCAATTTTTTTATTCTCCAATAAATCAATGTATTTCTTTGCATTTCTATAAATTGTTTGTGCCTGACCACTTAAAGCATTAATCCCTCTTCTTTCGATTTCTGGTTCATATATTTTTTCCGTTTTTTTACTAGATTTTAATAGCGCATACTTTTTACTATCTATGTCAATTATCATTTTTTTAAGCACTCCGCTTTGCTGATACTCAACAAACTCTTTTGGATACAAATTCTTAAAAACAATCATTGTCAATAACTGTTTATCATCAAAGCCTTTACCTTTACATAGAGTATTTTTATAAATTTGAAATTCATTAAAAATATTATTAACTATTCTTAAACTTGTCAAATAATTACTGATTATAAAAATATAACTATCTTCAATATCTTTAATGTTTAATCTTTTAATATTATCCGTTATTGCATCTCGAATATTGCTTTGAGTGATCTTTGGTATAATTGGTATCACTAAATCAAAAAATTTTGTTCTTTCTTCTAGTAAACCATCATTACTTTTTAACGCAATCCCTTTGTTCGCAAATACAAAGTCATCTCTTACAGCATAAATAAATTTTACCCCCTTAACATTATAATTCTTTTCATATTTTCCCTTTATGATGTCATTATTATTAATTAGAATGCACAAATTTCTCAACTTCTCAAATATTCCATAGTTTTCATAACGATCTAAATCTTCAAATATAAAAACACTCTCTTCAGCATCAATCATAAAATTCATTATTTCGTGCAGATAATGATTAATGATACTTGTATTAGCGGTGTCGATTCTTGCATTCTTAAATACTATAGATTTTATATATATAAACGATTTATCATAATTTACTACTATACTGTTTACAAATATAATTAAAAAAAACAAACAAAAAACCAAAAATGCTATTACATATAACTTTGGGATTCCCGTTATTATTTCCAATAGATATTTCATATTGTTTATGTCAGAGAACATATAATTAAATACTACAAAAACCATTTTAAATAACATCGCTACAATTATTATAGATAAAACAAATAGTCCTCGACAAAGATAATCTTTAATTTTATTTTTGCTCTTTATCGTCAAAAATCTATTGCCATCAAGTCTCTTTCCGTCTATTGAATAAAACAAATTTTTCAACACTTCTACTTCAATATCATTTTCATTTAAGCTATTATCATGTGTTATATCTTTTTGCACACTACCATCACCTTCATCAGTTGTTCGCACAGCACTATATTCTTCATTTCTTTTGTTTTCACCTTTATTAACACCATTATTATGCTCATTTTGTAATCTAGTAAAACTAAAATAGGCAAGCGATATTCTTATACATTTAATTTCTTTATGATTATTAAAATAACTGTCTATAACTGAACTCTTACCTGCGCCATAAGAACCAGTTATAGCAATATTTCTAATACTTTTATCCTTCATCGCAAAGTCTAAAGCATTGTAATACTCTTCGTATTCTTCCTTTTTCTCACCTCTCGGCGCTAAACTTACATATTTACTTTTATTTTCTATATTTTTCATATAATAATCCTCTATATAAAACATTTTAATTTAACCTTGTATTACTCTATAATATTTTGCACTTCTTCTTCCAGTTCTTTTACCAACTGCTTAATATCAAGTTTATTAAACCTATATGTTCTTTCATCACTATTTTGTGCTATTAAAGATTTCAATGCTTCATCTATTTCCAAATCATCAATTCCTCTAGTGAAATAAAAATTAGGGTTGCCTTGCCCATTATATGAAATTGCTCTAACTGGATTTAATCTTACAACTTTTGCAAGCCGTTTATCTAAAGTAGCAAAATATGGCAATGTAATAATCCGTTGAATTCTATAAATTTCTGAGCAACTAGCAAATGTATTATAAATCAACACTATATCCCATGCCATTCCTTTTGCACTACTCAATATATCTTTGCAACTCTTTTGAAACTTATTGTAAAAATCTTTGTAAATACTTCTTTGCCCATATATCAAATAATTAAAACACATCTCTGCAGGCAATTCCATATATATAAATACATCATTATTAATAAAATCAACAAACTTTTCTACCCTATCTTTACTATCATTATACAAATTAAACAAAATAAATGTTTTTAGAAAATATGCATATACAACATTTTGCTGCCTTTGTGCAATTTCTATTTCATCATTATTCTTCTTAGAATTCAGTAACTCGTGTAATGCATTATCTGCTCTAATACTAATTTCATTTTCACTTAAACCATTATCAGATAATTTGAAAAACTCTTTGCAGCAATTATATATACCTAAAACATCTCTTTCCAAAATCGCAAAATTATTGTATGATTTTTCTATCATAAATGGTATAATATTAAACACCACCCCTAAGTGTTCTTTCAATTTCATTAATTTTATTATTTCATTTTTTATCTCATATTTATGACTTGTGAAATTCCCAAAAATGTTAGAATCAATAAAGATTTCGCTTTGACTTTTAATAATATATTTGTAATTATCATAGCTTTCATTATTTAACACAAACATATGTTGATAATCCGCAAGTCTCACTATTTGTAATTCTTTAAAGCCTATGTCACTTACCTGCTCAATAAAGTTTGATTCTCTACAATCAAAAAATAAAAATGTCATTCCATCAAAATAATTAATGTTTTCCCTGTAAAAATCTAACCTATATTTATTAGACATTTTCATTAATAAACATTTTCGTATATCCATATTAATCACCACTTATCATATAATATTTTTGTTTTCCACTCTTTGGCATTTCAGGTATCGTCAATCCTATCTTTCCTTCATTAATAAGTTCTTTCAACATAACATTTATCGCATAATACTTTGATAATCCTGTATATTCAACTATTTCTTCTCTGCTTCTTGGTGTTTTACAAAACTCAAGTATTTTTTCTTTTATTGCCATGCCTTTAATTTTCTTTTTAACAACATTGGATTTTTGCGAATTATAAAGTACAACCGCAAACAAACCATTCTCACTTACAAACTTAGCAGGCTGTAATCCCATTTTTTCTAATTCTTTATTAATAGTTGGTATCCCCGAATATCGATTTTCAGTTATGCTCATAATTTCAAGGGCATTAGCTAATATCTCATTTCTTGTATCCGGTCTACTTTTCCCTAGTTGTTCCACCATAACATTACCATACAAACCACCAGGATTTTTTATTTCTAATCTATCATTGTACATTTCAAGTGTAATCGGTGTTCCCTCCGTATGAATACTATAATCTCTATGTACCAATGAGTTTAACACGGCTTCTCTAACCGCTTTTAATGGATACTCAGTTTGATCTTTTCTTTTCCCATTTTCATCTATGATTGTTTTCACTTTTGAATTCTTCTTTACAAAATCTACTGCGCCCTCCACCATTTCATCTATAGTTCCAGTTATTCTTTTATTATCTATAAATCTTGCACCATCATCTGATAAATCTCCCATTTCATCACCTTGCACTCTTACTGCTGTTATAGAAAATTGTGGGAAATATGCTTGTGGGTATTTTGAAAATAACATAACACTAGTTAAAGTCCATTTCCCATTAGTTTTAATTCCCATTAGTTCTAATATTTCATCATCAGAAACATTTTTATCAAGATTTGGTCTCTCATTTTTTACTCGTTTTAAATATTCACTAATTTTATCTTGATTAATATTATTATCATCAGCATCTTCCACAATTCTCTTATCATCTTTAATTCTTTTCTTAAAAGCTTGATAACTATATATTTCTGCTGCAGACATATGCATATCTGCGTCTCCTATCCTTATATATGAGCCATTTGCAATTCCTTCCCCTCGATAGAAAACAGGTCTATCCATTACATCAACTCCGGGTATTTCCAAGCAAACAACACTTTTATCATTTATTCTTGCTTCAGTAAAAACTCCTCTTACAGTAGGATCCATTTCATTGCAAACCTTTTTTACTTTATTTATTAATTGATTGCTATCATATACTCCAACCACATCATATTTTGAATCTTCAGAGATGCCAAATAAAATCTTGCCGCCTTCATTTTGATTTGAAAATGAAGAAAGTGTATCATATAGTTTTGTTGGGCATCCTTTATTTGCTGCTTTAATTTCAATTAAATTATCCTCAACTCTTTTCTTTTTTAAATCTTGAACTAATTGTACCAAATCTGCTTCTTGCATATTCTAGACTCCTATAGTTTGTTTATAGTCTAATTATATGAAAAGTTGACAAAAATGTCAACTTTTTTACATTTTTGTCAACTTTTTTACATTTTTACCAACTTTTTTTACATTTTTACCAACTTTTTTACATTTTTACCAACTTTTTTACATTTTTACCAACTTTTTTACATTTTTGCCAACTCTAGATTGCCTCCACTAAAAAGCTCACCGGCCTAAAGCCATCATTGCAGCTAATCATAGCGGAATACTCATTTTTCATCCAGCCATCATAAAAGTTGCCACCACCATTTGAAAGTTCTCTAGCAAATGGTTCTATTGTCTCCCATGCGCTATCGCAAAAACCCTCTGGCTTTTTCATATCTTCAATATAAAATACTTGCCCAACTTTCATATCACAAGTATGCTCTATTTTATTTTCATACTGCTCCATCAAGTCCTTGTATTCTGTGATTTTCATAACTGTAATTTTTATTTTTTTCATTTTTTAAATATACCCTATTTTCAAATAATTTCTATCTTACAAACTTTCGGGCTCGCAAAGCTTCGCCCCTACAATTTTCTTATTAGCATTGCCATATTTGGCACTATCATCACAAGGCAGCCTGCCACAAGTCCCCAAATTGGTTTGATAAATACCATCAGCACAATTACACCTAATACTGAAGATACTGCAAACACAGCCCAATTAAGTTTTGTAAATGTATATTCTTTTTTATAATAAACACTATTTACATAAATTGCTATAAAAAACATAGCAATAGCAAATGCAGAATGTAGTGCAATGAATACATGGTCTGCATTATTTATGATTAAAAACTTTATTGATATCGTTAACATATTTATAGCTATTACCACAAAATAATGACTAAACATCATTCTTAATCCTCTATCCACACGCCTATGTTCTACCAAATAATGAATTTGTATAACATAACAAGTGAACATTAGAAGAATTATTATAAAAAGTGCACTCGGAAGTAGGGTAAATGTTTTCACATCAAAAAACTGGCTTATCGCTACAATTGAATCACCAAAAGTGACAATCGTTAATAGTTCAAATCTTTCTACAAGATGAGGGAAGCTTACAATTTTTGGATCAAAGTTTCCTCTCAAGAAGAATGGCAAGAATGCACCCATAAGTACTGCAGTGAAGTCAACATATAATGGTATTGGTCCTATTTGGTAATGTGATAAAACATATGCCAAAAAATATAATACACTTATTACTATAAATATAACAATTGAATTTTTTGCAGCACCCAAGTCCTCTTCTTTTTTTAAATATTCAATCACATACATTATAAGTACACATAAAAGCATAACAAGCATTGATAAGTTAAATGCGGCAGGCGACACAGTGTTGTTTCCTATAGTATTTGACATATAAAGTGCAGCTATCATATTGATGGATGTAAGTGCAATTTCATACCATCTCCATTTTCCATATCGATTTACATAATTAGTCAAATATAGCCAGCTCTGAAGTATTACAAGACAATAAATTACATATATGATAAAGCTAGGCAAAAAATCTCCTTTCCCATCTCCTTCAATGAGAAGCGACAACCTGCTTATAGCATATACATATATCAAGTCATAAAATAATTCAATTAACTCAACTTTTTTTTCTTTAATATTAATCATATTCATTTAATAATTATTGTTTTAAATGCAATAACAACCCCTCACACCCCTTCTCTATCTCATCATAGCAAAGGTCAAAGTCCCTTGTATACCAAGGGTCATCGACATCCTGACCTTTTATATTTTCATCATTTGCAAAATCAAGCATTTTATAAATTTTATTGTCTCGGTCTTCTCCGACTATCCTTTTAAGACCATAGTAATTTTCTTCATCCATTATGATTAGATAATCAAAACCATTATAGTCAGACCTTCTAACTTGCCTTGCCCTCTTATCTTTAAATCCACCAATGTTATGTTTTATTAGTTGCTCACGAGCATTTGGATAAATGCTATTTCCTATCTCTTCCGCACTTGTAGCAGCCGACTCAATGTATATTTCATTTTCAAGATTTTCTTTTTTCACAAGATCTTTCATTATAAATTCTGCCATAGGAGACCTGCAAATATTCCCATGGCAGATGAATAAAATTTTCTTTTTTAACATTTCTTTTTCCAATTACTATAAATTATTTAACATTACAAAAGTATAATCCACCTTTATTACAATAATAAACCGTCCTTACACCAATTATAAATCTCACCTCTACCCAAAGCATTTTAAATTTATACTATGACAACTTATGATTAGTTGATACTTTTAGTCTAAAAATTTAAACACATGAAGTCCAGTTTTATCATCAACCTGTCTATCAATATTTCCGTCATATACTGTGACAAATATTTCTGCAGTGGCACCTATGACGCATCTCACAAGATGCCCTCCACGATATTCACCTTTTTCATTGCCACAACCCATATGCACATGGAGATATGGCTCGCCATTTAAGGTAGTAATATTTCCATGAATGTTTGCAATCTCAAATCTTCCTGTATAATCAGTTGGGTCGTATTGTCTTGTAGCATGATTTCTTATCGCTATAGTGAAATCAGAGGTGCCACCAAGTCCATTAATCTGAGCAAGTTTAATTTTTTCATCCACTGCAAGTTTTTTAAGTGACGCCATTATCTCATCACCTACATCAAGTCTTACTATATAAGTATTTCCATATTTTCTATATTCCATATAGGCCTCCAAAATTTATTACTAATTTTTCACAACGAATACATTATACCATTTTTTTAATAAAAATGCGACCACGAAGGTCGCATAAATAAGTATTACTATATTAAAAAACTTTCACTATATCACCATATTTTTGCTTTACTATATTCACTTCATTATCTCCAAAAAGTATAATTCTGATAGTTATGTCATAATCATCATTTTCAAAAAATCTTTTTATACTATCAACTGCTACATCAATCGCCTTTTCCTTTGGGTAGCCATATACTCCTGCAGATATAAGTGGAAATGCAATTGAATGAATATCATTTTCTTTCGCAAGCTTTGATGATTTTTCATAGCAACTCTCAAGCAACTTTTTTTCACCATGCTTTCCATCCCTATAGATTGGTCCCACTGTGTGGATCACATACTTTGCAGACAACTCATACCCCTTAGTTATCTTTGCATCACCAGTCTCACATCCTCCAACTGTCATACATTCTTCTAAAAGTTTTGGTCCTGCTGCAGCATGTATCGCGCCATCCACTCCACCTCCACCAAGCAAAGTATTGTTGGCAGCATTTACAATTGCGTCAACTTTAACCTTAGTTATGTCGTTTCTTTCAAATATTAGCACCATTGCCTTAAACTTACTCCTTAATTATGAACATTTATGAAATTTGCAATATTGACTTTCTGAAAATCAGAAAGTCCATTTGTTGATTTTCAAATATTTATTAAATTTTATACCCAATAAAAAGCAAATTTTTTATGGGTAATGCATTAAACTATAATGAATAAAGGGAACCTCTAAAAAGTGAGCACTTGAAAAACTTGTTTTTCAAAAGTGCGAACTTTTAGGGGTTCCAGCGGGCACCTTAACTCGAAAAAGTAGAAAATTGATACTTTTTCGAGGTGCCCTAAAACGAGATTATTGACATACCTACAAATTCTATACGAAATAACACTACTCTCAAACAATAAACAATTGGTAGCAATAAGATTAAAGTTTAACTACTATACGAAATAACACTACTCTCAAACGCTCTGGCCTGGTCACGCTCCTTGATGGCCGTTTAACTACTATACGAAATAACACTGCTCTCAAACTACTCATTGTGCAAAAAAGTCGTTGGATGGGTTTAACTACTATACGAAATAACACTACTCTCAAACAAAAGACTGGCGCTAAAGAAGTTAGTAATAGTTTAACTACTATACGGAATAACACTACTCTCAAACGTTAAAAGGGGCTTTAATAAAATGATAATGTTTAACTACTATACGGAATAACACTACTCTCAAACTTATGCCTCCGCTTTTTCTTTTTTTTGATAGTTTAACTACTATACGGAATAACACTACTCTCAAACAGACTTCTTCTTCTGAATATATTGCACAATGTTTAACTACTATACGGAATAACACTACTCTCAAACCTATCACGCTTCCATTGGCTATCATTCTAGTTTAACTACTATACGGAATAACACTACTCTCAAACCATACTCATGCCCTTAGGAGTATTACCACTGTTTAACTACTATACGGAATAACACTACTCTCAAACAAGAGGTATGTCAAGCCTTAAAACCATTGAGTTTAACTACTATACGGAATAACACTACTCTCAAACGTGACTTTTTACTCTTATTCCAAATTCATTGTTTAACTACTATACGGAATAACACTACTCTCAAACTCTCACGATGTTTTAACGTCTTTCAATGTGTTTAACTACTATACGGAATAACACTACTCTCAAACGCCGCCTTCCTCATTTGCAAATTCTTCTACGTTTAACTACTATACGGAATAACACTACTCTCAAACACTTAGATTTTGACTCATCGTCTTCTTCTGTTTAACTACTATACGGAATAACACTACTCTCAAACTCCTTGTCCTATGCCATACCGAATATACCGTTTAACTACTATACGGAATAACACTACTCTCAAACATCAGTTGCCAACTTTAACTAGTGGATTTAGTTTAACTACTATACGGAATAACACTACTCTCAAACAATGTTCCAAGCAGCCTATCAGAGATTGAGTTTAACTACTATACGGAATAACACTACTCTCAAACGACTATGCAAGCTTCATCACACTTCAAGAGTTTAACTACTATACGGAATAACACTACTCTCAAACACTATTTTGAACACTAGTATGAACCTTTAAGTTTAACTACTATACGGAATAACACTACTCTCAAACGGTAGCAGTGCATACATTAGAAACGATTTTGTTTAACTACTATACGGAATAACACTACTCTCAAACATAAAAGCTCTAGCTCTCCGTTCTTTTTTGTTTAACTACTATACGGAATAACACTACTCTCAAACTATTTGGCTCGGTTATTGTAATTGTTGCAGTTTAACTACTATACGGAATAACACTACTCTCAAACGCAAGCCTCATACTTTAATCTCCAATCAGTGTTTAACTACTATACGGAATAACACTACTCTCAAACGCGTGTGGGTGTGTCGTGGTCGCTCTGTAGTTTAACTACTATACGGAATAACACTACTCTCAAACTCAAAATATAGTGTTTTTTCAATATAATAGTCTTTAATATCAGTATATAGTGTTTTAACCTAAACTTTAGGTATAATGTCCACTACAGAACATAAACACAATACACTTTTTATAATTATGCAATAATACATCCATCCCTGTCAATAATAATTTTAATTTCGCTTTCTATTAATTTTCTATCAACATTCTCTAACAATACGATTTTAAATTTATTGTATATTGCATTTTTATATAATTCTTTAATTTGTTCCAATGTAATAAACGATTTTAAGTTTATAAATATATATATTTTTTCACCTTGCAATTCATTTGAAACCTTCATATAATTACAAAGCGATTCTACAAAATTGTCATCATTGCCTTCTAATTTAACATCAGTTATTTTAAAAAAAGTTCTAAAATCTATATCTTCAACACAATTTATATTGCAGTTTGACAAAAACGATAATTTATTAATAAATTCTATGATATTAGTTATTATTGAAATTTTTTCCATATATAGTCCATTTTCATCTATTGCTTTTAATAATTTTACATACAATTTTTCTAAATTCTTCTTGTTATTAACATTTACCTGAAATGGATTAAAGATAATTTCACAATATTTATCAAATTCTATAAGTTCGCTATTTTGTGACAATACAAATGTTGAACATTTTTCATCAAATCCACTATATAGTTCAATTATCAATTCATTATATATACTAGGACTTTCACACACAAGTTCATTAATTGAGTCATTATCAAAATCAAAGCTAAAACCATACTTACTATTTAATAACTTCATAATTCCAAATACCTTTCTTCATTATCAATTATTTCAGTTTGCTTATCTCCAACTATATATTTCATACTTCCAAATTGATTTTCTGTTAGTTTTAGCAGAAACACTAGCCCTTTCTTTGGTTTGTTCTGCTCAAGAGTATGTTCATAAGACATTGCAACAGAATTATTTAATGCCAATTTACAATACACACTTTCTTGTAACATTAAATAACCATTTTTTTCTAAATACTTTTTAAATTTTCTATATTCTCGTTTATCTTCACTAGTAAGCACTGGCAAATCAAACATAACAAGTAATCTCATATATCTAAAATTCATTCCTTTACCCTATAATTCTTTATTAAACTTATATTATTCTTTTCCAAGCTTTGCAATAAACTTTTTACATATATATTTATTGCATTTGATAAGAATTGTACTTTCCCATCTATGATTACCTCTTGGTTTAAAATATTGATAATTTCATTTTTATCATCTTTATCAAACTTATCATACTGTCTCTCATATACTTTTCTATCAATCATAACTCTAAACGGCTCCATAAAATCGCAACCTAGATTATAATAATTAAATTGGTTGTCATGGTGAATCCCTATTTGAGTAATATATCCGTTTGCTACAATTTCTCTATTTATATAAGACAAAATTATACTATATCCATAATTTAATGCTGCATTGATTGAATTATCATAATTTCTACTAAAATTTGTGCCGAACAAAGAATTAAAATAAACTTTTGCTGCATATGCCTCTCTATTAGATATATCACCTTGTACAACATCATTCATATAATTCTCGAGCACTTCATACTCATTGTGATTAACCTGTTTTAAAAAACTTTTTTGTTGGAAAATCTTTTCTTTTACTATTTCAGCCCAAACTCTATCTTTTATTTCTTTTTCCCACATTATCTGCTTCCTTATTTTGTCACTTGTGTCATGTGAACCATAAAGCATATTTAATGTAGCTGAAGGATTTCGCTTTTCATCACATAGAATAATATTTACTTTATTTTTAAGTAATTCATTTAATAAACTTGCGGTAATAGACACTGCTGTATTCTCTATAATTAATACATCTATTTCATTTATAAATATTTGTTTTTGTTCATCTATATAACGAACAACTAATTTATCCATTTTTAATTCAAGTTTTGCTATATTACTTATCTTTAGAATTCGCCAACCCATTTATATCTACCTTTTCACAGTATAATCCTGTGACTGAATAATTAAATAATTTTATCCTATTCTTTCTTAAATTAAAATTCTTTGTTAAAGTTAGATTTGCTCCAACATTTTTCCCCATATTTAGCAATTCTAAATTTGATTTTTGAGTAACCTTACAAGAAAAATTGTTTAATATCTCTTTTAATACTATGCATTGATGAATTAAAGAAAGATTTATAAAATCATCTCTTTTTTCTCTCAATTTATCATATTGATTTGCAGAACGATATCTATAAATCGCTTCACTCATTTTTTTTAGAAATATATCATACATTCTAATATTATCCGCTTCGTTTATGGCTACCTTAAAACCAACAGTAATTTCTTTCTTATTTTTATTTAACTCTACTACTTTTTCAACCTTTTTCAAGTATCTTACATCACTATCTTCAAGTATTAATTCTTCTGCAGATCCTAATAAAATGCTATTTTCATTATTACCTCTAATATAGTACTTATAACCATCTATTTGTATTATAGTATTTTTCAAAATATTAAAACTTAATATACTTAAATTATCAATTATCATTTTTTTAGTGTCATTTGATTTATTTTTAGCTTCACTATTAAGATTTTCAAATATGTTTTTTAATATATAATCTTTCTCTATAATTTTTTTGGTATTACTCAATCTATATTGTTTAGAATTTCTTATTTTCAATATATCAACTAAATTTACACTATCAAGAACAATTTTTGTTTCTTTCTTACTTTTACTATTCTTAACATTATATACAATTTCATCATATTTATATAATACAAAATAACAAGGTGTCAAAGTACTATAACCTCCATATTTTGACATATCACTATATGGCTTTTTTTGTTTCAAAGGTAATTTCACTTTTGAGTTTTGATCACTACCAAAAGAAGGATAAACTGTTTGATTAAACAATTCTCCTTTATTTTCATATTGTTGCACTGTTACTTGAATATCATTTTTATGCATATGCTCTTGTATTGTTTTAATTGTCCCATTTTCACCAGCTATCCAAGCATTATCAATATCTTTCGCAAACACCCAATTCAAACTATACTTTTCTCTGTTTTCCTTTTTACTTTTTATCCATAATCTAGGATTATCTGTAAATTTTGTATTATATACATTCCCGACCACAATGTTTAAATATGCATCTTTTGCATGATGATAATCATTTAAACTTCTCACTTTTACAAAATCAGTATATTTAATAATATCACCATTCTCATCTTTTGACATATTTTCACCATTTCTAAATTTTGAAACAAGATTAGCATGTACAGAAACAATTTTACTCTTGTCACCAAAATATTGGCTTAAAATATCTTTGACAACTTTACTAGATTGCCTTGTTTCAACCAATTGTCTATCTATAAAACCAGCTAATTCATCATCGGTAAAATCATTTTTTCTCATTAGCCTATTATACTTTTCATCAGTAATTAATCCTATATGCTTAAGAATCTTCCAAAAGTTTTGCATTTTATGTTGAACATCTTTCGGAACAAGCCCATCACCTTTTGATGCATTGCTTTTTCTATTTGTCAATACAAGGTTTTTTATAATTGAATCCTGTCCAGATTTTGATCTTGGATAAATATGATCTATATCATAAGTTTTGTTATCATTTAAATTAGCAATATTAATCTTCTCCCCAGTATAAATATCCTTTCCCAACTGAGTATAATACAAATACAAATCTTTTCGTCTTAAAGTATCATCACTTTCACTATTCAATTCTTGTTTTAATTCCATATATTCTTCATCTTTTAATGAATCATATAATTTTTGCAACATATTTTTTCTAGGCGAAGTCTCTTTTTTATCCTCATCTGCTCTTGCCATTTCAATAAATATTTTAGTAGGTTTATTGCCAATAATTTTTACTAACTCATTAATAATTTTAAAAGTTTGCCAAATTGCTCTTTTAACACTAGGAGATACATACAATTCATCAACCATATCATATTCTAATTCATTTCGAAACTCTTTATTCTTTTTTTGCAAAATTTCATTAAATGTAAAATTGTCAGTAGCTATAATTTCCATAAGAGAAAGTGATTTGTTTCTTAAAAAATTAAGAATTGTATTCTTTTCTCCTGTCTCTACCTCAACTCCACTTAAACTTAGAAATTCTCTACTAAACCTACCCCATCCTTGGCATTTGATCTTACATATTTTCCTTAAATAATTATTATAATCTTTATCAAATAATTCCTTTAACTTTTTTCCATATTCATTTTCAATTCTAGATTTTACCACTTCTTCAGCGTCACTATATATTGTTAAGTATTTTACAATACCATCAATTATTTGTTTACTTGAATCATTGTCGATTTTATCTCCAAAAAATTCTTTAAACTTATGGTATGTTGACAGACTGTTAATAATATCTTTGTTTTTATTAACCCCTGTAATATTATCTTGTGATATTTCATCTTTTTTATACAGCCCTTCTGCTATTAAGCAATCAATAATTTTTTTTAGTGTTACTTTTTTAGTTTGCTTAAATAATTCAAGAATAACTTTCTTTTCATATTGATTTAGTTTATTTCCATTGATTCTTAAAATATTGATTTCATTTAATACCATATATTCTTGATATAGTAACGAATTTTTAGGCAAAACATCATATTGAGTCAAATAAGTACATTTGTTCGTCATTCTTAATATAAAATCTTCATGTGTCTTCTCAACATCAATTTTTTCCATGTAATTCCAAGGATATAGTTTATCTTTATTTTCTTTAAATGATAGCCAAGCACCTTTTTTGTTCTTCTTATTACTGTTGTCTTTATGGAAATCATTTAGTGGACCTATATAATATGGTATTCTAAAATCAAAAGTGGCAAGTATTTTATCATATATACTTAAACCATCATCATCTCTTTCATTCAGGAAATTTAAATATATTCTAGCATTATCAAGTATTTTGACTAACTCAGCCCTGTGCAACTGATTAGGTATAACACCATTATCGCTCCATCTTTCAAGCGGTAAAAAATAATTGTTATCAATATCTATCTTAATTTTTTGAACCCTTTCATCATCAATGTCTTTCAGCACTTTCCAAATATACCCATAAAACTCCTCCCTTTTACATTGTTGTGTATAATTTTTTTTGGAATTCACTACAAGTTTTCCAGAATAGGCTACATAATTATTACCATTTGTATATCTAAATATTTCATTGTATTTTTGAGGACAATATTTTTTGATAATAGCCTTTAATAATTTTAAATCTTTTTTATGTTTTTCATACGCTTCAATTTTTGAAGCAGATACTGAACCATATTTACCCACAATTTTATGTAGTTTTACTTTATCATATAATTCTTTTGCCATTCGAATAATCTCAATATCATCAGCAATTATTGCATTTAAATTATCCATATCGTCATCAATTTTTTCACTTTCAAAATTTAATTTTATACTGTTATTAAAGCTTGCATCATTATTATCATCATTACTATCTACAATAAAATCCTTCATATTGACTTCCGAACCAATAATCAATTTAAATATATTGAATATTTTATTACAATAAACATCGTTACTATTTTTAAAAGAAGCTTTGTTTTTTAGTAACTCTTTAATCTTTTTATTTTTATCATTTTTTGTCTCACTTGAAAATATAATGTCTTTAAGACAACCTAAAATTTCATTCAAGTTAAACTCATATTTTTCTTGTATGAAATCCAACAAACTTTCAAATGCATCATCTACATTATTGCTATCTAAAATTTCATAATTTCCACTCCATAAAAAATGCCCCCTATGTTTAATAATATGATATATAGCAAGGAAAACCAATCTGATGTCATGTGGCTCTTTACTATTTATCAGTTCATATCTTAAATGGTATATTGTTGGATATTTTTTATAATAATCTATATCTGTAAGACCTTTCTTTGTAAACAAAACATATTTATCTTTAACATCTTTATCTTCTAAATGGAATGTACTATTTTTCATTCTCATATAAAAGTTTTCGTCTACTTTGTTAATTTCATATTCAAATAGTTGCCTAATTAATTCTAAACGCCATTCGTGTCTATTCTTTCTTCTACGATTTGATCTAAATATTCTTCGTTCTTCAGCTGTATCTGCTTCATCAAACAGCCTAACTCCCCAAGCACTTTTACTTTTTAATTTTAGAACATTGTAATTAGTATCTGTTACTGCCCAGCCTATAGAATTGGTCCCAATATCTAATCCTAAATAATAATCCTCATTGATTTTTTTCATAAATCCTCCTTTAATTATTGTGATATTATTTATATACAAATCTATAAACATATTATCAAATTAATATATATAAATATTATTGACATTTTTCATAATTATGTTATAATATAATTATCTCGATTAACTACTATACGAGATAACACTACGAGTTCAAATAACGATTTATCGTAATCGCCCTCACGGGTTTCCCCATTGATGGGGATTTTTTTTGCTCATAAAATATTTATAGAACACTACTTCCACCACTATTATTTAAATTTAACCAAATTCCATATCCATATTTTTCCCCATCTCGTCTACCTATTTATTACTCACTTTATCCCCTATCTCTTCTAGCAACTTATATACCTTACTAACCCCTTTCATTTCAGATGGTTTTTTTATGCCATCATTTAAGTATTTTTCATACTTCTTTTTAATTATACTTATAGCAAGCTTTTCATCCCCATTCTCAACTAATTCTTTATATATTTCCTTATTATTCTTTTGATATTTTTTACCAATTTTCTTACTATACTCGTTTTCAAAATCTCTTATACAATCTTTTTGATCATTTATACTTGGAGATTTTCCAAAATATGCTAAGAACAATATTTCAATGCAAGGGTTTGACCAACCAACATTAATCTCATGCTTTCTAGCCTTTAATACTAATTCATCAAATTCTTTTACCTGATCTCTATCAAATACTATCCACTTATCATATACAATTGGTCTTTTTGATGTTTCAGATAAAATAGCATCCACCATATCATAGGTTTTTGCTGTCTTTACTTTTATAACCAATCTTCCCTTTATTTTATCAGGTAAGTTTTCTTTAATTCCATTAAAAAAGTTTGGCTCAGTCTCAACAGCATCAGTCACAATGTAATAATAACCTAAATCAGGTACTCTAAATCCTATTTTTCTTTGCTCAACTTTCCCAGCGCGTTCTTTCTTACTCATATTTAGTCAAACACCCCTTCAAAACCCTTAAGATTAGGTATTGCACCATATTTTCCTAAAATATAATTCTTTTGATAATCCTCATCTTTTCTAATTTTTTCTCCATCTTTATCAATAAAATCGCTAAGAGAATATAAAGTTGACTCTCCTCTTTCATTTTTTTCAGTAAACCATATTTCATCTCTACGCATTACATCAGATTTTAATTGCCACAAGTCATGAGATGTAAATATAAGTTGTGCATGTTTCTTATTAATCTCATTATTTAGAAACATTTGAATAATTGTCCTAATAAGTAATGGATGCAAGCGAGAATTTAATTCATCTATAAATATCACTTGCCCATTTTTAATTACATTATCAAAATACGGAAATAATGCAAACATTTTTTGTGTGCCTGCTGATTCTAACTGCATAGGTAGTTTTGTCACTATATCTGCATCATTCATTTTATGATGGAAATTTACTTCTATTATCTTTCTTTTTGTCACAAGATCTATTTCTCTTTCATTTGCATCCATGCCTTTTATTGATTCATCAAATGACGATAAATATTTTACCACGTCATCCTGCATTTTCTTTTCGAGCATCAATCTTGAAATACCTGCTCCTTGATATACCATTAAACTTTCAGCAATATTACCAAAATCAATACACATAATTCTTGAAAACCAATTATATATATTGCTTAATAAAGTTTCATTTAATTTAGCACCCAATGTCAATATTAATGTTTCTTTTTGCATTGACACTTCTATATTTTTAATTTTGTCTTTCTCAAGTCCACTAAAATCATTTTCACCTTTACTTCTATAAAAAATATTTTTGAAATCTTCTCTTGAAGTCTTTGCTTTATAATACAGCCACTCCTCTTCAATCATATTATTATTAAACACAAACCCATATTGATAAATTTTTTCTGATTTATCATTATTCAAAACAAAATATATTTCAAATTTGGATCCTTCATTCTTACTTTTCGAATCAAATAAAAATGGAATTGGCTTTATAACTCTATTTTGTAATGCTGGATTTATTTGTCCACCAGCAAAGTTTAGTGACATAACCACATAGTCAACCATAAATCTAAACGCTTCCATCACATTTGACTTGCCACTTGCATTTGCTCCAAATATACTTGCGATTGGAAGTACTTTTATGTTTCCCACTTCAAAATTTCTATCAGAAAACTCTGTGATTTTTGTCGCAGTTAAATCAAGGCTAACCTCATCTTTAAATGACTTAAAATTTTTAAAATTGAACTTTAATAACATATTTTTTGCTCCATTTCTACATTTATTTGTGAAAATATCTCATTTATATGTATAATAATAGCATTGTTTTACAATTTTGTCAATATCTTGCTCATTTTTTTCAAATATATGCATATTTCTTTTAATACATTTGCATTATCCCGATTTTTTTCAAAAAATTCTCCAAAACTTACCCTCCCAAAGTTTACTATTTTTTTTTTCTTAAACAAGTGCTATAATTATACTAATTAAAAAATATTTTTGTCGCCACAAAATTTGTGGTTGGCATTGTTGCTGTGTGCTACATATATCATTTACATAAACGGCAAAGAAAAAAATTATCAATAAAAATATAGGAGGGCTATATGGCAAGAAAATGGGTTTACAAATTTAAAGAGGGAAATGCCTCTATGAGAAATCTATTAGGTGGTAAAGGTGCAAACCTTGCAGAAATGTCAAGACTTGGTTTACCTGTTCCACAAGGTTTCACTATCACAACTGAAGCTTGTACTCAATATTATGAAGACAAAAGAACTATCAACAAAGAAATCATGGGTCAGATAATGCAAAATGTTAAAGACCTTGAAAAACTTTCAGGTAAAAATTTTGGTGACAAAGAGAATCCACTTTTAGTTTCTGTTCGTTCTGGTGCAAGAGCATCTATGCCAGGAATGATGGATACTATTTTAAACTTAGGACTTAATGAAACTGTTACTGAAACACTCGCAAGAAAATCTGGCAATGCAAGATGGGCTTGGGATTGTTATAGAAGATTTATTCAAATGTTCTCTGATGTAGTTATGGAAGTTGGAAAGAAACATTTTGAAGAATTAATTGACCAGATGAAAAACAAAAAAGGTGTTAAGCAAGATGTTGACTTAACTGCCGATGATTTAAAAGAGCTCGCTAAAGAATTTAAAGCTGAATATAAAAAAGCAATCGGAAAAGATTTCCCTGACGATCCTACAGTTCAACTTACAGAAGCTATCAAAGCAGTGTTCCGTTCTTGGGACAACCCTCGTGCAAATGTTTACAGAAGAGATAACGACATCCCTTATAGTTGGGGAACAGCAGTAAATGTGCAAATGATGGCATTTGGTAATATGGGAAATACATCTGGTACAGGTGTTGCATTCACAAGAAATCCTGCTACTGGTGAAAAGAAACTTATGGGTGAGTTCTTATTAAATGCACAAGGTGAAGATGTTGTTGCAGGAATTAGAACTCCACAACCTATCGCTGAACTTGAAAAAATTATGCCTGATGTATATAAACAATTTACAAAGATTTGCGAAAAACTTGAAAAGAATTATAGAGATATGCAAGATATGGAATTTACCATTGAAGATAAACATCTCTATATGCTTCAAACTCGTAATGGTAAGAGAACTGCAAAAGCTGCACTTAAGATCGCTTGTGATTTAGTTTCAGAAGGAATGAGAACTGAAAAAGAAGCAGTAGCTATGATTGACCCAAGAAATCTTGACACTCTTCTTCACCCAACCTTTGATGCAGATGCAGTTAAGAAAAACCCTCCAATAGGAAAAGCACTTGCTGCAAGTCCTGGTGCTGCTTCTGGTCAAATCGTATTTACAGCTGATGATGCTAAGAAGTGGGCAAATGATGGAAAGAAAGTTGTACTTGTTCGTCTTGAGACAAGTCCAGAAGACATAGAAGGTATGAAAGCCGCTCAAGGTATCCTTACTGTTCGTGGCGGTATGACATCTCACGCTGCAGTTGTTGCTCGTGGTATGGGAAAATGTTGTGTATCTGGATGCTCTGATATAGTTATGAATGAAGCAAAGAAAGAATTTACACTCGGCGGAAAAGTTTTCCACGAAGGTGATCTCCTTTCTATAGATGGTTCTAACGGTTGCATTTACGATGGAAAAATTGAAACAAAAGAAGCTTCTATCGCAGGTGAATTTGGCAAGATAATGAAGTGGGCAGATAAATATAGAAGATTAACAGTTAGAACAAATGCTGATACTCCAAGAGATGCAAAGAAAGCAAGAGAACTTGGTGCAGAAGGTATCGGACTTTGCAGAACTGAGCATATGTTCTTTGAAGGAAATAGAATTGATGCATTTAGAGAAATGATTTGTGCAGACAGTGTTGAAGAAAGAGAAAAAGCACTTGCAAAGATAGAGCCAATGCAACAAAAAGATTTTGAAGAATTATATGAGGCTCTTGAAGGTTATCCAGTTAATATAAGATTCCTTGATCCACCACTTCACGAGTTCGTACCAAAAGAGAAAAAAGATATAGAGAAACTTGCAAAGACAGTTGGAAAATCAGAGCATGAAATAGAAGCAATCATTGACGGATTAAAAGAATTTAACCCTATGATGGGTCATCGTGGTTGCCGTCTTGCAGTTACTTATCCAGAAATTGCTGCTATGCAAACAAGAGCAGTTATAAAGGCAGCTATCAACATTTCAAAGAAACACCCTAATTGGAAAATTGTTCCTGAAATAATGATTCCACTCGTTGGTGAAGTTAAAGAACTTAAATATGTAAAGAATGTAGTTGTAGAGACTGCTGATGCTATCATTGCAAAAGAAAAATCTAATCTTAAATATAAGGTTGGAACTATGATAGAGATTCCAAGAGCTGCTCTTACTGCTGATGCTATTGCAAAAGAAGCTGCATTCTTCAGCTTTGGTACTAACGACTTAACTCAGATGACATTTGGATTCTCAAGAGATGATGCTGGTAAGTTCCTTGATGCATACTATGATAAAAAGATTTTTGAAAATGATCCATTTGCAAAACTTGATCAAATAGGTGTTGGCTCACTTATGAAGATTGCTATTGAGAAAGGTAAGTCAGTAAATAAAGATTTACACCTTGGAATCTGCGGAGAGCACGGCGGAGATCCTTCTTCTGTAGAGTTCTGTCACAATATCGGACTTGACTATGTATCTTGCTCACCATTCAGAGTTCCTATCGCAAGACTCGCTGCAGCACAAGCTGCTATCGCTGAAGAAGATTCTCTTAAAGGCAAAACTAAGAAAGTAGTTGCGACAGCAAAGGCAAAAACAAAGAAAGCAGTAAAAGCTGTTAAGAAAGCTGAAAAGAGCGCTAAGAAAGTTGCCAAGAAAGCTAATAAAGATATTAAAAAAGCTGTTAAAAAAGTAGTTAAAAAAGCAACTACAAAAAAAGCAGCTGCAACAAAGGCCGTAAAAAAGACAGTAAAAAAAATAGTTAAGAAAGCTAAAAAGAAATAGAAGGAGCAATTATGAGCAAAAAGAATATTTTAACATTAACATTAAGTATCTTATTGAGTCTTAGTTTTGTAACATCGGCATTTGCTGATGCTGCCATCATTTACCAACCACAACAAGTAACAGCATATGTAAAAAATTATGCTGATATCCCTTCAGGTCGCAGAGCAGATGGTTTTTACTACGGACTTGAAAGATTAGTAGGTACAAGAGAACGTGTACATGGAGTACCAGTATCTATTACATCTGTTGTAAAACTTGGTGAGAATCAATATCAAGTAACTTGTTTGTCAGAAAAGTATGTGGCTAATGGAACTTTCATAGTTGATATATATAGAGAGTATGATAGTGAAGTTAGAGAAGGCTATAATCTATGGTTCGGTCTCTTTGATGCAAATATGAAAAGATATGGCACAGCACAAGTAAAAAGAAAGAAATAAGTTATAAATAAATAAAAAAGGACAGTCGCGAGGCTGTCCTTTTTTTACTTTATTTTTATTTAAATGCTTCTATCCACTTATCAATTCTATCATAAAGTGCATCATTAAATGCTTTATCATAATGCTTCTTGTCTGGCATTTGATATTCTTCTTTTTCATAATCGTGCATATCTATATAAATGGTATTTTCATATTCAGCTGCTAGCTTTTTAATTATGTCGTCATAATCTTTGATATCAATAGTTCTTTTAACTGCTGCAGAATATTTCATATAGGTATGTAAAAATACAATTTTATGATTTAAAAGCGCATGGTTTATAAATCCTCTTAAGTTGTATTCAAATGAATTTAAAGTACTTTGTTTTTCATAATCATTTACGCTTGTAGATATAAGCACATATTTTGCAATTGAATCTATAGATTGGTTAATCAAATCTTTATTCTGTCCTATTGTTTGTCCTGATTTTGCAAATTCTAATATATTATATTTTTTATCTTTTTCAAATCTTGCAAATGTTCCTGCATAAGAGTCTCCTGCTACCGCCAATACATTGCTATTTGCTGTCAGCATCCAATCAGACATTATTTTATACTGCACTTCGTTGATACTGTCACACATATACATAAGTTTTGCGCAAAGTGTCTGAAAGAATAGGGCATTGTAATTTTTACCATCAGCAAGTAAATATCCTCCTTTAGAAAAATTACTCATATCTATATAAAATGCATTTTCATACTCATCAGCTAAATTTTTTAAGACACTATCTAAACTCGTACTACTACACTTGTTTTTTTCCGAATTACTTCCTGTAAAACTCATATATGTATGCAAAAAAACATATTTTTTTTCTCTCCTGGCTATATCCAAATAATTCTTCATATATGAGTAAAAAGCACTCTCATCATAGTTTTTTAAAGTAGAGGCGGAACCAAAGGTAAACAAGATATAATTATAATCTACTTTTTCCAATGCCATAAAAGTTTTTGTCACATTTTCCACATCATAAATATTATCACTATCATTATAAATATAATATGCAAAATTATTATAACCAATGTTTTTTTCAAAGTTTTTTGCAAAGTTATCACCTACTACTGCAATTTGCTTTTTACTTTTATCAAGCACAATGTTTTCGGCACCATTTATAATATTTATGTTAGAGGCGAATGCTAAGTCAGAAACAAAAACTATTAACAACATAAATGCTGTCAACATTCTAAATATTCTATTATTTTTTGATAAACTTATATATTCCATTTTTTACATGTGGGCTCGCATAGCTCGCCCGTACGTGAGCTCACCCGCACCGTAAGCGAGAGCGCCAAAGGGCTCGCATAGCTCGCCCGTACGAGAACTCGCCCGCACTACTTACCCACCGCAGTTTGCCGACCCCTCTGTCGCGAGCATATCAAGACCATGCTTTATAGGTTTCATAACTACTTCAAAGTTTTCTTTTGCTGCTCTTTCACTTCCTGGAAGATTTACTATTAAAGAATTCTTTCTTATACCTGCAACCGACCTTGACAAACAACTTTTATCAGTATTTTTTAAATTTAAATATCTCATCATTTCTGGTATCCCTGGCGTAAATCTTTCTACTACTGCATTTGTTGCTTCTGGTGTCACATCACTTTGAGAAAATCCTGTACCGCCTGTTGTTAAAATTAAATTAATATTTTCATCGCAAACCTTTAAAAGTTCATTTTTAATAATCTCCAAATCATCTGGTATGATATTCGTATATTTTACATCATAGCCATCATTTTTAAGCATACTTACCAGATTTGGACCGCTTGTATCCACTCTCTCACCTTTTGCACCTTTCGTACTTATCGTTATAACTGCTGCTGTATACATATTACTCCTTTCAAGTAATTACTTTTTACAAATTTTCTAACTATTATATTTTACTATTTTTTACATATTTTTTCAAATAAAAGGGGCGGATTGTATCCGCCCCTATACGGGCTCGCACAGCTCGCCCCTACAGTATGGGCGAGCTACGCGAGCCCCTCACTTTGCCAAATCTTCCACTACAAATTAGTTAATAGCGATTACTGATTTGTCATAAGTTTTTGCAATATAGTCTTTAACTTTTTGACTCTTTAAGCAGTTGAATAAATCTCTTGCCCAGCCTTCATTTTCATTTCCAGCTTTTACGCAAAGAATATTTGCATAAGTTTGTGCTGCTTCACTATCTTGTGCTTCTACAAAAAGTGCATCACTTACTTTGTATCCTGCTTCCATAGCATAATTTCCATTCATACAAGCAAGTGCTACATCCTTAAGTGCTCTTGGAATTTGTGCAGACTCAAGCTCAACAATCTCAACATTATTTGGATTATCAATTATATCAAGCTTGGTTGCAGTAAGTCCTACACCCTCTTTTAATTTTATTACTCCAGCTGATTCAAGTAAGAGCAATGCTCTTGCCTCATTTGTTACATCATTTGGAACTGCAATCTTATCACCCTTTGATAATACAAGCACATCTTTTGTTCCTTTATAAATCCCAAATGGCTCATAGTGAACTTTTCCATCACTAACAGTTACAATATTTGTTCCTCTCTCTTTATTGAAATCATCAAGATAAGGTTTGTGTTGGAAATAATTTGCCATTATACTTCCTTCATTAACTGCAGTATTTGGTAATACATAATCAGAAAACTCTTGAACTTTCAAATCATATCCTAGTGCCTTCATATCATCTACTACTTGATATAAAATCTCTGCATGTGGAACTGGTGAAGCAGCAACTGTTACTTCCTTTAATGCACTTACTGACTCTGCTGACTCTGCTGGTGCAGTAGTTGCTGTTTGTTTACTACCACAAGCCACAGCAAAAATTGTAAATATTGTTAAAATAACTCCTAAAACTCTTTTTTTCATAAACTCCTCCTAGTTTTTGTAAGCCCTATTGTTTTTTACACTTAATAGAGCTTCTTTTATTATATACATTTTCCTAATAATTTTCAATAAAAAAGTGCTACGGATTTAAATATTTTCCGTAGCACTTATTTAACTAATTATTATTAAGATTTATGTGCACACGAAAAATACTCATTCATCATGCACATCATCATAGTATTTAATTTTCCGTTTACACTTGTCATATAAGAATACTAACATTTTACAGGTTAATTGTCAAACAATTTTTGTGATAAGGTTATATGGTATATATGCAAATTTCTGTCCTTTTATTTTTTTATTTTAGCAACAAAGCTCTTAAGCTTTTCCATAGCCACTTTAAGGTTCTCAATAGAATAAGCATATGATATACGAAGGAATCCTTCTCCACTATCTCCAAACGCTGTCCCTGGCACTACTGCCACATTTTCTTCATCTAGAAACTTCATTGCAAATTCTTCACTCGTCATCCCATATTTTTTTATGCAAGGGAACACATAAAAAGCACCATAAGGTTCAAAGCAAGGAATATCCATTTCTTTAAATGAATTAAGTAAAAACTGTCTTCTCTGATTATATGCTTCTTTCATCATCTCAATATCGCTATCACCATTTTTAAGTGCTTCTACTGCTGCATACTGACTAACAGTAGGTGCACACATAATTGCGAATTGATGAATCTTTGTCATCTGCTGCAAAATTTCTTTTGGTCCACAGGCATACCCAAGTCTCCAACCTGTCATAGCGTAAGCTTTTGAAAATCCGTTTATGAGTATAGTTCTATCTCTCATACCTTCTATTTCTGCTATAGAAGTGTGCTTACCCTTATAAGTAAGTTCAGCATATATTTCATCAGACACAACATATATATCCTTTTCTATCACAAGCTTTGCAATCTCTTCCAAATCTTTTCTTTCCATAATTGCACCAGTTGGATTATTTGGAAATGCGAGCACCAATATCTTTGTTTTATCTGTTATAGCATCTCTCAATTGTGCGGCTGTTAGTCTAAAGTCATTTTCAGCTTTTAAGTTTATCACCACCGGTTTTGCATTTGCAAGGATTGCACAAGGCTTATATGACACATAACAAGGTTCAGGTATAATCACTTCGTCTCCATCATTTATAAGAGCACGAAATGCTAAATCAATAGCTTCTGAACCACCTACAGTCACCAAGGCTTCAGTTAGTGGGTCATATGTGAGGTTAAATTTCCTATTTAAATAATTGCATATTTCTATTCTTAACTCTTTAAGACCAGAATTTGATGTATAAAAGGTTCTTCCTTTTTCAAATGCATATATTCCTTCATCTCTTATATGCCATGGAGTATCAAAATCTGGCTCTCCAACTCCAAGTGAAATCACACCTTTTTTTTCTGCAACCAAATCAAAGAACTTTCTTATTCCAGATGGTTTTATATTTAAAACTTTTTCTGAAAGTTTATGGGTCATTATGATATTACCTCTCTATCATCATCATGTTGTTTTTCTAATATAGTACCCATATCTTTATATTTTTTTAATATAAAATGTGTTGCAGTACTTAAAACTGATTCTAAAGTTGACAATTTATCTGACACAAAACTTGCAATCTCTTTTAAGGATTTTTCTTCCAATATAACAAGTATATCATACCCACCTGATATTAGGTAAGCTGATTTTACTTCTGGATAATTATATATTCTTTCTGCTATCCTATCAAAGCCTTGACCACGTTGAGGTGTAACTCTTACTTCAATGAGTGCAGTAACCTTTTCCACACTTGTTTTTTCCCAATCAATCAAAGTAAAATAACCACATATAATATTCTCTGATTCAAGTTTTGATAATTCATTTAAAATGTCAACTTCTGATACATTTAACATTTTAGATAATTCTTTTGTATCTATTCTACTGTTATTTTCAATTAATCTAAGCAATTCTTCTCGCATATAGCCCCCATAAATAATATAAGGGCGGAATACATCCGCCCTTGTAAATATTTCAAATTAATTAATAAACCATCTTTCCATCAGCATCAAAGTAGTGATTGATTCCATTGATTATCAGTCCTCCTGTAACCATTGTTCCATCTGGATTAAAGTAATAAGTGCTGTTGCCTATATTTACAAGTCCTACAACCATATTGGTATTTATATCTATATAATACCACTTACCACCTATAGCGAGCCATGAATTAGATGCCATAACTCCATTTGTAAACATAAAGTGCCAGAAATTATTTTGTGGAACCCATTGTCCTATTGGATCATATATGATTTGAGCTACACTATATGCTTGCTGACTAGACTCTCCTGGTCCCCCTGGAATGACGATGCCACCACCTCCACCACCGCTGCTACCACCATTGTAATAATACTTAACTTCAGACTGTTCCCATTCACCCCAACCAGTTACATTGTTATAAGGGCGAACTTCAAAATAATAATCATGTTCTCCTCTTGTCATTTCACTTGAAAAATTGTGACTTCTATTTGATACAGTTCTAGTAGATACTCTTCTGCCATCTCTATAAAGTCTTACCTCATATCTATGCGCTCTTCCATCAACAGACCATTTTGCAGTTTTATTATTCCAGTACAAGTCATAAACCTGTGGAAAATCATCTCCTTGCCATGTTGCTGCTAATGATGAAAAAACTTGCACAGATAAAACGAATACTAGTACCAATGCTAAAATTTTACATAATTTTTTCATAATACTTTTTCTCCTAATACATTAAATTTTATATCATAATTTAATTATTGTTATTATAACATATGTCTTAAAAAAAATAAAGATTATAAAGGCATTTGCCACTAAATTACCACTATTTATGATATGGTTCATTATTTGCTATTTTAAAAGCCCTGTATATTTGTTCAAGTAATATTATTCTAAATAACTGATGTGGAAATGTCATCTTCGAAAAACTAAGCCTAAAATCAGCCTTTTTTTTCACATCTTTACTTAATCCATAAGAACCGCCAATTATAAATGTTATTTCTGAAATACCATTTAACTTTACTTCCTCTATCTTTTTCTCAAATTCTATAGTTGATAATTCTTTACCATCAATATCTAATACAAAGACAAAGCCATTTTTTGCAAATGAATTAAGTTTTGATATTATTTCATTGCCTTCAACTTCTATTGAGTTTTTTATATTTGCTTCATTTTCAACTTTGGCAACTACTTCGCTAACTTCAATAATATTTAAAGTGCAAAATTTAGAAAGCCTTTTACTATACTCATCAATTGCTTCTTTTAAAAATTTCTCTTTAATTTTTCCAACTGATATTATATTTATCCTCATAATTCTTTGCTCATATACTCTGTCCCATCAAGATTCTTCCATACAAACTTTCTATTCTCATACATAATGTATGAATGGTCCGAACCACCTTTTGGAATAGAAACTGAACCTGGATTCATATAATATTTACCATCACTAATCTCTTCACAAGCTGGCACATGGGTGTGACCATGCATAAGTATATCTATATTTGCCATAGGAGGGAGGTGTCCAGTATTATAATAATGACCATGAGTTATAAAAATATTTAATCCACTGTCAGATAAAATCATGTGTGGTGCCTCAATCAAAAAGTCAAGTACCATCTCATCAACCTCTGAATCACAATTTCCTCTAACACAAGTAATTAGATCCGCTTTACTATTCAAGAGATCAAATGCTTCCTTAGTATCATACTCTTCTGGTAACCCATTTCTTGGTCCATGATAAAGAAGATCACCAAGTAAAATAATTCTATCTGGTTTTTCTATAGCGACTCTATCCCATAATTTTTTTATATACATAGTTGATCCGTGAAGATCTGATGCAATTAGCATTTTCATAAAAACTCCTTCGGGCTCGCATTACATTTTTATAAGTTCGTATTCTAAATTTCCAAGTCCAATTTTTTCTGCATGAGCAAGACAAGTTTGCCACTCAGAGTTTGGATTTGAATTCGTAAACATATCACCATGGTCATGCGCACCTGGTTTGCTCATCTCATCTGTGAGTTGAGTGTTTTCAAATGGTTTTTGTTTAAGTGCCATATCAACGCAGCATCTATCAAGTGCAAGTGGATCAAATGAACAAAACATACCAACATCTGGAATAAGTGGTGCATCATTTTCAGGATGGCAATCGCAATTTGGTGATACATCTACTATAAGTGAGATATGAAAGTTTGGTCTGCCATCAACAACTGCTTTTGTATACTCTGCCATTTTTTCATTTAAATCTTTAAGTGCCGCATCATTTTGAAAATAGATTGCATCAAAGTTACAAGCACCAAGACATCTTCCACAACCTACACAATTATCATGATTAACTGTCATTTTCTTTTTTGATTCATCAAACTGTAATCCATTGTTTGCGCATTCTCGAAGACATCTTTTACATCCGCGGCATGCCTCAGTATGTATGTTTGCTTTGCCATTACTATGTTGCTCACATTTACCTGCGCGGCTTCCAGAACCCATACCAATATTTTTTATAGTGCCACCAAAGCCAGCCATCTCATGACCTTTAAAATGAGTGAGTGATATAAATATATCTGCATCCATAATTGCCTTACCTATTTTTGCTGTTTTAAGACGCACCCCTCCATTTACTGGCACTTCTTTTTCATCAAGACCTTTCAATCCGTCAGCAATGATTACTGGGCATCCGACAGTGTAAGGTGTAAATCCATTTTCCCAAGCACACTCAAGATGTTCAAGTGCATTTTTTCTTGAACCAGGATACATAGTATTGCAATCTGTTAAAAATGGTTTTCCTCCAAGTGATTTAATAACATCAACAACTGCCCTCGCATAGTTTGGACGAAGAAATGATAAATTTCCCTTCTCTCCAAAATGCATCTTGATTGCAACAAATTTATCCTTCATATCAATTTGCTCAATCCCTGCTTTCCTAATTAACTTCTGAAGTTTAATGGCTAAACCTTCTCCCATAGCTTCAGTTCTAAAATCTGTCCAATAAACTTTTGATTTGCTCATATTTTTTCTCCTCTACTTATTATATTTTACTATATACGACATAATACCCGCTATTGTTTTTCCATCTTTAATATTTCCTGCAAATATTTCTTTCTTCAAGTCTTCTATACTCCATTCCTCAGTCACAAGTTCTTCATCTCTATCAAAATGCTTCACTCCTTCAGTCAAATCTTTAGCAACAAATATTCTAACTATCTCAGAACAAAATGCTGCTGCAGTATAATTGTCACACAAAAATTCTATGTTGTCACTTTTATAACCCGTCTCTTCTTCAAGTTCTCTTTTTGCACAAACTAAAAAATCTTCATCACTTGAATCAAGTTTTCCAGCAGGAAGTTCAAGCGTCCACTTATCTACTGCGAGACGATATTGCCTAACCATCAAAACATTTCCATTTGGCAAAACTGGTACAATTGCTGCTGCATTACATTTTTTCATATAGTCCCAATGAGCTATATTTCCATCTATATCAACCACATCGTCATACATGCTCATTATGGACCCCTGATACTTTAGGTCTCTACTTATTAATTTAATTTTCTTTTTAAATTCATCCATATATTATATTATTTTAACATAATTCTATTGATTTTTCTACTATCTATTATTGCATTTTTTTCTATTTATATGTAAAATAATCATATAAAGGGATGTCATATCGTATGAGCGAGCTGTGCGAGCACTCGTATGGGCGAGCTATGCGAGCCCCATTAGAATTATAGTAAATTAAAGGAGCAAAAATGACAAATACAACTTCATACCTTCAAGATTTTGTAAATGGAATAAGTTCAGCAGTAGGTGCCAACCTTAAAGCACTACCAACTGCCATTATTATTTGCATTGTTTTTTATTTCATATATAAAATAATAAATGCAATATTAAAAAAACATAGCAACAAACTTCCACTAGAAAAAAATGCTATACTTATTATAAACAATATCATCAATATACTCCTTATTTTCTTTGCAATAATGATAGTCGCCAGTGCTCTTGGCATCAATACTTCATCTCTTATAGCAGCATTTTCAATCTTTGGCTTAGCTGTATCTCTTTCAGTTCAAAATCTAATGTCAAATGCTGCAAATGCTATAAGCATCTATGCCAACCATCCATTTAAAGTTGATGACTATGTAGATATAGAAGGTATTGAAGGCTATGTAATAGAAATAAATTTTATGTTTACAAAACTTCGCACATATAAAAATGAAGTCATCTACATCCCAAATAGCAAAGTTGGGTCAGCAATTATAAAAAATTATACTCATGAAACTTATAGAAGAATAGAATACACAATCGGAGTTTCTTATAACAATAATATAGAAGAAGTAAAGAAGGCATTGCTTGAACTTTTAAATGAAGAGCCTCTCGTTGTTCAAACTGAAAGTATAGTCGTATTTGTAAATGACTATGCCGCAAGTAGCATCAATATAACTTTGAGAGCTTACACTAAAAATGCAGATTATTTTGATTGTCTATGGAGTGTTAAAGAACATATAAAACCTAAATTTGATAAATATGGTATATCAATCCCTTACCCACAACTTGATGTGATGATAAAAAAATAGTTAGTATAATATACCATATCAAAATTTAAAAGGCGGTGCTACCCGCCTTTTATAATACTATTTCAAGACATTATTTTACCAAACCGCTATTCTATCTTCAGGTTTTATATACATTCCATCGCCTTCTTTTATGCCATATGTTTCAATGAATTCATCAAATTGTTGAACTGTGACATTTCCTCTTAAATAATGGAGTGGGTGCGTATCAGTAAGAACCGCATTCTCAGCTGCCGCTATAGTATAAACTCTTGCCCACATTTTTTCATGTGCTCTAAAGAATTTATCATAGTCAAAGTTTGGAACTTTTTTTGCAAGTGTCAACATTACTTTCATACCAGCAATATCAGCTATAGCTTCAGTTTGAACCATTTGTCCGCTATACTTTGTTCCATCATCAAATGCTACTACATTGTCATAATATGCTACAAGTTTAGCAGCTCTCTTTCTAAATTCTTCTTTATCTTCTTTTGTCCACCAATCTTTTACATTACCAACTTCATCATATTGTGATCCATTTGTGTCAAAAGCATGACTAATCTCGTGACCTATAACTGTACCTATAGCACCATATTTTTCTTCAATACTCATGTCACTACGATATGTAACATCGCAGAAGTATCCTGGAATTATATTTACAGAGTTTTCAAATGCTGCATAGAATGCATTTGTTTCAAGTATATCAATTTGCCAAATATCATTATCTACTTTACCATTGATATGAGACATTTGTCTAGCAATAATACCTTTAATAAGTGATTTTTGTGCATCTAAATATGTTCCACCATTTTCTTTTGACTTAATTTGGAAAACTGAATCATCATCCCATTTTTCTGGATACAAAGAATGAATCTTTATGTGATCAAGTTTATTAATTGCCGCTTTCTTAGTTTCTTCTGTCATCCAGTCTATGCCTTGAAGCATTTCTCTATAAGCATCAACTGCTTCTTGGCAAAAAACTCTAATCTCTTCTTTCATTTCAGGAGTTATATATTTTTTTACATAAATCCTTGCAAAACTAGGTGGTAATATTTTTTTAGTTTCTTGAAATGCAAGATCAGTATCTGGTTGACTTTCTGTTATTCCTTTTTGCTCATTTTCAATTGCTTGATATTTTCTAAATGCTTCTTCATCGGTTTTATTGATATAATCTCTTGCTATACTTGTCAAAAGATATGCCTTCATAATATCAAGATTTTCATCATTATAAAGTTCTGCAAAACTCTTAAGCCAATTAGGTTCTTGTATATTAATAAGTTTTGAAACTGAATAACCATATTTATCCATATACTCTGCTACAGGAACTTTTCCTTCGATAGCTTTTATATCTTTTGCTGTTGTAGGATTTATAGTCTTCATAAGTGAGTCTGGATCATTAGCTTCAAGAACGCTCATCATATTCTTTGAAATCTTTGTTTCAAATTCAAAAGATGAGTCAATAAGTGACTTAATTTCACTTTCACCCATACCTATTCTACCAAGCATATATGATGTTTTATCATCAACTGCTTTCTTAACTCTCTTTCCATTTTCCGTGAGTGTTTTATATTCATCAGAATCTTCAAGTGATAGATCAGTGCTACTAATCTCTACTCCATAAGAAGATGAATCTGTACTATCTATACTAACTTTAACTCCAAAAAGCCCAAGCCCATTTTCTCTTGCTTCTTCTGATAATAAAAATTCTGTCAATTCATCAAGATTACTAATTGCCTTAATCTTTTCAACAAGTGGTTTTAATGGCTCAACGCCAACCTTGTTTCTTCCTTCCCAATCAAGAAATAAATCATAATACCCTTGAATCAAATCAACATCGTGAGAAAGAACTGCATCATCAAATTTAAGAGTCTTGTCAGTTAAGAATTCAAGGCACCTATTCTTCACTATATCAACAGCATCAAATATTGGTGTCTCTGTAGGATAACCTGGTCTAAGTTTTGCATCTCTAAGCCAGTCATGATTTACATTTAAGAAGAAATCATCTTTAAGTTCTGCTTTCACATCATCTGTTACTTCACCAAGTATAGATGAATTAATCCATGGCTTCATAACACTTGGGTCCATTGGCAATTTGCTTTTAGCTTCAACTTTTGCTTCAGTAGTTTCGGCTACACTTTCTGCAACTTTGGTTCCAGTAGCATTACATCCAGTCACAAGCATACTAGCAACTATTGCTCCTGCTAATACTCTACTAATCAATTTCTTTTTCATAAAACCTCCTTTTTGTTATCAATATTTCACTTAAATATTTTTCAAAATATAATATTTATTGTAATTATATTTATTATAAAAACAACAAGATATGCATTTGTCAATTCGTTTACTTTTTAACTATATGTTTATTAAAATAATTTTATCTTTATTATATTATAGTAACCTTACTCTCTGAGTCAAATATTCCAACTTTATTTTCATTTATAAGAACTGTGAGACTTAATATGTCATACATACGATGATGAACTTTTAACTCATCACCTTCAAAACTTGTACAAGACATAGAGAGAAGATATTCACCACCTTGAAGTCTCATCTTTTGTGTAAATGATACATCGTAAACTTTTCCTTTTTCTCCAATCCCTGTATCTATTTTTTCAAGCATAGTATTTGTACCAGTAAGATCCGTTCCCCTTTTATCTTTCAAGGTCCAAGTAAAAATAGGGTTCTTTATTTCTTCATTCATTCTAATTTTTTCTCTTATGGTAAATGACTCTCCCTTAACTATCACTGTAGCCGGATTGCCCTTTTGATCTATAATTCCAAAATCTATAAATTCTGCTTTCATATCACCATAGATGTCAGCGTGAGGGTTTACTGACATTGACTCTTTCAGTGGGCTCGCATAGCTCGCCCCTACGATTGGGTGAATAGTATCCACACCTACTTGAGGGCTCGCAAGCTTCGCCCCTACGACAACATCATCAGCTGCATAATCATTTACCGTCACTTCCTGTCCCGCAAGAATCTTTTTATATAAGTCAACCATTTCATGAGGAGTACCAATAGCAATTTGTTTTCCACTATTAAGTACCATTGTTCTATCACAATATTTTATAACAGCACCTAAGTCATGAGTAACCATTATTATTGTAGTCCCTTTTTCTTTTAATTCGTCCATTCTCTTATAGCATTTTGTCTGAAAAAAAACATCACCAACTGAAAGTGCCTCATCAACTATAAGTATCTCAGGCTCCACTGCTATAGAAAGTGCAAATGCAAGCCTTACAAACATACCACTACTATACTGCTTTACCGGCTGATAAATAAAATCACCAATATCTGCAAACTCAATAATTTTATCAAGTTTTTCATCCATCTCTTTTTTAGAGAATCCCATCATAGTTCCATTCATGTAAATGTTTTCAATTCCAGTGTAATCCATATTAAAACCTGCACCGAGTTCAAGTAATGCTGCAATTTTTCCATCTACCTTTACTTCACCACTTGTCTTATTTAAGACTCCTGTCAATATTTTAAGAAGAGTTGATTTACCTGATCCATTTACACCTATAATTCCAAATGATTCACCCTTTTCTACATCAAAACTAATATCATTTAGAGCATAAAAATCTCTATGATAGTTTTTCCTAAATGGGTTTACAGCTTCTTTTAACCTATCAATAGGTTTGTTGTAAAGCTGATATATCTTTGTTAAGTTTTTTACTGATACTGCTTTTGACATTTTATCCTATATACCCTTCTTCTTCTAAATCATCAAAGTATCTTTTCATTTCTGACATTTCTTTTTTATCTTCTTCACTTAATGTTTCTTTGTTTGCCCATTTTGTTTTATACTCATTTTTTATTTTATCTTCATCTTCATCAAAATCATAAATTGTCATATCAAGTGTATCTATTAATCTTTTTTTATCCACATCTCTAAAATGGAGTTTTGTTTCATATACTCTATAAGGTTTCCCCTCTTCAACTTTCATGTTAAATGTAACTACAGCCCATTCGTCATTCTCACCTTCTGCAATCTGTAATTTATTGATCATCCCTGTTGAATCTTGAACACCAGTTACTGCATCTGCCTCAAGTTGTCGTGTTCGTAAAGTAATCTCCTCTATCATAGTTTCAGTCATGTATGTCTTTTTAACATTCAAATTTTTCTTCTCATCTAAAGTATCACAGGCCTTTAAATAGTCTGTATAAAAACTCTTCGCAATCTCAGTAGCCTTTTTGTTAAGTGTGTTGGGAGCACAAGACATGAGTAAAAGTACTATTGCAATTACTATTAATTTAAACTTTTTTAACATAATATATTCCTTCCCACTAATAATTATTCCTGATTTGCAAGCCACTCTGAAAATAGGTCGCAAAAACAAGATTTTCTATCAAAGCGCTGTCTCGCTTTTTGCAAGAGTTTTGCAAACTCGCTTCGCTCAAACAGTGCTAAAACTCTAAGCAAAAAGCTTCGCCATCGTTTGAGAAAATTTGTTTTTTCTCCAACTATTTTCTTGAGTGTCTTGCAAATCATTCATATATTAATTATATTAATAAATATTTAATTAAATTTCTATACACCCTCTCGCACCTTTCTATGTCTCTTAGCTCAACATACTCATCTGGCTTATGTGCGAGTGCAAGACTTCCAGGCCCATAAGAAAGTGTCTCTCCATTTTTAAGTCTCGATGCGATAACCGCTGTATCTGTATATCCTGGAAATGCTGTAACTACAGGCAAGTAATCATCATTTTTTGTTTCAGAATGAAGCTCTCTTAAGGTATCTTTCATCGCTTTTAATAATTTTGAGTCATCATTCTTTTTTACATATTCTCTATCACCAGTAATTTCATAAGTAACTTTTACATCATTTGCAATGAGTTTTTTTACATTTGCAATAGCTGAATTAATTATTCTTATTATATCATGATTAAAGGTAGGTGGTGCAAGTCTAAAATCACAGGTCACATAAGCACTATCAGGCACCACATAAGGCTCATAGCCACCACTCATAAGTCCAAATGTCACAGTCGTTTTCCCAAGTTCATTGTCTACGGGAAGTTTTGCAACTTCATTTCTTATAAAAGAAATAATCTCTGCTAGTGTTGCATTTGCATCTATCCCAAGTTCAGGTCGACTTGCATGAGCAGTTTTTCCTTTCACATTTATCTTAACCCAAAATCTTCCTTTATGCGAAACTTGTATCATCTTATCAGTTGGCTCAAGGTCTGCCACCAAAGATTTTTCATTTACCCAAGCATCTTTTATGACTTTCTCAACGCCCTTCATATCTGCTTCTTCATCAACTGTAAATATTATTTTAAAATTTCTTTTTAATTTTTCTTTTCCGATTTCTTTTGCAGCATATTCAAATGTTTTGAGTGCGACAGCGAGTCCTGACTTCATATCAGTTGAACCCCTGCCATAAAGTTTACCACCATCTTCTTTTGCGACAAACGCTTCTTTGGTCCAATCATTTCCAACAACCACAGTATCCATATGACAAATCAAAACCAATTCAGAAGGGCTCTCTATATGGTCGGCTTTCAAAACCCCCATAAGATTTTTTCGTCCATCCACAACTTCCGACTCAAAAACTTCTACCCCATAAGTTTTTAATTCATCAAGATAAGTTTTCAAAAATTTTTCAATTTCAAATTCATAGGCACCAGGGTCAGTGCTTTCTATCTCAATTAATTTTTTTGTTAGTTCTATACTATTCATAATAATTATATTGGGAAACTTTTCACTCTGGCACTCCCACCTACTGTATGGGCGAGCTACGCGAGCCCCATTTATTTTTCACTAGCAGTCACAATAAGTATAATGCCTTTATCAACACATATTTCTGCAATTTTATTTTTGATTTCATTACTCACACCAAGTGGGAATCCGTTTTTTAAAACTATATTTTTTACATCGTACTTAGTGCCTTTTATATAATTAATTTTTGACTTATCACTTAGCGAAAAGATTGAAAAATATTTACTTTTATCTTTTTTGATTTTTATTTTCCCTTCACCCACTGCTATAAGTGTCGCATCATTTGACAAAATTCTTGCCACACTCTTATGTTCAACTATATACTTCATAAGAGAAATATTTGCAAGTGAATGATCTATCCTTCCACCAAGTGCACAAATAATATCTATAACTTTATATCCATTTCGAAGCGCATATTTTACTGCAAGAGCAGTATCAGTATCATCTTTAACTGAGTCCACTGCAATTATATTTGTATTTGTCCGTGGCATCTTTGAAGAATCAAAATCTCCAACGATTATGTCAGGACTAATTTTTAACTTACTTGCGTGGACATATCCCTTATCACAAGCAATAATCAAATTATAACTATCTTGCAATTTAATTTTATCAAATTTTCCGCCTGATATTATTAGACATTTTTTCAGCAAGAATTGCTGATTTTGACCCGTAATATATGTTTTATGCATTATTTGCAAATTCCTTTCACTTTTGCTATTATATATAATTATAACAACTATTTAAGATAAATGCAAAATAATTATAAAATGAATTCTATATTACATATAATCCCATTTTTATTATCTTTTAAATTATTCATAAAAATGGACGGATAGAACCGTCCATTTTTTTATTAATTTATACTATTTATCCACTTGCCGTCTGCTCCTACTTTACTACCATCTGGTGTAACAGTATTTGATAGCATAAGTCCATCACTATTAAAGAAATACCAGCTATCTGAAATTTTTGTCCATCCTCTTGACATCTGTCCTAAATTATAATTCTCTGTTCCTAGATAATATGTTTTTCCTTCTGTATCACTAAGCCATCCTGTAAGCATATCCCCATTATTATCAAAGAAGTAGAAGTTATGAACTTCCATATTTTGTCCATTAACAACCTTCATTTCACTTAGACATGCCCAAGTATTTTTTGCTTGCTCTACTTGACCATTTGCATTTACTACATCAAGATGCCATTTACCATCTGACGAAGTTTTCCAAGTTGAGTTTTTAGTATTAGTATTAACTGGAACATTTGATATGTTTGTATTAAGTTTTGTTTCATTGGCTGAAACTGATTTGGTAACTAAGTTTTGCTGATTTTGTAATTCATTTGTATTAAGTGCTTTAGCAGGCGACACTTCACCAACTGTAGGTGCTGCAGAAAGAGCTTCCGTATCAATTTTGATACCTCCTCCTCCACCGCCTCCGCCACCACCACCGCCACCTGATGACCTTCTAAGTACTGGTGCTGATTTTGGTACTGATGTAGGATTTGTCGTTGGTATAAGTTCCCATATAGCATATAATATAGTATCTTCAACTGGTGTATACTCTGCTTCATTCTCAACTATATTTCCGTCTAAATCTATCCAATGTTTAAACTTGTGACCTTCTTTTGTAAATTCATTTGCTTTTATTTTCTCCGCAGCACCTTTTTTTATCATTTGCTCACTCATTGAGCCGCTGCCACCATCTCCACCTCTAAATTCTATTTTATAATACTTATCCTCTTTCTCAGTATTATCCTCAGCTTCTACTATTGTTTCTGTTTTTGTTTCTTTTTCAGATTCTTTCACTGTATCTTTTACTGTTTCCTTTACTGTCTCTTTTACTGTTTCCTTTACTGTCTCTTTTACTGTTTCCTTTACTGTTTCTTTTACTGTTTCCTTTTCTGTCTCTTTTTCAGTTTCCTTTACTGTTTCTTTTACTGTTTCTTTCTCTGTCTCTTTCTCTGTCTCTTTCTCTGTCTCTTTTTCTACTTCATCATCATCAACCTTAATCCACTTAGCAAAAAACTCTTGATCACCTTTAACCCAAGATTTATCACCTATCTGAGTAAATATTTTACTATCGGGATCATTCCAAACTTCTCTCCAACCATCAAACTTATATCCTTTTTTATACATTTCTTTTGCAGTTGGAAATACTGTAATCTTACCATAAGTCCAAAAAGTTGGCTTTTCATAACCATCTATATAACTTGCTCCATCATCTACAAGATCCAATTTATAAGTTTTTGATTTCCATATAACTGTTAAATCCATATCGCCATTAATAAGTATGTCTTCATCAGCTCCATAACGATTTCCATTTTGATCTTCCCAGCACAAAAACTCATTTCCGTTCAATGTAAAATGCGGTTCAAATCTATCTCTAGTTCCTTCTTTTCTATAACGAATTACATCTTTACAATCAAATGTATTAAACTCATGTCCACAATGCAATGTTACTTTTTTATAATTTGTTTCATCAATAGCTAATACATGAACCCTTAAATCTCCATCCAACTTTTCGAATTTACTATCCGTTCTGTCAAAATAATCATAACTCGTTCTTCCCCAACCAGTGTTTACATATGAGTTGCCACTTACAGTTGTTTTATAATTAATTTGATTGCAATCATCACTGTAATAATTCTTATCTATTGGCAACACCATACCTACTGTAGTGGAAGGAGCATTGATTACAACAGTAAACTTTTCACCATTATTAAACTTCATTGACATTGATTGATCTTCCGATAATTCTATAAAGTTATTGCCAACTTTTAAATCTACATACTTTTCTACACGAGGACCACTCATTTCTATTCCGTTTATATCATATTTTTCCGCATCTTCATCCAAAACTTTTTCAAGAGTTACCTTTACTCTATCCATCTCTCTTGTTGCTACTATAGATATTGCTTTTATAATTTCATTATCTTTTTTAGATACAAAATCTACATAAGCATCAAAGACTTCTATCTCATTTGGCGAAGATCCTCCGTCATAATAATAGACATCGTCATAATAATTCGCAGGAACAAATTCAGCATCAAATACGAAACAATTTGAAAGACTAGTATAGTATGAAACCCATACAAAGTTTCCATGAGAATTTTTACATAAGAACGCTCCATCTCCTCCTAATTCTAACTTATCAAGCAACTCTTTTGTCTCAATGTAAAGCTCATCGTCTGACAAATCTATGCCCCACATTGCAAGATAGTTGCTCATATTTCCCATATATTTTTTTATCATTTCATCTTCATTTGCTTTATATGATTTATACTTATCATTTATAGCAAAATTATCTTTACTATAATTATCATCCCAACCTATTACTTGAAGTGCATGTCCTCCTTGCCAACCATACATAATTTCGAATGGCTGTGTGTATGCAAATGTAGCATGTGTGTCGTCAATTTTTTTGTTTCCTTCTGTATGCCAAGTAAGTGCTATAGCAGCAGAACCATTCTTAGCCACACTATTTTTTATATTTGAAATCATATTTGGTCTGCTATAATCAAATATATCTGTATAAGGAGCATATTTGTAATTAGTAAGTTTAACAATGCCTTTATCTTGTATTGCGAGTGCTTTTTCAGATTTTGATCCGTCACTCATATACATATTTGTTATATCATCAGGAAATACAGCATCAGCCTCACTTTGAATGCCATTGAACTTAGCAGCATAATTTACAAATGTCTTTTCATCAGCACCAATTAATGTATACATACAATCATTTTCTTCCCTACTTGGTCCTGCATTGCCAAGCGGGTCATCTGGATGCTCTTTAAAGAAAAATGCTGTTGCCACTTCTGACAAATCAAATTCTCCATTATACAAATGCTCCTGACAATAGTCCCAATAATTCTTTAACATATAAGTTTCTGCCATAGCAAGATGTGCAAATGTATTACACCAAGCAGTATTTTGTTGATCTTTAAGTGATGTTATATACTTATCTGGAGTTGTATAACTACTTAATTTAATAATTTCGTCAACAGTCATATCTTCAGTACTAGTTCCAAATAGTTTTCTTTTATTTTTATTCTTAGTTAATTTTTTATTCTTTGTAATACTATTCTTACCACCAGAGCCGCCAATCAATACATTAGGATTTGGAAGGATAATGTGTTCATCAGTAATAGCACCTGTAATTAAAACTGCAGGTCCACCATCTGCACTACCTATATCTCCAGTTTCTCCTACACTAAGTGGTAAGTTATCAATTACTTTTTCATAAGTATTTCCATTTAAAACTATTGCCTTGCCTCCAGTACCTTTTACATTTTCATCCCCTATAAATCCTCCTTCACCACCAAATACAAGTCCTCTTACAGCTTTAAAATCATATTCATCTTTTGTATAATTTCCAACTATAGCAGCACTACCTTTGTTTCCATCTACTCCATTGCCACCATAGATTTCTGAACCAATAATAAGCACATTGCTATCTTCAAAATTGATTGCCTCGAAACCATCATTTGCTTTTATAATTCCTGAAATGAAATTCAAAGTAGAGTTATTTGATTTAATAACTGCATAATCTGCATTACCTTTTAACATACCTTTGTGTTTCTTATCTTTGAATGTAAATGTTGCATTATCTACAATCACAGCATAGTTATTTTCTGGACTAGTTAAAGTATATCCATTTAAATCAAGAGTTATATCACTTTTTATATTTATTGGATTTGTAAGAGTAGTATCTTTCTCAAGCGTAATTATAGTATTGTCATCATTTATACTAAACACACCAGTATAGTCAGCATAAGCATCAGCTAAAACATCGTTTATAGATTTTATCACATCTGATATTGTTGCCGTGTTAGATTCCTTTTCATAATTCTCATTGATTACAATTTCTTCTGCATCTGAAACACTAGCGATATCTACTTCAATATCATCGCTCGTCTCTACTATCTCAGACATAGACTCTTCAATTTTTTTAGTAGTTGTAATTTCTTCAATTTCAAGTTCAGATGTGTTTTTAGTTTCACTTGTCTCTGTGTCTAGTGTAATTGTGGTTTCCTCTATTGTGGTTTCCTCTATTGCAGTTTCCTCAATTTCACTTTCCACTATGTCTTTAAACTTTTCTTCGCCTTCATTTGATTCTAAAGTTTCGCTTTCACTACTTTCTATATCATTGGAATTATCGCTTTCTACATTAACTGCATTGATTTCATCACTACCATTGCTTTCTTCCAATGTCATAGACACTTTTTCTTTTGCACTGTCTTTGATAGATTTTGTTCCATCAGCAAAAACCATCACTCCATGTGATGTGCAAACTATAGCTACAATCATAGCTATCGCAAAGATTTTTCTTAAAATCTTTTTCATTGCTCTTTCCTCCAAATCCATATAAGCCTTTATTAAATCAACATATTATTATACCATTTTTTTATCCAAATTGCTACTATTTATTGTTAATTTATTATTACTCTAATTTTATTCATTAATTTTTTCACTGGTTCTATGCTTATAATTACTAATGATAAAACGCACTCAGTAAAAATATAGCTAGCATTATATACTATAGTATATGCCATTGGATTCCAACCTTCTGGTGCATACTCTTTAAAGAACACATAACCAGATATTGAACTTGACAAGAATCTTATACAGCAAGCAATTATAAAACCAAGTGCAAGTCCTTTATTATCTTTCCCAAATAGTCCAACTATTCCAAAACATGAAAATGCAATGGTATAGTCTAGAAGTAATTGTAATGGATGTATTATGTATGGGTCAATCACAAGTTGCAACAAAGAATATGCGATACTTGCCATAAAACCATACTTCAATCCCATAAAATGTGATGGTAATGATATACACAGCATAGAAAACAAAGTTATACTTCCACCAAATGGTAAATGAAGTAATTTTACAAAACTTAAAACATATGCTATCGCAACAAAAATCGCCGACATAGTAAATTTCTTTATATTAGTAGACATTTATTCTCCCTTTTATCACCCTCTTATTATATCACTTTTAACTATGTTTATAAAGGTTTCTAAAGAAAAAAAAATAATGCCATAAAGCCAACTTTTTTACAAAAAAAATGGCTCTTTATGAGCCATCATTTGACCTATATTCTCTGCGGACACTTCTAAAAGTATAAATCTCTAGTCCCACTTTCAATTTTTTTAAGTTCTTCTCTAACTTTTGGACGAAGCTCTGGTTTACCTATATTGTCAATTTCCTTTTCTATAAGTGCTTCGCCAATTTTTCTTGTATCTGCACTTGCATAATCTATAAGATATTCTTTAAGTGTCATAAGAGCATTTGGGTGACAGCAGTTTTGAATCTGTCCTGACTTACATAGTGACATAAATCTATCACCAGTTCTTCCTTGCCTATAACAAGCAGTACAAAATGAAGGGATATATCCAGCAGTCATAAGCCAATTAACAACCTCATCAAGAGTTCTATTATCGGAAACATCAAATTGTTCTGTGTCATGCGGTCTTTCTTCTTCTGTATATCCTCCGACAGATGTTCTTGAACCGCCACTGATTTGACTTACACCAAGTCTTATAATTTTTTCACGAACTTCTGGAGTCTCACGAGTTGATATTATCATGCCAGTGTATGGTACAGCAATTCTTATGAGTGCAGCAATTTTGCAAAACATTTCATCACTAAGCGAATTATCAAAATCATTTGGGTCTATATCATCTGCTGGTTTAACGCGTGGCACAGAAATAGTATGAGGACCAACTCCGTGGACTGCCTCAAGATGTTCTGCATGCATAAGAAGTCCTGCAAACTCATATTTATATTTATCAAGTCCAAATAAAACTCCAATACCTACATCATCTATACCACCTTCCATTGCTCTATCCATAGCTTCAGTATGGTAGCAGTAATCATGTTTTGGACCAGTTGGATGTAAATACTCATAAGCTTTTTTGTCGTAAGTTTCTTGGAATAAAATATAAGTACCAATGCCAACTTCTTTAAGTTTCTTGTAATTCTCAACAGTTGTTGCAGCAATATTTACATTGACACGGCGAATAGCGCCATTTTTATGTTTGATAGAATAAATGGTTTTTATAGATTCTAAAATATATTCAATAGGATTATTGACAGGGTCTTCTCCAGATTCTATAGCAAGTCGTTTGTGTCCCATATCTTGTAGTGCTATAACTTCTTTCTTGATTTCTTCTTGAGTCAACTTTTTTCTTGGAATAGTTTTGTTTTTTAAATGATATGGGCAGTAGAGACAACCATTTACGCAGTAGTTTGATAGATAGAGTGGTGCAAACATAACTATACGATTGCCGTAGAAATCTTTTTTTATTTGCTCGGCTAAGGCATACATTAGTTTTACCTTTTCTTCATTTTCACATGCAAGTAAAACAGATGCATCTCTATGGTTAAGTCCTTTTCTAAGTTTTGCTTTCTCTAGTATCTCATCTACTAGTGATAAATTATTTTTGTTTTTTTCAGCATATTCTAGTGTTTCTTTAATTTCTTCGTCTGAAATAAATTCTTCAGCTTTTAATGATTTTGGATTATACATATTTTCCTCCCGGGTTTTTATTAAAATAAAAAAGTTACCTTGGGAGGTAACAAATTAAAAAATATAGGTAACCTATACTAACAATAGTATAGTAGAAAATACATGATAAAATTATAATTTGTACCTTCTCCCTTAGAATGCTCTTCGGAATCAGAGTAACGATTTTATTATATATCATTATATCAAAATTTTTAAACTTTTCAAGAAAAATCTACTTAAGTAATTTAATATATAAATATAATACTACACTGTCACTTTTATTGCAACAAAAAACGAGACTCAATTATCGCTATTTATACAGTGTCCCTTATATTGCAATAATAAACCCCGTCCCTTTTATTTCTTGACTAATACAGCCATCATTTAACCTGTATTAATTATTACCAATTTGCATACCTCTTACTCTTATTTATACTAATAATCTTTTTCATATCTTCTTCGTTTAATTCAAAATCATAAATATTATTGTTCTCACTCGTATTGCCTCTACCTCAGTACTGTGCAATATCCTAAGCTAAAATTTAATAATAGTTTTGCCTTTTGATTTCCCTTGTTTTACTTTATTGAGTGCTTCATTTACACTATTCAAATCATAGATTTCATCAACAGACGGTTTGATTTTCTTTTCATCAAAAAGCTTAGAAATATATCTTAAACCTTCACCATCGGCTTCAATAAATATAAAATAATACTTCTGGCATTTGTAGTTCTTTGATAACTAAATCATTGCCATTTTTATTAAATTTTTCTAATATTGCGGCTTTCATACATCTCCTTAACATAACTTTTATTAATATAATCTATTTATTAGAACACCCTGTCACCATTTTTCACTTTCTCACTTGGTGTAAGAAGAACCACTCCCTGCTCTGACTCTGTGCCAAGTATCCTAACCTCGCTAGTAATATCTCCAATATGAATAGGACTAAGATTAGTACAGCATATTACTTGCTTACCTACCAAATCTTCAGGTTTATAAAGCATTGTAATTTGTGCCGATGACTTTTTAATTCCTAATTCACCAAAATCTATAGCAAGAGCATATGCTGGCTTTCGTGCTTTTTTGTTAACCTTGCAATCAATTACGGTTCCTGCTCTCATTTCTACTTTGTCAAAATTATCTACACTTATCATATCAGACATTAAAATCCTTTTTCCAATATAAAAACTTAAACTTTTAAGAGTCTATTTAATATCTGTTATTATACCATCTTTGGCGATTTTTATAAACTATAAATTTTGATAAATTTTTAAATTTTTGAATAAAAAAGAGTGATTATGAAACCACTCTTATAAATCAATATAAACTTTCAGCCAATTTTTTTATTTTATCTAAATAATTTGCATCGTGATTTGTGATAAAGCCTTTATCCTTCAACCCAAGATATCCAAGAAAATCCCCATCATACGAGAACTTAGCCCCTACATATTGATTGTTATCACCTGATGCAAGGAACATAGCTACTTTACTTATCTTTGTATTATTATTTGGATATATGATTGAATAAAACCTATCTATAACACATTTAATTTTTCCCGTTAGACCATGATAATAAATAGGCGATGCAATTATTAACATTTCAGCATCTTTTATTTCATTATAAACTTCTTGCATATCATCTTTTTGTACACAACTACCGTTTCCTTTGCTATGACAATATTCACAAGCTAAACAATCATTAATACTCTTTTTGAATACATCAATAACTATTACTTCATTTTTAGTATTTTCAATAAATGTATTTATCATTTTCTTTGTTATACCATTTTGTCTTGGGCTACCATTTAAAATCAAAATTTTCATAAGCACCTCTCAATTACTTTTTATTAGAATATTATACCACAAAACTCTATTTTTAATTTATAAAATATGCTATAATTTTAAATCATAAATCATTTGGAGGTCACTATGGCTGTATCAAAAAAAGCACCAGCAAAGAAAACTACTGCAAAGAAGAAAGTTGTGAAAGCAAGTAAAGCTACTGCTAAAAAATCTGCACCAAAGAAATCAACTGCTAAAGCAGCTAAAAAAGTACAAAAGAAACCTGCTAAGAATAAATAAGAAATCAAAGACTCCGCACTGGAGTCTTTTTCAATAAACAAGGAACAGCCATGTTGACTGTTCCTGCCCTCTTATAATTTTAATCCTAATTCTTCTTGAGTGTATGCTGGAGAAAACTCATACTTTGTTTCTTTTAACTTTATACTATAAATTCGATTTCCATCTGGTTCTTTTGCATACAATTTATCTTGAATATCTTTAAATGTGCCATCTTCTGTTAAAGTAATTGTTCTATTTTTTAAATGAAAACTCCAATCCCAAAATTTTACTATATACTTTCCTCTATAAAAATAATACTTATTTGTTTCAGGTTGCCAAACAGAAATAATAGATAACAAATCATCATGCTTGTTCTTTACTAATTCATAAAAATCACTCAAAGTCATATTATTAGCAATATCAAAATCATCATTAATTGCATCTCCATCAGTTTTAATCATATATATATTATATTTTCCTTTTTTTAATTCCATTTTGTAACCTCGTATTATTATTCTTTTAACTTAGATATCATCATCGTCTTCATCATCCCAGCCACTCACAATATGCAAATCTCCAGTATCCATATCCATTGCCATTCCCCCACCTAAGTTTTGCATCATATGACCGTCAGAATCAAACCCAATATCATCACCACCAAAAATCAAATCTCCATCACTAATATCAAATGCCATAATGCTACCTCCTTAATTTGCTATTCTAATATTAATCTTATTTTTTTTAATAAACTTTTTATGAAATTAAACAAACTATAATTCTTACAATAAATAATAATATAATGACTATTGAGGTTACAAATTTGTTAAAAAAGAACTGTTTCCATAATAAATTGTCACATACTTTTAAATCACTTGTATTAGATATTGTCTGTGTGAATTTAACATATAAAAACAAAAAACCAAAATCTTCTTTTTTATTTTTTTTTAGTAAACTTTCAACTCCTGAATTTTTAATCAAAAGTAGATTCCTCATAACTAAAATATTCAAAAATAGTAATATTATAAAATAAACAAATAGAAATCTTAAATCAATTGCAGGAAATGAATAATTCGCATAATCTTTCGTAAAATATAAGCAATATATTGTCATAATTACAAACCCAACATTGATTATAAAAGAAAGAAGATTCGCAGAAGTCTCATACTTTTCATAAAACTCTTCTTCAGTCCATTTTGTAAGCATTCGTGGCATTGGTATTAAGCCATCTTTATCCTTATGTTTATCTAATTCCTTCTTATCAATCGTAGCATATTTTATACATAATAGTTCCATACAACTAAATACAATAAAGCAAATCGGTAACACAAATGCAAATTGTGATATAAAAGTATTTATAAAAACCCCTCCTCTATATAATGCTTATTCTATCCTTGTCTTTATATGCAATATTCCCACCTATAGCTTTGGTTGCCTCAAACATATTTTGATTAATTATTTTTACTTTATCTTCATAAATTTTTCTAACAGTAAATTGATACTGGTTACTATTAGGCACAATCACTGGTTTCCTTAAAAAGTTATCGTCATAGTCTTGTACTATTTTTGATAATCCTCCCATCCCATATGCTGACAATATTACTACTCTTGAAGGTGATATTGGATAATAACTAAATAGTGGTATTCTAAATCCATTATCTAACATGTAAAATGCTGTCACTGGGTAACAATCACTTATGAAAAAATCTTCACTACCTCTTCTTTCAGCAACTATAAAGTATCTACCCATAATACCAAATGAGTCTCTCATCATATGGCTTTTAATTATGTCATCAATATCACTTCGCCTTATTACTTCATCTAAAGAGCGACAATTAACTATTTTTTCAAGATTTCTAATCCATACTTCTTCAAAAGTCTCACCATTTTTTATTAGTTTGTCATATTCATCATTCTCTTCGCCAAAATTACTAAATTGTTCTCTCGTAGTTTTAGAGCGGTATGGCATTATTGCTAAAAATAATTTGATTCTTTCATCCTCTTCAATTGTTAATTTAAATGAATTAGACTCAAGAAATTTATCTTTAAAAATTTTAGATACTTCCATCTCATATTTTGATAGGTCATTTTCTAATTGTACTGGGTTATCTTGATAGTTTACTTCATCACGGTATAGATTTTTAACCATAAATACATTTGATGTTTCTTGGACACTAAACTCATTGTTTTTTATATCATAATAATTTAAGTGTCTATTTTCATCAAAGCAAAAATTCTTTAATATGAACTGTGGTATATAATGATGCCTAACAGGTATTTTCATTTCTAAAACTCCCCATCATCATATACATTTTGCCTTAAATACTCCTCGTGTAGCTCATCTGATAGTATGGCTGGAGCATCATAATTCAGCGAATATGTTTTTATTTTCTCAACCATCAGTGCATCAGACAAAACTGTAATAAAACACTTCTTTGTATGCTCATCAGTGGCTTCTTCCACCGCATCTCGCATTTGACCATATTCCTTTAACTGCTCATCAGGAGTCACAAACAAAGCTCTATCCTTTGTTACTTCGTTTAATTGTCAATAATAAAATGGTTGCCAATCATCTGACCTGTTTTCTAAAATTGAGCAATAAAGTTCTACATATTGCTCCGCATCAAGCTGGCTCATAAAGTTTTCATAGTGTTCTTCTATTCTCATAATTAACTCCTTAAATTATACCAAATTTTCAATTTTTTTGATACGAAATGTTACGATTTATTTTTTTAGATACGAATTGATATGTTATGATTTGATTAAAAGTTCTATTGGTAACTTTTTTATTCGTACCAGCATCAAAAAAATTAAAATTTGAAATTATTATTTATAGTTTCATAAAATATAAAAATAAAAAGGCTTAAATTCAAGCGTTTTTTTTAATAAGTATCGGACATTATCTCCAATGCTTCTCATTAAGGTAAGCATTGATACAATCATATTTTTGTCAATTCGTATCACATTTTATAAAAAAGTTCCCACTTGGGAACTTTCTGGGAACCGCAGGGAACTTTTTTATTTATGCATTTTTAGTGTATAAAAAAATGGCTCATAAAGAGCCATCATTTTACTATTTATTATTACCAATTTGCATACCTTTGATTTTTATTTATTTCTGTGATTCTTTTTACATCTTCATCACTTAATACAAAGTCATAAATATTGTTGTTTTCAATAATGTGCGCTTCATTACTTGAACCAGGAATAGCTATGTAATTTGATTGCAAGTTCCATCTTAGTATTATTTGAGCAGGTGTTTTATTGTATTTCTTAGATAACTCTACTATCACATCATTATTAAGTGATTCACTTGTGTTACCTCTACCTCCAAACGGGAAATATGACTCTATTACAACACCATATTTAGCAACATAGTCTCTTAAATCATTATTTTGATAAAAAATATGATTCTCATTTTGTATAACTGAAGGTGTAGTAGTTGCATATGACATCACTTTGTCAAATGCTTCTTTTGTATAATAATTAGATATTCCAATTGATCGGATTTTTTTCTCTGCTACTCCTGCTTCAAGTGCCTTATAAACGTTTTCATCATTACTACCAGGTTGATGTAATAAAAATAAATCTATGTATTTAACTTGAAGTTTTTCTAAACTCTCATCTATTGATTTTTTCGCACTATTATAATTTGAAGGCATTACTTTAGTAGTTATAAATACATCTTCTCTTTTTACTATCTTTTCATCAATTGCTCTTTTTAATGCCTTGCCAACTTCTTCTTCATTTCCATAATATTGTGCTGTATCTATAAGCCTAACACCTACTTTTAATGCATTGTAAACCGAATTGTATGCTGTATCGCCATATAAAGACCATGTACCAAGACCATTTGTTGGCATATAATATCCACTATTAAGTTTTACTTTTCTATTTGTTAAATCAAACATGACTATATTTTCATAAAAATTCATTTTACTTGTATTCTGCATTGGTTTTAGCTCATCATTTTTAATTATTTGTGCCATAACTCCACTTTTACATCCGAAAAGTAATGTTAATAAAATAATTAATATGCCTATTCTTAATTTATTATTCATTATTATCCTCATATTACAAATATTTTTTATAAAACTCTTCAATTTTATCAAACGGTATATAATTACCTTTACCACCATCATAGAGATCAGTATGAACTGCATCTTTAATAATCATAAGTTCTTTGTTATCTTTATACTTGCTATCTTTTATCATATCATTATATGCATCTTTACTAAAATAGCAACTATGAGCTTTTTCACCATGAATTATAAGCACTGCATTTCTTATCTCATTTGAAAAAGAATGCTGCATTGTATTTACAAATGACATGCAACCGGTTACATTCCAACCACCATTTGAATTAAGACTTCTCTTGTGATACCCTCTCTTTGTCTTGTAATAATCATAATAATCTTTCACAAAGAATGGCGCATCATCAGGTAGCGGGTCAACCACACCTCCGCCAAGTTTGTAATTTCCATTTCTATAGTCTTCAATTCTTTGTTTGTTTAAACTTTCCTTCATAGCATACAACTCATTTTCTGTAGTTTTGTCAAAATAACCATTGTGATTTACTCTGCTCATATTATACATAGTAGAACAAACTGTTGCTTTAATTCTTGTATCAAGTGCTGCTACATTAAGTGCAAGACCTCCCCAACCACAAATTCCTAGTATTCCTATTTTATCAACATCTACGTCTTCGCATACTGATAAAAAATCAACTGCCGCCTGAAAATCTTCTGTATTTATATCAGGTGATGCCATAAATCTTACATTTCCTCCACTTTCTCCTGTAAAAGATGGGTCAAATGCCATAGTTAAAAATCCCCTCTCAGCAAGATTTTGTGCATAAAGACCACTACACTGCTCTTTTACTGCTCCAAATGGTCCACATACTGCAATAGCAGGTAACTTTCCACTAATATTTTTTGGAATATACATATCGGCCGCAAGAGTTATTCCAAATCGATTTGCAAATGTCACCTTCTTGTGGTCTACTTTTTCACTTTTAGGAAAGGTTTTATCCCACTCACTTACTAATTGTAAATTTTCTGTCTTCATCATAATAATATTTATCCTCCTTATATATTGATTTTTATTTAAAATTTTAATATAATTATTTTAATACCTAAACCTAACTTTATGTCAAGGTATTTATAAGGAGTTTTTTATGTATACAATAGGACAAGTATCTCAAATGTTTAATATACCAATATCTACTCTTAGATATTATGACAAAGAGGGATTTTTCCCAAACTTAAAAAGGTCATCTGGAATAAGAAGATTTGGCGAACAAGACATCGAGGCTCTTAAAGTTATAGAATGTTTGAAAGAGTCTGGTCTTGAATTAAAAGATGTAAAGCAATTTATCAAATGGGCCACCAAAGGAAGCTCAACTTATAAAAACAGAAAAGAATTATTTGAAAAGCGCAAGATTGCTGTAGAACAAGAAATAAGAAAACTTCAAAAAACTTTAAATATTTTAGAATACAAATGCTGGTACTATGATAAAGCAATAAAAGACGGAACTGAAGATAAAATATATAAAATGTTACCAAATAAACTACCAACAAGAATACAAAAATTATATAATAGTTTTCATTAATCAGGTCATATTGACTTTGCAAGTTTGCAGTAAATTCTTTGCAACATAAAAATGAGCCACCTGTGTGGCTCTACTTGTGTGGCTTCATACGACTCATAAAATATTATTATAACTCATATCTATAAGTGCCTTGATTTTTTGTATTGCTTACCTTCCCAATCTCTATACTTACCCAATGTGTCTTATTCATATGATATGCTGATGCGAAGCCTTTAGTGTTCTTAATAGATGTTATAAGTTCAGGGTCAAGTTTTACATTCATTACATCTATTATGTGGTTATTGTCAGAATTGCGATACACTTTGTTATATGGCACATCCATTATTATTCCAAACCATTTCTTTTTATTATTTCTAAAAACGATGAAATTTGGATAATCAGCCCACAATGATACATTATCAATCTTATACTTCTTCTTTATATATTTTTTAATTTCTGCTCGTGTCATATCTTTATAATTATAAGACAATTTGGTATAATAATCTATAAAATTGAGCTTACCGGACACAAATCTGCTTTTCTATCATAAGGAATAAATTCTTCTGACATACAAATTATTGATCCTTTTTTTACATTCATTTTAAATTTGTTAAGTACATCAAAGTTTTTTGTTGCATCATCTGGATTTTTATTTTTCTTAATCTCAATCGGCGTTATGCTACCATTTTTAACAATTAATAAATCTATTTCTTTTTTATCAATATCTCTGTAATAGTATAAATCCATTTTTGCTCTATTATTTAGATATCCTTTAACAATTTCAGATATAATATAGGTTTCAAATATTTCACCAGACATTGCTCCGTTTTGAAGAGTCTTAGGACTATCCCAGCCACATAAATATGCCACTAAACCAGTATCCATAAAATAAATCTTAGGAGTTTTAACCAACCTCTTAGTAATATTATTAGAATATGGCTTAAGTATAAATATTGCTCCTGTTCTCTCTAAAATACTGACCCATTGTTTTGCAGTAGGTGCCGATATACCAAGGTTCTTACTTATCTCATCATATTTTAATTCATTAGATGTTCTTGCAGCCATATACACAAGAAAATCATAAAATGTATCTAGATGTCCAACTTGAGATAATTCTTTTATGTCTCTTTCTAAATATGTATTTATATAATCCATATAATAATTATTTCTATTAATTTTGGTTGATATTACTTTAGGAAGTCCTCCAGTAAAAATTTTTTTATATAATTTGCTTATATCAACATAGTCTTTATTAGGATTATAATTTATTTTAAGCTTTTTTATATCTCCATCAAAAACCGAACTTGATTTCTTACTTATCTCTCTACTAGATAATGATGACATTTCTAAAATAGCAATTCGTCCAGCAAGCGACTCTGATACATTTTTCATCATTTTAAACTTTTGCGAACCTGTTAGCCAATACAATCCATTAGTTTTCTTCCCTTTAAGTTTTTTGTTATCAATAATCTTTTTTAATGTTATTAAAATACTTGGTACCCTTTGAAACTCATCAATAATAAGTGGCGGCTTATATGTTTCAAAAAACAAGTCTGGGTCTTTTTTAGCAAGTCTTCTTATCGCATTATCATCAAGTGTGACATAATTCCTATTCTTTTCTTTAATCTTATAAAGCATTGTAGATTTACCAACCTGTCTTTGCCCGCACACTAAAACAACCGGGTAAGACCTGCTAGCTTTCTTTACTTCTTTTTCAAGATGCCTTTCAATATATACTTCCCTCATTTTTCCCCCCGAGAAATCTAAAGTAATACTTTATTTTACTCTTAACTTGGCTATATGTCAAGTTGGAATTTTAAACTGATAAAGTAAAAATTTTTTACAAAAAAAAGAGCCACCTGTGGGCTCACTATAGAAATAAAATGGACGGTGATAATTATTGTTGCTTTATGATTAATTTTTATTTTTTGAAAAGAAATGAAGAATAATATTCTCCGTCCCTTTTATTTCCGTCCTTTTATTTCTTATTTTTTAATTTAATATAGCTATCATAATATTTAGATACCCTGCAAATGTCATCCATACTATATATGGTATCATCAAGTAGCTCGCTATTCTATTTACCTTATAAGATTTAATTATATATAATAGCACTAATACCCACAATATGATAAGCCACATAAATGCAAATTTATACATTGCAAATTTAAAAAATATTATTGACCAAAAGAAATTAAACATTAATTGCACCAGATATATAATAAGTAAATTCTTCACTTCATTTTTTACATTCGCATTGTCTTTTTCTTGATAAATCATATAACTTGATATTCCCATAAGTACATAAAGCACTGACCACACTATCGGAAATAAAATTCCAGGTGGCGAAAGCAATGGCTTCTTTATATTATCAAACACAAACATCGCATTTTTTGTAATAAATGCAGATAACATTCCCACTGCCAATGGAATTATAATTGAAATTACTAATTTTGATATTTTGATTTTTTTCATATTGTAACTCCTTTAAATTACTATATTAATCTTTTACCAGAAATAAAAATTAACTATCAATAATTCTTCCATCACATGAAATAGTTACTACATGCCACTCTATAAGTTTGCCGCATTGTTTTAATGCATTTTCCAATGCCACTTTAAGTCCACCACAACATGGCACTTCCATACGAACTAATGTAATGTTTTTTATATTATTATTAGACAAAATATCAGTGAGTTTCTCACTATAATCCACACCATCAAGTTTAGGACATCCAATCAGTGTGATTCTACCTTTCATAAACTCTCTATGAATATTTGCATATGCATAGCCTGTACAATCAGCAGCAATTAAAAGTTTTGCATCATCAAAAAAATCTGCTTTTGCTGGCACTAACTTTATTTGACACGGCCATTGTCTTAGTTCTGATGATATGTCAATTTGAACACTTTTTGGATTATCTTTATCAGTTTTGTCAAACTCCCTTGTCCTAGTTCCTGGGCACCCTTGAAATGTTGCTGTAGAATTCTTTTTACTCTCTTTTACAGCATTTTCATCATATGCAGGTGCTTCTCTCTCATCAAATGTTATTGCTCCTACAGGACAATTTGGTAGGCAATCTCCTAATCCATCACAAAAATTCTCACGAACTAGTTTTGCCTTTCCGTTAATAATTTCTATAGCACCCTCATGGCAGGCTTTTGCACACAAACCACAACCATTACATTTTTCTTCATCAATTTTTATAATTTTCCTAATCATTAATTTACACCAACCTAATAAATCTCACTCAAATCACTATCCACTATTTCTACATCTTTGCCATTCCTTAACATATCGCCTACAGCCCTATCAAGTATAAACTGCTTATGGCAGCAAGTGGTCTCTGCAAAATAAGTCCTGCTGGGCTTAAATTTACTTAAATTATACCATATTTCATCCTATTTATTAAGTAAAAATAATCATTAAATTTTCATTTTACATCGCTCCTTTACACACATTGTTATACCATTTATATTACAATTATGATATAATATTCTATATTAAATTCTTAAGGAGGACTTAACAATGGCTGTATCAAAGAAAGCACCTGCAAAGAAAACTACTGCTAAGAAACCTGTAAAGAAAGCTTCAAAAGCTACTGCAAAAAAAGCTGCACCAAAGAAGTCAACTGCTAAGGCTTCAAAAAAGTTTGTAAAAAAACCATAAGAAATAAAAAAGACTCTGAGGAGTCTTTTTTTATATTACAAAAATTTCATTTTTCATCCCATATTCTATTATCTAATCATCGTCATTTGCAACTTCATAGGTTGTAGTTTCATATTCTTCATTACCTGAGTCATCTCCACCAGAGTAGTTGTCATTAGCATCATTGTCATTAGAATTGTCGTGATTATCGCTATCATCATTTGAATTATTATATTGTGGCTCATCATTTTGTACATTATTATCATCAGCATTGTCATAGTTATTGTATGTAGTTGTTATGTCATCATTAACATCATAGTCGCCACCACCTGTAACTGCCTCATTTGACTCTGATTCATAAGTGATTGCTTCAGTTGTTTCATCTTTGTCATCATCTTTATCGGCGCTTACAACCACATTATCAGTTTCATCATCATTTTTATCATTGGCACTATCATCATTATAATTGCTATTTGATTGTGATCCTTCTTCAATATCTCCGCCACCCTGATATCCGCTTCCATCAATGTCTCCACCGCCTTGATAACCACCTTCATCACTATAAGTCTCAGTTTGTATCTCTTCGTATATTTCTGTTATATCTTGATCTGTCAATACAGTGTCTTGTTCTTCTAATTTTTCCCAATCAATATCATCTACATCAACTGTAAATGTATTTACATCATCATCAAAATCCCATCTCTGATTTAAAGTATCAACATACTCTTGGTATTGATTAATCATTTGATTTGTATTATCTTCTATTATGCTTGGAATTACAACATTGTCAACATAATCATTAATATAATCTTCAACTATTCTCTCTGCTTCATTTATTTCATCCAATATTTCAACATAGTATCTATTAATCAAACCTGTTCTAATATACTTTCTTCTTATAACTCTATCCGGTCCTGTCACATATACATATGATCTTGGTCCATCATAATAAACATAATTCTTTTTTATGTAATATGAACGTGGATCTCTGTTATTATATAAATATGTTACTGTGTAATCTCTTTTATTTCCTGGCAAATTAATACCTGGACCAACTTGAGCAGTGATAATTACTTTTGAACCTTGATTTATATTTGCTGGTTGAGTTGGTGGTATAGTAAGTATTTTAGCAGGATAAGCATCTTTACCATTATTTATGGCAAGTGCATCACCAACTTTTAATCCTTGCAATTGACTTGCTGGTACTTCAAATGTTATCTGCTTCTTATCTGTAGTAGATACTGCTGCTTTTGTGCTCAACTCTTGCTTAAGACCGCCTGCATTTGGTTTTGAAACTTTTACTTCTTTTAACTCTTTAGTCGCTTCACCTTTAGTTGCTACTGCAGGTTTTTCATTTTTAGTTGAGGTATTATTAGCACCACAAGCTAAGGTAAAAAATGCAACACAAAGTAATAATCCTAACAAACAACTAATTCTTTTTAAATATTCTAACTTTTTCATAACTTTCGTATTCTCCTTTTGCTAATATAAATAAAAAACGGTGGGAGTCTCTCCGCCCACTATGGTTTAACCTGTGTACAAAGTAGGAACTCAAGTATTTATATTATATCAAAAAGCAGTATTTCTTACTCTTGACCATTCTATTTCACCTTCTAACCATTCTTCCTGACTTATATCATCTGATAGCCCAGTACTCTCATAATCCCACCAAGTATTACTATCAACATATGTTGGATCATCTGTAAAATCGTGCAATTCTCCATTACGGATATATTTCCATCCTGTAAGTTTATATGCTGGCTTATTCCTATTATCAAGGACATAGATGCCTTCCATCTGTTCATAAAGATAACTATATGGATCCGGATAATTAAACTCAAAGCTTTCACCATCTTCATATTCATCACCTTCACCTTCTTCAAGTTGATAATATAAAAACTCTGTTTGAGGATATTTTTCATTAAAACTATCTGATACTTTAGTATACCCATCAGGTAAGTTCATATTAGCTTGTGGACCAATATTAACATAGGCATATAAAACTGGATTGTCAATCTCATAACTATTTCCAAATAAATCTAAAATACTTTCACTTGCTTTTCTATGTCTATTTTTATTTAACAATTCAATGAGTTCTTTTCTTGATTCTGAAATTGTTGCAATTAGTTTTTTAAGATCTTTCATTCTTATCCCTCAATTACTCTAATCAATTCTCCTGTATTGCTGAACTCATAGACTACTCCATCAATATTTTGAATTCCTGTAAGCATTGCTCCAAAGGTATCATTATATGTTATTTGCAAGAAATAAATATTATTGTTGTGTGTTATCCAACCTACTTTCATTGTGCCGTCTTCTCCAAAATAATACCATTTTTGCTTACCATTGTAATATAAGTTAACCCAAGAATTCTTTACATAATCATTCTTGTCTTTATCAAAGACTCTCCAAATAACTCCTCCACCATTCCATGAAAGAGATCCATTATCATCGCCCTGTTTAAATCCTGCAGGTGGCTTTACTGAATCACTTCCACCAGAACTATCTCCACCACCTGGATTAACAGGTGTTGGTTTTGGAGGTACTGGTTTTGGTGGTGGATCTTTTGAGAATATTGCTTTTACTTTCACATCATAACCAGGCATCTGGAATGATCCACCTTTATACTCATAGTTACCTTCATAATATGACTCTTCAGAAGGAAGTATATTATAACTTGTAGAACCATATTCTATTTTGAAACTTTGTAGTGGTAACTCTGATAAGGTAGCACGAGCTACAAGACCTACAGCATTTCCAATATAATACTTTTTAGTCATCACTTCTTGTCCGTTGTCGTATGTTACTGTTTTTTGATTCTCTTCTTTTTCTTCATCTGTAGCATCTACATAATGAGCCGTAATGCTAATATCATAATTTGGAACTAAGAAACTGCAAGCATTGTATGTTTCATCAGATTCATTTATATAAACTGTTGACATTAATTCTTTATCATTTAAAAGTTTTCCGTCTCCACTAATAAATGTCCATCCAAAGAACTTCTTATCATCTGTAGTAAACCATGGTGCTTTAGCTACTATTTCTTTTTCCATCGGTAATTTTACACCGCTTTGTAATTCATTACCGTTCTCATCATATAGTTTTGCATATGTCTTACCGTTAAATGTTACAGTATGCTTTTCATCTTCAACAACAGGTTTAATATAAATGTTGTCACTAGTCATTACATAATTAATTGGAGTATTTAAAGTTGCTGTGACTTGTTGTTCTGCGCCACTTTCTTTTACAATCTTTATTGCTTTTAATTTTTTTCCCATTGGCACATTTGTTACAACTAATTTTATATTGTTACCTGCTGCAGCGTACATTATTTTATTGCTTGAAGCATTTAAAGCATGTCCATTTGGTACTGCTATAGTATATTTTACACTGTTTGGTTCAGTGCCAGTAAAGCCAGACACCATACCCTCTTCTGTAGTCTCAACACTTGTCTCGCTTTCTTCAGTAGTGCTCTCTTCACTGTTCTCTATAGTAGTTTCTTCTGAATTCTCTGTAGCATTTTCACTCTCTATAGTTGTTTCACTTTCTTCGGTGCTTTCCTCTGTACTTTCTTCTACACTTTCAGTAGTACTCTCTTCACTACTCTCTATAGTAGTTTCTTCTGTACTCTCAATAGTGCTCTCGCTTTCTTCTACACTTTCAGCTGTACTCTCTGCACTACTTTCTATAGTTGTTTCCTCTACACTCTCTGTAGTGCTTTCACTCTCCACAGTAGTCTCAGGATCAGACTCTGGCTCAGTTTCAATTACTTGAGTACTTGTTGTCTCTCCAAAGATACCTGGGCTTGTTGTAGAAGTAACATTGTTAACAGTTAATACATGATCAACTCCCTTAGGATTTGATGGGTCTATAGCATATATACTATAGTCATTGTATTCCATTTCAGTTGCTGTTCTAGTATTACTGTCAAAATTATTGTATGTCTTAATTCCTGCATAACCTGCTGACACATTGTTTTTAACAACGAGGTATGCCTTCTCTTTTCTTTGTAAATCTATTTCCTTATAAACAACTCCACTTAAATCAATATCCTCTTTTACAGCATCTTGATTTATAAAATATGAGTTGTCAAAGTTTCCTGCCGCTGGAACTTCTGTACTTGTTCCTTCTCTTAATATCTTTCCATCTATTTTTATACTCTTAGTAATTTTTGGAAGTCTTGAGAATGGGAACTCATCTCTTCCATAGCCATACTCCTGCTTGTCTAATTTTATAGTTTTAAAATATGGCTTTCTTGGTGCAGGTATCTTGTTCCAAGGATTAACCATTGAAACGGATTCTGCATGATTACTTGTCAAATCAACAACAATTTTTTCGCCACTTAATACTTTTAAATCATTAAGGGTAAATATATTTCTATAGCTCGTTGCATCTTGCTCAAACTTATCATGATATCCAAAACTATTATAAGTAGTATCAACCGATGGAATTATTTCTATCGTATAATCATATGCTTGACCAACTTGTAACTCATAACTTACCGGATTAAGAAGTCTAATCATTCTAAATATTACAGAATCATCATCTCTATGCTCAACAAAGTTTCCACTGCTATCAGCTGTTATATATCCTTTTAACTCAGTTCCAACATATACATTAATAGTAGTATTTGCAATATTTGAAAATGTAATAGATTTATATCCTTCATCATAATCTGTATCTGCTGGTGGTGTTGTGTAATAAGAATCTATATATTGAAGCCAAGAAAGCAAGTATTCAGGTCCGTGTCCTTCTGTGAATGTAAAAGGATTGCCATATATAGAACCGCTAATTGTTCTATCAGCAACTTTTGTATCTGCAATAAGTATATCAAGCAACAAGTCCACTATAGCTTGCCTATTATCTCTTATGTATTGCACATCTTCATTTGATATTATTCCAGTAAGAATAGTTGCTAAAAAATTACCTATATTGTCATATACTGTTTGATTTCTTGGATAATTATTAGAAACACATAGTACAATAGACATACCTGCTTGAAGAAGAGCACCATTGTTTTTACCTATATTGTTTTTCAACTTTTCAGCAAAAGTATTTATTGCTTCCTCATCAAATGTTAAAAATGTCTCAGACAATTTCATGGCAGGGCCTTGAAAATAATCATAATATCTCTGTCTTCCTGAACTTTGATAACTTGATCCTGGATAATTACTACCTAACACATCTCTTGCAAGAAAATCTCCAAAAGAATCAAAGAACTCTCCTTGCTTATAAAAATCTCTTTCTTTTGATTCGTCTGTAAAAGGTTTATCACCTCTATTAGTAAGATAAAACATTCCGCCCTGTCCCATCAATGTCAAATCTTTAACTAAAAAGTTTTCACAAGTCATCTTTAGTGATGGATCAAGTAGATTTAGATTTTTCTCAACAAATGGTTTTTTGTTCATGTAATCTGTATTACCTGCTTGAGCCTCAGCTTTCTTAGTAGCATCATGAACATTTTCACTTTTATAAGTTGGTAAGAAATGATCTATACCATATCTACTAAATCCAAAATAACTCATTGCAACCTTTGGAACTGGGTCTTGAGGATTGATTATATTATGAATGTTTGTATATGAAGTTAGATTTGGATGTACTGAAATATTTGCACCCTGTGGTGTAGAAAAAGCATAGACATAAATATTATCTTGTGTAGTGTTAAATGCAGTTGCCTCATCAGTAATTTTTCCACCAAGCATATTTGCACAAGCTGCTCCTCTACTCCAGCCAACTATCCAAAACTTAGTTGGTATATTACCAAAATCATTTTTATGTGCATTATAAAAACTACTTACGTGACTATATGCGATATCTCTTGCTTCTGTAAAACCTGTATGGTCACCACTTGCACCTATTTTGAAGTTTGATGCCCACTCATTTCTATAATTAGAGCTTCTCATACTAACTGCAATTAAATTATATTCTCTAACATCAGTACCTTCTTTTACATAGATATGTTTATTTGCACATATCACACCCATAGTATCTGTTCTTGGTGGTTGCAAATAATCATTATTTGGAGTGACATTATTAAAACCAATTTTGCCAAAAAGTTCTCTCGCATTTGCACTTCTTTCTTTTACATCATAATAATAACTTGCAAATGAAGTAAGTGCTAAATTAAGTGACATGGTAGCCATATGGTCATCATATACACTTGCTGGATTTTTAAAATAATCATCAGTATAATAAAACTTGCTTCTTAATTCATAATTAAAAAACTGTGATGATATGAATTCAAATGTGCTTGAGACAAATTCATTCTCTCCATTTGAATTACTTCCTCCATCAAATTCACTTGCAAATGCCACAACTTGCATATTGCAAAATACAAGTGAAAAACATAAAATCCAACTTATAACTTTTTTAAACATTCTATTTTTCATATTACCACCTTTTTTCATGGGCTCTCATAGCTCGCCCATACATTAGCTCACATAGTTCAACATACATTAACACACATAATTCACCAATACTATATCATTTTACCATCAGAACCAATTGTATAACCGTCTGGTGTAACTCCATTTGTTAGCATAGTTCCGTCAGTATTAAAGTAATACCAAGCGTTTTGAATCTGCTTCCAACCAACAATCATTTTTCCTTCTTCTTTTGTCTTTGCAGTTTCAAAAAAGTACCATTTATTATCTCCTGTCTTAACCCACCCTGTTACAATGCTTCCATTTTCATCTATATAATAAGTTTCTATTGATTCAACTACTGTTTCTACATCATTTACAATGGTCTTTCTTGCTTCTTTTATATAATAAAAATCATCTTTTGCCTTTACCGGCACATCATTTATCAATATGTTTAATCCCCAGGTATTAGTTAATGGTTGATATTCCCAGCGAACTAATGATGCATCAACTGCTGCCTTACTTGTTTTACTCTTTGATACAGTTTTTGAACTAACAGCATTACTTATTGGTCCAAGTCCTGAACCACCACTACTACCGCCACCACCATCACCTGAAGATGGACTTGGGGTTGGATTCTTTTTCCACTTGGCTGTAAATACTACATCACTCTCTAATATTATTTCTTCGCCGTCATCAAATTCTTCTCCATTTTCATCAACCCATTTATAGAATGTATATCCTGGTCTTCTAAATTGATTTGCATTAATTTTAATTGTCTCTGCTGCTTTTCCACCTTGCATAGCCATATCTCCTGTACCACCGCCTGGTTCAAATGTTATAGCATATGCATCATTTGCTAGACCTTTAATTCTAGGAGTTTGTCCAAATTTTTTACCGCCTTCTTCAAATGTAGCTGTAATAGTTTGCCATTCACCATTATAAAGGAACCAACTATCTTTTTCAAAAATCTCATTGTAAAAGAATCTATCCCAATCATCATCTTTATTTGCAACATCTACATAAAAATCATAATTCAAATTATTAGGAACTAATACTATAGAATAATATGAATCTTTATTTAATAATATTCTTTTATCAAGTTGAACTGTTTTAATACCTGCCGTATCATGATGAACTTTTTGAGAAAGTGTTAATTCTCCATCTTCAGGATCTTTCATTGGATCATCTTGTTGATATATATTAATAGTGTAATCTACATTTGCAGATCTCCAAGCAACATTTACTGCTTCTAAAAATCTATTTCTGTCATTATTAACTTGGAATATGTTTGCCATTTTTCCACCATATTCTTCAAAACTACTAAATGATGGACTACCAGTGGTATCATAATGGTAGTTATATTTATATGTATCTGCTTCCATAGCTTCTGCTGAATACATTACGTTGTCAGTAGTCACATTATAATAAGACAACCAGAAGTATCCATGCTTTGCTAAATAATTATCATCACCCCAGCTATTTCTTATAAGCCAAGCACCTTTTTTACCTTCAGGGCTTACTTGTTTTACATAAGTTGGATAATAATCAAAATCTTCGTCTTCAATAATACTATATGAAGCTACTACATAACTACCTTTATCTTCATATACTTCACCATCAAAATAAAACTTACTATTATCTACATTATCATCCCAACCAACTATCATAACACAGTGGTTAGTATCTAATTGTTTCTCTTCTCCACAACTTCCATCAGGTAAAATTTTACATGTCTTATAAGGACTTAAATAATACCACTCTCCATTATCCTCATGACAATTTACATTATTTCTATCCTCATAATATGTAACACCAACTGAACCATTTTTCAAAATTGCTTCTTTTATGGTTTGTATATCGCTTTTATTAATATAATCTACATTTTTAACAACATATTTGTTGCTTTTAAATGCTAAGTTTGATCTATCACCTATTCCATTTTTAATAACATCATTTAAGTTTTCTGATGTGTGTGGAAAATCATTTTCTGGTACAAAACCCATATAGGCAGAAGCAGTAAGAGTTGCTTCTATCTGGTTTCCTCCTACATTAACAAAAGATGTTGATGCTCTTGGTCTTCCTTTTTCTCTCCACCACCAATCATAATTTATGCAAACAAAGTCATTACCTTCTAGTCCTGGATTATCTATAGCGTATGTGGATTTATTTGGATCAGTTACTTCTTCTAATCCTTCTATTGTAAAGTAAGCCATAGCTGCTTCACTTAAATCTGCACCTGGGTGAGTTTCACTATCAACAATGTCTTGCATTCTAAGAGATGTTTCAAACATACCTATAGTTGAAAATGCCCAACAAGTACCATAAGGATTCTGATCACGAATTGGTGGAATGATTGACACACCATGAGAATTAGTGCGAGTTCTCATATCAAAATAAGAATCTAAGGTAGCACCAAATAAAGAATTTTTATTATCTCTTTTAACTTTATCAACAGTCATTCCTGCTGGTTTTCCACCAAAGGCTACCGTTCTATTTGGTTTAATAACTTTTTTTCCTGTATTCTCGGTTGAAGCATTTGCATCTTGCACTTCGCTGCTTGTTGCTTCATTTGTTGTTTCATTTGCATTTCCAAATATTGAAGCAGTAGCTATGTCTATACTATAAACTTCTGTAAGGCTAATAGTTTTTTCTGCATTTGAATCTGTAGATACAATTTCACTTGCAACTTCTGTCTTTGCTTCTGTTGTAGTCTCTGTTGTAGTCTCTACAGTAGTTTCTGCTTGAGTTTCAACAGCTGTTTCTGTTGTAGTCTCAGCATTTGTTTCAGTTTCTGTAGTAGTTTCAAGTGAAGTTTCTGCTGTTGTCTCAGCAGTTGTTTCTTCTGTAGTTTCTACAGTTGTTTCTGTATCTGCTGCATTTTCAGATGATGCTTCAGTGTTTGCTTCTGCCTCTGTCTCTTCTAACTCTTCTGAAGTTTCGCTTGCATTCTCTGTCGCTTCTTCCTCAATAGTTTCAGCTGAAGTTTCACTTGAACTTTCCTCAAATTCTTCAGTCTTGTTTTCGTTTTCAGTATTCTCTTCTTTTTCTATGTATGCATCACTTGTTACTTGATCTTTACTTAAACTATTGATAGTCTGATCATCCAAGGCAAAGTTATATGTCATGCTTGATAAAAGCATAGCCACACATATAACTACTGAAACAATTTTTTTAGTTCTCATAACCCTTCTCCTTTGGTGTTTCAAATATTATATCAACACACCTTAAACAAACCTATAAAAGGTTCGTAACTTTAATTGTATCATATTTTATTTAAAAAAAATACTAATTTCTTTGGCTGTAAATAAATATGAAAACACCTATGTTTGCTTAATTTTCGCAAATCTTTATTTGCTTTTCACATTAATTCAAATAGTTTTAATTACATATCTACCTAAATAACTCATCTTGCTCGATATGCTAAAATTTAAATTTTCCACATCGTTTAATGCGGGCTTGCAAGCTTCGCCCCTACACATTTAAAAATGTTTTCAGTCAATCGGCAGAACTGTTATTGTAAATGTAATGTCAGTGCTTGAAGGTATTGGCGCTATGCTTCCATTCGGATTACTACTCATTCCAAAAACAGGAGTGACAGGACTATGATAACATACATAATTGGATATACTATAGTTGCACTGTGTGGGCCAATATATGCAATTATCTATTGGAAACGAATTCCTAAAACTTTAAGTGAGTGGGTTACTATCCCTACAGACTTCGGTGCACCAGACAATGAACGTCTAGATGTAACCATTCATAATTTAGAGGAAGCAATTAATACTTCAGAAGAACTTCAAAAATTTTGCAAAGAAAGAAATATTGATGAAAAGAAAGCTTACTATTCAGCAATTACTTTGGAAGAACTTTGTCTTGGAATCATTAAAGATAGATTTGAATTGGATAAAAAGAAACATAGAATTGAAGTTCGTGTTGTACATAAAGGTGAAAACTTTTTTATGTGCATAAAAGATGACTGTAAACCATTCAACGCAAAAGATACAACTTATCAACTCACACTTGAGATTAATGTGTTTACGGTGACGGTGTAGAACCATTATATTCCCACCCATTATCTCCATGGTATATCATCTGCTTGGTCATGCCACCATCTATACAAATGTTTTCACCAGTTATAAATCCTGCTTTGTCAGAGCATAAGAATAATACTGCATTTGCTATATCAAGTGGATTGCCTACTCTCCCTGCTGGCTGCTGCATTGCATCAGCACCTTCATACTCTTTATAAGCTGTGTCAATCCATCCTGGTGAAATAGAGTTTACTCTAACTTTGCCAGCAAGACTAATAGCAAGTGCATGAGTGAGTGCAGCAATTCCACCCTTTGCCGCTGTATAACTTTCAGTCTGTGCTTGACTCATCCTATCTCTTGATGATGAAATATTTATTATTGATCCGCCCTTACTAAAATATGGCATGAATAATTTTGATAAATAAAATGCTGCAGTAACTCCCACCGATAAGGCATATTCAAATTCTTCATAGCTACAATCATTTATTCCCTTCATAAGCGGCAAAGCATTATTTACCAATACATCTATGTGTACATATTTATCAATTACTTCTTTTGCAAATTTTTCAAGAGTGTATTTATCAGAAATATCCCCAACAAAATGATTGCCCGGTGCTTTATCAATAATAGAAACTATCGCACCAATTTTAACAAATTCTTCTGCGATACATTTGCCTATGCCGTTCGCACCACCTGTAATCACAACTACTTGTTTGTTTTTTGCTTCCATATTTATAAGTCCCTTTTCTTATATTTTTTCATAAGCAAATCTTGGATCGTTGTCTTCTTTTATGTGTATGATTCCACAATACTTGAAACCAAGTTTCTTTACAAGGTTTTGCATAACAACATTATCTTCATGTGTATCAATTCTCAAATGTTTACACTGCTCATATGCCCAATTTATACAAAAAGCTCCTATCACCTCATCATTATCATTTACACAAACATAACTTTTTCCACTTTTAATATCCATCATTTGATTTAGATCATTTTCTGTTGATTTTCTTATCTTCATAGTATATAAATTGTACCACATTTTTGGTATAATTTATATATATAGAACCTTAACTTGGGAAAATAGAAATTTAATATTTTTTCATGATGCCTTGTATTTTTAGGTTTATAATAAAATATTAAAAAATAAAGTATGTCAACAATATCAGTCAACAACTTAACATTTGCCTATGACTATTCTTCCGACATTATATTTAATGATTTATCTTTAAATATTGATACTAATTGGAAGCTAGGTTTTGTGGGTAGAAATGGGAAAGGCAAAACTACTTTCCTCAATTTGTTATTGGGAAAATACGAATACAAGGGCAAAATCACTGCTGATGTCCACTTTGAATACTTCCCATATGAGATTGAAAATACAGAATTAAACTCATACGATATTTCAAAAAAGTTTATAGATGAATATGAGGAATGGAAACTTGAAAGGGAAATCTCTTTACTTGATATGGATAGCAAAGTGTTAAACCAAAAATTCTGCACCTTAAGTAAAGGCGAACAGACAAAAGTTTTATTGGCAATGATGTTTTTAAAAGAAAATAATTATTTACTAATTGACGAGCCTACTAATCATTTGGATACATTTGCAAGAAAAAGTTTAGCTAACTACTTAAAAAAGAAAAAGAGTTTTATACTTGTGTCGCACGATAGGACTCTACTTGATGAAGTTGTAGATCACATACTTGCAATAAATAGAAATGACATAGTGATTGAAAAAGGTAATTTCTCAACTTGGTATGAAAATAAATTAAGACAAGACAACTTTGAGTTAAATGAAAATGCAAAACTAAAAAAGGAAATTAATAGATTAGAAGCATCCGCAAGGCAATCAGCAACTTGGTCTGACAAGGTAGAAACATCAAAACATCATATGACTTGGGATGGTCCTATAGACAAAGGTTTTATCGGACATAAAGCCGCTAAGATGATGAAGCGATCAACTCTTGCTAGTAATAGAAAAGAAAAAGCTATCGCCGATAAATCTAAATTACTTAAAAATATAGAAGTTGTAGAGGATTTAAAACTAACACTACTGCCAAATAGAAAAGGCAAGATGATAGATATTAAAAATCTTTCTATAAAATATGACGACAATGTCATTTTTGAAAATGTGAGTTTCTGTGTTGAAGATGGTGACAGCGTTCAACTTAAAGGCAAAAATGGTTGTGGCAAATCGAGTATTATAAAACTTATTCTCGGCGAAAACATTTCTTATACTGGTGAAGTGTATATGATGAACAATTTAAAATTGTCATACATCTCTCAAGACACAACCCATCTAAATGGAAGTCTAAAAAAATATATTGAGAATAATGATATGGATGAAGTTTTATTTAAGGCGATACTTAGAAAACTAGATTTTGAAAGAGATCAATTTGATAAAGACCTTGCTTCTTACAGCGAAGGTCAAAAGAAAAAAGTTTTGATTGCTAAAAGTTTATGCGACAATGCAAATATTTACATCTGGGACGAACCACTCAACTACATTGACATCTTCTCACGAATCCAAATAGAAAACTTACTACTAAAATATAAACCAACAATGATTTTTGTGGAGCATGATGAGAGTTTTGCGGGGAAGATTGCGACGAAGAGGGTAGTGCTATAATAATAATCAAATAATATTACAGACTTCATATTAGTTTGAATCAAAAGATACAAGAGCATGAATCGGTTCTTAAATATAAATAATGAAATACTAACATCTTTATCAAAATCTTAAATTATATTCTTAATTCTTTTTATTTATAATTATTTTTATAAATAGTTATATTTATATCCAAGTAAGTCCCACACTAACATATAAATATTTATTTTATAAAGAAATATTGCACATATATTCTCATTCTCTATTTATATATGTATACCTGCATAATTTTATTATTACTATTTCTTTTACCAAAATTATTTCCATAGATATACTATTATTAAAATATGAATTTATATAAAAACTTATTGTTTACTAATATCTATAATATATGTAACATAATTAGTTATTTCTTTAACCCAAAATATTGCCTCAACTAATGTTAATTCTTTCATTTCGCTATCTACTGTACCATGCCTACAATCTCTAAATTTTTCATTTGCTAATTTCCAGTACTCATTTCCTTTTCTGATTATAGCCATATTTCCTACTTTTTTATCCTTAAAATGCTTAATGGATTTATCAAAATCACTCTTTCCAGTAACACTTTTTAATACGGCTTCCATAGTGCTAACTGCACTTTTTAATGCGTCTTTTCCACTTCTTTTATGCTCTTTGTTAGATAATGTTTCCAATAAACTTTCAAGATTCTCACACGATTGTAGAGAAATTGGTTTGACTTTAACTTTTAAATTATCCACTTCTTCTATTGTTTTATTAGGATTTAATGCCTCCCAATACAAGTTATGATAATCATAATTACATTTTATTTCAATATTATGTTTCTTCAAAAAAGCATTTATAGCGTTTACTGAACAACTTGTATTAAGCACAATAGCTCCCAAACAATCAAAAACAATATCTATATTTTCATCATTACATTTGCCTTTAACTTTGTAAATAAAATCATTTACAGTTTCACCATATCGTGGCTGTTCTACAAGTGAAATATTTGACATATCATTAAATAATTGCCTAGCCGATTCATAATCATCTTCTATATGTCTATTTATAAACTGAGGTAATTCTTCCCAAAAACTATATGATAAATATATTTTTAATGTTCCAAAATATGGTATATCATCTTTAAAAGCCATAATTAATCTCCTTTTCTTTTATTATATTTTTTCATTGCTTGCATTACAATGTTTCTAAAACATACGACAAAATTAATAAAAATAGCTTTTATCAATTAGTCCAATCTTTCCGAATACTACTGTTTTTACATTTCATAACCACACCATTAGCAATAGATGCAAAAAACAAGCCCTCATCTATTACAAGTAAATAGCTTAACATAACCTTAGAGTTTCCTATCTTCACTAATAATTATTCTTTATTATCGTTTATTACTTCCCAATAACCACTATAACCAATTCCTATATATTTTAAGCTTTTTATATTCTTTATATGCTTTTTATTATTATTTCATATACTGCTAATTTATTACTATCAGTTGAAATGATATTTTTTTGTTATTCTTAATTAAATCTACTATTTTTACATCAAAATCATCTTTAAGAGCACATTAAAGGATATCTTGAGGGACATAAGCATTGTAATTCAAGTTATATGACACTAATATAAAATTATTATATACATTGAATACTGGCTCTAAATTCTTTTTATAACTATATTGTGTCTCATAGGCATTTATAATTATTTAATCACTTACTCATATATCCATACTAATCTTCTCCCACCCATCTATAAACTGTGATATATTCAAATGTATTGTAAACTATATGGCTACTTTGCTTTGTTCTTTTTTTACTAATCATTAAATGCCATATAATACATTTCAGCAAAATTTAATTCATCTTGTCTTCTAGGATTATATAAGTGAATATGTCCCTACATCTTCTAGATTATAATTAATATAATCTGTTACTCCAGGATAAATAATTATAAACAAGCAACATATTTTTCTACCATTATCATCATCCAATATAAGCACTCTTAATTATTTTTAAGATTGTTCTATTTTCCCATCAATACAAATCTTTGCTTTATCTTTACTTTTACAATTTTCAAATAGTCCCACATCTTTATAATTTTTTAACTTTCTATAATTAAGTAAATTTTTGTTTTTATCTTTACTTATATATTAAATTCACATAAATTTATCTATTTTTCTTCTAATGTTTCTAAATTAATTTCTTGCATATCATTATTATCATACTGCTGAACATTAAACTCTTTTTTAAACTTACCAACCAACATACTATAATATTCACTATTTCTAAAAGAAATAAATAAAGGAAATGTTTTAATACTTTTTGCATCAAAACTATTTGGAAAAGATTCTATCAAATCTTCATAAACTTCTTGATTTTTATTCTCTAAACACTTTTTCGCGATCTTAAACCTTGTTTCTACTGCAGAAACATCTAACATTTTCAATTCATCATTTAAATCCTTTTTTTTGTTTTGTTCTTTTAACGATATCAAATAATTAATTTTATAAATCAATTTATCTTTAAATTCAAAGTTTTTATTTGCAGACATAATTTTATACATAAATTCACAAATTTTATACTCCTTTACTTGTAATAATTTAAATATTTGATTATGCAGGTGCTCATGCCATTCAAGATTGCCATTGTACTGTGCATTAACTATAGAATAATATATTATAAATATTGCCATATACATAGTTTCAATCATTGTCATAGCTTCAGTTATATTAAATCTTATTTTCTCTCCTGATTTTAATTTCAATTTATGTTTATTTTTACTTTTACTAATATATATTTCATCTATATTCCCATTATTATGAGCATAAAGATTCCTAATTAAATTTATTTCACTGACTTTGTCCAGTAAATCACTATCATTAAATATTTTAACCTGCTCTTTAGACTCAATTGATTTAATTACATTGAACGGTTCTGACATATTCTTCGTTACTAAATTTGACACTTCTTTATCCACAATTGTTTTTATATCTTCTTCTATAATTCTTGAAATTCCGATTTGAGCATTCTCAAAATACTTTATTGGTGCATTCATTATTAAACTTTTATACACTATGGCAATAAACCCTTCAAATATTGAAATTAAACTTGTTGTCAACATTGTATTAACTACAACTCGCATACATTCACATTCCAAAACAACTTCTTTAACAATATTCGGATCTAAATATTTAGCATCTTTTTCATTTTCATTCACATATTCAAAGAATAGTTCATTTTTATCATTATAAGAAAACTTAATCTTGCTATCTATATCCTTATCAATACTATGCAGTTTGCTAATAAATTCATCAAATCTAATTTTAAAATATTTTTTATTATCAATCTCTGACAATCCAATAATATGACATAAAATAGTAATGCCCTTATTATACATTGAATACTTTTTTATAATGTCAGTACTTTGATTAATATAATTTTGTTTTATAACCTTTAATTTTTTAAAAGCAATAAACAATTCTTGTTCCATTAAATCTATATCTTTTTCTTTCAACATATCTAATCCTCATTCTAAATAATTTATCACCCATAAATATTAAGTTTTAATCTTTTTCTATGTTTTTTTGATTTTTTAGGTGTTACTCTTAAACCATGTCTTTAATTGAGCATCTTTAAAATGCGCCCTTCGTACTATTCCTCAACACTTATATATTAACATATATTTGTAAAATATCAATATATCTTTTGCATAAAATATTATAAATTATGATCTAGTATAAAAATAAATCTTTTTACACTTATATTTGCTTAACCGTATCAATTAGTAAAAAATCATACACATTCACCACCCTAATCCCATCATCAGTAGTATATGGTTTTATATCATCAAATGTAATTACTATCTTTTTGAAGTTATCTTTTATATTCTTAAGAGATTTTAATTCTTGGTCTAGTTTACTCTCTTCAGTTAAAGAGTATGCTGATTGAATATAATACCTTTCTTCATTATCATTGATTATAAAATCTACTTCTAATCTTTTTCTTTCTATTCCTTTTTTGTTACTTTCATCAGCAATTACCATACCAACATCAACGCTATATCCCATTTTAAGAAGTTCATTATATATAATATTTTCCATAATGTGCGTAGGTTCATATTGCCTAAAGTTGAGTTTTGCATTTCTTATGCCTACATCTGTAAAATAATACTTATATGGTGATGATATATATTTTCTACCTTTTACATCGTATCTTTCAGCCTTTTCTATTAAAAATGCATTTATAGCATATTCTATGTAATCTGCTACGGTCTTATGAGATATATCTCCATATTTCTCAGATACAAATGTATCTGCAATTTTTTTTGGATTAGTTAAGGAACCTATTGTTGAAGCAAGTATGTTTAATGTTTTTTCAAAATATTCTATCTTAGTTATATTATTTCTATTAATTATGTCATCTATATAAACCTTATGCAATATAGTATTTAGCGCTGTTTTCTTTTGATCATCTGTGGGCTGATTTAATATCTGTGGAAGTGCACCATATGTTGATATTTCCTTCCATATATCACTATTTGATAACTCTTTCATCCCACTCTTTATTTCTTTAAAAGATAATGGGTATACTCTTACTTCATCCCCTCTTCCTCTAAACTCGGTTAGAATATCTGTTGATAAAAATTTTGAATTACTACCCGTAACATACACATCAAGATTATCTATCTTTGTTAAACCATTAAGTACTTTTTCAAACCCCTCAACAAATTGAATCTCATCAATCAATAAATAATACTTTTTATCATCAATTATTTTACTTCTTATATAATCACCTAATTTTTTTCTATTAAGAAGCTCTTCATTTTGTTCATCATCAAGCGAAAGCTCAATAATATATTTACTTTTTACTCCACTTTCAAACAAATGCTTTTTAAATAAATTAAAGAGCAAATATGACTTCCCACATCTTCTTATACCTGTAATTACCTTTATAAAGCCATTATGTTTTCGATTTATTAATTTTTGTAAATAATAATCCCTTTGAAATTCCATATAATCCTCACATTTTTATATGCTTATTATATACCCCATTACCAAATATGTCAAGTTTTTGACTTTTTTGGTAATGGGGTATGATAACCACTATCAACACATTTCTAGTTATTTCACAAAGTTATATAAGAACTTCCAAAATTATACTTAAAAATGAGCACACTAAAAAAATCGCTAATATAAAGCATATTAGCGATTTTGTTTTTATTTTTGATTTTTAATTTAGTCGTTTTCTGCCTTTTTATCAAAAACGGTTCATTTTTGAAAAAGGTGCAAAAAGGTGCACTCGGATGCATAAAGGTGCATTAGGGTGCAAAAAGGTGCAAAAAAGGTGCATTTTAACTAATCATCTTCTTCATCGTCCCACAAACTCCTGCTCCTACTTTCCTCTTCCTCAAATGGACTTTTATCAAAATTATACGAATACTCTCCTGTGTCATAACTATATCCGCTTTTATCCATCCACTCATAATCTCCAGTATCATAATTCAATGTATATTTCATAACAAAGTTACCTCCATAGAATTTAATAATACAATCTTTCCAGTTTTAGTAAAACATCTAACAAATCGTAATAATCCATATCAAACATTATATCGCAGAATGTATACCACCCATTTGTGCTAATATTTCTCTCAAATACTCTGCCGTAAATCTTATTGTATCCGTTCTTTTGCATATACACATAGTTCTCTTTGTTTCCATCTTTAAAATGATTTATTAGTGGAGCGGTCTCCCTTTCCATCCTGTCATTCATCATTATTGTAGCACCGTTTACATCGCATTGAATAACATCAATATCAACAACACATTTACCAACTGAATCAAAATAATAAAAATGACCTTTGCCCTCATCATCATAATACTCCACACAATTGCTAACTGGTGTCGTATAATCAATTGAATTATTATGTAAAGTGTTCAATGCATCCTGCAATCTATCTCCAAGATTTATTAAATACTTAGAACTATTTGTAGTTTTATTTGAAGCATTAGTTGTATATGTTATTGGCACACCATTCAACACAGCTTGCCCTACTTCATTAATTTGAGTTCCATCAGGTGCAACAGTATTAATTAACATATATCCATTGTCGCCGAAATAGCAATGATAAAATACACCATTGTTTGCCATTTCAACCCACATCCAAGTGTTGACATAATAATAACCTTTATCGTCTTCAAGCCAAAAACCATACTCATCATTTTTTAATGTGTTTTTAGAAAAAGTAGGAATAGAAAAAGTTGCTACTAATACTGCAACTATAAGTATTATTTTCATTTTTATATGTTTCATATTCTCTCCTTACTTTAAAACGACATCAAGCATTGATTTCTTTAAACTTCTTTTTTCTTTAGGATTTCGCATGCAAATAACTCCATTGCATTGCTCTCTTAAATAACATGTTTCACAAATTATTTCGTTAATTGCTTGATTAGCTAATGCTTTGTCTGATGGTAGTTTGTACTTTTCAATTTTTGTAACACCGCTTGGGTTTCTTAGTCCAAAATCAATAATCTTTCCGTCGCTCTTTTTAATGTATCTATATACTTCAGCAAAGAATTCGACATAGTCATCTACATTATACTTTTCAAATCCTTTTTCATCCATCCAAACATGGTCTTCTTTATCAAAATAGCAAACACCATCGCCATACATCGCATCAATGTAAATTCTCTTAAAACAAATATGACCATTTGATTTTCTTTCTATCTGTCCTTTAAAACCTAATGGGATATTATAATATAGAGCTTGAAATGCTGAATGTTTCTTTTTATCTCTTGTTTTCCATTGCAAGTCAAGACACTCATCATATGTTATGTTCTCAGCACCAACTATACCTTTTGCAAACTCTCTTGAAAAATCCATACCACTATCATTCTCTTCCGCCTGCAAAACTATATTAGTACCATAATATGCACCAAGCATATTAATCCACGACTCATCATCGGGATTCATTTTAATAGCTTTCTCGGCTGCTTTTTGTTTCTTTTTTCTTTCAATTATGGGTTCTAATTCCTGTTGCTTCTTGATATAGTTAGATTCGCCTTCTGTTAAAAGCGGTCTTAACTCAACTTTGCAATCATGGTTCTTATGAATTTCGTATTCACCATTTAAGTATCTTTTTTTGAATCTCAGAAGAATATCTTTTAGAAGCTTTGGAGATAAATACTTCGCATCTCTCAAGCCACAAGAATGGAAGCACCCTGATTGTATGCTTCCGTATTTGTTACCATACATAACATCTCTATTCCATGGGCAGATGTCATGCTCCAAGTTGACGGACTTATGCTCCTTAAGTCCTTTTTTAATTGCAATAAAAACCTCAGGATTGCCACAACAATCTTCCGTGTCATACCAAAATCCTGAAGCACCCTTTGAAGAATTATTTATCATAATATCAATATTCTTGATAAATAATTCTTTATTAATAGTCTTCATAACTCGTTACCTCCATTAATAAGTGCCGTCATACGACGACCTGACATGTTAACTTCGGCACTTATATTATACAATATTTACCAAAAAATTTCTATGTTTTTTGAATAAAAAAATGAGACTTTTTAACCTTCAGTCCCATCTTTCCAAACAACTGTTATTTTATCTTTCTTGACCACTATCTTGTCTTCCAGTGCATAGAACAAGCCCTCATCAAACTCAGTTAACTTCATTTTGCTTGCTTTCAAGTCATTTAAGTAAGTCTCCAGCACCTTTGCCCTGTCCTCTTTATCCTTTATTTTACCATCCACCTTGCCTATCTATCTCCATTAATCAAATAATTCGTTTAATAAATTTTTTGCCTTTTCTAAATCTTTGTACTTTGGTACATTCCTAACTATATACCCATTAATACAAATAACCTCCTTTCCATATCCCCTGCATAAACACTAAAAGAAAATCTGTAATACTATAACTTGATAAATCACTGTCACCAATCTTTGTGAAAACAAACAATGTTTCACACAAATCTATAGTAATTTCTTTTTTTGATTTTTTTAACATTATTATAATAGAATGATTGCTATGCTCATCTATCTCCCATATAATGCTTTTTACCTATAACCCTATTCCATTTTTATTCTTTTTAAAATATAACAAGTTTCCTTCTATCAATTAATATATTTTTTTATATTTCTTATATCATCAACAATTGAAATCCAATTACTCTTGCCAATAATATAATCAGTAACTGCACTAACTACCCCAGGAGCAACAGATACTATTGGCGGCATTTTTGAGATAATACATAATGGCGATCCCAAAATAACCGAAATATTGGACCATTTTTTTATTTTGGGCAAGTATTTATGTAATAGTTTCTCAGTAAATTCTTTCTTTTCATTAAACTGTTTTTTCATATCGCTAATATCTTTTTCATTGCATACTTGATCTTTTGATTCTATAATTGAATCTATAATCTCTCTTAATTTATACATAGCACCATAATCATGAAGCTTTAGTATTTTATCAAAGCATTGACTACTTTCCTTCAAACATTTACTCTCGCACTTTTTTTCATTTGTACACTTTATACACAACTCTTTTTTAACAAATAAATATCTAAACATTTCATCAAATACTGGCAGTTCGGTTGAAATAATTTCATTAAATAACATATTATAATCAAAATACTTGTTCTTTTTATATACAAAATTATTCAAATATTCTTTTTCTGCCATATTTAAAACACATGTCATATTATTATCGCTTGCAATCTTAATAGACGAATAAATCGAAGCAATCATCGGAGCACAAAACTGACAACCATTATAATTAATCATTTTGGGTATTTCTTTTCCATCATCACATTTTTCTTCAACATTTTTTGACAAAATATCAACTTCTTTTTCAGATTTATCATATATTTCATCAAAAACTTTTTTATCATACACTTTACTATAATCTACAACCTCCAGCATTTTATTATCTTCTAACTTATTTAACATCATTGTTATGATTTTTTCCGTTTTTTCATTTCCACTCTTGACTTTGTCATAAGGTCTTTTTGATAACACTAATTTATCAGTCCATAAAAACATACTTGGATTAATTATTAATTCTTTCAAATTAACATTGCATGGATGATTAGAATAAAAATCACTTAAAGCCCCAAGTCCTCCAATAAAAATTTTATTCATGAACATTCCCTCCCACTATTGCAATCATTCTTTATATTACCAGTAACATACTTACTTCTTATTAATTATTTATTTTAATTAAACCGTTCTATTTCTATATATCAGAGCCAAAGAAATAATTTCATTAAAAAACTAATTACCTATTCATACTATCTATTAAACTTTTAACCAATTACCTTTTATTGTTTCAAACACAATTTCTATTCAATCATTTAATTCCAAATATTTAAATAAAAAATCTTTTCATTCAGCATACATATTACTATTCTATATTTATATCATTATCACCCTTATTATATATTTCAATATTGTTTTCTACATCTAATTTGTTCACTATCCAACCTCGATTTATACACCTATTAATAAAATCTTCAATTCTGTTAATACCAAACATCTCTTTCATTGTTATTACAACACCAAAGTTCATTCCCTTACCTTTTTTTACTCCAAGCCTTTCAGCACACTTTAAACTTAATCCCCAAAGTTCAGTGTAAGACTTTCGTGGTGTTTTCCTTGTAGTTATTTTGTCACATATATGCTTTACATTATCCCATTTTCTATATAAATCTCTTGCTTCCTTTTCACTTGCATA
>JAEEGL011929739.1_pt1 | contig 142113 bp, 128 predicted proteins | sample 9134231 | NCBI WGS metagenome assembly JAEEGL01 (sample SAMN16246548, study PRJNA631951) | gut metagenome | biome: gut microbiome; feature: rumen; material: fiber-attached | host: Bos | place: Iran: Karaj | collected 2018-10 | reverse complement strand
GGCACGGGAATTTCCTTCATCTCGGCAAAGGTTCTTGCCCCGCGCGGGTCCAAATAATAATATTCATCTTGCCCCGTTTGCGGATTTATCCGGTGCACCGTACGTTTCCCGAATATTCTTTCTCTGTTCATATCATCCATTTTTATTACCTTTCTTTCTAAAATGCGAAAACCGCACGCTTTTATACGCACGGTTTTCGGTTGTTAATATCAAGTTATTTCAAGAAAAATTTCATATAAGGAAAAGCTGTATTGGCAGAATTGTTTGCAAGTTCCCAAGTTTTAAACAAATTATTCCAGCCGGATTGTTTGGCCGCGGTCTGCCGTGCCTCAACTCCTTTCTGAATATTATACAAATTTGCCATATTATCGTAGCCCGAAACCGAACCGTCCAATAGCGATTGTATTTGCTGAATATAATTTTGCTGTGCCGTGTTGCCGAACTGCGCCGCATTAATGCTGTCGCTAAGCGATTGCGAATATGCGTTCTGACCGTTCAACACACTCTGATATGCCGCCTGATTGAGAGCCGCGTTCTGAGCACTTTGCAGGTCGTTCATCGCCCGCTGATAGGCCTCGCTGCCGACCGGCACTCCCTGGTTGATTAACCTGGTTTGCAAATCGTTTGTCTGCTGCTGATATTGCGGTGTCAGCCGGTCAACATACGATTGAAAAGTCGCATTTTCCGCCTGTTGCCGCGCCGCATCCGACCCATCCACGCTAAACTGATATGCCGGCATGGCATTAAGATTTTGGCTCATATTCAATGCCGCCGCCGTCATATTGTTCAAAGTATTGTCGTAGTTAGATGTATTATAATTATTCATATAATTCATATAGTTATTTTCATATCCGTAAGTTCCGGTTGAACTTGTTCCGAATATTTTTCCGATTGATTTACTCATTTTTTTCCCCTTTCTTATTAAGCCACGGACACTCTTTGGCAAGCATCCCCATAAAATAACAATCATCGCCGTTTTCGCGATATTCGCGCAGCAAGCCCTCGGGTTTAAAACCCAAGCGCCGCACAAAATTCAAACTGCGCCGATTGCGTCTGCTGACAAGCAAATTAATGCGCCGGCAACGTAACGTGTTGAATGCCAACGCAAACATCTGCCGCAACATACTGCGGTTGCACCAATGCGGATCAACCGTATAAACCGTCCACCAAATATCATGACCGCAACGCCAATCATGAAAAATCAGCCCGCCAACCAGCCGCCCCTCATATTCAAAGCCGAAGGTCAGATAATCGCCGAGCCAATCGGTTTTATAGCCCAAACCTTGGCACACCCAGCGGGTTATCGTACCGTCTTTGTCTTGTATGATGCGATAACTCATAATATGCCCTCGCCCGTTTCGTAGCACACCCCGGTTTCGTACCATTCGATATGATTGCCGCGGGTTTTGGTTTTGAACACGATACCGGCCTTATATCCGGTGGCCGAATTGGCTATCCATTGGCTGCGAATAACGGTTCTGCCAGAATTTGACCATTTGGCGCCGCTGGCATCGACAACGGAAGACCACTTCATTTCATTCCACTTATGCAGGCCGGACGAGCCGATATTTTCCGCATAATCAATATTTTGCTCCTCCATATCCATATTGGTCCAAATTGCCAGGCTGTACGGTATCGACGATTTGGTGCGCGGATTAAGCATTTGCACCTTTTTCAGACGCTCGGTCCCCAAATTGCTGTATGCTTGTTCCACCACCCCGCAAATCGGCGCCCCGTTATCGCTGTGGCCTTCATCAAACAGATAAACCGCGTTATCCGAGCCGAAATACAGCCGCCGTTCAAAATTGCACCAACAATACGAGCGAATGCCGGTAAAACGACACCAGGCTCCGGTGTTGACGTTGATAACGTGTTGTTCAAACGAATTGGCGACCGGAACATTGAACAGACCGTAGCCGCCGCGGCTATAGATAATGCCCTGCCACCCTTCGCGACTGCCGTATTTTTGCGTACGATCGATAACCAATCCGCGAATGCAATCACTGAACGCCACCTGCGCCGTATTTGATTGATTAAGCGGCAAAGCCTTTGAAAGCGGAACATAGCCGTCTTCGGTAATAATCACGACATCGCCCTGATATTGCAGACAACACTCATATCCGATGGGTTTACTGATTTTATACGAGCCGCGCAACGTCCAATCGTCGGCACTCTCTATATCGGAGCCGGAATATACCAAAACCTCTCCCTCCGAGGTTATAAACACCGTTAAATCGTCTATTCCCTGTCCGCCGTCCTGTGTCCAATCCGCCACCGCCAGCAAACGACCGCCGTAGCGGCAAACCTGCGCCAAATCAAAAGAATGTAACGTTCCGGAAATATTGCCGGCGGTTTCGGGATACCAGACTTTTAACGAATCTTTTTCCACAAACCACAGGCGCTGTTTAGAAACGCTGACGTTAACAATATTGCTCGCGGTCAGACCGCTGCCGGAAAAGCCCCAATCGCCGATGCAATCGTGACCTTCGCCGTCAATATAAAAGGCTTTGGGCGTGTCAACGCCGTTCACAAAAAACAGGTAGTTTTTATATTGAGCACAATGAAATCGATTGTTATTTATACCCGACGATAAAACAGCCTGCACGTTGTCGGCATAAGTTATATTCCAAATTTTCTTGCCCGATACGGCAAAAAAACGCTTGTCGGCACCGCTGACATAGCTGGCCAATGTTTCGACCGGCGCCTCAAAATCCGCATATTTGGCATAACCGCCGCGCAAAACCACCTTGGTATCTTGCGGAATATAATTATCCATAACCGCGGCGTACCGCACATCCATATCCATACAATTATCACGTTTATTCAATCCGTTAATCGGCGACGGTAATGTAATATATACGGATTTATTATTCCTTGTAACTGACTTTAACCGCATTGCCTGCCACTCCTTCATCTGCAAAAGCCGGGCCGGCAAGACAAATATCTTTTGTTGCCAACTCCGCCCCGAATTTCTTTTTCAACTCACGCTGGAACTCGTTATATTCTTCGGCATAATCCATCCCGTTGCGTTTGAGCCAGCGCCACAAAATATCCAGCTTAACCAGGTATTCATCAAAAATCGGCACATCGGTATTCGCCGTCAACACGTTCTTTTCCTCAAAAGTGTTGAAGTCCCACACAATATTGTCGGAACGATATTGAAACACGATTTTCATCCGACACGGCGGCTCGTGCAAAAACACAAAGCGCCCGTTTTGAATTTTGAACTTAATCTCGGTACCGGCACAGCAAAAACACTTTTCGCGGGCCCATTGTTCCGGCGTAATGGCGCCGATAATCCGCTCTCGCGTGTCTTTAACGAAAATCGTATTATTGAGCAAACTGAAAAAATCCGGCGCAATTTCGCTGATCGGATATTGTTTTTTGCCTTCCTGCGTAAAAAACCAAGCCTCTTTGGTAAGCTCCTGCCAATCGCCGTAACGCAACATGCTGTCCAGCGAAGACTTTGCCACGCTCAAAAACACACTATCCTGTTGGCTCGAAGCATTAAACAAATCATTCGGCCGTTTAACCGCGGCCAAATCGGCGACCTCGCGACAAATTTCAAGAATTGTTTTCATATTTTTCTCCTTTTCTTCTATTTAATGTTTTACTTTTATTATTCTTTTTAATTATTTGTTTTAACTCGTTATTTTCATATTTTAATTTTTCTATTTCGTTCAGATATTCTTCCTCTTTGCGAGCAAAAACCGCCACCGCATCAACCGATTTTGCCGCCTGCATAAACAGCTCGGCCAGATGATGTTCGTTTTCCAAACCCAAATCGCGCACCTTTTCGGCCGACAGCCCGGCCAATGCCTCCACCGTAAAAATTCCCCGATTGCCGCAAGTGGCGATTTCCGCCGCGGTCAAAAACGCAAATTGGTTAAGCGGCGTACCGTTCTCCGCCTGCTGTTTCGCCGCCTGATACATTCCGTATTCCCGCGGAAAGCGTTTGATTTTTTCTTCGCTTGCCGGTTGATTAAAAACTTCGGTATTATTGTCTTTCAGGCGAATTTCCACATAAGTTACGTTCTTAAAAATCGGCAACCCGTTAGCCGTGGTTTTATCGGTTTTGACCGCTTTATCATAAAAACGCGCCCGCACGTTGCGCTCGTCGTTTACGTTATCCGCCGCCTGACGGAATATTGCAAAATCCATATCCATTTCTTATTTCTCCGTTACATATTTAACCAAAACGGAAAAGGACGGATATTCTCCGCCCTTTTCTCAAAGCTCACAACGTCTAGCTGCTTGCAGAATCACTGCCGGAAGTTGCCGTATTAATCAAAACGCCTTGCAATGCCGCGTTGCTCATGGTCATATTGCCGGCCCAGCCGATAATACGATAGAGCGCATCCTGATTGACGGCCGTTCTGTCGCCGCCGATAACCGTCATATCACGGTCACGATGTGTGCGCAGATAGATGTAATCGGTGTTCAGAAAATACATGTGGTTTGTCGGACAATTACCGCCCTGTCCGCCGTCATAAATCACGTCGGCGCCCTTAAATTTGAGGCTGATGAAGCCGCCCTCGGCCACATTCGGGTTGGAGAAGCGTTGCAAATCCATCAAGGTCAAATCATAGAGCGTATACAGCGAATCATCCCCGACGATCAAATCCGGCTTATCGCTGCCGCGCGAGCATTTCAAATACAGCTCGTTCATTTTTTGCAAAATGTTGTCCTTGGTAATTTCGGCACTTGCCACCTGGTTGCGCCAAAATTCGTTACCGACTTCGGCACGGTTGATGGCACCGACGGTTCCGGTAGTCGGGTCATCGGCCACCAAAAGCGCCAAGCCGCCGATTTCTTTGCCGGAAGAACCGGTACCGTCGCCGTAAACCGCCGCCGACATTTTCTTAATCAGCGTTTTTTCGGCATTGTCAACGCGCTTTTCAAACAAGTCCATAACCTGCTCGGAGCCGCTGTTCATCAAGAGTTCCTCGCCAGAAATCGCAACCGGCACCGCGCAGAGTTTCAGCGCATATTCCGCCGCCGTAAACAACTGCTTTTGCTGATAGGCAATGGTATCGTAGCCCGAATACCAAATCATATCGCCTTCGCCGTATTCCAGCTCTTCCAAAATCTTGGTACCGCCGGAAATCTGCTTCATTTTTCCTTTTTGTTTCAAACGATTGAGTACCGCGCTGTTTTTTGACATATTATCATGCAGCGTACCGGTGCGTTCCTCAAGCGTATGAGTCAGCATATCATTGTATTGTAAAGTCATATTTTTTTCCTTTTCTCAAAAATTAATCCACATATTTTGCCATATTTTTGGCGATGGTTTCCCGCAAGGTCAACTCACGCTCGGGCTTTTCGGCCTTACCCTTAATCGTAAAGGCGGCTTTTTGTGCCTTTTCGGCCGCCTTTGCTTCAGAATCGATGTGTTTTTGCACCAATTCCTGCCTTACCGACGGATTGAGCCACAAAGCGCTCTGATACGCTTCTTCGATATCCGCAACCGCGCCGGATTTGAGCAAATCGCAAATACATTGCTTTACATCTTCAAAATGAGGGTGCAACAAATTACCCTCGCGGTCGGTTTGCCGACCAAACGCATTTAAAGTGCCGTCAAAATTGCGATTTTGCATTTCCCGAAGATAAGCGGTCAAATCGTTATAACTGCGCTCAAGCTTGCACACCCGCGCCATAATCGCCGGATTTATTTCCGCCTGCTTTTGTCGCGCCGCCCGCAAATCAACGCCGTAAACCGTGGCAACCGCAGCCAGAGTTGCGGCCGGATTTTCATCCATCGCCCCATCCAGCCACGCCAATCCCTGCAACCATTGACCGAGGGTTTCGACCCCCTTGGCGGCCAGCCGGTCGCGGCGATTGCCGAACAAGGTTTCCACAAAGTTATAAGCATCGAGCTTGGCGCTGTATTCAGCGATTTTCTGCTTATTTTCGGCTTCGCGTTCGCATAAAAAATCCTGCCATTTGGGCGGCAGGTTCTTAAATTCGGACGCAAATTCTTCCGGATACCCCGGCGGTATCGCAACCTCGGAAATATCTTCGTTGGTTTCGGCCGCCGGAATATCCTTCGGAGCTTTTTCGTTTTCGGCGTCGGACAACAGCCCGTGCGCCTTGAACTGACGTTCAATAACATCTCTTAATTCACTCATTTCCATATCATCCTTTTGTAATTGTATAAAAAATCGGCAAAAAGTTCTTCTTGCCGCTGTTTCTCGTTTTTTGCCCGAATATTTTTGATATACTCGGGCGAATAGTCGCTGGCACGCGCCATTCCGCTTGTGCGTAAATACTTATCGACATCGGCGACCGACGATGCGACAGATCCGTCCGGAAGAACGACCTCCTCCGCGAATTGTTTTGCAATATAAGTCATTGTTTTTACTCCTTTATTTGGCATTATAAGTCCTTACCACGAATTGTTTTTCTTTACATTGGCCCGAAACAGGCTCTCAATGCTGTTTTCCTTGAAACCGGCATATTCTTCGGTACCGTTATCGTAAACCGGCTCGGCAAACGTCAGCGCCAACGCATCCGCCATATCCGGCGAACGCCCCAGCCGCTTTTTTATCTCGTCTTTTTCCTCGAGTTGCAAACGACCGCGGCTGTCGTATTTTTTGTTGACGGCACACAATTCCGCACACAAATTCTCGTTATCCGGAATCTTAACCGCCGGCTCAGAGGCGAGCCACTGCCGCAGCTCGTCCCACATTTCCGCGCGCCGATTATGATAGCGCTCATCATTCAAGGCTTTGGAGCCGAACATCACCGCCCGCACGATTTTCTTAAAACCGCGGTCATGCAAAATATCAATCACTCCGCCGCCGACGCCGCCGGCATCCACAAACACCCGCGCTGGCTTATAGTCGCGGATATAGTGCGTTGCCTGATTGGCCACCGCCACATTATCCAGACCGGCAAAGCTTTTAAACTCCGTGCACAACCGCCCTTTTCTGAAACAAAAAACAGTTTTATCATCGCCGAAACGTGCCACGTCTATTCCGATAATCAGCGGCGAGGACGAGTTCATCAGCTGCGTCTGCGTTGCTTTGTGCACCGCGTTATAGCCGATAAGCTTGTGACTGCCCGCGGCAACCGGCGCCCCGAGCCAGATATGCGCATAGTCATCGGGGCTCTCGCACCGGCATTTCTCCGCCAGATATTTCATTTCTTCCGGGCAAAAGGGGTTATCGGTATAGTTGACTTTAACCACCAGCGTACGCTCATCCGGATTAGCCGCCACCGCCTTCCACACCGGGTCGTTTTCTTCTTCGCGATTCATCGAAATCCAAATTTCCGAGCCGGCTTTACGAATGGTCGGGTCCAGAATCTCCCAGCTTTTTTTGCTGATTTTCTGTGCTTCTTCCAGCCATACGATATCCACTCCCTCCAGCGATTTGATATTGCCGGCATTGTGCTCCTGCAAGCCCTTGAAGATAAAGCTCGTACCCGTGATTTTGTTGACAATCTGCGTTTCCGTAACCTTATAATCGGTAAGGTTATAAAAGCAAATACGATCGCTCAACAGCTTATGCACCGAGTCCTTAATACTGTCTTGAATCTCGCGCATACACGCTATCCGCAACTTTTTCATCCGTCCCAAAAGCAACAAGCTGTCGGCAAAGGCATAACTCTTGCCGCCGGCTCTGCCGCCGTAATAAAGTTTATACCTTTTCTTTTGCCGTATCAGCGGCGCAAATATCTGCGGAATCTTTACTATTACTTTGTTCTTCATTGATAAAATCCACCAAAATACCGGTTAAGTTTTCGTTTGATAAATTACTTTCCTTATCTGCCTGCAGCGCGGCGATTTTGCATTTCAGTTCCTCGGCCTTGAGCGCCAAACTGATATTGCCTTCGTCAATCGCCATCTGCTGCAGTTTGTTCAACATTGTAAAGCTTTCGGCAAACGAATACGCCGCCGTTTTCTTTTTTGCCATTTTGCCTCCTCTGTTTTTTTAGTTTTCCAATTCCTGCCGCAGTTTATTGAGGCGCGCGAACCACTCCCACATATTGGGAAATTCTTCCGCGCTCAAATTTTCCGCTTCGGCCGCCACCTTAGCGCCGGCGTGCGGAAACTGCGGCAAATTCACCGGCTCACAATTCACCCTTGCGCATGAGTTCAAGCAACTCAGCGCGAGAAGCATTGGGCTGAGCCTGAATTTTCGCCCGTTTTTGCGCCACATACTTTATTACCTCCGTTTGCTTTTCGATTATCTGCGTTTTTGCCTGGCTTTTGCCATATAAATAGCCGCCGTACGCCGATAACACCACGGCCCCGCACGCCAGCAAGATCATTTTCATGGCAGCAAACTCCCGAGCAACCGCACCAAATCGGTTTTCAAACAGACGATTATCAATAAAATCACGATACCCCAGGTCAGAGTATAGAGTTTTTTTATGCGCACGATGCTCAAAATCAGCCAGCGCCAAAATTGATAACGCTTCTGCTTTCCCATCTCAGTTCTCCTTATAAAAAATATGATTACCGAGCGCAAAGCACGGAGTTTTATCCTTGGCCCAATACGGTTTTATATCCTTGGTATGATAATGCGTTGCACCGCCGGTAAAATCCTGCAGCTCTCCCGAAAGCGCCTTTTGCGCCACCAGCAGACACTCCCGGAATTGCTTATTTCTGGCCGTTACCTTCAACAGTTTATCCAGGTTGGGGTCATTTTTGTTCCAACAGCTGAATTGATAATGCTTAAGACAGGTCTGTGCCACACTCGGCACCTTCATCCCGTTCATCCAGGTATATCCGCAGTACCACTTATGTGAGCGATAGCGGTTCATCACAACGCACGCCACCGCCTCCATACCTTCGCGTCCCTCACCGCGCGCCTCGCCGTAAATCGTTCGCGCCAAAATATCCAAATCAGACATTACACCCTCCTTTTGGTTGTTTTTTTGATTTCTTCGATAATCAAACTGCGCAAATCGTCGAGTTTATTTTCCACCCGCAAAATCGCCTCGTTGGTGGCATAATTTTTGGCTTCTTTGGCCATTTCCACCTTAAAATCGTTCAGCTCCTTGCGAGTTTCGCCCAGCTTATAAAAAAGCCAGCCAAAGGCCGGCACACAGATTATTTGTAAAAATTGCAACCAATCCATTTTTACCTCCCGTCGCTATATTCATTCATCGGCAATTTCCCATTTGCTCGGCTGCGGATATAATTTTTGCAGCTCGTTCAACGCGGCTCCGGCCCACTCCTGAGATGACCAACATCCGGTAACGCTGGTGACGATTGTAGCGCTTTTGCAATCTTTTACCTGCCGACCGCGACAAAACAAATTGCCGTACAAGCACCTGGCCGAAACCGGCTGATTATGAAATTCTCCGTCGTAAAATCGTGCCAACTGTTTATATTTTTCGGCATTAATCCGCATCGGACAATGCACCCCGTAATGTTTGAAGGGCTTGCCGAGTTTTTCCAAAATCCGCCGTGTATTGATAATGACTTCCTGATACTTGTTTTTGGCCGTATCGGCTATATCCCCCTTGTGATAATACGGATATTTTGCCGCCGTAAAATCCTTAAGCATATAAAAGTCGTCGTTCATCAGCAAAAAATCCTCGCTGATTCCGGCCCTAATCGCCGCCATGGTTTTACGATAGGCGTTTTGCCACCACGCACCGTCGTCCTCAACCCACAAATACTTAACTTTGTCGTTCAAAAACGGCGGTTTGTTGCCGACAATCCAAACATTATCAATATCTTTGCAATGTTTTTCCAGCGCCCGCAGGCTATAACGCAACTCGCGGTTTTGATGGTGCGAGCCGCGCCCGATGTAATACAAAATATCCATCACAGCCTCGCTTCCAACGCCGCCAAGCGCGCCTCAATCCGCTCGGCTCTGCGCCGTTGATATGCCGCTTCCATACACAGGCATTCTTCATAGCGCACCGCATACCGATTGCCCGCCTCTTGTGCCGGTCGAATAATTTTGCCGGACTCGTCAACGTCCGCCGCCTTAGCTTCCCATTCGTCATAACAAAGCAAGCCGTAGTCAAAAGCATTCAGCCCGTGTTCGGCAAAAACCCGCATAATCCGCTGCGCCACAACTCCGGTATGATACCGTGCCGCCGCAAAGCCTTTTTCTTCTACCGCGTCATTGAATTTATAACGATAAAACTCCACTTCGCCCCATGCGTCCAAAACCGTATCCGGCACGCTTTCAATACCTTGCTTTAACCGCTCATCCGAAGTCGCAATCGTGGTTGTACCGGCAAAAAGCTGTTTCCAACGCTTACTTGAGCTTCCGAGATTATAACTGTTATCATTTGTCGGTATAAATGTAGGACTTCCGCTGAGTGGATGCATCAAACGCACTTCAATATAAGATTCTGCTGATGCCCCTTTGTATGCTCTTAATGCGGTATCAACCATTCCGTCCGTATTATACAAAGTTATCATTCCTCCCATTGTATTTCCGCCCGTATCTCCAAACCAAACGGCTTGATATTGAGCGCTGGATGGGGAAGTTCCTCTTGTGCACCAATTATCATTCATAAATAAAAGCGGTCTGTTTCTCTGAATTGTCGGGTTATAGGTAAACGTCTTGGCACCGGTTATTGTTTCCGTACCCGCCAAATGCACCACGGCGTTGTCCGCGGCATAACCGGACAGCGCCGCCGAGGTAATATACCCCGCACCGTTGGTCAAATCATTTGTGTCGCTCGGTATTGTCGGTTTACCCGATAAATCTGAGTATGCCCCCGATGTTGCCACCGTCGCCAAATCCGCACTCAAAGCATAAACCGACAAATCAGCGGGTTGCACTGCCGTCGCTCCCGCAGCCGCACCGCTTCTGATGTCCGCCAAATCGGCAATCACATCTTGCTTTGCCGCAAATTTTGCCTCGCCGGTCGCCGATAAGTTGCTTAAATCTTTGTCAGCCGCGTCGGCCACGATGAGCTCCGCCTGCCCGGCATAATATTTGGCCGAATATTCCTCACCGTCCACCGGACCGTCGACTTTGGTTGCCCAATCACGTGCCGCATTTACCTCAGCTTCAATCAACGCGGTTTTATCAACCGCGTTGGCGTTGAATTCTTGAGTTTTATCGCTTGCGTTTTGGTTATATGCCGCCAGCTTATTTTGCACGTTCGAATCAAAAACGGCAGTTCCTTCTCGAACTGCCGCCGCGATTTCCGCGCTTCCGGATTTTATGTAGTGCACCGCCGTTGAAATATCCATGCGAACAATGCTTCCCGACGATACTTCTATTTTGTTGCCGGTGCTGATATTGGCCGTTATCTCACCGCCGCCGATATCAACAATAACCGGCACCGCTTTTTCTTCAATCTCTATCATTGTGTCACCTGCTCCGTAATTCTGAATGTGCCGATTTGGTTGACGTTGGCCGGCCAAATCGTATGCACGTCGCCGCCCGCCGTCGTCAGTTGAATATCACACGCATAATCGCCGACGGTGTTGCTTGTTTGTGTCGGTGTTATCACCAGCGCCATTTTGCCGTTTGCCGCATCGACCGCCGTACCGCTGATTTCAAACAGCAAATTGCCTCCGTCTTTTTCCCGCACCTGCATCAAAATACCGGCACCGCTCAAATTCAGAGGTTGTCCCCGTTCTTTTATCAAAAGGTCCAAAGTAAAGCTGTCGCCCTGCCGCACCGTGATTAGATTGTTTTGTATTGTTCCGCTCATAATTACCTCCTTTATGCCGTTCTGCGCCAAACGTTAACCACATACGCCGGCGGTTGTACCGTCGTGCTGTTACCGTAAATACTGTTAGATTTTGAAGCGTCAAAGGCGATTGTCTGCGTATTGCCGCCATCCGAACCGCCGGCGTTTTGCGTACTGCTACCGCCGCTGCCGGTATATAACGCTCCGCTTTCGGTGCCCGTACCCCAGTTCATGAAGCATTGATGATTGAATGCACCGGTAATATTCGGCAAACCGGCATTTATTGTCGTGTTGCCGTTTGAGCCCGTACCCGTCCACAATGCTTTACCGGAAGATACCAGCGTCCAGGTCGAACCGGAAATCAAGCTCGCCATCGGGCAGGTGTTTTGCGTACCGATATACACCGAACCGACCGGATATATCGTACCAAGCACCGTTTTAACATAGTTTTGATAAGCGGTCGTAATTGTCGAATTTGCCGAACTTATCGCGCTGTCCATCTGCGATTTATTAACCGCATCGGTTGAGGCCGCACCGGCTTTTAAATTTTGAATCCGGTTATTTCCGGCATTCATATTATCGGTAAGCGCGGCCCGTCCGTCGCGCAACACACACTGGCTTAAACCTTCCGCAAAATTATCATCTTCTTCATCATGACGATCGCTGACGATTTCTATATCGTCCAGGCGATCTTGCTCCCAATTATGTATTCTGTAAAAATTACCTTGAGAATCGTATGGCATATTTACCTCCTAAAATTTTATATTATACGTGCTTTAACGGGACGTATCTTACCGTTTATCTGCTTCCGCCGCGGTCTCTTTCAAGGCCTCCAGCTTTTTCAAATTAAGTTCTTCGCGCTTGAGTTCGTTTTGTTCTTTTTTAATAGCGTAATCCTGCGCGTTTTTCTGCTTCTGCACTTCCAAAAATGCGTTATTGTTATTCGGTTGCGGCTTATCATCCGGCTTATTAAGTTCGGCGCTGATTTTATTAAACGCCGCATCTATAACCGTATCAAACTGCCGCGCTTTCGGCATGGTAGACATTGCGCTCTCCAGCATCTGCCGATACAGCGGCAACAACGCCGGCTGTTGCGAAACAATTCCGAAAGCCTGACTGATGAGTTCGTGCACGTTTTTCAAAACCCTGAGCGTGCGTTCTTCTTCGCGTTCCACATTAAAACAACCGTCGGTCTCCAAATCGATTATCAACCCGCGCAGTTTTTCCGCCTTCAACAGTTTGACCGCGTTGGTAGCCTTAACCATATCGGCGCGCTCATCCGGGTTTAAGAACGATAACAAAAACGTCGGCGAAAACTGTTCGCAGATAATCTCCGCCTTAATCCGCAGCAGGTCTTTCAAAAAACGCTGCATATCGTTCTGCCGGTCCTGATTACGGAGTGTACCGAAGTTGGTCTTTTGCGTAACCGCCGTTGCCGTTTCGCCGATTTGCGACGAGCCGCGCATAATATCGCTGACACCGGTCACTTCATAAATCGAATCAATCAAAACCTGACGGCGACGCGCCAAAGTTTCGAGCGCCGTCACATATTGTTCAATCGGCGCAAAATCGATAATTCCCTTAATACCGCCGGCTTCTTTCAGTTTATCGAAATCCGATACCGAAATCAGCGTTACATCCTTATCCAAAATGTTGGCCAGCTCCGGAAAACTGTTATCATAACAGCCCGAAACTTTTAGCGCCTGCATCGTCAGCCGCATCCGGTTGTTAACCCCGTCCAATTCATCAAGCAGGCTCTTGATTTCCACATAATCCGGCACCGGAATCATACCGTCGTTGGCAAGCGTCGACATAATCGGTTTCGGACACGGGAAAAATCCGCTCAAATGCAGGGTATCTTCATAAACCTCCAAAAAGTCCGTCGGATATTCCGGGCTGTAATAATAAATCGAGCGGCTCGGCTTATCCCAAATTTCGTAAACGGTGATATTGCCGACATCGCCGAAACGCGAATTAAGATATTTGGCAATCGCCGTATCAAAATTCTCATAAATATCCGCTATCGACATATAGGTTTTGCGGGCAATCCACTCCACGTCTTCCCACACATTGACATTTTGCGTATCCATCAAAAACATGGTGGGGTTCACATAGGTCGTATTGACCTGCTCGCCGCTTTTGAGCATTTCGTTGCCGATGGTGTAAAAACTCGGACAATATTGCTCCCACAGCACTCCCATTCCCGAAAGCAGAAAATCGTTGCGGGCATATTTAACCACGCTGTCAAAATCAAATTGCTTCATATTCCAATAAAGCGCCCGCTCCAAAATCGTCGCGGCCAGCAGCTGAGTTTCATCAACCGCCTTACGACTGCGCACAATAAACGGCGTCGGTTGCTTAAAATACAAAAACGGCTTCATGGTTTCCACCGTTGCCCAAAAAACATTTTGTTTGTTACGGCGCCGTTCATTACGATAATATCCGCGAATCTCGGATATCAAATCATAATAATCGGCATATTTTTTTTCGGCGGCGGAAATTTTCCGTTGCCAAGCATCTCGCAATTCCTTGCGAGACAAATTTTCTTGCGTCATTTGTTTCTCCTTGATAAAAAAATTAAAATTAACCCGATTCGCCGACGATTCCCAAAATGCTTTTTTCGCGAACCGCCACGACATCTTTTTGCGCCAACGGCAAATCATCAAAATAATGAAAAATAATTTCGTCGCCGACCTTAACTCCGGAAACCTCCGGCCCCACGCTTAAAACCACACCCCGATTGCGATAGCGGCTTTCCTCACGGATAATCGGCGATTTATCGTCAGTATTGCATAATCTTACAATAACTCTATCCATAATTGCCCGATACATCATTTTCACTCCATAAAAAAAGGAGACTGAGCTGCCTCAATCTCCGCTGATTTTTTATTTTCTTCTTAATACAATTATCGATTATGATAATTTTCTTATCACATTAGTCACTAAATGTCAAGAACTTTTTTTATTTTTTTGTAAATAATATTTGAGTAATCTTTCCAAACCCAGGCACAGAAACACTTTCAGACAATAATATTTATTTTTTGTTTTTAAGGAATTATCGTTTTTTTCTTCAAATTGATCTATTCTCGTGTCCTCGATACACACTTTATAAACCGTCGGCCAAAACTCATACGGGATATTTTTAACGGCGTGCAAATATCTTTCTTTATAGTACATAGCTGTATCTTCTCCTACGTTTCCGGTTGTTCTTATACCCAGCTTAAAGAGCTTGCTCGATTGCAGCTTATTATAATTTCCTAAGTAATAGTCCCTCGATAATATTTCTCCTGCCTTCTTTCGCTGTTCGGCCGAAAACGGACTCCCCTCCAATTCGAGGTAGCCTTCTTCAAAATATTTCTCTAAAACCGTCTTTTTACGCCATATTCCGTTTTCATCCAAAACATACCCGCGTCTTTTTGCCGTTGCTGCCGACATTCCGTTATGCGCCATTTTTCATCCTCCCTTATTCGGTTTTATAAGAAAATTATAATCGCGTCAATAAGAAAAATATCGTTTTACTTTCTAAGATATATATTATATAATGTAAGAGTCGAACATCATTTGAGGTAAGTTATGGAAAACACGGAAGAAATTCGCAAAAAAATATCCCGCCTGATTTTGGAGCGCGGTTTGAATTATGCACAGGTATCACTGGCAATAGGTAAAAATATTGCGTATATTCAGCAATATATCAAAAACGGTTCGCCACGTCGCCTGGGAGAAGTCGAGCGTCATAAATTAGCGCAAATTCTTCACGTTGACGAACAGGAGTTGACCGACTTATCGCTCAATGTCGCGACCTATTCGGCTGCCACTATCAATTCGGAGATATTGAGTTTGGTTATCGAAAACATCGAAACCTGGCTGAGTAAACGCAATATTTCGCTGGAGCCGCACGATAAGGCCGAATTGATTAAATTGATATACATCAAAGTCTGCGGCGATTCGCTTGACGTGGCTGCCGGCAAAGTTAAAGACTTTATCGAAATTTATAACGAGTTGCGCAAAGCCAACTGATTATCGGACTAAACATGACGGATATAGATCAACAAATCAGAGATATATTAGCAAAAAGCTGTCCGGCTAACGATAATCTCACGGATATATCGCAAAACTCCCGGCAACCTGCGGCACTCACGCACAGCGTCAGCGTGGTCGGCAACAACAATGTTGTGATTGCCGCCAACGCCCTTACTTTGGGCCTGTTTACCCTGCTTTATATTTGCGGTATGCTTCTTTCTTCACATTGATTTTTAAGTAAACGAATACGGGTCGATATCCACCTCTACCCGCACGCTCGACGGCACTTTCACCATTTTCTGCCATTCGCGCAAAACTTGTTGAATATTGATATTACGGGTGGTTTTCAACATCAGCCGATAGCGATATTTATCCCTTAACATAAACAACGGCGCCGGTGCCGGTCCCAACACCGAAATATTTTCCGTATCCGGAGCGGTGCGTCCGAATGCCGCTGCCACCGCGCCCGTCTGCTGTTGGTTGGTGCCGGAAATAATCAGCGCCGCCAATTTGCCGTACGGCGGATAATGCAGAATCTGCCGACTTTCTTTTTCAAAATCCATAAACAATGCCCGATCATTATTGAGCAACGCCTTCAACACATTGTTCTCCGGGTGTAGCGTCTGCACATAAACCGTGCCGTGCTTATCGCTACGTCCGGCACGTCCCGCCACCTGCGACAACAGCTGATACGTTTGCTCGGCCGCGCGCAAATCGCTGCTCATCAACCCCAAATCGGCATCAACAATTCCGACCAGCGTCAAATCCGGAAAATGGTGCCCTTTGGCAATAATCTGCGTACCGATTAAAATATCGATTTCTTTGCGCTCCATTTTGCCGATGATTTTAGAAAGCGCCGTAAACGAAGTGGCGCTGTCGCTCGATAAAATATCGACTTTTGCCGTCGGAAAACGCATACAAACTTCTTCCTCCACCCGCTCGACTCCCGGTCCGCAAGCCGTCAAACCCTCGGCCGAACCGCAATGCGGACAAACCTCCGGAATATCGTCGACATAGCCGCAATGATGACACATCAACTTATGCGCGTTTTTGTGTTCGGTCAGCCACGCGCTGCAACTCGGACATTGAATTCGGTGTCCGCAATCGCGGCAAATCAACAGCGGAGCATACCCGCGCCGGTTTAAAAACAATACCGATTGTTCGCCGTTTTCCAAATTATTTTGCAAAGCCTTAACCATGGTCGGAGTGAGCCAGGAAACGCCCCATTCTCCGCGTTGCGGCTTATCTTTTTTAATATCGATGATTTTGATATCCGGCAACACGGCATTGGCATAACGGCTGTTCAGTTTAACGCAATCATATTTGCCCTCGTCAACATTGACCAACGTTTCGAGCGCCGGCGTCGCGGTTGATAAAATAACCGGAAAATGTTCTATTTTAGCCCGCACCACCGCCATATCGCGCCCCTGATAATTTACCGCATCTTCCTGCTTATACGAATGGTCGTGACTCTCATCAATCACAATCAGCCCGAGTTTGGTATACGGCAAAAACAGCGCCGAGCGTGCCCCGACCACCACCTTGACGCGGCCTTCGCTTATCGCCTTCCAGGTATCGGTCCGCTCTTTAACCGTCAGCCCCGAATGCCAACAGGCCGGACGCACGCCGAATCTGCTCTGAAAACGCCGCAGCCATTGGGCGGTAAGAGAAATTTCCGGCACTAAAATCAGAACTTGCGTATCTTGTTCCAGCGCCTTTGCCACCGCCTCAAAATAAACTTCGGTTTTGCCCGAACCGGTTACCCCGTCCAACAGCGTTACCGAGAACCCCGCCCCGACTTTGCGACACAGCAACTCGGCGGCTTTTATTTGTTCGGCAGTCAAATCCACTTTCACGTAATCGCCTATCGGCTCGGTAAATTCCTTTTTGTTTTCCACATAAATCGGCACCAAAACGCCGGCATCTATCATCGGCTTAATCACACCCTGACTCACTCCGGCACCGGCGGCAATTTCCTGCCGTGTATACGGCGCGTGTTTCAACAAATCCATCACGTGCCAACGCGCATCCGAATTTTTGAGCTTGGCCTCTGCCAGCGTTTTGCCGGATAAAGTATACAGCACCGTCATCGGCGAAGGTTCAAACACCGAGCGCACGCTGATTACCATTTTCAACACCGAGCCCAGCGGCGCCATATTGTAATCGGCCACCCATTTGATGAATTTCAGCATTTCAATTTTGAGCGGCGGAAAATCGAATGCCTTGATAATCGCCTTGATTTTCCCCTGCTCCAACTCCGACGTCGGTTCCAAACTCCACACCACGCCGATTTGTTTTTCTTTACCGAACGGCACCTCCACAATTTGCCCGACTTGCACCGCAAAATCCACCGTATAATCAAACGGTTTATCAAAAGGCAACGGGAGTAAAACGCCGACGGTACGCACCATTTTATGCGCCCTTTTTCTGCAACAGATAGTTCGGAGAAAAACCGTTGCTGTGGCGTTTTTTCAGCTTTTCGACATTACCGTCGATGATTTCATCCATCGGCATGCCGAGTGCATAGGCCGTTTGAAACAAATACCAGCACACATCACCCAGTTCTTTTTTGAATTTTTCGCGGGTTTCGGCATCATATTCCAAACTGTGGTATTTGACTTTTTTCCACAAATCCGCCACTTCGCCGCTTTCGCCGGCAAGTCCGGCAATAGCATTATCCAAGCGCGAATAATTGCCGCCGAGCAACCCGGAAAGCTGTTTAAACCGTGCGGCAAAAATATCGTCGTTGCGCGAAACTTCCGCCGTTACCGAGTCCACAAAATCAGTATAATTTTTGAAATATTCTTTTACATCCATTTTATTCATTCTCCGCTAATTCTTTAAGTTCATACAATTTTTGCAACGCTTCCCGCGCCGTCAAATTATCCGGTTCAATTTCTTTAAGAGCCTTTGCTGCCGCCGATTCGCGCACAACTGCAACCGTATCGGCCGCCATCGGCTCGGCAAATGCAAACAGCGGCAATTCGTCTTGCAAATCCGCCGCCTTATGCTGACGATTTTCGTTTTGCAGTTTTTGCAACACCTGCTCCGAGCGACGAATGACCGCCTTCGGCAGACCGGCCAACTTGGCCACATGAATACCGTAAGAACGGTCGGCCGCACCGGCAATCACTTCGTGCATAAAAATCACCTGGTCATTAAATTCCTTGATTTTCATACAATGCAACGTCAGGGCCGAAAGTTTTTCGGAAAGCACCGTCAGCTCGTGATAGTGGGTGGCAAACAGCGCCCGACATTTGTTGACCTCGTGCAAATATTCCACCACCGCCCAAGCAATCGACAGCCCGTCGAAGGTAGCGGTACCGCGCCCGATTTCATCCAAAATCACAAACGAGCGCTCGTCGGCACGGTTCAAAATCGAGGCGGTTTCTATCATTTCTACCATAAAAGTAGAACGCCCGCGCGACAAATCGTCGGAAGCTCCCACACGCGAAAATACCTTATCCACCAACCCGATATGCGCCTTCTTGGCCGGCACGAACGAGCCCATCTGCGCCATAATCGCAATAATGGCGTTCTGCCGCAAAAACGTGGATTTACCCGCCATATTCGGACCGGTAATCAACCAAATGCGGTTATCCTGCTGATTAAGTTCGCAGTTGTTGCCGACAAAAGCACCTTCGTTATTGCTTCTGATGGCAGTTTCCACCACCGGATGCCGTCCTTCCTCGATTTCAAACAACAAACTGTTGTCAAGCCGCGGCCGGCAATAATTGTTTTCGAGCGCCAAATCCGCCAATGCCGCTGCCACATCGAGTTCCGCCAACGCCGCCGCCGTGCGACATATATCATCGGCCGCTATCAGAACATCGCGCACCAAATCGTCAAAGATAGAGATTTCCATCGCCAATGCCCGCTCACGCGCACTGCGAATATTGTTTTCCAATTCGGTCAGCTCGGCCGTAGTAAAACGCGTGGCATTTAAAACGGATTGCCGATGGATAAAATGCGGGTCGGACAACAGTTGCGTGGCATATTTATTCTGCACTTCAATATAAAAGCCGATAAGCGAATTATCGCGGATTCTGAGGTTATCAATGCCGGTTGATTGCACATATTTTGCCTGCAAATCGCCGATTTTATCCGTACCGTTGTCGCGCAGTTCGCACAAAGCGTCAAAACCCGGATGAAAACCGCTGCGGATAAACCCGCCGTCGCGGGCAAATGCCGGCAATGTTTCGGCGGCATCCACCTCAATCAGAGCGCTGTTCAGCTTATCCGCCAAAGCGGTGTGATTACCGATTCGTTTCACGATTTCTTCTACCGCCGGCCGCGTCTGATCAACCACGTCCGTACTCTTATAAATCAGCATGGTATTGCGAATTTCCGGCAACAACAGCAACGCATCGGCAACACATTTTAGTTCGCGCGGACCGCCGCGTCCGATACTGAGGCGGGTCAGCGAACGTTCCATATCCGGACACATTTTCAGCAGCGAGCGTAATTTTTGCCGCACCTCATCGTGTTTGCAAAAAAACTCCACCGCATCCAAGCGTTTGTTGATTTTTTCCAAATCCAAAAGCGGTGCCGACAATCTGGCCGCCAGCATTCGCGCCCCGAAACCGGTGACCGTTCGGTCGATAACCGCCAACAGCGAATTGCCGTGCGGACCGTTCATCAAATCCAAATTCTGCCGCGTGGCCGCATCGATTTCCATATACAGCGAGTCCAAAATTTTGAGCGGACGCACAATCCGCGGCATTTTGCCTTTTTGCGTATTTTCCACATATTCCAGCACCAATCCGGCGGCAATTATCTCGCCTTTACTGAAATCGCCGAAAGCCTCGGTCGCCGAAATATTATAAAAAGACAGTAGTTTCTTTTGGGTATTGGCATAATTGAAACGCGCCTGCGGCAACACCGAAAGTTTTTCTTTATATTCGTTGAACAGCTTGAACAAATCCGGATTTTGCAACAACGCATCGGAAATCAATATTTCCTCCGGCATAATGCGCGTCAACAACCCGTAAAGCTCGGCCGCCTCCCCTTGCGCGCCGATATGAACTTCCTGCGTATAAAATGCACCGGTAGATAAATCGAGCCAGGCCGCACCGTAACCTTTGAGCGTTTTGCTCAAACACAGCAGATAATTGTTGCGCCGGGCATCCAACAGCGTGTCTTCGGTCAACGTGCCGGAAGTAACCAGGCGAATAACGTCGCGCTTGACCACCGACTTTGAGCCGCGTTTGCGTGCCTCTGCCGGATCTTCCATCTGCTCGCAAATCGCCACCTTATAGCCGGCCTTAATCAACCGCGCCATATAATTTTCGTAAGCGTGGAACGGCACTCCGCACATCGGCACGTCTTTGCCTTTCATCCGTCCGCGTTTGGTTAGTGTAATATTGAGCGCTTCCGATGCCTTGATTGCATCTTCAAAAAACAGCTCATAAAAATCGCCCATCCGATAAAACAACAAATAATCCGGATACGACTTCTTAATTTCGATATACTGCACCATTCCCGGTGAGATTACTTCTTTTTCTGACATTTTACCTTAAAATCTTAAACTAATTTAAACTTCTTGTATATTACAATATTTCACATCTTAGTCCAGTATTTTATTGATGTTATAGACGGATAAATCAGATGAAGAAACGATTTAAAATATCCCAGATAGACATAGACGCGCGACATTTTAAACGCGCCCTGATTCTGTCGCTGCCGCTGGCCGTCGTATACATTGATTTGGCGGTGCTTAATTTTATGACGCCGCTGGTGGCGATTGTGTGTTTTACCATTACGGTTGTTTCCAATTTGTTGCTGATTTTTCCGATTAGTGCGGAGTTGCGGACCTTGCGCAATTATATTCAGACCTTAGCCACCGGCAACGCCAACGAAAACGACATCGAACTTTCGGAAAAAGATACGCGTGAGCTGGCACAGGCCATCAATGCCATTCACAAAATCTGGACCTCAAAAAACGATACTTTGGAGGCGCAAACGCTCTCCGATGCCGCGGTTTTCGACACCCTGCCCGATCCGATTCTGATGCTTGATAACGAGGGCGGTATAACCAATTATAATTTGGCGGCGGAAATGCTTTTGGGGCCGAATATGGCTGCTAACGGCATCGACCGGCTGTTTTCAACCAACATTTTTATCGCCGCCGTTGATAAAGTTTTAAAAGCCAAAAGCGATTCGGAAAGCGTGTTGTTTCACGCGCCGGAATACGGTAACCGTCGTTTTTATGCCCATATTACCAAGCTGCCGCGCCACCTCAAAGGCCGTGCTGCCGCCGTTGTTTCGCTTTACGATGTCAGCAAAGCGCTGAGCCTGGAAAAAATGCAATCGGATTTTGTAGCCAATGCCAGCCACGAATTACGCACCCCACTCTCGGTTATTTCCGGTTTTATCGAAACTTTGCAAACCACCGCGCATGACGACGAAGAAACCCGCGATGCCTTTTTGGGCATAATGAAAGAACAAACCGAATATATGGCCAGCCTGATTGAAGATTTGTTGTCGCTTTCGCGTTTGGAAATGGGGCAAAATAAAGAGCTTAAAGATAAAGTTGATTTGCACGAAGTCATCGATGATGTTACACAGGCGCTCAAAATCAAAGCTTTCCAGCGTTCCGTCAGCATCAACATTACCGAAGCCAACCGCATTCCGAAAATCGTCGGCGATAATCAGCAAATTCACCAGGTGTTGCAAAACCTGTTGGATAACGCCATCAAATATGCTCCGGAAAATTCCGAGGTTAAAATTGAGCTGAAAGCCGTGCCGGAAATTCCGGCCAAAGCCGGGCAAAACGTTGCCGGCGGTCGCGCGGTCAGCATATCTTTCAACAACAAGGGCCAGAAGATAAACAAAGAAGATTTGGCGCGCCTGACCGAAAAGTTCTACCGTATGCAGGTACATAAAGATATGAAGATAAAAGGCACCGGACTCGGTCTGGCTATTGCCAAACAGGTAGTAATGCACCATCGCGGCAACCTAACCGTATCGTCAACCGCTTATAACGGCAACACATTTACGGTATATTTGCCGGTCAAACAAAATTAAATCCGCAAAACGGCAACATACTTTGCGGAAGCCAAAGAGAGAATTGAAAATATTATTAATAAATTATATTAAAACATTATCATTATGAAACAGACCAAAAAATTTCTCAGCGTATTAAGAATAGCCGCCGAAATTGTCGCTGTTCTGCTGATTGTTGTGTGCGTTTCGGCCGTTTGCATGGATGCATCCGGTGTATTGAACGCTATGGTAAAGCTGTGGCCGTACGGTGTATTCGTTATTGCCGCATATATGTTGTTTTCGCTCGGCGAAGATTTTGCGAACAATCGCATTCTCAGGCCGCGCTGTTGATTTATACGCCCAAACCGTCAGTTTAAACACTGGCGGTTTCCCGTTTTAAAAAAGCGAAAGACCGCACCTTTTCAGGGATGCGGTCTTTACAAGATTTAATGAAGTTACTTACCTAGGTTAATCATCGGCACGCTGTTGCCCAGCATATAGGCTGGCAGTTTGCCGTCCCATTTCTGAACAGCCTCATACTCCGTAAGGCCTTTGTTACGAGCCAGAGCCTCAGCCTTGATGGTCATAGCCTCGGCGTCAGCCTTGGCGGCGATAACCTTCTGGTCGGCTTCCTCCTTGATACGACGCGTATCGTTGATGGCCTTCTCTGCCTGCTGACCGGCGATAACCTTCGCCTCGATTGACTTCTCAAACGCGTCACTGTAGTCAATGTTATTGAACTGAATAGTGATGTTTTCGAAGAATCGATTGTCAATCTTGGCCTTGAGGTCCATGTTCACGTCAACGCGCGCGGAGTCGCGATTGCTCACGAGCTCTTGGGCTTGCCAACGACCGATGTTACTCTTGATCACATCGTTCAGGACGGGGATAATCTTCTTGACCTCGTAGTCCTTACCGACGAGCATGTAGAGCAGATGGACATTATCCTTGCGTACGTTGTACGTGATGGTATAATCCAACTCTGCCGTCTGCATATCGGCAGTATAGCACGACGTCTTTTCCTTCAATGTTCTGGTTCGGACATCGAACTTGGTCACGCCGGAAATCAGCGGAGCCTTGAACGATACGCCGGGTTGATAGCTAAACTGCTCAACCTTACCCAGGCGGGACAGTACGGCAGCCTCACCGGCATCCACAACAAAGAAGGCACCCCAGAGCAGGCATACGACAATGATACCGAGTACGCTGAAACCGATACCCTTAACCCACTTCATAATCTCACTTTTTTCGTCTTTGTACATAATATAATAAAAATTTGGTTTGACAAACAACGTTTTACCACAATTCCCGTAATTTGTCAATATTTTTTGTTAAAATTTTGTTCATATTTTGTAAATACATTAATTTTTTATGCTTTTATTTTTGCATTAAGTGTGCTATAGTGCCTCAAAAGTGAGGTAAAAAAATGAAAACATATTTGGTGGGCGGCGCCGTCCGCGATATGGTTCTGGGCCAAGCCCCGCATGATTCTGATTATGTGGTGTTCGGTGCCACGCCCGAGGAGATGGAAGCCAAGGGTTTTGTGCGTGTCGGCAAGGATTTTCCGGTGTTTCTGCATCCGCAGACGCACGACGAATATGCTTTGGCTCGCAAAGAAATCAAAACCGGCGACAAGCATACCGATTTTAAATTTGTGTTCGGCCCGGATATTACGCCGCAAGAAGATATGCAACGCCGCGATTTTACCTGTAATGCTCTGATGTATGACAAGGAAAACGATAAAATCATCGACCTGGTGGGCGGAGTTGCCGATATCAAAAATCGCGTCATTCGCCATGTCAACACCGAACATTTTATCGAGGACCCGCTGCGCGTTCTCAGAATGTGCCGATTCGCCGCCAAACTCGATTTTGAAATTGCCCCGGAAACCATGAAACTGGCACAAAATATGACACGCACCGGTATGCTCAATCACCTGACGGCCGAGCGCATTTGGAAAGAAATCGAAACCGCGCTCAACACCGAACATTTTGATAAGTTTATCCGCACCATGCGCGAATGCGGCGCTCTCAAGGTTGTTTTGCCGGAAGTCAACAAACTCTGGGATATGCCGGAACGCACCGATTATCATCCCGAGGGCAACTCCGGCGAACACACCATGCTGGTCTTAAAGCAGGGCTATAACTTATCGCCGAAAATCAAATTTGCCCTTTTGTTGCACGATATCGGTAAAATCGATACGCCGGCCGATATTCTGCCGCAACACATCGGCCACGACAAAGCAGGCCTCCCACATATTGAAGAAATTTGCAAACGCCTCAAAGTACCGAACAAATATCGCGATTTTGCCTTGCTCGTTGCCGAAAATCACATGCGTTTTCACAGCGTGCCGAATATGCGTAAAGGCAGATTTTTGGCCTTTTTGGATGAACTGACCGATAACTTCCGCAACGGCAAACAGATGATTGATTTTATGCGTGCCTGCAAATGCGATTCGTTCGGTCGCGGTGCTTCGCCGCAACTCAAAGACGAGAAAAACGAAGAAGTTTTTGCGGCCGCCAAGCGTTGCTTGGATAATTATCGCATTCAACGCGCCGTCAAAGCCGCCGATATGCCGAATTTTGAGCACCTGACCAAGGATAAAACTTTCAGGGATAAGTTTATGCAATTCCGCACCGGCAAGGTTTTGTAAGCTCCGCCGGCAAACTAAATAACCGCACCTTTTTCAAAAACAAAACCGCGCAACAGTTCCTCGGTCGGCATGGCGCGTTTGCCCTGTCGTTGTATCTGCGTAATTTTCAGCGCCCCGCCGTTTGCGGCAATAACCAATTCATCTTTGCCGGACAGAATTTCTCCGGCTTTTCCTTTACCTTCCGTCTTTTCCGCCTGCAAAACTTTGAAACGCTCGCCGCCGTATTCAAAAAACATTGCCGGATACGGACTGAAGGCGCGAATTTTATTATACAACGCCGCAACCGGCATCGCAAAATCAATCAAACATTCGTCTTTATCCAACTTTTGCGCATAGCAGGTTTCCGCCTCGTTCTGTACTTGCGGCGGATATTTTTCCGGCGCGGCCAACACCTCGGCAATCAGCTCTCCGCCGATTTGCGCCAACGCATCATGCAATTCGCCGCCGGTCATCTTTTCGCCGATTTCCACCGTACCTTTAAGCAACATATCGCCGGTATCCAAACCTTCCGCCATCTGCATAATCGTAATGCCGCCGACTTTATCTCCGGCCTCAATCGCCCGCTGAATCGGAGCGGCACCGCGCCACCGCGGCAACAGCGAAGCGTGAATATTCAAACACCCGAGCGGAAAGGCCTCCAACACCGGCTTCGGCAAAATCAATCCGTAAGCGGCAATTACCGCCACATCGGCCTTCAACTCGGCAAATTTTTGCTGTTCTTCAAGATTGCGCAACGTTTTCGGTGTCCGCACTTCCACCCCGTTTTCTTCCGCCAACAAATGTATCGGCGTTTTATTCACCAGATTGCCGCGACCGGCCGGCTTAGGTTCGCGCGTATAAACGCAAACCACCTCATGTTCCGCCATCAAACGACGGAGCGCCGGCACTGCAAAGTCCGGCGTTCCCATAAAAACAACACGCATTATTCGCCCAATCCCATACGTCCGTATTGAACTTCAACCTTATATTTGCTGGCATATCCCTGCAACATGGCTTCACTCAATTCTTCAACCATACTGTTATACATAAGTTGCTGCAACCGAGCTTTTTCCTGCGGATTCAATGCGGCCGAATCATCGTAGATGTTGGTAGTTTCGGCCACCACATAATCATCGCCGATTTCAATAATCTGCGGTTCGCCTTTCGCTGCCTGGAACAACGTTTTCATGTCGTTCAAGCTCAGTTTATCGAGGCTCTCGCCGCGAGTAACCGGACGGCTGTTCAGCGCACGCAAACCGCGGCGGGCGGCAATAGCCGTCAAATCATCGCCGTCTTCGATTTCGTTTTGAATGCTGTCAACCAGTTCCTTGGTGGAGGATTGACGCATACTTTCCGCCCACATTTGTCTGAGCTTGGCATCTGCCTGCTCGCGCGGCTGTTGATGTTCGTCATAAATTTTATCAACTCTGATAAAGGCCACGCCCTCATCCGTTTCCACCGCCTGACTTATTTCGCCCTCGTTGTACGAAAACGCGGTATCGATAAATTCCTTATCGTTCATAACCGCCGCCAGTTTTTTATCGGCAACGTCGGCCATACCGTTTTCATCCAAAGCTTTAATTTCATAAAGTTTGTTTTTATTTTGAGCGGCAATTGCCTCAAAAGAAGTACCGGCGCCGAGAGCATCTTCAATGGAAGCAATCATTTCGCTGTGGTCATCATAAGATTTTTCCTGACGCAGCTCCTCTACGATTTGACGCTCGGCTACGGCCTTATCAACCTTATGCGGTGCCTGAGTTGCCGTTACTTTGATGATTTGCCAACTGTCCGAAATTTGTACCGGTGCGGAAACCTGATTGATCCCCAAAGCAAACACGGCATCGGCCAATTCTTCCGCTACATCATTCCGCGCCACAAAGCCCAAATCGATATCTTCGGCCTTCTGTCCGTATTCGGCGGCAACCGCGGCAAAATCTTCACCGGACGCCAATTTGGCTGCGGCATTTTTGGCTTCCTGTTCGTCATCAAACACCATCTGCAAAACATAACGTTTTTCCGGTTGTTCGTATTCTTCGATATGCTCTTTGTAATAAGCCGCGATTTCATCCGGCGTAATCTCAATACCGGCGGCCAAATCATCGTCCGACAAATACATAACCGTAACGTCGCGCTTTTCCGGAATCATCAATTCTTCCGCCATATCATCATAAAATTGATTCAGCTCGTCTTCCGTCGGCTGGCGGTCGATTTTGGCATCGGCTGTATTTATTTTTATATATTTAAAAGTGCGGCGTTGTCCCAAAATCTTCGCCATCTGGTCGCCGAACACCTGCGGTACGGTAAACCCGATAACCGGCATCTCCACCAAAACCTTGCGGGCCATACCGCGCTTAACTTCGGCAATAAACTCATCTTCGGTTTTGTTATTGTTGCGCAAATACCATTGATATTGCTGCGGATCAAACACGCCGTTATTCAAAAATTGCGGCATAACGTGAATTACCTGACTGACCAAACTGTGCGAAAAATCCACCCCGTATTTACGCATGGTGTTTTCCAAAATTGCGTCGTCGAGTTTGGCTTTTGCCAGCAAATTCGCCACCATGGCTTTTTGCGAACCGTCTTCGTCTTCCTCAAAATTTCCGTTAATCATGCGGAGCTTTGCCAACTCACGTTGCAACGAATACGCAAATTCATTTTGCGAAATTTCGATATCGTCAACCTTGATAACGGCCTTATTGTTGGCCGCGGAAGTAATGTATCCCGATACGCCGAACAAAGACATAAAGCTTAAGGCCGTAACGGTCAAAATTATTTTGGTAAACCAACTGTTACGCATTTTTGAAAATTTATTAATCATTCCTTTGTTTCCTATTTTAAAATTTCAGTTTTTTGCTCATTATAAATACATAATTTGCGATTGCAATTTTTAAATTGAATTATACAACAGAATAAAACAGGGAGTAATCTGTTTTTTTTGTAGAAAAATATTTTTTAGTATGCTAAAAAGATGCAAGTTTTATTGATTTTATGAAAAAGAGGTTTTAAATGGTTCGTAAAAAATTGATTGCCGGAAACTGGAAGATGAATTGTCTGCAGGCAGAAGGTATTGCTTTGGCAAAAGAGGTGGCCGCAAAAGTTAAGGCCGATAAGTTTGATTGTGATTTTTTGATTTGTCCGCCGTTCACCTTGCTCGGGCTCATCAAGAAGTGCTTGCGCGGTACTAAAATCGCTTTGGGTGCGCAAGATGTTCATTTTATGGTAAATGGCGCGCATACCGGTGACATCAGTCCGCTGATGCTGACTGACTTGGGTTGCACATATACCATTATCGGGCACTCGGAAAGACGAGTCGATCATTTTGAATCCGATGAATTAATCTGCAGAAAAGCCGTTGCGGCACACCAAGCCGGGTTACGCACGGTTATTTGCATCGGCGAAACCGGTGCGGAACGCGATGCCGGCAAAACCATCAAAGTCTGCCAAAAAGAAATCAACGGTTCGGTACCTGATGATGCAACCGCTCAGAATACGGTCATCGCTTATGAACCGATTTGGGCCATCGGTACCGGCAAAACCCCTACCGCGGCCGATGTTGAAGAAGTGCACGCAGCCATCCGTAAGGCTCTGACCAAAAAATTGGGCAAAGCAACCGCCAACAAAATGCGGATTCTTTACGGCGGTTCGGTTAAACCGTCCAACGCGGCGGAATTGCTTTCGCTTCCGGATGTTGATGGTGCCTTAATCGGCGGTGCCAGCTTAAAAGCCGAAGATTTTATCAATATTGCCATTAACGCAACCAAATAAGAAAGGATAAACAGATGAGTTCCGTATTGTTAGTTTTACAGTTAATCGTTGCCATTTTCCTGGTAGCCGTCATTTTGATGCAACGTTCCAACGGCGGCGCCCTCAGCGGTTTGGGCGGCGGCGACGGCATCGGCGGCTTAATCAGTGCCCGCGGCAAAGGTAACATTTTGACCCGAATCACGGCTATATTGGCTACGTTGTTTTTTGCGTTGAGCATGGCAATTTCCATTTATTTCAGCCGCGCCGAAGTCCAAAAGACCTCTATTGCGGAAGATGTGGTAGAATCCTCTCTGCCGACCTCGCAACCGGAGCAACCGGCAGCCCCTGAGCCGGCCCCGCAAGAGCCGCAAGTACCGGTAGCGGAGTAAGAAAATTGAGAAATCGAATTGACATAAGGCACTTAATCCGTTAAGTGCCTTTGTCACTTTTTTAAACCATTTTATAAGGAAAAATCGTGATGTCTGAATATACATTAAATCCGAATTCAAAGTTTATTTTCATAACCGGCGGTGTGGTATCATCGCTTGGTAAAGGCTTGGCTTCGGCCTCTTTGGCGGCGATTTTGCAAGCTCGCGGCTATAAAGTCAGATTGCGCAAACTCGACCCGTATTTAAACGTTGACCCGGGGACCATGAACCCGTGCCAACACGGCGAAGTTTTCGTAACCGACGACGGCACCGAGGCGGATTTGGACTTAGGGCATTACGAGCGCTTTTCGGGCGTACCGGCCAAACGCACCGACAGCATTACCACCGGCAAAATTTATCAGCGCGTTATCGAAAAAGAGCGCCGCGGTTTTTACTTAGGTTCCACCATTCAGGTAATTCCGCACGTTACCAACGAAATTAAAGACTTTATTCTCTCCGACATCACTGACGAAGACTTTGTTTTATGCGAAATCGGCGGTACCGTCGGCGATATCGAAGGCCAGCCGTATCTGGAAACCATCCGCCAAATTGCCTACGAACTCGGACGCGAGCGCACCATGTTCATACATGTGACATTGTTGCCGTATATTCCAACTGCCGGCGAACTCAAAACCAAACCGACACAACACTCGGTTAAAAAATTGCAGGAATACGGTATTCAGCCGGATATGATTCTCTGCCGTACCCAGATGGCCATCCCGGAAAACGAAAAGAGAAAACTGGCGCTGTTCTGCAATATTCGCGAAGAAAACGTGATTACGGCGATGGATGCCGCCAGCATTTATCAGGTGCCGCTCGCCTATTCTGCCGAGGGTATGGACCGCCAGGTATGCAAACACTTCAACCTTGATTATACCAAGCCGACCGACTTGAGCAAATGGCAGAACATCATCGACATTTTGCGCGCGCCGGAAGGCGAAGTCAGAATCGCCGTCGTCGGCAAATATATGATGTTGCTGGAAGCTTACAAATCTTTGAACGAGGCCCTGATTCACGGCGGTATTGCCAACAAATACAAAGTACGAATCAAGTGGATAGATTCGGAAGCGCTCGAAACCAAAGACCCGGCCGAAATGCTCAATGACGTCAGCGCCATTCTGGTTCCGGGCGGCTTCGGTTTGCGCGGCACCCAAGGCATGATTAACGCCATTCAGTATGCGCGTGAAAATAAAGTGCCGTTTTTGGGAATTTGCTTCGGTATGCAGATGGCAGTCATCGAAACCATGCGTAATTTGTGCGGCATTAAAAACGCCAACACCACCGAGCTTGACGAGAATTGTGAGCCGGTTATCGGCCTGATGACCGAATGGGATAAAGACGGCGCCAAACAAATCCGCCACAAAGACGGCGACTTGGGCGGCACCATGCGTCTGGGAGCTTATGATTGCATTTTGAAACCGAATTCCAAGGTTGCACAGATTTACGGCACCGATAAAATTTCCGAGCGCCATCGTCACCGCTACGAAGTGAACATCAAATATAAGGATATGTTGCAAAAAGCCGGTATGGCGATTGTCGGCACTTCTCCGGACGGCGCGTTGCCGGAAATCGTCGAGCACCCGGACCATCCGTGGTTTATCGGCGTACAATTCCATCCGGAGCTGAAATCGCGCCCGTTTGCCCCGCACCCGTTGTTTGTGGCCTTCATTAAAGCGGCCATCGACAACTCCCGCCTGGTATAACAAAATACGGATACGAAAAAGCGCAACTCTCAAGGTTGCGCTTTTTTCGTCTCTACCCGCTTATTGCAAATATTTATGATTTTTCATAAAATCCCGCACAAAAGCGACATATTTTTGCTTAAATTCCTGATTACCGCAATATTTTTCAAACGTATGAAAAATCCATTCCGTAGTCCCCAGTTTATCACAATAATCCAGAGCCGCCCGATAATTGATGTCAACAAACCACGACAGCAGCGAAGCCACGCGGTCGCCCAAAGTATAAAACGGCTTCGGTACCGTACTCCCCTTCTCGGCACTTTGCAAAATATGCTCCGAAATTTGCAAATCCTCCTCGGTAATCTCGCGTTTGATATCCATAAACAGCGGCAAAAAATACGGCTCATGCGCCAGCATATTGAAGTTGGCAATTTTATCGGCATCGCGTACCACAAAGCATATTTGCTCTACTTCCTTTTTCACGTCGTCCGGCAAATTCTGATATTCGGCATCGGCGTAAAAATCCTCAATCAGATGACCGTGATGTTTTATCGGCAGGCAAATGCGTATATCTTCAAACAACGGAGTATTTTGCAAAAGTTCATAAGCGGCAATCCCGTGGTCATATTGCTTAATACCGTGATAAAGCGCGGCGATTTCGGAAAAACGGCAAACATCATGTAATAAAATCGCCGTGCGCACCATTTCGAGATATTCCTCCGATTTATCCTTAAACCACTCGATATGACGCAACAAATAATTTCCGGCTCCCGCCACCTGCATCGAATGGCGGATTTTTTCCTCGGCATAATAGCTGTAAAAAGAGTCGTCTTTCACAACTTCCATACATTGATTATACTGTAAATAAAGCAATTCCGTGGCTAATTTAAGCATATTTATTCTCCTTGTTCGCCAGTAATATTACCATTTTATTTTGAACGCAAGCACAATTTAACTTTCTCAAATAAAATTATTTGACAAATAACCAAAAAAATGTTATATCTTGATAAAGTTTTGATGAAAGGAATTTTTCAGATGTATAAAGTCAGAGAACCGCGCAAATTAACCATCCAACGCGAAACATTGTTGCCGAAGGAGCAACCGCTGGAATCCGAGGCAGACAATAAAAAGACCTTCCCGTCCGCCGAACACGACCCTGCGGAAAAATTGCGGGCATTACGCGAAAAAGCCAAAGTGGCCGTCAAAGGAGGTAATAAGTTTCGCTGGATTAAAATCGGCTATGCCGCGGAAAAAGATTCGCGTAACCCTGAGCAAACTCCGGCCAGAGAGGCTATGCTTTATATGTGTTATCCGGTAGCCGACGAGAAAAATTCCTATTCATCGTCTGATTGGGGTAAAGTTACGTTCCGTCTGGAAATTTATGATTATCGCCCGAATACGGTTGTGGCCCACAAACTGCGGAAAAAGGTTCAGGATCAACCGTTGCCGGAAATCACGACCCATCGTGTTGAAACATTGGCCACGGCTTATGAATTTGATGCCAACGGCCTGCATTCCAAGGGCTATGGTGCGATGGACCTCATCGGTATGACACCGTCATCCCCGGAAGAACAAGCCAAGTTGATTGAGAGTTCCGAGATTATGGATGCCATCCGCCGCGATTTTAAGTTCTCGCTGACTTGCGCCAAATATACCGACGGTTCGGATATTCATTCCGAGCATCCGGAAACCGGGCCGGTGTTTGCACTCAGCTTACGCGGACCGATGGGAAAAATCAGCAAAGATTACGCCGTGCCGCACAGCAACAAGCTCTGCCACGCCGATGCAAAAACCAAGAGCTTCTTCCGCCCGTCGGAGCCGATAGATTTCCTGTCGGTAGTAAAGGCTTACAAAGATAAATTCATCAAAAAATAATCGGGCTTATTTATAGTAATTAATCCCCATGGCGGTTTTGACTTCATCAGTGGTCTGAGCCGCCTTTTTTCGTGCATGCTCGCTGCCTTTTTTGAGCATATCGAAAATATAACCCAAATCTTTGGCTAATTCTTCGCGCCGTTCGCGAATCGGCCGGATTTCTTCCTGAATAATCTCGTTGAGGAACTTTTTAACCTTAGTGTCACCCAAACCGCCGCGGCGATAGTGCGCTTTCAATTCTTCCAGATTTTGATATTCCGGCCACAAGGCGGCAAAATGTTCATCGCGGCAAAATGCATCCAAATATACAAACACCGGATTATTTTCGGTATGTCCCGGGTCTTCCACCCTTAAATGCGTCGGGTCGGTAAACATACTTTTGATTTTGCGCTGAATTTCATCGGCGGAATCTGCCAAATAAATGCAGTTGCCGAGCGATTTACTCATTTTGTTGGCACCGTCCAACCCCGGCAAACGCAAACAGGTTTCGTTTTCCGGCAGAACCGCTTTCGGCTCCACCAGCACCTCTTTATACAATGTATTGAACGAGCGCACGATTTCTCTGGTTTGTTCAATCATCGGCAGCTGGTCTTCGCCCACCGGCACAATATTGGCCTTAAATGCCGTAATATCGGCGGCCTGACTAATCGGATACGTAAAGAAACCCACCGGAATACTCTGCTTAAATCCGCGCAGCTGAATTTCGCTTTTTACCGTCGGATTGCGTTGCAAACGCGCCACCGTAACCAGATTCATATAATAAAACGACAGTTCACACAATTCCGAGATTTGCGATTGAATAAAAATCGTCGTTTTGGCCGGGTCAAGCCCGCAGGCTAAATAATCGAGCGCCACTTCGGATATATTGCTGCGTACTTTTTCCACATTGTCAAAGTTATCCGACAATGCCTGCGCATCGGCAATCATCACATACATTTCTTTCGGCTGATTATTATTTTGCAATTCAACCCGGCGTTTGAGCGAGCCGACATAATGCCCCAAATGCAAACGCCCCGTAGGTCTGTCTCCGGTTAATACTATATCCATTTTCATATCCTTTCTTTGGCGCTAACATAGGTTATTATTTCGGGCTTGTCAAGATAGACCGCATATATGTTTACAACATAAAAAAAGAACCTTACCGAAATCAATCGGCAAAGGTTCTTTAATCATGTTCTTTTCAAAAATTCCATACCACGGAAGCTCTGACTTGCGAGGTAAAGTGCCAGCTGCTTTCATCTTCGGCATGCCAGACTTTCTCGGAATAGCCGGCCGCGCCCACAACACGCATTTCCATATTGTCGTTGATGGGGTAGCAAATGCCGACATTGGCATGCGGCCACGCCATACTTCCGCATTGCGTAACCTGGGTAACTTCGCCGTCGGCAGTCACAACATCATACGCCACGCCGTCATAATAAACAAAGCCGTAGCCGGCTCCGTAGAGCAGTTTCACGGTACCATACAGCGGGGTGCGTCCGTTAATGTCGATGGACATCACAGAATTCTTTGCCAGAGAAAAATCAACGTTCATCTCTACACACTGCTTGTAAACGGCACCGAATTCAAACATAAATCCCGGCTCGTCAAAATCGGCTGAGCTCGAAAATTTACCGTTCTGATAGGATAGTCCGGCACCGGCAAAAAGCCTGACGTCGGAGCCCAAATCAACCTGTGCGTGAGCCGTTGCGGCAACACACAGCAAGAGGAATAATACAACCTTTCTCATATACAAATAATATTTGATTTGCTTCAGTATACAACGATTTCGACAAAACACAACAATTATTTTGCCCCACCGCCCAAAAAAAGAACCTCCGTCGGAATTACCCGAGGGAGGTCTTAATTTCAGAAACTCCAAACAAGCGAAGCGCGCACCTGCGAGGTAAAGCACCATCCGTCGTAACTGCGGTAGTAGGAGTGAGTAGCGAAGTCGTAGTTGCCGTAATTATGGCTGTAACCGTAGTCGTCATACTTATCGCGACTGTAGCCGATCACACCTACCAGATGTAAACCCAGATTATCGGTAAATGGAACCTCGACACCCACGTTAACATGCGGCCAGCCGATAAAGCCGCTGACTTTGTAGTCGCAGCCTTCGACATGGCACTCGGTTGTGCGATGAACTGCGCCGTAACCGCAACCGAAGATAACACCGAACTCCTCAGTCAACATAAATTTGCTGTTGACGTCAGCCGAGAGCATGATATCCTTGTTAAAGGAGCCCGTGATCCCGATACCGAAACTGCCGTAGTTGTAACCGACTTCGGCGGCCGGAGCAAATGAGCAATTGGTCGTACCGTCCAACAGGGGGACAATCTGATACGCAGCACCTGCGCCGACATAAAAACCGTCACCTGCATAAACAGACGAACACACCAGCGCCATAAGCGCAATAATATACTTTTTCATACGCTTGGGATTTTGATAATAGTCATAATAGTGATTGATTATCTTTAAAATAACATAATTTTGTCCAAAGTCAAGTATTTTTTCCACAATATTCCGCAATAAATTCGTCCACCGAAATTTTTTTGTGAACAAGCGCAAATATCTGTTGCAAAAAGAACAAAATCAGAACAATATACAATTTAGCGGATAAATGTATTCTTTGTTTGAGTTTTTGCAAAAAATACATCATAAATATTGTCAGAATAACTTATTTATAAGGATAAAAATATGGAAAAAGATAAAGCGTTAGACGCCGCCTTAAGCCAAATCGAGCGTGCCTTCGGTAAGGGTTCGATTATGCGTTTGGGGCAAGACACCAACATTGACATTGAAGCGATTTCCACCGGCTCACTGGGGATTGATATCGCCCTCGGTATCGGCGGTATGCCGAAAGGCCGTATCGTGGAAATTTACGGTCCGGAAAGTTCGGGTAAAACCACTTTGGCTTTGAGCGTAATTGCGCAAGCCCAAAAAAACGGCGGCACTTGTGCTTTTATTGATGCCGAGCACGCGCTCGACCCGTCGTATGCCAAAAAAATCGGCGTAGATGTCGAGAATTTGTTGGTTTCGCAACCGGATTCCGGCGAACAGGCTCTTGAAATTGCCGACACATTGGTGCGTTCCGGCGCCATTGACGTTATGGTGGTCGATTCGGTTGCCGCTTTGGTACCGAAGGCCGAGCTCGAGGGCGAGATGGGCGATTCGCACATGGGCTTGCAAGCTCGTTTGATGAGTCAGGCTTTGCGCAAATTGACTGCCACCGTTGCCCGCTCTAACACTTTGATTATCTTCATCAACCAGATTCGTATGAAAATCGGGGTTATGTTCGGTAATCCGGAAACCACCACCGGCGGTAACGCGCTTAAGTTCTACGCTTCGGTGCGTATTGATATTCGCCGTATCGGCGCCATCAAGGACAAAGACGATGTTATAGGCTCGCAAACCCGCGTTAAAATCGTTAAAAACAAGGTTGCGCCGCCGTTCAAAACCGTCGACTTCGACATTATGTATGGCGAAGGCATTTCCAAAACCGGCGAGCTTATCGATTTGGGCGTAAAATCCGGCATTATCGAAAAATCCGGTGCCTGGTTCTCCTACAACGGCGAAAAAATCGGTCAAGGCCGCGAAAATGCCAAGAATTTCTTAAAGCAGAATCCGCAAATTGCCGATGAAATTGAAAAGAAAATCCGCGCCGATGCCGGCCATTTAACGACCGAGATGATTGGCGAAGACGAACCTATGGGCGACGAAGACTAGTTCTTCGCCCCCTCTTTATGAGGAACAGAAAATGAAAAAGACTTATATTGTTGCCGCGGCTTTGGCTTTATTGGCTTCTTGCCGCTCGGTTACTTATGAAGATGTCAACCCGACAATTCAGCCGAACCAAAATCTGTTGCCGGTGTTAAAAATCGAAACCGATACTTCATTATATCCTCAGTCATATACCGTAGAAACAGAATATTATGACAAAGATGAAAGCTATGTTGATAACTACGATGGTGAATACGATTACAACTCAAATTATAGAGCACGTAAACGTTCCAGATTGAGTTCTGTAAAAAGAAACACCTATGATGACCCTCGCCCGAAGGATGCGACTAATATGTTCATAAAAGAAGTTCAAGAAAATATCATTGAACAGACCGGCGAGAAAAAAGGTTACATCAGGATGCGCATAACCTACTTGAACAATGACCATAACGGTTTTTACTCATTAACAATGTTACCTCTGTTTATACCTACATTTTTGGGTATTCCTTGTGGAAACAGCAAATATACGACAGAGGTTGAAGTTACCATTTTGGATAATAAAAAGAATGTCGTTAGGCGCTATACGGAAAAAGCTGTTGACGAAGAATTCAGAGCAATGTATTGGGGTTACAGCAATTATGATACAACATACAAAGCCTCCATGGTCAGCTTGAAAAAAGCGCTGGAAAATATCCGTCACAGAATCAACAACGACGCGCCGGAAATCCGTGCTAAGTTGAAATAGTCGGCTTTCACGGCAAAACAAAAACGCACTGACTTTCATCGGTGCGTTTTTTTTGCATAAACATCTCGGCTTATTTTTTCGCTTTTTTACCGCCTTTTTTGCGCAGCGCAATTTCCAAAACTTCCGAGGCCGACGAAACCGGAATAATCTTCATCCCCGACTTCACATTGTCCGGAATTTCCGCCAAATCCTTTACGTTTTCTTGAGGGATAATCACGGTTTTAATACCGCCGCGTAATGCCGCCAACAGCTTTTCCTTGAGGCCGCCGATCGGCAAAACCCTGCCCTGCAGCGTAATCTCGCCGGTCATCGCCACATCGCTCTTCACCGGCGTTTTGGTAAACACCGACACCAGCGTGGTATACATAGCAATACCGGCCGACGGACCATCTTTCGGGGTCGCACCTTCCGGCACATGGACGTGAATATCTGTTTTATCGAACACTTCCGGCTTAATCCCCAGTTCTTTGGAATGCGAACGCACCACCGAATACGCGGTTTCAATCGATTCTTTCATCACATCGCCGAGCTTTCCGGTTTGCGTAACCTTGCCCTTGCCCGGCATATCCACCGCCTCGATAAACAGGATATCGCCGCCGACTTCGGTCCAGGCCAAACCGGTCGTAACCCCGATATGGTCTTGCTTTTCCGCCTCGCCGTAACTGAAACGCCGTACACCGAGATATTTATCCAAATTCTTCGGCGTCACCTCCACCTTGATACACTTGCCTTTTTCCAGCAAAATTTCTTTGGTGGCCTTGCGGGCAATGGTCGCCAACTCGCGTTCCAAATTGCGCACGCCGGCCTCGCGCGTATAATAGCGAATAATGTCGCGGATGGTATCGTCGGTTATCACCAATTCCGAACACTGCACCGCGTTTTCATCAAACACTTTGCCGATGAGGTGCCGTTTGGCGATTTCCACCTTTTCATCCTCGGTATAACCCGACAGCTGGATAATTTCCATACGGTCCAACAGCGGTCGCGGCATATTCATCGAGTTGGCCGTGGTCACAAACATCACGTCGGATAAGTCATAATCCACATCGAGATAATGGTCTTCAAACGTATTGTTCTGCTCCGGGTCCAAAACTTCCAAAAGTGCCGAACTCGGGTCACCGCGCCAGTCATTACCCAGCTTATCGATTTCATCCAGCAAAAACAGCGGATTGGAAACGCCGGCTTTTTTCATTGACTGAACGATTTTACCCGGCATGGCGCCGATGTAGGTACGGCGGTGTCCTCTGATTTCCGCCTCGTCGCGCATACCGCCGAGCGACGCCCGCACAAAATTACGATTGGTGGCACGGGCGATGGACTTTCCGAGCGAAGTTTTGCCCACTCCCGGAGGTCCGACCAGGCACAAAATCGGCGCTTTCAGATTTTTTGAACGCGATTGCACCGCCAAATATTCGACAATGCGCTCCTTGACTTTTTCCAGCCCGTAGTGGTCTTCTTCCAACACCGCAATCGCCTTTTCCAAATCGCGATTGAGCTTGGTTTTCTTATCCCACGGCAAATCCAACAGCCAGTCCAAATAGTTGCGAACAATTGAGCTTTCCGGTGTATTTGGTCCCATGCTCCGCAATTTTTTGAGTTCGGAGAGCGCTTTTTCCCGCGCCTCTTTAGTAAATTTGGTAGCGTTGATTCGCTTCAGATAATTACTGTTTTCGTCATCCTCGTCGCCGTCGTGCAATTCCTTTTGAATCGCTTTCATCTGCTCGTTCAGATAATATTCTTTTTGGCTTTTTTCCATCTGCTTTTTGACGCGATGCTTAATTTTATCTTCCACTTCCAGCACCATCATTTCGGTATCAATCAGCTGCAGAATTTTATTCAGTCTGTCTTGCAAATTATTTGCTTCGAGCAAAAACTGCTTATCTTCGGTTTTGAGCGATAAATGCGACGCCACCGTATCTGCCAGCTTGTCATATTCGCTGATTTGCTTAATGGATTGAATCACGTCATACGGAATTTTTTTATTGAGTTTCACATATTCTTCAAATTGGCTGACTACGGCACGCGCCCACGATTCCAACGATTTTTTATTGGGTTCATCCTGCGGATAGCTCTCAATGGCGGCGGCAATATAGGTTTTGTTGTCGCGAAATGCCGTGATTTTCACGCGTTCCAAACCCTCAACCAACAGCTTAACCGTACCGTCCGGCAATTTCAGCATCTGCAAAACATTACACAATGTCCCGACTTTATATAAATCTTTGGCACCAGGAACTTCAATATCGCCTTTTTTCTGCATAACCAGAACCATCTCCGAGCCTTTATCGTTCGCTTTCTGCACGGCCTCGATTGATTTTTCCCGCCCCACAAAAATCGGCACAATCATTTTCGGATATACCACAACGTCACGCAACGGCAAAACCGGCAGAACTTGTTCTTTTTCCGCTGTTTTCTGTTCCGTTTTCTTTTCTTTCATCTTGTTTTCATCCTATTTTTAAAAAATAACCTTTTCTATATATAGGACGGCTTTTAATCTTCTACAATAGGACAAACGGATTTTTCCCAAAAATTATTTCAGGCGACGTTTATTTACCGAATCTGACTGATTTTTCCAGCTGTGTCGCTTCAAATTTATTGACTTTGGCTCCGGCTTCTTCCGCCGCTTTGGTCAGCAATTTACGCAACAGCGTATCGGCGATTTCCTGCTCGTCTTTATCGGCGGCAAACAAAATAAAGTGAGTTTGTTTCACGTTTTCCGGCAGAAAATCATCAACTTTATCGGAAAAAACATCGAGCTCCACCTGCATTTGCATTTTATGATGTTCGGTATCGATTTCATCCACCTCGGCCTTAAGCAACCGCGGAACAACTTCATAATCCGCCAACTTGGCATCATTGGTAACGAAAAAATACTCGCTGTGCGAAAACAGCCCGGTCAGCAAATCCTGATAGTGATTGGTTTCTTCGCCGTTCCAAAAAACCATCTTGCGAATGTAGAGCAAGCGCTTTTCCGCAAGTTTGCGCGGTTTAAACGCGGTTTCTTCGTTTACCTGCTTTGCCACTTCTTCAATCTGTTCTTCCGGCGCATCGCTGTCGCGATATTCCTGCACCAGCGCTTCCAGCTGTTCGCCGGTCATAACCACGTCGGCATGCAAATTCACGCACACCCGATTACCGTCGGCGAGCGTAACCTCGTGCCGGCTGTCGGACATATATTCGTCGATAATTCTGTATGATATGATATCCAAGGCGTTGGCGCTCAAATCCGGATAGTGTTTCTGAATAATCCCGGAGAGCTTCACCGCCGCTAATCCGGCTTTATCAACCGCGCGATTCTCCGCCGTCTGCTTATCGTCATCGGCGCTGCGCTCATCGCAGGCATCGGCCGTTACCGCCTCGTTTATAACCGCATTATCCGCCGACATTGCCGCATTGCAACCGAGCGAACCCCAGGCTGCCAGCAACGCGCTGATAAAAGCGATATTCTGTTTTTTTACCACCAACTTCTGTCTCCCTGAGCCTGATGGATAATTTCGCTCCATTCACCGACAACCTGTCCGTCCGGATCCTTCAAAAACAAATCATATTTAATTGCCGGCACGGTCTTGGTTGCCGTATCATACCAATCGGCACGGCTACTGACCACATAATCGGCTTTTTTCTTCTTATCGACCACGCTGACTTTATCCATTTGCTCAAAGCGCGCCTTAAGGGTTTGCGTTCCCTTATCCATGCCGCCCGGCAAATCGGCCGATTTCGGCTCGGCATCGTCGATATATACCTTCATCGGCCCCACCTGCTTAAAGAATGCGGCCGCTTCCGATTGCATTGAATTAACCGTTCTGTTGGCGGAAATCACATAAATTTCCGGTGCATCAGGCACATAATATTCGTCTTTGCCGTCCGTATTTTCAACCGCATTATCGCAACAACGACGCTTTTGCTTTGATTGTACTTTTTCCAAAACCCGCGGCTTTAATACCATCGGTTCCGTTCTGCCCGCACAAGTCGGCTGAGCGCACGTTGTGCACGGCATGGCCGGCACCGCCGCAACATTATTTATTGCCTGTACCTGTGGTTGCTTTGCCGCAGACTTATCGCAATCCGGCGAAGTACACACGGTGCAACCGCTCAAAAGTGCAACCGCACCAAACAAAAAAGTTTTTTTCATTCCCGTCTCCTTTATCGACTCTCATACAATACTTTATGACACATTTACCTTAAAAATACCTTAATATTTATGAAGTAAAACTTGAAATATCGTCAAGCGGCGCTATACTGGCGACAATTAAGCGGAGAACAATGAAAATGTTGATAACGTTTTTAGCGATTATGACACCTTTTTTAATTTTAATCCGCCCGCTGCAACGTAATATTTTCTTTGTTTTGTATTATGCGGCGATGGTCTTGGCGGCTTATGCAACGGAGACGTATTATTTTCGTCTTCCCGCTTTTTCGCATAAGGTTTTTTTAATCTTTATAGTTTATCATCTGATTTGTATAAATGCGGCAACATTTTTGGCCTACGGTGCGGATAAGCGTGCTGCGGTCAACGGTTCGTGGCGAATTCCGGAAGCGCACTTGCATGCTCTCGAATTCTTGGGCGGTTGGCTCGGAGCCTATATTGCGCAAAAAGTGTTTCGCCATAAAACCAAAAAGAAAAGTTTCCGCATAATGTTCTGGCTGATGCTTGTTTTGCAACTTGCCGCCGTTTATATTATTTTGAAATACTTGGGATTTATCAATTTTTAGAGGAGATAAATATGCGTTACGGTTTATTGTTTTTGTTATGTACGGCTCTTTCCGGTGCCGCTCAGGCCGAACCTTTGCTCTTAAAAAATCAGGACAACTCTCTGTCTTTGAGCATATACAACAAAAATCTGGCTCTGGTCAAAGATATCAGACCGGCCGCCATCCAATCCGGCAACAACGAAATAGTTTTTGACGGCGTTGCCAGCCGCATTCAGGCGGAAACCGCGATTATTTACGGCGACGGCATTGAAGTTACGGAACAAAATTACAGCTATAATCTGATGTCTTACGATAACTTCATCAAGCAATTCGTCGGCAAAAAGGTCAAAACTGTCCGCATAAATCCGACCACCGGCGACAATATCTACGAAACGGCTACCTTAATCGGTGAAGCCGGCGGACGCCCGATTCTGGAATTTGATTACGGTATCGATTCCGACTTCCCGGGACGCGTCGTCTTCAACAACATCCCGGCCGGAATGAGCAACCAACCGACCTTAGCCGCCAAACTCAATGCTAAACAGGGCGGCGAGAAAAATCTGTATTTGGCATACTTAACCGGCGGCCTGAGCTGGAAAACCGATTATGTAGCCAATGTTCGCTCCAAAGATTCGCTTGACTTAACCGGTTGGGTTACCATCAACAACGAGTCCGGCATCGATTATAACCAAGCCAAAATCCAGCTGATAGCCGGCGACGTCAATATCGTACGTCCGATGATGGCGCGCTCGTTCAACATGGCCAAGGGTATGGTGGCGATGGCCGCTTACGATACGAACGAAGCCGTCAATATCGAGCCGGAAAGCATCAACAGTTACGAACTGTATACGCTGCCAAATATGACTACGATTAAGGATAAGCAAACCAAACAAATCGCCTTAATTGAAAAGCACGATGTCAAATACTTGAAAGAATTTAACCTGCGCACGCCTTTTTATTTCGGCGACGACAACAACGAGTTTGAAAAGCTGCACCCGTCAATTACTTATGTAGTTGAAAATAATGCCGATTCGCATTTGGGAATTTCGTTGCCGGCCGGTACCGTGCGTTTTTATGAAAACGATAAAAGCGGCAATTTGCAGTTTATCGGCTCGGATAACATAAACCATACCGCCAAAGAAGACACTCTGCGTCTGCATTTGGGCGATGCGTTCAATATCTCCGTCAAAGGCAAAATAAGCAAGGCCAAAGAAAGAGAAATCGACCGCCAGCCGAACCGTTTGTGCTATAACATAAAGTTGCTCAAAACTTATGAAGTGGAAGTTACGGTCAACAATGCCGAAAGCGAAAACAATACCGTGATTTTGAGCCAGCATTTTCCGGAAGACTATAAAATCGTTAAGGAAAGCATCAAGAGTGAGGAGAAAAACGCCACCGTCCGCCAATGGAAGGTTCCGGTTGACCGTGACAGCAAGAAAACCCTCAATTATACCGTGGAAATCAAATCACAGGAGAGAATTTGCGATTGAGATAAATACGCAGAAAAGAGCATTGACAAAGCATAAAAATATATGATAGTCTGTTTTTAATTTTGAAATAGGAGAAAAAATATGGATGATGAATACATACAAACTTTAAGCTATGACGAGAAACTCATATTCTTAAAAGTTTTCTGTCGTTTAGTGCGCGCCGACGGCAATATCGACGCCGACGAAATTGCTTTTTTGAAGAGCATCGCGGCCCGCTACGGTATCGACAACAACACCATGCTCAGCATCATTAAAGACCCGAACATTGATTTTGTGGCCGAAGCTCAAAAAATCAACAATCGCGCCCACGCCTTGCAACTCGTTAAAGAGATGTGCGTTCTCGCCAATATCGATAATGATTTGGCCGATGCCGAACTGGATATCGTTATTGACAGTGCCCGCGCCATGGGTATTGAAGACGAAAAAATCATCTTAATCAACCGTTGGGTTTTGGATAGTTTGATTTTAAGCAAGACCGGACAAATTATCATGGAACAAAACAATGGATAGAAACGAATTAAAAAATACTTTGCACGAACAGTTTGCTCCGATGGATGAAGCGGTCCAAAAAAAGCTGGAGTACCTGCAAAGCGACGACGTTTTTACGGATAATCCGTATATACAGGACGACGGCGGCGACGAGCTCGGAGGAGATTCTTTGATGAGTGCATTCGGTGCAACCGGTAATGCCGCGGCACCGCAAACCATGAAACAACCGCCGATAGCCGGATATACTCCGTCGCCGGCGGCCGCGGCTCCGCAACAACCTGCCGCACAATCTCCCGCGGCTTCAAGTAGCCAGAGTATGGCCGCCCGAATTGCCGCTCTGCGCGGTATTTCAATGCCGGGAGATTATTTAAAACGCAAAAATTAAATTCATCATACCATAAATTAAAGGCCCGAAAGTCATTCGGGCCTTTAATTTTACTTTTCTTTTAATTTGTAAATATCACGACACTTTTCCGCGGTTTTTCGCACATTATGATAGGCTTTTTCCGCATATTCCGGAAATTCGTTTGCCACCCATGCGCAGAAATACGGCGTAACGTCATCACGCGACAGCGCCTCGGGAATAACCTTGCGGACCTTATCTTTATCCGTTTCTATGGACTTGAAAATAAAGTCGCTTTCCTTTACGGAAGGTGCTTCCACTCCGAAAAATCCGGTTTCGCGCTCCAACTTACGCAACGGCTTACGCAATCTCGAAATCTCGTAGGTCCAGCGCAAATCGGGAAAACGTCCCAGAATTTTTCGTGACAATTCTTCGGAGGCCACAAAAGTATTGAACAACAGCTCATTCAACACCTCGTGACTGCCGTGCTCCGCCAGCTGTTTCATTGTAGGGATGAACAGGATGTTGCTTTCCATCGAACAATTTTTGACCAGTTCAATAATAAGCTCATCGTCGTTCAACGCTAACAATTCCATCTGTACGGCCGGTGTCTGAAACTTATTCTTCTGCAAAGAAGATACGTACGTGCTCAACGCCATGCGATAACTGTTGCCGAACGACTTGTCGTTTCCCTCCTTGGCGCACAAATCAATCAAGAGATGTTCCAAATCGGGCGACAGCACATAACCGCGCACATAGGCAATAAGCTTCGGTAAAGCAGGTTTTTCAAACAACATTTTCTGATGTACCGCATCCAAAGCCGACGGAAAGCGCGAAAGACGGCTCATCGGCATTTTCTTAACCAGCCACTCTTGCTCGTAGGGCATCAGACGACGGCCGCGACGAATGTTCTCGAAATACAGATATTTCAGCTCATCCGAACCGTCATAAACGTGTTTCAAACACGGTTTCTCCGGTGTATAAGAGCTAAAGTACGCTTTCAGAGCATACTTTGCAATCTTTGACTTACTGTCAAATGCACCGCACAAGGCGAAGAATTCCTCCGTGCTGAGTCCGACTGCGCGAACTTTAATCCAGCACCACAATTTGCTAATAATATTCATGATGTAAATAATTTGATTTTGTTCTCTTGTAACATTTTTTTGTACAAAAGTCAAGCCGTGAATTGTAATAAATTGACAAAAAGTTTCTGTAACGAATAAAATTATTTATCCGCCTGAGTTGCCTTCCACTCAAACCATTTGGCGATTTTCAAAAAGCGGAAATAAGCCAGCGTAACCGCCGAAACAAAGCCCCAACGCCCGTTCAAAAACTGACGCTTTATAATATAATAACAGAAGAACTGGCGGAAAAACTCCGTAACCAGACGTATCCGCGAATAGTGTTTACCCTCGGACAGCGCCGTTTCCAACACTTGATTGGTAAAGCGGTTCAACTTGTTGATTTGGTTCTCGAGCGTGAGGTACGAATAGTGATAGACCAACCCCTTGAGCTGCCCTACCCGCACATCTTCGGTCAGCGCAATCCGGTCCTTGGTCAGCAAATCAGGGTGCATGGTAGCATAGTCGCGATGATACAGCCGCTCCAAATTATACATTTTGGTAAACGGCCGCGGATGTTTGAATCCCGGAAACATATCGCCGATTCGCACTTTATACACCACATAAAGCGGGTCTTTTTTAATCTCGTTGATTTCGGCAATCAGTTCGTCGGAGAGCACCTCATCGGCATCAATCGAAAGCAGCCATTCGTTTTGGCACTGATTCTGCGCAAAGTTTTTCTGGTTGGCATAGCTTATCCAATCGCGGTGCATAAATCTGACTTTTGCGTGTTTTCTGGCGACTTCTTCGGTTTTATCGGTACTGCCGCTGTCCACCACCACGATTTCATCGGCAACCTGATCCAGCGCATCCAAAGTCTTACCGAGGCGCTTTTCTTCATTAAAAGTAATCACATAAGCCGATATCTTTACCATATACCAAGTCTCCTATTGTGCAATAATACACATATTTTCGCGGCTTGCAACAGAAAACCGCTATTTTTTGAACAAAAATATATAAAGCCAAAAAAATCCGCCCGAGGTATGGTACCTCAAGCGGATTCTTCAAGATTCATGCATCGCAGCCCGTCTTATCCGGCCGATTTCACCGTTTAATACAGACTGTCGAGCAGCAAGCTCTTCATCTTCAGCGTAGCGGGCGTCGGAACGCCATACTTGCCTACCTTACCGATAAAGTCTATGCCCTTGCGCAGGCGCGCTACTGCACAGACCGACGGCTTTACCCTTTTCCCCGGAGTGTACGGCCGACAATACGGGGCACCGAAGCGGTCGATACCGAGGCGCACTGCGGTCTTGTCGGGAGCATCGGCATCGGGAGCGATCCACATGTCGGGAATCTGGTTGACCCCGGAGTAATGCAGATGAATCTCAGCTCCTTCCGGCAGCTCCACATCGGGAATCTCAGCAGCGGCATCCTCCATCGTGGCAAGGCAATTCTCCAGCCAGTTCTTGGCAAAGCAAGAGAATATCTTACCTGCCTCCTCCGCCGTCGGAAGACGGAATTCGATTTCCGGAACGTCATCATCGGCAACGCCGACCATCGTCTGCTTCAGGTCTTCTTTGATGCCCTGCAGGTAGCCCTCGACATCATCCTTCTTGACCTTTTCAGACACAACCGCACCGAAAACAATGTCACCGATAGCGTAACCGACCAGTTTTCCCTTTTCGTTCAGGGTATCAATCGGGAACGGCAAAGATACCAACACACCACCCAGAGAATACACCCAGTTGTACGGGCTCTTCTCCTCAATCGGACAGGTAAGCCAGGTTGTGTAGGCCTTGGCAATCTCATTTACCTCACTTGCGGAAACGCCGAAATGACGTAACGCACGGTAAATTCCATAGACATTTTTTCTCATACGCTGATTTTCTCGGCTTTAACGAGCGTAGGTTCTCTACGGCTTACATTTGTTGAACATGTATATGTATTCCCTGCCAGCGCAAGGAAACATTTTTCTAATGATATACTCATAATTCGATTGTATTGCTATAAATACAACAAAAATAAACAAAAGTCAAGTTTTTTGTTTATACCCACACCAAAAAGCCGACTTGCAAAGAAGTCGGCTTACAAATTCTGATTTTATTTATTATTATTTAAATTCGCTCAAAACTTCGGCACTTTCCTCCACTTTATCGATGTTCAGCATGGCGATTTTGTTGTAGCCGCAGTCCACGTGAACCACTTCGCCGGTTACGGCCGCGCCCAAATCCGAAAGCAGGCTCAAAGCCATATTGCCGACTTGAGTTTGCGAAACATTGTGTTGCAGCGGCGCATTCAATTCGTTCCAGCGCAAAATCGTGCGGAAATCGCCGATACCGGAAGCGGCCAAAGTTTTAATCGGGCCGGCGGAAATCGCGTTAACGCGTACGCCCTGCTTACCCATATCCACCGCGGCATAACGCACCGAAGCTTCCAAAGCGGCCTTAGCCACACCCATAATGTTATAGTTCGGCAAAACTCTCTCGGCACCCAAATAGGTCAGCGTCACAATCGAGCCGTTTTCATTCATAATCGGCGAAGCGCAACGGCAAGCCTCCAAAAACGAATAGCACGAAATATGCATGGTGTTCAAAAAGTTATCCAGTGTGGTGTCAATGGTACGACCGCGCAGTTGATCTTTGTCGGAAAAAGCAATGGCGTGAACCACAAAATCGATTTTACCCCATTTTTCGCCGAGTTCCTTAAAGCATTGTTCCACCGAGGCGCTGTCGGAAACATCGCACTTTATCAACAGCGGATTATTGAGCTGTTCGGCGAGCGGACGCACCCGTTTTTCCAGCATATCGTTCTGATACGAAATCGCAATCTGCGCACCATGCTCGTTTAAGGCCTGCGCAATTCCCCATGCGATAGATTTATCGTTTGCCAAACCCATGATAATGCCTTTTTTACCGGCCATAAGCTGTTCTGCCATCTTCTTATCCTTTTTTTAAGTTATTGGTTATATATTAGTTACTGTTGAGATACTTATACAGAATTAATCTCGTTTGTAAATCTTTTTTTGAAAGTTGTACGATGTCAAAATTGCAATTATCCGGTAAAACCCGCAAAACTGTCTGGCTTTTTGCCAAATATTTGTTTTATCGGGTACAGGACGCCATGATTCTGCGTTCGGCCGCCGCGCTCAGCTATACCACGCTATTGGCGGTTGTGCCGTTTATGGCCGTTGTGTTGGCGGTGTTTGCCTTTTTCCCGATGTTTGCCGATATGCGGGCACAGGTGCAGGAAATGCTGATACGCTACGTTATGCCGGATATGATTCAGAACGTACAACATTATATTAATGTATTTATCGGTGCCGCCGGCAAGCTGACCACCATCGGTCTGGCCGGTATCGCCTTAACCGCGGTGTTTATGCTCTCCACCATTGAAGACAGTTTTAATTTTATTTTTCAAATCAAACGCCGCCGCAAAATCACCACCAAAATCTACGGGTATGCCTTTATCATTATTGTCTGCCCGCTTCTCATCGGCTCGGCGCTGTATTTGAAAGGATATCTGTTCACCATTCGTTACCTTAATCCGGAAAACATTATCGGCTACAACTGGTTTGCCACTTATATTTTGCCGCATCTGCCGACGCTGTTGTGTCTGATGTTTGCTTATGTTCTGGTGCCAAACAAAAAAGTCGGCTACAAAAATGCCTTTTACGGCGCCTTGTTTGCCTCGGTTGCGATGTTTATTCTGCGCATCGGCTTCGGCTATTTTCTGCAATTAAACGTTACTTATCGCACCATTTACGGCGCATTGGCCGCCGTGCCGGTTTTGTTGGTTTGGATGTATTTATGGTGGAACGTGGTGCTTTCCGGCGCCATTTTAACCGCCGCACTCGAAGATTTCAGTCACAAAAAAAATATGTGGCGCAAAACGGCCAACCGGGCCGCCGAAGCCGCATAGAATCATATTGACTTAACCGCCCGAATCAGCTAAAATACAATCGATAGGTTTAGGGGAGCAGCGACATGAGCAATAAACAAAGATTAATGAGTAACAGATTCGGATTACCCGACTACTTCCCGTTCAGCGCACCTACAGCAACTGCGGCAATCAGTGATGGTGCCCAGACCATAGATCTAATAGTCAACGGCTACAATCAGGACATCAAGCCGATTACCAAGCGTACCCCGATGCCGCCGAAAGATGAAAAGCCGATTTATATTTATAAATACCATACGGGCGGTGTCGGTCACGTCGGTATGTATTATGACGGCGAACGCGTCGACCTTTATCCGAGCGGCGTTTATAATGCGCAAAAAGATGATGATCTCCTGGCTCAAGCCGGAGCCGTATTGTATTCGACGACCGGCGCTTCCAATCCGGCCGTTTTCCGCACGGAAGCCAACATCCCGGAAGATGCCGAAGATATATCCTGTTATGCCATATATCCGAGCCAGCTGCCGGGCAACGTAACTCCGGCCAAAATAAAAACCGCCATGCAACAGGTGCGCCGAGAGTGCAGCCCGTATCAATTATACAACAACAACTGCGCAGACCAGGTAATCAATGTGTTCAAAAAACTGGGGATTGATATGTCGGAAACCAAACCGGACGGAATAGTGGCTCTGCCGTCGTCGGTCGAAAATTTTGCCAAGGCCAACGGTTATGACGTTCCGTTTGAGGGAATTCCGTTTAAAAACAACCATAAAAAAGACCGGGTTTATTCTTTGTATGAAGAACGCGACCAATCGCGCAGAAGAGTCCAAATATATCAGGAAAGCATCAGACAATATAATGCTTCACGGTTGGCGGCGGCACAGCAGCAAAATCCGTTGGCGGCACAAGAATCAACGTGGGTTCAGCTCAACCCGCGCGAGTTGTCCCGGCAATTTGAGGAAGGATTACGCAGCCGGCGGAAAATACAACTCAACCAAGATAAATCAAAAACAACCGGCACAAAGGCGATAGTCGCAAAGCGCAAATCCAAGCAAAACGACTGACTTTAAGCCCTATAAAAACAAAAACGCCGACTCAACTAATGAGCCGGCGTCGTATTATAAAATGCGCTTATTCTTTTGTTTCCAAAAGTCCGCAATAACCGGCCGTTTGCAACTCATACATCAGTTTGGCGTCAATATGGCGCGTTTTTTCGTTAGAAACTGCGGTACGCGAGCTGACCGAACCGTCCTCGTTCACTATTTCTTTGGCGCCGTACAAATCAATCAAATCGTGATACGATTCCAGCAACCCGGCGATTTTTTCTTCGGGAACTTTGCAGACCACGGTATAATTCATAAATTTGTTGTCAACGGTGATTTCGTTTACGAAAGTCAATTCGCAAACATCTTCTTTGAGCTGAGCGGTCATATCCGTTATTACCGTGACGTTAACGGCCGGATATTCCGTCGTGGCGCGACCGTTATGATGCAAAAATTGATACCCTTTGCACTGATTCAGCTCCGACATCAAGTTGGCATAATTGTATCTATCGGTATAAGCCAGCGTGCTTATTTCCGGATTTTTGCACAATTTTTCAAAGTCCTCATAAGTTCCTATTTGCGTCAAATCGCTCATCGGTATACTCAAATCAAAAATCACAAACCTTATTTTGCAGTTTTCGTCATCCGCGCCCCGAATTTCGATATTTTCCACTTGATTATTCACATTTCTCGATGTTGCGGCCGGAGTGCAGGCATACAATTTTTCCTTAAAATCTTCCGGCAGAGCTTCCGATGCTTTTTCCTCCGCCGCGGTCGTTTCTTCCGATGTTTCGGTAGCCTTTAACAGGTCAACTTTTTCCTGAGCCACTTCAACCGCCGTATCTTCTTCCGACGTTTCGGCTTCTTGCAACAGGTCAGCCTTTTCCTGAGCCGTATCGACTACAGTATCTTCTTCCGGCGTTGCGGTCGTCTCCAACAAGTCAACTTTTTCCTCAGCCGCATCAACCGCCGTATCTTCCTCCGGCGTTGCGGTTGCCTCTAACAAGTCAACCTTTTCCTCGGCAATGTTGACGGCTTTTCCAACCTCATTTGCGGCCGCTTCCGCATCTTCCGCAACCTCTTCCGCGGCTACGGACACACTCTCCGCCGCCATGGATAAAACATCATCTTCGGCATAAGCAGGTACGGCCAACAATCCGGATAAAAACAGTAAATAAAATACTTTCATTTTGACACCTCTCAATAATATACCCCTATATATGAAAAATTTTAAATCGTTTGTAAAGATAAATTTAAAAAATATCTTGATTTTCTGATTAAATCGGATAAACTGCGCCTTACAACCGAAGAACATAAACTATTTTAAGGAGATTAGAAATGCCTTCAGTAATTAACGATTCTTGTATTAAATGCGGAACTTGCGCTTCCATTTGTCCGGTCAGTGCCATGCATGATGCCGGTTCACAGCTGGTTATCGATCCGGATACCTGCATTGATTGCGGCGCTTGCATTGCCGAATGTCCGCAAAGCGCAATTTGCAACGATGCCGAAGCCTCGGCCGAAGCCATCAAATTCAATGCGGAACAGGCTGCGGTAAGCCCTAACGCAAACGATTAATTGCTTAGTTTACTAAAAGCTCAGGAGATTTTCCTGAGTTTTTTTTGTATGAGAAAACGATGCCGACCGAATACACCAACGATTATCTGCTGGATAAAAAAGTTAAAATATTTCAGCCTGTTAACGGATACCGCGCCTCAAGCGATGCGGTACTGCTTTCGGCCATGGCGGATAATATTAAGCCGGGCAGCCGGATTTTGGATGTAGGTTCCGGCACCGGCGCGATTTCGCTTTGTCTGGCGCAACGTTTACAAAATCAAAAGGTGGAAATTCACGGTCTGGAACTGCAGAACGAACTGGCGGAACTGGCCAATCTGAGCGCCGCCGCCAACGGCTTTTCTTTTGTGCGCTTTCATCAGGCGGATATTCGGCAAAAGATAGCCTCGGCGGATATTTCGCCCTGCTCTTTTGATATTGTGATTTCCAACCCGCCGTACAGCGAAAACGATATGCCTTCTCCCAACAAAAGCAAAGCGACGGCCCACAATCAGCTTGATTTCAACCTTGAAAAATGGGTGGCGTTTTGCTTAAAAATGGCCAAACCTTTCGGCCGCATATATTTTGTGCACCGAGCCGAAGCGTTGCCGCAAATATGCACGGCTCTGCATAACAAAGCCGGCAATCTGACCGTTCTGCCGCTGTATTCCAAAACCGCGCAAAATGCCAAACGGGTCATCGTATCGGCGCAAAAAGATTCCAAAGCTCCGTGCAAAATTTTGCCGCCGTTTGTCATTCACGACGATGCGGGCAATTATACACCGGCGGCCGAGAGCATTTTGCGGCAGGGAAAAACCTTTGCCGATATCTTCCGTATTTAATTGTATTTTTACTTTTTTTATATTACCATATTTCAAAATTATGAGCGGGGTTTATTATGAATAAATATACATTTATGGCAACAGCATTAATAAGCGTTATCTGCGGATTAAAGTCCGTTCGGGCCGATATGCCGTATTATGAAGACGACGAAGAATACAAACATTGCGCGCAGGCCACCGGCCGATTGGATAAATGCGCCCACGACGAAATGTTGCGAAATCTCGAAGCGGTAAAACGCGATTATCGCGATATTCTGAAAGATCCGACCATTTTGAAGTGGCACGCAAATTTGGAAGAAAACACGGAAATTTTGCGCGACATGTATGAAAGCTGGAGCGCCTTTCGCAACCGTATGTGTATGCTTGCCTATGTTGCCAGCTCACATATAAAGCCGACTGTTGATGAAAGATATTCCTGTAATTTATACTACACTTTTCAGCACAAAGCGCAACTTGAAGGTATTTTACAGCTGATGAAAATCGGTGAGAGCAAGAAAGCAACGGGCGAAAAAACCATCGACCCGGCAAACGAGGTTGATAAAACTACCATCGATAATTTGAACAAGCTGATTGAAATTACCCACGATAACCGCTTTAATTCCTGCATTCAAAAAGAGCCGCTCGAAGATTGCCTGCAAGAAGAAATCGGCCGCTCGGCACAGGAAGTCAAAGATATGTATAAAACATTCATTACCGACCCGTATGTCGATAAATGGAACAACGGCCCTAACCTGCAACGCGGCAACTATCGCGATATGTATGACAGCTGGCTTGCTTATCGTAACCGGATTTGTCAACTGCTCAGCTGGTCAATGAACTACGCTCTCGAGAATAATGATCCTGCCAGATTTAATATGTGTCTGATAATGTTCAACCGCACCAAAACCGAAACCATGAAAAATTTGTATGCGGCTATGCATTCTCTGAAAAAAGAAGATTTGGAAAACTTTGATGAAACGGTTAAAAAGGTGAAAAATGCCACACTTGCGCGTAGTGTCACCGACGGCGGCGAAGAAATCGGCAAAGCCATTACCCCGTTGAAACGGCAGATTTCTGCCGGCGCCGACCGTGCCGATGATGAATTGGTCCCGGCCTATTCGCAACAGGAAAATCAACAACAATCGCCGCAACCGGAAACACGCAACAAAGAAATTCCGGCTTGGGCACAACAAAAATAATTATACATACCTAAAAGTATAAAAAATATGTTGCATTTGCAATTTTTCGTTTTATACATACGGTATAGTATAATTAACCAGAGGTAACGTCATGCGCAGAACCAAAGAAGATGCCGAACAGACCAGATTGTCAATTTTGGCCTCGGCCATGGATATCTTTTATGAAAAAGGCTATTCAAAAACAACTTTTGATGAAATCGCCAAACGCATAAACCTGACCAAGGGTGCGGTTTATTGGTATTTTCGCAACAAGCCGGATATTGTGGCGGCACTTATTAACGACTTTGCCGACCGCTACATCAATTTGCTGCATGTTTTTCTGGAACAAAATCCGACTCCGAGCTTTGAGCGGATTATCAAAATGCAGCTTTTCATCAACAAAAAGATTCGCGAAGATACTTTGTTCTATAAGTTTTTGTTTTTCATCACCTGTCAGATGGAGTGGAGCGAGGCCATCATCCACAAAATTCAGCCGTCAATCGAGCAAACAAAACAGGTTACCCGCCGGCTGTTTCTTGATGCGTTGGAGGCTTTGCAACAACAAAAACAGATTCGCGACGACGTGGATATTGCCATGATTTGCGAAATTCTGATGACTCTCTACGGCGGATTATTGGAGGCGGAATTTACGCATCGCCTCACCCACGATTTTGACACTGCGGTTACGACCGGTTTCAACTTGATATTTAACAGCATAAAAACGGAAGGTACAAAATAATGAAAATAAAATATCCTGATTTAAAATTTATCAGCAAAAATCTCTTAATCGGCCTCTTATTGATTTCGGTCGGTTGGTATTTAAAGGGACGTTTGTCTCCTTCCGGCGGTATGGGAATGTACGGAATGGGCGAAGTATACGTTTTGGCGCAAAAAGCCCAAAACAAGGATATTTCTTCGTTCAACAGCAAAATTTCGTATGTCGAATCAATCAACGAAGTAAGTTTGTTGCCGCAGGTAACCGGCACGGTTGAAAACATTTTGTTCCAAGAAGGCAGCCTTGTCAAAGAAGGCGATATTTTGTTTGAAATCGACCCGTCAAAATACCAAGCGGCATTTGATTTGGCTCAGGCTCGTCTTGATGCGGCACAGGCCAATCTCGTAAAGGCGGAACGCGATTATAACCGTCAGGTTAAGTTGAGCGACCAAAAATTTGCGTCAAAAGCCACTTTTGATATGGCTGAAAGCGCTTATTTGCAAGCCAAAGCCGCAGTTGAAGAAGCCAAAGCCAATTTGGATGTTGCCACCATTGATTTGGATAACACTCAGGTTCGTGCCCCGATCAGCGGCAAAGTCGGCAAAGCACTGGTAACCAAAGGAAACTATGTGGTAGCCTCGCAGGCGGCATTGGTTAAAATCGTTCAGGTAAATCCGGTGCGCATCAGCTATTCCATGACAGATAAGGAATTTGCCAATGTGCAAAAACGCGGTGTTAATAAAGACAATCTGACAGCTCGCATTGTACTTGCCAACGGCGATGTAATTACCGAAAAAGTGGTAGGGACGTTTATGGATAATCAGGTCAATTCAACCACCGCCACCTTATCGGTTTATGCCGATATTGCCAACGATTCGAATAAATTGGTTCCGGGCAACTACGTTCAATCCGCACTTTATGACGGCAAGCCGCTGTTTGCGATTACGGTGCCGCAGACCGCCATCAACTATGATAAAGACGGCGCCTTTGTTTATGTGGCCAAAATCGATAAAGAAAAGAGCCAGGAAAACGATTTGCACGGTGTGGCCGAACAGCGCCGCGTGGTTTTGGGCAATACCGTAAACGGCTCGGAACAGGCCGTAATCAGCGGTCTGACCGAAGATGATTTGGTGGTGGTTCAGGGCAACATCAAAATTCAGAACAACTCGCAAATCAAAGTCGGAATGTTAGAGCAATAAGCGGAAAGGTTACAGAATATGTTTTCAAAGTTTTTTATTGAAAGACCTCGTTTTGCCGTAGTAATCGCGATTATTATGGCTCTTGCCGGTTTTGTGTCGGTGTTTTCAATGCCTATCGGCATGTATCCGGAAATTGCTCCGCCGGAAATTATGGTTTCCACCAACTATCCGGGCGCCAGCGCCGAAACGGTTGCCAACAACGTCGGTATTCCGCTTGAAAAAGCCATTAACGGTATTGAAGATATGCTGTATATGTCGTCGAGTTCGTATAACTCCGGCTCCTACCAGCTTTCCATCGCTTTTGAAACCGGTACCGATCCGGATTTGGACCAGGTTAAGGTACAAAACCGTATTCAACAGGTAGTCAGCACTCTGCCGCAGGAAGTGCAAAGTATCGGTGTGACGGTACGCCGTCGTTCTTCCGATATTTTGGCGTTTTTACAGGTTACCTCGCCAAAAGGCACTTATGACAGCAACTACCTCAACAACTATGTTGAAAACAATATTAAGGTGGCATTGAGCCGTGCCTACGGTGTGGGCGAAGTTACCGTGTTGGGTGCGGCAACTTCCATGCGCGTATGGATTGATGCCGATAAAGCTACCGCCTTAAATATTCCTCTGGCCACGATTAAAGCTGCCATTCAAAGTCAAAACGTACAACCGTCGCTGGGTTCGGTCGGTTCGGCTCCGGGCGACGGCCATCAGGTTTTGGTTTATTCGCTGGAAACCCGCGGCCGCTTGAACGACCCGAAAGATTTTGAAAACATTATTGTTCGCACGGCGGAAGAAGGCGGTTTGGTCCGCTTAAAAGATATCGCCCGGGTAGAGCTCGGCTCGGAAAGTTATTTATTCAGCTCGCGCGTTGACGGCAAACCGGCAGTTGCCATCATCATCAACAAATCGTCCGGCGCCAATGCCGTTAATGCCATGAAGGCGGTCAAGGCCGAACTCAAAAAATTAGAGCGCTTTTACCCTGAAGATTTGCAGGTGGAAATTTTTGTTGATACCACCGATTTTATTATCGCCTCGATTGAAGAAGTGTTCTTTACGTTGTTCCTGACCTTCGGTCTGGTGGTGTTTGTCTGCTATATCTTCTTACAAGACTGGCGCGCCACTTTGGTACCGTCGATTGCCATTCCGGTATCGATTCTCGCCACCTTTGCCATTATGAAGGTGCTCGGCTTCAACCTCAATATTTTGACTCTGTTCGGCTTGGTATTGGCCATCGGTTTGGTGGTGGATGACGCCATTGTGGTGGTGGAGCGTACGCTGTATTTGATGCAATCGGAAGGGCTGAATTCCAAACAAGCCGCCATCAAAGCCATGGAACAGGTATCATCGGCCGTGGTGGCCACTACTTTGGTTTTGCTCGCCATCTTCGTACCGATTGCGTTTATGGGCGGCATTACCGGCAAAATTTATCAACAATTTGCCATCACCATCAGTTTTGCCGTATCTTTCTCCGCCATTAACGCGTTGACCTTATCGCCGGCATTATCGGCAACTTTCCTGCGTCCGTTTGAAATAAAGAAAACCGGCTGGCTCGGCTGGTTCAACCGCTTTATTACCGGTGCCGCCAACAAATATTTGGTCATCATCGGCTATATCGGCCGCAAAATCAGCATTATCGCCTTTATTTTGGGGTTGATGGCTTTGTTCATCAGCATCTTTTTCAAAATCACCGCAACTTCGTTTTTGCCGGATGAAGACCAGGGCCTGATAATGATTAACGTCCAGCTGCCGGAAGGTGCATCAAGTGTACGTACCAAGGCGGTTAACGATAAAATTCTGGCCACGGCGCAAAACGAACCTGATGTAAAATCGGTGCTTAATCTTGAAGGCTTCAGTATTATGGCCGGCCAGGGCGAAAACGTAGGCTTCGGCGTGCTTTCTCTGAAAAACTGGGAGGAACGCAAACGCAAAGACCAATATTCAACCAACATCAAAAACCGTTTGTCGGCGCTTGTCGGTGCTTTTTCCGAAGCCAAAGTCCAACTGTTTGAAATGCCGGCCATTCCGGGCCTCGGCTCCACCAACGCTATGGACTTCAAAATCCAAGCGGTTGAGTCTACCGATATGAACGAGCTGGAAACGGTCGTAAACAACTTTACGCGCGCCGCGATGGCTTTGCCGCAAATTATGCTGGCATATTCTACCTACAACGCGCAAACTCCGCACGCTTATATTGACATCGACCGTGAAAAAGCCGAATCTCTCGGTGTGGCGGTCGGCTCGATTTATTCGGCGTTGCAAACCTACATCGGTTCCAGCTACATCAACGATATTAACATCGGCACGCAGGTTAACAAAGTTAAGGTACAGGCCGATTGGAAATATCGTAAAGATTTAAGCAGCCTGGATAAGATTTATGTACATTCCAACAAAGGACAAATGGTGCCGCTCGGCAGTTTAATCCATATCAAAACCGTGTTGTTGCCGCGCGGTATCAGCCGCTATAACCAATATCCGAGTGCCACGATTAACGCCATGGCCGCCGACGGTTTCAGCTCGGGCGAAGCCATGAACGCACTCGAAGATTTGGCGATTCGCACTCTGCCGAAGGGATACACTTATGCTTGGTCCGGCACCAGCTTGCAAGAGAAAAACAACCAGGGACAAATCTATTACATTATTGCCTTTGCCTGCCTGTTTGCTTATCTGTTTATGGTGGCGCAATACGAAAGTTGGATGATTCCGCTGTCGGTTATGCTGTCGGTAACAATGGCTACTCTCGGCGCCCTCATCGGCTTGTTTATTACCAAACTTCCGCTGAGTATTTATGCCCAGCTCGGCTTGGTATTGTTGGTCGGTTTGGCGGCCAAAAACGCCATTCTGATTGTGGAATTTGCCCGCGATTCTCATAGCCAGGGAACGCCGATATTAAAGGCGGCCCTTTACGGCACGCGTGAACGTTTCCGCGCCGTGTTGATGACGGCAATGACCTTTATTTTGGGTGTTGCTCCGCTTGTTTGGGCCAGCGGTGCCTCGGCCGGCAGCCGTGTAGCCGTGGGTGTTCCGGTATTTTCCGGCATGATTATCGGTACGGCCGGCGGTTTGGTGCTCATTCCGTTAATGTATGTTTTGGTACAAACCGTTACCGAATATAAATTCACGAAAGGTAAAGATGGCAAATCCGCGGCTGATAAGCGCTAAAATTATTCAAAAAATTTTAGAGGAAAAAATCTTTTTCGGAGACTTAAAAAAGCAAATCCCCGAAAAAGATTTGCCGTTCTGCAATATGCTGATTCTTACCGCGTTGCGCCGTTTAACCGCAATCAAAGAGATTCTGCGCGGCTTTCTGCAAAAGAAAATCCCCAACAAACATCGTTTGGCCGAATATCTGCTAATAAATGCCGTTACCGAGATTCTGTATATGGAAACTGCGGAATATGCCGTCATCAACGAAACGGTAAAAAATGTCCGCAACACTTGCGACAAGTTTTTGGGCGGCCTGGCTAACGCGGTGCTGCGCAAAGTGTGTCTGCAAAAAAAGGATTTATTGAAAAAAGCCGATCAGGTATCGCCTCTGCCCGATTCGTTTGCGGAAATTCTTGCCGGTTACGATGCCGAGCAAATCCGGCAAATCGGGGCCGCCGCTCTCAAGGTGCCGGCGCTTGATATAACGGTAAAGTCCGCCCCGTCGGCGTGGGCCGAAAAACTCAAGGCCGAATTATTGCCCAACGGCAGTTTGCGCCTTTATGACGCGCCCAAAGTGCAGCAGCTTCCCGAATATGCTTCCGGCAACTGGTGGGTGCAGGATATTGCCGCGGCATTACCGGTTGCGGCCATTGGCGACATCGCCGGCAAAAAAGTGATTGATCTATGCGCCGCTCCGGGGGGTAAAACCGCGCAGCTTCGCGCCAAAGGTGCCATAGTTACCGCGCTTGATATTTCCGCCTTCCGCCTCGCAACTTTGCAACAAAATATGCGCCGACTCGGTTATACGGATATATCCGCGCAAAATATTGATGCTTTGGATTATTTACAAACCGCCTCCGCGCAATTTGACGCTATTTTATTGGATGCTCCGTGTTCGGCCACCGGCACTTTCCGCCGCCATCCCGAAGTGTTGCATATCAAAACCCGCGAAGATGTTGCCGAACAGGCGGCCTTACAAAAAAAATTGCTCGAAGCGTGCCCGAATATTCTGAAAGTCGGCGGCGTTCTGCTATATAGCGTATGCTCGATTGCCAAGGCCGAAGGCGAGCAACAAATTGCCGATTTTTTGCAAAATAATCCGCACTTCAAACTCGTACCGATAAGCGCCGCCGAAATTGCGCCTTACGGTGATTTTGCCGATAATCTCATCAACCCCGACGGCACCGTCCGCACATTGCCTTATTTCCAAAACGGTATGGATGCCTTCTTTATTTGCAAATTGCAAAGAATAATTTAATAATTTGGCCTTATACTGATTCTCAAATTAAGGAGACAGTTATGGGTTATATGCTTTCAAACATTGCCGTTTTTATGCTTTTGAGCTTTTTAGCGATGTATTTCATCTATAAACCGGCCATCAACAAATATATGCAAACATTGGAAATCAAGCTGACTTCGCTGGTTTTTCCGTATGTATTGGCGGTTTATACGGTGTGCGCCGTTGCGGCATATTTTACGCTTGAAACCAATGACTTTATCGAGCCGATTACGCTTATCCGCATGGCGGCACCGCCGGTGTTGGCTGCCGTAATTTATGCCGCCGTAATGCTATTTTCCAAAAGCGTGATTTATGCCATTGTTGCCGTCGCCGTCGGCATTACCGTATGGTTGCAGCCGATAGGTATCGGCAATGCTTTTCCGTATGACCCGCTTTTAGTACGTTTGGGGCTGTTTGTTTGGGCGCTGGTTTTCTGTCTCGGCTCCCGCATTATGAACCTTTTGCCGCACACGTTTGTTTTCCCTAACATCGTAATTTTGGGCGGCTTGATTATGTTGGCGCTAATCGGTGCATCGCCACTGTATATTGCGGTATGCGCCGCGATTTTAATCGGTATTTTGGCCGCCTACATGAGTATGAATTATTACAACATTTCCATTGATTTGGACGACGGCTCCTGTGTGGCAATCAGCTATTTGATATGCTCTCTGCTTTTGATGAATGCGGGCGAGTTTTGTTTCCCGTCGTGCGTAATTCTCACGCTTATTTTCTGGGCGGAGATTCTGGCCGCACTCTACAACCGTTTTGTTGTTACTCATCTCGGCGCCTTAAGCGAAAACACCAACTTCTTTTTTGCGGCGCGGCGGCACACTTTGCAAACTCTGAGCACCGCTGTTTTCAAAATCGGCATTGTTCTGTTGCTGTTGGCATGGTTCCAGTTATTTTCGGTTAATCCGTATTCGTTGCCGCTTATTGCTTTGTGTATCGTGCTCTGGCTCGACGGCACCCTCGGGCGCAAAGAAAACACGCCGTATACTTTGGCCGATATCAACCGCCAATTTATCCGCGATGTAAAACAAAATATCAACGACTTTAAAAAACTGTTCAATTCCGAAACAAAGGATAAACAATAAAATGCCTATAAACAACTGCTTAGAAAACATTAAACGCTTTTTATCCGCCGAAAAAAAGGAAACTTCGTCGGCATTGTTTCGGGTTACGGTGGTAGCTTTTGAAGATAAGTGCAACTTAAATTGCGGCCGTCGTTTTGCCGATATTTTGCAAAGAAATCCGTTGTTTGACGTGCATTTTTTTGCCGAGACTTTTCCCAAAGGTTTTCTTAATCTGCAGGGCCGCAATTTTTTTGATTTTATTGACCGCGGCACCCAGATTTTGAACTCCACTCATTCCGATATTTTGATTTGGGGCTATGAAGAAAATGCCAAGATTCGCCTGAACTTTCAAATCGCCGACCAATACGCGCTTGACAACAACCTGTTTCATTCGCTGTTGGACAGCCTGTTTGTGCCGCTTAATTTTTTCACTTCGCCGGAAACTTTTTCCGCCTCGTTGTTGCTGGTTATTTGCGGCATCATCATCGCCGCCGTACCGCCGGTGACCAACGACCAGAAAGATAATCGCGAAAAACTGCTGACGGATATTATCGCCCTTTTGGCCGCCGATACTTCGCCCAAAGAAATATCGCGCGAATTTATGCCTTACATCATGAATATGCTCGGCAAAATTTATTTAAGCAATGCCCAAAAAAATTTGAACGAAACCGACGTGGAAATTATCCGCAACCTGTTCGACAGCGCGCTCAAAAACAAGCAATTCATGCGCCTGCCGATTTATTACGGTTGCGTTTACAACAACATGGCTCAGCTTTACGAAACCATGTATAAACAGGCGCAAACGGACGGCTCACCTTATTTGCGCGAAGCCATTTCGTTTTATCAGGAAGCTCATAAATACTTAAACAAAAACTACCCTTATGATTACGGCTTGATCGCCTATCATCTGGCGCTGCTCTATTTTGATTTTTGGAAATACACCACCGATTTGCAAGCTCTGCGCGACGCGGTAACTCAGCTGCGCGAAGCCGAAAAAGTTTATACCCTGGCGCAATTTCCGCAATCCTGGTGCCATATCGAAGGCTTGCTCGGCTATTATCTGACCTCGCTCGGTATGACTACCGCCAGCAACGACATTATGCAGCTTGCCATCAACAGCTATCATAATCAGCAAAAAATCTACGAACAACGCGTATATCCGTTGGAATGGGCCGGAATCCAAGAAGAAATCGGCAACATTTATTATCTGCTCGGCAAACAAAACGAAGACGATAATTTTATGATTGAGGCACGCAACTATTTCAACTCCGCGCTCGAGGTGTATCAACAGCTAAAAGCCAAAGACCGTATTGCCGAAACCAAGCGCCGTCTGGCCAAGGTTCACAATTATATCGACTAGACTTGAAAACGGCCGCGTCGCGACTATTTTTTTTGCAAAAAGGAGAAAATATCATGCGTTGCATCGAACAAGACAGCTTAAACCGCCGCCGCTCAATTTACGGCTTAAGCGGAGTTTTACCCGTTTCCGAAAATTGCTTTGTCGACACCGTCGAGTCATGCCTTTTGCATTGCCCTACGCCGTTCAACGTCCAATCGGCGCGCGTGGCAATTCTGTTTGGTAAAAAGCATCTGCAACTGTGGCAAAAAATCCGCGAAGAATTGCTGAATGTGATTACCGACAAGCAAGTCGCCGCCACCAACAAAAAAATCGATTCCTTTGCCCGCGCTTACGGCACCATCTTGTTTTTTGAAGACCGCAAAGCTCTGATGGGGCTGAAAAAACAATTTCCGCAATACGCCAAAAATATGCGCATTTGGACGCAGCAGGCCAACGGAATATTGCAATATATGATTTGGCAGACGCTGGCCGAAAACGAGGTCGGCGCCTCGCTGCAACACTACAACGAATTGATAAACAAATCGGTCAATAAAATGTTTGACCTGCCTAAAACTTGGGAATTGGTAGCGCAAATGCCTTTCGGCAGCATAGAAACCGAGCCGGCGGAAAAAACTTTTCTGCCGCTTGAACAACGCCTGAAAATTTTGCGCTAAGCTACTTTTTAGCCAGTTTCATACCCAGCTGATTGGAAAATTCGGCCACACCTTTTTGCAGCATTATCGGCAACAAATCGGCCACCAAATCAATATCGGCTTCAATGTTTTCTTTATCGGTCTTAGAAAAACCGGAAAGCACGTGATTAACCACGCTATCCTCGTTTCTGCCGGCCGGATGCCCTACCCCGATGCGGATTCGGTTATAGTTGGGCGTAATGTGAGAATCGATACTCTTAATGCCGTTATGTCCACCCGAACCGCCGCCGAGTTTAGCTTTGATTTTATCGGTCGGCAAGTCCATATCATCATGAATAACCACAATATTCTGCGGCAAAATCTTATAAAAATTCGCCGCCTGTACCACGCTGTTGCCGGAAAGATTCATAAAAGTCTGCGGCTTTAACAGATAAACCTTCTCACCCTCAATATTTCCTTCGGCAATCAGCCCGTTAAATTTGGATTTAAACGGCGAAAAATTATAGCGGCGATGAATTTCATCAGCCGCCATAAATCCGACGTTATGGCGGGTAGCCGCGTATTCCGCTCCCGGATTGCCGAGACCAACCACCAAAAACATTTTCGCCTCTTATTTACGCATAAAATCAACGTGAATCGGTTGATCGGAAACAGGGTGGAATTGAACATCCTGACAAACAACCTTAGTTTTTTTGCCATCGAGGTCAATGGTAACCTCAGATTGATACAAATCTTCCAAATCCAAAGCCTTTGCAACTTCAACCGGATCCAGACTGATTAATACCACGTCTTTCTTACCTCCGTAAATCACTGCAGGAATACGGCCCTCACGACGACAAGCACGAGCTGCCCCCTTACCTGCTTTTTCACGCTTTTTAGCATTAAAAGTAAATTCTGTCATTTTATTTTCCTTTATTAAAATTAACACGCTTTCAGCCTCCAGGGGTGCCGAAAGTAAGTGCGTTGTACACCAAAAATATTTGATATGCAAGCATTTTTTTATCTTATGTTTAGAAAAGCCGCCCATCGCCTATTGTGCCGCCCCACAACAATATGTTGACAAGACAACCGAATTATCTTTATAATAACCTCGCTAAAAACTTATTTATATATGGATATAAAAGAAAAACTTGCGAGATTTAAGCTGCGTCTTAACTCTTGTGCTCTCACCGAGAGCGAAAAAGAAAATTATCTGGACATCGAGCGCAAGATTCTCGATTCGGAACAGCTACCGGTATCACAACTGTTGGAGCGAGCCCGACGTATCAAACCCCTGGTGCGCGTGCAGGCCGGCGACCTTTCTGCCCGCAAAAAAACCTCCGGCGAGTTCAGCGAAACCGATTTGCTGTGTTTTTGTACCCCGTGCGACATTCGCCGGCGAAGTTATCTCTACGACTTCACCCCAAAAAAAATCGTCAGATGCAAAGGCCTACCGCTGCAGGTTCCCCCGCGTGAAAAAGTAGGCGAATTTACCTGCTACCACGACACCGGTTCCTTCTATGGTATCCTGATGCCGAGCGTAGACGAGGTATTGCAGCAGATTCCGCCCGAAATCGATTGGCTTGAGGTTGATGCGTTTGAGCTCACGTTCCCCTCCATGAACTTCCGCGAAGTTTATGACGGAGTGCTGGACCGCCATGTTTCCAACGTCATCCTCTATCGCTTTCCCAACCGTTTGTCGTCAAGACTGCGCGGGCAAGATGTGATTTTTGAAGGCAGACGCTACTAAAATCCGTCGGTTATGGCAGATATCAAAGCAATCGCCGAAAAACTGGTCTTTGTTGCCGACGGCGCTTTGCAAGAGATTGTGCAAATGCTCCGCGACGAGTACGGTATAGATGTTATTACTCTCATTTTTGATGAAAAAAACGAGAAAAACATCTCCGCCGAAGACCTTAAAAAAGAGGTTTCCCGCCTGAAAGACCAAGCGCTGATACAGCGCGTCACGGTTGAAAAAGCGCAAGCCGATGCCAGAAGCAAACCCTATGCGCCGCGCAAAATCGGAAATCCGCGCGGATTTCCTCCCAATATGCGTCGCCGCAAATAAAGAAAAAGCCGTCTTAATCCGACGGCTTTTTCTTTATTCATATTCCTTGGCATATTTATCAAGGAGTGCGCCGTCATCCGGCCCCCACCCCATAATATATTGTTTGCCGAAGCAAATCAGCGGCGTACCGGCAAGTTGCCCGATGCCGTAGCTTCTGACAGCCTGTTCAAACAAGCGCCGATTCCCCGGCATTTTTATATCCAGCGGTTTTATCCGCAAATTCGGATGATTAGTTTTGATATAATCCGCCGCCTCGTGACAATGCGGGCAGGTTTCCTGATAGAAAAAATACACTTCGTCTTTGCTCAAAGAAGCAATATCCTCTCCCCGGCCGCACGCGGTCAGCAACAGCGCGCCGCACGTCAACATACAAACAAAAATCCTACGCCACATTTTTATTACTCGATACAACAATTAACGGCTTTACGCACCAAATTTTTCATCTTAGCCAAAGCGCCGCCGCTTTCCGCAACCGGTTCAGGTTCCGCAGCCGCAGCCGCTGCCGGAGCCGATTCGCTGACCGCAACATCTTTCAATGTTTCATTAGCCTTAGCTGTAATCTTTTTCAGTTCCTCCACTTCCGGCTCAACCCATTTCAGATTTTTGGTTTCAATCATTCCCATATTCAAACCCCAAAACAGGCAATACATATCATAAGCGGAATTAAACAACTTATAAGCCTCATCATCCCGGCCGAGCGATTGCTGCTTGGTGCCGACTTCCATCAGGCGCATCGAGGTAGCCAGCAAGTGCTTGGAAATGCACCAGACTTCGCCCTCATAACTCGGAATGATTTTTTGCAACAGGTTTTTGCGCGTTTCTCTGATATCTTTAATCAGGTCATAATACGAATTTTTGCCGGTTTTGGCGCCGGAAAACACCAAATGTTCCTCTATTGAAATCAGATTCATAATCGCGATACTCAAATCCTGATCCGAAGACAAATCTTTCGGATTCATCTTCTTGGAAGCATCAATTCTTTCAACAAATTCTTTAACATTTTCTGCTTTTTTCATTAATCTGCTCCTTATTGTCGTTATGCTGAAAAGATAATGATTCAAACACCGCTTGTCAAGTAAATAGTAACATCGGTGCAATCTTAAAAACTTTTGGCGCTTTGGTGCCGTCGCCGTAAATCTCCGCCGCCTTAAAATTATTATTGATTTTTCGGCAGCTTTTTTTTACATTGATAACGGAGAAAGATTATGAACATTTTATCGTCAATACCTTTTTTATCTGCCGGCGGCACCATTTTGGGTACTTCGGTATCTTTGCTGACCACCGCCGCCATCTTTGCCGGATGGGCGCTGATTTTGTTGGTTTTGCATCCGTTGCACGCCACGCTTTTTATTCTGGCCGCCTTGTTTGAATATGCTTTGATAACGTTTTTCGGCTTTCATCTCTGGTTCAATTTTTTCAGCTTTTTTATTTGTTATATTTTGCTGTTTGCTGTTTATTCGCTGTTTTTGCGCAAACTTCTGCCGTTACCGCAAAGCGATGTCGAGCGGCTGATTAAACTGAGCGAACTCAAAAAAGAAAATCTTTTAACCGACGAAGAATATACCGTCGCCAAAAAACGCCTGCTTAAACTGCGTCATCGTTAGTCGTCGGTTATTGCCGAATCAATCCACAACGAGTTCATAAACGCTCTTTGCTGATCGTGCACCACGTCGCACGAAATCGCGCCTTCGGTGTCGCTTAAACATTGCACTCCGATATCGGCTCTTTCATAATTGCCGTATTTTGAGTATATATCCAAAATCTTCGGCAACATTTCTTCCGTATCTTCCACCGCATCGGCGCAGAAAGACGAATCATAGCTCAGGTGCGAAGTATTTTTCCGCCCTATTTTCAAGGTAAAGCAGGTTTTATCTTTATCCACCTTCATATTGGCATTACCCGAATAATCCAGAGTGCTGCCGTCGGTAGCATCGGTAAACAGCGGCGCATCGTTTTCCGTATTGTTGTAGGTGGTATTGATGTACGTACCGCCGTCGGCATAAAACGTTTCCACGTCAAAAATCGCGATAAAGTCGGCATTTTCGGCCGAAGTCGCCGTCTGCATCCCGATCTCCCCGAATTTTTTGCCCAAAACACGCCGAATTTGCGCCGCATACGTACTGCGCATATTGCTTCTGAAATAAATGCTCTGCCCGTGTTCGTTACCCATGGCGCTGTTCACCTTCAAACGATACGGACTTTGCGCACAGGCCGCAACCAGCAGACTCAAACCGATTAATAAAACTTTTTTCATTTTCTTTGCCTCTAAACTGTTTATATGCAACATATAGCGCGTTATTTTTAATTTTTTATTGATAAACCGCAAAAAATATGTATGTTTGTACACATTAAAAGAAGACGTCCATGAATAAAAGTGAAGAAATAGATATTTTTGCCTTAACCGATTGTCACCAGGAAGCCCGAAAACTCGGCTGTCTGCTCAGCGGTATTATGTGTCGCGCACCGCAAAACGGCCGCAACACCTTAGTCTGCGACGGTGGTGATTTATTCAAGGGAATTTACGACCGCAGGTTATGCGTTGAAGAATATCTGCTCCTGCGCCAAAAGTTGCCGGAGGCCGAAATTATACTGGCGCTCGGCAACAACGATTTCGGCTTTGACAGCAAAGATATTGAATTTTTGCAGCAAACCGCCGACTGTTTCAACCGGGCCGACATTCATTTTTTATGCGCAAATCTGAAAAATACCGCAACCGGAGAATGTCCGGAGTGGGTAAAGCCTTACATCTTGCTTGATATCGGCGGCAAAAAAATTATGGTTACCGCTTTTTGCATCAACTATATCCGGTTGCAAAAATACAATCTGCGCTTGGATAATATTGCCGAAACTTTCGTATCTATGTTCAATACCGTCAGAGAGATTAATCCCGATGCGCTGATTATTCTCAACCATGCCCTGCGCGACAGTAGCGAAAATTTATGGAATCTCGCCGTACAAAACAATTTGCGGGTAGATTTAATCATCGGCGGCCACGAACATTCGCCGGTAGAACCCAATCCGGAGCAAAAAACTTATTATCCGTCCGCGTTCAGCCGCAATATGTTGCATTTCAAAATGTCTTTTGCTAAAGCGGAACCCGTGGCGGAACGGGTAGAAACCGTCAGCAGCCGGACCGAACCGCTGAATCCGCTGTTTGAGCCGATGATTGCCTCGTACGAAGAAGCCGGCGGATTGAATGTTCCGGTAGCCCCGAGCATTTTGGATTTGCCGCGTTCTTATTCCGATTTTTGCTCCATCGGCACTTTTACCGCCGACCAAATGCGTTTGGCAGCCAAAGCCGACTTGGCTCTGCTCTCCACCGGTTATCTGACGCATTCTCTGCGCTATGAAAAAGATAAGATTCTGACCGTATATAATCTGGAGCGTGTTTTTTCGGCGCCGACGCCGGTACAAACCGTGCTCTTATCGCCGCAAATTCTCAAAGAAATATTCAACAATGCCGTGCGCAACCGCTATATTCAGCGCTACGGCAACACCCGCTTTTTGCAATGCTCGCAAAACCTGAAACTGACCTGCGGCAAAAACGCCGACGGCTTCGGCGAAGTTAAACAAATAACCGTAAATAACGCGCCGCTTTTTGATACTGACGGTAATCCGCTACACCCCGAAGACGAATATCTCTGCGCCATAGACCCGTTTATCGGCGCCGGCGAAATCGGCTACGATATGCTGCGTCCGCTCGCCAAAGAAACGCTGATGAAAAATAATCGGCTGGTGCGTATAAAAGATTTGATTTATGCGGCCGTCAAAGAAGCGGAACACAAATATCCGGCCGGAACCGTATATCCGACGGCCCGCCTGACTGATTTATAAAAACGTATTAATTAAACAGCGTGCGATACAGAATAACCAGACGCTTCAATAAACCGAGTTTCGGTTTCGGCGATATAATTTCCCAACCGCGCCGGCTCATAATATCAAATATTCCGCGGGCATTGTTCATAATCAGCCGCAGCGACAGCGTGTCGGTCTTGTTCATTTTAGATAGCAAGCGCTCGGCCTTATTAAATCCGCTTTCGGCAATCTTAGCCAATTCGCTGCGGGCATACATCAGATTCTTATCTTCCGTAATGTTCCGCGGCAAGTTGCCCTGCACTCCGGCTTTCTGCAAAAGTTCCGCCGGCAGATACACCCGATTGCGCTTGGCATCGCTCTTTACCGAACGCAAAATATAAGTTATCATCACCGCCTGCCCTAACGATTTGGCCAGTTCCTGATTGGCGCTCGGATGTCCCGAATTAAGCACCGCCAAAGCCAAACTCAGCGGCATAATCGACACGCCGGAAATATACGAGTCAAATTCTTCCCGGGTCGGGGCCGTACCGTTATTTTCCGCATCCCACGTCGCCGCGTCCAAAATACTCAGCCACGCCGATTTCGGTAAATCGAAGCGAATACAATTCTTATATATTTTGCGGCCGATATTGGTAACCGGGACTTTTTTATCATAAATATTATCCAGCTCTTCGCGCCAGGTTTTCAAAATATCCCGTTTCTCGGCAATATCCATATCCGAAAGCAAAATTCCGTTCAAATGACGGCAAAAAGCAAACACCGTAAACACCGCCTCGCGCTGTGCCTTGCTGATACCCAGCATACACCAAAACAGCGACGGTTGCGAACGTTTAACCATATCTCCCAGCGACAGCATTTAAACTCCTTTTGTTTGTGTGGTGCGCCTTTTTATTGTCATAAACTGATAGCAACTGTACAAAAAAATCTTTATTCGGTCAAGCCTTTCCGGCCGCGGCTGTTTATTATTCTGCAATTTTTCGCTCATCACGGCCAGCGTATTAAGTTCCTTTGCCAGTTTGAACTTCAGGCTTTTTGACTTTACCACGGCCAATATGACAAAGGCATTTTTCAACAAACCCCGCAACTTCCCGAACCAAAAGCGCCGCGTTTTCTTAACCTTGGCCAGCAATTCCGACTTATGTTCCAACTCACTCAGCAACCAACGTGCCGTCAACAGCGACGTCATCGGCAGATACGTGCTCGGACTTTCATCGCTCAACACCATCAGCATTCGTGCGGCCGGTGCGGCTATACGCCCGATAATTTCCGAAACCCGCGCCTCCGTTTCCGTTTTTCTCACGGCCGCCGCCCACTGCCAGGCTTGCAACGGCTCCAACAAAAGATACAGCGATAAATTCTCAGCCACAAATGCCTTTTGCAAACGCCCCAACAGCGTGTTTTTAAGCGGAAAATCCTTGCGTATTGCCCTCTCCAACAGCCTTATCCGCTCGGTTTTTAGTGCGGCCGATTCGCCGCCGAAAAAATGCTCTCGTCCCAGCTGCAAAAAACGACAATAATCGCGCCATAACGGGCGATATTGCGGTTTCAGTATTTTTTCCAAATCTTCAAACATTGACTTGCGCCTGCCACGCGGCAAAATCATCCAACGCACGACGGCAATATGCCTCTTTGCGGTCCGCGCCCTTGATTTTGCGGAATTTTCCGTTTGCGGTAATCTCGCCCTGAATCGTCGGGAAAATACCGAAGTTAATATTCATCGGCTGATATTCCGCCGTCGTATCGCGCAAGTGCTCCAACATTGCCCCGCCGGCCGTTGTTTTCGGCGGTCTTATCGGCGTTTTGCCCTGCAACAAACACGCCGCAAAATAGCCGGCAAACATTCCGACATCGGCGCTCTCCACATAGCCTTCACATCCGCTGATTTGGCCGGCAAACATCACATTTTGCTGCGTTTTCAGCCGCAAAAACTCATCCAGCAACTCCGGGCTGTTGATAAACGTATTCTTATGAATCCCGCCCAAACGCGCAAACTCGGCTTTTTCCAACCCCGGAATCATTCTGAAGATTCGCTCCTGTTCGCCGTGTTTCAACTTGGTTTGAAAACCGACGATATTGCGCAACGTATCCTCTTTGTTATCCTGCCGCAACTGCACCACCGCATAAGGCTTTTCCGTACTGTGCGGATCGGTCAGCCCCACCGGCTTCATCGGCCCGAACAGCAGAGTGTCTTTACCGCGTTCCGCCATAACTTCAATCGGCAGACAGCCGTCAAAATAATGCGGTTCCTCAAAATCGTGAAACGGCATTTTTTCCGCTGCCAAAATTGCCTCCACAAAATTATAATATTCTTCTTTGTTCATCGGGCAGTTGATATAATCAAACTTATCGCCCTTATCATAGCGCGACTGATACCATGCCCGATCAAAATTGATGCTTTCCTTATACACCACCGGCGCAATTGCATCATAAAACGACAGCGAGCGGTTATTGATTTTCTGCAAAATCGCCGCCGTAAAATCCGGGCTGGTCAGCGGACCGGTGGCAATAATCGTCAGCGGAGCATCTTCTGCCGGAAATTCGGTAATTTCACCGGAGATAATTTCAATATTCGGGTGCTGTTGCAAGGCCGCGGTAATCATCTCGGCAAAACGTTCGCGGTCAACCGCCAACGCACCGCCGGCCGGAACCTTACACTCATCGGCACAGCGCATAACGAGCGAACCGAAACGGCGCATTTCCTCATGCATCAGACCGACCGCATTATGCGCAAAATCGTCGGAACGCAGCGAATTTGAACATACCAGTTCCCCGAAATTCCGGTTTTTATGCGCCGGCGAAAACTTATGCGGCTTCATCTCAAAAAGTTTTACGCTTATGCCCCGCTCGGCCGCCTGCCACGCCGCCTCGGAACCTGCCAAACCGGCACCGATAATATGCAAAGTTTTATTCATGCCTTCCCCTTATTGTTGCGCCTAATTTATATTCATTTTAAGCAGATGTAAACAACAAAATTAAGTCTTTTTTAAATCAAAACATATATAATCGGCGCAAACAGCAAGGCGGAAACGAATATGAATCGTAAAATATTTTTTATATTGGCTTTATTATACGGAGTGTGCTCCGGCGGTGTTGCGCGCGCCGACGATTCTGCTTCCGACTCGGCCGATTTGGTCGACTTTATCGATCAGGACCCGGCTTCGACCCAGCTTAAAAAACCGAAACCGACCACTAAGCCTGCCTCGGAAACTCAAGAAGATAAAAAACAAGGATTCGGCGATAAAATTGCCAACATTCTGAGCGGTACCACCAACGTTTTTACTTCCAAGCCGGAACAAGTCGCACCGATAAAGCGCTCCAACGCTTCGGTGTTTGATATTGCCGGCGTGATGCTGCACATGAACCGCCAACAGGCGGAAGAAGCCATCACCAAACACGGATACCGCCGCGTCAGCGCCGATGTCAGAATTCCTAACTTTATCCGTTGGCGCTATGAGGAATTGTGCCGCAACAAAAACGTCACCGGCTACGAACGCATAAACAGCTGCGTTACCAAATTGGCAAAGAAAAACAATTATCAATACGTTGAACGCCTCACTTTCAGCAATTTTCAAACCAAGGAGACGGTTCGCGTCAAATTTACCAGCAACTTTACCGGCAATAAGGCCTACATAATCGAATATAAATCCCCGGCATCCGATGTCAGGGGCAGCGGTGCCAAAGCCAAATATTTGCGCAATATCAAAATCATTGAGTTTTGGAAGAAAATCAGCCAGAAATACGGCGTTCCGGATAACAAAGAACAGGTAACATGGGGACTCGGCTTCAACAAACCGAGCCTGCACGCCGAAACCGGATATCTGATTTTACAGGACCCGATACTGTTGAGCCTGGATCATGCCAGAATGGCGCGTGAAGACCAAAAATTCATCCATACGGCCGTTTATACTTTTTAGGAGTGAAAAATGTCTTACGAAAAAACCGAATTGGCGGAAATTATATTGACCAGAACCTGCCACGATTTAATCGGCAATATCGGCACCCTGCAAAACGTGTTGGAATTTATCGGTCCCGACGGTGCCATGGACGGCGAAACCCGCAAACTATTGGAAACCGCCTCATACTTATTAAACGCACGGCAAAAATTCTTCCGGGTGGCATTCGGTATGACCACCGCGGCGCACAGTACCGAGGAATTGAAAGAACTGTGCGAGCGCTACATATCAACCGTCGGCACCCGCAATTATCCGATTTCCTTAAATTTTCAGGGCGTATCGCCGCAACTTTCCAAAATGGTGTGTCTGTGCGTTATGACCGCCGCCGATATTTTCATTAAGGGCGGACAAATCAATATCGGCATCAATAAAGACAACATCACGGTTAAGGCCGTCACCGACTACAAATTCCAGGAAGCGGAAATCAATGCCTATAAAACCGTAATCGGCGGGCAAAAGCCGAATGACAACATTTCGCAATATGCGCAACTTATTTATTTGCGCGAACTTTTGGGCGAAGACGTGCCGATGAAACTCGATGCTTCCGCCACCGAGTTTTCACTCGTTATCGGCTGAGTAAAAAGCTTATATCTCTACCGTATGCAACAGATTGGTCATTCCGGCCTCGCCGACCGGATATCCGGCGGTCACCACCAAATAATCGCCTTTTTTGCCGATTTTGTTCTGTTTGGCAGCGGCAAGAGCCGTTTCTCTGATACGATTGAAGTCCTTAAATATCTCTCCGCAGACGGTGGTTTTAACCCCCCAAACAATACCCAAACGCTGTGCCACTATCGGCGATGGCGTAACCGACAGAATCGGTGTCGTCGGCCGCTCGCGTGCCATTGATAATGCCGTTATGCCCGAGCTGGTGTATGTTACCACGCCGACAATATTCGGCAAAATCTGTGTCATTTCCGCCGCCGCATAAGTAATGGCATCGGCCACATCGTCGCAATCCGACAAGTCCAAATCCCGTTGCAGGTGCGAATAATATCCTTCGCCTTCTTCCACCTGCTTGATAATCTGGTGCATCATTTCCACCGCCTCGGCCGGATAATTTCCCGCCGCCGTTTCCGCTGACAGCATTACGGCATCGGCACCGTCGTACACCGCGGTTGCCACATCGGAAACTTCGGCTCTGGTCGGAGTCGGGTTCACAATCATCGATTCCAGCATTTGCGTAGCCACAATAACCGGACGCGCATACTTGCGGCAAGCTTTAACAATACGTTTTTGCAACACCGGCACCGTCTGAATCGGGCATTCAACCCCCAAATCGCCGCGCGCCACCATAACGCCGTCGGATTCTTTAATAATGTCATCAAGCTCTTCAATCGCGCTCGGCTTTTCCAATTTAGAAATAATCCACGCCTTTTTGCCGATTAATTTACGCGCCATCCGCACATCGGAAATACTTTGTACAAACGACAGACAAACCCAATCAACACCTTGTGCCAACGCAAATTTCAAGTCTTCTTTGTCTTTGGCGGTAATGGCGTCAATCGGCAGCTTGACATTCGGCAGATTAACTCCCTTATGCGCCGACAAAACACCGCCGATTTTAACCTTGGTTTGCGCCACGCAATTTTTGTTTGAAATCACTTCAAGCTCGATATTACCGTCGTTGAGCAACAATTTATCGCCGGCTTTCAGCACCGCAAAAATCTCTTTATGAGGCAAAGTAACCCGGGTTTCGTCACCGGCTTCATCTTTCATATCCAGCGTAAACGTCTGGCCCTTTTTCAAGGTAACTTTACCGTCTTTAAACGTACCGACACGCAATTTCGGCCCTTGCAAATCGGCAATAACCGTCAGATGTCTTTTGTATTTTTCGCTCAAATCGCGAACCGTCTGCAAGCGCTCGGCATGCTCCTCATGAGTACCGTGGCTGAAATTGAAACGAAAAGCATCGACTCCGGCCTTAACCAACTTCTCAATCATAACTTTGGAGGCGCTGGAAGGACCGATGGTGGCTAAAATTTTGGTATGGGTATCTATTGGCATGAAAAATTCCTCTTTTATAAGTTTAACTTGCCTCTATTTTATAAAGCAAAAGTTCTTAATTTCAAGTTTTACTTTGAGGATATGATATATCTTTTGCCGCAACACGGAAAATTCGGTAAATACGAAGGGGGATTTTGACGACACAACTAATACAGCAGCTAAAAATTTAAAGAATGAGTCAGATACGAAGAAGGATTTTTTCGCCGTGTACAAAAGAGTACACAAGAAAAAATCCTTCAAGTAGATGACCATTATATAAATTTTTATTTAAAGAGGCCGCCGATACCGTCAGACACACTCTTCACTCCGCCGGTGACTGCGTCGGTGGCACCTTGCGCGGCTTTACCGGCTGCGTCTACGGTGGCTCCGGCTGCACCTTTGGCCGCATCAACGGCACCGTTGGCAAGGTCTCCGGCACCGCTCAACAGGCCGCTCAAATCAACTTTGGATACGGCCGAAACCGTGGTTTTCAAGATTTCCTGGAAGATGCGAGCCAAACCGTCGCCGATAGTTATGCCCTGCTTTTCCGTACCGACGTTACTGACGGTAACGGTCGGAAGAGGAATGCTCAAAGATTTGGAAACACCGAGCAGGCCGGCGGCAATCGTAGCCGTGCCGTCTTCAACTATTACCTTTTTAATTGCAACGTTATATTGCACCGCATCTTTATCTGCCGGCTTCGGCTCCTCTTTTTTGGCCGAAGATGCCGTATTTTTCTTGATGTTAGCCATAACGTCGTTAGCGTTGTTGCGATTGAGATTCATCAGCTCATAAGTAACTTCCGGTTTGCTGATTCTCACTTCATCGATAACGATGGTTTTTACTTTAGGACCGGTTTTCTTGGCTGTTTCCATCAGCGCTTTTTTCACCGATTCTACATCAACTTTAACTGCGGCCGTACCGAGATTAATGATTAAATCTTTGCTGTAACCGTTCGGATTGCCGACTGTGATGTCGCTGACCGAGCCGCGGCCGTCTTTAAGCGAAACATCAATCCGCCCGATGTTGACGTCGGTACCCACCACCTGCGAGCCGTAAATGTGCACCATCTGCCGCACTTTGGAGTGCCAATCGAAATAGTTATAAGCCCAATAAGCACCGCCGATAATCAATACCAGCAACAATACGATTGCGCCGATAAGCCATTTAAATGTTTTTCTCAGCCACTTAGATTTTTTCTTCGGCTGATTTTCTTTTTCTGCCATATTTTTTCTCCCATAAAAAAGTGTTGTTTTATTTAGTTATAACCGCATTTTATGAAATTTCGATAAAAAATTTTCACCTATTGACATCTGATTGCAATATGCTATAAACAGGGTACATTTTTTATTATTAACTCCATAAATTATTAGCTTATGAAAAAGAAACAATCTTTTGTTGCCAACCTGCAGAAACTGGTTGCCGCAAAGTTGGCGCGTCTGGTTAAAAAACAGATGCACAAAAAGCTCGAAATTACCCTGACCACTCGCAGAAGCGACTTTCTCGACGAGACGGAAGACGAAGACGGAATAAGCGAACTCGACACCTTTGTCAATTTGCTTAACTACTGGACCGATTTGGAGCTAACTGAAGGTCAGTTGACTGTGGAAGAAGCCGCGACGTTTGAAACCTTCGGCAATTTTGTGGACTACATCATCGCCAATGCCGATGTGGCAAGTTTCCTTCGCCGGTACTGCTTTGATTGACAGAACTTAAGTAAATGCCCATAGTGAAAACTATCGGCATTTATTTTTTTTATGATTTTATAAAAAAATATGTTGCAAAATAAAATATAATGAATTATACAAGTGATGTTCGCGATTTATGCGTGCGTAGCTCAGTTGGCTAGAGCAACTGACTCTTAATCAGTGGGTCCAGGGTTCGAATCCCTGCGCGCGTACCAATAAAAAGACCACCCTTCGGGGTGGTTTTTTTATTGGTATTGTGCGCACAGGATAAGAACCCTGGGATGAAGGGTTCGCTGAGGAGGATAAGGCACACGGGGGTGTGCCGGTGCCGTCAGGCATATCCGACGAAGGTCGTGAGCGAGTGTAACAAGCGAAGGACAATCCTAAAGCGCGTACCAATAAAAAGACCACCCTTCGGGGTGGTTTTTTTATTGGTATTGTGCGCACAGGATAAGAACCCTGGGATGAAGGGCTGGAGGAAAACAAACAACCTCAAAATGTTGTTTGTTGACGACAGGCGAAGGTTGCTTTTAAGCAAGCAAGCGTAAGCGCCGCGCGGCGAAAAATTTGCAACCGAGTGACCGAAGCACCCTCAAGGGTGCAAGATGACGACGAATGAGAGGCGGGCGAAAGAACGCCGGTGAGCAACAGCGAGCGAATGAGGAGAACATAGCGCAGCGAAGTAATCCTAAAGCGCGTACCAATAAAAAGACCACCCTTCGGGGTGGTTTTTTATTGATATTGTGTGTCGGGGATAATGAGAGACGAATAGTCTTATTTATTGCCGTTTTGGCCGCCGGCGGCGTGCTGTTTCATCTTTTCAATAACCTGCGGCGTAACATCCACCACATATTCCGTGCTGATGGCAATGGCGCTGGATAAAAAGATGGTATGTACGTTATTTTCGCGTGCCACTTCTTCCAAAGCCTGATTGATGGCATCAAGCACCACCTGCATCGATTCGGAATATTTATTAATCAGCTCATCGCGCCGCATTTTCAACGAACGCAGATACATATCCGAAAATTCTTCCTTAACCTGCGCTTCTTTCAAGGTTTTGATTTTTTCCTGTGCGTCAGCCACTTCCCGCTCCAACGAGGCAATATCCGATTCGAACTGTTGGCTGCTGGCAGGTATTCCGGCTGCAAGCAAAGTTTCTTCCATGTTATACACATAGATTTTGCGATTATCATCAACGCGCTTGGCCAATTTATCTTCTATTTGCGATGTATTGGCCTCAACTCGGGCGATTCTCTGCTCCAAAGAATAAGTAAAAAGCGCCAGCCCGACCAAAGCCAGACAGGCAACCCCCGCCGTTACACGCAACATCCGATTATCTTTTTTGTTATCTTCAGATTCTTTATTATTTTTTTCTGTTATATCTGCCATTTCATCAACCTTTTTTATAAAACACTCAAAAGTATAGGGAGAATTGACTCTCCCTATACTTTTTTTGAGTTATTGTCAGAACGTATAGGTCATACCTACGCGATACATAGCCTCGCTGTCTACGCCTAACGAAGCGCCTACGTTGAACAGGAGGTGATCCGTAAAGTAGTGGAAACCACCGACGGCAACCCCTTGCGTTCCCTTGTATCCGCCGAGGCCGAGAGAAAGCGATGTCTTGCCATCCGAACGAGCATTCGGAACAAGCGCCGACAAGGCTGCTGCCGAAGCTAAGCCGCCCCGCATTTCTTTGCGGACATCGTTCAACTGATGAGCAACTTCGTTAACCGCGCTGCTCATGCCGTATATCTGAGCATCCAATCTCTGAACCGCATCGGTCATGGAAACCGCATCAGACAACAGGTAAGAGTTCTTGAGTTGCGAAATATCGCCCAACGCCGTGTTAACCGCTGCAATGTTGGCATTAACACTGTTGCCGGCCTTAACTCCGTTAATCGGGTTTTTACCCAAGTCGGCAGCCGAACCGATGCTCTTATCCAAAGCGCTGATGGCCGCAGCCGTGCTGCTGTTTTGGCCGACAATGTTCGTGCTGGTGTAGTTTCTGTTACCGATGGCATTATCCAACGAAACCAAATGGTCTTCAATCGTCGTACCTCTGGCCAAGTTGGTATTATTACCGACCGTAGATACAATCCGTGTACTGTTAACCGTACCGTCGGTATTGGCCAAACCGTGAATTCTGCCCATGGTGCTGTCGATGTTGTTCAACACCTCAACCACACTTTGCGGATTATAGTATTCGCCATCTTTGCCGTTGGTCAGATTCTTCAAATCTTTGGCCAATCCCTTCAAATCGCCGATAGTGCTGTTAACCGCGGCAATATTGGTATTAACCGTATTGGTTCTGTCCACACCGTTCATGGCCGTACCGAGGTCTGCCGCCGTACCGATGGTGTTGCTCACGTGGTTGACGGCCTGGAGGAAGCTCTCCGCCTCAATCGTCGAGAGATAGGTCGATACACGGGCGGACCATTTGCCGGTGGTCGGGTCTATTTCACCACCCATAACCGACGAAACGGTTGCCGCTACCGTAGCCGTTGTGGCAAGCGTAGAGGAGCTTGCGTTAGCCGAAGTAATCGCCGTACCGGTATCAATGCTGTCAACGGTATTGCCGCCGATGGTAACACCCGTTGCCGAAACATTACCGTTGTTGATTTCAACGCTGCCGGTATTACCTCTGAAGGTAACATTACCGGTCTGGTCATTGACTTCAACGGTTGTACCGATATTTACTCTGTCACCGGTAATATCAACGCGAGTACCGCTACCGCTGTCAGTTGTATCAACTATCACGCCGGTATTGGCCGTACCGATGACCGTCTTAGCCGCCTGATCGCCGATTGTAACCGTATCAGTGGTGCTAGGATCGTTATCGCCGTGAATTTCCGGCTTAGTAACATAATCGGTCGAGAACGATTGCTTAGCCGCATCCAACGCGTTGTTTAAGGCACGCAGGTTCTCGTTAACCGTATTGCTGGCCGACAAAGTGGTTTGCGTACCGGTTGTCAGCTGGCTGGCCTTACCGATGGTGTCACTAACCACTTTAACGGCATCAACAACCGTATGGATATTGTTATCCGTCTTATAATAAGTGGAAATCGTCGCCTTCCATTCGCCGGTAGTGGCATCAAAGTCTCCGCCGAAGCTGTCTTTGATGTTGGAAATTTGCGTATTTGCCGTGTTAACCAAACCGTTAACCTTATTGATGGCATTAACCACATTCTTGGTTTCACTCGTTTCCCAAGTGCCGGCCAAAGCGCTGGTATCGCCGATAGCCGCATTCAAAGCAGCCAGGTTCTGGTTAACCGTATTGGTCTTGAGCAAGCCGTTCTTCGGTTCAACCGGATTGAGCGGATCGGAATTGTCATATCCCAAATCAGCTACGCTGCCGATGGTATTGCTGATATGATTTACCGCATCCATCATCTTGTTGACCGTAATCGTGCTTCTGTATGTCGATGCACTGGCCGACCAGTTGCCTTCGGAGTCAAATCCGTTACCGCCGAAGCTGTCTTTAACATCATCAATATTTTCGTTGGCCGTATTGACCGAATTGTTGATTTTGTTAATGGCATTAACCACATTTTTGGTTTCACTCGGAGCCCAAGTGCCGGCCAACGTGCTGACATCGCCGACGGCCGCATTTACTGCCGCAATATTGGCGTTAACCGTCTTGCTCTTATCCACACCGTTCTTCGGCGTAATCGGATTGCTCGGGTCGGTATTGTCATAACCCAAATCCGTAGCCGTGCCGATAACGTCAACAACGTGGTCTACCGCGCCCATAATGGTGGTAACGGCAACCGGAGAAGTATCTTTATAAGTCTGGACGCTGCCGCCCCATTTACCGGTGGTGGCATTAAATTCGCCGCCCATACCGCCGCCGACATTTTCCGCCAACGAAGCAATGGCATGCGTTACGTCACTCTTATTTTTGATACCGTTGGAAGCATCGCTGCCGAGAGCGCTCTTATCGCCGATGGCGCTGTCCAAAGCGGTCAGCTTATCCACAACATGGTCGCCGCTGCCGGTAAAGTTACCGGTGGTTAATCCGGACACATCGCCGACTGCAGTATCCAAAGCACTCAACTTAGCCTCGACAGTATTGCCGCTGCCGGTAAAGTTACCGGTGGTTAACCCGGCCACATTGCCGACCGTAGCATAAACCGTAGCCGTGGTCGCCATAGTATCAGCCGCACCGCTGGTTACCGGTGCCGTACCCGCATCAACTTTGGAAACCGGGGTCGTATTGTTGGTCAAAACCAAACCGGCCGTCTTTACATTGCCGGCGGCCTCAACCGCACCGTTTTGAATCTTCACGATGTCGTCACCGCTGCCGAAGGTGGTCAAACCGGTCGAATTATTGACAGTTACCGTGTCGCCGAGTTTAATCGTATCAGCCTTAACTTCAACCTTCTTGCCGGCGTTGGTCGTATCAACCTTAATTCCGGTAGTTGCCGTACCGATGGTAGTGGTATTGGCCGCATCACCGAATACGATATTCTCATGACCGGTACCGCCGTGAATTTCGGCTTGTGTTACGTAATCTCCGTCAATCGCCTTAACCGTTTCGTTAACTTTATTGATGGCATTGACAAGGTTCTTGTCTGCGCCGGTCAGGTTCAAATCCGGATCAAGATTGTCGAGGTTTCCTTCAACCGCTTGTGCCCGTATAACTTCTTGAACAACCGCATTGTCAACTGCCGCAATCGCGTGTACCACATCGGCCGCATTCTGGGCATTTCCGGTATATCCGGACGTTGCGTTAAAGATGCTTCTGTCGCCGATAACCGTATTCAAAGCGGCCAGGTTGGCATTAACCGTATTGCTCTTGAGCAAACCGTTCTTCGGTGCAATCGGCGTTGTCGGATCATCCGGATTGGTGGTATAACCCAAATCCGCAGCCGTACCGATAACGTCAACAACATGGTTTATTCCTTCCATAAGGCTGTTAATCGTAACCGCACTCGGGTCTTTATAAGTCTGAATCTGACCCGACCAAGCACCGGTTCCGGCATTAAACGTGCCGCCCATACCGCCGGCAACATTGTCTGCCAACGAAGCGATGGCGTTTGTCAGCTTGTTTCTGGAACTGATACCCTTGGAGGAGTCGCTGCCCAAAGCGCTGAACGCACCGATTACATCATCCAATTTGCTGAGTTTATCGGCTACCGTACCGCCCGTACCCTGGAAGTTTCCGGTATTCAGGCTGGCTACGTTACCTACCGTTCTGGCTACCGTCTGCGTGGTTGCCAAAGTGGTGGCCGAACCTTCGGTCAACGGATTCGTGCCGTCGGCATCAATTCGTGTAATCGTCTGCGAAGTATACGCCGTCGCATCCGCACCGTTCTTGATAATCAAACCGCCGGTCGTTGTATTGCCCGTAGCCGTAATCGCACCGTTCTGAATATTAACGGTATTACTGCCGGTGCCGAACGTGGCCTGACCGTTGTTATTAATCGCCACTTTTTCGCCGAGCTTAATCGTATCACCCTTAACTTCAACTTTCTTACCGGCATCGGTCGTATCAATCTTGATACCAATCGTATCCGTACCGATGGTTGTGGTATCCGCAAACTCGCCGAGAACAACGTTATGTCCGGTTTCGCCCTCAACACCGTGAACTTCCGGCTTGGTTACATAACCCGTCATATATCCCGACGCATTCTGCAAATCGTAGTTAACTTTGTTGATGGCATTAACCACGTTCTTTTCTACGCCGCTGTCCAAAGTAACCTCCAAATCATCGAGGTCGCCGATGGTCGTGTTCAAAGCCGCAATATTGGCATTAACCGTATTTTCTTTACGGATGTTGTTGGCCGGAATTACGGTAGCATCATCCGGGTCATATCCCAGTTCCGCATCCGTACCGAACTTATTTTTAATCTTAAGAGTTTGTTGGCCTAAGTAGTTAACGGCATCGCCGAGTTTTCTGCTTACGCCGTCAGCCAAAATATTGCTGGAGGACGTACCGCTTGCCGTAAAGTTGGCCAACTGCGAACCGGTATCTCCGAGTACCCAAGTCTTCTTGGCCATATCATCGGTGGCTGTGGTAATCGCGTTCTTGATAACACGGCTGCTGGCAATGGTATCATCATCGTCGGTCAAAGTCGCCGTACCGGTCAATACCTTAGTCAATTCCGCATTGTTGAAGATTAACTTCTCGCCGTCCTTAACGGTTATACCCTTGTTGGCCGTAACCAGACCGGAAGCCGTCAACGTTGTGGTATTAACGCCGGCACTTGCCGTAATCAAACCGCCGGAATTGATGGCACCCGAAGTATCGAGTGTGGTGGTGGTGATACCGCCGCCAACCTGCATCTGTCCGTCAAATACCGACGAACCGTCAGCGCCGTTGAGCGTAATCGCCGCATCGCCGACCTTACCGATTGTGAGTGTCTTGCCGTCAATATCGGTTTCATAAGTAACCGTAACCGGCTGTTCCTCAACTATTTGCTGTTCGGTCTTGGTAAACTTCTGCAGAGCCTTAAAGGTCTTGGTTGCGGTAATATCCTGAGCCTCGTTCTTGGTAACTACGTTCGTAATCGCCACATCATGCCCGTTAACGCTGATTTTACCGCTGGCTTCACTTTCCGTGATTACAATATCAACCGCGTTATTGGTAGGTTGCAACGCTTCACCGTTAACCATAACCGAGGTAAGAGCGCTGTTATTAACCGTGTACAAACCTTGGTTCAAACGGGTAATTGCCGCACCGATGGTTGTATCGGTATCACTGTTGATATACTGATTGTCAGCCGTACCGAAGCGATATTTACCGTTTTGAGCCTCATTATAAAGCGTAGAAGCCAAAGCTTTGGTGGTAACCAACGTATAATCGTTGCCGCCGTCGCCTTCCGTACCCAAATTCAAGTCGCCGGTATAGGTTCCCTTCATAATGCGTTCTTCGGAGTCGAATTTAACGCCGCCGGTTGCCGCAATATAGCCGGATGTCGTCAAGCTGACGTCGGTAGCCGCACCGTTATTGATGGTCAGCGCACCGGTCATGGTATCGCCGGTCTTGCTCACCTTGTTAGAAACCGCACCGGTAACATATTCACGTACCGCACCGCTGGAAATCAGCTTGCCGTCGTTGGCATATCCGCTCGGAGTAGCCGGTACTTCAATATCGTCGGCATCCATAACCACGGCAATATTCACCGCGTTATCGGTCTTGGTCAAAGCCGTACCGTTTATCTTCACGTTCTGCAAAGCGGTATCCGCCTTATCCAAAGAAGTCTGTACGTCATGTTCCAATTTAGCTTTCGTCACATTCTCGTTGAGAATCTTATCCGTGGTTACGGCATCATCGTTGAGTTGCGTACTGTCAATCGACTTGGCCGCAATCTTGTCGCCGCGGATGTACTTAACATCGCTTATTGTTGTGGTCCAATCGGCGGTGTCCATCTTATCGTTCAACTGAGCCTGAATGGTCTTATCGGTATTGATACCGCTCAACTGATTGAGTTCGGTGGTCGAAATATTCGAAGATACCATCTTCTTTTGGTTGTTGGAAACGATAACTTTGTCGCCGTCCGCCACCGCAATACTGTCAACCACATTCTTAACCGCTTTCGCCGTTACCAACTGCGATTTCAGCTCATCCTCGTCGGTGGATGTAACTTCATTGACAATCTGCGAAACAGCTTGCGTACCGTTCAAATTAAACGTTGCCGGAGTACTGCCGCCGGCACCGTTGCCGACCGTCAACGATTGACCGTTGGCAATCGCCGCGCCGCCGCTCAAAGTAGCCAAACCGGCCACATCCAAAGTACCGCCGATATTGGCATTACCGGATTGAGCATCCAACGTAATCTTCGTATTGGAGCCGTTCTTCATCGTCAGCGTCTTGCCGTCGATAATCGTCGTATAGGTGTTGGCACCGCTGGTCTTTTCAAAGTTTTGCGCCGCTTTGAAGGTCTTGGTACCGGTAATATCTTCCGGACCGGCCTTATGAACAACGGTGTCATCGATACCCTCAACATAGTTACGTACCGCACCGCTCGTAATCAAATTACCGTCATTGACATATACGTTGTCGGTAACCAGATTAATTTGTTCAACCGTGGTAACCGCATTGGCAATCGTATCGGCATTGTTCTTAACCACGTTTGCCATCTTCGTCAGGTTAGAACCGACATCGGCGCTGGCCTCGATAATGGTGGTATTACCGTTGGTCTTGATTTCGGCTGCCGGTGTTGCCGCCGCTTGCGTTACTAGATAACCGAGGTCGATTTCCGTACCCGTACTGGCATTGGCATTAAACGTGCCCGCGGTACTACCGTTGAGTTTCAAGGTCAAATCACCGGTACCGACATAGTTCTTAACCGCCTGTGAGGTTGCCAAAGCGTTGGCCGAACCTTCGCCGATGGTATTAACAATGCTGGTAGCTACCGTCGTTTCGTTACCGAAGCTCAAGCCGCCGGTGGTTGCATCGCTGCTCAAAGTCGTCTTGCCGCCGACGGTTACGTTACCGCTGATTGCCGTCGTATCGTCGCTCTCGGTAATCGTAATTTGGTCGCCGAGTTTAATTGTATTGGCGGTCAATTCAATCTTCTTGCCCGAGGTGGTATCATCTAATTTAATACCTGTCGTAGCCGTACCGATTTCGGTCTTATCAGCCTGATTACCGATGCTGACCGTATCAACCGTACTGGTATTGTTATCGCCGTGAACTTCGGTCTTGAGCGCGTATTTATCGGTCAAATCCTGTTTTACGGTGGTCAACGCGCCGCTCAAAGCACCGATATTGGCATTAATCGTCTTGCTTGCGCTTACGCCGTTGGCTGAGCCGAGTTCGGCTGCCGTACCGATAACATTGGCACCGGCAACATGTTTAATTGCCGACATAACATCGGTAAATTCAACCGGGTTGGTATCTTTATAAGTCTGCAGCGTATCGCCCCATACTCCGGTGGTGGCATCAAACGTATTGCCCAAAGCCGCCTTGATATGAGTGATATCCGTACCGGCCGCCGTAGTCAAACTGTTAATCTTGTTGATGGCGTTCACTACGTTCTTGGTAACACCTTGATCCAGTTCAACATTGATATTGGAAACGTTGCCGACCTTCGTATTCAACGCGGCCAGTTTATCCGCAACCGTATCTCCGCTGCCGGCAAAGTTACCGCTGTCCAAAGCGGCCGCATTACCGACCGTGGCATAAACGGTTGCCGTGGTAGCCATGATATCGGCCGCACCGCTCGTAACCGGAGCCGCACCGCTGTCAACCTTAGATACCGGAGTTGACGTGTTGTCGGTCAAAATCAAACCGGCCGTCTTTACGGTGCTCGATGTTTCAATCGTGCCGTTCTGAATCTTAACCGATTCGCCGCCGTTGCTGAACGTGGTCATGCCGTTGGTATTATTAACCGTTATCTTGTCGCCGAGTTTAATCGTATCGGCAACAACTTCAACCTTCTTACCGGCATCGGTCGTATCAATCTTAATGCCGGTGGTTGCCGTACCGATATTGGTCTTATCCGCCAATTCGCCGAGATTTACGATATCGCCGGTTGTGCCGTCAACACCGTGAACTTCCGCCTTGGTGGCATAACCGTCTTGTACACTCACCAACGCGGCATTCAAAGCGGCAATATTCTCGTTAACCGTCTTTGTCTTGCTCACATTGTTGGCCGGAGTAATCGGCTCTAACGTCTGCGGATCGGTACCGTAACCCAAATCTTCGGCATCGCCGATAACATCGGATACATAATTGATTGCGCCCATAATGGTGGTAAAGTCCTTCGGAGCCGCCGCATCAGATTCCTGTGCAACTTTATAAGCCGTAACCGAACCTTTCCACGAACCGCCTTCCTGGAAGGTACCGCCGGTCGCCGTTTCAATATTATCGGCCAGCGATTCAATCGCATTGGTCACGGAGGTTACGTCGGTAATCGCATTGTTACGAGGAGACGGCCATTCGCCGATTCTTGCACCCAAACCGTTGATTTGAATCTGCATGTTGTTATCTACGTTAGTAGAACGATTGATTTCCTGATGCAATTCCGTAACAAACTGGTCAATATCGCCGCTGATACCCGCAACTACAATATCTTTCACATAAGAGTCGAGGCTCTCGATTGCCGCTACCACGCTGGTAGAACCTTTAACCACCGTATCACGATAGCTTTCTTCCGAGAATCTGCCGACATTACCGACAGCGCTGTTCAAAGCCGCCAAGTTGGCATTAACCGAGTTGCTGTCGCTCAAACCGTTCTTCGGAGTAGTCGGTTCCGATGTTACCGGATCAACACCATAGCCCAAGTCGGCTCTGGTACCGATGTTGCTCACAACTTGCGACAACACGCCGGTAATTGCGGTTGCACCGTTGATTTGGCCGTAGCTTATCGAACTGTTATCCAAAATCGTTGCTTTCCACGTACCGGTGGCATCAAACGAACCACCCATACCTCTTTCCACATTGGCAGCCAAAGAATCAACCGCACCCGTAATATTGCTCTTATCGCTGATGGCATTATGCGTAAACGGTCCGGCACCTACCCAGTTGCCCAAGTTGGTTACATTGGTGTTCAGAGTATTAACGGTGTTACCCATATTCGTAACCGAAGTATCCAAAGCATCAACGGTTGTGCTCAAATTATTAACCGTATTGCCGAGAGTGGTAACCGAATTATCAACATTGGTGATATTGGTCTGCAACGTTTCATCTCTGGTAACCGATTCATTTACGGCCGTTGTCAACGCACTGCTCAATGCACCGATATTCTTATTTACCGTATTGCTTGCGCTTACGCCGTTGGCCGTACCGAGTTCTGCCGCCGTGCCGATGTTGGTGTTGAGTTTCTTCACGGTATCGAATATGTTGTCATATTCAACCATACCGGAATCTCTGTATGTTTTCATACTGCCCGACCATACGCCGTCGGAGGTCAAATCACCACCCAAGCTGGTACCGATGTTGTTAACTTTGGTACTCATATTTTCAACGGTGGTGCTCAAAGTCGTTACCCGACCGCTGACCGTGGTAATGGAGTTTTTCAGCTCGGTTTCCTTACCGGTGGCACGATCGATTTCATTCGTCAACGCGCTGCTCAAAGCACCGATGTTGGCATTGATCGTGTTGTCGGCACTCACGCCGTTGGCCGTACCGAGTTCGGTGGCCGTACCGATAACGCCGATAACGTGGTCAACCGCACCCATAACCGTGCTGACCGGAACGGCCGCACTGTCTTTATAAGTTTGTACCGTACCCGACCAATCGCCGTTGGCATCAAACGAACCGCCCATACCGGTACTGATTTTGTTAACTCTGGTCGAGATAGTGTTCACGTTGTTGGTAAGCGTGGTTACGTTGTTCTTAACCGTATTGATGGAGCCGGTCAATTCCGTTTCTTTTTCGGTAGCACGCGTAACTTCCTGTTCCAGAGCCGTATTGATTTGCGTTTCTCTGGTGGTTGCCCGGCTGATTTCACCGGTCAGCGCACTGCTCAAATTACCGATATTCTTATTAATGGTATTGCTTGCGCTCACGCCGTTGGCTTCGCTGCCGAGTTCTGCTGCCGTACCGATAACGTTGGCTCCGGCCACATATCTTATGGCCTCCAGCAAGCTGCTTACCGGAACATCCGTAGCATCTTTATAAGTCTTTATGGTGCCCGACCATACGCCGTCGGTTGTCAACGAACCGCCCATTCCGGCACCGATATTATTAACTTTGTTGGTTAAATTCGTCACGTTGGTATTAACGGTCGTAACGCGTCCGTCAACCGTATTGATTTCCGTCTGCAAATCGGCTTCCGCATCGGCCGCGCGTTCGGCTTCGTTTGTCAACGCCTGGTCAATCGCCCTGATGGCATCAGCGGCGGTACCGGCATTTTTCGCCGCACCGGTGTAGTTGTCGGCAATAAATATACCGACATTGCCGAGTTTGCTGTTAACCGCGCCGATATTGGCGTTAATCGTATTGTTTTTGCTTATGCCGTTAACTTCGGCACCGAGTTCGGCCGCCGTACCGATAACATTAGCACCGGCAACATACTTCACCGCATCCATTATGCTGCTGACTTGAACCGGCGAGGTATTTTTATATGTTTGGATGGAATCCGACCAAGTGCCCGGACCTTCCGTAAACGTACCGCCCATACCGTTCGCCACGTTGGTAGCCAGCGAGTTAACCGCGGACGTAATTTTTGACCGTTGGCTGACGGTAATTGCCGGGTGAGTCAAAGCGCCCAAATCGCCGATACCGCCGCCGATGGTGCTGACATAGTTGTCAATCTTGGTAATTGCATCAACCACGTCGGTCGCATTTTTCGCCTGATTATTATAAGTGTTGGATTTGAAAATGCTGACATCGCCCATAGCCTTATTAAGTGCGGCCAGGTTGGCATTAACCGTATTGCTCTTGCTCAAACCGTTCTTCGGAGTGGAAGTGCCGGTATATCCCAAATCAGCCACCGAGCCGATGGTATTACTGATATGATCAATCGCATCGGTAATACGATAAACCGTAACCGGATTCGTATCTTTATAAGTCTGAACACTGCCCGACCATACGCCGTCACCGTTAAACGAACCGCCCATACCGGTCGATACATTGTTGGCAAGAGAGTTAATCGCGTTGGTAACCGATGATCTGCTGCTGACGGCGTTGGACGTTATGTTGCCCAAATTGCCGACGGTCGAGGTCAATGTATTCAAATTGGTGGTTAAAGTATTTTCAACCTGCGTTGCACGAGTAACTTCGTTGGCAATATTCGCCGCATTCGTTTCTTCGGCCGTTCTGGCACGCGCCGTCTCGGCGGTGATGGATGTTCTCAAAGTAGCTTCGGCATCAAGTGCACGCGTATTTTCATCATAAGTTGCCTGATCCACCGCATTGATTGCCGCCACCAAATTGCTCGAACCGGTTGCATGACCGTGCAAATTGGCCAACACGCCCTCAACACCTCTGGCCCGGGTAACCTCGCTGTCAATCTTGGCATCGAGTTGTTCTTCGGCCTCGGTTGCTCGTGTGGTTTCGGCCGCAATATCATTATGCAACGTTGTTTCTTCACGGGTGGCGCGTCTGATTTCATTTGTCAGGGAGCTGCTTAATGCCGTCAGGTTCTTATTAACCGTGTTGCTCACGCTCAAACCGTTGGCCGGAGTTGCTCCGAAATCTTCCACCGTACCGATGGCATCGCTGACATGCTGTACTGCACCCAACAGATTATAGACGGTCTTATTGCCCAAATACGTCGATGCCGTTCCCGACCACGTACCGCTGGTATTAAACGAACCGCCCATACCGTTGGCCACATTAACCGCCAGCGAATTGATGGCCTTGGTTACTTTAGTCTTATCGCTGATGGCATTATGTTTCAAATCGGTCAAACTACCGATATCGGTACCGGTATTCTGGATTTGTACATCCAAATCGTCAACCGTGCCCTTCAGGGAGTTAATAGCATTAACCAGGTTAACATCCAAACCGTCCGGAATTGTTACCTGCAAATTGTTTAAGTTACCTTCAACCTTTTTGGCGCGCGTTACTTCATTATTAATAGCCGTGCGCAACTTACCTTCTTCAGTAGTTGCCCGCGAGACTTCATCTTCAATCGCCGTATTCAGGGTAGTTTCCACACCTTTGGCGCGATTTACTTCTTTGGTTAAGGCGCTGTCAACCGCATTGACTGCCGCCACCAGGTTGCTCTTACCGGCGGCGCTTCCCGTCAAGCTGTTCAGGTTACCGATACGGTTGGCATTGGTTCTGATTTGTCCGTCCAAAGTCAGTACGGCCGTGGTTAAATCGCCGGCACCGTAAACGTAATAACCGGTACTCAAATTGGTAACGGTGCCGATTGCCGTTTCGGTGTTGCCGATACGAGTTTTGGCTTTATCTATGGCATTATCCAAAGCTACCAACTGCCCGGAAACCGTCTTGGAAAGATAGTTCAAATTGGTGCGAGTACCGACCGTGGAATCCGTGTCGGTAGAGTTAACCGTACCGTCGCTGTTAGCCAAATTGTGAATCAGGCCCACCGTATAAGACATATTATTAAGTGCATCCACAATGGTCGCCGGAGATGACGCACTACCGTAGGTCAGGTTTTTGTTGGCCGTATCGATACGATTCCGATAGCCCACCTCACTACGCAGAGTCGCCAAATCCTCACGGTTAGTCAGCATACCCGAATAAGTTGTAGCCAACTGTACGTCAAGTTTATTGATGTTAGCGGCAATATTGGTACTGGTATTGCCGTTATACGGACCGACATAGTTACCATTGGCCACTCTACCGATGGCCTGATCAATAGCTTCAAAGGTATCGCCGATGGTCGGAGTAGGATTCAGTCCGCCGGCACTGTCACTGCCGTCAACCACTGCCTTACTGGTAGTAATATTTCTGAAACGGTCGGTCCAGGTATCAATCTTGGAGTCGATTCGCTTTAAGTTTTCCGCCACCGTATTGCTGAAGCGACCGAATTCCGTATCAAACAGATAATTGGTACCGCTGAGCGTTCCCAAAGCATTGGCCACCGTCTTGGTGGAAGCAATCGTATTGGCATCGCCGTAATGGCTGTTGTTATCATACAAATTGTCTTCCAGCGAGAACGTATCCATCACTCTGCCGTTAAACTGTATCGTATTACGCTTGCTCGCATCGGAATCAAGATTATAATCGGTTGTGCCCATATACAACAATTTGCCGTCAGCGATTGTAATACCGTCTTTATTCAGAGTATTAACCGGAGTGCCGGCCGTATTCTTAACAATAATCGTACCGGTTCCGTCGGCTTCGGTCAAAATATTTATGGACGGATTGTTGCTGCTGTTGGTGAGCGTAATCGAGCTCTTGTCTTGTTCGTTTTTCAAATTCGTACCGTCGGTCAGCTTAAACGTACCGCCGCTGGTGGTTGATTTCAGCTCGGCCATCAGAGTCGGGTCGGTAGTGGTACTGCCGCCGGCATACATCGAAAGAGAGCCTTGCGGAGTGGTGTCGCCCTTATTTTCCAGCGTAATACCGGATTTACCGAAGTTGTTATTCATATACAACACACTGCCGTCAGCGGTACTTTGCGCATTAATCATTGTGGTTGTGTTGGTACCGCTGTTATAACGGGAAAGCGTTATCTGTCCGTTTTTATCATTCGGACGATTCATAACCGCCACCGGGGCATTACCGCCGGCATTATAAACTACGATATCGCCGTTACTGCCGTCTAACTTAATTTGCGGAGTCGTTCCCGTTCCGGTATACATGGTAAAGGTTTTGCCGTTATCGGAGCGAATATAGTCTTTGAAAATCGTATTGGCATTAACCGTCAACAAGTCGGAAGACGCATTACCGAGAGCGATGTCATCGCCGTTGATATATGTTTTGGCATTAACCGTCAGCGTATCCGATTCTTGGGCATTACCGAGGATGGTATTGCCGTCCACCTGCAAATTGCCGTAAGTCCAGATATTGCCGGTATCATAGGCCATCGTTATCCGGTTGGCCTCGCCGTTTTTAACCGTGATGTTGTTCTTAAAGGTGGAATCCGCATTAACCAGCAACTTATCACTTGCCGCATTACCGAGAGTGGTATCGCCGTTGATGGTGGCATTGGTATCGGCCGTAATGCTGCCTGCCGTCCAAATATCACCCGAAGAGGAAGTAACCGACATTTTCTTGGTGCCGGTAGTGGTCTGAACTTCCAAATCGTTTTTCAAATACGATTTACCGTTAATCGTCACGCTGTCGCTGGAAGGAGTATCGCCAAGGGTGGTGTTTCCTTTAACGTTCAACGAGCCGTCGGTAGAAATATTACCCGTAGTGTGATCAACACTCATCATGGTATTTGCGCCGTTATTGACGTACAAATCGCCTTTAACAGTGGTAGTGCTGCCAATCTCGGCCGTACCCGTAACCGAAAGGTTGCCGCCGGCCGAAAGATTGCTACCGGCCGAGATACTGCCGGCTGTTGCAGAAATATTACCGGTTGTTGCCGTAATATTGCCGCCGGAAGAAGTGATGTTACTGCTGGCCGTAACCGTACCGGTAACCCCGACGTTATTGTTAAAGGTTGAGGTGGCATTAACCGTCAAAGTATCTTGAGCCGAATTATCACCGAGCGTGGTATTACCTTTAACCACAACATTGTTGGTGAAAGTATTGGTGGTACCGCCCCAGGTATTGTTTGCCCCCAGCAAATTGGCGATAGACTTGCCGACCGTAGCCGTGGTCGCCAAAACATCGTTACTGCCGTCGGTTGTGGTGTAATACGGATTTGATTGGTCAATACCCGTAACCGTCTTATCGTTGATATTGAGCTTGGTAAATTTGGTAGTACCGTCCAAAATGTTCTTATCGGCATTATCGCGTGCCGTAGCTTCATTTGAAACCGCAGTTTCACGATTCGTTATTTCGTTATTGATAGCAGTCTGTAAATTGGTATCAGCCGTACTTCTGGTAGTTTTTTCATCATCCAATTCCGCCGTTGTTGCCACATTGTCAAACGTAAGCGTTTTAGCCGTGCTCTGGTTCAAAGTGAAGGAGTCCTCTGTACCGCGAACACTGATGGTGATTTTTGCATCGTTGGCCGGAGTTACCGATTTCAAAAAGCCTTGGTTGTTCACCCAAGTCTGCATATTTGTTTCGGATGTGCTGATAGAGGTATTAACATAGCTTTCCGTTGCAAAACCGGCATGATAGCGCAAATAATCCAAAGAGTAGTACACATCGCCTACAAAGTTACCCATAACGAAGTAGTCGTTATCACCTGTAGCGCTCGGATCGGTTGAATCATACGTCGATGCATTACCGGAGGTGCTACCGGCCCTTTTTTCGTGAACAAAAATACCCGTGGTGTAACTATCCCAATACGAATCACTGGAAATACTATCCAAGTTACCGGCAAGTCGCCAACCGTCTGCCATATATGATGAATTTGCTATCCATCCCGGTGAACTGCTGGCACCTTCGGTCTGCGCCGAACGCATATCCGAGCTGTAACGGTTATACGCATCCGCCTGCGCCTCGCTCGGCATTATTGCCGCCGCTCCCAAAGCAAACAAACCGACATTTATGAGCCAACATTTTTTCAGCACACTCCGATATTGCGCTGTCAAAAGCCCAATGGCAGTTCTGGTATACTTCATAGCACGTCTCCTTCCTAATAATCACGCTACAATATTATTTAAAATATATTATTTACCGCATTTTATTCGCAATTTCGGCAAAAGTCAAGCGTTATTATTAACCCCCGCCTCGCCGTGACACAAAAAAACGTCTCCTTTTCAGGGGAGACGTTTTTCTCAGTAAAGTTCGTTAGCGGAATGGTGCAAATCAAGCGGGTTGAAGAACATAACTCGGTTTAACGCCCGCGTCTCGAGGCGGCTCAGATTAACCATAACGTCCTTGGTAAACTCCGGACATCTGGCCGCCACCCAGGCTGACATAGTCGGAGAAACGGTGCCTTCTTTGAATCGCGGCTCCAAAAAGGCCTTCAAGTCCGCCATTCGCTTCTCGTCGTCGTCCTCATGGTCAAAAGCCGCATAAGCATCAAGCTCGGCCCGGCTCCAATCATCGGGAATGTACGCCATTGAATTTACGGCAATTTCATGGATGGAACTCCGCTGCTCCGATATGGCAATCATATCGCGCAAATGCTCGGGCAAATCCATTGCCAACAGCTCGGAAACCACGTCTCTGTCATAAATGTAACTGTACGACAAATACCAGGTCAGATACTTCGGATTCATCTTCACCATCCGGCGAATCATTGCGGGCTCCATAAAGCAATCATCCATGTCGCACTGCTCGATTACCTTCATAATGAACTCGTCATTATTTTCGTCGGCAAACAGCGACCATTGTGCCATAAAGTCGGTAAACAGCTTGTGTCCGTAAATACCGCTCTGACACTCAAAGTAACGCTTCAACAGCTTGCGATACATCTCGGCGCGAACCGGATCACTCTTGTCCGAGGCCGAAATCGCCAACTGTGCCTCACCTGCCTCACGCAGAACATGACTGACGATGTAGCTCTCAATCTGCTCCTTGCTGCCGTTATAAATCAGCTGATACTCGCTGTTGGCCGAAAGCGGTAAAAGCAGACAACGCGTGGCACCGGGCTCACCGCTTTCCAAAATCCACTTTTCTTCAGCTTTCGTATACGGTATTTTGCGCGTACAAAGGCTGTGCAGATACGCATGACGTATGAGTTCCTGTTTCATCAGCCATTCAGACTTAAACAAGCCCTCATCCGCCGTATGATACTTCAGATACAGCTTCATAAAATATTCGCTGTCTTCTTTTGTCAGCTTGCGCCAGGCATACAAGCTCATCCACGGAACATCGCTTTTCAGCGGGTTCTGATACTCCATGTAGATTACGCTCAAATGTTCAAGCTCACCTACCTCGAGCGTGCCAAATCTGATTTGCCACATTCGATACAACTTACTTATCAGGTTCATAATTATAAGATTTTAATTAATACTTGTCATAATTATATTTTTGAAACTGTCCTATTTTAATTGCGCTTTATACAACGCGCCGTAAATGCTGTCCGGATTGTTCAAGAGCTCGTCGTGCGAACCGCTTTCCACGATTTTGCCGTAATTGATAACCACGATTTTATCGGCATGACGCACCGTGGAAAGTCGGTGAGCAATCACAATAACCGTCCGATCTTTCATCAAATTTTCTATGGCTTTCTGCACCACCGCTTCCGACTTGTTGTCGAGTGCCGAGGTTGCCTCATCCAAAATCACAATCGGTGCATTTTTCAAAAACGCCCGCGCAATCGCAATTCGCTGTTTTTGCCCGCCCGAAAGCAACACCCCGCGCTCGCCGATATCCGTATCCAACCCTTTGGCCAATTTCGGCACAAAGTCGTTCAAATACGCCATTTCCACGGCCTTTTGCAGTTCTTCTTCGCTGGCATTCTCCTTGCCCAGCATTATGTTATGCCGAATGGTGCCGGAAAACAAAAAATTATCCTGAAACACCACGGAAATACTGTCACGCAGCGATTCCAGCGTATACGAGCGAATATCGCGACCGTTAATCATAATACTGCCCGAGGTAACATCATAAAAACGCGGCAACAAACTGGCAAAAGTCGACTTTCCGCCGCCGGAATTGCCCACCAGCGCCACCGTTTCGCCGTGTTTTATTTGCAAGTTAATGTTTTGCAGCACCTTTTTACCCTTAACATATTCAAAACAAACGTTTTTATATTCTATTTGCTTGACCTCCGTCAGCTCCGTCGCATCGGCGGCATCATGCACCACCGCTTCCGCATGCATCAGGTCAAACACGCGCTCCATCGCCATCAGCGCAATCTGTACGTTGTTGAAGCTGTTGCCGATACCCTTAATCGGGTTATACAGCAAAATCAGCGCCGCAATAAACGATACAAAATTACCGGCCGTAATTTGGTGCGACAAAATCAAATAACTGCCCACCCAAATCACCGCGGCAATACCGAGCGAGACAACAAAGTGCATCAGCGGCGAAAGCATACCGGTGCGCTGAATCATTTTCATATTGAGCTTAAACACCCGACGCAACGCATCATCAAATCGCGTATTTTCGTAGTTGTATAAATTATACGAGCAAATCACCCGATTACCGCCGAAAGCCTCGTTATAATGCGTCACCACTTCGGCACTTGTATCAACCGTTTTCTGATTAATATCCTTAATCCGTTTGCGCACTTTTGTCAGCGGAAATAACGCACAAAACAGCACCACCACCGCTATCAGCGCCAGTTGCCACGAATTATAAAACAACACGATAATCAAAGAAATCGATGAGAAAAAACGCGTACAAAACTGCTTCAAATTGGCGAGCAAACCGCTGCAGGCCGCATCCACGTCATTATTAAAGCGCATAACCACGGTACCGGAAGTGTTGGTGTCAAAATAGCCGGCATCAAAACGCAGCAACTTGCCGAACAAACTGATTTTGACGTCGCTGGCAATTCGCTGTCCCACCCACGTATTCAGATAGAGGGCGGTAAAAGTCAAAATCCCCTGCAAAGCGCTGAACCCGATGATTATCATCGGAATCCACAACGTGTTGGTATTCTTTTCAATCATCATCACGTCCATATACGGCTTGAGCGCCCAGGCAATCACCGCATCGAGTGCACCCACCGGAATCGTAATCAGCACCGCGGCCAGAGCCCATCCCCAATACGGACGGACATACGGCCACATTTGCCGATAGTCGCGGATAAAATTGGTATTCGTAAATTTAGCAAAAAGTTTTTTAATCATCGTTTTCTTTCACACTCGCACCCATTATAGGAAAAATTTTGCAAAAGTAAACAATTAATCGCGGCAGTTTGATTTTATCTTTAAAAAATGCACAAAAACAAACGGCGCCGCATAAAAATCGACGCCGCTTTAATCGCATCCTGCAAATAACTTAACGCCCTCTGTCGGCCATATTCATCATCAGGTTCAGATTTTGCACCCTCTTATCCATCGAGCGTTTCAGCCAATCGGCATTGGTGGCAATCCCCAACATTCTGGCCTTGGCAACTTCCTGTGCCCGTTGCGCACTCATCGCATTGCCCTTCATGATTTTCTTGAGGTTGTCTTTGTCATCAAAAACAGGTTCGGATATATCGATATTGCCGTCTTTACCGAACTTGGCGCGGCGCATACTCTGGTCCGTAATGGTCGTAACATTACCTTTATCGTCGTAGCTGACGACATTACCGTCGGCATCGATAACCGAGGAAATTCTGCCGTCTTTATAATGTACCTCGTTACCCTGTGCATCGCGGAAATAATCTATCTTGCCGTCAACATATTGTACATACGTTCCGTCATCGCGTTCAATATGCTCGATTTTTCCTTCTTCGTATTTGGCGTACGTAGCATCTTTCGTAACCATTGAAGTTATCTGAGAATCTTCATAATTCACCATGGTTCCGTCCGTGGTTCGGGCATACGCCACCCTACCGGCGGTACGACCGATTACCGTCCCGCTTTCCAGGGTTTCCACCGTTTTGTTCTTTATTGCAACTCCCATATTGTATACTCCTTATCTATGGCCGTCTGCTTTGCATATTAACACATTTTTTACCATTAATCAAGTTTTTTTCGTCAATTGCCGAAAATTTAACAAATCTGTAACATAAACATTCTTGCCAAAATTATAAAAATATGCTAACATCAAGCTAGTAAGAGGTGTATTATGAGCGAGGAAGACGAAATCGCGACCGATGTTGCACAGGCAGAAGCACAGGATAGCAATACGACTACCCTGAGCAATACGCTTGGCACAAACACCGTTCAAGCCGCACCGGCACCTTCACGCGACAGTAATATGACCATCCTGGACAATTCCTACGACGTAAACACCACCAGAGATGACATAACCGCTTCCGCCCCGCAAATGTTTGAAAGCTTTATCCGCGATAACTACACTCCCGAACAACAGCAGGTACTGCGGGAAACCATCGCCAGTCAGCTTGAAAACGAGAGCGGCAACCGCCTGGTTGTCAGTTGGCAGGGGTTGGGTGATAACGAAAAAGACCGGGTACGCGCAACTTATCAGAGAGGAACGCAAGAAGGCGACAAAGATTGGCGATTGACCGAATTTACGGCCCGCAACCGCGACCGCGATGATGCCAAAAAGCTCGATAACACCCTCTCTTATGAGGAAGGCAAGAAAAAGACCAAAGTAAAATACAAGGGAAAAGCCAAAGCTGTCGGTACACATACCACCGCCAAAAACAAGGTTCGCTTATCCGCTTCCGAGGACGGCAGATTAAAAGGGCGCCAAACGCAATCGACCACAACCGCCGATTTGAGTTTTACCGGCGTTTCGTACGCAAATAATGCCCAAACTCTCAATCTGCAACGCAATCAGGAAGGCGAAGCTTACGTTCAAAACGTTACTTCGTCGACCGGTTTAACTGCCGGTATTTCCGGAGTTGAAGCCGCATATAACCGCAACGGTGTTTCCGGTACTTATAACGCCGACGGCGATTTGACCAACTCGGCCGCGACACAAACCGCCGCATCGGTCGGCACCTCCGGATTAAACGTTACCACCGCCGGTCAGCAAACCGATTATGCTTATGACGGCAGCACCAACACCACCGGCTACAACGTCGGCTTACAGGCCAATCTTTCCGGTATTGACGTCAACGGCGGCTATGAGCAAACCCAGGTCGATGCTTTCAACAATGTTCAGGCCAAAAAAGTGCAAGCCGGTGTATCTCTCAACACCGACGGAAGTTTAACCGCAAAGGTAGATACAGAAAAAACCGCCACCGACGAAATGGGCAACGTTCATGCTCACACCGTGCACGCCGGCGCCACCGTCGGCATGAGCGCCGTCGGAGCGGAAGTCGGCGGTTCGGCTTCTCACGCTTACGTTGACGGCAGTTCCAGCGAAGTACACCGCACCTTCGGCGCCACCGTCAGCAGCAACCAGATGGCTTTCAAATACGGCAACGGCCGCAAAGTGGTCGATCAGCTCGGCAATTCCGACGAACACGATTTTGCCATGAACTTAGGCGTAAATCAGGAAGGCGTACAAGCTCTTTACAACAACACTTCACGAGCCGTAATCGATAATCAGGTTACCGCCAGCGGCCGCACCTATTCTGCCAAAGTAAACGGCAACAGCTTCAGCGCCGCCCGCTCCGTAACCAACCAAGACGGTACCGACGAACGCAGCCTCGGCGCCACCTGGCAAATCGTTAACCAAGGCGGCGATAACGATTACGCCGACGCCGATGATTATGATTATGAAGATGCCGAGCCGGGCAAAAAAGTCAAAGGCGGCCGATTCGGCGTAACCGCGACCCATAAAAAGACCAATGCCTCCGGCAATGTCGAAACCTACAAACATCAGGAACACGGGGTTGAATACAGCACCGGCGACGACGGTATCGCTTTAGGCCTCAAGTCGCAATCCGTCAACGGCGACAACAGCACAACCTACGGCCTCGGGCTGCAAATGCAAACCGCCAGCACCCGCGTGGGCGGCGAAAACACGGACGACGAAGACTATTCATATAGTTCGAGCTACTCCGGCGACAACTACGACTACGATTACGACGATGACGACGATTATGACGACGATGATGACGATACGGATACCGGCGGCAATTCCGTTCAGGCAGACGAAGACAGCTACGACGATGCTGCAGTTGCAAGCGAAAGTGTTGCGGGCACCCGCGGCATCAGCGGCGATGATGACGAATATGAAGCAGGCGACGACGATGACGAATATACCGTAAGCGGCGGCGATAACGATTTATCTTCTGGCGGCGATGACGACGATTATGACATCGGCGGCGATGACGATTACACCTATTCCGGCGGCAGTTACGATTACGGCTCCGGCAGCACCTCGTCGGGCAACGACGATGCCGATGCCCCGAAAGGCCACCGGGTAAGCAGCGGCAAGTTCGGTTTGAGCACAACCTTTGAAAAAACCACCGCCGGCAAAGTTACAAAGCGCAACAATCGCTCTTACGGCGTAGAATACAACGTCGGTAACGGCAGTGCTTCCGCCAGCGCCGCCGCCACCGTAGCCAGAGCCGACCACACCACCTCGCGCAGTTTCAGCGTCTCAGGCGACAATACCGTTGAGAAAAAAGGCCTGGGCGTAGCCTCTACCTATCAGCAAACCAACGAAGAAGGCGGTATCGTCAAACAAAATGACCGCTCATACGACATAGGATATACCAACACCGACGAAGAAGGCCTCACTTTAGGAGCCACGGCAATTACCAACAACGGCAACGTCCGTACCACGCGCCGCGTACAGGTATCCGGCGATTTGGACAACGAAGCCAGCCACATCGGCGCCGAACAGCAATTCATCCAAACCGACGCCGCCGGCAACGTTATCAGACAAAACGATCACACCTACGGCGCGGCACTCAACCTCGGCGAAAACGGCGGCGATTTCACGGCCGGTTCCTCCACCGCAAACTCGGAAACGGGAAACACCACCCGCAGCTTTACCGCCTCCGGCAATATTGACGGCCAAAACAATTCGGTAGGTATTCAAAAGAAAAACCTCAAAACCAACACCGACGGCGAAAGCGAACAACATGATTACAGCTACGGCGCCGCACTCAACCTCGGCGATAACGGCGGCACCGTAAAAGTTGATGCCGCTACCGTAAACACCGGCACCGGCACCACCGATTTCAGCTTTACCGCTTCCGGCAATGTCGACGGCGAAAACAATGCTTTCAGTGTCGGCAAAAAGAATCTCAGAACCAACGCCGACGGCGAAGAAGACCAACACAATTACAGCTACGGCGCCGCACTCGACCTCGGCGACAACGGCGGCACCGTCAAAGTTGATGCCGCTACCGTAAACACCGGCACCGGCGCCACCGACTTCAGCTTTACCGCTTCCGGCAACGTCGACGGCGAAAACAATGCTTTCAGTGTCGGCAAAAAGAGCCTTAAAACCAACACCGAAGGCGAAGAAGACCAACACGATTACAGCTACGGCGCCGCACTCAATATCGGTGAAAACGGCGGCGCAGTAAATGCCCAATCCAACGTTACCACCTCGGAGGGAAGCCGAGATCGCCGTTTCAACGTTTCCGGTACTCTTGACGGCGAAGACAGCGAATTTGCCCTCAATTCATCTGCGCAAACCACCAATTCCGACGGCGAGGTAACTCACAACAATAATACCACTGTTACCACCGATTATAACGGTGCGGAAGGCGCAAGTTTTGCTTATGCCAGAACCAACGATGCATCCTCCAGAACGGTTGACATCGGCTACACCAACGAAGAAGACAATCGCCAGGTCTTGTATAAAACAGGTAATGTCGTGGACGGTGCCAGACAGGGCGGCAACACCGTTGATATAGCGCTCAACGGCCAGGTCGGAAACGTTACGTTGCAGCACGACGCCGGCAATATCGGTCGCGGCATCGATTTACAGGTGCACTTGGAAGAAGGCGACGCCAATACCTCATTTACCACCAACCGTTCGCGCGTCGATGCGGAAGGCAACGTGGTAAGAAAAGCTTCCTCTACCGCCATCAAAAAAGAAGGACAAACCTATACCGCCGCCTACAGCGCCACCAACGGCGATCATACGGCTGGCGGTAGTGCCAATTTATCCCTCGAGGATGATTTGCCGCAGGGCGGTATGGCCGTTACGAATACCACACAAGGTCAGACCGAAGAAACCATGCATTATGAAATTAGTCAGGCCTATCAATACGCGGTTTCCCGTGCTTCCGATATGTCCGGCGTTGATTTAAGAGGAATAGCCGATCCGTATATTAACCCGCAAGCCGCTGATAAGGGCGACGAAGAAGGAGAAGGCACAGGAGATGACGTAACCGCCGATCCGACCGATGTTGTTGCCGAGGAAGAACAGGTAGCGACCGGCACTGAAACATCGGCAACGATTGACGACGCCGGCAATGAAGATATCAAAGCCACCATGACAACAGATGCCGAGAGAGCCGGGCAGATCATGGATGCTATGGATGCCGACGGCAACGCGCAAGATAATCAGCAACAGGCCGGCAAAGAAGATATAAAAGCACAAATGACGACGGATGCGCAAAGGGCCGGTCAGATTATGGACGGTATGGATGCCGACGGCAACGCGCAAGATAATCAGCAACAGGCCGGCAAAGACGATTTGAAATCCAAAATGGCTTCCGATGCCGGGAGAGCCGGACAAACAACCGATGTCAGCACTCCGCAACAGGCCGGCAAAGACGATTTGAAATCCAAAATGGCTTCCGATGCCGGCAGAGCCGGACAAACAACCGACGCCGGCACTCAGCAACAATCGCCGGCACCGAGCAAGGAAGCGGCTCAGAACACCGGCGGCGATGCCGCTCAGCAACAAGCTCAGGTCGCGATGGCGCAGAAAAAAGCCAACACCCGCTGATGTTTATCCGAATAACAAAAAAATCTCCCTGCAACCAAGCAGAGAGATTTTTTTATTTGTGATGTTTTCAGAGGGCACTTTCGCACTCTTTCCACATTTTCCAGTTAAAATCACCGTCCTCAACCGGATACGGAACGTCATAATCACTGACATACGTTGCCGGTCGTGCCCAATACGAGCCCTTGGAGCGGCTGTCGTAATCGCTGACTACACCGGTGGCAAAATCCGCAACTCGGTGGAATTCGCTCGGATCGGCGTCGTCCTGGCAGATGAATTTGCCGTCGTTCCACATATCGGCCGAAACACCGTTGGCGCATAAGATCCGCACCGTGGCGTCAAAAGCTTCTCTTTGTCTGTACGCACGCTGCAACAAATCGAGTGTCGGCACAAAGAAATCGTGAGCATAAATACTTTCTGCGGAGAATATTCTGCTGAGCACGTTTTTCTTTGGCGGATACAAATCTGCCTGCAACTCGTTCAGATGAGAAACCACACCGATAAAGCCGTATTCCAGAACATACCGATACACGGTTTTCCGATAGCATACTCTGTCTACGGCCACACCGAACACCTTGCTCTTGAAGTTCAAATCAAGGAAAGGTAACCGGATGAATTCTCCCTGCTTTCCGATATATACCACCGGAAGCGGCGTCGGCACCCAATTTTCTTTTCTGAGCGGCAACACGTTTTTTTCCAGCCAAGCGGCATAGTTTTTTGCGTCTTCGGCGGTTACCCCGTCCTGACGCCATTGTTCAAATTTTTCCATTGCACAATAAATCTCATTTTTTGAAACTGACGATTTTTGCTGAACTCGCTGTCGATTCGAATTTGCTCTTTTTGCTCGGTGAATCCTTATTTAAGGTAAACACCATCTTGTTATAATCCAAATACAGCTTCCCGTTGTCGTCCTGCATCAGCTTGTAGTAGTAGCCGTTATTCTTGAAAATACCGCCTACCGGCACTTCTTCGCGAATAAACGCGCCCAAATCGTACTCTTCCACATAATGCTGGTCTTCGGAGAATACCGGCAGATAACTGCAACCGCCCTCATAAACCACGCCCCAACACGTCAACGCGTAGTTACGTTTTTGACCGTCAAACAAATACAGATTGGATAGGAAAACACTCTCCACCCCCTTTCCGTAACCTGATTGCCGTTCAACTTCTTCCACCACGGCCTGTGTGGCATACGCCCTGAGCTGCCTGATGGTATGATTTCCGGTTTTTGCTTTGTACAGATAGTAACTTTCCCCGTTATAGCAAAAAATATCGCTGTCGGGTTTAATCACTTCTATTGTCCTGATATCGCCGATATCATCTTCAAAATCACTCTGAACTTCATAGAACGCCCGCACGATTGACACCACGCCCGATTGCAGCGCGGAAGGGTCCATCCACACGATGTGTTCCTGATTTTGAGCTGTTGTCAAACGAACCAGAACCGCAGTATCCGCTTCGAGATACAAATCGGCTTGAGCTTTGCAATAAATCATGCAAAGTGCACCGGCCTGACTTGAGGCCTTGAACAAGTCCATTGTCATATATATACATATCTAAAAAATTTTTGTTTATGACCAGTATATGCCGATTTAAAATTTTGTCAACAAAAAACATTAAATTGCACAAAAAAAGAGGAGCATTATGCCCCTCTTCTTTTTAATTACGCTTTACAATCTGCAGCGGACTGAAGTCCATATACCACTCGTTGGTATGCGTTCGCTTGACCTGGTAATACTTGTTGTAGGCCCTGAAACTCTCGCCGACCTTCAAATCCTGGTACACGGCGCTGTTCAGCAAATCAAAGCCCTCCAACCTCAAACCGTCGCGCAGATCCATAAACGTGATGGCAAAGTCGGTGTCGCAGTCCATACAACGGACGCACCAAGCGGCGGAAAGATACTCGCGTGTTTCGGCATCCAGCACCTTAACCGGAGTTACCGTCACCACATTGTATCCCTTGGCCTGGCACGCAGCTCTGACCAGCTCCTCGTTGTTGAACAGAAGGACCGCCCTGATACCGATTTCTCCGACGCCGTTGATAAACGTTCTGAAAAAGGTATCTTGATAGCCGAACAGCTCGCTACCGGTCATTTTCTGAATGCCGTAACGCTGACCTACCGGCAAAGGAGGCTCCTTGCGAATGACCGGCATGATGCGCACCACACGTTCTCCGTGCTTACACACCCAGCAGGCCATTTCCTTACCTTCTGAGTTTATTACTCGGCACAGTTCAATTGTGCCACGAAATCCGTCCTTCACAAAAAGCCGCCTGGCAGCCTTTGTAGAGGAAATCACATTCTCGCTTGCCGCGATCGTGCAATTGTTAAAACCTAACTTTCTTTCCATAATAAATAAATAATATATGGTACGATATAACCATAGCTTGTTTTATTATTTTTGTCAAGCTTATTTTAGACAAATGTGCTTATTTTTTATTTATGATGCCCGTGCGAAGGTGCGGAATGCCCGCCGCCGCTATGTCCGCCGCTATGATGTCCTCCGCCGCCGTGGTGCGGTGCCGGTTGCGGTTTATGTCCGCCGCCGTGGTGCAGTGCCGGATGATGATGGTGTGGCGGATTATAGTGATGCGGCCGCGAATGATAGTAATGGTAACGCGGATAAATCGGGCTGTCATAATAAATTACCGCCGGTTGCTCATACACCACCGTCGGAGCGCTCGAAACATAAGTTGTGGAATATGCCGGCGCATATCCGTCGGAAACCACATACGAATCTTCGTAGTAATAGTCTGCCGGAACATAGCATCCGCTCAATCCCAGACAAATCATTATCGCAAATATTTTTTTCATGGCAAAACTCCTTTTCTTATATATATCCCTATCATGCGGCAAAAAAAATTAAATGTAAACAGAAAAAACATCCGTTTAGGTATGTATAATTTAAAAATTTTATCTTGACAATTTTGTCAAAACAGCTATACTGAAGGTGCATTTAAGTTATTAGTATATAGATTATGTCGTTCATCTTTTCATTATTGAAGGGACGACATTAAGTGCATAGAAACTCCGAAATTGTCGAACCAAAATATATTACAAAGATGAAAAGAACTATTTTTTTAGTACTGTGCTTTGCACTGTTGTTTTTATTGTTGGCATTTGCCGATAAGCGGGATTTCCTCGGCGAGGAAGATACCGGTTGGTGCATTGCTACGGTTGCAGTTGCCTGTGCCGTGGTAACCGCCGCAGTAGACAACAAATGGATTGCTACGGTAGCAGTCATCATCGGTTTTCTGAATGCCATCCTTTTGGGATTAGTTTCCGCGGGCATTTATGTCTTCGGTATGATTGCCATAATCTGGATGGTCCTCTCCTACCCCGAAGTCAAGAGCATGATTACTCAACTTTGGGCACCGGAGAAAGATGAAAAAGATGATGAAGAAGAAGAAAAATAAGGAAAAGCGTCTGTGCTCGTCACACAGACGCTTTTTCTTTTGCATATAATGTGCATAAACCGCCGTAATTCTTTGAAAAAATCAATCGTATTGCTAAAATATCCCCGATTCGCAACAGTAACAGAGGGAAATATGGCACAAACAGAAAATAACAAACCGGTAGTCTTACAAGTTTTGCCCGAGCTTAATCAGGGCGGAGTTGAACTCGGCACCATCGAAATCGCCTCCGAGCTGCAAAAACGCGGCATTACCAACTTTGTAGCGTCGGCGGGCGGACGGATGTTGCCGCAGTTGGAGCGTCTGAAGGTTAAACATTTTACCCTGCCGCTCAAAACCAAAAATATTTTCAAAATGTGGCTCAACACCAAAAAGCTCGAAAAAATCATTAAAGAAAACGGCGTAACCATTGTCCACGCCCGTTCGCGTGCACCGGCGTGGAGCGCCTATTGGGCGGCTAAAAACTGCGGTGTGCACTTTGTGACCACCTTCCACGGCACCTACGGTTTGGGGCCGCGCGGCATCAAAAAATTCTATAACCGCATTATGACCTACGGCGAGCGCGTTATTGCCATTTCTAACCACATCAAAGAGCATATCATCAAAAATTACGGCACCGACGAAAGTAAAATCCGTCTGATTGCCCGTTGCGTCAATATGGAAAACTTTGACGTGGAGAACACCACCGCCGAGCGCATGATTAAGTTTATGGAAGAAAACCAGATTCCTTCCGACAAACCGCTGATTACTCTCATCGGACGCCTGACTAACTGGAAAGGCCAAAAACTCCTGATTGAAGCCTTAAGCAAAATCAAGGATGAAGACTTCTTCTGCCTTTTGATCGGCGATGACCAGGGACGCACCAAATATACCGACGAATTGCACGAGATGATTGCAAAATACGATATGGCCGACCGATTCGGATTTATCCGCCATGTTTCCGACGTTCCGGCGGCGATGATGGTGTCGGACATCGTGCTTTCAACCTCCATCGAGCCGGAAGCCTTCGGCCGTATAGCCATTGAAGGCCAAGCCATGGGTCGGGTTGTTATCGCTTCCGATATCGGCGGCTCCAAAGAAACCGTAATTGACGGCGTTACCGGCAAATTATTTACAAGCGGCGATGCCGACAGTTTGGCCTCTGCCATCAGCTGGGGCCTGTCGCTTTCTACCACCGAGCGCGAAAAAATCGGTGCGGCGGCAATAAAAAATATAAAAGAACATTTTACAAAACAAATTATGTGTGATAAAACAATCAAGGTTTATGAAGAACTCATGAATCAAAAGTAGAATTTTTTAATAGTGAAAAGGTAGGAAAAAAATGATAAAAATCAAGTTGCCGGATGGCAGTATTTTAGAAGAAAAAGACGGTATTTCCGGCTTGGAAATAGCGCAAAAAATCAGCTCAGGTTTGGCCAAAGCCGCACTCGCGGTCAGCGTTAACGACAAATTACAAGATCTCACTACTCCGATAACTACCGATTCTACACTCACTATTATCACCGCCAAAGATAAGGACGGTTTACACATTTTAAGACACTCTTGCGCTCACGTTATGGCAGAAGCCGTACAGGAAATCTGGCCGGATACGCAGGTTACCATCGGCCCGGCCATCGAAAACGGATTTTATTACGACTTTGCCCGCAAAGAACCGTTTACCACCGATGACTTTGCAAAAATCGAAGCCAAAATGCACGAAATCGTTAAGCGTGACGAGAAAATCGAGCGTATCGTAATGCCGCGCAACGAGGCGATTAAGTTCTTTAAGGATAAAGGCGAACATTATAAAGTTGAAATTATTCAGGATTTACCTGAAGATGAGGTCATAACCCTTTATCGCCAGGGCAATTATACCGATTTGTGCCGCGGTCCGCACGTTCCGTCAACCGCCAAAATCGGCGATGCCTTCAAGTTGATGAAGGTTGCCGGTGCTTATTGGCGCGGCGATGCCAACAACGAAATGTTGCAGCGCTTATATGCTACCGCTTGGGCCAACAAAAAGGATTTGGATGCCTACATCACCATGATGGAAGAAGCTGCCAAACGCGACCACCGCAAGCTCGGCAAAGAAATGGATTTGTTCCACTTTGAGCCGGAATATGCTCCGGGCGCCGTTTTCTGGCACGACAAAGGTTTCCGCGTTTATCGCAAATTAATCGACTACATGCGTAACCGCCAAGAGCATAACGGCTACGAAGAAGTCGAGACTCCGCGCATTATGGACCGCATTTTGTGGGAAACTTCCGGCCACTGGGATAAATACGGCGCGCACAACTATTCGGGCAAAACCGAAGACAACAAAATGTTCTGCGTAAAGCCGATGAACTGCCCGGGCGGTCTGCTGGTTTATAAGCAGGGTGTTAAATCGTACCGCGATTTGCCGCTCAGAATGGCCGAATTCGGTAAGGTTAACCGCTATGAGGCTTCCGGCGCTCTGATGGGTCTGATGCGCGTACGCGAATTTACGCAAGACGATGCGCATATTTACTGCACGCCGGAGCAAATGGAAGATGAGTGTATCAACACCATGAAGCTGATTTTCGATATTTATAAAGATTTCGGCTTTGACAGCGTGAAGATTTATCTTTCTACCCGTCCTGACAGCATTTATCGTATCGGCAGCGACGAAATTTGGGATTTGTGCGAAAATTCGTTGGCGCACGCTCTCGAAAAGCACGGTTATGCTTACGAAATCAATCCGGGCGAAGGCGCGTTTTACGGCCCGAAACTCGAATTTATTTTGAAAGATGCCATCGGTCGTGAGTGGCAATGCGGCACCATTCAGGTAGATATGAACCTGCCGGAGCGTTTCGATATTTCTTATATCGGCGAAGACGGCGAAAAGCATCGTCCGGTGATGTTACACCGCGCTTTGTTCGGCTCAATCGAGCGCTTTTTGGGTATTTTGATTGAACACCATGCCGGCAAGTTGCCGCTGTGGCTGTCGCCGTTGCCGGTAGTGGTAGCGCCGATTGTCAGCGAATTTGACGGCTATGCCGAAGAAATCGTGGCCGAGCTCGATAAAGTCGGTATCAAGGCCGAGGCTGATTTGCGCAACGAAAAAATCAATTACAAAGTGCGCGAACATTCGCTTACCAAAGTTCCGGTAATTGTGGTTGTCGGTGCCAAAGAAAAGGAAAGCCGCAGCGTAACGATTCGCCGTTTGGGCAGCGAAAAGCAGGAAACCATGTCGCTCGACGCGTTCATTAAGCAAATGCAAAAAGAATCGGAAATGCCGCATCGCTTTGAATAGCGCTTTCCGAGACAAATAAAAATCCGCTTGAGGCAGTCAGCCTTAAGCGGATTTTTTTATAGTTTATACGTAATATCCGTAATCATTGACCATCTTGATAAAGTTCTCGACGGTCGGTTCCTCCTTGAACGAGGATTTATCCATTGCGTCGTCGGCCATTTCTATTTTGTATTCAGACCAAACAGCGGAACGCATTTCCTCAAAATCAAGAGAATCTAACCCGTAGTCATCACGAAGATTGACTTTCAACAAAACTTCGTCTTTTACAAACCCGTGATGCAACTCAAATTGAGCAAGATTGCATTCGTTGAGTATATGACGAACTTCCGTTATACCTATATTAACCATATCTGTAACGGTTTAACAGTTTAGGAGCAAACCACATAATCAGCATTACAACAAAGAGAACGGCGACACCGTAGATATTTGCTGCCGGCTCAATGCCATTAAACAGTAATGCAAAGTAAGCACCTATGCTATAGAGCAAACAAATACATTCTGTCTCATAAACTTCTACACATTGACGATGATATTCATATTCCGGAAGGTGTATTGAAGAAGACAACAATAAAAGACCGATAGCAAGCACCAGCCAGTGTCCCCAGCAAACAACATAGATATAAATAACCGCCTGTTCAGCCATAAAGCCCCACAACAAATTTTCTTTGGCTCTTTCGCCCATTGTAAAGCGTATCAGATCTATTTTGAGATACATAAGCAAAAGCAATATAACCCCAAAAACAGCATCGATTGCAATACCCAGATATTCGACCGACGGGAACAATCCGCCAATCTGCACCAACAGGCTCTGCACACCGATTGAAAGCACCGCGACGATGAGAAGAAAGGGAATACCCAAACAAAACTCACCATCAAACAACACACCTAAGAAATTTCTGTTTTTTCCCATAGCTGTAACGTTTTGATGTAAAGTGAATAATTCATACCTTCATAATTTGATTGATAAATGAGATAATAGACGAAATTTTTACAAAAGTCAAGCACCGATATATTCCGACAGCGTTTTGTTGCTGATTTTTTTAATCGCAAAGCGAAAACACCACCTTCAGCGCATCGGCGGCGGATGAGGTTATCCCGCCAGCATATCCTGCCCCCTCGCCGCACGGAAATATACCGCGAATATTGCATTGCATGGTGTCATCGCGCACAATCCGCACCGGTGACGAACTACGGGTTTCCGCACCGGTCAGCACCGCATCATAAGTATCAAACCCGCGCAACTTTTTTGCCATCTCGGCAATTCCGGCCCGCATGGCCGCCGCAATCTCCTCCGGATAAAGCACACCCAAATCGCACCACGTTACCTCCGGCGCATAGCTCGGTCGCACCTCTCCGCCGCGCGCGCTTGCTTTTGCTTGCAAAAAATCCCCGACCAGCTGTGCCGGTGCGTGATAATTCTTGCCGCCTAACACAAAAGCACGTTCTTCCAATTTACGCTGAAAATACATACCGGCCAACGGGTGTTCGCTGCCGAAATCAGCCTCGCCGACCCCGACCAAAAGCGCGGCATTGGCATTTTCCTTATCGCGTGCAAACTCGCTCATACCGTTGGTAACCACGCGCCCCGGCTCCGAGGCCGCCGCCACCACCGTACCGCCCGGACACATACAAAACGTATACACCGAACGCCCGCCCGGCAAATGCACCGCTAGCTTATAATCGGCCGCCCCCAAATACGGACTTTGCGCTGCCGCACCGTATTGCGCCGCATTAATCATCGTCTGCTTATGCTCGATTCGCGCCCCTACCGAAAACGGCTTCTGCGTCATATAAACGCCGCGACGATACAGCATTTCGAAGGTGTCGCGCGCACTGTGGCCGATAGCCAGAAACAGCCGCTCCGCCGGCAATTCGTAAACCTCATCATTTGCTTTGACTTTTACGGCCTTTAGACATCCGTCCTTAATAACCAAATCTTCCAACTTACTGCCAAAACGGTATTCCCCGCCGAGTTCTTCGATTTTGCGGCGAATGTTGCGCACCACCACCCGCAGATTATCTGTACCGATATGCGGCTTGGCCAAATACAAAATTTCCGCCGGCGCCCCCGCTTCATATAACTCGTGCATAACCTTGGCGGTAAATTTATCTTTTTTGATGCCGCTCATCAGTTTGCCATCAGAAAAAGTACCGGCCCCGCCTTCGCCGAACTGCACATTGGTTTCGCTGTCCAAGCTGCCGGTTTTCCAAAAGACTTCCACCTTTTGCCGGCGCGTATCAACATCGGCGCCGCGCTCCAAAATAAGCGGCTTCAACCCGGCCTCGGCCAGCGCCAAACCGGCAAACATCCCGGCCGGACCGCTACCGACCACTACCGGCCGCACCCCGTCATTTTTGATTTTGAAAGTCAACTTTTCCGGTTTTGGCAAAACCTCTATATCCTTATCCGTCGACACTCGATTCGCAACATTGCAATCCACGCTGTATACAAAGTGCACATTATGTTTGTTACGCGCATCCACCGACTTTTTAGCAATAGCAAAGTCGCTGATTTCCTCTGCCCGGCAATGCAATTTTTCCGCCGCGCATTTTTGCAAATCGGCCTCATCCGCCGCCAACGGCATTTTGATATTATTGATGCGTAACATTTTTACTCCCTTATTTTGACGCATCATAACCGCAAAAAAACAAATACGCAACTATTCTTTTGGGGCTTTATCCGCGGCTGAAATATGCAGCATATTCCACAACGGCCGGCGATAAATCCACAAATTTATAATGCCGAGCGCAAACGCCAACGCCCCGAAGACATACAAAAAGAAATACCAGTTAAAATTATCGGCGGTCAGCATAACATCCTGATGTTTTACCCGCAAAGCAAACAAAGCAACGGCGGTAAGAAAACCCGCACCGATAAAAGCAAAGGTCCAAATTTTGCGCACCACATCCCGGTTGCCGACAACCGCCGAGCCGATATAAATAAGCACCAGCGCGGCCAACACATAAATTTCCATATTTTTCTCCCCTCAAAATCTGCAAATAAGCTCATAATGTCGAAATTCAAGGCTACGCGAAAAATAAAAAAAGGAACCTGCCGCTTAAAGCAGATTCCTTTTCTTTTGTTCAGAGCTTTTTCAGGTTAACCACCTCATTCGGGAACAGGGTGTACACGCTGTACACGATTCTGTCGCCGATATTGATGGAACTCTCCAGCTTGCTCTTTTTCACATAAATCAGGTCACCGTTTTCCAGCTCCAAGAACAACGTGTCTATCGGCCAGAAGGTTATCATGTATCTGATTTCCATGGAAAAGAGATGCTTTACCGTGCCTTCAATCGGATCGGTGGCAATCAGGTACTCACCGGCATCAACATTTTGATTGTACTCCGGAGTATCGGTCACATCGCCCACGTCAACGCCGTTAATTCGCGCTATCTCGTGAGGGCAGAACGAGAATACTCCGAAGGAAATCTGGTCACCAACGTGCAATTCCTTATCGTAACGCAAGCGCAGCATATAGAAATAATTTCCATCGCTTACCTGCATAACATAGGCCTTGAAGGGCCAAGGAATCTCACGGCGCATAACAACCGAGTATAATCTCGTAATCGTCAGCAACGACGGATTGTTGTTCACATCCTGGTTGTTGTCACCCTGGTTGTTGTTACCCTGGTTGTTGTCACCCTGGTTGTTGTTACCCTGGTTGTTGTTACCCTGGTTGTTGTCACCCTGGTTGTTGTCACCCTGGTTGTTGTTACCCTGGTTGTTGTTACCCTGGTTGTTGTTACCCTGGTTGTTGTTACCCTGGTTGTTGTTACCCTGGTTGTTGTCATCCTGGTTGTTGTCACCCTGGTTGTTCGAAGGCTGATGCTGATGGTGGTCCCATCCGTATCTGTCTCCGTATCCTATAGGCTCGGGCTCACATGAGGCTACGCATAACACCGTTAAGGCAGCCACGCAAAATAATACAAACTTTCTCATACGCATAACAATTTTGTTTGCGTTGATTATAACATTTTTTGACAAAAAGTAAATAAAAAAATGTGCAGATTATAAAATAGTTGCTTTTTATTGCTCCAAATTAAACCCGTGGCTGTCTTTCATTATCGTATCAACCCAGCGGATAAATGCCGCTTCGCCGTCTTGTGAATGTTCTTCGGCCATGGCCTTTCCCTGGCTCCACAAAATCTTAAAATCAACCTTAGATACCGTCGGATAGTTAGCCAATGCCAGCGCCAGATTTATTTCCGTCGTCAGCGCCGTATCCGGCCGATTAATGCCGGAGCGAATCCGCCAATACGGTGCTGTCTTGGCCGTGCGATATCCGTCAAACGACGGCATAATGAAATACAGCGGCGTATACATATTCAATCTGTCTTGCACCGAACTGCCCAATGCATCCTGCTTTTTCAAATCGGTGGCATATTCGCGACCGAGCGAACTGTCTTTAAGTATTTTTGCCACAAACTTATCAAAGTGATTTCCCCTGCCGTCGCCGTTACCGAACAACATATTTTCCGGCCGCGAACGATCCGGCGAATCAAATGCTCCCAGCGGCTTGGTTGCCTGCTTCATAAGGTGCACGAAATCTTCAACACTGCGAATCACATACCGACTGCCGTCGATGTCATACTTTATCCAGCTCAGTTTGTCATTCAACCGCCGCAAATATCTTTCCTTATCAATATAAAAACCGGTATAATTTTTCATAAACGGCGGCACCGTGTTTTCATCAATCTGCAACGGATATTTGCTGGTTTGTAAAAATTCGTTTAAGGAATCTTCAATCGTTTCTTTAACAAACTGATAGTAAGTACCTTCCTGATATACGCCGCGCTCGGAATATTGCAATATCAGCGGTCGGCCGTGCATATCGCGAAAACCGGCATTATTGATATAAGTCGCGTATTCGCGCGCCATTTTCTGCGAAAGCTTCAGCTGATTATCGCTCAAACCGCTGCGGGTTGCCCCCATATTCCACTCGTAGGCTTCGTTGGCGGCATCAAAATTGGTCAGCGGCGACCAGGCCATAACCCCGTATATGCGCTCGTTACCGCGCTCCAACGCACCGATGTCCTTAAAATACGGACGAAACAGCGGGCTGTCGGCGGTTGTACCCACCAAAGAAGCCAATCCGCCGCCGGCCTCCGCACCGAACATAACGATATAATCGGTGTTTGCCGGAATATGCTCCTGATTATGCCGTAAATAACGTATGGCCGCCTTAATATCCACCAACCCGGCCGGCGCCCCGTGTTCGCTGCCTCTGAAACCGACGTGGACGTAAATATGCCCGGCTTTGGTGTGCGCGCTGACATTTCGATACGCCGTCAATGCCGGATTTGCCTCATATTTTGCAGTTTCCACCGGTATGACAATCGGCGCGGTCTTAACCGTATAACCGCCGACTTTTCCGGCTTCATTCGGCTCACAACCGAAAGTTTGCGGCCCGTTGGCACGGCACTTCATAAACTCCGCCGGCACAAACAAAGCCATTCTCTCATATTTTTCATCTTCCGGACGCTGAACATACAAAATTCCCAGCTGATAATAAACATTATCCGCCTCATTGTAGCGCCAACTTGCCATATTGATAATTTCGCCGTATTCCGAATTTATCGGCCGCTTATGTTCTTCCGCCGCCGCGCCGTCGATGCTGTCCAAGAACTCGTCCTCGGCGCCGTGATGATGTGTTTTGAACAAATAAGCCGCATATCCGGCCAGCAGAAGGGCCGCAATTACCGAAATCAACAATATTTTCTGACGCATTTCACTCTCCGTTGCTGATGAAACTAATCTGCCCAAAGCATATTGCATCTGACCGGTACTGTCAAACGCAAATAAGCCCGTTGTGCGTATTTTTTGAGGTTGAAATCGCTGATGACATGTGCTAGCATTGGCATAAATTGATTTTACGGAGGCCGCGATTATGCTTATAAAAACAACCTATTTCCTGGCGATTATCATGATTGTCGGATATGTTCTGCTCGGTCACACAACTCCTACCCGTGCCGACAATTTAATCTATTATCAAAACGGTCAAGCAGAGCAGTTGCCGCTTGATAAAATGCCGGAAATCCTTGCAAATACCGACGCATTGATAAGCAAAATTGATGATGCCTTCCAACTGATAGTAACGGACGAACTCATCACAGAATTAAAAAGTAAAAAATGTCTGGAGATTGCTTTATCTGCAAAACGTGAAGTAAAACCTAATGATTTTGTTGCATCCGGCTTTTCTTATTCACGCTTGTTGCTTCCGCTCTGCAATGGCGAAAACTGCGGTAAAGGTGTTGCGCTGTATTTTGGCAACGACCGCACCTATTTTACCCCGCCGTATGTCAATAAAAACGCTGCCGCTTATTTGGAAGAAATCCGCAAAATTATAGATAAATAGAGGATATACTATGCGCTCGCTACGACTTTTTTTATCACTATTCCTTTTGTTCTCCTGCTCGCCCGAAGATAAAACCGAGCAAACGGAAACGGCGAACATTGATAATATTTTGGTAGAAAAAGCCAACCGCAAACTATATCTGCGACAGGGCGAAAATATCATCAAAACTTATAACATATCGCTGGGCCGCAATCCCGTCGGCGCCAAAATCAAATCCGGCGACAACAAAACCCCCGAAGGAAATTATCATATCGTCAGCCATAATCCGCACAGCAAATTTCATCTTTCTTTGCGAATTTCCTACCCCGACGCCGCGCAAATCAAGGCTGCCGAAAAGGGCAACTATTCTGCCGGCGGCGATATTATGATACACGGTTTTCCCAACAAAGTTCCGGCCGCCGTATTTAAACTATATCACAAATTCAGCGATTGGACCGCCGGTTGTATTGCCGTTACCAACGCCGAAATCGAGGAGATTTACAACCTGGTTAAAGACGGCACTCCGATAACCATAAAACCTTAGTTTCATAAGCAAAAAACCGCCCGAACGGGCGGTTCTTTAACGGAATATCCTTGCCGATATTACAGAATAAATCTGTGCATCCGCGCCGAAATATCGCCCAACAACGCTATACGGTTTTGGCGCTCGCGCAAATCGTCCGAAAGTACCATATTGTTATCAAAGAAAGTATTAATCGGCGTACAAACGTCGCTCATAACCTTCACAAAATTCGTATAATCCTTTTGTGCAAGATATTGCTCCGCCACCGCTTTGGCCGCAACAAATGCCTCCGCCGCGCGTTTTTCGTCCGCGTTATTTACCAGAGCCATCGCAAATTCGGCCTGCTTCTTTTCTTTCATCAAATTATCGATACGCTGCATGGTTTGCGCAAACAACTTAAACGGCTCGGCCGTCAGCAAATTATTGATAACCTGCGCCTTAACATCAATTTCCGCCACATTAATCGCCGCCAAATCAATCCGGTTGATTACGTCGGTTATCGAATAATGCAAATCCTCGTTCAACATCACCGAGAGGCGCTGTTTGATAAAGCCGATGACATAATCGGCAAAGTCGGCCTTACTCATATTTTCCGCCTTATAATAGCCCTCATACAGGTCGGCAACTTCGGCCACAAAATCAGCCAAAGCAAGGTTAAAGCCGAATTTGCGGATAATCAGCAATACGCCGATTGCCTGACGCCGCAACGCAAACGGATCCTGCGAACCGGTCGGCTTCAAATTAACCGCGCACAAGCCCAAAATGGAATCCAATTTATCGGCAATCGCCACTACGGCGCCGAGCTCGGTTTCCGGCAACTTATCGCCGGCAAAACGCGGCAGATACTGTTCTTCAATAGCCTTGGAGACGCTGTGTTCATAGCCTTCTTCCGCCGCATAAATACTTCCCATAATGCCTTGCAGTTCGGAAAATTCGCCCACCACGGTCGAAACCAAATCCGCCTTCATAATCGGCACCACCGTATCGATTTGCTTAGCCAAATCCAGCGACAACTTCTGTGCCAACAAGTGCGCCATTGCGGCAACGCGTTTCATTTTTTCGGCATAGCTGCCCAACTTGGTCTGAAACACCACTTGCGGCAATTTCTCGGCCTTTTCCGCCAGCGTGGTTTTCTTATCTTCGTGATAGAAAAACTCGCCGTCTTTCAAACGTGCCGTCAACACGCGCTGATTGCCCTTGGTAACGCCCTCAATGCCGTAATCGTCGCCGTTGCGCACAAACACAAAACAATTCGCCAGTTTGCCGTTACGATATGCCGGAAAATAGCGCTGATGATCCTTCATCGGCGTAATCACAATCGGGTCCGGCATCGCTAAAAATGCTTCATCAAAACGACCGAGCGCCGCGGTCGGATATTCCACCAAATTCACGATTTCATCAAGCAAACTCTCGTCAATCGGCACCTGAATATCATGCTTCTGTTCCAAATTGCGAATTTGTTGCAAAATCAACTTCTTGCGCTCATCTTGGTTCACAATCACAAAAGCTTCTTTAACCTTAGTAAAGTAGTCGTCAACCGATGTAATCGTATATTTTTTATCCGCCAACATTCTGTGACCTTGCGTAAAGTCGGCCGCGCTCAAAAACTCCAGTGCAAAATCCAACCGTCTGGTTCCCAAAAACGCCAACAACCAGCGTATCGGACGAATATATTTGCCGACAAACACGTTCCAGCGCATCGGATTCGGCTGATATACCGACATAATCAAATCCGGCAGAATCTTCTCCAAAATTTCGCCGCTGTCTTTCGCCGCCGTTTTCTGCACGGCAAAGATGTATTCAACCCCCTTGATATCCTTAACGAACGTATCGGCCAAAGTCAGCTTGCGTCCGGCCAAAAAGCCCTCCAATGCCTTGGTCGGTTTGCCGTTTTCGTCATACGCGCTTTTTTGCGCCGGACCTTTAACTTCCACTTCCTGACCGGCCACCTGCAAAGCCATGTTTTCAATATACAAAACCAAACGGCGCGGCGTATAAAAAACCTGCAATCCGGCAAATTCGATTAAATTTTCCGCCAAAGCCTTCTGCGTATTGTCGCGCAGACTTTCGGCCATTCTTTTGACATACTGCGCCGGAATTTCCTCTATTCCGATTTCCAGTAAAAACTTTTCACTTGCTGTCATCTAAAAAACTCCTTTAGCACTCTTGCGACAAATACAATTTGGCGATTTCTTTCATCAAATTACGGATACGCGCAATATAGTTGGCACGCTCGGTAACGCTGATGGCCCCTTTGGCATCCAACACATTAAACGTGTGCGAACACTTCAGCGCAAAGTCATACGCGGTGTAGATATTGCCCAAAGCGGTCAAACGCTTGGATTCCGCTTCATAATTGTCAAAGTCGGCAAACAGTTGCTTTTCGTTGCACAACTCAAAACAATATTTTGAATGGTCATATTCGCGGTGATGATAGATATCTCCGTATTTTTCCGCCGGGCTGTACTGCAAATCATAAACGTTTTCCACATTTTGCAAATACATTGCAATGCGCTCGAGACCGTAAGTAATCTCCGCCGTAATCGGTTTGCAGGTCATACCGCCGATTTCCTGGAAAAAGGTAAATTGCGTAATTTCCATACCGTCAAGCCACACTTCCCAACCTTTACCGAAAGCCCCCAAAGTCGGAGACTCCCAGTTGTCTTCCACAAAGCGAATATCGTGCTCTTTTTTGTTAAAACCGATATATTCCAAGCTTTTGATATATATATCCACAATATCAATCGGCGACGGTTTGATAATTACCTGAAACTGGTGGTGCTGATACAAGCGGTTCGGGTTATCGCCGTATCTGCCGTCGGCCGGCCGACGTGAAGGTTCCACATAAGCGCGCGCCACCGGCTTTTCGCCGAGCGCACCGAAAAAAGTCAGCGGATTCATGGTGCCGGCGCCTTTTTCCACATCATAAGGTTCGCCGATGGTGCAACCCTGTTCCAACCAAAAATCCTGCAATTTGCGTTTTAATTCCTGAAAATTCATTAAGTGCCTCACTTATTTATAATTCTGCGGGATTGTACCCACAAAAAAAAGTCATGTCAACAGATATTTATTTTGCTTGGCATACTCCCGCCGACAAGTCTTATTTATTTTACCTCAGCCGCGCCGCAATTCATCCAGCGTTTGCGCGATAACCTCGGCATATTCCGCCACGGCTTCAGCCGACGTGCCTTCACGAAAAATCGGCATTCCGAAAGAATTTTGCAACACTTTTTCCGTCAGCGGCAACTTGCCATAACCGTAATTGACCGCCTTATCGGCAAACACTTTGTGGGTGTGTAAAAGCGGATAAAATTCGTTTTCAATCGGCACTCCTCTTGCTTTGAGCGCCGCAATCAAATCCGCTTTAGACACTCTAAAGTCTTGCATATCAATCAAAATGCGATAGCTGAAATGCCCGCCCGGCCGATAAAACGGCGACTTTTGCCGCGGAACTCTGACCGACGGTATTTTTTCCAGGGCCGCATAAAACATTTGGTGCAGTTCGTTTTCTTTTTGCAAACGTTCTTCCAGGTTTTCCGTTTCAACCAGCGCCAATGCTGCGCAAAGCGGGCTGATTCTGTGCTTATATCCCAACCCGAGATATGCCAAATCGGTATCGGTCAATTCTTTTCTGGCGCGCTCGTAGTGGCCCAAAAGCAACGCCCGTTCATAATATTTTTTATTGCCCGTCAAAAAGATGCCGCCCTCGCCGGCACACAACGGCTTGCCGGCCTGCATACTGAAACAACCGATATCAAACAACGTCCCCACCGGTTTATCTCGCCAATATGCCCCCAAAACGTGCGACGCATCTTCAATAATCGGAACATGATACTGTTCCGCAATTCGCTTAATCTCATCCAAATCCGTAACCTGCCCGAACAAATGCGGAACCACAATCGCCGCCGTATTTGGATTGATTTTGCGCTCCAAATCCTGCGGGTCAACCATCAGAGTTTCCGCGCTTATTTCCGCAAATCTGACGGTTGCACCGCAATTTATTGCCGGCAAAATCGAGGCCCACCACGTAAACGACGGACACAGTATCTCTTTGCCCTTCAAGGCTACGGCCGGTTCATATCCTTCGCCGACGGCAAAAAAAGCCGAATGCAGCGTGGCCGTTCCGTTATTCATCGTCAACACATAATCAACATTGAAAAAACTCTTTAATTTTTTCTCCAATTCGCGCGTCACACCGCCTTCATCGGGAAAAGATATATCGCGCTTTGCCAGACACTTCTGCAGTGCGGCCAAGTGCTTATCGGTCAATACCGGATACGTAAAAGATGCCTTATTTTTCATCATAACCTCCGCTTTCATAAATATTTTTCAATGATGGAATCCGCCGCCATCAACCCCGTTGCGCCGGCTGCGGAAATCCCCGAAACCACCCCGCCGGCGTCGCCGATAAAATACAGCCCCGGGCAGCTGCTCTCGGCCTTTTTTAACTCGAGCCGTGGTGCATATTTTACCGCCGAAGGCGCCAGCAACACCGTATTGTTATAAAAATAATCCGGATGCGGAATAACCGATTTTACCAGCTCGATAAACCATTCAATCGCAATGCCGTATTTTTCCGCCAACGGCCGCAAATCAGCCGCAACACAGCCGCTCAGGGTTAAAGACAGACCATCGATATCCGCCTGAGCCGATTTACTTCCGCTCAAGTAATCCGCTAACTTTTGCGCCGGAACTGCTCCTTTTTCTAAAGTATTGGCCTCATGCACAAATTCCGCCGCAAATTCATAACTGTTTTCACCTGCCGGCACTTTTACTTTTGAAAGCAGCGAAAAATTTGTTTTATTGCCGCGACACGAATAAGCATGTTGCCCGTCCAAAACAAAATCATCGCTTCCCCAGGCAAACGGATATTTCATTATTCGCCCGCCGCTGCAAATACAAAAGGTCCGATGTTTACCGCAGGCGCTTTTAATGCGCGGATTGCAGGCACCGCCTAACAGTTTATCCGCAATTTCCGCCGAAGTTTCCACTCTGAATCCCAATTCTGTTTCCGCCGGAAAACTATGTTGTAAGCCGAATTTGCGGATAAATTTCGCCACCGTCGGAATACTGCGATAACCGGTTGCCACCGCCACCGTTTTGGCATAAAACTTTTCCGTTTCTTCGCCTGTTTTCTGCACGCACGAAACGACAAAGTCCCCGTTTTTATCAATGTCCGTAACCGTTCTGCTGCCGAGAAGGCATACGCCGTATTGCGCCAAATCCCGCTCCAACTTGGCCGCGATTTTTTTAATATCCTCCAACCTGACCGGTATGGTTCCGGAAGGGGCCGCCCCGACGCAACCTTTACCGCAAACGGCTGGCTCAGCCGCTGGCTTTTGCAACCCGGCCGCAAACATATAATCATAAAATTTCATAATATACGCTTCCGTCGCGTCGCCCAAGGCCGCTTCCAAAAACGGCGAAAACTTAAAATCGGCGATACGCTCTTTTTGCTCGGCGTCCGCATAGGGATAATTATCAAAATTTGCCTCAAAATGCAGAGCCGCCCCGCCCAATCCGGACAGGCATGAATGTCGCCGGCAACACGGCTCGTGCAAAGAACAATCATACGTCTGACGCACAAAATGAGCGCACAAATTATCGGCAAACGCCCCGCCCTTATCGAGCAACAACACTTTTTTTCCGTTTCGGGCAAGTGCAACGGCACACAAAGCACCGGCCGGGCCGGCACCTATAATGATCGCATCAAACTTTTTTACTTTATTTTCTTCCATACGACATCCTTTATCCGAACATCCGCAAGATAAGAATAAATAAAGCCCTCGCTCTCCCGCGCCATCTTCTTCAAACGCCGCAGGCGATTTGCGGCATAAGCCGGAATTTCCTTAATTATGTCTTCCGCAGTCACTCCCGTCAGCTTGCCGTAAACCGCCAGAATCTCGGCGATAAGTCTTGTTAAATCCGATTTTTGATACAAAATTTTTTCCGCCAACTTGGCCGGTGGCAACTTATCTTTTGCATAAATAACTCCGACCATCAGCACAAAATTCAAAATATCGAACAGCTGATTTTCGTTCCTTTGAAAATCCTCCCAATCCACAAAAACCAACTCGCCGTTTTTCTTCACGATAACCTGCCACGGGTCGATATCTCCGTGCACATATCCCATCGGCTCGGTTGCATCAATACGAGACGATTTATGAAATTCGGCCAAACACTCTGCCGCTTTAAGCAAATACTTTTCGGCAGCGGCCGGATCTTGGCGCATCAGCGACGACAATAGCGTCCCTTCCTCGTATTTTTGAATAACATATTTGGAACTGCACTTACCGCACACTTCCGGCACAAACGCAAATTTCTTCAGCAAAGACAGCGCCTCATATTCGGTTTTAGCGAATGAATCCCGTCTGGTTTTGGCCGCTTTTATAAAATAATCATACTTTGTCGGCGCTTTTTTATGCAGTTTCAAATCCACAAAACAACGCTGATAATTTTCCTTGGCGATTCCCTTGTTATAGCGCAAATGAGCTTCCCATACTTCCGGCTTTATTCCCAAATCGGCTACGGCTTCTTTTAAGATTTTGCGAATTGCCGATTGCGGCCATCTGTTAGCAAATTCCACCAGCTGCACGGTTTTTCCGCAGGATTCGCACTTGGCGGTCCAACCGTCTTTAACAAACATACTGCCATGGCAATTATCGCAGCTGAATTCTTCCACCACCGAAAAAGTTCCCGGCAGAGTCTCCGTGCGAATTTTGCGCGATAGAACGTGCGAAACGCCATTTTTGGCGGCAAAAGAATCATACATTTTCATAACGGCCGCCGTATCTTCCGCACCGCCTATCATCGGTGCCGTGCGGTTTTTCACGCAGTCAACAAATGCCGCTAATTCGTTGATATAACCGTAAAGTGCGTGCGAGTGCAAACTGAGCGCCCCCAAAGGCCGCCGCAAATTCGGGTTCCAAATATGCGAATGCGTACCGTCGGCTCGCACAAACGAAAAATCCCTTCCGTAAGAGCCCGGATTCCCCGGCTCGTGCAAAACCACTTCTTCGGCATTTTTCAATTCAATAAGCGTGCCGTTGTCAATCTTATCGGAGTTGCCGACAATGCGCATATATTCAGCCGGTCCGGTAATGCTTATACCTCCCAAAATCCGTACAACTCCGGTCAGACCGTTTTTATATTCCAACACGGCGACGGCATCATTTTCACCGCCGCGATAAGTCGTCATCTTATACGGGCAACCGAACAAAAACTGAATCTGCGATAGAATATGCACGATATCATCCAAAAATCTCCGCGCATTCACATCCGTCAAATCGCGGACATCCGACGGAAAACTGACCGCATAAGACACATCAAAAGATTGCGGCTTGCCGAATTTCGGCGCACCGATTAACTTTTTAACCTGTTGCAATGCCGGCGCAAACATCATTTTAAAGCCGGTCTGAAAAAAGGTGTTGCCTTTTTTTGCCGCCGCCGTCAATAAACCGAGCTGCTGATACGACGCCGCCGGAGGTTTTTCCAACCAAACCGGAATTCCTCTTTCCAAAAACTGCGGAATTATTTCCGGATACAGCGGATTTCCGGTTTCCGGCGAAAAGCCGATAATCACCAGCAGGGCATCGTATTTTTCCGGAAAAGCCTTAAGCAGTTCGTCGGTCGAGCTGCACCAGTTTGCCACACCGTGATACTTGGCAAACAACTCCGCCTTTTCCGCGTTTTTATCGCAAAAGACGGTCAGCACCGCGTCCGGAATATAACGTATTGAAGGCAAAATATTGCGATACACATGACTGCCGCAACCCAAAACGGCCAGCCGCACCGGCTTTTCCACTTCGATAATTTCTCCTTCGATACCCAGCAATTTCATTAAAGTAACCTTTCCATATCTGCCGTTATTTCATCAATCCGTGCCGCCGGAAAAGAAAAACAGCGTTCAAAATACAATCTTTGCTTCTCTGCCAAACTTTTGCGATATGCCCTGCCAGCAAGAGCCGCCAAAATTGCGGTGTATTTCTGCTTTAATGCCGCAAAAACCGCACCGTTTTCGTTGTGCAGAATATCGGCAATATGCTCATACAGCGCCGTAATATCGCTTTCTTTCATCCCCTGCAGATGCTTAATAAACGGTGTCAGCATCTGCCCCGGAAAAATCTCCTCCGGATTTTCGACATGTCCGGTGAGTGCGCGATAATTCGGCCAATGTCCGTCGTGCTGTTCCGGCAAAAATATCAGCGGTTTGTCATAAGCCCGACTCTCATAAAAAGTAGTCAGCGACGGCGGAGCAACTATCGCCGAAGCGGAACTGATTGTCTCGTAATAATCGCGATAATTCAGATGTTTGCACAAAACCGGCGGGAAACCGGTCTGCCTGATAATCTCCGCGAGATTTTTCATCACAAACGGATGACCGATAATCAGCAGGCGGTTTTCCTCATTTTGCAAAAATTCGCCGAAACCGTCTTTGGTAACCCCGAGAATCAATTTGCAATAATCCAACACGTTTTCCGGTTTGACAATCGGATTAAATTGCCCGCAAAAACTCAGCACTGCCGTATTGTTATCCGATTTTTTCGCCGCGGCAAATGAGGCATCGACAATCGGCGCCACAATCTTTTTATGCGGAATATATTCAATATTGCGCGAGGCTTTTTCTTCGTCAAAACACGCCTGCAAATACGAAATCAGAGCGTATTTATGAGCCAAATATTGTTGCTCGTGCGGATGCGTATTTTGCCCGATATAAGCCAAATCTTCCAATGTTTGCACCGGCAGATTATCCAAAAAATCAATCCGCTCCGAACGCCAATCCCAAAACCAATACAGGCTGTCGATCAAAACCACCGGCACCTTATAAATGTGCGCCATCAACACAATTTTCGGCTCCATCACGGAAACCACCGCATCATAATACTTATCGCTTATACGCTGCTCAATCATACCGCGTTGCCGATTATCGTAAACATTTTGAAAGATATTTCTCCGCGTGTTGGCCAGCTCGTAAGCCGTTCCGGTGCCGATAAAATCTATCGCGATATGCGGGTTATCCCGCCGCAACAACGAAGCTACAACCGCCCCCTTTGCCGCCGGACCGAACCCGAAACCTTGTGCCGAAACCAGAACTCTTTGCATTCCCCTACCTTTTTCTTAAAGCCGTAAACCAAAACTTTTGCGGCACGTCTTCTTTGCCGGCCACCGGTATATTGTCAAACACATACATTTCCTCAACATAAAAATCCGCCAAAAACGTGTTCAATATATCATCGGAAGTCAGCCTTATCGGCCCGTTACCGGAAGTTGACGGCGGCATCAAATAAGAAAAACCGCGCATAAAATAGCGACCACCGCTTTTCAGGCAATATTTCACGGCATTTTTGTATGCTTGACGATCTTGCGGCAAAATATGATGAAAACACCCTTGGTCCGTGACAATATCAAATGCGCCCGCAAATTCTTTCAGTTGCTCGATTTCCAAAAAATTCTGCACTCTGAAATCAACCTTGGTATCCAGGAGGGCCGCATATTTTTCGGCCTTAGCGATAATGGCAGGGTCGGCATCTACTGCCGCCACCCGGTGTCCGTGCCTAGCCATAAACACCGCCTCGGTACCGAAACCGCACCCGACATCCAAAATACTCATGCCGGTCGGAATTTGCTTATTGATAATCTTTTTCAATATTTCAATCCCCACCGCACCGGTCACCCACGGCACATTCTCAAGTGTTGCCTTATCGTGATACACTTCGTTAAAGTATTGCTTTACCGTTCCTTTATCTGTATGTATATCCGCCATATTCTATCCTTTATTTTTGATTAATTGCGAGAAATAGGTATCTTTTTTAACCACCGCCGGCAACCCGCAGCGCCCGACCAGGCAATCCGGAATTTTCAGCGTTCCGTCCTCCTGATACATACATTCGAGCAAAGCGGCAAAAACCCGCGGGATGGCAAAGCCCGGAGTATTATAGGTGTGTACGTATTTTTTCTCTCCCTCCGGTGTAAGATAAGTCGCGTTAAGGCTGCACGCCTGAAACGTGGCGCGATAGCTCAAGCTCGAAATCTCCAGCCATTTTTTAAGCCCCGGCGCATAAATTTCGTAGTCGCACGTAAATGAGCCGGCTTGCCCCATATCACCGGTACAGAGCAACAATTTTCGCCACATAAAGCCCAATTTTTCCAGCAAATTCTCCAACATGGCCGACAAGCTGTCCAACACTTCTTCCCACTGGTCTTCCCGACAAACGGTAAACGATTCCACTTTGCCGAATTCGTGCAGATTGGTATATAAGTCAATTTCCCGTCCTCTCTCAACACGGAAAGATCTGGCAAAGCCGACAACTTTCATCGGCAATTCATCGTATTCAAATTTACGATTTCTGATTAAGCTTGTTTCCTGCATCTCGATTGTCGGGTTCAAATACAGAGATGTGCCTTCAATCTTATAAACGTTATGCTGATGCTTCGGAAACGAACCGGCCATAAAAAACGTACGCTCGTGCGTCAAAATCGGCATTGATATTTCGTCGTAACCGTAATCGGCATGATGGTCAAGCATCAACCCGATGAGAGCCCTTTCCAACTTCGGCCCCACCCCCGACAAAACCGGAAATCCCATTTCGGCGATGGTTTCGTTCATAGACTTGGAAAAAATTCCGAACTCGGCACCGATTTGCTCATAATTCTTCTTTGTTTGATATGTTTTCGGAGCAGACTCTTTTAGTATGATATTCTGTTCCGAAGAATTCCCCAACGGTACTATTTTATGCGAAACGTTAGGCAGGCTCAAATACAGCGCCAACATTTTGCCGATTTCATCCTGCGGATTATTCACCTCCTGCAGCGTCATATATCGCGCCCGATCTTCCAGTTCTTCGGTCGGCGGCAAGGTCATCGTCTCCGCAACTTTTTTATATTGTGCCAGAAAGTTCTTAAACATCTCCAAACCCTTGCGTGCTTCCATCGCCGCGCACAAACTCTCATAATTGGCCGGATTTACCAAATAGTCTAAAGAAATCATCTTTGATTATACCCTTTCTTGAAAGAAATTACGTTAATCATGGCTGCAATATACACCACGGTATAAAATACTGTCAATACGTTACGAACATTTCGGTAAATAAAAAAAGGAATTTTCCGCCCAAACCGAAAAATTCCCTTTTTATTACTATCAAACTTCTTAAGATGCGGCTGGGTGAACAGCTTGTTCGATTTGCTTCGTTTTCTTTTGCAAATAACCGTCCAGCTTGGTGCCGACAAACCGTTTTACCTTTTCCGGCACGCCGTAATATGCTTCGGCCACACTGCCGGTAATCGCTGCCAACGTATCGGAATCGCCGCCGACGGATATCGCATTGCGAATTGCATCTTCAAAATCGGTCGATTCAAAAAACGCCTCCAATGCCTGCGGCACCGTTTCCTGACAAGAGGCTTTGAAAACATAAAACGGCCGAATTTCATCAAGCGTAAAGCCGAGCGGATAATAATTTTGCACGATGTATTCCTTGATTTCTTCCTTGCTTTTTCCCTGCAAAGCCAAAAAAATTGCCGTCGCCGTCGCTTCCGCCCCTTTAATTCCTTCCGGATGATTATGCGAAATCGCCGTAACTTTATAAGAAAGCTCCTTAACCTCATCCAAAGACTTGGCAAAATAGGCCACCGGGCTTATTCGCATGGCCGCCCCGTTGCCCCACGAGTTATACGGCTCGCTGTAGTCTAATAACCATTGTTCAAAACGCGCGCCATCGCCGGCATTGGGATATTTTCTGCCCAATTTTAGCATCTGTTTTATTGCCGCTTTACTCAAATCGGCATAATCGCCCGCACACTCCACCAAAGCCGAACCCACGGCAATCGTCATCACCGTATCGTCCGTAAAAAACGAAAACTCGTCATATAATTCAAAGTCCTTGGTTTTGATATTATCCCATTCGTAAATACTGCCGACAATATCGCCGAAAATAGCCCCGTACATCATTTTTGTTCTCCTTTTAGTTAGTTGTTTATCGGGGTGGCCAACAAGTAGAGTTAAATAACCACCGCACACCAAACGATTAACACACAACAACTCTCAAATCAAGCATATTTTTAACAACCATGCCAAAATATGACATACATTGAGAAATTTACTCTTGCTTTCGGAAAAGAAACGTGCTACAAAATATTCAACAGAGGTTATTTAAGCCAACTTGTTAGCCTCTCAAAACAACTAACTAAAACGGAGACATACCATGAATTTACAAGATTACCGTCGGCACTATGCTGACCTTTATAACAAAATAGAAACAGCCAAACAGGAATTTACCGGCGAACTCACGGCCACCCGTGAGACCTTCGATAAACTCTATCGGCAACAGCAGGAAATCGACAAGCGCTGGTTTGTGGCTAATTTGGATTTTTTCCTGAAACACAAAGCACGCTTTCAATCTTCTTCCGGCCTTGGCGAAATTATTATAGATTTTTTCACGCTTGATTATTTTGCCGGCTTAGTCGGCGGGTTCGGCTTTTGCAGCGGCCGCGAATGTAAGGTTTATCTCAAAGACCTGCTCCGGCTCTGGGACGAAGGATTCACCTATCGCGGATATCCGATAGTCGGGTACGAAAGTTACACCCATCACGGCAGAAAAATCATAATAAGCTACATCAAAAACGGGCGCATAGAAGTTGCGAGCACCGGTTACCTGACGGGCCAAAATCCGCTGGAATTACCAAAGGAAATTACGGAAAAAGTCAAAAAAGTCGATGTCAGCAACAAATATCCGCATTGGCAAACCTATAAAACCATCGATGTAGTGCGCAACGTGCTGGACCAAAGCGGCTAAGCGCTTTGCTCGCAGCGCCGCTTGACAATTATGATAAAATGTGCTTATAAAGCGCAAAAACCAACAACTGAAAGGACTTATTATGAAAAAACAAAAACGCATAAAGAGCGGCCAAGAGCGATGTTTGCTGTTTGAGCTGTATCACAACGGGCTGTACCGCCACAAGGTTGTCGCTAATAAAAAGAAAAAGAACGACCGCAAAACCTGGCGCGCCAAACTCAAAGAGGGCTATCCTTTAAACATCCTTACACAGTGTGCTTAAACGATAGCCTTCTTTTTATCCCGCGGCTTAATCGGTTATTTTGCGGTTTGTGAATTGTTTGATATTAATTTATTAACAAAGTTTTTGTATTTAAAAGGAAAGAGGGATAGCCGATGAAAGAATTTATTAAAAATTCAAACAACGAAGATATATGCGTTCAAATCCATGAACCTATTACAAAAATTTCGCAACCGCAGTTGGCAATAATTTGCCACGGTATAACCGGCTACAAAGAGCAAGATGTTATTTTGCAAACGGCAAAGACTTTAACCGCTTGCGGTTATTATGTTGTTACTTTTGATTGCCGCAATTCGCGCGGTGAAAGCTTTAATAACCGCACCTGCGCAACCCTTTCATCGATGTATGATGATTTTAAAACCGTAATAAATTGGCTGAAAACACAGAATTTTTATATTGAACCTTTTGTATTGGCTGGTCATTCGTTGGGCGGTTCGGTTGTATTGAATTTTGCCGAGCAAAATTCGAATAAGGTGGAGAGTTTAATCTTGATATCCTCTATCTTTGACGGAAATGAACTGTTGCAAAACACCTTAAAAAGTTCTCCGGATTTTCTTCATCAACTTCAGAACGGCGGAATTATTCGCACCCGGAATAAGGTTGATTGCTATCTGGACGACACGTATTTACAAGATTTTTCAAACTACAATCTGTATGCTAATATTCACAACTTGCAAATGCCTGTTCTGATGATTACCGGCGACAAAGATACGGCTTCAACCGCCAGGGATAACGAACGTTTTTATAAATGCTTAAATTGTAAAAAAGAACTTTATATCTTACAAAATTGCTCGCATATCTACGATACGCCGCAAAATCAATCGGATTTAAATGACAAGATTACAAAATTTATAACATGTTGATTACAAGAACACTAACAGCAAAACCGCCCAAACGGGCGGCTTATTTTTTGAGCAAGAAACGATTGTCTTTCGCTAGCGCTCACGACCTGCGTCGCCTTTCAGCTTTTGCTGACCGGCATACTTCCGTCTGCCGGCGGCTCCTTGTCGAACGCTCTTTTCCGCGTTCTCATCACTCTGCCCTACTAAAAACAGCAAAACCGCCCAAACGGGCGGCTTATTTTTTTGAGCAAGAAACGATTGTCCTTCGCTAGCGCTCACGACCTGCGTCGCCTTTCAGCTTTGGCTGACCGGCATACTTCCGTCTGCCGGCGGCTCCTTGTCGAACGCTCTTTTCCGCGTTCTAATCTTCTGCCCCGCTAAAAACAGCAAAACCGCCCAAACGGGCGGCTTGCTGTTTTTGGCAGGGGCAGAACGATTCGAACGCTCGACACTTGGTTTTGGAGACCAATGCTCTACCAACTGAGCTATACCCCTATCATTTCGGAATTGCTTATAAAACATTTCGTTTCACAAATCAAGAACTTTTTTTATTATCCGCACATTTATCAATTTTCAACCCGTTTTTGTTTGTTTATTTTCTCTTATCCGTCATAATTTGGCGTAGCTCCGTGTTTAATTATTCTTGTAAAATTCAATAACACAAACACGGAGAAAACGCTATGGATGATCAGGAAATCGCCCGAATAAAGCAAAAAACATCGGCCTATATGGTCAAATGTTTTTATCATGATTTTATGCCGATGCTGGACCAAATCAAAACCGATGTGGCGGCATTACACGTCGGCAAACAGGATAAACCTCTTCTTAACAACATCAACCGCCAGCTCAAGGATGCCGAAAGTCTGCTCCGCCAGCTTATGACGATTTCCGTCAAAAGGCCGATTGATGACGCGATTTGCGGCATTAAAGATACGCTGGTCATCGGCTCCTTAATAACGACTTTTCCCTACACCATGCGCGGGCCGATTGCGATTATCTCCGACAACGGCAAATACATCCGCTGTCCGGCCTGGGGTATGGATAAAGTAATCTTAAAGTTCGATAAAGACTACGTTTATGTCCGCTCAAACAGCGCCGGAAAAGTAGATTTGTATGACAAGGAAGGCGTCAAAGTCAAAGAAGTCGGCGAAGAGGAAATAAAATGGTAAAAACCGGATTTAAATTTATTGATGAGTTGAACTGCCTCAATTCCGGCAATTTAATCTCAATTCAGGGAAATTGTTTTCAATACGAACAGTTTGCCATCAGTTTAATGCAGGGCATTTTAGACCATAATGACGGGTACATATTGCTGATGAATAAGTATGATTTCTATTCTTTAATTTCCGGTATTCTTGATAATAATTCCGAAGATGACGATAAAGCTCTGATTAGCGACAGAATATCAAAAAATAACATATTATCGCGAAACGGATTACCTGCTGATGCAGAAGTGTTGCTGATAAGTCTCCCCTTATGGGTAAAGCAGAAAAGATTTAAACATTTGCAAGATAAAAAACTGTTGGCTATCGTTGCCCCTATATATAAATTGAGGTATGATGTTACGGAAGAAACGGCAACGTTAATGTTAAAGGATATCGCGCAAATACTTAACGTTCCGGTTATTTGTGCGCAAAAAGATTCTTCCGACATTTTGCTTGCTGCGGATATGACTTTTAAGTTGACCGCCGTAAACGGTTATAAAGAGCCGATAGATATTGAGGCCGTTAGTCCGTCGGGCAATACGGTTTCGCAAATTCAAGCAAACATCTCATCTTTGAAATATACCGAATATCTGAAAGATTGCGATAAACTGTGGTTTTATGAGGAAGAAGTAAAATGAGATTCACAAATCTGTTCCGTAAAATATTTTGCTCGCGCGGTTCCAAAAAAGTTGTTATAGATACGGAAGCCACGGGTTTAAGGCCGGAAGACGGGCATAAACTGGTAGAAATTGCCGCTATCGAAATTGATGAAAACGACCGTCAGACCGGCGCGGTTTTTCATGCCTACATCAACCCTTTGCGCAAAGTGTCGGAAGAAGCCGCGGCAATACACACTTTGAATAACGAGTTTCTGCAGAATTATCCGACTTTTGATGCTTATAAAGACAGCTTTTTGCGCTTTATCAAAGGCAAAGAAATTATCGGCCACAATGTGCAATTTGATATAAAATTCTTAAATCACGAAATCGGTTTCGAGCTGCCGAACAAAATAACCGACACCTTACAGATGGCAAGAAAACACCTCCCGGGGCATAGGCATAATTTATGCGCTTTAAGCAAGTTTTTTAGGGTTAAAATCCGGAAATCTCCCTACAACGGCGCCCTGCTCGACGCTCTCTATATATGCGAAATCTATAAAAGGATGAAAAATGGGAAAAATAAAATTTGATATCGCCGGATGGAAAGAAAAGCTCCACAACGGCGCTGATATTAATCAACCGGATAAAAAAGGATGGACTGCTTTAGATTATGCAATTCGTGCCGATAGTATAGAAGGGGTTGAATTTTGTATTAATAAAGGCGCTGATGTTAATAGAGAAATTGAAAAGCATGACTATGCAACACCTTTACATCTTGCGGCAGAATATAGCAGAAAACCTGAAATGATTGAAATATTAGTAAAGCACGGAGCTAAGATAGATGCATTGGATATGTGCGAATATAGTCCGGTAAACTATGCTGCGTTTCATAATGCCAATCCGGATATTATTAAAAAATTGGTAGAATTGGGATCTGATATTAATGAATATAACGTTTTTCTTTCTGCTTTTCTATCGGCATGTTTGAGCAACCCCAATTTGGAAGTTATTAAAACAATTATAAGATTGGGTGCTGATTTTGATGTACAAGATGCTTTATGCTTTGCCGCAGTGAATAAAAATTTATATATCTTAAAATATATGTTAAAATTAGGCGGAGATATAAACACCAAGAGCAAAACGCTAGGAAAAGATTTTCCATTACATAATGCAGTTAACAATAAAAACCCCGAAGTCCTAAAATTTTTGCTTGAAAAAGGTGCATATAAGACTATCAATGCCAAAGACGAATTTGGAAATACACCCCTGATTTCTGCAATATTTCCTGGATATTTGGAAAATATAAAAATATTGCTTGAGGCCGGTGCAGATATATATGCTAAAAATGATAAAGGTAAAACATGTATCGACGAAGCTTGTCAGCATAAAAATTATAAAATTATAAAATTTCTTCTAATGCGCATTGAAGATATTGATATCAGGAAAAAATATGCATGGAATTTGATAAATCTGAGAAATAATGTAACCTCCCGGCTTATTTTAACCCTAAAGAAATGCAATATTGATGTGTGTGAATCGGTGGAATTGTCGGATTGGATATTTTGTTTGTGTGTTTATGAGCATAAAATTGCTAACGGAATGATTAAGGAGGGTATAAAACTTAATGTTTCCTCATCTGAATTATCATTCAGAATTTTAGATCATATGAACGGAATAACTTCAAAAATTCTAACATTAGTGTCTGATATTAATGTTAGGGACGAAAATCGAAACACCGTACTGTATGAGTTTATTAAACGTAACAATTTCCGTATAACGAAGGCACTAATTGAGGCCGGGACCGATGTTAATGTAAAAAATAACCAAGGCGAAACTCCGTTAAGTTATGCCGTAAAATATAAAGCCAAAGATAAAATAATTGACCTTCTGTTAGCCTATGGTGCCAAAGTTGATACAGAAGACAAAATGGTTCAATCGGCGGTAGCGGCCTTTCTGGAACGGCAGAAAAACAAACCATCTGCTACACAGTTGGGGCTACCAATTGACACGGAAAAAGAATAATAACCGCGTTGACAAGCAAAAAATATTGAAATAGGATTTTGATAACAAATATAAGGAATTAGGACTATGAGTAATGATGTAGAAAATTGCCCAGCAGAAGAATTTGTGAAATTATGTTTTGCGGATGATTCTGGAAAATATAAAAATGAAGACGGATATAGATTTTGGAAAAATTTTGCAAAACCAGAATTAAGAATAGATGTGTGGGAAGATGGTTGTCCTAAGATTTATAACTACGCAAAGAGTTATGACGCCTTACCTGATCCGGATGTTAACAGCTATAATTTGTATGAAGCACATATTAGAGTATGGAATATTCAACACAAAAAATCAAATAATGAGAATATTCAAGATATTAAACGTAATGGAAGATGTCGCTGTGAAATAGTAACACAAGATGATAAAATAATTTTAGGTAGTGATTCCATTATGAGTATTTATTGGCATAGAACTTATGGTAATACACCTCAAATAATGAAGAAAATTAGTGAAGATAAAACTAACTTACTCAAAGAAATAAAAGAATTGCAAACAAGATTGAATTTATTTGGCGTTGAGAAAGCGAGAATTGAGAAAAAGAGACATTACAATGCTAGCTATCCCTTATATAAAGAATTCATTTGGTATTATTTGCAATATTCCAATACAATCGGTGGATTTATGCTATTTCCGCGACACGATTGCTCAATAAATCAGGCGCGAGGAATGTCTGATAGGATTCAAGACCGTTTTGATTTAACGCTCGAATGCATCAGGAGAATGTATGAAAGCGGATTTCCTACAGGTAGTAATCCTTTATTTGATATGTCAAAAGAAGATAAAGAGTATTTCGAAATGTTTGGTTCATTTGAAAATTACGCAAAATTTTTCTGCTTAAATAAAAGTTATGATGGTAAACATAATTGGGTAACCGAAGATTGTTCTGCTGTTTATGATTTAATGAGTGAAAACGGAGAGGATACATTATCAAAGGAAGGATGGCCAACAGAAATTTTACATTGCGATTACAAAAGTGAAGAAAAAATTGCAAAATGGTGGACATTTTACCGCAATATAATGAGTCGCCTGGATGCTCGCAATCAACAAATTGCCGAGCTCTTATCAAATAATTCCGTCAAAGATCTATAAAAACGGCTCCGGATAGATAGCACCGCCGTCTTTAATCAGCTTTCCTTGTTCGCGCTTGATTTTATAATCGGATTCGGCGCCGACGTTACGCTCGAAAATCGCGCCGTAATTGCCGACAATCGCCACCGCCTGGTCGAGCCACTTCGGGAACAGCCCCAAACCGTTCCACAGCTGCGGATTATCGCCCATCAGGTTGCGAATTTCCGGATTGTTGTGTCCGCGGAAAAAGTTCAGATTTTTAGCATTCATTCCGTATTGTTCCGCCAGCTGCAGCCCGTTGATAACCCACTTCACGGCCAAGCCGAAATCGTTATTGCCGCGCGCCACCGACGCCATTACCGGCGCCACCGAAATCGGTTCCGGAAAGATTTTGAAATTGCTTTTCGCCATCGCCTGCTTCATACCGCTGAGATAAACCGCACCGGCGGTTGCCATATCGCACCGCTTGAGCAAAAATCCCTCGCGCATGGCCTTTACCGTCGGAAACGGCAGAGTTTTTGCTTCCAAATTGTGCTCGTTGTTGAATGTTTCAAAGTTGCGGGAATAATCGGTTCCCTCGGCTACACAGATTTTTTTGCCGATAAAATCTTCATTTTCTTCCCCGTCTTTTTCCGACATCATCAGCATCTGCGGCTCATAATACAACACCCCGACCGGCATAATGTTTTTGCTTACTTCCGAGCGGGCCGATATCGGTGCACCGCTGAGCATAACGTCTATCCGTCCGGAATTGAGCGCACGCGACACCTCATCGGCTTCAACATTTACCATTTCGATATGGTCGGCATCGCCCACCACCGCCAAAGCGATGGCCTTGCAAAAATCAGCGTCAATACCGTGCCACATATCGTCTTCGCGATAGGCAAAACATTTGAGTTGCAGATTCGTGCCGCAACGGATTCGGTCGCGCTGTCTTATCCGCCGCATAGTGGATATCCCCTGCGCTTCCTGCTGTGCCTTTTGTATGGCCATAAATTCTTCCCGTTCTGCCCGTTTTTCCTTATTTTCCGGATTAACTGCCGGCTGCACCACCGGTCTGACCTGGGCCCCCGACAACACCTTTTGCGCCTGAGCTTCAAAACCGGTAAATCCGGCTAAAACGACTAATAAACTAAAAAACACTTTCATTTTTTTTCCAGTATGCTAAAATGGTTTTGTACGATGATAACACCGGAGGTTTTAAAATGAAGTTAAAACATTGTTTGTATTTGATGTTTTTTTTGCTCGGCACCTTGTTGTTGCCGACACTCGTCCGTGCCGCGGAAAACTTCACCTCCGACGAAGCCAAAACCTGGGCCGACAATAAAGGCCGCGAAGTTTTGGAAATTCTGACCTCGGAAAATTCGGCGGAAAAATATCAAAAACTCGATGAAATTTTGCAAAACGATATTGATATGGACCACGCCGCCCGCTTTGTTATCGGCAAATATTGGAAACAAATGACGGACGAGCAACGCACCGCTTATCTCGACATTTTTCAAAAATACACCGCCGCCCTTTATAAGAGTTATCCGCTTGATTTGGATAAAGGTGCCGTTACCTACGCCATTGATAAAGTTTTGGCCGATAAACAGTTGCAAAACGTATATTGCACGGTGTATGTCAAAGCCGTTGAAAACAATGTTGACGATGCTTCCAAGGGCGGAATTCACGTTATTTTTTCGCTGGTCAAAAATGACGGCAGAATCCGGGTGCGCGATTTAAAAGTCACCGAAACCAGCTTTTTGCTGGCCTATCGCGAGCGCTTCTATAAAATGTTGCACGAAGACGATGACGACGATATCGACTGGTTTTTGGAAGATTTAAGACAAATCACCGCCGATCTGGAAAAAGAAAACGCCGCAAACAAAGTTCGCTGACCGTCTATTCAGGCAGGTTGCTTTTTGCCTTGATTTTATCCCATATCAATTTGGCGGCCGAACTCAAGCCGTTGTCTTGCGGGGCCCTCTCGGTCGCAGCGTTGCCGCCGGAAACTCTTTGCCGCAGTTGTGCCATCTTATTTTCCAGCGCTTTATTGCTGAAAAACAGCGGTTCCTCATTAAACGAAACCTTATGCTCGCCGTAGGTTACGGTCTTGGCGCCGGAAATTTTTTCATCCGTCCCGAAATTGCTGTGCATTTTGCTGATTTTAACATTTTCGAGCGCCGCCTCCCCGCAATATTTCAAGGCAATATTCTGCGTATGCAAAACTCGGCCGTTTATCACAACTTCGCGCTCATTTTTGGCCACAGCCTTAATCAGCGCATCATAATTTTCGCGAAACTCCGGATTACAACGGCAAAAATAATCATTGACGCTCTGCGTTATTTCCGAATCTTCGGCCCGCGTGGTTTCCATATATTTTTTCTTTTCGTTGCCGACGCCGTCGCTCATCAGCAAAACCGGACAATGTTTTTCTTCATCCCAGGCAATACCTTTATAGCTGTTGCCGGCGGAATCCTTAAAAGTAAAATTGCCGTCGTTGAAAATATGCTTTTGCGCTTCCCAAAAATCGAGCCAAATCGAACGATCGCGCCCGCGATTTTTGTTGGGATGTTGTTCGTTATCCAGCTGAAAATCCGGATATTTAACCGCATCGGCCGGAATCGTAATTTCCACTTTCAAAGCATTACCGTCTTTCAAGGTCGTATCCAACCCGAAAGTTTTTTTGGCCCACTCGGCATCGGCGCCGATAGCCCAACCGGCAAAGCATTTGTTTGCCTGTTCTTCGTTGGTCCAGCAATAAAAACCGGAAGATTGCCCGCCGTAACCGGTACCTGCCGCCGCCTTAATTCCCTGCTCAAACGAACGCGCTCTATCCTCCGACGCATCACGGGATATATGATAAAAATGAAATTCCTCTTTTTTGCCGGAAATCGCCGCCAGTATCATATCTTTAACACCGGCGCCGTTCGGGTTAAGCAAACGCCCGTATTGGTCGAATTGCTCCTCGGCCGACATAATGTTTTCCGGTGTTTTTTCGTCGCTCATGGAATATCTCCCTTGGCATGGTTGCTCTGCATACTTTATTTGTAGCATTATTGGTCGATTTTGTCAATCGTTTTCCATGGTTATATATACTTTTTTAATCCCAAAAATTTATCCGCCGAGTGCATTTTAAGGTTGAATTTACGAAGTAAAGTCTTTATTATGCCGTAATTAACAAACAAAATTTAGGTATAAAAATGTCAGAAATTAAAGTAAGATTTGCCCCGAGCCCTACCGGTTTTATGCACATCGGCAACACGCGAACGGCGCTGTTTAACTGGCTCTTGGCTAAAAAACTGGGCGGAAAGTTTATGCTCCGTATTGACGATACGGACTTTGCCCGCTCCAAAAAAGAATACGAAGATGCCATGCGCGAAAGCCTGAAATGGCTCGGTTTCGATTGGTGTGAAGAAGCCCGTCAGTCCGCGCGTTTTGAACGCTATGACGCCATGCGCGACAAGCTCATCGCCGAGGGCCGCATTTATCCGTGCTACGATACACCGGAAGAATTGCAAATCAAACGCAAACGCGCCATGGCTAAAGGCGAAGCCCCGATTTATGATCGTCAGGCCTTGCGCTATACGCCGGAAGATATTGCCAAATTTGAGGCGGAAGGCCGCAAACCGCACTATCGTTTCAAGCTCAATCCGGGCATAATCGAATGGGAAGATATTGTGCGCGGTCATTGTCAATATGAGGCGGAAAAATTAAGCGACCCGATTATCATTCGCGAAGACGGCAGTTATCTTTATCACTTCCCGTCCTGCATCGACGATTCCGATTTCGGCATTACCCACATTGTGCGCGGCGAAGACCACGTTACCAACACCGCGGCGCAAATTCAGATGTTTGAAGCCATCGGCGGCAAAGTTCCGACTTTTGCCCATCTGCCGCTTTTGACCGGCGTTGAAGGCAAGCTTTCCAAGCGTTTGGGCAGTTTGGGTGTGCGCGAACTCAAAGCCGAAGGAGTGGAAGCTCTGGCCATCTGCTCGTTCTTGGCTAAACTCGGCACTTCTGATGCCATCGAGCCGTATTACTCTCTTGATGAACTGGCGCAATCGCTCGATTTTGCCAAACTCGGCCGCTCACAGCCGAAGTTTGACGAAGAAGAACTCAAACATTTCAACACCAAATTCGTGCGTTCTCTGCCTTATGCGGCGGTAAAGGACCGGGTTGACGTCAGCGAAGAATTCTGGAACAAAGTGCGCCCGAATTTGAACGTGGTTGACGACATCAAAGCCTGGGCGGATATCTGCCATAAAGAAGTTACGCCGATTATTGAAGATAAAGCGCTGACCGATTTGGCTGCTTCGGTATTACCGCCGGAACCGTGGGACGAAAGCACCTTCAATGCGTGGCTGAATACGGTTAAAGCGCAAAGCGGCAAAAAAGGCAAAGACTTGTTCCACCCGATTCGCAAGGCTCTGACCGCACTTGACAACGGACCGGAGCTGAAAACGCTGTTGCCGCTCATCGGTTTTGATAAAACCTTAAAACGTCTTAAAGGCGAAAAAGCATAACAAAGGAAAAAATATGACACAAATTTATTTGCACGATACTTTAAAACAACGCAAAGTCCCGTTCACTCCGATTGATGAAAACAATGTGCGGATGTATGTTTGCGGCCCGACCGTTTATGACAAAGCCCATCTCGGTAACGCCAAAACGCCGGTAGTCTACGATGTTTTGTATCGCCTGTTGTGTTATGTTTACGGCAAAGAGCACGTAACCTACGTTTCCAACATTACCGATGTTGATGACAAGATTTTGAACAAACACAAAGAAACCGGCAAGTCCATCCGCGAAATTACCGAACAAACCTATAATTGGTACATTGAGGATATGGCTAAGCTCAACGTTTTGGCGCCGAATTATCGTCCGCGTGCCACCGAATATATTGCCGATATGATTGAGCTGGTCAAAAAACTGCTCGCCAACGGCCACGCTTATGAAGCGGAAAAACAGGTGCTGTTTGATGTTGATTCCATGCCGGCGTATGGCCGTCTTTCCGGCCGTTCGATGAAAGAAATGCTGGCCGGCGCTCGCATTGAAGTCGCCGATTATAAAAAGAATCCGGCCGACTTTATTTTATGGAAACCGTCGGATGCCGACCAACCGGGTTGGGACAGCCCGTGGGGTTACGGCCGTCCGGGTTGGCATTTGGAGTGCTCGGCGATGAGCTCCAAGTTGCTCGGCAACGATTTTGATATTCACGGCGGCGGCTCCGACTTGATTTTCCCGCACCATGAAAACGAATTGGCGCAGTCTTGCGGTGCATTTCCGGGCACCAACTTTGCTCATTATTGGGTGCATACCGGTATGCTGATGATAAACGGTGTCAAAATGAGTAAATCGCTCGGCAATTTTTACACAGTTGATGAAATCCTGGCAAAATATCCGGCCGAGGCTTTGCGTCTGTTGTTTTTAACCACGCACTATCATCAGCCGTTTAACTTTACTTTTGAGGGGTTGCAAAATGCCAAGAGCGTGCTGGATAAATTCTATAACGCCCTTTTGAAAAATGCCGACGTACCGACCAAAGAAGTTGCGCCGAACCCGAAAGTGGTGGAAGCGCTGGCCGATGATTTGAACACCCCGCTGGCTTTGTCTTATTTGCACGAAACCGTCAATAACCTGAATAAGGCCGAAACCGCCGAAGAACGCTCGGCCCTCAAGTCCGAACTGTTGGCCGATGCTTATATGCTCGGGCTGTTGTATAACGAGCCGGAAGCGTGGTTCAAGGGCGAAAACAATGACGAAGCGGCCGAAATCGAGGCGCTGATTCAGCAGCGGGCCGAAGCCAAAAAGAATAAGGATTGGGCCACCGCCGACGCCATTCGCAATTCGCTCAAGGAGCGCGGCATCATCTTGGAAGATTCCCCGTCCGGCACCACTTGGAAGAAAGCCTGAGAGCAAAAGAGAAGGACATAAAAAAGCCACCCGCAAAGGGTGGCTTTTTTTATTGGTGCCGACAGAGAGACTCGAACTCCCGACCCACTGATTACAAATCAGTTGCTCTACCAACTGAGCTATGTCGGCGCTTAATTCGTAACACTTATATCTGATGTTTTTGCGCTTGTCAATATACTTTTTGCGCCCCGGTGTTTTTTCCGCTTTTTACCGCCGCACACACAACAAATTCCGATTATTGCAGATTTTATTTGACATTTGCCCGCCGCTTTTTTAAGTTATCTCCAAAGGAAAAAATATGCGTTACAAAATTACGATAGAATATGACGGCACCAATCTCGTCGGCTGGCAAAAACAGCGCGAAGGGCCGAGTGTGCAAGAATATTTGGAGCGAGCCATCTTCGTTTTTTCGCACCAAACCACCGAAGTTTTTGCCGCCGGACGCACCGATGCCGGAGTGCATGCCTTAGGGCAAGTGGCGCATTTTGACTTGGATTTGGACTTGAGCGAATATAAAATGCAGGAGAGTCTGAACGCCCTGTTGCGCGAATTGCAGGCGCCGGTCGCCGTGCTCAAAACCGAAAAAGTCGGCGCCGATTTTCATGCCCGCTTTTCCGCCAAAGGCCGCGGTTATATTTATCGAATTTTGAACCGTCGCGGTCCCAGCCCGCTACTTGTCAACCGCGTCTGGCACGTCACCTATCCGCTTGATGTCGAAGCCATGCAAAAAGGGGCACAATATCTGCTCGGCCATCACGATTTCAGCTCGTTCCGCGGTTCCGGCTGTCAGGCCAAATCGCCGCTCAAAACTCTGGATAAATTGGATATTGCCAAAGTCGGCGACGAGATTATTTTTACGGTGGAAGCGCGCTCGTTTATTTATCATCAGGTACGCAATATGGTCGGTACGCTGATGCAAGTCGGTAACGGTCAACTAAAGCCGGAAGATGTTAAAACCATTCTGGAAGCCTGCGACCGTAAAAAAGCCGGCGTCAGTGCGCCGGCTTACGGGTTATACCTAAACAAAGTTATGTATTAAGCCTCCATCGACTTCCCGCGGCTGCCCTGAGCTTTGGCCGGGTATTTCTTTGCCGCCTGAGTCATTGCATCATGCAACGCACCGGCATCGGCCTCCAATTTGACTTCCTG
>JAEEGL014636811.1_pt1 | contig 142196 bp, 221 predicted proteins | sample 9134231 | NCBI WGS metagenome assembly JAEEGL01 (sample SAMN16246548, study PRJNA631951) | gut metagenome | biome: gut microbiome; feature: rumen; material: fiber-attached | host: Bos | place: Iran: Karaj | collected 2018-10 | reverse complement strand
TGAAGAAAGTCTCACAAGAGAAAATAATAAGAGGGACTCGAACCCAAACCTCTTGATTTGCAATCAAGCGTTCTAACCTATTGAACTATATTCCCGAATTTTGGAGGAAACGAAGTATCTCTTAATGATTGCTATCAGAATTTGCGGAGGCGGAGGGACTCGAACCCCCGCGACGGTGATTAGCCGCCCTAACAGTTTAGCAAACTGCCCCCGTCACCAACTTGGGTACGCCTCCATGATGGAGAGCTTAAGGTGCTCTCAAACCTTTTGTTTTGTTATGGCCATTCGCCAAGTGGACAACCTATACGAGTGTTTTTAGGACCATAGATAGTTCCTTCATATTCACATGTAGTTGTATCTTCTGTCATTTCCAAAACATCATTTGATGGAAATACAGGATTAGTTGTAGTTACTTCACCAGTATTGCTCATTACATAAACTTGAGCATCTTTATTTCCAAAAATGTAGATAGGATCAATTCCGCCAATAGGACCAACTTCCTTACGAAGTACACAATGCTTTGAATGAGGCTTTACGCAATTTGCCATCATCATGTAATTCCAAGCATGAGCAAAGTCAACTTCCATAGGATTGTATTCATTCATTGGATCATCACCTACCCAAAGACCTTCTCTTATTTCAGTTACAGAAGTGTCAGCAACATGAGCACACAAAATAACAACAGGTCTGAATGAACCAGTTACAGTGTCAACAATCTCGATATACTTGAAGATGTTTGCTACAGCAACAACTTCACATTCACCGTCTGATTCGTCAATGAAATCAGCCATATCAACACAACATTCAACCCATTCCCAGTTTTTGTCTGCATAGTGCATTCCCATCCAACTAATGTCACTTACGTTTATATAGTTAACATCAAGTCCAGTAACTGGATAGGTCAATTCATTAGGTTCTGCCATCTCAATGTTTTTGCTGCTACAACTATTGCAAGAAGTAAAAGCCATAGCTAAACAAAAGACCAAGCTCATAAAAAATAATGAAATTTTCTTCATGTTTTACTTATGTTTATTTATTTTTTGTATAATTATAACGTTTTAAAATTATACTTAAAAATATAGAAACAATGACTCAAAAAAATCATTATTTCAAAATAATTATTTCTTGTAGAAAGGAGGAGATTCGAACTCCCGTCCCATGATCCCAAATCATGAATTCTAGACCTGACTAAACTACCTCTCTATGTTTTACCAAGCAATCTCTTTGCCATGATACACATATTTTGTGTTTCCTCTTCTAAGTTGCTTGTGTGCAATCTTTTTCAAAGCTTTCTTGAATTTTCTCCATTGTTTTGAAGTACTGTTTGTAAAGTCTTCAGGATAATCTTTCAAACTATACATTGTAAACAATATCTATTTGTTATAAGCAACGGTCCATTTGGACTTGCTCCCAGTAAAATCCGGGGCTTCATTAGGCAAAGCTTCGTTGCTATGTTTTTGTCAAACTTAGTAGACAGGATAGAGAAGGAACCTCTACATTGCATCAGCTTACGCTTCTCTTTATGTTCGCAGAGGCTGCATGTTTTAGCTTGACGAAGTACTCCCAGTAGGATTCGAACCCACAAGTCTCTTCGTTCGTAGCGAAGTATGTTTCCAATTACACCATGGGAGCTAATATTGAACCTTTACGTTTAAAAACTTTATCTGAATTTATAAATTCAGGAAAATATTTTCTTAATTCTTGAAAAATATGATTACTGTAAAAGGTATTGTGTTCTTTCAAATATTGTTTTGCTTTGTTTGACCAACCAAATTTTGAAAAATCAATATTAGAATTTTCAATAAGATCTCTTAAAATTTCTTTTCTTTTATTTTCTAACTCCTCAGATTTTAAAATTTTATTGTTTAATTTTTCTATTCTTAAAATTTCTTTTTCTTTTCTATGTTGTGTTTTTATATCAAAATCTTCTTTAATATAATGTTTATCTCTAATTGGTAACTTAAGAATATCTTCTAAACATTTTGGATTTTCTTTATATACATCTTTATAATAAATTTGTATTATTTGCCATCCATGTTGTTCAAAAAATAATTGTTTATCTAAAGTACCTTTATTAAGATTTCCATTTTTATCATAATGTTGAGTTCCATTTATTTCAATTCCTATTTTTTCATCAGGAAATGCAATATCTAATCTATAACCACGTTCTTTCCAATATGGAATGTATTCTTCTATAAAATTAATATTGTTTTTTCTTAATAACTCTTTAAAAAATTCACATGGTTCAGATTGTCCAGAACTATATTTTAAAAATTTTTCTCTATTTTCAGAAGTCCATTTGTAATATGCTTTTCTTAATTTTTCTTTATGTTCTTCTGATAAATATTTTGTTTTCCTTTTTATTTTACCGTTTTCATCCCTTCTTGAATCCTTATCTTCTTTGTATGCTTGTGTTTTTGAAATAACTCTATTAGGATTTACTAAACAATATTTTTCATGTAAAATCAAACATCCTTTATTTCCAATTTCTTTTCCACAATATTGACAAATATAATTTTTACCATTATTTAATGATTGCTTTGAATAATCAATATGTTCTCGTGCATTTTTTAACTGTTCAATATTATGTAAATGATTTGGATTGCATTTACAATATGTTGAATGTCCAGCTACTTGCTGTTGTTTATAAAATTCTTTACCGCAATATTTACATTTATACATATATTAATATAGAACAATTATTTATTAAAAATAATAATTTCAAACATAATAGTAAAATAATTTATCCAATTTAATGTGACCGAGGAGGGATTCGAACCCACAACTGAATTTCTTCAGAACAGTTTAGGAAACTGAGACGGTCATCCATTACGTTTTACTCGGCCTCAATTTTGTACCCCCACCAGGACTCGAACCTGGATATGCTGCTTGCTCTATGTGGTGGACTCGAACCACCGACATTAGGTTTTATTTTATGATGCTGTTCCTGCATCCCTTTACTCTGCCACTGAGTTAACATAGAGTGTGATTTTAACAAGTTTACTCTTGTATAGAAGGCAGCCGGTCTATCCCTTGACCTATGGAGGCATTAAAATTGGATCTACAGTTACATTTCACTATCATGTCGATATCCCTCCATCGCTTGGCGACTTTATATACCCTGCACTTACTTTTGATGCTTGTTTAAGGCATCTGTGTCCTTTATGTAAATCCAATATGAAAGGTTCTTTGAGTTTTTATAGTTCCTCGACTATATCCTGTAAATCCTCTAAACAACGGTATGTCTTGAACCCAAAAGACATTGGACGATTACGATTCCATCCAGACCTTAGCCGGTCGGCCTTACGTCAGCTTAGCATTCGCGACTACTAAAGCTATCATACTGTACCCAGGGAGGGAATCGAACCCTCACTCCCGAAGGAACATGATTTTGAGTCATGCGCGTATACCTATTTCGCCACCTGGGCATTAAAAACTAAACATTCTTGCAAGATTCATGAAGTGTGCTACCGTTACACTAAGGAGTCGAACCAATCCTCTTCATGTGTATGTTTAGTTTTGTACCCACGGAGGGAATCGAACCCTCACGCTACTATTACTTCGCATCTGATCCTAAGTCAGACATGTCTACCAATTCCACCACGCGGGCATTACAACATCTCTATGAACGAGTGCATCTTGTTTAACGGGCAACTGTAAGAATCCCGTCGTCCAGTCTTTGAGATGTTCTTTATAGCAGTTTATTGTGTCAAATGTTTCTCTATAGAAACACACGTTCCACACTCTTGGAATGCCAAGATCCGAATCAAACTTGCTATTGAAAACTACGTACAGTATTTGTACTCGAGGTGGGGATCGAACCCACACGGTACTGTTACTTCCCACTAGATCCTTAATCTAGCACGTCTTCCAATTCCGCCACTCGAGCATCCTTTTCAACTTCCTATCATTCCAATCAATGACATAAGCATTTCAATTGTTCCAATAATATATATCAGATTTTTGACAATACTACAGAGGACGTTGAACAATTTCTTGTGTTTTGCGTATAGTATCTCATAATTTCATTTATATATTTTTATAAGGCATATAAGTTAAAGGTCTCCCTCCCAAGTTACCATCGGCTATATTGTTGGTTAGGACACTGAACGTCTTGGTCTGAGGTTTTCCCTCCTTTAATGGGACTAACTGCTATGGTGGAAACGAAGCCGACTACTTTACCACCATACCCAATAACTTATATTGTGGACCTGAAGAGAATCGAACTCTCCCACAAACCTTGCAAGGGTTCATCGCCAGCCTTGGAACATGCAAGCCCAAATGGTGAAAGTTTTTGTTATCTACCTAAAGTTTAGGCTGCTTTAATAGCAATTTAATATCAGAGAACTTTCAAAACTCTTATATTGTGGACCCTAAGGGACTCGAACCCTTCCTAAGAGCTTGCAAAGCTCCCGTGCTAGCCAACTATCACTAAGGGCCCATGGTAGCCTTTTACAGAGGCCTAACTGCTGCGGAGCTGCAGACTCCTAAACTTTTCTCGTTAAGTCATCAACCGCCAAGTTCTTCGCCGACCTAACTTGGTGAACGTAACGTTGTTTAAGCAGCCGATGGAAACAACATTTAAGACCATCGCACCACTTGAATTGGAACTTTCATTCCAACTTGAGCAAAATACGAGAATCGAACTCGCACCTTCGGCTTGGGAAGCCTCTATTCTACCACTAAACTAATTCTGCAATATGTTTGATGAAATCAAACTAATTCTGTAATATGTTTGATGAAATCAAACTAATTCTGCAATATGTTTGATGAAATCAAACTAATTCTGCACGCTTTTTGAAATCTCTAATGAGATTTGCTAAGTCTTCTTCAGATTCAATAGACCAGCTGTCTGTCTTTATGTTTACAAATCTTGCTAATCCATTGTTTCTTGCCGATATTGTGATTTGTTGGACATTGTCATTCTCTGTACAATCACCATTTTGCACATAATTGATTGTAAGTTCATCAATTCCAACATTCATTTCTCTCTCATTCTCTTCTTCATTATCCCAATATGTCTCAATAGGCTTTACTTCCATAATTATATATGGTGTATTTGTGTGGTCCCTCAAGGACTCGAACCTCGTACGCTTCCGAAGCAGGGACTCTTTGGAGTTTAATATCGAAAAACTCCTCGGGATCTAAAACGCATGACTTCCACATGATAGCCCAAGAGCTCTATTGGGATATGTGATAATCACCAGTCTTTAGGGGCAATTACTTCCTGTAGTTAGGTGAACTGTGGTCCCTCAAGGACTCGAACCTTGGACCTAATGATTATGAGTCATTTGCTCTAACCAGCTGCGCTAAGGGACCGAAGTTAATCCAAGCAATAGAGGCGAGGCAGGCAGGTGTAACCGAACTAACGGTTATCTGCGTTTAGGCACTTGCACAATTTTACACACCAGTTGCTTACCGGCTATGGCTCCTCACGGAATCGACTGCTCTACATCTTTTGTATCTAAATACAAACCGGACACCGTTTCATCAGGCTGTGGGCTCACATTCTTGACCCGCGACTACATCTGTTAACATAGACGTCATATTTAACAAACTTACCCTGAACGCTACTTTGGTGGCATATTCTTGGATTCAAATACTTTCCATTACTGGACGACCAGAACGTGTGTCTGATACATTTAAAGTGAGCGGTAGACGAGACTCGAACTCGCAACCTTCAGCATGGCAAGCTGACACACTACCAATTGTGCTACTACCGCATAAGTTAACAAGAGAATATCGACAGGGACTTATAAATAATGAATTATTGGAGTTGAACCAATTACCCTCGGCTTTTCATGCTGATGCTCTACCAAATGAGCTAAATTCGAAGTAACCCTTATCTTGACTACTTGTTTTATTTGAAATGCATTAATTTTACATTCAACCTGAGACTTTCGATAAACAGGTATGGCCTTAGATTGTTAAGCTTGGTACTTGCTCGAGTATTTCCCAAGAGTTTCTCATCAGGCACCGGTTGGCGACACATCATAATCGGTAAGCTACTCCGCGAAGGTCACGTTGACTTTGGCTGGCGCTCTTCCGCTTTCGTGGAAGGCTTAATGCATTGTTTGCGGGGACGGCCGGACTCGAACCGACACACCAAGTCTTAGTTGATTACTAGTGGTTTTCAAGACCACTGCCTTACCAATTAGGCTTACGTCCCCATGTAGTCAGTAGTGTTTCTCAACAATACTGACCAGTTTCTTTTAGCCTTTGTCCATCATGTCAAAGAACTAAACTGAATAATGATTCAGTTAGCGGAGAGAGTGGGATTCGAACCCACGGGAGCATTGGACTCACAAATGATTTCTAGTCATTGCCGTTATGACCACTTCGGCACCTCTCCATTGTTATCAAAGAACTTTATAAGTAATAACTTTATAAGTAATAACTTTATAAGTAATAACTTTATAAGTAATAATATAATATAGAAACAAGTCCTAAATTATTTATTTGCAGGTGCGGAAGGAGTCGAACCCTCATTGACGGTTTTGGAGACCGCTTTCCTGCCATTGGAAGACGCACCTATAAAAACTTAACTATAAATACTGTTGGACCGTGCACCCTGAGGATTCGAACCTTAGTTAAGTTGAGCATCACTCACCAAATGCTTGGCACACTACCTGTCCAGTACTATAATTTGAGTCACCGGGCGGATTCGAACCGCCGAAACGATAGTTTTGCAGACTACGGCCATAAACCACTCGACCACGGTGACATTTCAAAGAACTTAATTCTGCGGGACCCATTGGAGTTGAACCAATTCCTCTGGATTTTCAGTCCAGCGTACGCACCGGCTATACGAGAGTCCCTCGTTGATTTTTATTGTCAGAACGGCCGGACTCGAACCGGCGACCCCTTGAATCCAGATCAAGAATTCTAAGCCAACTGAACTACGTCCTGATTTATTGTCGGGATGAAAGGATTTGAACCTTCGACCTCGTGCTCCCAAAGCATGCATTCTAACCGGACTGAACTACATCCCGAAACAATATAATATTTGTAGGTTTTTGGTTATATTATATAATAGAAACTTTTTTCTAAAATTCAATACCCTACAAAAAATTTTTATCAGATATTCAAAGAACTATTTGTATGCATTATATGCATTGTATGCATTATATGCATTATATGCAACTTTCAGTATTTGTTCCTCCAAATACCCAATCAGCTAACCATATGTCTTAGTGGAAATTTAATTTGATATTTGGAGTTTTCGTTTAGCACCATGATGGGCATGAAAACAAACTATGCATGAGTCCACGACCACCAAATGCAGGTGCTGCGAAAATAGATCTAATATGTATACTCATGTTTGTCATAGCAATATCAAATTTTCTTGTTTGTATATTTTAATATAGTTAAAAATAAAAGCTTTTTCAATAATGGATAAAATTTTTTGAAATTAATTTTACTCCTTATATTAATTTAAAGAGTTCCCCAAAGAGCTCCCAAGTTATCAAATTCAATACTTGTTGTGTCATTGAATTCTATGTGGTTATAGTTTATAAGCATACCATTAGACTCTGCACTGCCAAGAATTGTGTCTCCCATAACAAATAGATTAGTAAGAACTGTGTTTTCCATAACCGATAAGTCGCCTGTTATAGCTCCACCAGACAATGGAAGATAGTTGCCCAATCCAATAGATGTTGCCAAGTTTGCTTTGCTTGTCCATTTTGTCTTGCCACCATTAGCAAATGAATCGATTGTCAATATATATGTTGGTGAAGTGTCTTCTGGCAATGCAGTTGCATTAGCCCAGTGTATAGGAGCATATGCAAACAAGTCACCAGACTGCTTCATCTCTAAAGCTTTTATTTGTGTTGAGGAACCATTGTCTGCATACATTGCCCAGCTGTTGTTGTTTCCAGTTCCTGTGCCAAGATATTTAGCACCAAAGCCATACACTTTGTCAACAGATGATGATGTTCCACTGTCTCCAGATCTTACTCTCCAAAGCCAAATGTCTTGATAAGTTGATGCAACATTTAATACTGGTACAGAACTTGCAGCAGTATAGTTTCTGCTTATTGCTCCGGTCATTGTGCCACCAGCTAATGGAAGATAATCTGTATAGTTATTGTCTAACAACTTTGTGAATTGCAAGCCACCAATATATGTAGGAATACAATCATTCTTATTATAATCTACATACAATATAACTTTAATATAATATACTCCTTCCCCATCACTACCGTTATATATAGTATGTTCAGTTGGTATTGTGACTGTTCCTGAATATTTATGCCAAACACCATCAGATGGCACTGTAGAATTAGATGCAACAAAATATTGATTACCACTATTTGAAGCAATTGGTTTTTTGTTTCTATCATATCTTGATATGCCACAATATAACACTCCATTATTTGTAGCTGTTGCTTCTGAATCTCTATAGGCATAAACTTCTCCTCTTATTTTGTCACCAGGTGTTACAGAAATATAAGTTGAAACAAATGTTGAATAATTAACTATTGGTCCAAAACAATAACCAAATGGAGCATCACCAGGTGCAACATCTATATCAACAACTTTATTGAATGGGTTTATTCTTGAATCTATATAAGGTAATATTGAAAACAAAACATCACCTCCATTATCTGGTATTGATCTTAAATTATAATTATGTTCACCATCTAAAAAGTCTGCATTCAAATTATCTACTTTTGTAGTAGATGAAACTACTAATGGTGCAGTGCCTGTAGCTGAACGCGACTTTATTTGTCCATTCACATCTAATTTGACTGTAGGCTCACACCCTATACCAACATTACCTACACCTAAGAATGTATATGTTGATGCTGCATTATAAGCTATAAGCCATTTTCCTGATGTTACATCATAAATTCCTCTATTTGTTTCAGTATATAATGCTACTTCTCCTTTATTATTCTTTACAGAAATTTTAGTAGCTCCAGAAGTCTTTGTAGTTGTTATGTTTCCAGATGCAGATATTGATCCAACACTTGACATGTCACCAGATATTGATGTAGGCACTCCACCAGATGTCCAGAATGTTTGTCCCCATGCTGTCTTTGAGACTGTGCTCAACTTAGTTGCCGTAGTAGCAGTAGTAGCAGTAGTAGCAGTAGTAGCAGATGTTGCACTATCTGCAGTATTAGCAGAGTTTGCTTTGCCAGGGAATCTTAAGTTAGCAGGATTTGTGACATAGTTTCTAATTCCTTTAAGAGTTATTGTCTTAGCTACATTAGTTGTATTGATCTCAATAGTTATATTGTTATTGTTTTTCTGCATATTGCTAAGAATATGCCAAGAACCACTAGTAGCTATGCTTGATGCAACTGCTGTTGTTGTGCCAGTGACAGTGCATGTGCATTGCATTGTTGTTGACTCTGTACTTAGAAATAAAGCAACTGCTTTCAAATATGAAGCTCCAGTTATTACTAACTTAAGCTTTGATCCTGAAGCAGTCTTATATAATTGGTTAGCATTAGTTCCATTAGTGATTTGCGAGCCAATGTTTGTACTTCCAATAACTGTTGTAGATGGTGTTATTGTCAAATTAGGATCTGCAGGATAATTTGCTCCAGATGCTGCTTCATATATTTTTAAGTTCAATGAGTCATTGCAGAAACCAACAGTTCCTAAGTCACCTCTTGCTATGTCATTACATTCATAAATACAATTTTGCAATTTTCCATCTATGCCATATGTCTTTTCTATTAAAGCATACTCTAAATGAGTATGTGCACTTGGAGCAAAAGTGCTTGGCTTGCCAGTAATTCCACTCCATGGAGCTGAATCAGCAAATCCAGCACTTATTTTTTCCCAATCATCTGAAGTCCAAACACCTGCCTTTGATCTTATTATTCTAAGATATTTGTCATTATAACCCCATTGCAATGCGGCGCCATATTGTGCAGAATTCCTAAACCCAACTAAATAGTTCCATTCTACACCACTTGTATTGTATATATGAGATCTTTGTGTCAATGGAGATGCAGCAACAGCTTTAATCCAAGTCAAGTTAGTTTGTGTAGCTGATGCTTGATAGCTATATAAGTAATTGTGATCATGAGAAGAAAGTGCAAATGCTGATGCATGCTTTCCATCTAGCAAGTCAGCGTTCAAGTTTGAGACAACAGTAGAAGATGCAACAACAAATGGAGCTGTGCCACTGGCAAGACTTGACACTATCTGGTTTGAGAATCTTCCCTTGCCACCAACATCAAGTTTGTATGTAGTGTTGTCATTAGGGCTTGTTGTCCCAATACATAGATTGCTTGATGTGTTGAATCTTGCCATTTCAGTTGTGCCTTTTCTGAACAAAATAGAAGTGCTTGCTGCACTGTCAAGATATAGAGTGCTAGCAGGAGATATGTATAATGCGGTGCTTGCAGGAGATGCTATAGAAGTTATTCCTGTAAGCCCTTGAGCAGCACTTGAGCTTTGCACTTGAGTAGTACCCACATAGTGAGTATGTGATGAGTTCAAGCTTGTCAAAGCTAAGTCAGTGCCATCACCAAGAAGCACATGAGATGAGTCAGATCCATTCTTTACAAATGACTCTGCATATATAGTGCCAGCATAAGCAGGACCTATCTGGCGAGTTGATCCCAATACTATCAAATCTTTTACTATTGCCATAGAATACTTTAAACTTGTTGTTTATTAAAAATAAAAAATGGATTAAATGTTTCGTTAGATTTCTAACAATTGATTCAAGTCAATCTTTTGCTCATACATTGCTGCAACATCTATAGCTGTTCCTGTTGTGAAAGTGCCTGTTCCTGAGTTGCCAAAGAATCTTCCAGTCACCATGTCATACATGCCTATTTCATTGTCAGACTTGCGTTTTGCTGGAATCATATTTCTAACGATAATATTTGAATCATATAATTTAAATGAGTAAACTTTACCAATTAAAATTCTATTACCTGTTCCTGAAGAACTTGTGTTTGCATTTGCAATATTAAATATTCTTACATTTAATGGCGTTTCAAAATCTGAAACAGGCGTAAAATTAGCAGAATCTCCATTAACTGTTATATTACCGTTTGATACTTTTAGATTGTAGACAACATTCAATGATTGTGACGTATTACAGTTTTTGCTTCCTGAATTTCCAACTTGGCAACAAATTTTACCATTACCGCATTTCGTAAAAACGTAAAAACAGTTACTTGAAGCATTTGTTCTTGCTCCAAGCACAGCACCATATCCTGTTTCGTTTCCAGTGATTTCAAATTCAATTTCAACTACTGTGTCTTGATTTGCTTTTATTCCTGTGTCAATCCATTGTGTCCCTGAAGATTCTATGTAGTCATAGAAAATGTAGTCATCAGGATATTCATTGAACTCATTTGTTTTCACCAAGCCGTTTTTCTCTATCATTGGTGATGTGACATCATCTTCAACAAACTCATAGCAATGCATGTTATGGCTGTTGTCTATAAGTGCTGCAGTGTCATAAAGCTCTTTTATGTCATCTTCTGATAAAGCAGTTGTGTACATTCTAAAATCCGATATCTTTCCTGAAAATCCATCTGATGTAGTGCTTCTTTTACCTAATTGCAAATAATCTAATGAATAAGTCCAGTTTGATGAACTTGAACTTGTTGTTTCTGTTTGCTTTACTCCATTTATGTATAGATCTCTTATTGCTGATGTTGAAGTTGTGCCTGTATTCACTATTACAAAATGATACCAAGTGTTTGCTACTATGTTTGATTTGCTAAATGTATGCGTTGATATACCACTAGTTGAACATAATATTCCAGTACTCATTAGTCCAAAACCAATTTTAGACTTATAATCAACAAATACAATAGATTGACCAGATGGAATCGAGTTCCACTTTGCCCAGAACGATATAGACCTTACTTCAGCAGATGGTGATGTAAGTTGTATGTAACTTGTACCGTTGAACGATGCTGAACAAACATATCTTGGTGAGTCATCTATTGGTGTAATCTTACCGTTGACATTGGCGTCATTTCTGTAACCTGAAGAGTCATACACAGACATAACACCACCCATATATGGCACATAGTTTCTTGGAATCTCCGTACTAATCATTATGTGTCGATACTCTATGTAACTACCTATACCATAAAGATTTGGTGTGTCCATTCCAATCTGTATCTTATATTGTGTAGAAGATCCTGTAGTTATCGCCAACACCACCCATCTGTCAAATTCAGTTCCTATAATCACCTGAGTCTGAGGGAAATATGCATTATTTGAAGAATCTATAAGTCTTGTTAATGCGTTGTAACCAGAAGTTCCAAAGAACAGGTTTGTAGAATTCTTTCCTTTACAGTGGAACGATAGATATACAGTTGTGTTACTTGGCAATGTGACATAGTTTGTACTACGTATTGTATATGATGTATCTTGTGGTGTTTCTGATTGAAGACCATCAACATGGTAGACAAAGTCAGAAATTGTTGATGATGTTCTATTACTATAGTTGCTCTGAGTGTAATTTTCAGTAGTAATCTTAAAAGGAACAAGATTTATCGGTTCTACGTCAAGACAATAATGCAACACCAAACCCTTTGAGATCTCCTTGATTTCTTTTGGTGATAGACAGTGATCATATATTCTAACGTCATTAAGTTTACAAGTTGTATAATATGTTGCACTGCCATTTCTACAACCTAATGTCAAATTGCTTCTTTTTAATGATGCTGTGCTATTCAATGAGCATACTTCCACACCATTCAAATAGCCTTTTATTTTGCTTCCATCAAATGTTACAGTTAAATGCGTCCATTTACCAACTAATGTTTCTGAATTGTTATAAACACAACCTGAACTTCCACCAACACAGAAAACTATTTTTGTGGCAGATTCTAAAGCAATTGCTATACATTGGTCTGCATAACCACTACTACTGTTAAGTGACAATATATAATCACATGTTCCTTGAAATGAGTCAAGATATATCCAACATGATGCACTTATAGGTGTCGCATGTATATCTATGACACTGGTTATTTTCTTGTTTTGGCCAAGTTGATAGCACTTCCCAATCTTTCCAGAGTCATTCACTGTAGCTCCATTGTTAGTCACTGACACGTTGCTTAGTCCATAGTTATCAAGATTTCCATTAAGTGGCAACCAGACTTGTAAACTCATAATTTCTTTCCTCTATGTTTTTGTAAAAATAAAATTTATATCTTAATGCTTAATTGTTCAATATAGCATCATTCATGATGTTTAATTGAACAAGATAGCATCATTCATGATGCTTAATTGAACGATTGTGTTCAAGATAACATCATTCATGATGTACGTACATAATGAATGATGCTTAGTCAAACATGAACTTTATGCATTTCATTGTGTTGTCATACTGCATATGGCATTGAGCTCCAGCAGCACTTCCAACATACATGTCATTTGCTTTTGCTCTAAGGATCTTAGCAGTAAGCTCATCAGTAGATGGGTTGCAAGTGACATCAGTAGTAGAGTACAATGTGCTTCCATTGTGGAACACCATGTTACGAGTTGCATTCTCATTAGTGTCATTCACTACAACAGTGTTAGCAGCACCACCATAAGTTGAAGAACCTGCGTAGTTGTGCTGGTGGTTTACTGAAGTGTTTATTGTCAAGTTTGCAGAACCATCAAATGATCCACTGCCAGTGACAGCACCACTTATAGATATTGTCCTTGCAGTCTTTAGTTTAGTTGCTGTGTCAGCGTTACCTGTCAAATTACCAGTAACATTGCCTTGTACATGTCCATGAAGATCACCAACAAAATAAGCATGAATTTTATTTGATAGATCTTCGATATATACTCTATCAGTCCAAGTAGCACCATTAGTAGCTGAAGCAAAATACAAATTGCCACTCTTGACATACATTTTCCAATCATCAGCACTTGAGGCTGCTCCGTTGAATATCAATGATGGTGAGTCTCCAGATGCAGAATACAATATGACATCATTGTATGATGTAGTTATGCCATGTATCTTATGTCTGTCGCTTGTACTGTCACCAAGTGTAGCGTTTCCAGTTACAGTCAAGTTGTTGTTGATTGTCAAAGCACCTGACATTGTGTCACCTGTCACATTCACATAATCACCATCATGGTTATGAGGTGCAGCAGGGAACACTTCTGGAAGATTGCTTATGTTTTCCCAGTCAACGTTGCCGGCATTAGAAGCATAAGGTACTATCAAGCTACCCGTCAATGTAGTTCCACCTACTGTGACGTCAATCTTTGTTGAGTTACCACCAGCATACATCTCCACATTAGTGAGCAACTCAGTAGCATGAAGTCCATCCAACATGTCAGCATCAGGTCCGGTGCTGTCTGACTTATGTCCGTCATTTCCTTCCCACCAGACTTTCTTGCTGTTGAATGTTATAGCTGAACTACTTAGCTTCAAACCATACATGCTGTCTCCTGTCTCTGTGTTCACATTAGAGTTAGGAATAAGATAGATGTCACGTTTTGCGTACATTCCAAGATCACCGGCTTGTATGTAGCCAAGATGTCCACCATAAGAGTTTGCAGCACCAAAGTTGATGCCCATAGTTTTCTTGATCATTGAAGATCCTGCGGGCACAGTAACACCACCAGTCAATACACCACCAGCTATTGGAAGGTATGGATGACTATGAGCTGTTGAATAGTATGACCAATCGTGTCCATCTAACAAAGAAGCATTTGTAGCAAATGGCACTGTAAAGTCTTCACTAGTCTCATTGCCATGCACAAGCTTTATAGTGTTTTCTTCAGTTCCTTCTTCAAACTTTGGCTTTGACTCTGGATATGGTCTGAACAACCCATCTTTGAACCACATTGGTGTGCCATCACCTAGAAGGTCACCTCTATAGCATCTGTCATTTGAATAGTCTGCATATATGCTTTCACAAACTTTGATGTACACTTTCCCATCTTCTGTTGTTGGCTCATCTTGTGTCCACCATACATCAGCAAGATTGAAATACTTAGCAGCATCAATTGTTCCAACAATATACAAAGGCTTCTTAGGCAACAAGTTGTTAGCTCCACCAGCAGTTGTTGTAATATTTATGCTGTATTGGAAATTAACTAAAGAACAATTCTCATATAATGTTGAAGTATGATTAGATGAACCAGCATCTATATTAGAAGATCCTGCATAATAGTATATTCTTGATCCAAGTCTAAATTTTGCAGTGTTCTTTGCTTTTGTAGCACCTCTTCCACTGGAAGTAGTGAATGATTGCCATGCTCCAGTGTTGTCTTGCATTACTAATGAATATTGCTTTATGCCATTAGCGCCAGCAAGTAATTGTGTATATGGATTGTATTGAGATGAAGTATCGTCATTATCGCTAGATTCTTGAAGACCCTGAGCTGCAGAATATGATCTTGCACTATAATAATATGTTGAACTATATATGCCATTGTCATAAGTTGAGTCATCAATTCTTACTTTGTCATAGTGTTGTATAGTGTCAGGGAATGTTATCTTGCAGTTATATACTTCATATACTTCAATTCTGTAATAACGAGCGTCGTTAGGGCTTTGTGCATTAGCTACATCAGCACCAATCCATATAGGATGAGAACATAGTCCTGTAGATGAGTCATATCCTCTTTGATTCCATTTTGTAGTGTCATTAGGAGAAAGCAACAAATGATAATATATTGGTCTATATGAAGTGCTATAATACTCATTAAAGAAAGCATATGTAACAGTGTTGCCTTCTTGAGATATATAGCAATCATAATAACCGTTGTAATAGTCATTGTTGCTTCCTGACACTTTGTTGACATACAAACGATATTTGACATGCCATGGCTCATAGAAGTTAGTTGATTGTGGATGCACTTGCATAAAGAACAAATATCCACCATTTGCATACATTGTTGTGTTAGCAGTTGTTGAGTTTCCAGTAAGCGGAGTATAGCTTTCATACTCTTTCTTGTACAAAGTTCTTGTAAGCAACTTTTGCATGCTGAATGTGTGTGGATCATTCTCATTAGTCCCATCATAGTTGCCACAATCTTTGACATAAGTTGTTGAGTTTATGATTAGCTTGTCATCAACAGAATCACCTATTGTAGTGTTTCCTTCTACTGTCAAGTCTCCTGTTATAGTTCCGCCAGTCTTCAACAAGAAATCACTGCCATGATATGTGTCTAATGTGTCAGCATCTAGTCCACTTTCATGCCCATCATTTCCTTCCCACCATACTTTCTGGTTATTGAACTTTATTTCTGTTGTAGTCAACTCTAAACCTTTGTTTGTAGGGTTGTTCTGAGCATTAATGTCTACACCTGGCACAATGGCTATCTTGTCTTTAGCATACATGCCCATAGCTCCGCTATTGACATAGCCAATATGACCACCATAGCTAGATGCTGTACCAAAGTTGATGCCCTTTGTCTTGTCTCCTATTGAAGTTCCAACAGATGATGTTATAGCACCAGTCATCACTCCACCAGCTAATGGAAGATAGTCATGAAAGTCTTCATTCCAAAGCTTGTTATAAGTGCTTGATGACATAGCACCTGCACTTGAAGATGACGCAAGATTCAATCCAATACCGCTAGCTGTTATCTCAAGACCATTCTTTTTATTAGAGTTCAAGTAAGCAGAAATCTTGTTGTTACTACTTACTGTGATAGCAGCACCTCCTGTATATATGTCTACTAAGTCTTTTACAGGAATGTATATGTGTGATGTATTGCCATCATCGCCTGATGTATTTACAACAAAGTCCAAATATTTGTCACCAACAGCTGCTCCTGTATAAGGGGTGTTTGCTGTTGTTACAGTCTTTACTTCACCAGATTTTACTAAGTAGTCTTTAGGTATGTTTATTGCCACATCAATTGGTGTCTCTTCACTACCTAGCACACTATAAAGCTTGTATGAAGCAATGTAAGAGTTTGCTGTTGGATTGTCAAGCTTCTTGATCTTGTATGTTGGTATCTGGGCAACAGCATTACTTACAGCTGTTGTCACAAACTGTGTTGTAGCAATTTGTGTAGTGTTTGTTCCAGCTGCAGCAGTAGGAGCTTTTGGTGTTCCTGTCAAAGTAGGAGAAGCAATTGGTGCAAAATAAGTAGCATGTTTTCCATCTAACAAGTCAGCATTAGGTCCGCTACCATCTGATTTATGTCCATCATTTCCAGAATGCCATATAGTGTATGTATTGAACTCTATTGTTGTTGTAGTCAACTCTAATCCTTTGTTTGTTGGTTGAGTTCCTTCATTTACATTTGAACCTGGGACAATTACTACATTGTTTGTTGCAAATATGCCTAAAGATCCATTATGATAACCAAGATGAGCTCCATAGCTAGATGCTGTACCGAAGTTGATGCCCTTTGTCTTGTCTATCATTGAAGAGCCAACTGATGATGTTATAGCACCAGTCATCACTCCACCAGAAAGTGCAAGATAGCTTGCCATCCAACTTGATTTAGCATAATAAGTACCGTGTTGGCCATCTAGCAAGTCAGCATCAAGTCCACTACCAGAACCATCATTGCCCTTATGCCACACTTTCTGATCTGTGCCATTTTGGCTGCTATACAACAATTCTGATGTTGTTATCTTTAATCCATATGAACGAGACACTCTATCAGGTAAGTCTGGTTCTCCAACATAAAGCTCAATTCCTTTTTTAGCGTACAATGCTAAATCATTATCATCATTGCCTATATGACCTGTTGCTCCATCTCTACCAAAGTTTAGTCCATAACGTGGATCCCAAGATGCATCTGAAGCAAAGCTTACACCTATTGCTCCTGTCATTGTGCCACCAGCTATTGGAAGATATGGGTGGTCATGTTCATGAGAAAACCAATCAAGTGAACGCGTTCCACCACCAGCCAACAATACATTGCTGTTGTCAAATCCAACTTTCACAAATCCATTTGTTGAATATGTTGTGTCATTATAAGCTATATTTGAATATGTAGTGTTATTGAATCTACTTACTCCGTTAACTATAAGAGATTTTAGTTGTGCCATATTTAATATAATTTACTTTTATTATTTAATAATATCACATAAGATGTTAGTTTTCATAAAATCTTTTTGACTTTATTGTTCCTTGCTTGTTGAAGCTTGCATTGTCTATGTCATCTCCCAAGCCATCATCATTGTTTTTCTCAACTATTTCTGATGCATTTGTGACTCCAGTCTTTCTAATCTTTATTGTGTTGTTTTCAGTCTCAACATAGTCTAAAGTGTACATTGCTGCTTGTCTGTCTATAGAAGCACTTACAGTGCATATGTTCATTATGTCTTCATCTGACAAGCATTCTGCATAAGCTCTTATGTCACTTGCTTTCATTGGAAGAATCATTCCAGGCCCATCGCCAGCAACTATGTCATTTGAGTTTATTTTCAATTCTCTTTCTGGCGCATCTGAAAAGCTTGGAATTTCTGTTGAATGCATTTTTGTTCCATTCTTGTATATTGAAAGAATGTTTGTTTTTTTGTCATATGTCAAGAACAAATGAATCCAAGTGTCAAACTCAATAAAAAATGATGCAGTCAAATTATATCCAGTTGTGTTTGTCTTGATGCTTCCAAACAATGACATGTTGTTGAATTGTCCGTCATAACTTAAATTGTTTGTTTTCCAGATTATTCCAATTCCTCCATAGTTGTTGTTTCCAATCAAGTTTCCACAAGCGCTATTATGTATAGAGTCAAACTGATATGATGACGTTATGTAATTTATTTCATTTCTATTTAGCTTGAACCATCCACCAAATGACACACTGTCATTGTTTATGTTTGGAACATAGTCAGTGACAATTGAGCAATTGTTGCTTAAGCTAAATGATTTGTCATATTTTGCTGTGTCATCAGACAATGTGAAATCTCCAGTTGCTGATGCATGATTGTCATGTCCTGACAAGTCATATATCAATTCTTCTTCTTGGTTTAATGCGTAATGAAGCACTAGAGCTTTCATTGTCTCTTTGACTTCCTTTACAGACAAACAATGATCATAAAGCTTGAAATCATTAATTTTACAAAATGCACAATATCCTGATTGTACGGTGCTTCCTATTCTCAAGTTATTTATGCCTGCGTTTAGAGTGGTCCCACCTGTACTAAATGTGTTCTCTAAACTACCATTTCTGTATAAACTCAGAGTGCCTCTATTATACGTGAGAGCAATATGAGTCCATTTGTTCAACTCTATAGGGTTGATGTAGAACTGTTTTCTAGTACCATTATATCCTGTCGAGTTGTCTCTCACATGTAGTTTGTTCTCAACCAAAGACAATTGCCAGTATGTGTCTCTCTCAATACTGAATATTGCCCCAAATGAGTTCATTCTATAGACCCAAAATGCTATTGACATCTCACTTAGTCCATCTACTTTTGGAACAAATCCCAAATAGTCATCCATTCCATCAAATGAATAGCATTTTCCTGTCTTTCCATTATCATCTATTGATGCTCCATTGCTTGTGACAGAGATTTCTCTAAGTCCCTTGTTTTCTAAGTCTCCATCTAATTGTAACCAAACTTGTAAGCTCATATTGTAACTCTATATATAATTAGTCAAAAATAAAATTAATGCATTCTTCATTGTTGTCATATTGGAGATGACATTGTGCACCAGGTCCACTTCCAAGATATTCATTTCCACTTGACACTCTTAGCCTTTCTGTGACATTAGCATAAGTTGTGTTCATGTTTGTCAAGTTAGCTGTTGTAGCAGTAATGGTGTTTGATACTGTCAAGTTGTTTGTTACTGTTGTGTGTCCTGTCACAGTAAGCTTTCCTGACACAAATCCACCAGTTGGATTGAAATATGTCAAGTTGTTTTCACCAACATATGATTGAGTGACATAAGACACATCAGTGTAAAATTGTTTATTGTTGATATATGTTGTTCCATCAATAAATTCATACCCTATTATATTTCCATTAGCAGATGTTGTTCCACCAATATAAATATTTCCATTTGTATATTTTTCAAATTTAACATTTTCATCATTATTAATAGAGTTCAAGTATGTGTATGTGTAAGAAATCTGCCCATATGATGACTGTGTTATTCCAGTTATCACTTTTTTACCAACAATGTTAGTTAATACAGTATTAGATTCAGCTGTACCGGATGTCACACTAGCATCATAATATGCAGTACACAATGTTCCATCTTTTGGATCTAACCATGAACCAGTCATTACATAATTTCCATACCGTGGCTCTATTGCATGTACTATTCCTAAAGGTTCATTATCAATTGATAAAACTTTATATCCATTAAATTGATTATAAAAATCATTATGATTTTCATTTTGACCTGAAATAATTTCATGAGAAAAAAGAGAAGGTAAATTTGAAAATAAAGAATAACTATATGAATATGTATAAGTTATACTACCATCTATATCTTGAGTAATTCCAGTTATATAATATGCCGTATTCTTACAAATATCTGTTCCAACTAAACCTTTACCCGAATTCATGTATGCAAATGTCTTTGAGTTTCCGAACTCTAAGCCTTGAGCATATATTGTGCGACGATTGGTGTCAAATACTAATGATTCACTAATTAATGGATCAACTAATATTATTGGATTTATTGGATCATATGTTCGAGTCAATGCATTGTATTGTCCGTCACTGTATGTTATGAATATCTTGTTGATTATGCCTTCCATTATGAAAAGTTAAGCTAAATATATATTAAAAATAAAAAAGCAACCAATTGCTTGGCTGCTTTTTCTATAGTTTTAAGTTTTTTTACAGTTTTGGCATTGAGAACTTTGGCATAGAAGCCTGTGCATTTCGCATAATTTGATTGTAGTTTGACATAGAGCCCATCGTCTTTTGTTGCTGTTTGTCTTGCTCCTTTTGACGCTTTTCTTGCTCTTTTATGTCTTTGTTTATCTCTTCGAGCATGTACTCATACTCGTAGTACTGCAATCTGTCAATCTCACTTGGTTGGATATGATACTCTTTGCAAATGTTTAGCTTATTTCTTACCAAATTTCTTATGTCCACCTGATACAGCGAATAGATCGCGGATTCCATTGGGAAACCTGACGTCACTTGTGACCTCCTCGCCACAAATTGGACATGTCATCTTTAGCTTGCTCAATGGTGTGATCATGATGTTGTTGATTACTTCATTCATGAAGCTGAATGTGTCAGCATCCCAGCTCTTGAACTTCATCTCATATTCTTTGATTTGTCTTGCTGCAATTGTCTCATCCTTAGAGATCTTTGGAGCCATCCAGCTCAAGAACTTGACAAACACATTATCAATCTTCTTCTTCTCTTGGTAACGATTAATTGCCCAAGCTTTGATAGCAGCATCCTTCTCCAAAGTAGGAAGATAGAATATTATAGGTTGAGTCATATTAAGCTCGAACTCTTCTGGATCAATGATCCAGCGTTGTTCATTCTTGTCAAAGTACTTCATTACTTCTGGATCAGGCAAGTCATACATCAAAGACTCAGATACAAGATTGTATTTTACAGGATTGTCACAGTTTGGACAATCTTCTTCATATTCAATCTTGCGTTCTCCTTGCACATAAGTGTACTTTCTGACTAAAAGCAAGAAGAAGAATCTGTCCCAAGAACGAATGTTGCCCCAAGGCACAGGACCATTAGAAGAAACAATAGCTACACAGCTCTTGATTACTTCATTGAACACATCATCAACAACACTTACATTAGTGTCATCAATTGTTGACCAGTTACGGATTGCTTCAACTGTAGCAGGACGAATTCTGAACTGCCAGTCTTCTGGATAGAACTGAGCTCTTTCACCCAAAAGTGACTTGTCAACATCAATCCACCCATCCATGAAGTTAGCTGAGCTTATGTTTTCACCAAGCTTTATGGTGTTGATACGCTTCATCTCTTCTTTCTGGTCATCTGTCAACTTATGAGAACCAATAGGAATCTGATCACCAATTCCATAAGATGCTCTTGGTGCTTTATGGACTTGTGATGTTTCTTCTGTTGTTTGCTCTGGAGCATTGTTTTCAACTTTAGTATCTTCTTTGAATTCAGGTACTTGTCCTTCTAAAACTTGTTCCATTGAGCTCTCATCAATTACATTCATATTCTATATATAATTTATTTGTTTTTTAAATAATAAGAAATCTTCTGAATTTTAGAGCTTTGCTCCACAAAATGGACAAAAATTGAATTTTGACTTCAACTTTCTTCCACAATTGTAGCAATATGTCTTTTGAAGCTCTTCAGCATACACTGGTTTTGTGCTCTTTGGCATGATATGTATTTGTTCAGTGTCAAAAGCCCAGCATTCAAACTCCATGTTGACATAATCAAACTCTTGATTTGAATATCCACCTTCTTGAATTCTTCCTGTCTCTATCTTGTTGTTGTTAAGCTTTGCTGAAATTCCTCTTGTCTTTCCAAGATCATTCTGTGTACATGTTGAAGCTGAACCGGTTGTGTAGACACCACTTGATGCAGAATAGTTTATTGAAGAGCAATAGTTTACAGAAGCTCCCAATGGCATTTTTGTTGCAGATGTTGCACTTGTAGAATAAGGTTCGTTACAATAATAGATATGTGGTTCATAAACTTGTGGATATGTCTTGAACACTGGAGTCCAATTGAAAGTCTCCTTTTTCTTGAACAACTCAACTTTCACCATTCCATTCTTGGCAATTGCTTTCTTGACAGCTTCGTTGTTTCCATTCACTTCATAAGTTGAGAACTTGAACTTTCTAGCTTTGTCAAGATAACGGTCAAGCCATACACGTTCACCTGGCTTTATCACCAAGTAAGAGTTTCCAATAAGCTCATTGTTGACATATATTTTTGCTCCGATTTCAGTATCTTGATCATTGAAAATCTGGATCTGGAATTCATCACCATCTTCAAGATATACAACACGTTCGTTGTCTTTGTTGAATTCCTTAAGCAATGATTTGTTCATTGCAATCTTTACATTCTTAGGTTGTTGAGAATAGTCTCTTTCAAATCTTACACTCATTTGTCTTAATTGATATTTTTATGAATTTGACAATAGTTCAATACATTTTGATGGTTGTTAAGCATCATCAACAGAGTTCCGGACCTCTCTGTACTAAACTAAGTTGTGTATTCTTTATGTAATTATAAAGTATTTTTCGAATCTATGCAATATTTTTTCAATTTTTTGTAATGTTTGTCACATATTTTCCACAATCATACACTTTCAGATTGTTTTTTCTGACATATATGTTTAGAAGTCTTTCAAAAAGATAGCCAAACACCCATGACTGTATTGTTGCTATGTCATCTATGTCTGGATGTCCAGTTTTGAAGTCATTTATTATTTGCTCAGGAAACTTTACTTTGTCACAATAGCTTTTCTCATGTTCATACACATCTTCATAACATTTGAAATTATACATGCTTTCAAACTCTGCAAGTACAGAAAAACAAAATTTACAAAGATTGTCATATATATCTTTCTTGGCAATGAAAGAGTTTGAGAAATAAAGATACTTATTTCTTTTCATTGTGAAGTCATAAGCATCTGAATAGTCTGGATATCTCTCTTTTATTATCTTTTCACAATCACACAAGTCATTGATGTTATGTGTGAAGCTGTACACTCTTTCTAATGGAGCACCCCATGTGACTGGACTTGCAAGAATTATGTCGTACTCTTCTAATATTTGAGGCGCAAAGTCAAGATTGACACTCAAAAATCTTCTGTATTGTGTATGCCCCTTTATGTCAGAAGTGCAATTCTTCCAGATCCAGTATATGCCAGTTGTCTCAACAAAATATTTGTTCTTTTCAGAAATGTTGTCTCCTGTATTGTCAAGAACATCACCAAACTTTTCATTCAATTCTGCTCCACATTGCAATGTCTTGTACTTTCCAAGATTACAATTGTATTCAACTGGCTTATGCGACAATATGTAATATGATTCTGTCATATTATTTCTAATAATTGTTTTGTTGTTAATATGTTCATAAAAGAATTTTTGTCATTGCTGAATTCCTGCCATGTGCATTTGCATTTTTCTGGATATTCTAACAATGATGTGTCTTCTTGCTTTCTTATGATACCACATCCATAATCACATTCCCAAACTTTTATGTCTAATCCTTGTCTAGTCAATTCTACTATAGCTTTCCATACAGTGCCATTCCATTCTCCTTGCGATCTTGGTACAATTTGTGCTCTTTCAGATTTTGGCAAACAATCATGAACAACTACAAACCCTCCGTCATTAAGTGTTTTTAGAGAATTTATTATGTCTCTTCCAACTTGTTCTTCAGTATGAAGTCCATCAACAAATATGATATCATACTTTCTATTGTTTTGCTTGAAGAACTCATCACTTGTCATTCTGTATGTAAGTATTTTCATTATGTTATCGGGAAGATTTTCTTTGAAATGCATGTCATAGCAATCATGATCTTCTTCAAAATATGGATCTACACTTTCTTTCTCATCACATACTATGCTATTGAAATTGCAACCACTATCTAGACCTATTTCAAGATATGATTTCAACCCATATTTTCTTATCAAGTAATTTATTAGTTGTGCTTTGTTGTTCATAATTAGAATATTTGTTCATATTTTGATGCTTTGACCACAAACTCCTTATGTTTTTGGTTCTTAGCTTTCTTGTTTTCAAGGCTTACACGTATTTTGTGTGTGAAATAGTCATCATTCATTTCAGCATGATTGATCACAAACACTGTCTTGTTGTCTTTAGCTAAAGTCTCTTTCAACAGGCTTAGCATCACATTTCTTGTGTCTGAGTCCATGTTTGAGAACAACTCATCTAACACAAACACATTGAAGTCAACAGAAGCAATTATGTTTTGAAGAATTCCAAATATTATTGCTAAGTCTAATGTCTTCCTTTGTCCAGTGCTTAAGTTGTTGTAAGATATCTCTTTCTCATAAGAGTCAACATATATGTGAGCTTTGAATTCTTGATCATATTCAACTTTGTAAGACTGGTCTAACTTATTGATAAAGAATTGGATAGAATTGTTTATATGAGGTATTAAGGTCTCTAACAAATTGTATCTTAACGTCTTAGTGAACAATTCACTCATGTCATTCCATTCTCCAATCTCAATGTCACCATTGTCTATCTTCTCTTTCAAGTCAGCAAGTTTGTCTTCTTGCTCTTTTATAAGCTCATCATAGTTCTGGTTGATGACTTTCATGTTGTTCTCATAAACTTTGACATCTGAATCAAGTTTCTGTATCTGGCTCTTAAGGCTAGCTATCTTGTCTTCATATTGCTTTATCTTTGGTGCATACTCTTCTTGAATGACATCAACTTCTTTCAATATCTCATTACGTTCAGCTTCAAGAGCTTTGTATTTCTCAGCATATTCAAGCATAGCTGAGTGGTGTTTCTCAATATGAGATGCATCAATAGGCTGTCCACAAGTAGGGCAAACTCCGCTTTTGAATGTATTGTAGTTGTTCTTTTCTTGTTTGCCAAGTGTTGCTGCTTCTGTCATCTTGTCTTTTATTTCATCAGCTCTCTTGAACACTTCTTGCTTTTTTGTCTCTCTTTCCTGCTGTACTTTCAACTTCTCTTCATTTGTCTTTATTCCTTCATCAACTAGACGCTTTCTTTCTGTTGATATCCAGTTAGTGTCTATAGAAGTCTGTACTTGAGCTTGTTGCTCTATCTTCTTTTGCTTTAGTCTTTGTATTTGAGACTCTGTCTCTGCATATACAGCATTCCATTTTGTAAGCTCATTTTGCTGATTCTTTCTTTCTATGACAATCTCTTCGTTGTAGTCACTGAATAGTTTAAAACCAAATATCTCGTCTGAGAATTGTTTTGTCTCACCTGGATTCATAGATGCAAGACTGTTGAAAGCTGTGAAAGATATGACACACATCTTCATTATTGCAAGCTTTGGCACATCATAGATTTCTTCTTCTAATATTGCTTGTGTGTTACGTTTGTTTGAAGCTGCTAATGTCTTTCCATTAATCTCAACTATCAAAGGCTCACCACAACTACGTTTGATATGCACTTCTTTTCCCTTTGAGCAAATGTTCATCTCAACACAGCAATCTTTCATGTTCCAAGCAATCAACTCACGATTGTTTTGTCCTTTGACAGTTCCAAACAACCCATAAAGTATAGCTTCAGCAATTGTTGTCTTTCCGCTTCCAATAGGGCCTGACAACTTGATTAGTCCATCAAGTTGTGAGAAGTCAATCTTGAAAGTACCATAGATCGATTTAAAGTTAGTAATGCTTATATCTCTAATAATCATGTCATTTCTTTTCTTTCAATTTGTCTTTGATCACCTCATATTTTACTGTCAAATATTCTGGTATATTGTCTTCAATAAATTGAGATATGTTTGTGTTGAATCCTTGTGCAACAAATGTTGTAGTAGACATTGTGTCATCAATTGGATGCACTCTCATGTTTGCATCAGTGTATGTTGACTTCAAGTATTTGACTTGATCAATATAATTTGCTTTGTTTATGTTGTTAGTAGATATGCATAACTGTATGAAAGAGTCTTTTATGTCAGATTCAGTTATTGTGAAAATCTCTTCATTGTAGAAGCGTTTGAATCTTGGTGTTGTCACATTCTCAATCTTCTCAACAATTTTATGATTTTCAATGATGTAGATATATTTTGCCTCATTGACATCCATGAATGTGAATGCACAAGAAGAGCCAAGATTGTATAGCTTGTTCTCTTCATCAATCATTATGTTATGTATATGTCCAGAATAGACAGGGCATCCTCTCAATGCTGTTATTCTTGCTCCAGGCCATATTGCCAAGTCAGTATGACAGTATATTGACTTCACTTCTTCACCAAACCTGTAGTTGTAAAGTAAAGTGTCAAAATGATCAGGATTTTCAGTGTAATACCAAGGAAGATATAGTTGCCCTTCATTAAGCATTGGATCTTTGACAACAAATATTACATTTGGATGACATTTCACAAAGTCATTTCCAAACAACAAAGCATATGAATTGTAGTCTTGCAATTCTTCAAGTGGAGAATAGAAATCATGATTTCCTGCAATGAATATGAACTTCTTGTCTTTGAAAGTGTCAACTAAAGCAGTTATCAATTTCCTTACTTCAATTCCTATTTGCTGATTCAATGAATATCTGATGTCAAACAAGTCTCCCAAAAATATGATGTTGTCTATATTCTTTTCTCTTATTGCTGGCACAATTTGATTTTTGAAGAACTTTATTTGATAATCCAGCCATGTGCTATTGTTTGACTTTATTCCGAAATGTACATCTCCTATAACTAAACTTCTCATCAAACATGTTCGTAGTATTTTTGAGTCTTGTCAATTATGTAAGCAGCTGTGTCATAAAGTATGTCAATATTCTCTTTTGTCAAACTGTATTTCTTTGATACGACAGAACGAAAATAGTTCAAAAAAGTGCTTAATGACAATTGTTGCTTGTTTATAAGACTTGTCTTTGCATATACATCATATATGATTGGATCATCGTTTCTTTCAACATATTCAGCATTGAAGACTTCAAAATATATTTGTTTTGCTATGTCATTTATTGTGTCATCAATTATGTTCGCAAATTTATCAATTCTTATTACATCTTGCAAATTTATTGTGTTCTCTAAAAAGTTTTCTGATTGACCCAATAATGTGTAATGTATATAGCTTATTTTTGTTGTAGAGTATATATTTATGTTTGCTACTTTCTCTCTTATAAGACTGTTGATTTTTTCATCATTGATTATTGAGGCAACTAATGACTTGTTGTCTTCTTCATTCCAATAGTACATTATTGGTGTGAGATTTCTGTTCAATAAAATGTTTTTGTCAACATCATTATAGTATAGATTTATAGCAATTAAAGCTACATCACCCATTTCGTGTTATTGTGAAATTTTATGTATTAATATAGAAAATTGTCATATAAAATGCTAACTTTAGTTAAATTTATTTAACTTTATCTGCAGCAAAAATTGTGTTGTTTAATTTTATTTTTAATAATATAGAAATATTTTTTCATCTGTATGGTTAATATTTTAAATAATGACTTAAAAGTTTGGTTTTTAGAGGGAATTGGTGATATAGAAAACACAATAGAAATTAGTGATGCTAATGAGACAGGAGTGTTTTGCAAAATACAGAATGCAAACAGTCCAGAGTCACAATTAGACAAATCAAAGCTTTCATTTGTCATTTATTACAATGATGTGTTGCTTACAGAAGGCATTGAGTACAAGTTTGACTTTACAACTGAAAATGAAGAACAATTCATTTCTGTCATATATTCTACCAGAAACTTCACTAACTGGAACAATTCAAACATAAGATGCTACATCAACTATGAAGCTACTCTTTTCTCAAATGTATTGAAAGAAAATGATGCTGAAAAGTTCATGCAGGCATCAACATTGATATATGAAGTGCCAGTGTCTCAGCCATTGTTCAAGTCAAACTCAACAATTGTATACATTGAAGACTCTTTGTACAACATAAACAACAACAAAGACAAGTACACATACATTTCAAAAATCAATACAAGCACTGGCTACAATTTGTTTGGTGTCAAACGTAAAGAGTTTTTCTCACAAATACCAGTGTCTGATCCTGAGATATTGAAAGAGCAAATAAACATAAATGCTGATGTTGTCAAGTTGACACCAAGCACTACACAAGTTCAGATTTACTCTTTCAAGAATGGACCTCAATACATGGAGTTGTCTACTGAAGCATTGAATCAAGGCTTGGCAAACAATGGAAAGATACTTCCGCATTATTTCCAGTCTTATGAGTACAAGATTGATGGAACTATCCCTAAGAATAAAGTCAATGACTACAACATAAGATTCTATGGTAGTAATGGCTATGTGTCAAGTGGCAACATTTCAGCACATATAGATGGAATTGACAACGTATTTTCTCAATTGTATTCTACAATAACTTTAGAAGAAGAGCATGACACTTTGCTTAACTATCTTTCTTATTCATTCACAGTACCTTACACATATATTGCTGAAACAAATGAGACAATATTGACATATTCTAAAATAAGAAACCAGTCACAAATAATTAGAAAACCTGATGGTGCTGTAGTTTCTGAAAACACATACACACCTGTAAACAACTATTACAACAATATAAATGCTGAATTGCTAAGGACATATTCAGATGCTCTTGAGATATTTGAGAGAAAAATCGAGTATGTAAGACTCAACAATTCATTGTTTACAGCAAATGATATCATTGCAAATCCAAGCAATTATTACAGGTATAATACAAGAACATTTACATATGTAAACTTGGTTGGTGCAACTGATGTCGACTTATCAGAAATCTATACGCAATGTATCTCATATAACAAGATAGCATCAAACTTGAACACAACAGTAAAGAATGTCAATTCTCAATATGATGACATAAATGTTGTGAAGTACATTCAACTATATGATTACAAGTTAGTTGACAAAGACAGTGCTGAACAAAAGTCTTTATTCTATATTCCAAAAGAGATTTTGAATGGAAAAAATGCTTATTATCCAATACAAAATGGAATTGTCAATGATGGAAGCATAGAATACTATGGCTACACATATATAAGACTTACTGAAAATCAAATAAGAGAATTCAAGTCAAGACAATCAGATGAATGTCCTAAGATATATGTAAAACAAGAATATTCAAAAGTGTCTCCAACAGAGTTGTTCACTTTGACTGAAAATGACTTGAAGAACAATTTATACATTAGTGACACAGTCATATACAAAGAGTATTTGTCTAACACAGAGATAATATTTGACTTTGACATCAATGACAATCAAGTATATGCCACTAACAAGACTATAGATGGTGTAGAAAGAACTGTTCCTTTGGATAGAGAAGAGTTGGAGAACATTTACTACAACAGCAATGACTGGTTTACAAAGAACAGACAAGAAGAGACTTCAACAAATAGAATAAGCAACTACAGTCTTCCTTCTAATTTCAACATTGTTGCTAAAGTTGACTATAATGGACACTTTGACAAGATAGACTATTCTAAGCTTGACAATGTCAACATACAGTTGAATGAATATTGCACAAATGAAAGATTGTTCATAAAGAAGCCTTCTTACAATGAAATCAACAACTATGACTTAGTATATGGATATGATGCTGAATTCTATGTCTATGGAATTGGAAAAATAAGTCCAGCAACTATCAACAACATAAAAGACATATATGTTGATGCAACAAAGTATGTTTCTGACACTAGTGAGTTCACTCATCCATTCTACTTGATTGGAGACAACAAAGTGTATTATGATGACACTATATGGATTGGGACTATTGACAACAATGGATTCATTGATCATTTAGACTATTATACAAGGACTCCAATAAAGACATTGACAAATGACTTGTATTTGTTCAACAACAAAGAGTATTATTCAGAGACTGAACATGTCAATGTGTCTCAAACAATACATGGCACAACACCTTTGTTCCCATTAGTATACTTGGGTGTCACAAATGGAACAACTGTATACTCAATATTCAACTATTGGAAACAACTCAATGATGAAGATCCATTGTACACAAACTATATAAAGCTAAGAAACAACACAGCTAAGCTGTTTTATAGTTCATGTTACTCATATTTGTCTTATTCTACAAATAATTCAGAAGAGAAGCATAGTGTGACAAATGGAACAAGCAAGTTAGAGAACACTTCATCATATTATCTCAAAATCAACACTTACAGTGGAAACAACTACTTAGACATCAAGAACATTGTACAGAATGACTATGAGCTATGCATAAACTTGGCAGAGTACTCATCTGGCTATACATTTGATTGGGACAACATAAAGTACTACAAAGACTCTATATCTCATTACTTGATGTCATCATACTACAATCTTGTGACTGACATAGAAGAATATGACAAAAAGTATTTGTACTCTAAGTATTTCTATCAAGAGTTCACTAACAACAATGGAGTTCATCAAGCAAAAGATGGATCATACTACACAACAATATCAATATTTGATGGAACTAGAGGAACAATATCTAAGTCATTGTTCTTGCAGCCAAACATATTCAATGTTACTGAGTACACTTACAACTACACAACTTATGCATTCATTGAAGTTGACTTAGATGAGAACTTGAACAACATTCCACAAAGTGAATACTCAAAATACTATTACATTGGACAAAATGAGAACTATGGGCAATTCATAAACTTGACACCTGAAAGCAAGTCTCCTGCATATTACCAGTCATTCCTTGCTACTTACAACGACAGCAGACTATACATGTATGTAGAAAAGGAGATGACTGCAAAATATGATGGAAGAAATGTTGGTCCAATCAATGACTTGCAAGTACAGTATTTTGACAATGTCACATATGCTCCAAAGATCATAAAGAAGAATGAAGACTTCTTTGGAATCATATTCAATGTTGACCTTACTGATGTAGACAACCAGAACATAATACAACCTGACACTAACTTGTTTGTGTCACCAATCAATTATGTGAACAGGCCATATGAATATGACATTGTCAAACTTAAAGAGTACATTGAGAATGACTCTACAAGCAATGAGAATGTAATATTGCAATCTCAGAATACAGAATACAAGAATGTTACAACGCCTACACCATTCTATCTAGCTAATGAGAAAGAAGCAATATTCACTGGAACATACATATGGAATTTGCCAAAGCATGCTTATGTGTTTGCCAAGAACAATGACCAATACACATCTTATGAGATACTTAAAGAAGATGGCTATTGGGAGAGAAAATATGACATACATACAATACCATTAGTCATAGCTTCTTACAACTTCTATTCAGATCCTTCTAAGATTTCAAACACTACACTTTCTTATACATTCACACCTGACTCAAAAATAGTAAGTGAAGTCATCATACATCCAGAGATTTCTTACAAATCAATTGTCAAAGAAAGCAAAGAAGTTGCAAGATTCAAGTACATGTACCAAGGTGTTGAGCATGACTATCCATCAAACAGCCATGTGCAAGAGAATGATGATGGAACATACTATGGCATAATAAACATTGATGGAAAGAACTTCCTTGTAAATCTTGTAAAGTACATTGACATTGACTTCGTCAATACATTGCAAGATGTTGTGCATCAAGAATATGATGTCACATACAAATATTTCTCATACAAGAACTCAGTTGCTTTGTGCAATGAGAAAGTTCCAGTCCTTTACAACACTGAACTAGTTCCTGCAACATCTCACAAGATATTGTACTGGAATGAAGATGCTAGCTCTTATGCTATCAGGACTGTTGTAGACTCTTATGCACACTATGCATACAACTATTACTTTGACATTGTGCCATTTATCACAACATCTTACATGAGACAAGATTCAGAATTCAATATAACATATCTTAGTGACATCTATAGTACATTGACAACAATGTCTAATGGAATATATGATTCTATATCTAAAGTGTCACAAAATGTGTCTTATGTACCTCCAGTGATAAATGAGTTAAAAGAGACAATAAACAATATTGGAAACAACACAAACAGCAAGCTTGGATATCTTGAGTCATTGTCTAACAACATAACTAATGCTTTGTACACACTTCAAAATGGAATTGTTGGAAGTAGTGGAGACGTCATAGTAGATGTTGATGGAATTACACAAGTAATTGGTTATCAAACAGATGCATTATCTAGTTATTTGAATAGAATAGAGCCAAAGCTATTTGACATAAGCACCACAATAGACACTTCATTAGATTCTGTAAAGAATGACATTATTGAGACAATTCAAGATGTATTTAAATATGAATCAGAGTCAATAACTTATGTGTTAAAAGAAGGCTTGAAGAAAAAGAGTCTTCCTACATATGAAGAATTCATGATAGATTTGACTAAGACAATGTATGCGAAGATTGACTTTGACAAAGAGATTGTTGACACTGAGCAAAATGATGAGAATGGAAACATGGTCAACAAATCTAAGCATAAAGCCAATCCAACTGACTTGGCAAAGAAGACAATATATAGAGCAGACATATTGTGGAAAGAACTCAAAAAGAAAAACATTGTAAATTAATATGAAAACATTAAATGAATTTCTTAACACTAATATAAAAATCAATAATGATGACTTTCCTTTAGATTGTAACTCAAAAGAGATGATTGCATTCTTTGAGGCAAAGAAGTTTGTAGAGATATATTTTGACATTAATGACTTTTTCGATGGTGGTGACATAACAAAATATTTCATAAATCATGCTGAAAAATACAAAAACCCAGTATACATGGTGTTTGAAGCTTATGAATATGATGTCATAAGTTTTGCAGATGGAAGGTTTGAAATAAGCAAAGACAATCCAATATTTTCTTTCACTGTATATCATAAGAAATATGGAATAAGTTCATGCACTCTAGAAGATGAAAGTGGAAATGAATTTGAAAAAGATATTGAACCTGAAGAGTTCAAAAAGATAGTTGACAAAAAATTTGATTGGAAAAACAATAACTATTAAGAAATATTGAATTTTTCATATATTGTTTCTATATGTTATTGTAACCTTCAAAAACTTGACAAAATGAAATTCTACATCAGCCCCGACCAAAGAGAAAACGTTGAACACAAACTTAATTTGATGTTCAAGCATCTTGAAGAGAAACCACAAGTAACTTTCGGTAATGTTGAGCAAATCGTCAAGCAGACAATCTACAACATGGGTGTTGATGGTTACAGCAAGCATCGCACAAAAATTCAAGCAATCGAAGTAGAGATTGAAGACATTAGAACAAACGACTGGATTTTGGTTGCTACAGTTGACTACAATGGACAAAGACTTCTGATTTGCGATGCCAGATATTTCAAAGACATTCCAGAACAATATGGGCTCAAATATACTAAGTGCGACCACTGCGGTTCAGAGCACAAACACAGAGTTGAGTCACATATCCTTTACAATGAAGACTCCGGCGAATGGATGCAGGTTGGCTCCACTTGCATCAACAAGATGCTCAACGGCGGCAAGTATCTCAATGGCCTGATGATCAAGTTGTTTGAAGTCTTCAATATCTTCGGTGGCTGCGGAGAAGATGGATGGCATGGTGGCTGGTGGAGACCTTCAAACTCTTACCTTTATGAAGGCATTCAGATTTATGAAGCTATGAGTTGCTGCCTCAATTACATGAATGAACATGGTGACACCTGGCAAAAAGTTGAATGGGATGGCAACATCAGAGTATCTGGAACAAATGACCATCTCATTGAGAAAATGTCAGAAGGCGGCTATCCTGAAATGAATGCTCAAACCTTTGATGACATCAAGAATTATTTCGACTCTCAAGAAAGAGGAGAAGATGATGAATACAATGGACCAACACTAACGCAAAAAATCATTGACGCATTCAATAACGATTTCATCGCTCTCAAGGAAATGTACATCGCCTGGTTTGCAATCACAATGTACAACAACACTTTCAAAGCAGCTGACTTTGATAGCACAATCAAGAAGTTTGGAATTGAAAAGGGAATAGAGTTCAATCTCTATGGTGACCTTGAAGCAATCAACACCATTGAAACAGTCGACCCATACACTGGAGAAGAAGGTATCAGTTACGAGGCTATCTTTAGAGATGACAACACCGGACTCAAATTCAACAAGACAATCTCATATCCGAGTGTGATTGACAGATTCAAACAAGACAATGGCAAGTACAAGTTCACAGGAACAATCAAGTACATTGCTTTCAAAAGACAATATGTTGGATTTGGTGGTCGTCTCAAAAAGACCAAATAACCAAAGAAATATTAAAATTTTTTAAAATATGATTCATAACAAGTCTATCTTATATTAAATAGATTTGTTATGAAACATTATGTCTAAAAGTAAACTAACTTTATTGGTTGATGGCAACTGGCTATTAATGAGTCGAATGGCTGTCATCAATAAACAATATGATGATGCACATGAAATGTGCAAAGACTTGAATATTTTGATGATCAAGTCAATAAATGTAGTCTTAAGGACATTCCCACAAATAGACAACATAATTTTTGTAGCCGATGGTGGAAGCTGGAGAAACAATGTTGAGATTCCATCATTCCTTAATGAAGAGTACAAGGGTACTCGTATAAAGTCAGATGATGTTGACTGGGACACTTTGTTTGAGGGGTATGAGTATTTTATATCTAAGCTAAGTCAAAATGGCATAACAGTATCAAAAGAGCCTGGACTTGAGGGTGATGACTGGATGTGGTATTGGTCTAAGAAATTAAATGATGAGGGAACTAATGCTATAATTTGGAGCAAAGACAAAGACTTGACGCAATTAGTAAAGACAAACAAAAACAAATGTTTCACAATTTGTTGGAACAAAGATGGTGGAATAATTGCTCAAGACATTGCTGATGACAATATGGATTTCTTGTTCAATTTTGAATATTCAATAAATGATGAGATATTCAAGAACTTGATTAATAAAAGCTCAAAGATAACATACATCAACCCAATTGAGGTTGTGATTGACAAGGTGATTAGAGGAGACAAGGGAGACAATATTCTACCTATCATTGAGAAAAAGTCAACTACAAATCCTGAAAAGACATTTAGAGTGTACAAAAAGGATTTAGACTTCACAATAGACATTCATGATGACAACAGTATTCGTAACTATGTAGAGAATATTCTTGCAAACAAGTCATATGCTGGAAAAGTTGAAAAGTCTGAAGATGACATTATAGAGCACTTCAAATACAATGTGAAGCTTGTTGAATTGAATGCAAGAAACTATCCTGAAGATGTGCTTGAAGAGTTTGCTTGTCATGACTCATACAATTGCTCAAAAGATATCAGTGGAGTTGAAAGCTCATTGATTGCAGAACAAAACGATCTAATATCTATATTAGAGACAATATGACATATTATGAGACACTAAAAAAGGAGCTTCTTATAAGCTCCTTTTTTTATGCTAAATCGTAAAAGCTATCAAATTCCTATTGTAACGTTTAGCATCGCCTCATCAAATTGATCTCTCACATAGTCTCTTGCTGATGCTAAATTTAATCCTTCATTTATTAGATTGCCAACTAAATGAAGTGTTTCAGTCTCTTCATCATAATAGCTGTTTACTCCATAATTCTCTTTTATATATGCTTGAGCCTTAGCTACATTTGCTACGTGATTAATGAGGTTTTCAATGAATCTTTTCTCATTTTCTCCTAACATTTTAAAGATTAGACATAATATTTGTTATAAAAAAATAAGCAAGCTCATCAATTGACAAACTTGCTAGTTAAAAATCTATTCACTGCCTCTATTATTGCATCTCTGTTGATTGTAGTGCTTATATAGTCAGCTATCTCGTCTTGTGTTACTCCAAAATAGTTCATAAGCATTTCCAATTCATTCTTTGGGAAAGCTGCCCATTCAATGTCTAAATTAATTATTGGCTGTGCACTTTTTTCAAATATTGTCTTGATCAATTTTGTCTTTTCGGATTCTGGTTCTTTGTAATTATTGTTGCTAATTGTATCGATTGGAGTATGTAACAAATCAACATTATTCACTGATGTGATTTGTGACATGTCTTCTTGTAATATGTCTTCTTGTAACTTGCTGTCTCTGTCTATTGTGGCTTTGTTAACTTTGGGATTGTTAACCTTTTGTTTTGATGTCATTACAATGTCTTCTGGATCTATTGCTTCTTGACCTATGATATTGCCGCGTTCATCATATATGTCAGTTGATGCTTGGACATAGTTTCTTGAAAAGTCTTCCATGTTTATTTGTCCTTGATCAGTTATAAGCAACATCTCATCTCCATTGATAATAGAATCTCTAACATTTATGATGTTTCCTGTGATTCTATTTATCCATTTTCCTTGAATCATTGGACCACCTGGTCCATTTCCAAAGTCCTGCATCCCACCATTATACATAAGTTTGATTAATTGTTAATTTTATATATAATATAGAAATTTATAAATTTTTGTTTAATAAATTTTAATAATTTTCATCAAGTATATTTTGTTTGTCTTCAAAGCTTGATTCCAAATATTTCAACACCACATTTGCTACATTTTCAGGAGTCTCATTCAAGAAATAAAGCACATTCATGTTTTCAATTCTCTCTAAGAAATGCTTTATTCCAAGCAACTCTTCTTTGTTCTCCTTGTCTTTTGTCTTGTTTATCTTTGTGTCAAGCCACACAACAAGTATGTCATTTATCTCAAATATGTAGTCAGGCACATTGTTGAATTCTGTTATGTTCATGCAAAATACATCTTCATTATAGAAACTGTCCAATGTTATTCCTGTGTAAAGTGTGTCATTAGCATTTATGAACAAGAATGCATTGTTCTTGTAAGAGATGTCTACATCAACAGAATCGAGATAGAAAATGTACTCATCATATGGTGTGTCTTTGAATTTGACATCATTAGTGAATCTTTGAGAAATTGACAAATCATCGTCAAGATCAACAATAGCTTTAGCAAAGACTATCTTGTCTATGCTATTGAGTCCAGTCAAAAAAATCTTAGTTGTCATAAAAATCTATAAATCTCATTTTGGTATTAAGAATTATACATATTCTTTAGCTTATGTATATATGTCATATTGTCATTGTTTGTCATATCATTTATAGTTAAATAATATTTGTTGTCATTGACATAATATGATATTTGCAACTCATTTGATACGAATATTTTTGTATTGTCTATGTTTGTTGAAAGTTTGTTGTTATCAAGTGAATACACATCTTTCTGCATTGATGAGTTAAGTCTTACACCTATATAGCTTACATTGTTGTTCTTGCAATATGATATGACATCATTTTCAGAAACAACTTCAACATTGTATGAATTGAATGCGTCATACATTCTTGGACTTATTGTCTTGATCAAGTTGGGCACTGAAACCATGTCATTGATATACATGTCAAATGGCAATGTTGTAGTGTTGTCTTGCTTCTTGTATCTTTCTGAAACAGTCATTGCTATGAACGCATTGTCTCCATTGAAGAACTCTTCCAAGTTAGTGACACATTCGTTTCCAGCTGCACACAAGCACGCATAAGAGCTTTCAAAGAAACCAGTTTGTCTAAACGTTGTAGTCCAATATGTATTGACGTTTGGTATGACAAACTTTCTCCAAGTTGTCCCATAAGTTATAGTGTCTTTCTCAGTAATGAGATCATTCTGAATGTAAGCATAAGAAGTTATTCTTGTGTTGTCAAACTCAATATGCATCTCTACTTGCTTGTCAAACATCTCTTTATGCTCATCTACAAGTGTAGCAGTTCCTATATTGATGTTTTGTTTTGCAGTACCAATTGTAAGATATGTCTTGTCTTCAGTGTCATGTGAAGTGCCAACATAAGAGTAATACATGTTTGCATCTTTGTCAAATGACACAATATTGACTTTGTTAAGTGAAGTGTTGTCTTTGATGAACATTTCACTCAAATCTAGCATTGGGACTGAATTGTTGATGCTGTTTGGAAGATATTCTAAATATGCAAATGTGTCATTGCCTATAGTGTAAGTGTAGTTCTCATTTGTTATTGTTGATGAGCTAGCGTTGTCTTTCCAGTTGTCAAACCATCTTCTACTTTCACTTTGTGATATAGAATTGATTAAATATGTGTATGACTTGTTTGCATTGTCATTAGGATCTGGACTTCCATCATCCAATGTGGCATTAAAGCTTCCTTGTTCATCAGTGTAATAATATGAACCAACAACAGTGTCATTATATTCAATCTTGAGATTGAAGTTGTTCAAGTTCTGGTTAGATGGATCACTTACAGCACTTACAGTCTTTATTACAGGATATGCTGGGAAGTTTGCTTCTGAGTTTGTTCCTCTATTCTTTGTCAAATAGTTCACATTGTCAAACACAAGATGAGTGAACATATAGTTGTCAGGATCATTTGGTATGTAGTTAGTTATTGCATATCCAATAATGTTGTAAAGGTTTGTCATGTAATCAATGTCTACAGCAACATTGTCTCTCTCTATTGGTGCAAACTTGTATTGTCCATCTTCATAGACTAAAGTCCAGAATGTCATTATGATTCCATCTTCACCATAGATTTGTCTTATTGTCTTTGAGAAGTCATCGGTTCCAACAGGATTGTAGTCCTTTATTGACTTCACAGATGACAAGTTCAACAAAATGCAATATTTCAATTTGTCTACATGCTCTTCAAGTTTCTTTGATTGCACTTTTGTCAAGTCAGGAACGAAGTAATAGCAATCAAATGTCTCATTATGGTTGATTTGCATTTGCTCATAACTTACTTCATTTCCATTTCTTATGATACGCTTTGGCAATTTTATTGTAGCTTCCTCAGTGCACCAGTCAAGGCTTTCTAAGTAGTTCTTGTCACCACCAGAAAGTATTGTTGGAGTGTCATGCACATCTGGATCTGACTTCACAATTGTTATGTTGGGATTTCCAGCATCTTTTCCTCTTGCATATATTGCGGTCTCAATGTCGTCAACAACCCAATATCCTGTTGGACTTATGTAAGGCATTGTGAAATGTTTGCTTACATTTATTGAGTATATGTTAGAAGTGTTCTCTGGATCTGGCTCAACATAGAAGCTATAGAATGTAGACTTCTCTACATCATTTGTTGTCTTGTCAATCAAGCGTACAATTCCTGACTTGTCTTTGTATTGCAATATAGTATTCAATATTTCAGTGTTAGTGACACTGGATGACTCAGAAATAATTGCTACATCATGTATGCAAATGTCTTTAGCAGAATAGTACATTTGCCACTCATCATTTGTATTGTAAGTGTATTCAAACTCATAATCCAATGGAATATAAAGTGGTTGACCATTGTATGAACTCAAAAACAATCCCTTTAAAACATTCTTGAACAATGTCTCATAAGAAGTGTTTGTTGAGTTAGCATTAGACTTGAATATATGGTCAGAATATTCTTCTTTAAGTTTTCTGTATATGTATGTCTGGCTATATTGAGTTGTCTCTATTTGCTTGTCAACTCCATATACTGTGTCAAACAATATTGGATCTGTGAATGTGTCAGAACCAAAAGTCTGGCCTTCTATCAACTCTTCTGTGTAGTTGTTCAAGTTTGAGTCAATTATGTAAGATCCATTGTTTGGATTGTAGTTCACACGATATACTACAATGCTATGGTTAGTTGAGTTAGCAAGCTGTACTTGAGTCTCATGTTTAAGCCAGTTCCATGAGCTGTTTGACTTGTATTGAGCATATAGCTCGGAAAGAAATGACTCAGGAGAGAATGAATAAGCTGGCTTGTCAGGATGATTTGCAAAGTCAGCGACAGAATTAATGAAATCTTCTTCGTTTGCATACAAATGATATATGTTGAGATAATAAAGATTGCTAGAATACTTATACAAATACAAAATGATGAAGTTATATCCTGACATGTAAGAATACTTGTACAACTTCAAAGATGATGACAATGTGTTAGTGTACTTGTCATATTTCTCACAAACAAACATGTTGTTGTCTGGATTGTCATCAAACTTTTGTACACCAGAATATATGAAGTAGTTTGTTGTTGAATACATGTAAAGCTTGCTAAAGCTCTTTATGTCTGTCTCATTAACAATACAAGAATATGAGTCAATGCTTGCACCATTGTCTAAGTCAATGCTGAATGATGCTTCTGCTTCTCCACTCAATATTGAGTCATTATGCAACAACTTGAACAATATAGAGTTCTCATTTGTCTTCTCAACTTTGACAATGTATTTAGTTGGATCTTGATCAAATTCAGGAATAAGCTTTCCAAGTGTGTTCACTCTAACACTAATCCCATCTCCCTTTATAGAGTATCTTTGTCCTAAGTTAGCTAAAGCTTCAATGATGTATCTTTCTGTAGCATTAGCTAATATAGTGTCATCAGTGTTTTGTATTGTATTTATGTTTCTTTTCATATCTTATAGTAAGTCAAATATTATTGTTAGTGAATATACCTTGCAAATTCTATCATAGTCTATGCCAGTAGAATATGAGTCATAACTTACACTATACTTATTATATAAAAATAAAATTTCATTATCGTCATAATCACCATTTCTTCTGATATAGCTTGCAAACAGCCTCAACACATTCTCATATTTTTCAGCTTCTACCATTTGCTCGTAAGTCATGTTGTCGCTTACTTTTATAGTGATCTTGCTTTCAAGATTAACATTGTAGTTGTCATTGAAGTGCTTGTCTTCAATCTGGAACACTCTTTCATAGTTGAACTTGTCAGTGTATAGTCTTGTTCCATTATTGTTGTAGATGTTGACATTTTCATTGTAAAGCACAGATTCATCTCTTTGTGGTTTTGCATAAATATGTCTTTCTGAATTCTCTAACTTGATCATGTAAGTGTTAGATGTGTTAGACATTTCAGTAATAAGTGGAGTTATTGAATCAAAGTATCTTTCAAGAGTGATGTTGCATAATGGTTTGTAACTCATTGTTATGTCATAAGCATTTCTGTTTGGAAGCTGTACAGGATAGTTGTATGCATTTATTGTGTTAACAAATGGATTGACAACAAAGTTAGTGCTCTTCAATGTATTGAACAAGTCAAATTTCATGAATGGCACAAACTCAATGAAGTCTCTTTGTATTGAGAAATCATTAGCGTAAATGCTTCTGTTGTTCACATATGTGAAATATTTCTTGTCATTGTGATGCTTGTCAATAAGATTGAATGATGTGTTAGTGTTGTTGAACTTAGCATCAATGTAAATCATTCCATAAGTTGCATATCCAACATGTGTCTCATAGTCTGATGTAGTGACATATCTTATAGTGTCATAGCTAATCAATCCATCATCAATTGTTATTGTCTCTTTTACAGGGAAAGTGTAAGTGTAATAAGTGTTATAAGAATAAGTTACTGTATATGTGCTTATTCCAAACTCATCATATATTCCAAGATCATCATACTCTATCTTTTCTGGAACATATCTTGCATGCAAGTCATAATATGTCTTCACATCATCTTCAAATATGTCATAGCTGTAACTATGCACTGTTGTTCCATTGTCTAGCAATGTCTCATTATGATCTCCAAGTCTTACATGCAAGTCACTGTCTAAAGCATTAAAATCAATTCTTGTATATTCGGTTGGTGAATAGTATGCAGTGTTTGAAGTTATTATATGATCAATGTAGTTGTATGATGACTCAGCATAGTATTGCAACACTTGTCTTGTTCCATGAGCCAAAGCAACATTAGATTCTGATCTGTCAATCATGTTCAATGTTGGAAGATATGATATTGTTCCAGCGTATTGCTCAAGTCTATTCACATAATTGAATGCTTCATCAATCTCATAAGGATCATAAGATGAGACAAGATTGTCAAGGTATGCATAAGAATAATATGGGGTGTTGTCAGCTCCATATATCAATGAATGAGTTGTGTCATAGTTAGATATGTCAAGAACAAATGGAGTGTTGTCACAATCATAACGATAAAAATGCTCATCATTGTATGTTGCATAAGATATTTTGCTTTGTGTGTATTCTGAATATATTGTTGCTGTCTTTTGATTCTTGATAAACACACTAGTGAACAATGGTTGTAAAGTGTAGCAACTTTCAACTGATTCAGAAGACAATGTCAAGTCATAAGCGCATTGATACTTCAATGAAGCTGGATAGTCATCTTCTCTGCTTATTCTGTAGAGATACAAGTCAGTGAATTGGTCATAGTTGTTTATGTTTATCTTATTCCATATTTTCTTGTTGACTTTCAAGAATGTTCTCTTGAACACAAGCTCAAACTCATAATTGTCAAACATTGGATCATTCTCATTGAACTTAAGCAATGTACGTATGTCATGTGAGTTCAAATATTCAGTTGAGAAACTCCATGTTCCTGTATCTTCATTGAATATCAAGTCATTCAAAATCTTTCTTGATATGTCATGCAAGTCAGTCTCATCATAGAAATCAAGAATGTTCATATACAAGTCTTTCAACTCAACTCTTTCATTCTCACTATCATTGAACAATATTCTTCTCTTTATAAACAATGAATCTAACTTGTCTTGCAATGTGATAGTTTGTTCTCCATTCTCATCTTTGTACAATTCTCCAAAATATATCTTCAAATGTATTTTGTTCAAGAACTTAGCGTACAAGTCTAATGAATACAAGTCATCTTCAAGCCATGATGAATTCCAGTCATTTCCAAGCACATTAGCCATGTTGTATGGATCTACATAAATGAAGTCAATGTCTTCAAGCTTTCTTTCTTCTGGAAGATAGTCTCCATAGTTCTTGTCTAATGTCTTGAATTCAGTGAAAACATTGATTCCGTATGTCTCATTTTGATCAACTAATATTGGATTGAACAAATATTGAGTGCAATTGTCATATACATTGTCAACTTGTTCTTCTGTGAACAATTTCTTCAATGTATACAAAGACACAAACTGACTTTCAATCAACAATGGACATTCAAGCATATACTCTTCATATTTTGCTATTATGTTAGAGAATGCTTTCTTGTCATATTTTGACTTGTTCTGGTTGTTTCTTAGATTGAAGAACAAATTGTTCTTTATCCAAAGCTCTTCATTAGCTTTATGGCTTTCAAACCATAATGTGTTGTTGTCATAAGAGACTTGTGATAGTCTATATATTGGCAATTGGTAATATCCATTAATTATACGTTCATCTGTCTTCTCGTAAATCTTGAACGTCAATTCTGGATATTTTCTTATGACTTCTTTCAATTCAAAATACAAATTAAGCTTATAGACATCATATCCAAGTCTTGTCAAGTCTAAGAATTGTCCATCTTTTTGTGATGTGTTCTCAAAGAAAAGGCTGTCATGAGAAACTTCATTCATTCTCTTTCCTATTGAGCTTTCACTCATGTATATTGAAGAGAAATCATTTTGTCCAGCAATCAAAGACTTTAGATATGTGCATTGTACAGCATTCAAATGTTTTGAATATTTCTTGTCATTGAACATTGTGAAATGAGCACTCTTTATGTCATAAAGCTTGTTTTCTGAAATCATGTCCATGTCTGGATCAACAAAAACTCCAAACTTAGTTATCTTGTTGATGTTTGGATATTTTGCGTATATCTTTGACAAGTCATACAAAATTCCCTTGAAATAGACCTTGTTGTCTATGACATTTGACCAGTTCTCCTCATCATCAAACATTGTGTGTCTTTCATACAATGTGTAGCTTAATGACTCATCATTTCCAATTATGAATGGAGCATTTCCATTTGATCCATTCTCTGGCAAATTCATGTTAGGTCTTAAAGCATTTCTCATTCCTCTAAGATCTGTGTCTGAACATCTTACAAAGAATTCACCCTCATAATTGTTGTCAGGTTGTATGTTTTCAAAGTACTCTGGATCCAAATTGCTTAAATTACCATTATAACTAATTGATATATAATTATTTATGTCTTCTCCGTTTATCTTTATGTACCAGTCATTTCTCTTTTCAAGATCATTCAAATTATATATTATACGCTTAGTGTATCTTTCTGTGTTGTCGGCAACATTGAACCAGTTAGATGCATTGTTTTGCATTATAGTCTTGTATCTTATTAATGCTCTCTTGTCATTTTTATAGAAAGTGTTGTCTGTCAATGGTGACACAATGTTGTTGTTTATGTCATCATACACACTTATTTGTGAAAATGATGTTGGGAACTCTCTATATTTGCAAGTTGACTCTTGAGCTATAGAGAATGCTGGTGACATGTTGGTGATATAAGGATGCTCATCAGAAGAGTATTTCAATTTCCATCTTACTGACTCCTTTTGTATCTTGTTGAAATGTTCATATCCTTGATATGAAGCTTCCATAAGACTTGGAAATGAGATGTTCATTATGTTTTGCTTTGTGTCTTGTACAGCAAACTTTCCATTCCTCATCAACCAAGATTTTTGTCCAAGTAGAGTATAGTCTGTTGAGAAGTCATACATTTTTACTTGTTGTCCATTCTTCCAGTACTCACCGTATATCTGTATTTTTGAGCCACCATACTTTGTTATCTCATAAGGTGTCAATATGTCTTCTAACGAGAACATGAAACATAATGGCATGATTTGCTTTATGCATAGTTTGTTTCTCTTGAAACCTTCAGTGATGTTCAAGTCAAACTTGTTTATTGTTGACTGGAATTTGTAGTTCTTTCCAATTATGTTGTCTACTTTCTTTACAAACCCTCCATGTAAAAGATCAATTCCAAAATATGTTGCCTGGTTAGTCAATGGCGTACAGAACACAACATTTGTGTTCAAGTTCTTAGCGTATTTGTTAAGATACAATGACAAGTAATTGAACTTGTCTTTTCTTTCAATGTCATTGACAAGAACTTTTATTGTCTTAGTTGTAGTATGAGCATATTTGTCAATGTTTATGTGAAGCAAGAAATAGTCTGGCAAGTCATTTTGAGACTCAATCCAGATTGGTGCAAAGAATGCAAATTGTGATCCACCATTTTTCTTGTATGATACGCGTTTCAATCCAAACTCAAAATCTTTGTCTCTGTTCTTCAATTCTTTAGTAGTGTCACCATCTCCATATATTTTATGAGAATAAGTGAATTGAGTGTTGTAGAAAGTGTTTGAGTACATCTTGTAAAACATCTTCAAGTCAAACTCATAAGCTGAATTCATTAGATTTACTTCACACTGCTTTTGTGCAAGAACATTGCTTATTGGCAATAGCTTAGCATATCTCACAATTGACTCAAAAGAGTCAGCATCTATTTTGTTGAAATTTGACAAATAACAAGCAATCTTCACATTGCCTGACAGATTAGGAATTGTTCTTATTAAAGGCTTTAACATACACACTTAAAATTTTAATAATTAATTAAAAATAAAATCAATCATTATTTATTTTTACATATACAAACAATTAACTTTATATGAGAAGCATTAATGAAGTTTTTAGATTAAGTGATGCTGTTGATACAAAATTGATGGCTACTAATGAAAATATTAGATCACTTGTCAAAAAAGAGATAGAAAGAGTAGGCAATACAGTAGACTTGAACAATATTGACACATCAAATGTCACAAACATGAAAGACTTGTTCATGGATTATGAAGACTTTGAAGGAGATGTGTCAAAATGGAACACAAGCAAAGTGACAGACATGAGTGGAATGTTTGCTGGTTGTAGACATTTCAATTGTGACTTAGAGAAATGGGATGTCACAAAAGTAGAGACTATGAAAGACATGTTCAATGGATGTGAGGAATTCAATGGCAATGTGACTACTTGGAATCCTTGTAATGTTGAAGTATTCACTAAGATGTTTTACAATTGCACTAAGTTCAATCAACAACTTGCAAGTTGGAATGTATACCAAGCTAAAAAATTAGACTACATGTTCTTTGGTTGTGAAAACTTCACATCAGACTTAAGCATGTGGGATGTAGAGAAATGTGATGACTTTTCAGACATGTTCTATAAGTGCTATTCATTCAATTCTGATCTAAGCCAATGGAAAATGAGCATTCAATCAAGATTTCATGGAATGTTCTATAAATGCAAAAGTTTGAATTTCAATTTGAAGAAGATTGAAAAGTTCACTGAAAAGGGATATGACAAAATGATCTATACTACACAAAAGGATGTTACATATTTCATAATGAAAGCTGGATTCAAGAAACAAAACTTGCCACAATATTTGCAAAAATACATGAAATAAGACTAATGAAGACATTAAGACAATATGAGAAACAACTTGCATTTGAAGACTTGTCATTTGACAATGAAATGATAACTGAAGGATGGCTAAGAGACCTTATAAAAGGTGGAATATCTTTGTATGCAAAAATGTTCAAGTATGCTGACACAAAACATAAAGAATTCTTGAAAAAGAGAGCTTTGAACAAAGATCTTCAAAAACTAGAGACTTGCAAGACAAGAGAATGGTGGGACAACTATTTCAAAGGAACTGATTGGGAAAATAAATGGTTTGAAATCAATCCATTAGACAAGAAACAAGCCAACAAAAAAGAAGAAAACCCAGAAAACAACCAGACTCCAGCAAATGAAGCTAAGCAAGAAAAGAATCCAACAACATTAGAAGAGATGTTCACCGAAGACAAGTTTGTCCAGTACACTGAAAATGGCATGACTGAACTTATAATCAATGGATTTTGCATGATGTATGACTTAGCTAAGACTCATGAGAACAAACAGGTCATGACAATTGCTGTAAAGTTCATGAAGAGCATATTGAAAATGAATAACAAAGCTGTTGACAATGACAACAAGAAGACTCTTCAAAAAGCATTGAAAGATCAAGAAGAAGCATTAAAGAAGAATAATGAAGGTGGAGACAAGAATAATCAATCAGAATTGTCACCCGAAGAGAAAAAACAAGTTGACAAAGATACACAAAAAATAACACAAACTGTTGGAGTTAGTGGAGACAAAGACAATATTCAGAAAGCAGTAAGTCCAATCATAACAACACAAGAGTCATTGAACGAAAATGAAGAGCAAATTCTTGAAAAAGCTACAAAGCTAAAGGACATGCCTGAAGAATTGCAAAACTTCAAAAAGAGTTTCTTTTACAAGTCAGGTGCTTTAAGCAAGAATGCTGATGCATTGGAGACAAACAGACAATGCATAATTCTTTTTGCAACTGCTGTTGATGGAATTCTTTCAAAGATGGTTGACACTAAGGGAAAGTCAGCTTCAAATAACAAAGAGCTTATTCTCAAAGCTCTTTCACAAATGGTTGAGTTAGAAGAATTCAAAAAATATCTTGGAAAATAACATGAAGCAAATAAATGAGTTTTTCAACAAAAAGAAATTTGACTATACTACACCAATACCTAAAGATGAGTGGGAGAAATGGGTGAAGAGTCATGAAGACTATAAAGATCATTATGTTGACATAATTTGGAGACATGATTCTTCTACAGCTCAAAAAGTAAAAGCAGGAATTTATGGAATGTATTCATATAATGAAGACAAAGACATTTTTGAGAAAGTAGCATAATACGAGTTAAGTACTGAGACATTCTATTGTTACAAGAAAGATGCAAAAAAATATTTTCCTGGTGCTAAATAAGAAATTTGAGACAAACATAAAATTGAAAGAGGTGCTAAAATAAAATTGGCACCTTTTTTATTTTTAAATATGATTAGACAGAACATAATATTAGGGAACTACAGATATATAGTTGATCTATATAAAGCAAATAGTGACTTGAAAAACAGCAAGCATTATGAAAGTTTTGTTGTATTGAAAACAAATGAAATGATTAATAATGTCATGCATGATAGAGACATATTCTTTATAAAGAAAAGCATAATTGACAAATGTCTAGAAGATCATTCATTGATTGAGAAAATGATTGCTTTTCCAATAACAAATGACTCAATTACAATGTCTTATTCATCTGACTACAAAGCTTTCAACAAAAGCTACAGTGAAGACACATTCTTCAATGAGTCAGATGAGTTTGGAGACATATTATACATGTTCAAAAACAATAACTTGACACAAGTATTGTGTGACAAAATAAGGATATGGCTTCCAATCACTAACAGCAAGCTCGACAGTATTTTGCATATATCAAACATAATAAACGATGTGACTTTCCACTATATTTGTGAGAATATAGACAACTATGACAGAAATGCAAATGGAGAGCTAAAGATTGGCAATGACATCTATTCTGAGTATATTGACATCTGGATTCCTAATATTGAGAACTTGTTTGCTCCTTCAACACATTATATCAAAGAGAACTACAATTTCACAAAGCTAAAACAGAAGATAACATATAAATACAGTGATGAAGACTATTTGACAATATATCCTTGTGTGTATTTTGAGGGTGATGACTATAATGTGACAAAGAAATTGTCTATAGAGGCATTCAGGACATATAATCTTAACGAGAACTACAATCTAAAATTGAAGATAGATGATGATGTGTTTGACTTGAACTGGAACATGATGAGTTTGAATGAGACAATAGTGATGAATTCAAACTCAAAATACAGCATATTATTGATGGATGGTGTTGATCAAATACATGAATACAAAATATATGATGAAGAAATCAAGTATGACAACTCATCTAAGTCATTGTGGTGTTCAACATTTTTGATGATATTGCCATTCTTCATTGATGAACAAGAGTTGTTCCAGACTAGCTATGTTTCAAAGACATATTTCAATGTTGAGAAGAACTTGTTAGACAACATATTAGCTAACCCATTAGTCATATCTTTGTCTCCATTCTCAGGAATAAATAAGACAACAAACACTTATGAAAGTGTTGATATTAATGAGAACAGTGATATAGTAACTTTAAGCAAAGACATAAAGATGGCAATAAGCTTTGAGTTCAACACCGAAACAGATGGAGATGACTTGAACAACTATGGAGTGTACATGCTTAATTGCAAGTTCAATTATCATCCATTGAATAATGAGACAATACAAGAATTCTATCTGGACAAAATGAAGCTGTCACATTATGACTATCTAAGCAACAACATTGTTGACAATGGAGAATATGATGATGACATATTCAATCCTAAGATAGACAAATGTGGATTCATCATTGAGATGGCAACTGACTCAACATTCAAGACTCTTGTGTATGAGTACGTAATGAACATGAAGATTGTCGACAGTAGCTCTATGATCATTGATGACACTAAATTCAAATTGAATTTTGACAAGTCATTAGTGTGGAATGCATATCCTGAGACTTTAGTTGTAAGAGTGAAATATGTTGATAGAGTTTCTTACACAATAATAGCAAGCAATACATTGTTCATAACAAAGGACAATTTCAAATACATAATAAATGACAACAACAGCAGATTGATGTTGATTGACTCTAAACAAGGAGCAGAACAATTGTCTAGAAGAGAATATGATAAAATATATGCAGATCAAAGTATGAATTTAAGCTATTTTAATTTCATTGACAAAATAAGTTGTACAGTAATAAGTAAAGATTCAGAATCACAAAACAATGTGACAAACAGCAAGACAAGCCAGAAAGTCATATTTAAGCCAGTCTTTTACAAAGTCAAAGATTTGCAACAAATAAAGCTTAAGAATGGAATAACTCAAAACATTGGATTGAATTTGTCAGACATACTTTCAAAAGCAGACACTTTTAAAGTAGTCATTGAGAACATTGAGTTTCCAGAAGTGGCAAGAAATGATGCTTATGTCATATTCAAAGTGAATGCTCAAGAAATAAAAGCTACATCAGGACAATACAACCTTTTAGATCAGGATGATCAGTTTGTCAGCGATGGAACTTGGTATATTTATTAAGAAAATAAGAAACAAACAAAATGATAGACTTAGCTTTAGATAACAGGATTTTGTTGAACAATGACTTTGATTTAGCTATTCAGGAGATAGACATGTTGTTCAACACAACTAACACAGAATTGTTGGGTGACACAAACTATGGGTTAAGTCTTGAGTCTTTCTTGTGGACTTTGACACCAACAACTACTGAACTAGACAAATACATAAATGAGAAGATACAACAATATTGTGTGTTTGCTAACAAATTCAATGTGAGTGTGCAGTCACAATATTATCAGGGATCATATAGAAGCATATATGTCATATACATATCAATAACTGACCCAACAACAGGAGTCACAGCAAAAAGAAAATATCATTACAAATAAAGATGAAACTATTCAACATATTAGATACAGCATTCAACAGCTTTGATGACACAGTAAATGTTTATCTTTCAAAGACTTTAGAGTCATTAGGTGACAAATATTCACATGGCCAGATTTTCAAAGTCATATTTGATGGTGTGAAGGGAGTGATGCAGAATGCTATGTTCTACATTGAAGATGCTTTAGTAGAGCAAAATGTGTACACAGCAGCAAGAAAGAAAAGCATATACTCATTAGCTAAGCTTAGTGGTTATGAAGCATATTATGGAAGTGCAGCAGTAGGAATAATCAAAGGCAATGTTGTCATAAACAATGGCCTCACAAACAACATCTCTACTAAGATAAACATAATGAATTATTCTAAAGTTGTTGACAAGGCCACTGGAATGACTTATATGATAATGCTTGACACTAACAAATATGTTATTGATATCAATGCTCCTTTGACAACTCATGAATTCAAAATTGTACAAGGTGAATACATAACTACATTCTATACAGCTTCAGGAGAAGCTCTTGAGAAAGTTTCAGTAGATGTCAATGGATTGTTTGACAGAGACTACATATCTGTATATGTCAATGGAGAACGTTGGCAGTGTGTGTCATCTTTGTATGACATGACAAGTGGAAGCAAAGAATGCATATTGACAGTTGGATATGAGAACTCATTCGACATAATGTTTGGAAATGGTGTCTATGGAAAGATTCCAGCTTATGGAGACAGCATTGAAGTGAAGTTCATAAAGCATAATGGATCAAATGGAAACATCTCAACTCCTATGCTTTCTAAGTTTGAGTTTGTCACACCAGGATATGACTCTTATGGAAACAATGTAAACTTGAACAAATATATGCAACTTAAGCTTGCAAATGTTGTTTCTGGTGGAACTGATGCTGACTCTATTGACTTTGTAAGATCAATGATAGGATATAATTCAAGAAGCAATGTCATAGCTTCAGAAGAGAATTTCATATTGTTCTTCAAAAGATTCTCATTCATTGGACAAATTAATGTTTGGGCAGAAAGGAACTCAATGACAATAATGGCTACTTGCACTTCAAATGTAGTTGAGAACTTGTCAGAGATAAACAAATATTATGAGTTGACTGAAAAAGACTTTTTGTTGACAAACAAGCAAAAAGACATGATTGTTAACACTTTAGAGAACTCAAAGAAGACATTTGCTGGTATTTCTCTTAAATTTCAAGATCCATTGATTAGAAAGTTTGCAATATTTTGTTATATAAAGACATCATCAATATATGCTAAGAAGACAATTGAAGAAGATGTCAAGTATATATTCGCAAAATATTTCATGAATCTTAAAGATAACACTCAATTCATTCCAAAGAGTGACTTAGTCAATTTGGGCTCTACTTGCAACGAGAATATTGAGTCATTTGACATTGACATCATTTCAGCAGCTAATGAGGAAGCATACTACAATGGATATTATGAGACTTATGTAATGGAGAAGATTGATGACACTTATGTGTATGTAAAGAAGACAGTATTCAATGAGTCTGACAAATGTCCAGGACTAGACATCGCTGGAAACATAAGTCTTGACACTAAGTTAGAGATACCTGTTCTTATGGGTGGATTCCCATACTATGCTGAAAAAGATGACTCAAGCAAAGATTCAAGAGACAGAATAAACATTGATGCTGTAAATTTCTTCTTTATATAAGAAATTGATGAATCTTGATTGTTATTTTTAATAAATTGAAATGAACAAGTAAATGGCACTAAATTATCTAGAATGGATAAAGAATAAAAACATGTTAGCTGAAAATGTTGCTAGATTGAATGAAGCATTTCAGAATGACAAAGTTGATCATGTAATAGAGCTTGTCACAAAAATATTGAAAAAACATATTGATGACAATCTTGTAGCTTTGCCATCATATGAAGATGTCACCATAGACACCGAAAAATACAAAGTAAAGGAGTTTCTTGTTGCTGTGCCATCTGATGAGCAAACAAAGAACAAGAAATCATGCATGTTCACATTCAATTGGAAAATTGAAGACAAGTCTTCAGAAATCCATTCAATATCATTCTTTGACAACACAGACTTGTTGTTCTTTGGCAATGCAGAGTCAGTAGCAACAATAAACACTCATAATGTTTCAATTGCAAAAATACTTCCATTGATTTGGGATGTAATAAATAACAGAAACTGGTCATTTAATGATGAATATGTCAACAAAACATTAAATAACAATACTCAAGAGTCACAGGAGACACTTAAAGAGTATTTATATAATACTTATTGTTTCACATATAAGTTATTTGAGGGTAAAAATCTGGATATTCAAAATGTCTTTGAAGATGATGAAAACACCGAAGCAAAGAAAATGCTTAAAGCTAAAAGAGATGAATTGGACATGGCTAAGAAAACTGACAAAAAAGATTCAGATCTTATAGCTCAACTTTATAGAGAATATGCAGAGATTGCTGATGCAGTGTACAAAGATCATGCTAAGACAAAAGAAGAAGTAAATCTTTCTATTGAGCGTAGAAAGAAAATGAAGGAAGAAACTCCAAACTCAGTAAAGAAAGTTGAGAATGAGATTGTGTCAAAGAAGAAAGATCCAGAACAAGTGTTCAAAGAGATGTCAAAATACATTGAGCTTGTAATAAAGGGAATTCAGACTTCAGTAATAATTTGTGGAGCACCTGGTGTTGGCAAGACATATAAAGTTAGAAAACAACTCAAAGAAGCTGGCTACAAAGAAGGAGAGAACATGTACACTTACAAAGGAAAGGGAACTCCAAGAGCTTTGTACTTGACATTGTACAATTACAGAAAAAAGGGAGACATTGTAGTCATTGATGATGCTGATGCTTTGGTTGGACCTAAAGCTCCAGAAGACTCAATCAACATATTGAAAGCAGCATTAGACTCTACTTCTGATGAAGAAGGAAGACTAGTCAACTATGGCATTGCTACAAAGCTTACCGATGATGAGGGAAATCCAGTACAAAAGAAATTCTATTACAATGGTGGAATAATAGTCATAACAAACTACAATGTTGGACAACTAGATTCAGCTTTGAGAGGCAGATCATTCATACAGGACATAAACTTCACTATTGAAGAGACTTTAGGCATAATAAAAAGACTTATGCCTGACATTGAGCCTGACAAATACTCAAAAGAGTCAAAAATGAAAGCATACAACTTCTTAGAAGAGCTTTCAAAAGACAAGAACTATCAAATGAACATTTCAGTAAGAATATTCTGTCTATGTGCAAAATTGTTCGAAAGTTGCTCTCATGATGATGATTTCAATGATGAAGATGTAAAGAGCATGATCATAGAACAAATGAAGAACCAGTCTGCTGAAGGTGGAAAGAAATATTAATAAAACGATATAATGAAAACAATAAAAGACATAATAATAGAATCATCATATAACATTGATGAGTTTGAAGATGCAAGAAACAACATTACTGTAGCATTGGACAATGCTATGGTTGAAGAAATAAAAAAACTTGTAAAAAATGAAAACAAGCAAGAATGCATCAATGCAGCAATTCGTATGATGAATGAGATTCATCAACAATTCAATGATGAAGAAGTTTATATGATTTTCAAATAAAACAGCAAATGACTATGAAGCATGACATCAAATTAGCAATACACAAAGAACAACAGTTTGTGTATGACAAGATATATGAACATAAGACTAATTTAGAGCTTATAGATTATATTAAAGAGGCAGGATATGACAATATAAATGACTTTTTAGCAGACAAAGAGCAATATATCATGAAGTCTATACATCTAGACATTGTCAAAGCTCCAAAAATCAAAACCAAATACACAGAAGACTATATTGAGAAATCAATACCAGTGCTCTTGTATTCAATACATACTGGTGAAAACTATTTGTTTGTCACTGATGAGACAGAAGGATATGATTGTCCTAAAGAGCTTACAAAGGTAAATCTTGGATATAGTTCTGACCAGAAATTAATAGTCTCTCCAGATGGTGACTTGAGAATTTATGTCATATTGCCTATATTCACAGGAATAACAACATTTTGGTTCTTGAAAAAGATGAAGACATATTTAAGCAAGTATTTCAACAATGTTGAGATAGTTGAGAACAGATATATTGCTATTGATAGAAAGATAGTTGTGAGAAGTGTCAGCAAAGAAACGAACAAAATGTTGTGCATAATGTTCAATATTTCATTTGTTGACTCAACAGATTTGCATAACTTGGACGAGAACTTTGACAGAGAAAATGATGGTGTAATAGATTCAGAAATAATAACGGCTGAAGAGTTTAAAGATGAAGTTGTTTCTTGGGTAAATTAAACAAAACAAATATATGAAAAAGTTTACTGAAATATATAAGAATAGAAAACTGGATTTGTCTAAATATGAAAAAGAAATCCAAGAAAAGTTTTCAAATTTGAATGGACAACAAATAAATGAATGTTGTTGTGATTGTTGTTGTGGAGAGCCACAATGTTGCTCAACTGAACTCTGTGGAAATCCAATTCCATCTTTCCCAATAAAGTTCTATAATGAGAGAGACATTGTGAAAAAAATAGTAGAATCATTGACAGTACAAGACATATATGAAATTCATGCACAATTTGAAATGTGCGGATTTAGATCTGCAGAACTTGCAAACTTATTGACTGGCGCTCCTTTGTATTTCAATGAAGAAGTGTTGTTAAACACAACTAATGATGGATTATTGACTAACAATTTTTGCTTAATAAGAATAAACAAGAAAATCAGTAGTTTCATAAAGACATTAGCAAAGAAATATGGAATAAGTTATGCATTAGTTCTTTGCAACATAAATGGTGGCATAGCAATATATGGAATAAAGAATACAGGCACAAATGGAAAAGAAGGAAGCATAAAGAACTCTTTGAAAGAAATATATGACATGATGAACTCTATAGAAGAGAATGAAGAAGTTTCAAGTGTTGGTTGTTGTGATGTTTCTATAGATTGTGCTGATGATGTGTATGATTTTGTCATAAGAATCGGACTAGACAAAATATTTGTACTAAATGCATTAAGAGAAGAAAATCAAACAATATAATGAGAACACTATTACAATATATAAATGAGTTTTTGTCAACTGAGACTGATAAAGATCCAGAAGAAATAAGAAAAGAAAAAGTGAAAAGTGAAAATGATCCAAGCACTTGGGAAGTTGGTGACATTCTCTATGGGACATTTGGTGCAACAATGACTTTGCCTCGTTGGTTCAAAATAATAAAAAGGACTAACAAGCAATTTACTTGCATAAGATTAAAGGGACAAATAACAAGTGGTCACAAAAATGGACAATGGCACGAGATTGCTACAGACGAACCATATAGTGATGTTGAATTTAAAGGCCGTATAAACAAATGGGGCAGTCTAAGAATAGATGATGTTCTTGTGCATTTGTGGGATGGAAAGAAAGAAATATATGGTGATGATTTGGATTAAATAAACAAATTTAGTTATGAAACATTTACTTGAATATCTTAACTCAAACTCAACTAATGATCCTGACAAAATAAGAAATGGAAAAGTTACTGATGCTCCAAGTAGTTGGGAAGTTGGTGACATTTTAAAAGGATATTACACTTACAGTGGTGTCATACCTTATTTCTACAAAATCATAAAGAAAAACAACAACACATTCACTTTAGTTCGTCTTAAGAAAGAGATTGTTTCTGGATATTTCAATGGTGTATATAAAGTCATGCCAGGAGAAGAAGACAAAGATGAAAAACCAATAACAAAACGTGTAAACAAATATGGAAGAATAGAGATTGGTTCTGGATGGGCTGCTGTGACATTGACTTTATGGGATGGAAAGACACCTTTGGAAGGTGATGGAAGAAATTAATTTTGAAACAATATGAGACATTTATTAGAGTTTTTAGAGACAAACATAGGTAAAGACAAAGTTGAAAAATTGAAGTCAGCAAATGACTTGAATATTCCTCAAAAGATAATTGACAAATACAAGTTCAAGACAAGACTATTGAAAACTGGAAACATTGAGCTTACATCTGACATAGCAATATTCAATAATCATACTGGTTTAAGATTTGTGTTTTATATTGCTTCAACAAACAAGAAATTTTGTCTAAGAAGACAATATGCTGTAGATGCAACAAATTGGTCTAATCCACCAGCTAATATGGGAGAATTCAATAATGTATCTGACATGTGTGACTTCTTTATAAAATGGGTAGAAAATAAATTGACTGTATAATGAAATCAATTGTAGAATTTTTGAAAACAGATGTAAATCCCATAAAGTATGATCTTGTAGAAGACAAACTCTCTATAAATGAATATATTATAAAAAAATATCATTTTGAGTCAAGAAAACTAAGATCAGGAAACATTGAATTGGTTACAAAAGAATATAAGACAAAGAATGACAATTATAGTGGACAACGTTTTGTGTTTTGTGTAACATCAGAACCATTTGTATTGAGAAGACAACCAATGTTGTCAAAAGATTGGGACTATCATCCAAGAAAAATGGGAGAATTCAAGACAATTGAAGACATGTGTGTCTATTTTGAAAAATGGGTTGAAAAAAAATTGATTAAATGATATATGAAAACAATGGAAGAGATTGCAAATCAAGAGATTACTGAAGATCTTGATGTACAATATGACAAAATAATTGAAGCACTTCAAAAGGCTAAAGAAGAAAAGACACCTATAGATGAAGGCATTCTTGGCGCTTTAGTTGGTGGTGCAACTGGATTTGTCTTTGGACCTAAAGTAATGAATGCTATTTGTTCAGCTATGGGTATTGATCCAAAGGGTGCTCTTGGATCACTTATGACATCTCGTCTCATTATGACAGCTGTTGCTGGAAAAATAGGTGCAAGAATATAAACATTGTTATAAATGAAGAAAGCCGGTAACCATATGGTTACCGGCTTTCTTTTTACCATTAATTAAAGTCTGTTATTAGTTATTCTGTAACAATTGGAATCATTCTTTCAGGAACCTCGCAATATGGTTGACGATTGTTTTCTTCTTCAAAGTCAAGTTCAAGTGGTTCATAACCGGCCCTGAGAAGTTCAGCTTCGGCAATCTCAAGTTCTGCAATGTCATTGTCACCATTGATGAGAAGTTCGTAACATTTCCTGATGTGACGAACGGCATCATCAGGAGTATGTACAGTTGAAATTCCATCTGGATTGACATCAATCAACGTGTGGCATGATTCTGGGTCAATAATGACTGCGAAGATACGATCTTCATGTGGGTTTTCAACGTTGGCATAAGCCATGCAAAGTTTGTCCCAAGCTGTAACATATACCGTAAAGGTGTAAAGATTTCCACAATAGTTGATGTTCTTGGTTACGGTGTCTAATTCTGATAGTTGCATAATTATTAAGTTTAATGATTACAATTGTATATAGTAACAAACTTAAGAAAATTCAAAAAAAAACTTTACTGTTTTTCTTTTATTTCATATACAACTCCATCAATAACAATTGTCTTTGTACCGGCTGAGTCTTCACTGATTGTGTTTGGTTGCTCTTCAATTGGCATAGTTGGCAAAGTTTCGTGAATTGTGTCATCAAGATCATACTTGTCCCAAGCCGAAATTGGAAGACTGTCAACATAGAAAGAGTAACGATTGTTGTTAATCACATTTGATACTTGGAATGTACATATTCCACGGTCATCATAACGAGTCTTGCTTCTGACTGTAAACCCATTATAGGGTGACAGTGCTTCACTAATGTTTTTGTTTTCAATGGAAATCTTTTCAGATCTACTACAACTTATCACCATAAAGGCAATTGCAATAAAAGCTAATAATTTTTTCATTATTGTATGAATTTATTGGTTTGTACAATACTATATAGACAACTAATCAAAAAAATTCAAACTAATTTTCAATCTTGTGTATGTTCCAGTAAGCACTCCTGTCTGCAATAGCCATGTCAATTACATGATACTCTCCATCTGGCCCAACCATGACATCAACACTCCATTGTCCAGTCAAGTCAACTTTGTCAAGATTCTCTTCAAGATACTTCTTGATTGATTCTCTCTTTTGTTCAAACTCTTTATAGACTCTCTCATATTCTTTCTCATATACAACATTGTCTACTTCATCAAGCTTGTTATGGCAATAGTCCCAGTTCCAATAGAACTCATCATACAAATATTTCTTATTGTCAAAGTCATAGAATGCTCTCAGTTCAACTCTAAATGGCATTCCACCATATATAGTTGGACAATTTTTAGGTGCATTAATAAATGGACGAAACACAACTTCAAGATCTCCATTTGTCTCATACATCAAAGCATCATATTCAATGTTAAGCATATGCTCAACAATGTTCTCATTTGACAACCCAACAATATGGCAGTTTTGATCAAAGCTGAACTTGTTTGAGAAACATCCATTCTTCATGAAACATTCGCCTTCAGGAAACATTCCTTGAACGATTGGAGTTATGTTTTCAACAAAATAGTCAGTTATCTTTTGCTTGTCATTGATATCTCCAGAAGTATATGCATCAAGAAACCAGTCAGGTAATGTGAAAACAACATAAGGTCCAATCAAGCTTCCAAGCTTTGGAGCCCAATATGAAAAGTTGTTCTTGTTCTCTTTTTCTTCTTTTAGCCAATTGATACGACCTTGTTCAATATTCTCCTTAATCACATCGGGATCAAAAAGTCTTTTAAATGCATCGTCAAATTTTCCCATAGTTAGTCTTCAAAAAAAGTTTGTAGTTTAGAGATTTCAGTGTAGATATTGTGTTCATCTAGCCATTCTTTGTTTGTATAGCAATGGAACATCATTATTTCATTGCCTTCAGGAATCTCAACTTCTTCAATACAAAATCTGAAATTGTCTGAATTAGGATAGAACTTGTCATTGTCTTTCTTTGCCCATAAAGACAAACACTCTTTAAGAATGTTAACTTTATGCTCTTCATAATTGGTGTTTGGATCAATGTAGAAGTCAATATTAAGCTTGTTCATTTTCAAAGTTTTTTGCGCATATTAATTCAGGATAAAGATAGTTGAAGTCTAAAGAATATCTAAATCCATTTTCTTGATAGAACTTTTCTTCTCTTTTGTTTTTTTGCTCATAAAGCCAAGCATAGCATTCCATTGTGTTATGCTTGCCATCATGAAGCATCAAATTGAACTCAATAATGTCAATGTTGAAGTCAGGATAATTTTCTTTGTAATACTTGACTTTTTCACTTAGCTCTTCAAATTTGCCTTCTATATACAAATCTAAAAGCTCTCTGTACCATTCACTTTCATCCTCAATCTTAAGCAAGTCTCTATAGACTTTCAATGCCTTCTCTTTATCTTTGTGGTCAGACTTATCAAGCCTATTGATCATCTCTTGAATCTCTTCTCTGCTAAGCATATCAACAATTTTCGTTTTTGGTCAATTTGTCATATTCAAGAAGTTCTGCAACTTTCTTGAGATATCTTTCGGTTGACAAGCCTTGAGCCTTGTATTGTTCAAGTTGACGATTGAGTTGTTCAAACTCTTCAGAAGACATTGTCTTGAGCTTCTCTGCTAATAATTCATGTAATTGCATATGTGAAAATTTTAGTTCAATAATGTTTTTATGTAATTTTCAAGATAATCTTTACCGTTTATATACATTCTATTTTTCAAGTCATATACATTGTATGTTCCAAGCATAAGAGGAATAGCACAGTGTGTAATACATAGACATTTGCATTTACACTTTTCACATATTTTGGGCAAAAGTTTATAAAACATGATTTGATTTTTCAAATCATAGCCAGTGTCAGCTTCATCAAAAATGATTAGAGTGTCTTCATCAAACTTTTCTTTGTATTTCTCAATATGTCTTGCAAACATCTTCATAAGACGTTGCCCTTTGCTCAAATTAGCTGTATGAAATCCACCATTGTTGATGAATGCACAAGCATCAAAGCTATTGTTCATAGACAATGGATCATCAAACTCAGAAGAAAGATAGAAAATGTTCTTGAAATCAGTGTCAATTGTTGTGAATGGCTTCAAGAATGATTTGATGTCAGAATAGTTCAATGAAGCTGATCCAAGATCCTTTTCTTGTCCATCAAGATTTGAGCATTTATGTGCTCTTATAGAATTGACTAATGTTGACTTGCCACAACCATTGTCACCTGTTATAAGAATGACAGGTTTATCTTTGAAGTCAAAACAAATCTATTCTCCTTTATTGAAAACTTTTCTTACATCATCGTTAAATGTCACTTTTACATAACTCATAATCAAAACATTATTTCAATTCATTAAACTATTAATCTTTTATTGTGATCTTTGCACAAGTCATCATATTTTTTAAGTTCATCTACTTTGTTTTGAAGACTTTCGCATTTCTTAAGCCATTCATACCTAAGTTCAAAGTTCAATGCCATTGGGTTTTGTATGAACAACTTATTAAGGACTTTTATTGCACGGTTAGCTTCAGTTTCTGTTATTCCATCTTCAAAGTTAGTTTGGACAAAATGGTAAAGTTGAGAGTCAAGCATATCTCCATCATCGTCAATGATTACATAGTTCTCAACTTCAGGATGATCATTCAAATACTTTTGGATTTGGCCACCTCTACCTCCACCCAATCCGATCCAAGGAGTGACATCATAAAGGTTGTCAATAAACCAATTGAGCATTTTGTTATGAGGACATCTTTTAGGCCTGCCAATCATCTTGTCAATAGTCTCTTCAACAGTCTCCATACGCCAAGAAGATGACACTACAATCTTTGCTTCAGTATCATCTACTATCTTCTTGACCCACTTAATCTTGTCAGCTTTAAGATACCATTTAGGTGGGATTGTTATGACACCATCAAAATCAAGAAATATTGCTTTCATATCCTAAGTCTTTTGCAATCAAATATAGTAATTCTTGTCTTGTCTGGTTTCTTGGTTTTCTCCATTTTGCTTCTAAAGCATTTATTTGGTTGTTTGTCATATTTTTGCAAGCTTCCCACAAAAAATCTTCTAATTCTCTTTCAGATGGCATGTTCATATTAATCCCAGCAGTCTTCTAAAAATTCGTCACGTTCTCTAATTCTTTTAGCTTCAGTTTCATAGTCTGTACAATCTATGCCAACACTTTCATAATAGTCAACTTTCTTCTTTGCTCTTGCAAGATAGTACTTGTCTGTCAATTCCTTTAGCTCTTCCCAGTGTTCATCCCAATACTTTGCATCATGTCCAAATGATTCAATATAATCTTCTAACAGCATTTGATGTCTAATGTTTGTAAGTATCAATAAGATATTGTAAAGCTTGCAAGTCTAAGTCTGTGCAAATCTGTGTTGTGTTTTTGTTGAGATCTCTAAGATAGTCAACAAAGTCTTGTGATATAGCTAATGCTTCTGATGGTGTCATTGTTTTAGAATTTGTATGTGTCTTTAGTAGCTTCAATAGCAAGGTTTATGTCAATCATGCCTCTATGATCGAAATGATGCTTGTTAAGGAAGTCTACTTTTTCAAAAGGTTTCTGTAGTTTGTCATATTGCTCTTTCTCAGAATCACTCATAGTATACATCGGACGAAGATATGGCTTGTATTCCTTGTACGCACCAAACTTTATGTCTGCTATATCACTAACATGAATAATTTGATTAAAACTTGTTTTTGGATCCGACATCCAGCTACATTTGGCATATGTATTTGTAAGCACTCTGCCCGCAATGTCTTTGATTAACAGTTCTTTTGTCTCTTCAGTCATAATCAATACAGTCTAACTAATCTCAATTCCCTTTTCTCTTGCTTTCTTAATCTTGTTAGTATTAATCACTTTCTAAGATCACTGTTCTAAGTTCATAATGTTTTTCAATAGCATCAAATAATCCAAGAGACTCAACATGATCATGTAATTCAGAAAACCTTTTTTCAGCTTCTGTTTTATCTGTATATGTCTTGTTATCTACAATATATTCTCCGTAATGAACTATTTGACAAGTCCAATCTTCTGGATCTTCACGTCTAGTTTTACAAACAATTTGATAGCCACGTTTCATATTAATAAAGTCTTATTTCAATACCCTTTTCTCTTGCTTTCTTCATCTTGCCAGTGTTGCTGTCCATAGAGTTGGTGAACACAATCTGTACTTCTTTCCATGAGCCAGTGTTACGATATTCTGGGTGCAACTTCAGAAATTCAGCTTTTGTTGAGCAGGTTGTAGGCTCACCAGTCATGATAATTGGAATCTGGTTTGACTTGGCTTGAGTCTCATTTTCATATTTGATTCTGAATGTGTCAAGGTCCATTCCAAGCTTTTCAAGGATGTTGTTCAAATAGACTCTGTTTTGAGAAGTCTCATTGAACACCCATTCGTAACCTTCTTTTGCAAGATGCTCAAAGTCAGCTTCACCATTGATAATGTATGCTGCACATTGTTCTGAAACTTTTCTACCACACAACTTGAAACTACATGAAGCAATGATGTCTTTCAAAGTTATGTTCTTCAAAAGCTCAACAAAAGCTTTCTTTACATTGTTTCCAGTCTTTCCACCACCAGCACCATAGTAGACATCTTCAGGAGTGAGTTCCAAGATGTTCCAAGGCATTTTCTTTGGAGTGTCGCCAAAGAACTCCATTGTTACTTCATCTTCCTCAGTCATGTAAGTGAAGATCTTGGCAGCAATCTCAGTTCCAATGTTTGGAATGTTCAATGACTTAGTTGAGTTGATGAAAGCATTCTTTGCTTTCTCTTCTTCTGTCAACACCTTCATAAGATGGATGTCTTCTAAGTAAGTGTTGTCAGGAGTGTTCAACTTGTCAATACTGAAATTGTCTGTATTTGTCACTTTATATAAGAATGGGATAATGTCACCAGCCAGGCTCATTATAATCTTAGAACCGATAGAGACTCTTTTGGCAACCAAGTTTCCGTAGTTTGAACCGGAGCATTTCTTTACCATTCTTCCGTCCATTTCAACAGGATTGACCCAAATGATAGGAATAAGCTCACCAGTCTTTCCAAGCTTCCAAGTGATATCAATAACTTCAGTCTCCTTAAGCATTGGTACAAATTTGATAGCAACACAGTCCTTAGGACGATGTTCAGTCATGTTATTGATACGCTCTTTAGCAATTGGCTTGATAACTATGCCATCTAAAGCATATTCACACTCTTTACGATATTTTTCAAAAGCGTAGTAAATAGCTTCAAGGTCTTCCGGTGTGTCAATTGTTGTGTTCTCAATTGAAAACTTAGGAAGAATGTCATATTTGTTGATTCTGTTTGTGGTGTTGAATTTGATGACATTCCAGTCTTGGTCATGCCAACCTTCACCAAAATCTTCTCTCAAATCGTAGATTATGATATCTAAGTCAGCAAGTCTTGCTTGGAAGTCTTCATCATCAGAATAGTCTGTATTGAGGACACCTGAAACAAATGAACGAGGATTAGTGAACTCATCAGCATACTTTTCTTCAAATACTGACTTTTTCACCAGAACCTCGCCTCTGTAAATCCTGTGAAGATTGTCTTCTGCAAACAACATTTCTGGAATCTTTCCCTGAATATGTTGCGTAAGGTCTTTGCCATATTCACCATCTCCACGTGAAGAGATGCTAAGCAATCTTGCTTTATTTGATTCTATTTCAAAAGAGCAACCATCATATTTCGGAGTGATAATCACGCTTTTACGACCAAAATACTTGACTGCTTCATCAAAGTACTTTTTCCAGTCAATGACACCATCATCACCTTTATGGATTTGCACCTTTGAAAGTGAACCCATAATAAATGGATGCTTGATTGTGTATGATGGATTATGACGAGCTCCAATGGCTGCTTTGTTTTCAAGACCGAGTTCTTTCTCCAAAGCATCAAACTCAAGATCGCTCATTATTTCTTCACCATTGTAATAAGCTTCTTTTGCTCTCCAATATAACTCTAATTTTTCTTCGTATGTCATTTCATTTAATTGTTTGTCCTATCAAAATATAGTATTTTTTTAAAAAAATTCATATAAATAAGGGAATTTTTGTGATATACTTTTCTATTTTAAATTAAATGAAAATTTATGTAACATGGAACTTATTTTAGCAATATTATTGTTTTTTGTTTTAAGTTATATGTCACTGTTTTTTACAATAAAGAAATATAAAGAATATATCTTAAAAAACAATATAACAAATACTTATGAAACAGTAAAAGTTATTGATAAAAATTTGATTTTTGTCACTTTAGCTTATACTGACAAAAATCCAAACAGAATGTACACATTATTATTTATGATAAAAACATTGTTTTATATATAATGCAAGAATTAGATTTCAATAAGATGCAACCTACTTTAGAGAGTATTAGCATCTCAAAAATTTTGTCATTAATTGCCAAGCCTGCTGATCAAGAAAAAATGCTTGAGAATACTTACAACAAGCATTTCAATAATCCAGAATCTGAATATTATCAACTTACAAAAGAACAAATTAAAGAGATTTGGGAGAACAAGGGAGCTGCATCTCGCCATTATGGGTCATTGCTTGATGACTACATTGGAATAAAATTGACAAGTCAAGATCCAACTGAATTAGAGATGTTCATGCTTGACAATGATGTTGAAGGTGATGAAAGACTTAAAGGACTTGTAAGCTCGTTTGACAATTTTTATGACAGACTAACTAAAAGTGGTGACATGAAGTTCATCACAAGAGAACAGACATTATACTATGTTCCTGAAAATCCAGACTATGAAAGACTTCATAGTCAAAGTCTTGACTTTGCAAATGAACCAAAGAACATGAGCACTTGCATAAAAGGACGTTTTGATGCTTTGTTTAGAAACAAGAAAACTGGAAAATGGATTATCATTGACTGGAAATCTTCAAAGAGCATTGACATTGCAAACAAATGGGACAAGCTTTTAGGTCCTTGCAAGCAATTAGACAACTGTAACTATAACACTTACACAATACAAGGTTATTTTTATAAGACAGCTTTATTGAATGACTATCTTCCAGAAGGAACAACTGAAGATGATGTTGAGTTTTTGATAATACAGCTTCCAGGCTTCATAATTCCTGGGACAACTGAAAACTTCAAAATTTGGAAGCCAGCATTCAAATATGACAAGTCATTCATGGAGAAAATATTTGAGTTTGCAATAAAGAAAAATGACTTGTTGAATATAGCAAAAAAAGATGTTGTGACAAGAGATGAAGCAAGACAACTTGAAGATGAAAGCATCCCGTTCTGACACTAAACCTGTATGGGTTCCAGTGTCTGAGAATTTTCTTCACCCAAAAACTGTTGGAAACTATGATGCAAGTTCGGCAAAAAAGTATTTTGTAGCCGACTTGCCTAACCAATATTATGAAAGAATGAAATATGAGAATTCCTAAATGTTTTAAATGCCAAAACTTTGGATGGTGGGATGGTGACTATGTGTGCATTGAGCATTTGAAAATTCTAAACAATGTTCATGGCAAATGGATGATTGATGATGATTTAGTTAAGTCATTAAAAGAAAATAATCAATGTGAAGACTTTGTATTGTCATGCAACAAAATTATAAAGAACATGTATGTTGAAGAATATCTTCATTGGAAAGAGCTACATGACTTAGAAAAACAACTTGAAAGACATGTCAAATGAAAAAGTATAAAGTTTTGTTTTGTGACTTAGATGGCACTTTGATAGAGCCAAAGACAAAGAACAGATTTCCGGAAGGTATTTGGGATATGCAAATGAAATTCAATGTATTTGATCAAATAAAGAGAATGCAACCTGAATGCATATTCATTGCAGCAAACCAAGGCGCTGTAGGACAATATTTCACAGAAAAACAATTTGAAAGCAAGATTGACTATGTTCTCAATTGTCTTGTTGCTTATATAGAAAGTCCAGAATACAAAGTCAAAGCGTATGACTCTATATATTGCACTTCTAATGATAAGACAGATCCATTCAGGAAGCCAAACACAGGTATGCTGGAATACATTTACAAAGCATATATGCTATATAAGGAATACACTTTAGATGACATGATAATGATTGGAGATGCTTCTGGATTGAAATATAATCCAAGTCGTATAGACATCGATTGTGCAAACAATTTTGGAATACATTATTGCGATGTGAATGAATTTACAAAAATAAACAAGTTTGAAAATGATTAATAACAATGAGCAATATGATTATGTAATTGACAATGGCAATGTCATTGACATTACAAAAAAGACATGGAATTGTCCACGCTGTGGAAATCCTGTAAGTTCAAGAGTTCTTATTTGCCCTTATTGCGGAGCATCAAGAACTGACGAAGATATTAATGCTAATGAACAAATGATTTGTGGATAAAATGAGAAACGTATATTTTATTTCAGGACATAGAAACATCACTGAACAGGAGTTCAAGAAAAACTACACTCCATTATTGATAAATGCTGCTGCAGAAGATCACAGTACATTTGTTGTTGGTGACTATTATGGTGTAGACATAATGGCACAAAACTTTTTGATTGATGTTCTAAAGATAAATCCAGATAGAGTGACTGTCTATCATATGTTTGAGTCTCCTCGTAATAAGAATCCAAAAATAACAAATACAAAGGGTGGATTCACAACAGATTCAGAACGTGACTCTCAAATGACAAATGACTCTACACAGGACATTGCATTTGTCAGGGATGAGACAAAATGGTCAGGAACAGGAGAAAACATATTAAGAAGACACAAACTTAAGAGCAACTAAGTTGCTCTTTTTATTTTTAAATAAATTAGATTGTGTTTTGTAATGCAAAATATAAATGAATATCTTTCAGCTAAAGAAAAAGTAAAAGATGAAAAATATTATGTTGTTCTTACTGGAAATACTCCATACATTAAATTAAAAGAAAAATATGGGTCTGAAGCAATTGTGCAACGTAAATTGTCTTCGCTTCAATATTGGATTTTACCTGGTTCAAAATTGTTAAATATACTAAAACCATTTGAAGATAGAATAAAGACAAAAAAATATATTTTACATATATGGGAAGTTCCTGAAGAATATAAATATGATATTGAAAAATTCAAAAAAGAGTTTGAAGATTCAGACAAATATCCTGAAAGCTATTTGAAAGAAATTGATTATGATGAAATATTATGAAAACTATAATAGAATATCTTTCTACTAATAAAATAAAAACAAAACCAAATAAAATTAGTTTTTACGATATTGTAAATAGACTAAACAATATAGCTAATGATGAAAAATTAGTTGATATCATAAATGTTATGCAACAATATTATGATGAACCAACTGACAAAAAAATATTTGATTTTATATGTGATTTAGTAGAAAGTGGATATGAAATTTCATTAAAAAAAGACTACAAAAATTATTTTTCTGAAACTGGAAAAATAACTTTTTTAGAAAATTCAAAAGTAATTGCATTTTCACAATATAGTCCTTTTTCTAATGGAAACCCTGCAAGAAATTTTTCATTTGATATTTTTGATTGTGAACATCTTACATGGTATGTTGTAATATTATCTATAAGTGAAAATTTATGTATATTACATGATCTTCATGGAGATAGTTATAAGCAATTTAAAAGGTTTATTGATGAAGGTGCTTTAGATTTTGATACACAAATACATGATAAATTCAAAGAAGAAATAATAGATAATGTTTGCAAAAATTTACGTGAAAACTTATTGTAAATTATTTGTTTTCAATCATCTTGTAAACTTCTTTTCTGTCAATTCCTTGCTCCATCATTGCAGCCTTGAAAGCTTTTGCAAGTTCATCTGGTGTAGCCTTCTTGTTTTCTGCTCCCTCTTTTGGTTGTGCAAGCAGATGGTTCTTTGAGAAATATGCATACATGAATGTGTCAATTTGCTCTTTGAGATCTTCTTTATAGATATCAAACAACATCTTGATTTCAATGAATTGAGCCTTTGTACATTCAATTGCAACATTTGCCGTAGCATCTCCATAACCCATCTTAGAAAGCTCTATCTTTGCTTTCTTTGGTGATCTGTCAAGGTTAAACACTTTTAAGTCATGACCCGCAACAGAATTACAAATTTGGACAAGTAACTGAATGAACAACTGATTTTCAGTGTCAATAAGATATATTTCGACTTTGTCTGAAACAATGTCTTCATCTTTGATTCCATATTTGTCCATCATAATCTTCAACATCTTTTCAGCGTTGGCTTTTTCGCCTTCAGTGCCTCTATCTGCTAAAGCTTTGACTTTCTTTATCTTGTCAAGTATTTCTTCTTTTGTCATAACTTAAACTTTACATTTTTATATAGAAACATAATGTCACTATTTCATTATATAAAAATATAATTATGCACAAACAATTGGACAATCAATGTCTTTGACAAGAATCATGTGTCTCATGACTCTATAGTCAAAGTATTTCTTGTATTTGCGAGCTCTAATGTCATAGCAATTCTCAATATATTCATCAATACAAGGTCTGCCTCTTTCTATCCATTTTTTCTCTTCTTCAATTGACTCTGCACAAATACATAATGGTCCATAAATGCAATAACTCCAGCTATCAATATAGTTTGTCACAAATATCTTGAGTCCAAGATCATTTATGAAAATATGTCCCTTTCCATCTAAATCAACAGCCAATTCAAAAAATGGATGATTAATACAAAGCTCATCAAACTCGTCTTTGCTTGGATATCGATATCCTGACTCTAATCCATTTTTCTTGACAACATGACTCAAATAGTCTGAAAATGTTATTTGTCCGACATTTGTGTCAAGTGACACATTCATTACGGAAACAAATTTCTTTTTTCCAACAATAGCTTCTGTAATAAGATCAGGTTGTTTGTCATTCCTCAATTGTTCTTCTACTTCTCTACGCATCTCAAATTGATTTTTATGTCTTTAGCTTTTATTGCATTCTTTTGACTAGTCAGCTCATTGACTTCTGTCTGGTTGTCATTTAATTGTTTTTCAAGCTTTTCTATTTCTGTTTTCTTTTTATTGATTTTGTCTTCAATAGCTTTTGTCTTCTCATCAATCTTTGATTGAATACATCGTTTTTTATAGAAAGCAATGCATTCTTTGACAAACTCTTTATCATATCCAATGACAAAATCTCCATCGTTGTCAAGCAATTGTTTAAATGTTATAGTGTCATCAAAATCCCAATACTTTTTTGTAGAGTATTCATAAAACCTATAGTCAAGCTTATTGTCGGTGGCATAAAATGTCTTATGAACTAACTCAATAAAAAGTCCACCAACAACCTTATATGATACAGGAATATAAAACACAGAATGATCATATTTAGCTCGTGTTTCTGGTTTTGTTCGATATGTTGTGTCATTAATGTAATAGAATGGAAAATTGTCTAATACATCAGTAACATTTTTGATTAAAGCATCAGTAGTCTTTCTAAGCTCTTCCCAATCATAAAGGTTTTTGTAGTTCAAATACTTCTTTATGAATTCAATGTCATACCAAATATAGTCTTTGTAGTTTGAACCCTTTATGACTTCATCATTGTTGTTTGAACGATATTTTGTCAAAAGCAAAGCAATCTTGTTTTTAGTGATGTTATATACGACAGTCAAATTAATGAAGTTTTCTTTCTCATACCATTTCACATCATTATATCCAAAATTATACTGGTCTTTAGAGAAGAACATTCTGTCATAGTTAATGTCTTTATAGAAATAAAGATTCAAATGCTCATCATAGAAAAATGTTTCTGGAGAGAAAATGTCAAGAATATCTTTTCTGTCAAAAGCTCTGAAGATTGACAAATATTTGTGCAAAAAGTTGTCTATCCAATCTTGTTTTGACTTTGGGTGTTCAATAAGTTTTGTAGGGATGTCTACAAAGCAATTTTCAAATTCATTAATGTTGATAATCATTATTCTAAAAATTTAAAATGAAGAGAGGGTTGCGGGGCTCTTCAGTCCTGAAACCCTTTATTGTTTAATGTGTAGATTGGCAGACTACATTACAGTTGATTTTCCCTCTCTTCCTTTGTTAGTCAATTCCTAAGGTGTGCTTTGCAATCTCAATTTCCTGCGGATTACCAGTGTACTTGCCGAGGTCGTCAGAAAGCTTTACAACATCCTTCCACTGACGTTTTTCAGTGATCTTGGCTGCAGTAAGTTTGATAACGATGTTCATCGGCTTCACATTGTTGACATCGCAAGTGAGGTTGGTGCCAATGCCATAGGAGTCAAGCATGCGACCATTGACAGTCTTGTGAAGCTTGATCGCATCCGTATAACTCAGAGCGTTGCTGAACACAATCATCTTATGGGAGGGGTCAATGCCAAGCTCCTCATACTTTTTGATGATGTCCTCAAGCGCCTCTATATTGTCTCCACTATCCACCCGCAGACCGTCAAATAGTTTTGCGTGAAGCTCAGTGAAGTTTTCAAAGAATGCCTTCCGTGTGTAAGTGTCATACAGAAAGATTCCGAGGTCGCCCTGATAACACTCCTGCCAGTAGTTCATAGCCACATAGTTAGCTTCATTGTAACCAAACAATGAGCATGTCTCAATGAACTGATGACTCATAGTACCGATAGGAGTTAGTCCATATTTCTTTGCAAAGTAGACATTTGAAGTACCTACAAATGTAGACTTTTTGTTTGTTTTTGCAGTATATTCATCGCTTGCCATTTTTGTAGCTTCGATAATCATTTCTTGATGATTGAAAGACATTCTACGACGAGTTCCAAAATCACTGAACTTCACACCAGCTTCAATAAGGGCTTTTGCCTTTCCATAAGCCTTGTCATATTCTTTTTCATAGTCATAAGTAATCCAGTCATCATTAACAATGTGATACATCTCAGATACAGTGGAAAGAATAGGCATCTCCCAGAAAACTGTTCTCCAAAGTAGACCTTCAATGGTGATTTCCAAATGGCCTTCTGCATCTTGTGAAATCTTTACTTCATTGGGGTTCATCTTGAAGCCCTTAAGGAATGTGAAGAACCAAGTTGGGAAGTAGGAGCATTTGCTCTCTAAGAATTGCAATTCATCGTCAGCAAATTCAAGCTGCCCAATGTAATTGATTTGCTCTTGTAACATTGCAGCAAATCCATCGGGATATACTGTCTTGTTACGGTCAACAAAAGTGTAACGACCCATTGCACGAGGAAATTTTTCCAAGTAAGCATAACATACACTAAATGTGTAAAGGTCATTGTCTAATAAGCTATTGATAATTTGTCTCATATTTTATAGTTTTAGCAATACATAATCAATTATTCATCAATAATTTCATATTCAGCATCTTCTGCACCTAAAGTTGCAGCTTTCATTTCCTTGTTGAAAACATGTGCAGCAGTGATTGCTTTCTTTGCAAGAATTTCATACAGTTCAGTGTCATTTTCTGCAGAAATTTCATTAATGACTGGGTTGGCAAGCATGCTACTCATAAATTGCTTTGCTAAATTTTCAAAATTATTCATGTTTATTTATGTTTTAATGATTATTAGTTGTTTTCAATTTTGTGCCAGCACCATGAGTCACAATACCAAAGTTCACCATCAAGGTCAACAACATCACTTACTGAAAGACTATGTCCTTTGAAGTCTTCTGGATGGCGAATGTTGAAGATAGTGAACAAATCTTCAAGAACAAAATTTTCACTGCTTCCACCTTCAATCTCTCCTTCATAGACTTTATTGTAGTCTTTTAGATTGAACTTGCCATGTTCTTTGAGAAGTGATTGCCAATCCTCGAATAGCTTCTTTGCAGTTTCTGCATTTTCATCGTTGATTTGATAGAGAATGTATTTATGAGTCATGATTGTTGGATTTTACATTATTATATAGAATTTAATTTCTGTAAATTCAAACTTTTTGTGCACTCATAATGAATGGATAGATTCCAAAGAATGGAGCCCGAATTCCACGAGTCTTGATATAATAAGTTTCACCAGGATTCAATGATCCGAAAGCATCAGAATGGAATATTCCATTAGGATCAATTCTGTACATTCCATTGTCAGTGCTGACGTAATAGTAGTAAGTTGTGCTGAATCCATCGTCATTGTTGCCGTAAATGTGTTGTTGCTCATTCACAGAATAAACGGTTACAGTTTCTGAGCCTTCCTGATTGTACATGTAAATGTACGGAATTGCCAAAACAAGAATGGCTACACAAAATAGGAAAAAAGTTTTGAAACTTTTTGATGTTTGAGTTTGATAGAAATTGTTCATTTGTCTTAGATTTAGTTGTTGTTACAACGTCTATATAGAAACTTTTAGTTTCAAATTCATTTTGAAATAGTAATGTTTTTCTAAATTTTCAAAAAATTATTCCATATCCACACCAAAAAATCCCAACAAATGTAAACAAAGGCAAATATCAAAGCTGCTACATAAATAACAGCTAAGATACCTGCCCATATATGAATCCAGTCAACTTGCTTTGATTTCATTATTATGATTAATGGTTATAATAATCTGGATTTTTATGTTTATTAGATACAACATACATATATTTTGGTTCAATTTTATACAAAGGATCACAATCGCCATACACATCTGTACAATAAGTGAAAATGTCTTCATCCCACCAAACAGGATGCAAGCTGATTCTTTGATCATATTTGGAATAATTGGGAATGATGTCATCTAGAATTTTAGAAATATTGTCTAAGTCTTCTTTTGTCCACCACTTTGTATAAACAATAATGTCACCATCAAGAATTTGTTTTCCTGTTGCATCATAAAGTCCTGTTTGCGCTCTCTTTGGAAACTCAGATTTCATTAGTTCTTCTTTGTCATCGTCAAGTATTTTTGAAACATAAAGTTTTGCATCTCTAATGATACAATCTTCAATTTCTTTACCATTTTCTATCTCCTCTCTATACATTGAAAAAATGCAAGGATTAGCAACGATTCCACTTGCTATTTGTGCAATCATCAATTTTTCAATATTTGTTTTATCCATGTTTGTAGATTTATTCTGTTGCTATTGTAATGCCATCATATTGTGAGAACATGACAGGAATAAGCATCTTGGGTGCTGTCAAAGCATTGTCAGTAATTGTTCTGAACATCAAATATCTTTGTTTTGTTTTCCTGTCTTTGCAAAATATCACCTGTACCGGTTGAGGCAAATCTACCGGCACAGTGAAAATCAATTGTCTTTTTTCATTGAGTATATAATAGTTCATATCACTTGTCTTTGTATACTTTGTTTTCAAAGAACCACTTCATGATTCTGTACTTTATTTTTGGAGTGAACACAAATGTCACAAGATGATTCCATATGCTTTCAGTGTCCATGTTGTCAAGTCTTTCATAAGACAATCCAGTGCAATTGGAGTCTTTAGCTAACTGTATAATCTTGTTGTTCTTTTCTTCTTCATCATTGTCTGGACACATAAGAATCCAATCACCAAGCACTTCAGAAGAACTTAATCTGAGATCTGGACTATAACTTGTATAAATCTTATTAGATGCTTTGCTTTTGATTGCAAATGGACCGGTAAGTTTGTTTTCTCTTGGAATATTGAATGACTGATTTTTGAGAGCAGTCAATGCAATCAATGTACCAAGATTGTCAACTGCTTCTTTCCAATGTTTTATTGTTTTTGCCATAATAACTTATAATGTTTAGATTAAATTAGTTTTGCTTTCTTCCAATTCTTAGTCCAGTGCTCATCAGTCTGTACATGATTTGGACGAACCCATTTGCAAACATTGTGGCTGAAGTCATCGATAGGAAACTCATCAGCAACTCTTATAACCACACCCTCACGAGTTGGACCATAGACTGATGGTTGTGTCACATAGTAGTCAACTAATGTCTTAAGTTCGTTCTCTGAAGTGACAACACCTCTCCAAAGGACAGGAGCGGTTGGCACATTCATTATCTTAGCCATTGTCTCAACGTCATCCCATGAGTACCAGTTCACTCCATTGTTGACTGCAAACATGTGCCAATATGACTTAAGTTTGTCATAATGGATTGAATGCTCTCCATACAGATTTTCACCATATATTGTTTCATCATGTCCAATGTATTGTTTGAGATTCCAAAAAAGACCTCCATTTGGATCCCACAGATTAAGAGACCATGGAGAACGAGTAGGAGCAGCATGAGATCTTGCATAGACATCAAATTCAGTCATTGCTGTGTTCTCGCCGTCAAGCTTCTCAGTTATCACAATCTCTTTTCCATAGAAATATAAAAACCAGTCACCTTGAAGTTTCTTGTCATCCTTTGTAGAACCTGGTGAATATGGTAAATGGTAAGTGCGAGGATATTTGATATTTGTTTCCATATTAATAAACTATTGCTGACATAAATCTGTAGAATTCGTATGCTATATCATCATGAGGATTGTTGTTGCAATACTCTCCAAGTTTTGAACACCAATCACATAACTTAAGTTTTATTCTCCAACGTAGACTTAACTTAATCATTTTAAGAGGTTTCTAAGTGCTTCGATTGTCTCATTGAAGACGGTGGTCTTTTCGTCATTATCCATGTTGTGGAAAGTCTTTCCAAACTTGTATTTTGGATTCTTTTGCATATGCATAAGGCATAAGTAATAGATGAAAGGTGGCCATTCTCTTTCTGTATTGAGAACTTCCGGAAGCTCCTTTTCTGCAGCATTGATTGCATCATCAAAGCAATTGTCTGCATTTTCTAAGTGGTAGTGAGCTACAAGCTGGAACAAATCATTTTCAGTAATCATTGTCTTCTGTTTTGATGTTACAATTACATATAGAAACAATTCATTTGAAATTCAATTTAAAAAGAAAAATCTTGTCCTTCGACGGGCAAGATTTTTCAATATGTAAAACCAAATTCCGATAAAATCGTTGTCAATGTTTTTTGCCAATATATTCTGGAAAAGCATAACTAAGATTTTCTTTCTTCATTTCAGAATCATTCCATTCACGAATGTAGTCATATTTGTCCCATGAAAATACTTTGTACACAGGAAGTGTTGGATAGCCAACATATGTCTTGTAACGAATCTTAGCCGCCCATAGATAATCACTGCCACATTTTTTGATTTCAATTGACTCAATTGTCTTTCCTTGTTGTTTTTCGTAATTCTTGATGTCTCTTTTTACTTGATATTGTGTGCAAGAGGCAAGCAAAACAAGTAATGTAAAAATACCAAATAGCTTTTTCATTGCAGTTCAAATTTAAGTTCATTAAGTTTGTCACAAATTTCAATGGCCTCAATTGGATCATCAACAATTAAAGCATTTCCATTATATACTTCTGGCTCAAAGCTGTCATTGTACCATGCTCTTTCTGGCATGCATCTCCAATACTTCCCAATAGGAATGAGACGTGTCTTGTACTCGTTGTCCTTGAATAGTTTTCTGTCATACCATTCAAGTCTGAATGCACCACACATAATTGGATTTCGTGAGCTTTCTGATGTCACAATGCCAATCAAAGGAAACATTGATTTTTCACAAGTTGTCATTTTCATGACAAGTGTCTTCCCGATATAGTCAGGAGTCATTTTGAAATCCTTGACAATGTAGCGTTGAAGATACTCTATCAAATCTTCTTGCGAAGCGTTTTTAAAATTTACATTAAGATACATTTGTTTTAGATTTTAGTGATTACAACCATATATAGAAACTTTTAGTTTCAAATTCATTTTGAAATACATCTTAAAATTCAAACAAATGTCACTTTTTTTGTCTTGGCTTTCTAAAAGTCAGCTTTCCATCCCATTCTTTCTTAAGATTTATATTCACTTTTCCATCAGGATTTTTAATATAATGTAAATTGATTTGATCTTTGTCATAATACATCTTTCGATTGTTAAGATCAAAAATCAAATTGACAGCATTATACCAACTGTATTTTCCATGTGTAATGGTAAATTGCACAAATGGAATTTGAAACTCTTTGTAGTCCTTATAGACACCATTTACAGCTTCACCAAGGTAAGCTGAATGTGTGTATTTCTTTGCCCATGTTGGATGAAACTTTCCAGAAATAATCTTCTGAAGTTTGAGAATCACTTCATCTCTGTCAAGTGACTCATAAATTGGAACAAGGTATGAACCTTTTCTGTCTTCTGCATAAATATAGTATTTTTCAGGAGCAGGCTTAGCATCTGAATCATAATTGATATAGAAGTCTGCAAATAATGATGATGACATAATAATTATTTTTTAAGTGATTTCTTATATTGTATTTTCCATTTTTTGAAGTCCTTAGCAGTAATGTTTACATTTCCTCTTGAATTAAGTTCTTTCATAAACTCATCACGTTTCCCTTTCCAATACATACCTTCAAATTGTATATACATGCAACCATCATCAAAATAATTATCTTCATCATCATATTCAAAAGGAATTGTTGTCTTATCTTCAACAACCCAGTCATACCATTTATTTTCATACTCATAATGACGAACTGTTCTGAATTTCTTGAAATAGAATACAAGAACTTCAGTTGGAAACTGTGAAAGTGGAGTTATTTGTTTTTCTTTTTTCATTATCCTAATCTTATAACTTGAACACTTAATTCATAAAATAAGCCATACCAACGTTCACCAATTTTCAAATTGTCTATTGCTTCAATCTCATTTATTTCAAATCCAAGATCTTCAAGCTTATCTAATTGGCAAACATTTACACAATATTCACCATCGTCATTATAAGATATTGTATTAATTACTGCAAATCTTTTTTCATTTTTGGGACACTTCCCAATAAGCACTTCTTTCATTATAATTTGATTTAGTAATTAATGTATAGTAAATATTTATATTAAATTCAATTTTCTAAATTAAGCCAACATTTGATGTACTCATTTTCAGAGTCTGTGTCTAGCTCTCCATCCATTTCAAAACAAAACTCTCCATTCAAAAACACTCTTGCTACAAACTTTCCAAGATATGTTCCATGAACTATCTCAAACTCTTTTCCCTCAATAACTCTTACATCTTTTGTTTCCATTTTGTTGAATACATATTTTTATAGTCAATCAACTTCAATCAACTTGTCAACTTCACTCTTGTCAATGGTATTCATTTTTGATGCCATTCTCTTGATGACTTCAGGATTTATTTGTCCAGCACGTCTTTCAATGCATACATCAATTGGAGTCTTGAAATTAATACCAATGACTGTGGCCTTGAATTGTACAAGCAAAGCAATCATTGGCTTGCGATATCTCAATACAAGATTTGTGTCATCAATAATGAAATCTTGACCAGCCTTCAAATATTGCTTGATTAACTCACGTTCTCTTTCAGTCACCTTGTTCTCTTGCCAAAACTCAAGTCTTGCTTTCTGATCAACACTAGAAGTATAGCCGAGCTCGGCTCTAATAATGTCTCTTGACACTACTGGCAAATCTGGATATGTTTGCTGACACCAAGTTGACTTTCCAGAACCTGGAAGACCAACTAAGAAATAGACAGTTGAATACTTTTTTGTTTCGGTCTTCTTCATATTTTCATATTAAATTTGCCAAAATATATAGTAACATTAGTTGATTAATTCATAACGTAAGTTCTTCATGTTAGATCCAATGTCTATTGTCTTTCCATTGAAAGACACAAACTTGAACAATATCTCCAAATTGCTGCCATATCTCATTTCAATGACTTTTCCCTTGACATCAAAGTTTGGAAAGAACTCGCAATCACTCTTGAAATGCACCTTCTTGCCAAGAAGTTCTCTTAGTTGATTATATGTCTTTGACTTTATACTTACCATCATTTAAAAATAGTTATTTTTAATCAATATATTATTTGAAACAGAAATAGTATGAAAGACTTGAAACATTACATATTAGAAAAAGAACAACTTTCTGATGTTGATACAAAATGGCATCCGGAAGAAGGTTTATTTTTAAAAAAGGATCCAGAGTATATTGCAAATTATTTGATTAAGAACTCAAAGGATCTCAAACAAGCAATGTCAAGGCTTATGTTCTATATGAACCGTGCAGGTGAGAACCTTGAAAACAAGACAGTATTGAACAAAGCTAAAGAATTGATACACAATAAAGTAGAAGAAGAAAATAAACAATAAATAAGATATTATGAAAGATCTGAAAGAATATATATTAGAAACATATGATGATAATCATATTGTTGGAGGATATCCGATTGGTAAGATTCAAAAATGCATTGAAAAAGAATATACATGCAAGCTTAATGTTGATGTTGAAGAAGACTGTGTGTTATTCTCATCTCAAGATGATGATGTTCCTATATTCTTCACTATAGAAAGAGTACAAAGAATTATCGTTTGTCCACAGGGAATAAAAGATTGCCTTATGCAATGCCTTGGATTTGATGAACATTGCTTTGAAGTACATTAAAAAACAATAAGATATTATGAAAGACTTAAGAGATTATTTAATCAAAGAATCAAAACAATACACAAGAAAAGAGATACAAAAACTATGTCCTAAGTTTTGGGGAGCTATTTCTCAATTTTGTAGAGACAAAACACCGAAGAAGGTGTAGAATATTTGATTGATGCATGGACAAATGAAAATTTTGAAGAGTTTGATAAAAAATATAAGAATAAATGTCCATTCAGTGATAAAGATCTTAGAGAATTTGAAGAAAAATTCATGACAGATGACATGATTGAAGAAATAGATAAAATAAAATAATTATGAAAGACTTAAAAGACTTATTGATAAATGAAGATTGTGATGGCAAATGCTTGAATGATCAAAACTTGTTAGCAATAATGTGCATGATTGAGACTATGCAAAACGATGGAAACTATAGCTCATCATTACAAGCTAACAAAATAAAGCCAACAATGCCTGAAGAAGAGATAGCTAAATTAGCAAATGTTCTCATTAATCAGGATATCTGGAAGATAGTATGAAACAATTGTTAGAATATCTTGGTACATCTGTTGATAAAACAGACTCATTTGTTCTCAATATGAATGAGATTGACTATGATGGATTGATTGAGTTCTTAGAAGAAATGAAGAAGAATGATGAAAAGTATCTTCTTATTGAAAAGAATTCAAATGATCAATGGTTTGGATATTCAACTAATGCTAAGAGTGGACAAAAATATAATATAGGATTTAAATAATGAAAAACATAAATGAATTCTTGACAAAGAAAGATGTTGATGAACAATCTTGGTGTCTTTGGGACTACAAAGATGATGGTGTTCGCGAAGTTCTTGTCTGGAAAGGTGATGGAAGAGATCAATCTGATGTCACTGAAATAGACAAAAATGGAAAGTCAATAATGAACACTTCATTTGCTGAAGTCATTAAATATTGTGAAGAGCATAAAAATGACAACATAGACAAATGGCATCTAGATTTTTCAAATGCAAATTGGAAAAAGATTGAAACTATATTCTAAAGAAATGCCTGAATGATTAGTTGTCTTCAGGCATTTTTTGTGTCCCGCACAAATTCAAGCTTTCTACTTTAACAATGAAATCATCAGCTAAATCTTTGTGCCCATATTGTCTTAAGGCATGTTGCAATGCATTCACTGTGAACAAATTGTCATTGCATTTGTCTCCAATTTTTGTAAGGTAGTTTTCAGATTCAATGATAATGTCTTTCAAATAATATCTTCCATCAACATATTCAAAGCCATTATCTAAAAGAATTTGTCCATTCAAATAAATCGGATATACGATTTCTATGTTAGCTACATTATAGTGATTCAAGAAATCAATGTAGTATTTTACTGTGCCTTCAATGACATTTATGTCAAATATTGTTGCTGGTTTTTCTTCCGGCAACACATTGACTTTATCTTTAAATTGCAATTCTTCAATTTTCATATTTTGTCAATTTAATTTTGTAAAAATAACACTTTCAACATAATTAAGAAGTGACACAGGTGACACTTTCATATCAAGTAATATAATTTATTAGCTTAATTATGAAAGTGTCACCCATGTCACTTATTAGTATTCTAAGCCTAATCTATTAGTATATTTGTACAAACTGATTATTGAACTTGTCTGAAGAAATTCTAGCACCATTTCCAGTACTTGTCTTGCTGAAACTTAAGTCAGATGGTCTGTATATTCCAACATAAATGCAGTTTATTGACAATCTCTCATTTTTGTTTCTTGGGATGTGATATCCGCAAAACACACAATATTCATACTCATTTATAGAGTCATCACTGTACTTTGTGCCATTCTTGCTTCCTCCAGCACTTGTCTTAGACCAGTTTGGTCTTTGTGGAGATATTGTTATACCATCTACATGATATTTCTCTACTCCTGTTGACTTGAATTCAAAGTCAATAGCATATCCATTTGGATCATAGAAGTCAGACACACAATCAACTTCACTCAAATCAAAACCATGTCTCCAAGTATGTTCTGAAATCTTGTTCAAGTGCCCAATGATTCTTTTGTCTAAGCAATTTCCAATTTGCTTTCCATACAACAAAGCATCATTCCAGAAATCATAGTCACTATCTGTTATTCCATCTTCAAACACATATCCATTTAATTCATTAAACATTGAAAAACAAACTTTCTGTATGTCCAAATGATCAACAAAATACTTAACTTCTTCTTTTAAATTATCTACACATAACTTATTACTTTTCATTAAACATTAAACAATATTTTTAAAAGTTAACTTTTATTAATATTGTAATAATGTTAATAAATATTCATACTTTGTTAGTCTTCTTCCTCTGTAATCTCTTCAAAGTTTCTGTCAATGTAATAGAATATTGTCCACCCAGGATAGACTTCATCACAATCGACATTGTAATGAGGGCATAGTTCAAAGAACTTTGCACACCATTCATCAAATGAGCCTTGACCAAACTTCTCTTCAAACTCATATACAACATCATCACCAAGTCTATCTCCAAGATCAAAATCTCTTTCATATTGTTCATATGGTGCATCATATCCCTTGCCTTCTGCAAAGAATGGAATCTTGTCAACGTCTTTCACTGTGTCAAACATGATTTTGACATGATTGATGAATTCATTGCTAAAGTTTGATGTTTTCCTTTCAGTCTCTTTCTTCTCATTTTTCTTGTAAGAAGGCTTGAGTTGTCTCATCACTTTTTTGCTTGTTCTAATGAACTCATCTTTGATAGGATCAATGATGTTCTTAATGTCTTCAAACACACCAATGTCGGAGTCATTGACACCTTCATATTTTTCATGAATAAGCTCATACAAATATTTAGTCTTTGAAAGATATGTGTCTCTGGAATGCTTAAGTTTGTCAGAAGCAAGCTTGTAAGCTTCAAGAATGCTCAATTCAAACTCTTCAGCAATTGCCTCAAATTTTTCTCTATATTCTTTCTTAGCATTTGCAACAGTGTCCTTGTAATTGTCAAGAGACTTGTATAAAGCTCTTGTCTTTTCAATGTCTTTCAAATAACCAAGATATGATGGTGTGTCAACATATGCTTTGTTGTCAAACAACCTGCTCAAATGATATGGGCTTGGACCATAATAGCTTTTGACAATGTTCCATCTCTTGTCATAAGTCTCATATTTAAGTTCAGGACATTTATGAGCTGTTCTATAGTCAATTACAAGTTGCTCCTTGCTTTGAGAAAGTCTGATGATCCCAACAACATCATCAATAGTGATTGTGTTGTTCTCAACAAACAAAGCTCTCCAAAGCTCAATTACATAATTTTTTTGAATGTCAACAAACTTGCATTTCTCTTCAAGCTCATTTTCAGGAACAGCATTAAGAACATTAGTGAATGCTTCATTAGACTCCATAACATTCTTTGCAAACTTTTCAAGCTTGTCATTGAACTCGTTGATTGTATGCTTGTTCTTGTTGACACCACCAATTGTTGGAGTTGTCTTGAAAAGTACTGATTCATGTTCATCAAGCCACGGAAAAGCTTTTAACCATGTGTTTTTGTGGTCATGAAACATGTCATTCTCACACAAATACACACAAAGCCTTGAGTCATTGACAACATCAGGACCTTCAACAAAACAATGACAATACTCATTTGAGTTATAGTCGTTACAGAAGATTTTCTCTAACTCAAAGTGTCTGTCACCATAATATGTGCTTTGATCTTCGTTGTCATAATACCAGTTGCCTTTGAACACATATATAAGCAATTCGCCATACTTTGATTTCTTAGCAACACCAAAGAACATGTCTTCCCATTCTCTTCTCATATACTCAAATATAGATCCTGAGTTTCCTTTGCACCAGCAAGTGCTCATCACAGGAATTGGTCTCCAGTTAGTGTAGTCTTTTTCAAGGTCAAACAAGTCAAACATGTCAAAATATGCATACTCATACTTTACTTCTGGTTCTACTTTTTTTAAATGTTGTGTCATCCAATCTTTCATTTCATTGATTGGCATGTTGAACAATTCTTCAATCTTCATGTCTAATGTTTCGTTTTAAAATTAAATGTCTATAATGTTTGTATTTTTGGTTACTTGCTTCTTTTCATTTTTATCTTCATCAAGATAAATGACTTCTTCTTTTGTCTCTTTTTTGTGTTTTATAGAATTGTCTACTTGTGTCATGAATTCATCTTGAGCTTTGACTCTATCAATAAAGAACTTGACAACATCTAATGAAAAGAAAATCAAACCATCGTCATATTGAGAAACAATTTTTGCTTTTGGGAATTTTTTAAGTGTCTCATGAATTGGGTTTGGCCATCCTTTCAAATGGCAATAATCATAATGCTTACCCCAGTCATCATCATTTATGTCTGTACCAGGCCACCATTTCAATGGATTATAGAACAAAAATGTTTTGACTTCAATGAAATATGCTTCATCATAAATCTGTTTTTCATACAGGTAGTTTGTCTTCTTTATGATTCTATATTTTCTCATTTTTTAAGATTTTTGATACAATACTCATAAAGTTTATCATTAACATCACATGCTTTAGATTTGCTTAAACTTACATTCCTGCCATAATAGTTGTCTTTTGTTATAATGATATCTTCATCTCTGAACATTATCCCAGGAATATAAGCACCCCACATATGTATGCTATCTGATTCTTTCAACTCGGGAGATTTTCTTATTTCTTCAAAGTCAACTACTTCAAGCTTATAATTGTTGCATGGAGCATAATTGCCAGAATTGTATGACCATTTCATTTTTTCAACTGGCAATTTGCTTAACATTTCTTTGTATGCAGCAAGCAATTCATTTGGTGAAAGATGTTTCCATATCATTGGTTGCTCGTGAATTCCTGCATATTCATTTGGATCAAAATAAGGACCATCAGCAAAATACATGTCGTCAAGCCAATGCTTTACTTCATGTATTGCTTTTTCATTGTTTTTTAATACATCATTACAATAATAGAGAGGATCACCATCTTTATCAAAATCAATATAAATATCTTTCTCATCAATATTGAATTTGTCTTTTATAGCATAGAAACAAAGCAATTTACAAGCATAGCTATTGATACATCTACATTTCTTGTATTTTTCTACATATTTGTTGTATTGTTCATCAAACTGTTCACGATTCCAATCAAGATAATGTTTGCAACAAAGATATGCGTATAATTGACTATGACTCTTGAAATCACGATGGCCAGGATCAATGAAGAATTGAGGATTATTATCAAATTTTACATTGTCTACAGTAGCATGCTTTAAGAAATAGTCAATGACTTTTTTAGTGATTTCAGTGTTTTCAACAACTTTTCTTTCACTTTCAAAAGTGTATGAAATCACTTTTGTATGAACTTCTTCTATTTCCCATGACTTGCCATTTGCTGGCAAAAGATTCTTTTTCTTCACATAATCTAATGCTTCTTCAATAGAATTGAATGATTTTCTTACACTTTCTCCAACAAATTTGAATTCTACAGTGTCTTGCTTTATAATTCCCATATTTATTTAGTGTTTCTGCACATGCCAAGTGACATTTGCTGATTTTCAATGATTTTGCTTACTTCATCAAAACTTACTGGAGTGAAGTCATTGTTGTCAACACCAACATCATATTGAGTAGTGAACAAGTTGACAAGTCTTTGATGATCAAGTCCTGTATCAGTGTATGGAGATGAATGCACATGCCCAAACAATTGCCAAGTTGCAGTCAATCCCTTCCAAGCACCAGCAAAAGTAAGCAATGGATAGTGATTGAGAATGATGTTTCTGTCACCAATCTTTATTGACATCTGTTGTGTCATCTCTTCAAATCTCCACTTATGCTGATCAGTAATTCGTCTCCAGTCATGATTGCCAATAACAAGATAAATCTTGCCATGCAGTTGTTCAATAATCTCTTTGATACGTTTGTTAGAGTCAAATGCAACATCTCCAAGATGAAATACAATTCCATCCTCAGGAACTTTCTCATTCCAACGTCTAATCAATTCTGCATCATGTTCTTGTATATTTGCAAATGGACGCTTGCAGTATTTCAAGATATTTTCATGCCCAAAGTGAGTGTCGCTTGTGAAGAATATCTTCTTAGCTTCCTCTAATGTCCATTCATATTTACGTTCACTCATAACTTTTCAATTCTTCATTAAGTTTGTCTATAGTGTCTTCTATTGTCTTTGTTTTCTGCAAAAGATTTTCTTTGTCTTTGTTGAGTTTTGAAATCTTCTTTCTTTCAATTCTTGGAAGCAGTTTCATCTTCTGCAATTTGTTCAATGTATCTTCTGTCACAATGTACCAACGAGATTCAAGTTGCCCATAATGAACTAAATTACATTCTATCTTGTCTTCAAAATTGAACAATGCTTCATCATAGTTATCCCAACCTTTTTCGGCTTCATAAAGAATGTCAAAACTTATTTTGGCTCCATTTTGCATAAGCTCTTCAATTGTGAAGTTCTCATCATCCATCCAATGTTCTTTTCCTTCTTGCATAATATGCCAATAGTCACATTTTGGTTTTCTATTTGGGTATTCCCAAACTATTGACATTGTCAAATGATAATATTTGAGCTCTTCCTTAGTCTTCTCAAGCTCTTTTTGCAATAGTTCAATTTGTTCAGTACAAATAGTTTTTTCATAAACTGTACTGTTAAGCTTTCTGCCACAAAATGGACAATATTGAATCTTGAGATATGAAGATCTTGCATTTTTAGAATATTTATTGTCTATTTCAAGACCTTCACTCTCATAATAGCAATCACTCCTTGAACGATATGATCCACCACCATTCAATTCAAGCATATTGCCAACCATACCAAGTTGTGCACAAACATTCACACCTTGATATTGATCACAATAAACATCCATTGATCGTCGATTGTCAAATGTCATCAAGATTGATGCCTGAGATTCACAGCACTTGCACATTATTGTTTAATTTTAGTGATTGTTTGTTTGTAACCATTTCCATTGCAATTAGGACACATATCATATTGATAATGTCCTTCAATATGCCCAATGTCATAATTGTCAAATGGCTCAATCCATTTTCCACGAACTAGCCCAACACCATTACATTTTTGACACTTTCTCTTTGTGACTTTCAAAGTCTTCTCATACTCTTGGCATGATTCCATTGTCTTGAACTTTGTACCATCAACAGCAATGTAGTCTACAACTTCAGTTGTCACTGTATGTTTCTCAATTTTCATATTGTTTCAATTTTGTTTCAAGATAGTCGTGAAGCTCTTTCCAGTCAGTTTCTGGCTCAAACCCAAACTTGTCATCAATGCCAACATTGAAATATGGCTTGACACTGAAATCCATAGTTTCAACATCATCTTTTGTCACCTGAACATCATCATTTCTATTAATGAAGTTAACACAAATTTCAGGAAGCATTGCCAATAAATATTCATTCATGACAGTACGTTTTGTTGAGCTCCAAAGAATGATTTTGATTTTTTCGCTATCGGACATTAGTTTGATGGTGCTCTTTGCATAAGGATAGTATTCAAATTTCTCCTCTTCCTTATAACATGGCTTAAAGATTGTACCATGAATGTCAATCATGACATAGATACAATCCCATTTTTTCTTTTGCATTCGTTCAAGTGCGGCGTCAAATGTTTTGATGATGTCCATACAATATTATTTTCTCAATAATATATAGAAACAAATTTATGTTTTTTCAATGCACTTCATCATTTTACAATATTCATTGTATCTCCATTCTGCCATTTCTTCTTCATTCTCTAATGCATGATATCCATAAAGTCCATTTTCATCAGGTCCATATTTGAATACTGTCTGGCCGCAAAGATATGAATAGATAGCTGCTTTTATGTCTGAAAAAGTTCTTACTTTTCTATAGTCATTATTAGTGTTATCAATACATAAGGTGTACAAGTTCTTTCCCTTGCCATAATAGTCCTTTAAGATATTAATTCTACCAATGTCATTATATAAACAATAAGATTGGCAATCATCATCAATTGCCATTTTGTCATCCCAATTGTTTTTTTCTAATAAAGCATCAGTTATGAATACTTCATTTTCTGGAAAAAGCTCATTCTTGTAAAATTCTTTGTAGTCCATTATTTACTTTTTTCAAAAACAATTATTTATGAAGTATTTGTGATATAAGTCTACCAAGCCATTGTGTTAAAAGCAATACAATGACAAAGACTGCTAAACATACTAAAAATACTGCAATTTGTATCATTCTAGTTTCCCTTCAAATATTATTTCATTATTATATCTTATTGTTGTCTTGTAAGCATATTTGTTGAAATCACAATAATGACCAAGCATCTTTATTGCTTTCTCTTTGTCATAGTTCAAATATCCCCAATTGTTACAATACCTCTGAGTTTCTTCATTGTTGTTTGGATATTCATTGAACATCTTGTTATATCCTTCTCTATCCCACTCCCAAGTGACAGTTATGTCTGGATAGTTGTCTGCATCAGGATATAATTCAAGATATTCATTTTTAGTGCATCCTCTTGGAAAGTCATTGTCTTCTCCCCACCAGTCTATCTCACCTCTATAGTAAGCATTTTCGTATTCTGGCAACACTATCCAAGAGCAATACTTCTCATTCCATTCTGTTATCTGCACATAATTTTCATCATATTGTGCTGTAGCATCTTGATATTTTATTTGTATCATGTCTATTCTTTTTTAGGTGATGATATTCCGGCTGACACTTGAAGCTCATCAAGAACATTACAAACTTTAAGCAGTCTTTCACGAATCTCTTCAGGTTCAGGTGTAGGATATACTGATCTTGGACTAAGTTCAACTTGAAGCTTATCTATTTCATGACAAACTTTTACTAACAAAAATATCTCATGATCTGTCATTTTCTCTATAGTCTTTAAGTTCATTCAACCAATTGCTTAGTTGCAAATGATCCAACGCACATTCTTTGTTTTCACATGTCATCGCAACCTCATCACAATGTTGTATTGCTTCATCTAATGTCATTAATCTTGTTTGTTATATTTGTCAATTATATCGAATTTGTCTTGAAGAATCCGATAAAAGTATGTTGATCTCTCTTCTTTTTTGATGATTTTGTAGCCATTCACTTCAGGAAGCTTCTTCCCATATTTCCATTCAAAATATGACGTGCATTTAAGAGTATCAATTTCTGGAAATGTGTTGACTTTCAACATGAATATATGCAAGTCTTTTCCCTTTGTGTGAGAATGAGTTCCACAGTCAATCAATGAGTCAATCTCTCTTATTGTCAAAGATATTCCTGTCTCTTCTCTTAACTCTCTTACAGCCGTTGCTAACTCATCTTTGTCTTTGGCATCATGACAACCCTTTGGAAAGTCATAGCCATTTTTGTCTGGCTTTCCTGTTCCATGACAACCAAGAATGTCACCATCTTTATTAATGATGACAACTGCACAAGTCACTTCTTTATCCATTTTCTAATTTATCAATTTCATGCCAAACAGTAAGCCAAGCATCATTATAAGCTTCTTGTCTATAACGAATAGCAGCCTCTTCCATTTCCATTTTATGTTTACGAGCAAAAGACATCTCAGCAAAGCAATCATTTTCTTTGTCATGAAATGTCTTTTCTAGTTTTTCTAAGATTTTGATAACTTCTTCTTTAGTCATTCATCTTTTCAGATATTTTTATGTGGTCAACTGCACATATGATTGCAAAGTCAATTGCCTTTTCCATAGACTTGAAAGTCTTGTTGATTGTAAATTCCTTGTACGTCTTTTCATCTGCATCAAAGTAGTATGCTTTGCCCAAATAGATTGTCATGTTTGAAGCAATGTCAAACTTTGGCTCGATACTAATGATGATATTTTTTTGTTCTTTAAGCCAAGTTGTGGCCTCATAGATGAGAGGTGCTGAACAAGTCCATTCATCATGATCTGAGTTTCGGTTGTTTATAAAAACAAGATTACCGAATGGAACTTCTTCAATTTCATTCTCTTTGCCTTCGGCTTTGAGATCAAGCTCTTCTTCAAATGAGATATGCTTTCCTTTATAACGAAAATCGATTGTGTATGCTTGACCAACAACTTTATTGAATCCGATAGCTTTAAGGCCTTTTGAAGTGTTCAAAGAACAAATAATGTCAGTTTTCATATTATTTAGATTTATGTGTTTGATTATATATAGAAACAAAATTGTTACATTTCATTTTCTATTTGTAATCAAGTCATATATCTTTAAAATCAAGTCAAGATCAAGACCATTAAGTCTATCAATTATTTTCCCAATGTATATTTGTCGTCTTTGTTCATTAGTCATTGTCTTAATTTTTTAAGTTCATTTGCAAAATAGAAGTTAGGAGAACATCTATCTATCTCTTCTCTATGAATGAATGCATTTCCAAAAGCTCTATAAGCTTTGTGGCAAGCAATTGCCCAAGCTTTCAAGTATCTCCTATTCCATTTCCAATGCAAATATCTTTTCTTAAAGTTCAACAATATTTGTTCCATCACTTTTTGATAATGCATTGTCAGTTATGAGTTCAATTGTCTTTATCTTGTTTCCTCTCCAAGGATCATCATCTTTCTCTTGATAGTCTTTGAACACCAAGATTGCTTCTTCTAATGATGTTGCAATGACATATTTGCTGTTATTGAACTGATAAATCTTGTAAGTACCTACTTGATATTTCTTCACAATAGGTTCTGGCTCTTGTTTTTGTCTTCCTAACATTGTGTCCTGTTTTTTATGTAACCTTTTATAATATTGTCTCCAATTAAATTTACAAGTGTTTCATCTGGCATTTCATTTGAAATACCAGCAGCAAAGTCGTTAGCCATTTTAATAAGCTTTGAAGAATAGTCAGCTGCAAGTCTTCCCATTGCAATGTCTGGAGACAAGTTAGCTAACATATTATAAAGATTTCCAGCAAAGAACATTTTGTCACCATCACATTTCTCTTTGTTGAACACATTCACATTACCACTTGGAATGTCAGACAAAATAAACAACGAATGAGTCACAATGACAATCTCAAACTCTTTTTGATTAATGTCAAAGTCAATAACATGTTGAACAAGTGTCTTTACAAACTCTTGTTGCTCTCTGATATTCATTCCAGATTCTGGCATCCAGAATATTAAACGAGACATTCTGTCAACAAGCTCATTCTTTTCATTCAAAATCCGACAATCTGGCTTGAATGAACTGAAATAGTTCTCAATATTGTTGTGAGGGAATGTATTGTTAAGTTGTGGTGTATACAAAGTGTTTGGTGCAAGTTTTTCATACATCTCATCAATTTTGTTGTCATCACTTCCAGTGATAGCATACAACTTTATGATTTTGTCAGTGTTGAATAGAAACTGAAAAATCTTTGGACTATTTTCATCAAAGTCTAAAAGCTTCATAAGTATAATGTTTAATAGTAATATTCATCATCTTCCATGACCAATTGGAAAGCAACCATTCCTTGACCATCACAACAAATTGGATTAATGTCTATACACCACTCCATGTCTTTCCACCCAGTGTCTTTTTCAACATTAGTTACAATATCAATTCGTTCACAATCAGCCCAACTTGGTGTGTTCTCAATTATTGCGTCTATTTTGTCTCTAAGTTCTTTAAGTGTCATTTAATCAGTCAAATATATTTCTGGATGCAATTCATAATTACGATGTGTAGCCCAAGCAAACTCAAAGACTTTTCTAATCACATCTTCAACAGTGACATGACCAGGCTCTTCTCTAAACCATCTTTTGTTTGTCTTGTACTCATTAATCAAAAATTGGACTTTTTTGTCCATCACTTTCATTTCTTTCAAGCAATTGTCAGCAGTGCTAATCAGTTCATGACATTTTGCAAATATTTCATTAAGTTCATTATTGTCCATCTTCTTTCTTTTTTAGACCAAGTTTGTATATTGTGTCATAAAGCCTTCTTTTAAATTCGTCATGACAATATGAATTAATATAGCTATATTTTGTCTCAAATGCATCGCTAAATATTCTGTTTGTCTCTCCAAAAGCATCCAAAGGGCAAGAGATCTTTGTGAAACGACAGCATTCCCAATCAATGATTGCAGCTTCAAAATCAAATTTGTCAAGGAGTTTATTAACCTCTTTGTCATTAGGAATATATTTACGACATTGAAGCTTGTGATCTAGCCATTCTGGATGATGTCTATTGTGGATTCTATGAAACCTTTGTAGTTTCTTGTAAGGCATCGCAAGCTTAAGGAACGGCTTCTCCATGTCATGAAAAAGATATTTGAACTTCCAGACATGACAATTCAAAGCTGTCATTTGAAATGCGCACCAATGAGCAAACCAATAAGGAAATGTGCTCCTGTCTTCTTTAGTGAACATCAACTCTTTCATATGTTTCATTTTTATAGTCTTCAACTAGTCCATACTCTCCTTCATCTTCACATTCTTCGATGATGCTGTTGAACTTTTCTCCTGTCACATCAATCTCACCACCTTGCCAACTTGACTGAATGTCCAAAGTGAACCAACCTCCATCTTTTGTTCGCGCTGCCCAAAGGTTGTTCTCATCATAGTTTGGACATGAAATCTCAACAAAGCATTCTGTCATGTCAGCAAACAACCAATAACAATGTCCTGACTCTTTTTTCCAGATTTCATGCAAAGAAACTTTAAAAGGTATGAACACTTCAGAATTCTTTGGATCAGGATAGTCTTTCAATTCAAACACTATGTTCTTTGCTTCTTTGTAAGGAATCACTCTTTCACACCTGCAAATATAATGTCTGCTTGGTGAAGACTTCCCATCATCCCAAAAATGATATTCCTTGCCAACTTCAGGAATAGGTTTATAGATTTGCTTTTTTGTCTTTGTTGTCATCTTCTTTTTTTCTATAGAACACATAAAAATATCCAGCATGATCAGCACACATGCCAATTACATCAATATTTGGATTTTCTGTAAGCCAATCAGCCATGCTTGACTCATGACTTGAATAATGATATTCAACTTTGTTCATTTTGTCTTGAATAGTCTTTATATATGGCGATGAAGCCCATGTTATTTTTCCCAACTGAAAATGCTATTAGTTCGTATTCTCTATGTTTGTCAAAAAAGTCTGTCAAAAAATTGATATAATCAAACTTTTTCCAAGTTATTCTATAACTTGATTCTTTCATTCTTTTTGCAATTCTTTAATCAAAGCATCAGCATACACTACTGACATGTGAGCAGCATATTCTATATTGCTCCATTTTTCCATACAACATGTAAGATTAAGCATAGCGCTTTGTCTACGTAACTCTTCCCAATCAACTTCCTTTTGCTTAAAGTTTTGGTCCATTTTTCTTCAAGTTTTCAATGTCTTCAAGTAACTGATAAAGTATGGGTGTATTGAGCTCAACCTTCTTTGGACAGAAAGCAATTGTTTCACTGTTGTCAACAATATCTACTTGCCATCTGTCGTCTTTCCATTCATTGAGAATAGTATAGATTCCACTAAGACCGCAACGAATAGTCAAATAAAGTCCATTTTCGGTTGGATGTGATTTTTTTCTAAATGGCTTGAAGTCGTTGTTATCGTGATTAAATGGAAAGATTGTGTGTTCGTAAGTTTTCATCTCTTCACTTACAGCTTTTACACGTTCCAACATTTGTTGTCTTTTATCCTCATTGTTAGGATTGTACTTGCAAGTGTCAGGATCATAATTAAAGTGATCCTTGTAAATTGGACAGGCAGAGCAATAAGGACAATCTACACAATTTTTACTCATATTATTTGTTATTTAGTTGTTCAAAAATCCAGTCAATAGCTTCAGGATTATATTTTGTGATGCATTCATGTTCCATGAATAATTGACAAATCTGATTAATAAAATCTTTCGGTATGTCTACTTTGATTTTCATATTATACTTTGATTTCAATATTATACCCAAACTTCTTCTTTGTCCTGATAACCTTTGCCACCACAGTCAGGGCATCTGTCTGAAGTATGCTCTTCATGCCACTGATGATCTCCTTCTCTTCCGCCGTCAAAATATTTCTCCCAACGGCTGTTTATTCTACCAGTGCCACCACAACGAGGGCACTTACGACGTGTACCAGCATTACGTTTATGATAATCCTCATCACGACGATGAGCCTCTTCTCGAGAATAGCATTCATGTCCATCATCAGAAATGAATACTTCCTGTTTAACCATTCGTGTTTCTGTTCTCATAACTTTATAGATTTATTCAAAATAACATAAAGCTTCATAATTGAAACGTACAAAACTGATAGCAATGTTTGCTCGATCTTGCAAATATTGAACCCATTCACTTAATTGAGTGTTTGACACCAACAAATGATGTATTCGTGCACAAAACAAATCAAACTCATGATCAATTTCTTGTTCATCTGTGTTATAGAAGCTGTTCATACAAGCTTCTTCAAGGTTAGATATGAACATGGAAGTGAAGAAACCATGAAGTCCATACCTGTCTCCAAATTCAGCAGCATAACACCAGATTCCAATTACTGTACGGTCACGAAGCAAATATACAGTGCGGCTGTCAACAATATAGCTCTTATGATCACCTGACCATAGACCTTGTGCTGAACCATGTCCAAGCATCATTACAGTCTCACCAGGATGATCTCTAAGAATGTTTAACACCTGACGACGATTAGGGTTTCTTAAAACAATAATGTCAGCAAGACCATCATAACAATATGAAAGCTTTGCTGCATCTGGTGTTGTATCTACATGAATTACAATCATAATCAAAAGTACTTATGAAATAACGCAATTAATGAAAATTTGAATTGTCCATCTTTGAACTCATACTCATCAATGTACACTTTGTCATTTATTTGAGAGATTGAACGACTACTTCTTCCCTTGAGTTTTTCTGGAAACTCATAAGTCTTTCCATTATAAATTAGTTTGTCACCATTAAGGATTAGTGAGTTTCCAGTTTTAATATTACAAATTGTCCCCATAATTTCCATTGTTTACAGGTTTATATAGAATCAATTTTTGCAAAATTCAATCTTTTATTGATATTAAGTTTTCTTTTATGAATGATCTCCAACTGTTTGAGTATATGTCAAAATATCTTATGACATTGTCAGAATACTCTATTCCTGAATTCTTTGGAGCATGATCTTCTCCATATATGTCTTTGTTTAGAGTTCCTTTAGCTTGTCTCTCTTCACCATTCTTCTTTTTGTAAGTGAACTCTACTTCTCCATCATGCAATCTTTTCTTTAATTGCTCAATTAGTTCATTATTTTCCATAATTTATTGATTTTTAATTTATTAGTATAAAATTACAGGTTTGTCAGCATATCTACTCATAGGATCGCCAAACAATGTAGTAAAAGTATGCCATTGATAATTATTTCTTACATACATTATGTCAATTATAGATTTAGCAATTCTAATGTCAGTAGTAAAAAAGTATTTTTCTTGTCCATCCCACTGTTCACATATAAATGTGTTTCCATCATATATATTTAGGTAATTATATACTTGATGGCACAAATTGTGCCTAAATTTTCTGATTTTCAGCGAAAAAAGTTGGTTTTGTGGTTGAAAAATTGTACATTATATACTATAAGATAATGTAAGCAACCTCAAACAACTATGATTAACCTTTCACATTTCAACTCTCTCCCACAGATTTTCCGCCATTTCCATGACAAAGCCACTTGCTACAAGTTCATTGAGGAACAAATCTACCCCGATGGAATGGTGGCTTGTCCTTATTGTGGTGGTATGCACCCTTATCGCCGTGGTGACGGACGCTTCAAGTGTCGTGAATGTGGCTCTTCGTTCTCCATCCTTCAGGAAACCATCTTCCAAGATACCAAACTTCCCCTTTACAAGTGGTTCGGTGCTACTTCCTGACGTCCACACACTCAAAAGGCATTTCCTCAAAGCAAGCCGCCATTGACTTGGGTGTTACGCAAAAAACGGCTTGGTTTATGCTCCAAAAAATCCGTACCACCTTTACCCAAACCTCACCCGTCCTTGAAAACGAGGTTGAGATTGACGAAACCTATGTGGGTGGTAAGGAAACCAACAAGCACGAAAGCAAGAAGGTTGACGGTACACAAGGTAGGAGTACCAAAACCAAGACACCCGTATTCGGTATCGTTCAAAGAAAAGGCAACTTGTTTGCCTTGAAGGTTGAGGACACCAAAAGTGCCACTCTTATGCCAATTATCAAGAGCCATATCAAGGTTGGCTCGGTTGTTTACACTGACGAAACCAACATCTACTGCAACCTCAACGAAAACGGCTATGACAGGCAAATTGTGAACCACAGTCAAAAGGAGTTTGCCGTTGGCAAGAAGTCCACCAACACCATTGAAGGCTTCTGGGGGACAATTCAAGCGTATGGTGTACGGCACTTACCACTTTGTTTCTCGCCACTATATGCAGCGCTACATTGACGAAGCTGTTTTCCGTTACAACAACCGCAAACTGAATTGTGGCGAAAGGTTCGCTATCCTTATGGAACACGCATTGAATGTCGTTACATTCGACAAGGTTAAGGTTGTCAGGTGTGTTGCTTAATAAGTTCACATTCTTGTGTTATTGTTTCCAAAATTCTTCCATATCCGACATATTAAACACAGGGCGCTTTATATATGTGTAATAACACTCTTTTCTACTTTCTTTACGCTTTAACCAATCTGTCATATCCTGTGCAGTCTCTTCGGTATCGCATATCATATCGGTGTAGTGCCTTTCTTCATGGGTTTCAAACCCCAAGTTTTCTCGCCAAGTAAACACTCTAACAATCTGAAAGACATATTTCTCTTTTTTCTTTGTTTTTCCCTTGATAGCATTTTTTATGTTCTCATTGGCTTTTTCTAATTTTTCACTATCAACAACATGTACCTTGTCAGGATTTTCTTCGGCAAATTGTTGTATTGTTTTAACTTTTTCCATAGATTTTCTCCTTTTATTTCTCGTTCAATTTACGGTACATTAAAAGTTCGCCTTTATTATTCAGTTGTTTAAGAACTTCAAATCCGCATCGCTCTAAATGCCAAGGTTTCGTTGTGACTACTATAATATCAGTTGGCTCTGATTTTCCGTGTTTATTCTCCATGACATATTTAATTCTTTCATTAACCAATATCTTTCCCCATCCGTTTCCACGATAATTTTCATCAATCATTCCCCAAAACAGCTCATACACACCGAATGAAATGTGTGACTCGCAAATACAGCCAACACCAACAACCTCATCGTTCAAAACCATACATACGATAATAGTTTCATCGTCTTGTTTCATTTCTTGAAGGAATGTTTGCGCATGTTCTTCATCATATACTTTCGTCACAAGACATAATATCTTGGTTATTAGATTTGATTGCTTTTCTAAGCAAGAAATAACATTTGCCGATGGTATAACTAATATTTTCCCTTCAAATTTTTTCATATATTCACTTTAATAAGAATTGATTATTCAATTAAAAAAGACAAAAAATATTTAGTTCCTATTCTATCAGTTGTTCCTCGCTCTTGCGTTAATGCTTCATCAATAATCGAATCTAAATCTAATCTACAATCATAAAAGTCTTCCATCTGTTTAACAATGTTTTATAATTATTTCTATTTTGCTTTACATAAGTTGTTAATTTCTTAATCAAATAATACATCATAGAACTTATATTTGAACAATGTCCAAATATTAAGTATCGGTACAATGGCTAATAGTGTTCTTTTTCCATCATACTTAATTCCATCAAACCTTTCTTCAACAAGAAAACCCGCATTATTCATCGCAAACGGTAAAAGCCAAAAGATGATAACCAATATCGTTATTAAAAGTGCCATTATCAATTTCTTCTTTCTTAAATAAACATTAGTATAATACCAATAATACAAAATGCCAATAAATCAAGTATAGTAATTGAAATACCTGTTTGGCATAACTTGTATGCTTTATCAAAATCTTTATCTTGGTATCCTGCACTAATTGCTATCAATGCAGCACCAATTAAGCCAATTCCAAAAAATATTAGTAATAACCAAATCATATAAATTCTCTTTTTTTGTAAATATACACATTTTATTTGTCAAAAGCAAATTTTTGTGCCATCATGTATATAGTTCCCTATATTTATTATGTCGTGATTCTTTAAAGGATTTCCAGTGATTTCAAACTCTACTTTGAATTTGTTCTTGCTGTAATAGTCAGAAATTTCAGTAACTTTAACATTTGAAACTTTATGTTTCAATATTGTTATTTCTTTGAAATCAATACAATATATTGTATCTCCATCTATCAAATCTTTGAATAACTTGTAATGATTTCCAAAATCATGATGTTCATAATGTATAGCAGGCATGTTACTTTCTAAATATTTTTCTAAACAATTTTATAAGTTTATTCTCATTTTTTTGTTTTTCTCTTACTGACTTAAGCCAGTTATTGTAATGTTCTTCACATTTCTTTTCAAACTCCTCTTTTGTAGTCCTTGCAAATGTGACTGGCCAAGGTCCATCACCTGAATCCATATCAATCAATGTCCTTACATGAAGACCAAATGAATCATTGTTTGGATCTTCATTCTCCATTTCTTCACTATACTTATGGTCTATCTTCCATCCATATTGGTCAGGTGAAGATTCTTTGAATCTTGGTTTGAAATTATAAAGCCATTGTTCAGCGCCAAAATATTCATCAGCACATATTATCCAAATGCCTGTATCAACATCAGACTTCACTATCTCTACATATACAGGGCCTTCTTCTTCTTTCAAATCAATAGTGTTGTTCACCCAGTAATCGCCACCAAGAGCAGTGTTAGGTGGCCAATGATATCCATCTTCTTTCTTTACTGGGATAAATGCAGACAAATAAACTCTACCACTTTCATCTCCTGTATTTGTAAGCCAAAGATTCTTATGTCCTATTCCCATATTGTTTTTTGTTTTTTATATTAAATTCAAATGATTGAATACAGTATAACATTTAGTGTTTGGATAAAATCCAACAGGAACAATATTAAATGTTTTTGGTATTACATTTGCTATTATAAATGAAACTTCTTTCATATGTTTCAACAAAGCAGCAGCATATTCTTCCTTAGTTGCATATCCATAATACTCATACCATTCCATGTCAAGACATAATAGTTATTTCTCTATGTGAATATCCACAATTATTGCAAGTGTCAATATATCCAGCACTACCAGCTAATGCATAAGGCTTTAACTCATTAAATCCTTCTGATGAGACATTTCTTGAACCACAAACTGGACAAGCCTTTGGTGGTACAAGTATTGCATGATCTTGTATAGCAGGATCTTCAAGAATCAAGTCAAATGGCTGGCTTCTCATTTCTAGCCAAGTTTGTTCATCATACCTTTCAGGAATTTTTGCTCTCCATATTCTTATATGAGAATCTTCAGGATATTTGTACAATTTTAGTGGATGCTCTTTTCTGTATTTCTTGTAGTCAAACACTTGTTGGATATAAGTTGGAAGATCTTTCCATTTTATCTCTTCAGTATTGACATGATAGTTTGAAGCATGTTCACTATGGATTCTCAACACAGCTGCAAAAGAGTCACAATACAACTCATCTCCAAAACATGCAGGATCTTCTCCATTTTCAGTGACAACTTTTCTTGTATGTGTATTAGAATTGTCAAATATATAAAAGACTCCAGTTACATGTTCTGAATTCTTTACATATTCAATTGTTGACTTGAAATATCTGTTTACTCTGTTCATTTTTTGCTCAATCCAATTTTTATGCTGTCACCAGGATGATACTCTTCATTTGTCAAAATCTTGTAGCATCCACAGTTATTTCCTTCATGACTTATTGTGACACGATATTTGAATTCTGGTTCTTCCATATCTCGATATGTATGCACCAGTTCTACATTTTCTACAACTCCATAGTTTCCTCTAAATGTCTCAACACATGAAGAAAACAAAAATACAAAAATGATTGCTAAACAAATAGCAATTAACGGTTTTCTCATATTTTATATTGTTAGTTTTTTGTCATTAAAACTTGTTCATCTCGTTTGTCACTTCAATGATGCCTGCAACCATCCAGATAACAATGAAAGCAAGACTTCCAAATCCAATAAAAGCTGTATTCATAGTGATTAAATTTAAGATTTACATCATTATATAGTAACAAAATGTTTACAATTCAAATTTCTTCTAGTTCTTTTTTAGTTTCTTGTTTGCTCTTGAATCTTGCTTGTCTATTCTTCATTCTTTTTGTCTCAAATGCATTCCACCAGTTAGATCCTTGTGAATGAGTAATGTCACTTTTTCTTTTTAGCCAGTCTTCTAAATCATCTCCAACATAACACCATATTGATTTTGACAAATTGATTCTTCTTTTAAATTTCTTTTTAGCAAACTCTCTTCGTTCAATTCTTGTTCTCATATCACGCCTTTTTCATTTTTTTAAGTTGCTCTTCAATAAACTTATGCAATGCTTTGTTAGTTTCATCATTTACATTTCTATATCGTTCACATATCTCTTCTGTGATGATTTCACAAGCAGTTGTTCCATCAACAGCATCAGCAATATACCAATTCTTACCAAGTAAGTGATCTTTTAACTTAGTTATACATGCACTTAATCTGTTATACTTCATTCTATATAACTTTTCAGATCCTGCTACATCTCTTTTTTCAAAATCATTCATAATATATAATTCAACAATATAATATAGAAATTATTTTTAATAAATTGTATAATTTAGTCATGAAAAGAATAACAGAATACCTTGCATCAAACACAAACATTGATTTTGACAAATCAACTAAAAAAATATTGCAATACTTTGGTATAGGAAAAATATATGACAAATATCAAGATGTGTATGACTGTGTGTTTGACTGGTGCAAGAAAAACCTTGTGAAAGATAATAAAATATTTCCAATGTGTGATCAAGAGACTTATAATGAATTTGAAAACATTGGTAATGCTAAAGAATTCGATAAAGTCAAATTTGATTTCAACACAAGCTATACAGGCAATGAAATATGCCAAGAAGAGTTAGACAAAGTAAAAGATGAAAACAAAATAGAGATAGATCATAATGTAATTGATATCTACTACACAGAAAACATGATAGCATGCATAAGTATGATCGGAACAATATATTGTTGGACTAGAGATGTAATGTAACTAACTAGAGATATAATGTGAAATATGAACATTCGATAAAAAAGGAAAGAGCGCCATTAGACGCTCTTTCCAACAACAAAATCTAAAATCTAAACAAAATGAAACCTTATTCTTCATACCAATCAGGTTTTGGAAACCTGCTGGTGTATTCAATATTTTCAACTTCTTCAATCTCTAAATCATATGCTTCTGGCCATTGCTTATACAATTCTTCTGAATTTTCTACATAAGCTACTAAGATGAAATACTCATCATTGTCATCAAACTCATTAACATGTTCTCCGCTACACCAATAAGGATATTTGATTGGCCAAATGACTGGACGATAATCTTCATCGCAATCAACAAACTTTATTTTGAATCTTACTCTTAGCATGGTTTATTAGTTTATATATTCTTTGAAAAACAAATAAAAATAGTTGTCTCTAACTATTATTGAGATAATCTCAAAGTTATCTGGGAAAGGCCCAATATTTGCATCAATATATCTGCATAATGAATCTTCATCATAATAAGATACATTTCTGCATACAAACTTTCTATTCTTTGTTGTATTTTTCTCAAGTTGTTCAACCATGATCAATAATGTTCATTCTTAGGCTGTTCAACAGGACCATCAGTACCATACACATTACGATATTTGACGAAGTCTTCAGTCTTGATCTTCACAATAAGACGGTTACCTTGACGATTAAGCAATCCACAATCTGTACGAAGCACAAGACCTTCCTCAACAAGATTTGGATTAGCCCACATGCCAGTTACAATGCCTTTACGAACTACTTCAACAGCTTCATCGATAGTAAGATAACCATAGAATGGAACAATGTTAGCTCCAAGCTTATTAGCAATCTCATCACGAGCTTCGGTGTTAAGATAGATGTCATCGACTTGCATGTTTCCCTTATGGTATTTGCAAGACACTTTTGCATCAAATACACGGAAATCAACACCATCTTTGATATAGTTGCCACCCTTCTGAATACCTAAACCATAGCCTTCACCATAGATAGTGTAAAGATTAGGAATAGCTTCATAGTTTGGAGTTTCACCATCATCATAAGTCCATTTATGATCGACCCATTCAGACTCAAGAATTTCTTTCTTTAAACCAAGTGCAGCAAGAACTTTGTCTTCTGGGAAATTATCCTGCATGAATTTCAGCATTTTTGGTGGAATCTGAGCATTGTCAGTCTTGCCTTTGTATTCGACATTGAAACGAACACCAACCACAGTATCAGGATTGCCACCATTCCAAATAGGTTCTTTAGAGACCTCAATACGCATATTGGTACCGTCTATTTTGATCTCTGCACGCCATTTCACTCCACGAAGATAGTTGAACTCGGACTCCACAAAGTCTTCATAAGGCATGATGACGTTCTTAGCATCACGTTTGTAAAGAGTGTTGATTTTTTGGTAAGTGTTTTCGCTACGTTTGATTTTTCCAGTGCTCATAATTTAAATGTTTAAGTGTTTTTAATTAAGTTAATTATTGCTTCCGTAACTTAGTTAGAACACTTTATTCTTTGATTTTTTTTAACTTTTCAAATATTTCTTAAATGTCATATTTCTCCAATGCTTGCTTCTTCTTGATGATATAACCTGCTTGCAATGTTATGAAGTCTCCAAAAGCCTTCAACTGTTTGAGCTCGTTCTTCATGAACACCCATCCACTCAGTATAATGAAGTTGATAAGCTTTATTAATTAATTGTTGATCATGTTCATTAATTTCTTGTTGGATAAATCCATCTGGATGATTACTATGACATGATGGAATCATATTATCGATGGTTTTAATAGTTTTCAATTACCAATGCTGAAACCATATAAGCACATCCAGCATACTTTTTTGTTTCATATTCTTCATCATACTTCCAAATTGTCTTTGGACCAGTAAGATGAGGACCAATATATGACACTGGAATAATCTTTTCAATATGTTGTCCATTTTTGTCATAGACAAACTTAAGGTTTTCTTCAAAAAGAAGATTTTGACCAACTAGAAAAGAATTAAATCCTTCGGGTTTCGATACTTTGTAATAATTTGTACGTCTACTCATAATTACATATTTTGGTTACAATTATATATAGAAACAAAATTTCAAAAATTCAAAATTAGATTTTGCAACTTTCAAACAACCCTTCAACACTCAATTCTTTGCTCTTGGCATAATTGAAAGCCAATGAAGTAAGTTTGCTGTCATAAACACCATCTTTGAACACTCCAATGATCGGTATTCCTATATGTGCATAGACAATGTCATTTACAGATTTCTCAATAAGTTTTTCATCTTCATTTCCATTGCGAGTCTCAAAAAGAGTATCGTACTTTTCAGACAAATTATAGACTGAATGACTTTCAAGATTCAATTGACCTGAAACAATGTCTTTTGCTCTATTAATAAAAGGAAAAACATATACTTCTGACTTTTTTCCTTTGATTTCTGTCTTCAAATTAATAACGTAATACATAGCAATCAAATTAAATCAATTTTAGCATAAGCAATATAGTCATCTCTATGTTCTTTTTCAAGAAATCCTCTTTTTATCAATGAATCGATGACTAAATAGACTTCATTTTTCAAATATTCAGGCTTCAATTTTTCCCAGCATTTCACATCAGTCCTTTTGTTTCTTTCATCAGCAAGTTGTTTGCTGTATTCATTACGAAACTTAGCTCTCTGTTCATCTTTCTTTTCTTGTATTTTCTCAAGTTCTTTTTTTCTTCGATATGCATAATTAATATCTGATTTAAAGATAGAACAAGCTACATCATCAGAAAAAATGTTAACTGGAAACTCAAATACAGTATAATCTTCATCAGCTTCACCATGAAATTCTGTATCAAACACAACACATACTTTATCTGGAGCATCAGCAAATATGTTGTATTCAACGATACAAAGTTTTCCACCTTTTAATCCAACTCCATATTCTTCTCGAGCGTAATCACACATTTTGTGAATTGTCTCTTCAAAATTTTCAGGAATTGGAGTTGTAGGGACACCTTCATATTTTTCATAGAACTCTTTTGTTGTAATCTGGCCCAGTTTTAGCTTTTCTCTTGCTTTTTCAACAGCATCTGATTTTTCACAATATTCTTTGTAGTTCATGTTTAAAGCTTTTTCTGTTTAAGATCTTTCTTTAGTTGTTCATATTCTGTTTCTCCACCTGGCAATTGCCACTTTCCAAGCTTTCTGCCAGCAATGCAAATCCACCATAGTTGAGATGCATATGACTTGTCTCCTTTCCAAAGATAGTAATGAAGTTGACAATGTTCAACAAATGGAACATATAACAAGTTTTCTTTGTCTTTCTCTAAAGATTTGTCAATGCTTTTAGGTATGATGTGATGTATAGTTATAGCTAATGAATCTTTCCAGCAATCTGGATTTTTGTCATTTCGTTTTGGTTGTGTCTTCTTGTATTCTTTATAATAGTCAGCTTTAGCTTCTATTTCTGCTACAAGAGAATTGTATTTTTCAAACCATTCGTTGTTTTCTGTGTTTGGAAATCTATACATTACCAGTCAAAAATTACAACACATTCACCTTCAACAAAGTTGTCAATCACATGTTCTTGGAAAGCCCTCTTCGGATAGATTTTTGTGTCAGACTTTTTGCCATTTGGATATTGGTAGAAATATGGCTTGTCACAATAGTCTTTCTTGTATCTCTTAAGCTCTTTAAGAGACCATACAAAATATCCAATCTTTCCAGCTTTATAGTCTTCATAGAACTTGCCATTGAGACCTTTGCGTTGATAGCCACACTCATTTCTATAAAGCACTTTGATCTCCTTTTTCTTTAACGGGACTTTCTCAAGATCAATCTTTATAGTATGTTCTTTACGATATTTGTCGTAAGCATCAAAATCATAGTTATGACCATCTTGTGGATTGTCAAGCTTGAAATCTTCAAGTTCAGGTGATTTTCCGCAACTATTTGGCCAAACATCCATGAAACAACCTTCTTCAGAATAAGACTCACCAAGCCATTGGCAATCGTTTATGTCAATGCCAGTCTCTTCTTTGAACTTCTCCCAATCATACCAGTCTTCAACAACTGTATGCTCATATTGCTTTGTCCATTCTGGAAAATTGTTTTCATAATCACCATCGTCATTTATAAGACGAAAATATTCATTGTATTCTGCAAAGTCTTTTTCATCAAAATCTTCGCCAGGAACTCCCTTTACAATTTTGTAAACTGTTATGTCAAGACCCATAATCTTTAATTGTTTAATTGTTCATATTTTTTGTCTAACTCTTCAATATAGTCAATGACTGAATAGCCAGGTGGCAAAGTCTTTATGTTTATGAACCCATTCTCTTCAGTTATCAATGATTCTTCTTTCTTGATTGCACCTTTGTATTTTTCCCGTAGTCACCCTCAAGCTTTTTAGTAGATGGATTAAGGTCTCCCCATTCAGTCTTTGATCCATCATCTATTGGCTCTACATAATACGAGTGACCTGTTTTAAGACTCTTCACAATAAATCTTCCAGTCTCATCACTATTCACTAAGAAGTCTTTTATTTTTTCGTTCATGTCTGTGAAAATGTTTTCTTATTCGTTTGTCAAATGACTTTTGGATCAAATGATGAAACTCAAAATCATAACACCATTTCTTTACATTTTCCCAATAATTTTTGTTGTCATATTCCTCAACATAAGCGGGAAATGTAAGTTTTCCAAAAGTTACTTCTGGAGTGAAATACCCATAGTCAATTATCCAACGCCTATGTATATATAATAGAATATATATGCGTTTGTTTTCATCAGGCAATTCATTATTAGAATGCCACCGATAGTTATCTCCACTCTTCATGTTTGTCAAGATATCCTTTGCCTCCACACTTTTTGCATGTTGTCCATTCATAATATCCACCCATTGGTCCATCCAAATGTTCATATGGTTCAATCCATTTTCCCTGGAATCCTTTTTTGCCACCACATGAGGGACATATGATTCTTGTCCCTTCTTTAATTCTTTTGAGATTGTCTTCATACTCTTGACATTCTCTCATTGAGTCAAACTCTTTGCCGTCAAAAGCTACAAAATACTTCTGTTCAACTAATCTTGTCTTTACTTCCATAGCTAAATAAGTCTTAACAGTTGTAATGTAATAGCATCAAAAAATTCATCATCAGGATAATCTTCAACATTTCCTTCGTGATCAATTCTGATTTTTTTGTCTTTGTACTCGATATAGCATCCTCTTATTTGATGCTCTTTGATCTCAGCTCTCACATAATTGAACATGACTTCATCATCAGTCTCAACTATAAGAGTGCCATCTGAATAGAAAATCTTAGCAGGATGATTCTTTGGACATTTTGAAATGTCTATTTTAAATTCTTCATTCATTGTCATCATGTATTTCTTTCCATCTTTGTTGGACCTTCTCATTGAAGAACTTTGCAAGTTTTCTGTTGCCATTTATGCAATTGTTGTTGGCTTCTTCATACCAATCAGAAAAGTCACCAAACAAACCACCTTGCCCTGGAAGACATTCTTCAGTATATGTCGGACAAGGAATGTTCATGTACTCAACAGAAGCATGAGAGAATTCACAAAGAATAGCCATTGCAACAACATCACAAAAGTCATTGAAATTATGTTCAGGCCATCTCTCATTGAACTTGTAAGAGTTGAACATTTGGTTTTCAAGAAAATGCTGACCATGAGCATACTGATACTCTGGACAAGTGTCTAAAAACTTGCACCATTCGTCATATGCTTGCTTTAAACGACGAGTGATTCCTTCACGTTCTGTTCTATGATAACCTGGATAGCCATCAAGTTCAAAAATCTTTGCGAGATCAGCATAGATGTTTTTGCTCCACCCATACCATTGTTTTGCATAAAGTACAACATGAGCAAGATAAAACTGCTCTTTCATTTTGCAAGATGTCTTCATTTGTTATATTTTTATTCTTGTTGTTCAAAAAATTCAGATATCCATGGGCATGTGTCTGGATCATAGTCATAACCTTCTTGATGCATTGGACAATGATATTCATGCCAACAATCTAAACATCCTTTGTGTTTTTCATTCATTGTTTTGTTACAGATAATTTTGTCTTGATGGGTTTGTCTTCCCATTTCAACTCAGGAAACATTGTTTCAGGGAGTTCAATCACATAGTCCCATAGGCAGCAAGTGTATCTTTCCCAACTATTTCTTCCTCTATAAGGTTCTCTGTAGAAGAAATGAAGCTTTCCATTCTCATCTCTTGCTACATATCCTTTAAGAAGATTTAGATTTTCTTTCTTAGATTCAGAATTCCATTTCTCAACATTTCGTCTAAGTTCCTCATCACGAGCTTCCATTTCAGCTCTCAATAAAGGATGCAAATGGCTATAATCACATGGATTGTCGTATGACATATTATTTCAATTTAATGTTTTTACTTTTAATTGTTTGTGGAACTGTTGTAGCCGGATAAAAAGCTTGCGCAACTCCATTGTATTGAAATTCAAATGTTTGCCCATTAGTTTCAATATCAATAAATTGCCCGTAAAAATCTCCAACTTTGATGACTTTTACAATCAATTCTGTCTTGTCTTCATCAGGAAACTTGAATGGAAGCTTATATATGCCAGGCTTTGAAAGAAAGTCAATTTGCTTATGCTCATATTTGCCTTGAAGAACTTTAGCAGTCAAGTCAATATAGTCACTTGCCATTCCTCTTGGCATGACATCAGCTTCAACTTCAATTTCTTTTATTGAGGCCCAGCAAACATCTTTGTTTTCAGGTGCTTCTTCATTGAGCAAGTTAATGACAGGAGAGACTAGTCTCACAACGTTGTTTCCAACAAAAGCAACTGTATAGAGTTTGCCTTCAAATTTTACTACACTATTCCAATGAATGTCATTCATATCTATTTATCTTTCGTCAAAGGGATGATCGCCATAGTTGTTAGTTTCATCAAGTTCTTGCAAAGAAACTCCAAGAAATGCATAAGCATCTGATAAACATTTACAAAGCTTGACATCATATCCAATTTCTTTATTGCATTGGTGAACAGCAAAATATGTTCCCATGCCTAATATTGGAGTCCAGTCGATGTTAACTACTCTAATAAAACCGAGAAGTTCTCCATTGTTATTCTCTACTCTTGTAACCCAAGTGCCACAAGCTGCTCCAGTGTCAATTCTAATTGCTTTTGCTTTCATTTTATAGATTTTGATGTTACATATTTATATAGAAACAATATGTGGCTAATTCAATTATGCTTTGAATATTTGTTCTAAAGTATATGGACTTGCGTTCTTGAACAAGTCTACATGAATACTTTTTTGCATATATCCAAAATCAAGATATCCATCATAACAACTTCTGCCATATTTGCAAATTGTTTCAATCTGATTTTTTGTTATTTCTACTGGTTTTTCTGTACAAATGCAATCATATCCCTCAAATGTAATCCATTTATGATGGAACTTTACAAAGCCCTTAACTGCTGCTAAGAAATAGTCATCTGAATAGTCTTTTAAACTTTTAGGTTTCTTGAAATTATAGTATTTCATAATTTCATCAGCAAGTTGGATATGAAGGTTATTTCCGGTTGTTCCATTCAAGGCAAAACAGGTTCCATCAGGAGCAATCCATCCAGCGTCAAATCCCTGTGTGATATCAACTGGTTTGAAGTTGTCAAGTGCCTCATCAATATTCTTTTGACTTTCAAGATATTGATCTAACAAGTCGCCTTTCATTTTCTTTGAGCCAAATTCTCTCGTTACTTCATTGGTGTCTGGAATAGATACTTCTTCAGGTTTATTAGCACATGACATTGCACCAGCAATAAAATCTGTGATTGTTGGCATCCATACATGTTCAAACTTATATCTGAGCATTTTATTTGTCATTTGCATGTACAAATCACTTGTTGCTTTGCTGTACTCTGCATCTTTGTCATCAGGAAAACTTTCATCTAAGAAATCAAGCATACGAGCAATCTTCTTTTTGTTTTTGAGGATTTCAAGACAATGCCTCATTACTCTTACAATCTTGTAAAACTTATGCATGCCAGTCTCTCTCATGAAACGATTGCCAGAATATCCTTCATTGAGATCTCCAACAAGTTGTTCAAGTTCAGACTCAAAATCTCCTGGCTTAGAATCAAGAATTGCTTTAGCAGCATATCTTGCCGGAATTGTAAGTTCAACAGTTGCTGTAACTCCAGGTATGTTTGACAAGAATTTGCCATAAAGAGAACCTGGGATTTCCATTTTGCAATTGTCTGAAATCATTCTTGTCACCTCTGAAATTTCAAGACAGAAATGATCCCAATTTTCATCATTGTCTTCATCTACAGCATCCCTAAAGTTCTTCTGAATTAGATCAACAATGTTTTTTCGAGTCAACAACGGATATTCCTGTTGTCTTTCTGGACTCAAGTTTGAACGCTTACATACACTAATAAGACATTTTTCTGGATCATCAACTTTGACAACCAGTTCTCCAGTTGTAAGTCCATTCAACATGTTTTTTGGACAGCCAAAAGCATCTTCCCAAATAGTCAATGCTTTGTCTACATCCATCTTGTAGATATGATCACGAGCAATCTCAGCAAGTGTTATTCCAAGGTTTTCTCCAATTGAAAAATGTAATGTTGGCATTTTGTTTATATTTTCTCAATAATATATAGTAATGTTTTGTCTAAAATTCAAAAGCGACCAGCTATGAAGCCAGTCGCTTTTACTTAATATATTGAACGTATCTTATTCACCAATCATCACACAAGTCTGAAAATGTGCATCATGAATTCGCATCATCGCATCATCAGTTAATTCTTTTGTTCCATTAGCAAATTGAGTCAATAATGCAATCATTTCGTTACATTCTTTGATTGCATTTTTTTTCTTTGCAGGAAGCTCTTCTTGTCTTTTTTGCTCTTTTTGCGCAAGTTGTTCTTGATATAATTTGTTAATCTCTTCAATCAATTCTGTATCAAAAACATCAATATAGAAAATCTGGCTTGCACCATCAAGAATAGCATGTGCCATGTTCATCATACGTCTACCCATGACAAACTTGACATCTTCAATTGTCATGATTTGTTCAGCATCCCATTTGTAATAAAATGACTTGTATGTGTTTCCTGTCTTCTTAAGAGCATTTTCATCAATCCCATAGATTTTTGCAATCTTTTTAATGAAGGAATTGAAGTCTCTAGTAAACTCTGTTTTCTTGTAGTCGGCATAGTTTTTGAAAATCACTTCACCAGAGTTATTAGAAGGATGTCCACTTCCTTCAAGATTGCCAGAAGTGATTACTTTTGCAATATCTGTATTGAAACTCTCAACAAAGAGTTTCGCAATTCCCTGTTTGTTCATTTGCTAAATGTTTTACTAATGTATCAGTTATTATTTGTCCAACATGTGTTACTGTCTCATATGCAATTGGATCAATAATGAACACATTTGAACTACTTGGATAATAAAAGGAGTTGTACTCCATTTTTGTTGCCAAAAACAATGCCGGATTCTTTTCAAGTTCTTTTAACTCTTCAAAATCCGGCAATTTATTGTAGTCTCTCATATTTACTGGTTTATTCGGCAGTGAATTCACCAACATTCTCCCAATCAGTACTTGCTTGATGGATAATCATCCCCTTGCTTCCTGGGTGCTTCTTCATGCATTCTTTTGCTTCAGTTTCACTATAGAACTCTTCTATAGTGTCTTTACCCTTTTCATTTTTGTAAGATACGTTATACAATAACATAATTTAATAATTTAATAAGTTTGTGATTTTTCCATCAATTTCAATGTTACAAAGATTCAAATCTTTCAGGAAGCTGTAAAACTTCCGAAGTCTTTGACCGTTTCTGATAATCCATAATCCATAAAAGAGGCTGTAGTTTCTATGTATTGGATTTCCAATAACTTCAAGTTCAAGTTCATCATTTTCTTGAAGAATTCCAAGCACCTCTAATTTAATTGCGGCGAAGAAAATTGTTTGTTGAAGCAATTTATTGTCTTTGCAATCAGAATCGATGTTTGAAGTTGAATAATTCATTTGTTTAAGTTTTGATGTTGTTATAAGCAAATAGAAACAAATTGCTGACAATTCAAAATTATCTTCTCCTTTGTGAACTATTTCTATTGTTTGATCTTGGAGCTCCACTATTATGAGGCTTGTTTCCAGGTCTTGGAGTTACTGTATTATGTGGCCTGTTGTTAGGTCTTGGTGTATAATTATTTGGTCTTTGATTGCGAGGTTGTGGAGTAACTTTAGGCTTGTTATTGTGATGTGGTCTACTCATAGAACCAACACTATTGTTGTTATGTGGGCTTACAGTAGCTCTTGGCGGATTGTGTGGTTTTGGCTTTGGTTTATAGTGATTGTTATGATGCCCATAGTAATGATGCCCATAGTAATGATGCCAATAATGAGTAGGGCAACCTAAATAATATGGATAGTAGTTGAAATAATAACGTGGATGCAAGTAATAGTTTATGTGAAATCCATGATACCATGAGTAGTCATAAACATAGAATGTTGGATAATTGTATGTAAACAATATGCTTGTTTCTGGTGTGTCATATGAAACTGATTCATATGTAGAGCATGATGTCATAAATATTGACATCATTACCATAATTAATAATGTAACGAATGTCTTCTTCATTTTGGTCATGTGTTTTTTAAAAAATAATCATTTTGAGAAATACACAAATATATAGTCTGCAGTATTTGAGATATTAAGTAATTGATAATCTGTGTTATTGATAATGAAATTAATGATCTTTTTTATTTGTGGCCATGCCATTGTTTCTGATCCATTAAGCTCGTAATCTTTGCTTGGAAAATGAATTCCAAACTTCTCAAATATATGTTCATCTTTCAATACAACATATTTTCCAAATACAACTCTTTCGACAGAATGCTCTTCAAGTTTCATATTGATTATTTTGTGAAATAAAAGCCTACAGAATTACTTTCTCCTGTAACACCAGCAATATGATATTCTGTATTGTTCAAAATCCAGTCAATCAAATCTTTGACTTCATTCCATCTATTTTCAATTAAAGCCTTAAAGCCATCAGGAGCAGCTCCAAACTTTTTAATCAAGTCTTCTCTTGAAATGTATGTGGATAGGCCAACATTCAAACGTTGGATAGCATGTACTGGTTCTTCTTTTTTCTCAAATTCACTTATGACACAAAATGATATCTGAGATACTCGCTGTCTTCACTTACAGAAACAAGAGTGTAGTCGGAATTGTTGATGATATCATTGATGAGGTTAGACACCTTCTCAATCTCCCAACTCTTCATTTCAAAGTTTTCACCCTTCTTCAACACTTTTGGAGTGTATTCAAATTTCTTGGCAAGTTCAGCATAACTGATAGTAATGTTGCTTTTGACTGAGAGCATCTGATACTTATGCTCTTTCTTCTGTAATTCTTGAATCATTTTCTTAATGCGTATTTGTTGTTTAATAATTTCTTTGTGTATTTCAATGTCACATGAATTTCTTTTTTGTCATCAGATGGAGCCTCAAACATTATTTTGTTCATAAGGTCTTCCATGATGCCTCTCAAGCCTCTTGCACCTATCTTGTTTGAAATTGTTCGTTCAACAATATAATCATATACTTTCTCATCGAAAGTTAACGAGATGCCATCTAAAGCCAATAGCTTTTGGTATTGCTTAACTAAAGAGTTCTTTGGTTCTGTCAAGATTCTCTTTAGAGCTTTTGCATCAAGAGGATCCATGTATGTTATGACAGGAAGTCTTCCAATGATTTCGGGAATCATTCCAAATGCTTTCAAGTCAAGTGGAGAAATGTTTCTCAAAGGATTTTCTTTGTCAATCTCTCCAATTGTGTCTTTTTGAGATGATGTTGCAAACCCCAATGCATGAACATTGAGACGTGACTCAATACGTTTCTCAATGCCATCAAATGCTCCACCACAAATGAACAGAATATCTTTTGTGTTGATTGGAATCATTTTTTGGTCAGGGTGCTTTCTTCCGCCATTGGGTGGTACAAGAACAACACTGCCCTCTAAAAGCTTAAGCAATCCCTGTTGGACACCTTCACCAGAAACATCCCTTGTTATTGATGGATTGTCACCTTTACGAGCAATCTTGTCAATCTCATCAATGAAGACAATTCCTCTTTCTGCTTTCTCTACATCATAGTCAGCAACTTGAAGAAGTCTTGTGAGAATTGACTCAACATCTTCACCAACATAGCCTGATTCAGTAAGTACTGTAGAGTCAACAATACAGAATGGGACATCAAGCAATTTAGCTATTGTTCTGGCTATGTATGTGTTATGTGAAAGAATTCCATTTGTGTAATATCTATGAGATGAGTTAGCAGCCAACTCAAAATCATACATGTTCTCTGCAAAGTCATCAACTCTTACAAGATTGACTTTAGCAGGACCATTTTGAGTCATCAAGAACATTCCATTAACAACATCCTTAGCAAAGATTTGCTCAAACTCATCATCAAACAATATGTGATTGTCTGCACAACATATGCTCAAACCATTGTCAAGAAATATCTCATAAATGATATAAGGTATTGTCTTATGAAGAGCTTTGATGTCTTCAAATCCCATATCTGTAAGAATCTCAAAGTCTTCTATATTCCAACTTTCAATAAACTTCTTTTCAGTCATATTTCAAACACAACAATAATTGTTTGATATAATATAGACACATTTTTTAAAAATTCAAAAGCCCACCATTACTGGCAGGCTTTATTTTTGCTTTTTTTGTTCAAATTATACTGGTGCTTTGAATGTGAAATTATCATCAGCTTGTAAGAATTCAAACTTTTCTTGCAATGCTTTCTTCATTTTTTCAAACTCAAACTCATTACGAGAGTTGTTTGCAATGACAACAAACAATCCAGATGTTCTTTTAATGCATTCAATGCATTTTTGTGTACCAATGTTGAATTGAGCATCTGTAATGATTACATTGATCATGTCATTCAAAGAATGCTCTTCAATGTATTCAAGAATTCTGTTGAAGTCTACATTGTCACCATTTGCTGATGGAATTTTCTTTCCAGTTATCTTATAGAACTTAGTATTGAAAGCATAGTATGTGTAGTCAAAGCTATTGATTATACTTTCACTTTTGTTTTTCTTTTCAATGAAGTCACTATATGCATAAGCAGCTTTGAAAGCATTGATAACTTTACCGCCATCCATTGAACCAGAAATGTCAATATAGAAAGTCATTGTGATGTCCATTTTGTCTGGTTTTGGAATTCTTCCCTTTTTGATTACATCTCCATCTTTCACTTGACCTTGTCTTCTGTTTGGCTTCATGTAAGTATGTTTGTAAGCACGTTTTCTTTCCTGAATGCAATCAGTAATATATGTGTCAATTATACGTTTGAAGTCAACATCCCAAGCATTCTTTGCTTTTTTAGCATAAGTCTTCACAGCAACTTTCTTTTGTTCACTCTTTATTCTCTTGATGTCTTTTACTGAATCTCTACATTTGTTAAGAAAGTCTCCAATAGGACCTGTCAACTTGTTTGCAAATTGCTTAGTCACTTTAGCTACATATTCTGAACAGTCATACAAGTCTCCATCAAGATCTTCTGGATTTCTTTCTCTGTCTTCTTCACTCATATCTCCACCACTCCAATCTTCATTATGATCAGATTCCTGATTAAGCTCTTCAGCACGTTCAGCACTGTTTTTTGATGCTTTAGCAATGTCAGCAGCTTCTCTACCTTTTTGCGCAGCTTCCTGAGCTTTTTCTAAGTTTCCATCTTCATAAGCTTTTTGAGCTTGCTGTGCAGCCCTTTCAGCATCCTTTGCAGCTTTTTCGGCTCTTTCGGCAGCCCTTTGAGCTGTCTTCTTTATATTGTCATCTTCACCACTACTTGACATCTGGTCTGCAGCTTCTCTTGCTGCTTTAGCATCTGCTGCTGCTTCTTCAGCTGACTTCTTAGCATCTGCTGCAGCCTGTTCTGCATCCATGTTTTCAACTTCACTGCTATGAGCCATTTCATTAGCAGCCATTTTTGCTTCATTAGAAGCATCTTTAGCATTGTTTGCTTCTTCTTGAGCTTTCTTATAGTCTCCCTTTTCAGCAGCTTTTTGTGCTCTTTCAGCAGCTTTTTTAGCTTTAGCAGCAGCTTTAGCAGCTTTTTCAGCAGCCTTAGCAGCTTTTTCAGCTTTCTTTTGCTTTACATCATCTGAGCTACCTGATAGCTCTCCTTCAGAACCTTCTGCATCATTTTGTAAAGCATCTGATGATGCTTGTGCTTTGTTAGCAGCCTTTTCAGCAGCATCAGCAGCTTGTTGAGCTTCCTCTGCAGCTTTGTCAGCTTTCTCTTGATTAGAAGTTTGTTGTTCTTCTTCATCATCTGGTTTTTCTTCCTCACCAGTGTCAATGTCCATAGTCTTGTTGTTCTGCGGTGTACTCTTCTTGTTATTATTTTTGCTTTTAGCATTCTTTTTACGTGGCATTATCAAACGTGGATCTGGAAGTTTTTGTTCTCCACCATCACCATCATTGTTATCATCACCACCGTCATCACCACTTTCCAATATGTCCATTATCTTTGTCAAAGCATCCATGTAACCGCCATCAAATGAGTCTTCAGTCTCTGGTGGAACTTCAACGACTTTAGTTTCAAATATATTGTTTTCTGACATTTCTTTATCAATTATTTTTGGCTTTTATGCTTGTATTTCTCCCAAACATCAGCAATGTTCTCACGAGTTATCTTTCCAGCTTTCCAGTCAGCCATTGCTTGATTCCATCCCTTGACATATTCATCTCCCTTCTTGTCAACCATTGGAGAGTGAGTAGGGTTGTCATCAAACTTTGGAGGTTTTTGTTTTATCTTGTCAGCAACTTTTATAAGCTTCATATATAAGCTAGTTTGTGTGTCTGAACGAGGATTGTAGTCAACTCCATAGTCAGTCTTTATTGACTTTGCTGTTATCAAACCATCAGTTGGAAAAGGTAGCTTGAAGTCTCTTTGAATATGAAGATACTCATTGATGACACAGTCAGAAGCAATGTTCATAAGATAGTGATCACATTTTCCAAACTCTTTCTTTATTTCATCTTCTGCTCCAAAAGTGTCCCACATCTGGTGAAGGCATTCATGCAAGAATATGAAATACCATTTGTCGTGAATTGACTGTACTTTTGGATTAGGTGCTGACAACCAGATTATCTTTTTAGGATCTGTGCAAGCAATGCCATATCTTGGATTTGTAGTGAATCTTACTACAGGAAGCATGTAATAGAAATATGCTTTTGAGTCAACATCAGTCTCATCATTGATATATTGTATCAAGTCAGCTTTCCATTCATTGTCTTTATTGATGGCAAGTATACTGTGTTTTGTGCCACGAAATTCTTCAAGATCTAATAAATCTGTCATAGCAAATGAATTTATTTTTTACAATGCTTGCATTCTTCAGCTTCTAACTCATTGTCAATGTCTTCAAATATTTGTTCATAGTTTCCTTCAATACTGATTGGCTTTGTCATTCCCCTAAAATCAATGTTCTGGTTTTTCAAATATCTTGACTTCAAGTCATTGATCAAAAATTGAGTGTTTGCAGCTAATGCATCGTTATACTCTTCAGTGAAACTCCAACCTGAATATTGATTGCCATTCTCATCCGTCAATATAACCAATGAAGGCACAACGGCAAAATTGAACAAGTCATCATCGTCATCAAACACGATTGTATTGTTTCTTGAATCAGTTTTCATTTCATTAAAGTGTTTATTTTATATCTTGTCCCAGAATTCTTTTCCAGCATCTTCTGGACCCCATTCATCTGGAAGATCAGGGTCATGAATTGGGTCTAAAACTTTAGCACTACCAGCTTTGATGTTCTTTATTGCATCTTCAACACTCTTGTACTTCCAGTTTGTTCCTTTAGACTTCAAGTGTTTCAAATAACTGAATATGCCTTGAGCAGTTACATCAGCAGGGTCAAATATTCTGAAGATGTTCTCACGGTTTATAGCATAAAGTTTTCCACTTTGTCCCCAAGTGTTTCCATCAATATATCCCTTAGTTACAGCCGAATCAATCATTGCTCTAACTGTCTCATTTATTGAGATTTCTGAAGTACCACGTCTTCTTGACATTCCTTGTTTCTTTTCTCCACCTTCTCCGTTTTCACCGCTTCCGCCTTCAATATCTTTCTCTTCACCTTCATGCAACCAATCATAAATGATCTCAGCCATTTCATTAGCATATTTCTGTGCTTCACTAGAGTCAATGTCTTGCTTTATAAGTCTATCTTCACCATTTTCACCCTTGCCACCATAAATGTATCTAGCAATACGTTCTGCTGAATAACGCTTAGAGTTTTGCAATCCCTTCTTCTTGATTTTGATAAATGGATCCCAAAGCTTCTCATTCAATTCACGAGGATTGTCAAACAATGAGTGGTAAGGCCAGAAAGCATCAATGAACTTCTTGCCTAAGATAGGTTCGTAGTCTTTACGCCAGAACTTGAATGTGTCTTCCCAAGCAGCATCATTGTTGTCTTCCCAAATAATCAATGGCTTGAAACGTGAAAGCAATGGACCACTCAATTCATGAGTAGCTTTGTTTTCAGAACTATAGTTACCAGCTGCACCAACAAAGAAATTGTCCATTTTGTTTCTCTTCTTTGGATCTGGATCATTTGGATTTGCGCCAGGAATATATCCATCCTGAACAATAGGCATAAGAGCATTCATTACTTCAGGATCAGCCTGATTCATTTCGTCAAAGAATAACAAGAACTTGTCATTTGGATTATAGATAATGTCTTTTGCCCAGTCAGGTGGAACCATCTTGACAGTCTTTTCACCTTTGTACTTAGGGTCATCTACAACAATAGGCATACCACCTAAGTCTTCTTTGCAGGCTTTGTCAAGATATACTATAAGAATACGATATCCGTTTTTCTTTGCTAAACGTTTTACAATAGAAGTCTTTGCCCAACCAGCATGACCTAAAATAAAAAATGGTTTTTCAAAGTCGAAACGTTCTTGAATAGCAGCCTCATTTTCTCCAAGATCTTCTTCTTCCAATCCAGTCTCTTTCATTACTGAATCATCAGTCTTAGGATCAAGTTCAGCTATAACATCACCTTTTTTACCCAATATTTCACCAGGCTCTCCAGGTTTTTTCTTATTCAAAGAACCTTTAGTGCGATATTCGAGTACCTGCATAAATTCTTCAAGTTTTTGCATTTATTTAAATTGAATAATTTTTTTGATATCTAATTTAAATAAAAATAAACGAGAAAAATTTATTTATTTCAAATATTTATTTATGAAGTCTGAAATTGATATGTTCTCAATTTCACCAGTCTTTTTGTTTCTGATAGTTACTTTTGTATTTCCAGTGACACATTTTCCAGTGCCAGTTGGACCAACCATGATGACATTAGACTTCTCAATGTCAACATCATCACTTATGGTCTTTGAATAAAGTCTTTTATAATGATTATAGACAGCAACACAAATTCTTTCTTTTGCCTCATCTTGACCAATGACATATTGATCCAAGTATTCCTTCATCTCTTTAGGCTTTGGAATCTCAGTGACTTCCTTTTGATATGTCACTTTCTTGTTATTCTCTTCTGTAATCTTATGCAATAATGATGCACAATCAGGACAAATACAACCAAAGTTTCCAAATATAAGATTTTCTGATGGTTGTCCACAAAAATTACAATATGCTTTATTCTTTTCCATATTAATCAAGTTTTTGGAGGGTACACATAAACATACCCTCCATTTGTTTATTCATTTGTTTCAACTTCTTGTTTTCCAAGATCTCTCAATCTTTCAAGAGAGTCACCATACATGATGTTTTCTAAAAGTTCATCTTGAATCTTGTCACTCATGTCTTTACCATTGTCAATACGTTGTTTCATAGAAACAATCTTCTTGAACTTGTTCTTAGGTGTCACATTCTGGTTTTCAGCTGCAGGAGCCAATGTGTCATTCATATAGTCATTGTTCTCACAAATACGAGTCTGAAGTGGATCCATGATTTCAAGTGCTGAAGAAATGACAATCTTCTCACCGTCATCTGGTCTTTCAAACTTGTCAGTGTCAATCTCAATGAGTACTCCACGCGACCTTGCAGCATCCAAATAAGCTTCCAATAAATCTTCCTTGCCACATTTGTACATGACCTCTATGATTTGACAAACATTCCTGAAAGCAGGTGAAACTCTATCTGGATATTTCTCTCTTGGTGTCTCTTCATCTTTTTCTGGTTTATCAAGAGCATCAGAACCCCAACCACGACCACGATAATGGATGTAGTCTTTCATTTTCATTAATTCTTGTACTGTGACACCTGTGACTTCTGCTGTATCTTTAGCAGTTTGCTTCATCATGTCACGGCGCAATGCTGTATCTTCAAGTGTCTTTATTCCCTTTTCAAGAACCTCATCAACATATTCGATGGGCTTGACATCTTCGTCTTTTTTCTTTTTACGAGCCATAAATAAATGATTAATAAATTAAAACAAATTTAATATAGTAATTTGTAGTTTTATCTTTTAACAATCCAGTCAGCGAATGTGGTTACAAGAGGACCAAAAGTCTTGAAACGAACTTCATATCCACTCCCTTCAACCCATCCTTTAGCAGCTGCAAACACTTCATTTGACTTGTAACGAGGATTTGGGTTAATGTCAATATCAATATAAGTTGGCTTTTTGATACCGGCTGCTACCAAACTGTCGGCAACCTCAATGCTTGCTTGTACCTCATTAAGCAAACGTGTTTGACGATTTCTCTCTTTTGGTGTGACCCAACGCTTGAAAATGCAGTGTGCGCCATGTCCTGGGTTATACAATGCAATGACCGTTGAGTACACAGTTTTACGAGAACTGTTTTGAGAGTCAGTTCCAACCATAATCTCAACTTCAGGATAGTCTTTCAAGTATGCCTTGACATACTCTTCGACATTATGAAGCTTTTCTCCAGAAACCTTCCGGAAATCTACTGCTGTGACCATGTCATTCATTTTAAAATATTTTTAGTAAATAAAACAATTCAATTTTGTTTAATATAGACAATTATATGTAAGTTTTCACTATTATTAATATAATAACTTAACGAATTTTTATGAAGTCAATAATAGAGTTCCTTGCCACAAAAAATGTTGATAAAGACAGCATATCAAAAACAAACATAAATGATTATTGCATTGCTATAGTGTTTGGTGACATAGCTAAAGAATATGAAGAAATGTTTGATGATGCAAAATTCACTAACAACGCAAACAGCAATCCTGATTTCTCTAATTATTGGTTATTGCCTATTGACATTGCTAAAAATATGAAGAAAAATATGGTGGCATAGTTCTTTATCAAATTCCAGATTTTTGCCATAGCGTTGAAGATATCAAATCAGCTGGTAAAGATGGAAGACTTGATGTTGATGAACTTGAAGAAATAGATGAATTTAAATAATGAAGTCATTAGTTGAATTTCTTTCTACAGATGTAGACAAAACAAAGATATACAAATTTCCAGAGACTCCTATCAAAGAAGAGCTTATTGAATATTTTGAAGCAATGGGATTTCTACAATTAGATCCTTTGCCTGTCAACAAGTCTACTTGGCCATGTTATTGTGACATAGCTGAAGAACAAGATGGTCAATTCTATATATTAGGAAGCTATGAACCAAAAAACAGATATTCACATTTCATTGTTTTTGGAAATGGTGGAACTATAACTTCTGACAATCCAATATATATGTGTAGGACAGATGATGATGACACAAAGACAATTCCAGATAGAGAACGTTATCTAATATGTTGTGGTGACAATGTTGAAACTGACATAATTAAATATGACAATTATGTCGCATACAGATATTTGGTAATGCATAATATGTCTAACAAAAACAAAAAAGCCTGAACCTATCGGTCCAGGCTTTCATAATCTTTATATAGTTTGTTTTAGAAGAATATCTTGACATCACCAAAGGCATTGAATTTTGCCTCCTGGAAATACAGGAGACCCTCAGGTCCCTCTGCTCCATATTGGTAATTGGTTCTATTGGTAATGTTGTTAAGTCTAACTCCGAGCTCCACACAATTGATTCTATAGTTACCATATACATTCAATGAGAAGTATTCGGGAACTTCTAAAGTGTTTGTCATGTTGACATACATCTTATAGCGGAAGTACTCACTCACACCAAGCTTAAGCTTTCCAAAGTTGTAAGACAAATCATTGTTGATTGTCCATGTTGGAGTAAGGATGTGGTTAGTTATACCATATTTTTCAGTATTCATTTTATTATAACTATATGCTCCATTGAAAGACCATAACAAATTCTTTGTGATGTTCCAATCCATGTTGTATTCAACACCAGCACGGAATGAACGTTCTGCAGTCTCATGGCAAGGAAGTCCATTCAAACCAAACTCACCATTCAACACTCTCTCATTTTTGAAGTCCATGTAGTAGAAGTTCAAGTTAGCATCAAACTTGTCAGTATTGATATCATATCCAATCTCAAAGTCATTTACGCGTTCAGGTGTTTTTGTAGTAATATAATGACCATTATTTACAAACAGTGTGTCACCATATCCTGTAATTTCATAATATGTGTTTTCAGGATAGTACTCATTTCCATCAAACATGTCTGTACGAGTAGGCTCACGATGTGTCAATGTCCAGCGTCCATAGACCTTATGGTAAGGGTTAAGATTGTAGTCAACTCCAAGTCCACCATTCACAAAATTCCAACGAGTGTCTTCATTGTATTGGACATTAGGATTTATATTGTCTTTATATGTAAAGTCAACGTAACGATATTGTACATTTCCATTGAAATCAAATCGACCAAGTGAATAATTTGCCGAAACAAAAGCGGAAGCATCATTTTTATAGCCTGTATTGTCATAATATTCATCTTCACCAACATTGACAATATTCAATGTGTTGTCCATATAGTGACGGCGTTGGTAGCGATATACATTGTAACCAGTAGTCAACTTTACATCTCCAAGATAAAATTGGACAGCTGACATGTTACCATACATGTAGTGAGTCAAACCATAATCATAAATTGCTCCACAAGAATCATATGGTGTATATACTGTTTCAAAGTGACCATCAGGAAATTTATATAAAGTTCCAACTAAATCAGCACACATTCGATGCATATAATTGTCAAGATCAAATCGGTATTCACCAGTCTGGAATTGCAAATATGCAGATGAAGTGAAGACCACGTTATTAGATAACCAACCCTTGTAAGTCAACTTGTTCACTGATTGAATCCAGTGGTCAGTTTCCTGATCGGTATTTCCATTAGCCCGAGGATTGAGCGCAAGTTCAAGAGAGTCACAACCAATCCAACCCTGATTGTTACGATGTTGGCCATTCATGGACAAGAACTCCAAGCTATGTCGGTCGTTGAAATAATGTCCAGCCTTCAATGTGAATGCTTGTGAGCGATTCCAAGCATTGTCCTTATATCCGTTAGTTTGTGAGTTTGTAGCTTTCAGATGGATGGCATTCTTGCCAACCTTGCCACTGTTGTAGATGATTGAAGTTCGCCAAGTATCAAACGAACCATAACCCATATATCCATATGAAATGGTATCTCTCAATAGGTTGCTTGATTCAAGTGCAACTCCGCCGGCATATCCTGCGATACCATTGTTTGAGGAGATTGAACCACGTTCCACCTTGATATTATGCATTGAACTCATAAGGTCAGGTGAGTTAGCAAAGTAGATACCAAAGTCTTCGGCTTCATTCCAAGGCATGCCATCCAAAGTAGCATTGATACGAGTCTGGTCAAGACCACGAATGCGGAAGTAACCGTAGCCAAACTCGGTGCCATTGTCTGAGAAGGCGATAATGCTTGGAAACTTGCGGAAAAGGAATGAAGGCTCCTGACCATTGTCTAACTGGATCAATGTCTTGGCCTCAAGTTCATTGGCTGACTCTACATTTTGAGTCTGATAAAATGACGTGACTGACACTTCATCCAATTGAATAGTCTTAGTTGTGTCAAGAACAGTTTGTGAAAACATTGTGTTGATTAAGGCGAACACAAACACCATTGTTACGAAAATCTTCTTCATTTTGTTGTATTTTAATACTGTTTAGTTTGTTGATTTGTAATTTACAATTATAGATAGAAACTTATTTGTGAAATTTCAAACTAAAGTTAAATGTTTTCCCAACCAGAGCCAATCTCCCAATGTTTATCAACTATTATGTCAACATCTTCATTTGTCAAGTCAAACTCTTCTTCAACAAGATCAATCACTCTATAGTTATCATTTTCATTAATCCAAGATCCAACTGTTATAATGAACTTGTTGTCTTTATAAAATACTCTTCCTCTTGGTTTGTCTTCATATGCTCCGATATATGTGAATGTGTTGTCTTTATGTTCTTTGAACTTAAGTTTTCTGTATTCTATAGCCCATTTCTTTTTATGTAAAATTTTACAAGTCTTTCCATTTCCTGAGTTAGTTACTTCTGGATCATCTAAAGACAAAGCAACTACACCAAACAATTCATTTCTTTGTGGATTGTACCAAAAAATACCAACCTTCGGATCTTCATTATGCAATCCCTCTTTCATTATTCCAATAAATTCATCATGTTCTGAAGATGTACTTTGTCGTATTTTGTCTTTTATGTCAATCATTTATTGCGAAATATTTTGATATATTATAGACATAAACTTATGTTAATTTAAAAAGGACCCAAATTTCTTTGAGTCCTTTAATGTTTATGAATTTACAATTTATTCATTGTGCATTCGACCAGCTTCAAGTACAGGAAGACCAGCTTCAGTTGGGATGTAGATGATCTTGTTGTTTGAATTAGCGTTTTGTTGTCGCACCCATAGATATTGAATATAAGTTGGAGTCAAAGCTCCATTTTCAATAGCAATAGCTTCTGCAGCACCTCTAGCACGAGCAACTTCAGCTTCAGCATTCAGCTTTTCGGCATCAAGGTTAGCCTTAGCTTCCTCAACACGAATACGACGATTTTGTTCAGCTTGAGCAAACTCAGCCTTGCCTCGCATCTCTTGTCTCCAGACATTGTATTTAGGACCACCCCAAGCCCAAGCAGCAATAAACAATAAAGCTGCAATACAAATCACAATAACATTTTTTGTCTTCATTTGATTTAGTTTTTTAGTTAAACGATTAATTTAATATATTGGGTTAATTAAACTTGTTTAATAAGTATTTTGTTCTTGTTGAAATCTGGAACAAATTGCATGATTTCTGATGATGTACTGGCTTCAGTATCAATTTTGATAGTGATTTGATCATCAATTGCATTTTCAACATCAATGATTGATCTTTTGATATCATGAAAGCTTGATGCATCAACAACCGTCTCCAATCCATTATATTTGCTGCCAAAGTATTGTTCTGGGCACATGTTCATTGACATGATTCTCATCAAGTCATTTGATAACTTTATGATTGCTTTAACCTTATCCTTATAGTTATAGTCAGTTGAATTCTTGATGTCATTGCGATTGCTTTCAGTTATTGCTGTATAGATACAATTGATGACAGCTGCACACATAGTATACTTGTTACGAATGTACTTGCAATCTAATGTGAACTCTCTCATTTCTTGTTGGTTTTAGTTTGGTTGTTATTTATGACTTCATCCAAGAGTCTCTTGATATCTCTTTCAAGACATGCCGGATCATGCTCAAAGCCAGTGTAATTGTCATAAGATGGCAAATTTCGGAAGAACTCAATGTATGTATGACCTTGATAGATGAAATGCCGAGTATACATCAATGTTCCATCAACATACATATTCTTTTTTGTGTTTGCTCTTTCAACATGCTTTTCTTCAAATACAATATCTGGTCGTACTTCTGATCCACAACTTGAAAGAATAAGCAATATTGCTGAAATGATTAAGAGCTTTTTCATTTGTTCATCAGTTTGGTGTAAACTTTATTTGCAATTATTTCCACTAGTGAGTCGTTCTCTTTGTCATGACGGGCTTTGCAATATTTGCAATTCCCATTATGTGTAATGCCACGGTCATATAATACATATTCGCAAAGTTCACCATATTTATCAGCAACAGTGATTGTTCTTAATTCATCATATAAATATTCATTTGACGAACGAGTATTTGTTGTGTAGATTCCATCATCATTTGGAGATACACAGCTCGCAAACAATACTGTTGTGATAAATGACGCTACTAAGATAATTTTCTTCATTTGCATTAGATTTAGATTTGTAATGTTACATAGACATATTTGTGAAAAAATTCAAAATTTGTTATATTCTACTTGAATTTAAGCACTAAAACTATTATTCCAAAACTACAAGCATATTCAATTATTTGATTTGATACAAAGTGTCTACAACACCATTACAAAGCATTCCATCATTTCTAATTACAAAAGTGACAACCTTGTAATCCTTTGTGATGGCATGCACACCATACCACATTTCGTTGATTCCATCATTGTCTTCCTCATAGTATTCGGAATTTGTCTTGACACCAATGTCACTAAACAATTTGTTGATTTGTTCACATTTGGAATTAAGATCTTCATATTTTTCGTCATCTTCACCATTGACAGTCTTATGCTGTTCACAGCTATATCTACTTAAATCCCAATCTCTACCAATTGGATAGATTTTATCATTATATCTATGACCAAAACCATCAAAATTGATTGCTACAAGTGGATTTTCACTTTCATATATACAACGAGAATCATCATAATAGCAACATGCACCCAATATGATTGAATTGTCATTTTCTTCTGCATATTTTTCAAAAATCTCATCAACAATTGCCTTGATTTTTTCATTCGCAGTATTCTTTTTATCATCCTTGAATGTATCAATAAGCTTTTCAAGTTCTTCATCAGAACGGCTTTGAATATAAGCTGCTGAAAACTCACCACCTTCTTTAATGGTATAGTTTGCAGCTTCTCTTTTTGCCAACTCTTTATTAATGTTTTCAAAATCAATATTGTTCATGTTTACTTGATTTTATTTGTATTTCTTACTAAATGATACTTGATTGCATTGTTTTTGTTTTCACTTATTGAAACAATGTTATATTCTCCAATTTCAATAAGCTTGTTGATTATAGCAATGATGTTTTTGAACTCAAACAAAGAAGTATAGTATGAGTTTTTTTCTTTTTCATATACAAAATTGCCAACCTTGAAACCAAAGACATCTTCAAATTTATGCAATTCATTTATGTTGATACGATGTTCATTTATCATCATACCAAACAATTGGACTATATTGCCATTACTGTATACAGTAGTCTCTGGATGAAATGAAAGTATAATGTACAAGTTGCTCATAGTTATGCAGCTTTTTTGACATCTTCATAACTAATGAAGTAACAATACTCATATCGTGACTCCAAATTGAGTGTGAGAGACAAGAACTTTGGAGGACATTTCATGCTAATATGTTGAAGCACATAATTCTTATCAAGAACCTTTGTCTCATGTTTCTTGGTGTAAGGGTTGGTGTAGTCAAACAAAAAATCTTTGTTGAAGTTCTCAATGAATCTCTTCTTGATGGAAAAAAGACCAGAATGTTCATTTTCAAATCTTGGGTTTGATATCACATAATACTGATCTATGGTTGATGATGGTTGTCTTTTCATTGCTATAAGTGTTATTTGTTGAAAATTCCTTTAATGAACCATTTGATTTTGCCGGATATTGTCTTCATCTCATATTCCTTGATAATTTCAAAAATCATGTCTTTGTGATTGAAGGCGAAGTCATCTGGATTCATTGCATCAATCTCATCAATAGAAAAAAGAACAATTCTTGATACTTCATTTGCCTCACCACCACGTTTCTCGGTAAACTTGTTGATGTCTTCATGAGCAAGTTTGAGCCCAATGTCATCAATGTTTGCCAACATGATATATCTTGTGACAATGTTCTCACGAGGATCTCTTTCTGGATCATCAATTGTCTGAAGTTCAATCACCTTGTCAGGATCTGGACGATATCCAGTCTCTTCATAGCATTCACGCATGACAGCATCTTTACGAGTCTCTCCCCAATTGAGATAGCCACATACTGCGCACCATTTGCCAATATTGTCAGGGCAACCAGGACCTCTTTGCTCAAGCAAGACATAATACTTGCCATTTTTCTTTCCTGTAATTAGACCGGCAACCGCTGATGCTCTTGAAATCCAGTGTGTTTTTCCTGTTGTGTCTGTTATTTGATAATTCTCTCTCATTTTTATGTTGTTTTTAATTTAATACCACTTGTTACTTTCTCTTTTGTCAATTGAACACATAATAAAAATTGCGCCTGCAAACAAACAAATAATTGCTATAATGAAATCGCCCATAATTATTCTTTTTTCTTGTTGATGTTTTGTAAATTTTTATTCAACATAAAGTTGTCATACAATTTCAACTTTTACTATTTTTTTAAGATACAGAAGCGAATTGCCAATATAAAATTCTCTATTTTCAATGAACTTTTTTTGTGCTTCTTCTTCATTTTCTGCACTAATTCCAACGTTCATTTCTAATGTTATCTCGTATGTATTCATGATATCAATTTATTATATAAACCATTTGACAAGAAACATAGCTACCATCTTCTTCAAAATAGAAAGCAAGTTTTTTGCTTCCATCATTTGCGTCAATAAAGCCAACATCAGTGATAACATTAATTTTATTGCCGCTTTTGAATGGCTTTCCAGAGAACTTAGCACAATGTAAACCAATATACTTACGACCCTCTTCGACCGTTGTGATGTTAAGTGATTTAGCTTTTTTTTCTGATCTTGTCAATTTCATGATTGTTTGTTTTACAGCGAAATATAGAAACTTATTTAGAGTAATTCAATTTTTACTTTATATCTTGTTATTCTCTCAATTGTCTTTGTTCTTACTGATACAGAAGCATTTGAAATGTCAAGCCATTCCATGATAGCACCTTCCATAGCAATGAATTGCCACATTTGTACTTTCATGTCTTTGTTTATTGGTTGGTTTTCTGGATTTTTTGGAATGAACACCAAATTCAAATACTCTTCTCTTTCAGACTTTGGGCGTATGAATGACTTGTGTTTGAGAGAATAATTAAAGCGCCTCTTCTCTTGATTGTATGCTTTCACATAAGAATCAAGTTCTTGAAGCGCTTCTTTTAATGTGTATGTGGAATTTTCTTCGGTAAATCTACATAAAAACTTCTGTTGTAACTCTGTGTAGCTTTTTGTTATGTAGTACTTTGACATTTTACCAAATGATTTATTACTATATAGTAACAAATTACCAAAAATTCATATAGCACTAATATTATAATTCTCCCTTTGAGAAAATCTTGCCGAAAGCTTTGCTTACTCTTGATGTCATTGAACGAGTTATGTCACCACTCATTGTGCTTGCTTCACCATTGATGTCCCCACAATTGATGTCTCCACTCATTGACTTTGCATTTCCAGACAAAATGTCTCCACAAGTTATGTCACCACTTTGTGAACTTACATCAGCACCAACGTTTCCTTCAATATGAATGTTTCCACTTGCTGTCTTGACAGTGTGTACATTGCCTTTGATTTCAATAGTGCCACAAGTAGTAGATGCTTCTTTCACATCTCCCTTTATAGTGATATTGATTGTCTTTTCTTTGAAGTCATTAGGATCAATCACAACCTTTCCATTACAAATCACTTTATCGTTGACAATGGTAATGTTTGACCCATTTGCAAACTCGTATTTTTTGCCATTAACATAACATGTCTGTCCCATATTCTTAATATTTGATATCTAAGTTTTCTAAACAATTGTTTGAAGAATTGCCATCTAAATGTCTAACAATATACCAAGGCTTCAAACCACATCCGTAAATGAATGCAGCAACAACAAGACGACTTACAGTAAGATTAATTGGTTTTGACTCTTTCAAAAACCAGTTATGATCATCTCTCCACGTCAACTCGTATCTTCCCCTTATAGTGACTTTAGAGCATCCTTTGTAGTCTCTAATTGTTAGAAGTTGCTTAGTATGCTTATTACGTACTCTGCCATAGTTAGACACTTCATAAATCTGGTTTGGGTGATAAATCACTCCATTGCCATAGCCATTGTTAGTGCAAGGACAAATTGACTTTGGAATTGACTTCCAGCGTTCTCCGTAATATCTGTTTATCATTGTATAACTTATTTAGTAATTAAACATAATATTGAATATATAAACAATGTTATTCCTATCAATAAGATAAACAAAGCAGCACCATTATTAATCATGAATTTTACAAAATTGCACTTCATCATAAGAAAAACTTTTTACCATTGAAATATATTTCTCCACGATCATTAATGAATCCAGATATGTTACTTTTACAGAAGTTATATAAATCTAAGTCCATTTCTACTGTGTCAAAATTAATTCGTGTTGACAAAAAACTAAGGAATCTATAAAACTTATCCCACATATTTTGTAAACCGGAATTTGAAACAATCTTTTCAGTTTTCACATCATATTCTGTTTGTTGCCCATTATATTCTGTAGGCTTATTGATGATGAACTCACCATTTGAAACAATGCATTCTTTGACACGTTCCAAAAACTCACGCTTGCAATTTTCTAAGTCTACTATTCGTGAGTCTTTCCATCTATACAAAAATTGTGTAAGAACAAATGAAGCTTCTGCGACATCAGTCTTAGTATACAATTCTAAACCATTCATTAGATGATATGTCTGTCCAATTTGAAACGCAATAGTCTTCAGAATGTCTTCACGTGTCATGTTTTTGTTCAATGTAGAAAAATCTATAGTAGTCAAGTCAATGTCTTCTAAAGTCTTAATTCTTGTGAACCAGTCTCCAATTAAAGCAGCCTTGACTTGAGTACGATATTGAGATCTTGACAAATGCGAAAGAATTATTCGTACTGCACGCATACATTTTGCAGTGACATCACGTTGTACAAGTCGAGTAATTAATAAAGGATATTCTTGATCATGAAGATGATATGTCAAGAACACTGCATTGTTCACCTCATCAGGTGTTCCTTTATAGCATTCAGTTACTACTCCATTCTTCACAACACAAATGTTACGGTTCTCATCTTTGTCAGAGCAATAAGTCTTGCACCACTGTAAAGATGGCATCTTGTCAAACACATAAATGACATCACAGTCTGTTGAGTCTTCAGAACCATGTATGTACTTAATTGGCTTCATATTTATTCAATTATTTCTTTTTCAACAATAAGTAATTTAGCTAATTCAATAAAATTTTCTTCATCAGATCCACAGTCAATGCAATTTCCCCATTTGCATTTTTGGTTGATGCCACCATTCCAAAAGCACCCATCATAATGTTCAACTGTTTCAGGAGATGTGTAAGTCTTATGATGTCTTACATCATGCTCATATGAACTTGCTATAATGCATTGATTATGGTCTTCACATACTGTCCATTTAAGTTCAGCATAACCAAGCTCTTTAAGCTTATTTTGCAATTCAACACTGTTATGGTCAAGGAATAAGCAATTATAATATTTTTGAATTTTATTCATAACACAATGTTTATATACAAACATATAGTTAATTAGCAATGAAAATTCAATTTATCTTAAAGTAAAACATCTAACCCATCTATGATTGTTTTTGCACATACCCCAAGCTTTCTTCACATTTGGTGTGAATTGAAGATATATAGCATAATCTTCCATTTGATCAAAAGTGTCAAAATACCTGCGAACATAAATTCCACTTGCTTTATTGATAACTAAAACATAGTTGCAAAAAAGTCTGTCAAGTAAATTTTCCATTTTCATAATGTTTCAAGTTGGTTTTCTAAACTTATTAGAGTGTTTTCTAAACATTTCACAAAAAATGAATCTTCATGTAATATACAGGCTGAAGCAATAGCTTGTTTAACTTGACTAATTCTTTCAATAAGTTCTTCTTTAGTATACATAATCTTATTGTCTTTTGAATTTGTTTGCTAAATTTCTCCACTCATCTCCCATACAAAATATTGAGCAAATACAAGTGACAATATTAAGCCCAGGAATCAACCCAAACACCATCATAATATAGTCCATTGTATATTTGTCTTTGCTAAATGCAATAGGCAATTCTGTAATGATTACAGCTGGTAGCCAGAAAATTGCTGCCAAAACAATCCAAATTGTATTAGTCATAAATCATTTTTAGTGTTTGTTTTTTCATTTTTATAAAAACATGCTACATAGCTATAAAAACATCCATTAAAGGGGAGTATTGAAACAATAGTCACATCATTTGAATTTGCAAACCTTTTTATGTCTTCTATGTTTGCAAAATATTTATAGTCAAACTCTTTCATTTATGACGATTTTTTAAGTATCTTTGAACTTGATTGTCATAATAATTCAAATGAGGATATTCTTTTTTGAATCTTTGATATTGTCTTTTGCTCATACCCCAATGCCCGTCAGTTGGCTCTGCCCATTGATCATCTTTTGGCATTATGTCTCCGATGATATGATCATCAATTTCATCATAATGATAATGTGCTTTGATAGCTCTCATTTCTTGGCTTAAACGAGCGCGTCTTTTTCTACGACGAAGTCTATAAAACAATCTATTGTCACCACCACACATTGTACATCTAATATGTTTCCTGTATGATCTTGACATTACAAAGCTTTTATAGTTATTTCAACAAGACGAGGCTCATCTTTCCAAGTAAGGTTAGTGAACATTGTTTGTTTGCCTGGAGGGCTAAGCCAAAGTTTTTCACCTTTGCTATGCCACCCATATTTTTCTCTTTTTGGTTTTTCTAAATAAAGATGTAAAGCACCATCAGTGTCATTTTCTTCAACAATATGTTGACCATCAATGTCTTTGTGGATTACGCAACATGATCTTGCAATATACCCCTTAAGTTTTACTTCTTCAGCCATAGTTATTTGTTTTTAGTCTTTTCAATTGTCTCTTCAATTGCTTCGTGAAGCTTTTCTCTTTGAATCATGACATCTCTTTCATTGAAACCATAAAAAGTCATTTCCCAAAGAGCAGCTCCAACAATCTCAGCAATAGAGAAATTGTCGAGCGTCTCTTGAGTCACAAACATGGAAACCCATTCAATCCAAGGCTCAAACTCAATGCCGTAGGTCTTCTTTTTGTCAAAAGTTTGGCCGTCAACATTAAGCCATTGAGTACCATCAGGCTCAATAACCTTTTCGACATTAATAAACAAATCGGAAAGGTTGTGCTTCTTTGGAGTCATGCAAAGAAGAGTATTGAAGACATCGTGATAGCCTTCAATCTCTTTCTCCTGATTCTTGAACCATGATGTGATTGCAGAAAAGATGTCATCAAAAGTCACCTTTTTGAGAAGACTGTAAAAACGGACAGTCTCAATCTCAGAAAGTCGAGGGCAACGAGGAACCTCACTAAGATTCTTGTTGCAGTAGGCGCAGCAACATCTTTTGTTGTACTTGCACCATTTGTGTTCGATTTTACAGTAATTCTTTCCCATTTTAGTGAATTTTGATACAACTATATAGTAATTGTATTTTCAAAATTCAAATTATGAAAAAATTTGTTTGTAGATATCAAAAGTAAGATCAAGAATATGTTCACTTTTGCAATGCTCATAGTTTTCTTTAAACTTTGCATATTTTTCAATTGTAGCTTGAGCATTTGCTATCTTTTTTTCACAAAATGCGATTCGTTTATCAAGATAGTTTGAAGCAGCAGTGAATGTAGCAAAAAATGGCTTGCCATATTGGTAAGTGTCATTCTTTTCTGCAATATCTGGATCCATGTCTAAGTCAATGCCTTCTTCAGTATTGATAAAGAATCTTGATTTTGTTCTTTCTCGTTTTTCATATTTGTAGTCATAATATATCTCTACAAAATTCTCTACTTGAGCCGTCTTTACAGTCAACTTATGAATCTTGTATCTCTCATAGTAGAAAATGTAATGTCCAGGCTTTAAAGTAGCAAAAGTGCCATTTTCTTTTATGTCTGCTTTATTGTCAAAAAGTGTTTTCAAATCTGTCATTTCTGTTCTGTGTTAGTTCTTAATTTTGGCATTGTCTTCCAGTCATAATTCTTAAGACCTTCAAGACCTTTTAGAGTAGCATATCTTCCATTCGCAACCATGAGTGACATGACTTCATCAGTCATCTCAACAATAATGACTTGCTTGCCAATGCCAAATGAATATCCAGCTTCCCAATTTGCACCAGCTGTTGACATTCTGCCATAAGACAACATGACAACAAGATCAGCTGAGTTGATAGCATCAATGTCTGACTGGAAAACCATCAAACCCCATTCATTGTTTGGATAGTCCCATGCGTTAGGAATCTTATGTTCTACTGGACAATAGACTTCAAATCCAGCATCTCTCAAGATCACTGCAGCTTTAGACATGTCTACTCTTTTGTCTCCTGACAATGGTGTGGCTAAATAAATCTTTTTCATATCATGAAAAAACTTTTATCAATAACATTACGAATGGAAAGATTACAATTGTTAACTTTATAAAATTAATATAGAAACAATTTGAAAATTTTCATTTTATTTTTAAACAAGAAAAATATAAAGATTTTAATAATGAAATCATTATTTGAATATCTAAACACTAATGTAAAGCCAAGTATGATTCATGCTATAGATGAAAATATAAAGGATATAGTAAAAGATGAATTAGACAAATTTGGACATGATGGTGACTTGAATCATATTGATGTAAGCAGAGTCATCAATATGGATAATTTGTTTAGCTGTGATAAAAATGATTTAGGATCAAAATATAAAGATTTAAATCCTGACATATCAAAGTGGAATGTAAGCAAAGTGAAAAACATGTCATCTATGTTTTATAATTGTGAAGCCTTCAATCAAGACATATCACAGTGGGATGTAAGCAAAGTAAAAGACATGAGTTGGATGTTTGGTGAATGTAAAAACTTTAACCAAGACATATCACAATGGGATGTAAATAATGTTACATATATGGAAAGTATGTTTTATAATTGTAAAAACTTCAATCAATACTTGTCGCAATGGGATGTTAGCAAAGTAGAAAATATGCAAGACATGTTTGTTGGTTGTCCTATAAAAGAAATATGGAAACCTAAGTTCAAATAACTTAAGTTGATTTAATATAAACTATAAAATTAAGTTAAATATATAAATCAAAAAGCCAGTCTTTCGACTGGTTTTTTCAAATAAAAATCACATAGAAGCATGAACAAGCTTTATTCCATACCATCCGCCTCTGCAGATGTATTTGAATGTTCCTGCTATTTTTCCATTTTGTGAATGTCTAATGAAATCTTCTAAGTCAATTGTGAACACCTCATATTTTCTTGTCTTGTCATGATTCTCAAACAAAAATTTGAATGAACTGCTACGCTTGATATGCCCAACAAACTCTAAGCATGCATTGAAATTGATATTCTCTCTCCATTCATATTCTTTGCCATACACTGGATCCCATACTGCATTTCCATTTTCATCAAATGGCACTTTTCCCTTTTGTATCATGATATTCGTTCATTAAGTAATGTTTCTCTTACTTCATTCAACACTTTACCAAGGCGATTCTCACCTTTCCAGTTTGACTCATCATCAATCTTTGGATCATCCCAAGACACCTTTACACCCCAGATTGCGTCAACGGGGCTTCCCTCAATAAATCCTTTGTCTCTAAGATCTTGTCTTAATAACATATCTCTACAGTCTTTGTTTTGAGCAAATTTAGCATAAACGATGTCAAACATGTAGTCATAGCTTACTTCATTCCATTCATCAGCATCAAAGTTCTTGACTTGACGTCCAAGTTTCTTTGCCTCAGCAGCTTCTGTAGTCTCAAGAATTTTCAAGAATGCCGGATAGTCTCCAAAATAAATGGCTTTCTCAGCCATATAAGCTTGTTCTGAGCAATTCCAAGTAAGTCCCTTGTAGACAAATTTGCAAGGATGGTAGTTTGAGAAAACATTTCCCCAAAAAGCTACATGCTTTTCATATACTGCATAATGATATCCTGTTTCTAATGTCTTTGTCATATCTTCAATTTATTTAAATTATTTCAAATCTATAAGTTATTCCTTCTTCATCTGAGTTAGAACATGCTTGACTGTTTAGTTCATCTTGAATGTACATCTTTTGCACATTCCAAAACATTGCTTCTTTCTCATTCTTTACGTTGTCTCTGACTATAGTCAAAGTCATTTCTCTTGTATGCTTATAATTTCTGTTCACAAACACATAATGTGGACATGGTATGTGATGTTTTTCAAAAACATATTGTATAGTAGCATCTATCTGCATGAATATCCAGTTCTCAGTAGCTTTGCCATCTTTGACAAAACCCTTGATCTCTTCAGGATTGATTTCTTTCAAGTCAGATCTGATAGCAAAATCTATAAAATAATATTTTGTATCTTTAGCCATTGTTCATGTCATTTATAAATTCTGGTGTCTCTTCATGTGATTCAGCAAACCATTTGCATTCGTTGTAAGCTTCTTCATAAGTATTGAACGCATTTTGTGTTATGCTGTTCAAATTTCTGTATGTTCCAGTCCATCTTGAGCCTCTTTTAGATTCAAGGAAATACTCTGAAAAATAGTTTCCATAACTTTGCTCTATTTCATTAACTGCTTTTCTTACCCTTACTTTCATATCAATCAAATTTCTTTTTAAGTTCTTCAATTCTTTCTTTCACCTTTGCAAGTAATTCTGTCTCGTCATTTATGCATTCTAATCTGTCAATGTTTTCAATGACTATGTTGTACATTTTTTCAGCAGCTTCAAGCCAGTCTTTCTTGATATTGTCAGGAAGATTACAAATTCTTGAATAGTGGCAAAAATTATAGAACATTTGCTTGTCTTGTTGGTTCAAATTTCTTGCATTAAGCTTTCGATAGTCTTCATCCCAAGCAAATGAGAAGTCATTCATTTTGTCTTTCCAGTTGAAGATATCTTTCACATAACCAATCATCCTCATATAAGAACGATTGATGGCTTTCAAATAATATTCTTCATTATCTTTCAGCGCATCATGACTTTCAACAGGATTATGCTCAATCAAATGGAACTTAAGACATCTGTCAACACCATCTTCAACAGTTGCTTTCTTTTCTTTTTGAATAGACACAAGTTGTCCATTTTTCCATTCATAGCCATTTCCTATGCATATGAACAAATGCACATATACATCCAAAGCATTTCTATAGATACTTGGATATAATATCAAACTATTCTTTATAGTGTTATAAACATTCATAATTATTGTTATTAGCAATAATAAACATAGTTAATATGTTTGATATTTTTCAATTGCTGTTCAAGTTCCATCACTTTATTTTCAATTGTATGTTTGACATGGTTTTCAGCTGCCTCTTTAGTAGTGTACACATGATAGTCAAAGAAATGAAAACTGTTTGAATTGAGCATTTTGTCAAATTCTTTAGGCTTCATTCCACCGCCGGTGCTTGCTGGATCATTAGAAAGTCTAAAGACTTGCATGTCATTACCTCTATTGAATTTTGCAGCAGGTCTTAAAGTACCCCATAATTGTTTGCCACCTGTAGCATAAATGCTAAGTTCAGCATTGACTTTACATTCAATTATAGTGTTTGAGTATTCATTATCATTATGCTGCACAACATATACTGTAGTGTCAACTCTCTCATTTTCTGGAAAAAGCTCTTTTATTAACATGATATCAACTATTTAATATTTGTTCTTGTAACTTTGCAAATTCTGCTTTTAATTTGTCAGCTTTCTTTATTTGTTCAATGACAATGTTCTTTATTTCTTCATATTTACCTTTTGTAATCTCTTTATGAAGTTGCATTCCATTTTCAATCATCTCAATTGAAGATCCATTATACAAATCATCATAAGATACAGCTATATAATCAAATTTGTCAACCCAAACATTTGTATATCCGCAATAATAGTTACAAGTAATATATTCACCTTGAAGACCTTCTTCAGTTTTTGTGAACATTAATGCTTCTATTCTATCTGGCATGTCAAGATCTAAGAAGCATCTGCCGTCATACTTTTCTGCTAATTCTTTGATGTCAATTGTATTGTTATTCATAATTACCTTAATGAATGTTCTTTCCAATCTATATTTATCTCATAGCCAACATCCATCTTGTTTGGCTTTTGTTTTAAAGCTTCAATCAGTTTAATTAGTGAAGTCTTGCATGTCATCATGCCAGCTCCTGTCAACTGTCTAAGCTCATTTATCATATCAAAACTTGGTTCCATTAGAACAACTGCAAATCTTTTGTGAACACATCAATCTCATCAGACCACCAAGGGCCAATTCCAATGCAAGTGTTTGTAGGCACTCCGTGGAACTCTGTGTTTCCAGCGTCAGTAATCAATACACAAGGAATCTTTGACTCATTCTTTACTCTTTCGTAAAGCTTAAGCAACTCTTCCTCATTCTCAACCATCAAACAAATCTTAGTGAAGATTCCATTCAACCATTTGTCAAGAATTGAATTCTCTCTAAAACTTAATGTTATTTCATATTGATCACTTCCATCGTGATTCAAATAACCAGTACGTTCTGCCCATTTCAATAAAGCTCCTAAACTTGCATGAGCAACTTGAGCAGCAATCTTGCCTTTACGAAGAGAATGATCTCCCTTCAACAAGTCTTTACGAAAGACAATCACTTGTTTACAATTTCTATCTTCATTCATAAATATGTTTCTTTTTATTTGTCATAATCTATAATCATAATTGACTATATTTCCATCAATATTCCATGTCTCAATGTTTTCAACAGGAGGATTGATTAGCTTTTCTTTCCAATCAACAAAAGTAATTTCAAAAGGATCATGTCTATACCATACATATACACCATCTTCTTTAATCAAATTTTTCACATAGACTATTCCAGCGTTGTACGTTTGTTCATAAGTAGAACCAGTGTTTCCACTCCAATATTGCCTCCATAAATGTTTCATTTCTTTAGCAATACTATCCATAGTCCATTTGTTCTTGTCAAACAAAAGATAGCCTTCGTTAGAACACCATTCTGACCGGTTGCTGAATCTCCAGCCAGCATCACCACCAACTGTAATCTTGTAGGAAATGAATTTTATGTTATTAATGTCTTTCTTTTTACTGTAAGTTGTCATAATTTGAATATTTTACTATTTTCATCTTTCATATGACAAACAAAATCAAAGAAGAAAGCAGGAGCCCATACATCTTTGTATTCTGCACAACTTGCAGAAATATAGCTTCCATCTTCAGAAACTCCTTTGACATATCCACGTGATTTTGTTTTACGACCAGCCCAATCATCACAATGATAATATATTATGTCACCATATCTTAATTCTTTTGCTTGTTCTGTTGTCATTTCAAATAATTGTTTCTAAGCCACTCAATTTGTTTTTTGTATAATTTCTTGTTTGTCTCAAGCCTTGTAATCTTTTCATCTTTTACAAACTCATCCATGTCTTTTATTTTCTCTTCAAATTCTTCATTTGAATGATTCAAGAATGCTTCATAGTCATTGATTGCATTCTCATCAGAATCAGAAATCATCCAACCAAACCAGTACTTCATATTGTAGATTTGATTGATCACTTTCTCTAACTTCCAAGCAGCTTCAGAAGCTCTATGATCACATGAAGTAAGAATGTCAGGTTTGTCAAGTGTTTTGTTGTCAGAAGAAGACACCATTCTCATAATGAATGCTTCTGCATCTTCAAACTCATGAATAGCAAACTTTGCTGTTATGACTTTTTCACCAACAGTTATGTCCAAAAGTTTTCCATGATAGATTGGAATGTTTTCAGTTTGTTCTCTTGAAGCTCTAAGGAAAGAGTACTCTTTTCCAATTTCTAATTCAGTTATTGTGCAATTCATATTTTTTACATTCTAAATGACAAAACATTAAAATTTTTCAGATGACGATAGCCAAGATATTACATAATAGTCTGGCTCTCTCTGATCACCGCCACCTTTCATGTATTGCAACTTATATCCAAGTCCTTGAAGTTTTTCCTTTGTGTAGTCTTTAAGAACTCCTGTATAGTTGCAATAGAATTCTTTACGCTTTATAGACTTTTTGACAAGTTCCATGATTGGGAGCAAGTCACTGTCATCATTTTGTATCTCTTTGTTTGTTGCTTGTCTTGCTTCCTCAGCACTAAGTATTTGTGTATTATTGCTCATATTCACCTCTACTTCTATAGCTAATATTTATTGCTTCATAAATCTTTCAAACCTTCCTTTGTTTCTTTCTTTTCATTTTCATCATCATGTTTGCCACCAAATGCGACAAACTCAACAATAAGCGCCAAGACAAAGAAAATCAAAACTAATGGCCAAAGTATGATTGTAAAAACTACAGGGCCATCCATGTCATTATCATCATTATCTGTAAACATTGTTTTCTTTTTACTGAACAATCTTATTTCAAAGCCAGCAATTATTGCACCAACAATGAAATAACCAAAAATAATAAGAAGAATCCAATACCAAGTCATAATGTTAGAATTTAGCGTTTACAATATCCTTTAGAATCACCAATTGAATTTACAATTAGAATGCACACTTTTGCAATTGCAACAAATGGCCATATTATGAACATGAAAACATATTCTTCTTCATCGCAACTCCTGTTATGTTTCTTGTTACATTTTTTGAATAGTCCTGTAACAACTGAGCCTATAAGAAGATAGGCAAGTGACATAAGCACAATATAATACCAAGTCATAATACTTTATAAATAAAAACGTTAATTAATATCATAGTTTTCAGGAATCTTAATCCACCATTTCACATGTGTCTTGTTATAAATAAGCCAGCTACCATCACGAAATGTGTTATGCCATACAGCATGTTCATCACAATCTAGCATTGTGATATAGTCACCATCTTCAGTTGGATATTCTTCCAGTTTTGGGTTACGAGGATTTTCAACTACATTCCAAGGCAAAGATTCAAGAATCTTTTTCTTTTCCGGATAATGTATATAGTCATACCAATATTGTGTATGGCCACTATCAAGCTTGCATTCATCAAATTTGTTGATAGCACCATATCCAGTGAAAGTACCAGCTTCAAATTTCAACTCAAAATTTGCGCCTTCTTTAAGTTTTTGCAAAATATCCGAAAAATTCATTTGCTTAGTTATTTTTGTGAGTTTTGTTTTTCTTTGCAAGATTTTTTGCAATAGCATCTCTTTGCATAGCATCCAATGAGTCAGCAAAACCATTCAAAGCTGTCAACTTGTCTTTCAAATGCTCAAGCTCTTTATATAGTTCTTCGATTCCACCATTATGATTCACATAATAGTGTGGATCATTCTTGAGAAGACCAAACGCCTCTTCTAATAATTCTTTTGTTACCGTCATTGTTTGTTCTTATATTTTTCTTCATATTCTTTGCACATACGCTCAATAGCTTCAATGCAATCATCAGAAATACATATTTCATGAGATGAATTAAGCTTGTTAAGCATCCTCCTTACTTCTCTGACATCTTGTTCTGTTACCATGACATTACAGGTTTAATCGATTTTTAGCAATATAGAAATACTGTTCATCTTTTTCAATACCAATGAAACTCCTGTTTAAATTAAGGCATGCTACACCCGTGCTACCTGAACCCATACAGAAATCTAATATAATATCATTCTCATTAGTGAAAAGTTCAACCAGACGTTCCATAAGCTTTATTGGCTTTTGTGTTGGATGATCAACTTTCTCTTTAGCATTGTGTGGCAAAGCTGGAATGTCAGTCCACACATCAGGCATTGTTATGCCATCTTTTAAAGTGCCAGTGTTGTATTCAGGTCTGTCACTTTTCACTTTAAGCTTTATGTTGTTGAAAGTGTTTGACTTTCCATTTGACCAGAACAATATAGGCTCATATCCACTAGCTAAAGCTTTTCCTCTTGTGTTGTTGAAGCCTCTTTTTCTTGCCCAAATTATTGTTCTATTTTCTTCAAACCCATTTTCATCCAACGTCTTGCACAATCTCCACATGTTTTGCCTTGAACAAAACAAAAGAATGTTTCCACCAGGCTTTATGATTTGCTTGACATATTGAAGAATAGAGTTGAACCATTCAACATACTCTTCAACAGTAGTCCATTGGTTGTCAAACTCATTCTTCACTACTTGAAAATATGGCAAGTCAACAATGACATGATCAACTATCTCATTGTTTGCAACCATGTCTTTAAGTATATTTATGCAATCATTGTTATATATTTTCATCTTTTAATCTTCAATTGTAGATGTTTTCTTTTTTATATTATTTGGATCTTCTTTCTGAAGTTGTTTCATCTCACTTCTATATTCTTTTATAAGCTCACTACAACCAGTGACGATAGTTTTGCAACGTCTTATCTTTTTCTGGATAGCCATTTGCCTACCATGATGCTTAGTATTCTTTGCTTCTTCAACTAAGACTTTCTTCTTTTTAAGTTCATGAGATATAATTTCTCCAAGCCATCTTATTTCATGAACATAGCTTGAACATAAATCTCCTCGAGTCATTGATTTCTTAAATGTTACTTTCTGTTCTTCCATTGTAAATGTTCTCTTTTGCGTCATTATTCAAATACCAGTCAAACAAGCTAACATTGAAATTGTCTTCCAAAAGCTTTTCAAGCTCTTCCTCGGCTACATCAATCTCATATTTCCAAGCAGCATATCTATGATTGTCATACTCTGAAACTGGTGTAACCATTTTGAATTGCTTTTCCCTACGAATCTCTATACGTCGGTCTAGAACTTTTATTCTTTTGATAATATGTTCAATGTCCATCTATCTCTATTTTAAGTTGTGTCTCAACAACTGGTTCTATAGTTGGCAATTTGCCTCTATCTCTTAAATAAGTTAGTCTTGAACAAAACTCTTGAGTTGTTAGAACAGTGTCTTGTATCTTGTTCTTTCCAATTGAATGAGTCAATGTAGCTCCATTAGTAGAATCAAGAGCTTTTTTGAATCCACTGTTCTCATACAAAGCATTGTAAGCACGATTCAAGAGATTTTGGTATTCTTCTGAATCACGCTTTATAGCTTTTCCTCTCCAATAAAGTTTTTGTGATTGTTTCCAGTTTTTCTTAGCTCCTTTTTTCTTTGCTGCAGCTCCAACAAGTGTGCATACATATTCTTGCATCTCTGTTGACTCAAACTTAAGTCCTTGTAAAAATCCCTCCATAGAATTGCATTTTACACCATCCAACTCAAATGGATGCGGCGCAAAATTGCTTAATGCTCCAGCAGGATAACCACTTTTACTTATAATGTCCATTATTCAAACCATTTTAAAAGTTCAAGACACAAATTTTGTTTTTGTTTTTGTTTGCATAATGTTATGTCTTTGCTGCACCCCAACATTAAGTATGGATTATGATATTCACAACATATGCATGGATCAGTCTTTGCTATTGTCACAACTTCAAGTTTTCTTTCAGGATTAATCCTTATAAAGTCACTATCGACAAGCTTTTTTCTATATTCATGTCTGCCTTGATGCCAAGCTTGCATATACAAATCGTCCAGAACCTTGTCTATTATAGGCTCTAGACGAGTTTTTATGTTTTCAATTGTTTGCGTCTTGTTCTTCTTGTTCATAATCAATTCAGTCAAATTAACTATATAAATATAGTAACAAGATTGTCTTGATTATATTGTCTTTAGTCCTTTTGACCAAGCTACAGCATATGATTTCTGGATATCTGTCATATTCTTGAACCAATCCTCAAAGTACTTGTAGTATTTTGGATTGTTGCATCGTTTCCATTGTTCCCAAAGATACTCTTTCATGACTTATTTGCTATATGATTCATCAATGGCCTCATCTATGGCTGTCTTTTCATAGCCAACAATCACAGCTTCAATGTGGAAGTATTCTGAAGATCTGGTTGAGTTCTCAATGCTGTGATGTTCTGCCTCTTTATTGTTCCAGTATTCAAAGTTCTTGTCGATATGATTCTTTAGAAGATCATAACGCTCTTTAAAATCTTCAGTTTGTCTCTCAAACCCAATCACAGCAGCCTGAATATTACCATAGACTTCAACCCTTGTCTTGTTTTCAATTGTGTACTTTTCATTTTGCTTTTTGAAATAAGTGTTGTACTGTTCATT